>Ga0268299_1000038_pt1 | contig 520356 bp, 431 predicted proteins | sample NOBtaG_FD_193484 | JGI IMG/M metagenome (GOLD analysis project Ga0268299, IMG submission 193484) | Activated sludge microbial communities from bioreactor in Nijmegen, Gelderland, Netherland - NOB reactor | ecosystem: Engineered > Bioreactor > Aerobic > Activated sludge | place: Netherlands...
CAAGCGTCGCCTCGGACAGGCACTGACCGCACGCACCGACCACACCAGACTTGCCGAGTGCCTCATGCGAGTCCTCGTCCACAACCTCATGATTCTCTACGCACAAAAAGGGTTTCTACGGAGCACTCTGTGAGCAGTGTGTTACGCCAGAAGCGCCTGCTCACGCTCGCGCTGCCCACAAAGCTGTGGTACACCCGCTACGACCTCTGCCGTTCCCAATCCGCGCGTGTCAGGTCGTAGCGCACGACATTTTCCTCACCGGAATAGCCCACGCCGCCTGAGGACACGCGCCTAAACCCGCACGATTCCATCACCCGGATCGAGGCGTGCAGGTCCTCCAGCGTCTCGCCCACCACCGTCGTCACCAGCGGATGCTCGAACGCCGCCTGCAACAATCGCCTCACGGCCTCGCGCGCGTAGCCCTTCCGCTGCTGCGACTTGACTAGGCCGAAGCCGATGTCGACGCGGCCAGCCTCGATCTCAATCTTCGGCGCCGCCTGGTTGACGATGCCGCTAGGCGGGGCGACCTCTTCCGATGGCGCGCCTTTGAGTCCGACGGTGCCGATGAGCGTGCGCGGTTCCTTCAGCAGGACGAACCAGAACGTGAAGATGCCGCGATCGACCCCATCGCGGATCTCCTGTTCCAGCAGCTCGGCCATGGGCACAAGGGCATCGTCCAGGAATTCGTGCGGCCAGTCGGACGGGATGGCGGCGCTTAGCAGCAGTTGCGAGAGTTGCGCGGGATCGTTCGCGGCGGCGCGCAACGCTTCGGGTGTTCCGACGACCAGCTCCAGGCGCTCGCTGGTTATGACAAATATATCATTCATGTGCTCGCCGCCAAGTGTGGACCATGCGCCCCCGTGCTGGTCTTCACGATGCCGAGAAACTCCGTGTAACCCGTCGCGCGCAAGGCCCGCTCTCGCGCCTCGCCGTCTCGAAAGGTCTTCGCGATCTCGGCCAGGATCTCAACTTGCACGCCCTCCTCGTCCTTCGGCGTGAGAATCATGAAGATCAGTTGGGCGGGCTCACCGTCGGGCGCATCAAAATCGACGCCCGCCTGAGACAGCCCGACGCCGATGACCGGCGCCGCCAGGCCCTCGAGCCGGGCATGCGGCACGGCAATGCCATTGCCCACGCCCGTGGGCGTGGCCGATTCGCGCTGCCAGACTGCGTCGCGCACCTTCTCGAATGACAAGTTGAGCCGTCCGCACACCGACATCGAAATTTCGTCGATGACACCGAGGCGATCGGTCGCATGAAGCGGCCCAACGTACGCCTTCGATTCGAGATAGTCGGCGAGGTGTCGCGGACGCGGCATGCGCAGGATCCGCTGCATGGCGGGCCCGCCGAGCATGGACGTGCCGATCGCCATGACCACCAGGGCGACGAACATGCGTTCGTCGATGACGCCGCGCTGCAAGGCGAGCAGTGCGAGGATGGTCTCCATCGCGCCGCGGGCATTCATTCCGAATCCGACGGCCAGTGACTCACGCTTTGACATTCCGCCGATGCGGGCGCCGACCGTGCAACCGATCACCTTCGCCGCGCAGGCAATGACGAACACGACGACGACGAGCAGGAAGTCGAAGTGGGCAAAAAAGTCGATGCGCAGCCCGATGGTGGCAAAAAAGATCGGGGCGAAGACGAAAGAGACAAACTCCTCGAGAATAGTGCGGGTGTGCTGTCGCAGGTGTGACGAATCGCCGATGGCGACGCCGACGAAGAACGCGCCGAAAATTGCGTGTACTCCGATCCACTCGGTCACCGCCGCCCCCAGGAACGCAAGCACCATCGCGAAACTGAGAATACCGCCGGGCCAGCTCGCGTGGGCATTCACCCAGGCCAGCGAGCGATGGATCAGATAGCGGCCGAGGGTAAGCATGGTCCCCGCGAAGAGCAGCGTCAGGAAAATGGTCATGCTGATGCTGCTGCCAGCGTGCGAATCACCGCCGGAGCCAGGCTGTCCCATCATGCCGAGAAGCACGGCGAAGATCGTCCAGCCGGTCAGGTCGTCGATGACCGCAGCGGAGATCACCACCATGCCGATGTCGCTGCGGAAGAGTTTCAGGTCGAGGAGCGTCTTGGCGATGACTGGCAACGCCGAGATGGAAAGCGCGGTCGCGAGAAAGAACGCGAAGACGCCGTGCCGGGTCCCGGGGGGAATGTGAAAGACGCCGGGCATGGCCCACGCGGCCGCCAGGCCAAGCGTGAAGGGAAGCACTATGCCACCGACGCTTACCGACAGCGCCGCGCGGCCCAGTCGCCAGACGGTGGAGAGGTCCACTTCGATTCCGGCAACGAGCAGGAACATCACGATGGCCAGCAGTGCGATTCCACGGATGAGAAGTCGAATATCGGCATCGCCCGGCGGAAAGAGAGTGTCATGAAACTCGGGCGCAATGCGGCCTAACAATGTGGGGCCCAGAACCAGACCCGCAAGAAGTTCGCCGACGATGCTCGGCTGATGAAACCGGCGGGCGAGTTCTCCCAGCAGGCGCGCGGTGGCGAGGAGCACGCCGAGCGAGACCAGGAGGGTGACGATCTGCTGTGGCGTTAACCTGACCATGCCGGATGCGTGTCCGAAGTATTGGATAGCGGGGTGCGGAGCATTCGCCCCGTCGATTAAGGGACGCCGGCTCGGAGGATGCGCCGATAATTGACCCTGATTGGCTCGTATACTAGAATATTTGGTCGATGTAAATGCCCTTTTCCGATGGAATGATCATGCCCGCATTGCTTGCGACACTTGCGAACCTGCCCCTTGCCCGGCTGATCGGCTGGGCCCGGCGGCACAGTCTGCCCGTGGGCAAGCGGTCGTCCATCGGCCAGTCCGATTTCATGTCCACCGTCTTCAACGAATGAGCGGAATTACTCGAAGGGCCGTTTCCTCATCCCCTCTCCCTTGAGGGAGAGGGCTAGGGTGAGGGTGACGACCGCGGCAGGTGCGCGCATCGTCGCGCAGTTCTCATTCGTTTCGCGTTTTAGTCATTTGAATTATTCCGGCGGAAGCGCCGGATTCAATCAGAAAAGGTGGATTATGTTTATGAACGCCGATCCCATGACACCGCCCGACATCGCCCCGCGCGAAGTCGTGCCCGAATTGAAGAAGCACATTCTCGTGGACGGTTTCCAGATGGTGGTCGATCTGGAGCGGAGCCTCGGCAGCCGGCTCTACGACGCGGCCACCGATCGCTCCCTCGTGGATCTTTACGGCTTCTACGCATCGATGCCGCTGGGCTTCAATCATCCCTATTTCAAGGATGAAGACGTCCGCGAGGATCTGCTGAAAGGCGCCCTGACCAAGGTCGCCAACTCGGATGTCTACACGTCGTACTTTGCGCGTTTCGTGCAGGCCTTCAGTCGCGTGGCCGGCATGCCGCCGATGGATCGCTACTTCTTCGTCGAGGGCGGGGCGCTGGCCGTTGAGAACGCGCTCAAGGCGGCGATGGACTGGAAAGTCCAGAAGAACATCGCCGCCGGCCGCGGCGAGATCGGCACCGACGTCATTCACTTCAAGCAGGCGTTCCACGGCCGCAGCGGCTACACCATGAGCCTGACCAACACCGATCCCAACAAGGTGAAGTATTTCGCCAAGTTCGACTGGCCGCGCGTGCACAGCCCGTTTATCAACTTCGCCCTGTCCGAGCCGCAGCGCACGACGCAGGCCGTCGCCGATGAGAAGCAGGCAGAGGCCGAGATCATGGCCGCCCTGCGCGATCGTCCGCATCGCATCTGCAGCATCATCCTCGAACCGATTCAGGGCGAGGGCGGCGACAATCACTTCCGCGGCGAATGGTTCCGCACTCTGCGGCGCATCTGCGACGAAAACGACATCCTGCTGATTTTCGACGAGGTGCAGTCCGGCATGGGTATCACCGGTCGCACCTGGTGCTGCCAGCATTTCGGCGTCATGCCCGATCTGCTCTGCTTCGGCAAGAAGGTGCAGGTCTGCGGCGTGATGGCCGGACCGCGACTCGACGAAGTGCCCGACAACGTCTTCCGCAAGTCGGGCCGCATCAACTCGACGTGGGGCGGCAACCTCTGCGACATGGTCCGCTCGACGCACTACCTGACCGTCATCGAGCGTGACGGCCTGATCGACAACGCGCAGGAGATGGGCATGCGCTTCATGCGCGGTCTGCAAACCCTGTCGGACGCCGCGCCCGAGATGATCTTCAACGCTCGCGGCCGAGGCCTGATGCTCGCGTTCACGATGACCGACGCCGATGTCCGCAACGCATTCTGGAAGGGCTGCTTCGAACTGGGCCTCTTGGTTATTCGCAGCGGGGAACGCTCGATTCGCCTGCGGCCTTATCTCGACGTCAGTCCGGATATCGTCGATGAGTCCATCGGCATCATGCGCCGGCAGTTGGAGCGAATGCGCACGCACTGACGCGATCGCCGCACACCATGTCCCGCAGAGTTCGCATTCACGCCGGCATTGTCAGCGCCGTGTCCGTGGCCATGCTGTCGGCCACGGCGCTGACGTCGTGGCGCGCCCACCGCGAGACCGGCAACACCGTGTTCCTGCTCTCGCAGTGGCGGATGGTGGCGATGCGGGTGACGCCCGCCGAGGATGCCGAAGCCGCCGAGTTCGACGCGGCCATGAAGGATGCCGGCGAATCAAAGAAGCAGCCGGTCATGGTGGTCATGCCGGTGGTGGGGCTGCTCGATGCGACCCTTCCGGTAATCCTCGCGGGTGGGCTGTGGATAGTCTGGATCGCATGGCGAGAAAGCCGCTTGCGAAGATCGGAGCCGGGCTGTCCTCAGCCCGGTGAATCACGCAAGCCGCTCGCCAATGGAAACAATGTTCAACGCGAAGATGTGAGCCAAACACCGCAGTGAAAACACAGCGACTCCGCTCGGGTCGAAGGCGCCGGTTTCCAAGGAGTTCTCGTCATCTCGCGGCACCCACGTCCGAAAACAGTCAATCGTCTCCATTGACGGCTTGCCCGAATCTCACCTACCATTCCGCCCGTGGCACAGGATTCGGCATTCATTCTGATCGTTGAAGACGAGCGCGGGCATGGCGAGGCCATCAAGGAGGGCCTCGAGCGCACCGGGCACTTCTGCCATCTCGTCGAATCGGGCGACGAGGCCATGGCCTCGCTGCAAACGAAGATCCCCCACGTCGTCATCACCGACTACCGCCTCGGCGGCAACATGACCGGTCTCGATGTGCTCAAGGCGGTCCGCCAGATGAGCACCTGGACCCAGGGCATTCTCATCACCGCCCATGGCGACGAGCAGATCGCGCGGGACGCGTTGATCGAGGGCGGTGCCTACGACTACATCAAGAAGCCGCTCGATCTGGATCATCTCCGCTCGGTGGTCAACCGCGCGGCGCGGCAGGCCTTCACCCTCCGCGAAAACCAGGCCATGCGTGAGCAACTCGACACGGCCTACTCCTTCGAGGGCATCATCGCGGTCAGTTCGGCGATGAAGGCGGTGCTCGATCGCGTCCGGCGCGTGGCCAGCAGCAAACTGACCGTCCTGATCTACGGCGAGAGCGGCACCGGCAAGGAACTCGTCGCCCGGGCGATTCACAACAACTCCGATCGCCGCAGCAAGCCGTGGATCGCGGTCAACTGTGCCGGCCTCGCCGAGAGCGTGGTCGAATCCGAATTGTTCGGACATGCCCGGGGCGCGTTCACCGGGGCCCATGCCGACCGGCGCGGTCTCTTTGAAGAGGCCGACGGCGGCACGATCTTTCTCGACGAGATCGGCGACATGCCGCTCACCATGCAGTCGAAGCTGCTGCGCGTGCTGGAGAATGGCGAATTGACGCGCGTCGGCTCGAGCCGCTCGATTCACGTGGACGTGCGCGTGGTGGCCGCGACGAACCGGGATCTCAAGCAGGCGGTCGCCGAAAAGGAATTCCGGGAGGACCTGTTTTTCCGTTTGAAACAGGCAGACATCCACCTGCTGCCCCTGCGCGACCGGCGCGAGGACATCGGCCCGCTGATTCATCACCTCATCGAGCAGGCCAACGTGCTGCACAGCCGCCAGATCAAGACCGTCACGCCGGAGGCATTGCGCTATCTTGTCAATTATCGCTGGCCCGGCAACGTGCGGGAACTGCAGAACGTCATCAACCAGATGGTCGTCTTCGCAACCGGCGACGTCATCGACGTCGACGATCTGCCGACCGATCCGCCGATCCGCGTGACCACCGACATCGTGCCGGTCGGCGTGCGGCACTTCAACATGACCATGGCGGAGATGGAGCGACTGATGATCCAGCAGGCCCTGGCAGCCCACCGCGGCAACCGCGAGAAAGCAGCGAAGCAGTTGGGCATCGGAGCGCGGACGCTTTATCGCAAGCTCAAGGAACTGGGATTGAATTAGCAACAGGCGAACGCGGAACGCGGAAGTCGGAACGCGGAACCCCAAAGACCCGGAGGTCGGAACTGGAGTATGGAACCGTCCGACTTGAAAGACAGAACGAAAGCGTTTTCAATTCGTGTTATCAAACTCACTGAGGCAATCCCGAAGTCACGCACTGCGGAGGTGATCGGCCGACAGCTCCTTCGATCGGGAACCTCGGTCGGAGCCAACTATCGAGCCGCCCGTCGGGCCAAGTCTGCCGCCGACTTCATCCACAAAATGGGGATCGTGGAGGAGGAAATTGACGAGTCTGCATACTGGCTCGAACTACTCGTTGAGGCCGGATTGGTTCAACAATCCAAACTCGCCGCGTTGATGAAGGAGTGCGACGAGATCACCGCGATTGTCGTCGCGTCGATCAAGACCGCAAGACGAACCCGAAACGGCGAACGCGGGACTCGGAGTTCAAAGGCCTGATTCCTGTTCCGTGTTCCGACTTCCGCGTTCCGCGTTCCGCGTTCGTCTACTCCCGCTCCGCCCGAATGACCGTGACATCCGTCACCGGCACGTTTTGGAATGACGTCGTCACCAACTCCCCGTTCTGCAGCGCTCGCACATTCACCGTTTCGACCGGCACGGCGACGATGGCGTCGACCACCGCGAGGCCTTCCACGACGCTGCCGAACACGGTAAAGGGCGGCGGGCCGTTGTCGAGATTCGTATTGTCGTCGACATTGATGAAGAACTGATCGGTCGCCGAGTTGGCGTCCTGTCCGCGGAGGGCCATGGCGATCGTGCCGCGCACGTTGGACAGGCCGTTGTTGGCCTCGCTATCGATGGCCGGACCGGGCGTCTTTTCAGTGAGACGCGGGTCTGCGCCGGCCCCGAGGCTCTCAAACGCGCCGCCCTGAATCACGAACGGATTCGGTGTGTTCACCACGCGGTGGAAGACCGTGTTGTCGTAGAAGCCGTCGGAGACGTATCCGAAGAAATTGGCCACGGTGTTCGGCGCCGCGACAGGGTCGAGTTCCAGCACGATGTCGCCGAGCGACGTCACAAGTCGCACGCGCGTCGCGGTCACGACCTTCAGCCCGTTGGTCAGCGTGGTGGTCCGCGCGGCCGTGTCGGTCAGCACGATGTTCCGGACGCCGAGCGGCGCACCGTTCAGATCAAACGTGACATCGACGCGCGTCTCGGACTGGAACACGACGTTGGATGCAACAATGTCCGGATGGGAGGCGCTCGTCAGGCGAATTGTCGGGTTCGCGCTGAAATTGAATCCGGTCAACTCGACGGTCACGCTGGTGTTCACCACGCCGACATTCGTGGACGCCATCGAGATAAACGGATCGGTGCCGGTCGCGTCAATGACCTGCGCCTCGGAATCGGTGCCGTCGAGGTTGTCGGTGACGGTAAGGGTGACCGTGAACTCGCCCGGGTTCGGGAAGACGTGCTGCACAACGGCGCCAGTGGCCTCGGCTGAGCCATCGCCAAACGTCCAGCGGAAGCTCTGCACGGTGCCGTCGGCATCGCTGCTGCCGCTACCGTCGAAGGTGAACGACTGCGGAATGGTCATGCCGCCTCCGTCCTGATCGGCCGTGCTGGTGAACGAGGCGACCGGCGGAGTGTTGGCCGTGACAGTGGACGTGGTGGAAGCCGAGCCGCCGCGATCATCGGTGACGGTCAGTCTGACGAGGTAGCGACCGGCGACAGCGTAGGTATGCTGCACGACGGCGCCGGCGGTCGATGTCGCGCCATCGCCGAAGTCCCACGCAAAAGAGGCGATCGTTCCATCCGGATCGGTGCTGCCGCTTCCGTCGAGTTCAAGCGTGCGCGGGGGTTGGTTCGTGGCGTTGCGTGAAACAATGCGCGCCGTGGGCGGCACGTTAGGGCCCTGCACGGTCACCGGCAACTCGCCGGTACCCAGCAGCGGGATCGACAAGTCGAGCGGGTTCTGCTTTCCGAAGACATGTGCCTTGACGGTGTAGGTTCCGCCGGCGGGGAAGGTGTGGGTAATGGATTCGCCCTGCGCGCGCGGCAGGTTGGCGACGATGCTGCCGTCTCCAAATTCCCAGGAGATCGTGCCAACGTCGAGATACAGGCGCAGATCGACGGTGAACCGGCGCTCAAGGGTCGGCTGGGGCGGCGTGTTCGCCAGCACGACAGGGTCCGGCCGCGGGACGATCGGCAGGCCGAATCCGTCGAAGCGGCATCCGGCGCCGGTCGATGCACCGACGGCGCACATCAATACAAACAAGAAAATAACCTGGTGAATCCGGCGCATCGGCCCCCTCGCGCGTGCAGGCAATCGTCATCGCCCGCGGCATCGGGCGGCATTCATGGAAATCGGCCAGTTGCCGCGGTGCGATTGCCTTTGATTGTATGGCAGGCGGATTGTCGAAGTCTGCGTTTGAAACGTGTGGGCGGCGGGACGGTGCGGTCCTAAAACACGCATGTCTAATAATCGCGGGCATCGGGACGCGTTCAGATTGAACGGTGTGCGCGGTCCGGGGAAGTTGCCTGTCCGAAGCGAAGCGCCAGGGTAAGGCAGAAGGCTGCCACTCTGAGAATGCCAGGGTCCGCGTTGTGGCGTCCGAGAATGACCTGCTTCCGGACACGAAGCGGGAATTGGGTGTTCAATTCCCAATTGGCGGTAGGTGGTTTGGGGAGAACTGCCCAATTCCCCTGCCGGGCACGGTTCCTATTCCCGCGTGGCGCTGACAAGTTTTGATCATAAGTGTTTTATTTGAACGTAGTTAAGTGCATTTGGGCCACTGTATTTGGCGGGTCCGGCAATTCACTGGCACGCCGGTTGCCCTATGTCAACCGTCTCGCTTCCGGCTGTCGCCCACAAGGCGGCACCCGGGGGCCAGGCCGATCCGGCGGTGGCAACGCCATCGGAGGACCGGTTTCGAAAACAACCCGGACGGCGATCTTCAGACGTCACGACGCCGTTCGGTTCAAACGTGCCAGGCCCAGAAATGGGTCGGTTGTGTGGGCGGGTCCGAGTGCGAGGCGGACCCGCCTTTTTTTTTTGCATTTGGCAAATCATTCCGTCTGGCTTCACGACGCTTGTCGGTTCGCCGGCACGGCCAGTTCCGCGCACATCGGGTCGGCGGTGTCTTGCAGCGCCGCTTCAATTCGAGCCTGACCCGCCGGTCCGCTCACCAGCCATGCAAGCCGCCCCAGTGGCGACAGCAAGGGCGGGTCGCGGGTGGTGGCTTCCAGGCAACTCAGCGTCTGCGCGTCTTCCTGCGTCACGCCGATGTCCGGTCGGCCGATCTCATGCCAGGTGGCTGCGAGCAGCGTGATCCAATCGCCGCCTGCCGGGCTGGCTGCTTTCAGGGCCGTAAACGTGAGCAGCGCGGCCGACGCAAATCGATAATCGGCATGGTGGGCGATGCCGAAGGCGCGGGCGGCGGCCTTGTACTCACCCTCCGCAAGATGGTGACACCCGAGCAAATACCACGCCTGCGCATTGCGGTGCCCATCATCGACTGCATTGGCGAGCTTTCGAATCACCTCCACGCGCTCATTTGGCCCCGCGGAACGCCAGGCCTGCCGCGCGGACGCATGGCTCTGCCGTCGGCGGCGTGCGTGGATGATCTCGTCGGCGGCAATAACCGCGACCACCAAGGCAATCCCAAACAATAGGGCCCAAATCCACATTGGATCGCAGTTCTAATGATGGCGGCGCGGCTGGTCAAACGAAGTCGTCGCAACGTGAATCCTGATTTGCTCCAGGTGGTAAACTAGGGAGAACGTGCCGCAGGATCGTGCGATCGTGCGGCGGACCTGGTTCGTTTTTCGGGAGGGTGCGATGAACGCGCGTCAATTCGGGTGGCTCGGCTTGGTGGTGGCGGGGGGATTGCTGACGATCGGCGGAACACTATCCGCGGACGATCCGAAACCAGTCGGCCCGGCCGAGCCGGTGCTGAATTCCAAGCCGTTCAAGCCGGTTCAGGACGTGGAGCGCGTGATGGAAAGCCAGGACGAACTTTTCAAAGAGATCAAGGACGCCATCCTCGAGAAGGAATGGCGCGACGGTGAATCGGCGGCGTGGATGCTGGCCGAGATGGCCAACGTGAACCAGTACCACTCCAAGGAGGCGAAGTACCAGGAACTCGCCGGCAAGATGGTCGGCCAGTGCGTTGACCTCGCCAAGACGCTTCGAAAGCGAAAAGGCGATGAGGCCAAGGAGCAGGTCACGCAATTGTCGCAGACCTGCAAGTCGTGCCACGATCAATACAAAAAGCAGTGGTAGCTCGCGATCGATTCCCGGGTGATGGTTTCCCGGCCTCAGGTATGTCCGCATGAATCCGCTCCGCGCCGTGACACGACTTGTCTTTGCAAAAGAGACCGGCCTGATCGTGGTCATCGGTCTCCTTGCGGCCCTGCTCACGTGGCAGGGCGGCTCGGTCACGCGCCGCGTGCGCGATCCGGTCAGCGGGCGCGTCACCGGCGAAGTGACGGTCAACAAATTCCTGCAACCCGAGAACATCGACAGCATTCTGAAGAACAGTTCGTGGATTGCGGTGATGGCCGTCGGGGCGACGGCGCTGATCATCTCAGGCGGAATCGATCTTTCCATCGGGTCGATTTACTGCCTCGCGGCCGTGCTGGGCGCGATGTTCCTGCGATGGCTCGGCCCGACAGGTGAGCATGCGGGCGCGTCGGCCTACTGGGTGATTCCGGCGGGCATTCTGCTGACGCTGCTGGTCGGCGCGGGGTGCGGTGCGGTCAACGGTGTGATGGTCGTGCTCTTGCGCGTGCACCCGTTCATCATCACCCTGGGCACGATGCTCATCTTTCGCGGCATCGCGTTCGTGGTGACCGAGGGGATGTCGATCACCGATTTTCCGCCGGTCTTCGGCGACACCTTTCGGCGTTCGATCGGTACCTATGAATTTCTGCCGGCGTCGATCACGTCGCGGGTCGGCGAATTCACCCTGCTCCCCATTGTGATCATGCTGCTCGTCACGGCGGCGGGTTATGTGTTCCTGTCGCACCTGGTGCCGGGGCGGGAGGCCTATGCAATCGGAGGCAATGAGACCGCCAGCCGCTTCTCGGGCATCCGCATCGGACGTATCAAGCTGCTTGTCTATACGCTGGCCGGGCTGTGCGGCGGCGTCGCGTCGGTGATCGGCCTGGGCGTGTTTGGCGCGGCCGATTCGTCGAGCGGCAGCGGCTACGAACTCGACGTGATCGCGGCGGCCGTGGTCGGCGGGGCAAGCCTGACCGGCGGACGCGGCACGGCGCTCGGGGCGCTGCTGGGAGCGATCGTGATTCAACTTATCAACAACGGCATGGTGATTCTCGACATCGACAGCAGTTACGGCTCAATCGTCAAGGGGACGGTCATCATTGCGGCGGTGGTATTGGATCGATTGACGGCGGGTGTCGGCCAGCGGCGCCTTCTGGCGGCCACGTAACGCCGTTTCGGGTCACCCTTCACAACTTCACGCCATTGCATGACAATGTGCAGCATCGACCCAACGCACCGAACCCAAGGGAGCATGAAAATGACGCGATACCTCTGCGTTCTCGTTGCCGCGCTCATCGGACTTGCGGCGTTCGTTCACACCTCCGCGGCCAACGCCCACGCCCGGCCGAAATACAAGATCGGCCTGATCGCCAAGAGCGAGAGCAATCCGGTCTTTCAGGCGGCCAAGGTCGGCGCCGAGGATGCCGCGAAGGAACTCGGCAAAAAGTACGACTGCGACATCGAAATCCTGTGGCGCACACCGGCGGCCGAGGATGCGCAGAAGCAGGCGCAGCTCCTGGAGCAGCTCGTGGTGGTCGGTGTCGACGGCGTTGCGATCAGTTGCACCGACGCCGCCAAGACCACGCCGGCCATCAACAAGGCGGTCGACAAGGGCATCGCCGTGGCGACGTTTGACTCCGATGCACCGGCCAGCAAGCGGTTTGTCTTTCACGGCGTCGATGACGTCGAGTGCGGACGCGCGGTCGCGCGGGAACTCGCCGCGAAGATGGGCGACGCCGGTGGGCCGATTGCGATCCTGGCCGGCACGCAGACCGCGCCCAACCTTCAGGCGCGGGTGCGCGGCGTGAAGGAGGAGTTGAAGAAACTGCCGAAACTCAAATTGGTCGATGTCTATTACCACAAGGAGACGGCTCAGGATGCCGTGGCCAAGGTCCGCGAGGTGCAGACAGCCCATCCGGAGATTGCCGGCTGGGCGATGGTCGGCGGCTGGCCGCTGTTCTCGGATGCCCTCATGGACTGGACGCCGGGCCGGGTGAAGATCGTCGCAGTGGACGCATTGCCGGCGCAGTTGAAATACGTCGAGAAGGGCATCGTGCAGACCCTGCTCGCCCAGCGGGTGTACGGATGGGGCCATCGCAGCGTCGAACTGCTGATCGAAAAACTGCACAACAACGTGACGCCCAAGAGCCCGCGCGACATGGCCGAATTGGACAGTGTGACCAAGGACAACGTCGAAGCCTACGCAAAGAACTGGGACAAGTGGCTTCCGGGGAAATAGAGGCTGTCAGTCAGCGATTCCCAGTCGTGTGCGAAGTTGTAGACAATCGTGTGCCACTGCTTCAAGCAGTGCGAGCACCCGTTCACGCATCGGTTTGAGGCACCGCACTCTCATCCCGGCATCCCGCGTCTAATTCTTGTCGACACCGCATCAGCGCGGCGCGTGCCGCATTCGGGGCAGCGATCCGGACTGGCCCGCAGGTCGTATCCGCACACCGGGCAAAGTCCCTCCGCGGTCGGCTTCTTCTTGCTGAGTCGTACGAATGGATACACCAGCAGGGCAAAGAGCGCCAGGCCGACATGAAGAAACACGCCCTGCACGAGCGTGATCGCGAAGGTGTGCGGGAAGTCATTTCCCTTTCCAAGCGTGCTTTCGATCAGTGAGCAACTGAACACGCCGGGTATCAGATCGAGCGCCATGCCGACCGGAAACACCACTGAGACAAACAATCGCGTGCCGTATGCGATTCTGACCGCCCAGGCGACGTGGTAGTTGCGAAAGACCATTCCATCCGCAACGACGTTCCAGATGACGACGTATCCGGTGATGTAGAACAGAACGCCCACGCACATCGCGGCGACGTCAAACTCATGCACGGCCCAGGCGAAGCTGGGAATCGCGGTGACACAGCAGATCAGGCACGCCAGACCGATCTGGGCGGGCAGGCGGTCGGCGATCGTCGAAATCGGTCGGGTGCGGGACATCCTGCACACAATAACGACCAACGGAGTCACGGAGTTCGCGGGGGTTGGCGAATTCCTGACGGGGCTGCGCGTCCGGAGGGCAATTCCGGCGTGATCCGGTCAGACAGGGACCGGTCCTCCCACATCGAGAATCCACGTCGCGGATGAATCTTGCGCGGCCACCGGCGGAGACTGCCGATTTGAGTAAGACAACTGACGCTTTAAGGCGCCCGGAGGCTGATTCAAGCCGATCAGCGACTTCGCCTAAATGGCCATTCCACTTGGCAGTTTGCCCGCTTTTTCGCCGATTTTCAGGGTATGAAGACCAATCAACTCAAGGGTGAACGGGTGTGGCTGCGCGCATGGGTGATCGCTGGACTTCTGTTCGCATGCCCGACTCACGCGGCCCGCGGCGCAACCATCGGTGTGCTCGACGACGGCCGCCAGGCGGAGTTCCTCAGTCTGCTGGGGAGCAGTTCGGCCGCGGCGCGGTTGGCGCTGACCGGTGACGGCCATCAGGTGATTTCCCTCGCATCGCTCGCGCCGTCGGTGATGTCGACCGTCGACATCGTGTGGCTGCCGGTCCTCGACGTATTCCCGACCTACACAGCGCAGGAGCGAGCCGATCTCGCCGCGTACGCCGCCGCCGGCGGCCGCATCGTGTTCATCGGCGACGCCGACGTCTTCAACACGCCCGACAACTCGTTTCTCTCCGCATTCAACATGTCGAAATTGCCCGGCAACCTGAACACCGCGTTGACGCCGTCGGTCGCGAGCCACGCCGTCATCACGGGGCCCCATGGCAGCGTCGGACAAATCGGCGGTGACGCGGGATACGGATTGTTCTCGCCGAGCAATCAGACGAAAGTCCTCTTCGCGCCGGCGACCGGCCCTGGGGCGCTGGTGGGACTGCTGGATGCGTCGAGCGGGTTTGCGGGCGGCGGACGCATCGCGGTCGTGTGCGAATCGTCGCTGTTCGGACAGTTGCTCGATCAGGATGGTCATCAGGCGTTTCTGCGCAACCTCGTGAAATGGGCCGCGGCCGCGCCAGGTTACACGCCCAGCGGACCGAACGCTGACACGGGCAACATGTCGATTACAAGCGATGCCGTCGCGTCGGCTCGCGTCACGTTTTCACAGGTGTCGGTCACCGGCGAGACCACGGCGACGTCGATCGGATCGGGTCGATGCGGCTTCACCGACATTCCGCAGTCGGCGGTGCCTGGCTCGTTCATCGGCAGCGGTTTCCGGCTATCGACGACAGCGGACTTTACCGGCACGCTGACAGTGCAGGCCCAGTATGACGCGGCCGGTCTGACCGCAATGGGAATCGTCGATCCATCCACGCTGCTCATGCTGTGGTACGACTCGACCGGACAGGTGCTCGTGAATACAAACGCCGTGATAGACACGGCCGCCCACACCGTGACGGCGACCGTGCCGGCATTGGGGCGAATCCTGGTCGGCGCGCTGGTCGGCGGGTTTCCCGATTGCAACGGCAATGGCCTGCCCGATGCCTGCGAACCGCCGGTCACGCTGACGGTGGCCGCCGAACCGAGCGCCGGCGGAAGCGTGACGCCCAACGGTCCGACGACGCATCCGGCGTGCGAGAGCGTCGCCATCAGCGCCACGCCCGCCGCGGGATACTGCTTCACAAATTGGACAGTCACGCCCGCGAGCGCTGTTGGACCAGCGGCTGCGAATCAGATGCAAACGACAATCGTCGCCGAGGTCTCAAAGATCGTCACGGCGAACTTTCGCAAGGTGATTGCGACGCAGCCGATCGCCGTTGCCGCGTGTGTTGGCGCTGCCGCTGAATTCACCGTGCAGGTGCATGTCACCGACGCGCCAAACGCGACTTTCCAATGGCGAAAGTTCGGCATCGACATGGCCGGACGCACGTCGGCGACGCTGACCATTGACCCGGTAACCGCGGATGACGCCGCGAACTATGACGTCGTCGTGACGACGCCCTGTGGGCAGTTCACCAGCGATGCGGCGGTGCTGACCGTGCGGACGCCGCCGGTCATCACCCAGCACCCCGCGGACAAGGCGGTCTGTCGCGGTCTGCCACTTGTGCTTTCGGTAACAGCGACCGGCACACCCGCGCCCACGTATCAGTGGCGAAGAGACGGCACGGCGATCAGCGGCGCGACGGCGGCGTCGCTCAACATCGCGTCGGCGGCCGCCGGCGACGCGGGCACATACGATGTCATCGTGACAAACGTCTGTTCCAGTGTGGCCAGCAATGCGGCGGTAGTGGAGGTCCGCGAGCCGGTCTCCATCGACGTGCAACCCGTGGCGGCGACGGTCTGCTCGGGTCAGGCCGCGGCGCTCACGGTCAGTGCCTCCGGCACGCCGCCGCTGACGTACCAGTGGAAGCGAAACGGTGTTGACATCACGGGCGCGACGAACGCGACCTATGCCGTTTCATCGGCGGCGGCGGCGAACTCCGGAACGTATACGGTGGTCGTGACGAACTTCTGCACATCGGCAACGAGCCAAAGCGCCGTGGTGACCGTGAAACTCCCGCCGACGCTTCAGGTTCAACCGACAGATATTGCTGCATGTCTGAATACGCCCACGACGCTGTCCGTCGCGGCGACCGGCACGCCGCCGCTGACGTATCAGTGGCGAAAGAACGGCATCGAGATCACCGCCGCGACGAATGCGGCCCTGGCGATTCCCAGCGTCAATGCGGATTCGGCGGGGGTCTATGACGTCGTCGTGACCAATGACTGCGGCGTGCTGACCAGCGCGGCGGCGGCGGTGACCGTGCGGGAGCCGACGGTGATCGCGACGCATCCCGCGCCGCAGACAGCGTGCCCCGGCTCGACCGTGACGATGAGCGTCATCGCGACTGGCGCGAACCTCACCTATCAATGGCGGTTCAACAGCGGATCGGGCTACATCAGCCTTGCGGAGGGTGCGGGCGTCAGCGGCGTCACATCGCCGACGCTGGTGCTGGGCACGGTTGCGGCCAATCGGACGGGAGCCTATTTGTGCGTGGTGAGCGGCGTGTGCGGCACGCTCAGTTCGACCGCGGCGACGCTGACGGTGTCCAACGGCGCCTGTGACTGCAACGCCAACGGCGTGCTGGACGCCGACGACATCGCCGGCGGCGCGGCCGATTGCAATCACAATCTCATTATCGACACGTGTGAACTTTCATCGGGCACGGTACTCGACTGCGATGCCAATGGCGTGCCGGATGGCTGCGACATTGCCTCCGGCGCGCAGGCTGACTGCGATGCGAACGGCGTGCCGGACGCATGCGCATTGGCCAACGGCACGGCGTCGGATTGCAACAACAATGGCGTGCCCGATGGTTGCGACATCGCGGCGGGGGCCGTGGATTGCAATCACAATGGCATTCCAGATTCGTGCGATCCGCCGTACGTCGCCGACGCCGGGCCGGACGTGCTGATCTGCGTGGGGCAGGCGACGCAACCGCTGGGCGGGCCGATCGTCGTGAGCGGGTCGGTTCCGCCGTATCAGTATTTGTGGCGCGTGGTGAGCGGCCCGGCGAATGGCGGATCGATGTTGGATGCCACGGCGCAGCGGTCGCGGTTCGCGGCCACGCTTCCGGGGATTTATACGGTTGAATTGAAAGTCTCGGACTTCAGTTCGCCGCCCTGCACGACCATCGACACGCTGATGGTCACGGTCGACAGTGTCTTCGTGGATGCAGGGCCGAATGTCTCGCAGTGCGTGGGCAGCGGCGGGGCGATGTTTGCTCCGACGGTTTCGGGCGGCGTGCCGCCGTACACCTATCGCTGGTCGATCGTCGCGGGCAGCCCGAACATGGCCGAGTCGCAGTTCGGCGGCGGCGGCGTGAACAGTCCGACGCCCGTCTTCACGGCAACCGCTGGCGGCAACTATGTGCTTAAATTGACGATCACCGATTCCAAGACGCCGCCCTGCGAAGTGAGCGACACGCTGGTCCTTCGCGCCGTGCAACTCGGTCTGAGCCTGCCGGCCACGTTGAACATGCCCGCAGGAGCCGAATCGCCGGTCATCATGCCAGTCGTGTCCGCGCCGAGCGACGCCGTGGTGCAGTATGCCTGGTCGATTGAGCCGGGCAGCGCCAACATGGACATGACTCAGTTCATCGGGGCAGGTCCGACGGCCGCGGCGCCGCGCTTCCGGCCCACCACGGTTGGCGATTACCAACTACGATTGACCATTCGCGATGCCAATTTGCAGACGTGCATTGCGACTGGCGTCATGAATCTGCGGGCCGTGGCCATGACCGTCGATGCCGGGGCGGAGCAATCGACCTGCGTGGGCGGCGGCGTGACCCTTGCGCCGGCCGTCGTCGGCGGCCACGGCAATCGCACCCAGTCGTGGACGGTCGAGCCGGGCAGCCCGAGCGTCGATTCGCATCAGTTCACCCAGAGCGGCCCGGCCTCGTTGACACCGGTCTTCACGCCGGCGGCCCAGGGCGTCTTCATGCTGCGGCTCACCGTCAAGGACAGCAGCACGCCGCCCTGCGTGGCGACCGACTTTGTGGTGGTCCGCGCGCTCAGCCTGATCGCCGACGCCGGGCCGGACTTCGTGACGCAGGCATTGCAACCCAGCCGGGCGCTGGGGTCGCTGCCGGTGGCCCACGGCGGAACCGGGCCGTATCAATACAAATGGCGCGTATTCAGCGGGCCGTCCACTGACGTGGCCCAGTTCTCCGATCCGCTGGCCGCTCGGCCGACTTTCACGCCGTCGCAGATCGGGCCGTACGGACTCGAGGTGACAGTGACCGACACCTCGGGCGTGTCGGCCGGCTGCGTGGCGATCGACCGCGTGGGGGTCGAGGCGATTTCAGACAACTTGACGCTGCCGATCAACGCCGAGGGCAAGATGTTCATGACGTTGCGGATCGACGAGCCACATCGCGCCGCCGAGTTGCGGATCGTCGAGGGCGTGGCCGGACGCATGGTGACCGGTCGATTGATCGACCCCGGCGCGGGCGTGGCCCTGCCGGGGGCGGGGGCCGGGCTCGGACGGCGGATGGTGCTGAGCGGCAATGCCGTGGGCTCGCCGCTCATCGCGACGGTGGTCTTCAAATATGCCGACGGCGAAATGAACCCCTCGCAACTGCGGATTCACCGGTACAACCCGTTGTCCGACCGGTGGTTCGTGGCGCCGACGAAGTTCGTGGGCGATGTGCCGTATCCGGTTCGCGCCGCGCGTTCGGATGTCGGCAGCGGGGGCTATGACTCGAACGCGAGGTGCGTCTGGGCGGTGGTGGATTATCTCGCGGAGTTCGCGGCCCGCGCGCCGCTGCCGGTTGATCCGTCGCAGCCGGGTAGCGGGTCCGGCGGCGGAAGCCCGCCCGGCGAAACGCCGCCGGTCGGCACGCCGACGCCCTCGGTGATCAACAACGCCGGCGCCTGCGGCATGGGGGCGGCGATGGCGCCGCTGGCGTGTTGCGGCCTGGCGATGGCGCATCGGCTGCGCCGGCGGAAATAAGACGCCTACAAGCGTGGAATTCGGGCGTTGCTGCGGCTGCGGATCGGTGGAATCTCCAAATATCTCCGAATGTCTTTACGAACGTGTCGAGATCAGGGCCCGGTCGTCAGCAGGCGGACCAAGGGAGCGATGTCGCGGCCATCGGCCAGTCCGTCGCCATTGAGATCGCTCGCAGCGACATGATTGGGATCCCCATCGACTCCCAGCAAGACCGCGATCAAGGCGGGTACATCACCGGAGTTGACCGTACCGTCGCCATTGATATCGCCGGGCAGGAATTCATTCAACAGCGTCATCCCTATTCGATACGTGTCGTATGGAGGTGTGGTCACAAACCTCGTCGTCGATACGAGCGTGGCACCGCTCCCTCGGCTCAACAACGCAGGCGACGCGCCGCCCGTCGTCCCGATCACCACCGGAAAGGCATTAACGTCAATAATCTGTCCAGCCTCGGTGATGCGCGTGGCATAGACGTTTGTACGGGCATCGAAGAATGCGTCTTGATTGCGTTGGTCATCCCACGCCACGACAAAGGCCGCTCCGTCCCAGTCGACGGTCGGGCGGAGCTGCCGTCCGGTCGCCTCGGCGATCGTGAAGTATCCGCCGGGGAACGTGCCGTCGGCATTCATGAATCGGCCAGCGATGTAGTTGTTTGCGTTGGAGAGGGAATTCATCCGCCAGACCAGCAGATATTTGGCGCCGGAGAAGGCGATATCGAGGTCGCCGGAGCCGCCCGAGATGGGCGTCGGATTGAATGCCTGAGTCGGCGCGCCTACGGCGGGCACTTTGGCGAGAATGGCGTCGCCTTGGCTGGCGTCATGCGTCCACATGGAGTGCGCGGCCACCCACCACTGCAAGCCGTCGCTGCGAACTCGGGGCGCGCCGTTTACGTAACCGCCACCAAGGAACAGACCATTGGCGCCGTCGAGCACGGCGCCCGAGGGGCCGTCGATCCGGTTGGCCCACAAGTAGATGAATTGAGGATATGTGTCGAATCGGGCAGCGGCGACGAGAAAGTCCTCACCGAGTGCTTCGACCGCGGCGTTGAAGCCAGGCATCACCACGAATGGCGCAGCATCGAGGAAGGTGCCGTCCGGATTCATCCGACGGGCGAACACCTGAGTCGGTGTGAGACCCGCACCTCCCTGGTCCCACGCGATCAAGAAGCTGACGCCGTTCCACGCAATGCCGACGCGGCCAATGGTCGGGGCCTGGGCCACTTCCACAGGCTCAGGAGAAAGTGTTTGCCCGGCCGAATTCAGAAAGTGAACCAGGACTCGATCGGCGTTGGCCTGCTCGCTGACCATGGCCAGTGCCACAAGGCCGTTTGGACCGCCGGCAAGATCAGAATTGCGCTGGTTCGTCGTGCCGGTTGAAACGCATCGCTCTGCTTCAGCCATATTCGCTGTCGTGATTGGCAGGACAAAGACATTTGAATCGTATCCCAGGCTCACGCGCGAGTCATACCAGAAGATCAGAACGCCGCCGCCGTCGCGAGGCGCCATTCGGGGGTTGTAGGCATAATTGATGTTGCCGCCGATGACGATTGGCAGCGTGGGCCCGCCGTTCGGATCCAATACGACGCCATTGGCATCAATTCGAACGGTGTGCAGTTGATCCGCCGCGCCCCACTCGAGCCACCACTGTGCGCCGTCGTGTGCAAGGGTGTATTCGTTGAACTGACTGAAGTTCGCTACGATGGTGGTGCCTGCGGGCGTGAGCAGCGTCCCCGTGCCGGTGACGCGCGAGCCAACAAGATTGACAAAATCAGCAATCCAGGCGACATAGTATTCGGTTCCATTCGTTGCCAGTTTCAGGCTAGGAAGCGTGAACGAAGGCCCCACGGGTAGTGCGTTCAAGTTCACCCGCTGCGCTTTGATCATTGATGAGTTGTTCCAGTCCGGCCCCGCGGCAAGGTATTCTCCATTGGCCGCAAGCAGCGCTGTCTGGCCATACACCCAGTCGAGCAACATGATCGGCGTGGAATCCAGCAGCTGTCCGGCGCCGCTGATCCGCTGTCCTGCAAGAAATGTTCCGTAGCCGTCGTTGTGATAGACACAGCGCGTAATCAGCCATTGACCATTTTGGCCCGCCAATTGCATACCGATGGTGCTGGGCGAGAACTGGGTCGGCGGAAAGAGGATCGGGATCGTATCCAACACCTGGCCGTCAGGAGAGACGCGAACCGCGCGCATCTGCGTTTCAAAGTACCCGCCAACCGGATCCTGAGATCGGAACAACACGAGCCAGTTTTGCCCATTCCATGCCACGAGCGGACGGTCCTGCAGTCCCATTCCGCCGGCAATCAAAAACGGGATCGGATCAACCGCGACACCCCGGCTGTCCAGCCGAATGCCAAAAATGTCGCCGTCGCTCTGGATCGTCTGACTCCCGGAACTGCGACCACGGGAATCGCTCCATGCAACCAAGGTGAATTCGCCTCCCCTGGCAACAGAGTGATCCTGCTGTGAGTTTGTCGCGGGACCAATTGCCATATCGCCCGGTGTGACACCCACGTCCGTCACGACCATGGGTCCGGCGTATGCACCCGTCGCGAATGCCAATACCAAACACAAACTCACGGGCCAGGAAAGTCGCGTCGTCATGGGCCGTCTCCATTTTGGTAGGGCATCAGCGGTGTCGGATTGAAAGGTCTCTGCCGCTTGATGCAGTCTTTTGAATTGCCGTTAGCGACCCGGCTTTCGGGCGATGAACGCAGAACGCACCGCAGGGCCATGCGTGATGAAGAAACCCGCTGAGCCGGAGAATGGGCACGGACGTGCCGCCTGTGCGAGCCCGCGTTTCGCATGCCGGGTTCATCACGCAATTCCCGTACCGGCCTGAAGGCGACCGGCGAATTGCTGACACTTTGGTATGGAATCAAGAGCGATGCCGTAACTTCGAGTGCTCTCGCACAATTCGATGTGCGCGAACGCCCTGCGCTGTGCATGGGCACGTGGATGGAGGCATCGGCGAGGCCCATCGCGCCGCGCTGCTCTTCAGGCGTTTCGGAATGGTTCGCGGAAAAAGGCGCTTGCCTGCGCCAGATTACATCATTGAGGGTGCGGCCGATTCAGAATGCGTCAGCGTGGCTTTCCGGGCGGCCCGTTCGTGAGCCCGCGCATATGCGGATCCGGCACGCCGACGCCTTCGGTGATCAACAACGCCGGCGCCTGCGGCATGGGGGCGGCGATGGCGCCGCTGGCGTGCTGCGGGCTGGCGATGGCGCATCGGCTTCGCCGGCGGAAGGCCGTGGGAATTCGACGTGGGTGATCGCGTCAAGCTGTCAAGATCATGGCGTAGAAGTGGAATAAACCATGTTCAAGTTGTTCCACATGGAACAGGCTGGAGCGGGGGATGTCTTGCGCAAGCGATCATTGCGGTACCGGGCACCTTTTAGCTTGCCCGGTGTTCCGGGATTCCGAGCGAGGCGGCGGCACATCGGGCACCGAGACGCACGCAGGAAGGGATTCCTGCGGAGGTGGGTGCGAGAAGGGATTCGCGCACCAGCAGTTTGATGCGAAGCGAGTAATGCCACAAGACTGATCAGAAATGTTGCGAGGCAACGTAGGCTGGCGGCGTTGAGAAGGGGGGAGCGAGGCGGGGCGGGCTTGAAGGTATGGGTGTGGAGGCTGGCGATCGGGAGGTGCTATTGGGAGCTGGGGAGGGGTGAGGTTGGGAAGGTGGGAAAGAGCGGTTCGGGGCAGGATTCCGAGGCGGCGACGTCGATTTGGCCTGAAGCGGGCGATTCGACATTGATTTGACAGGCGTCTCATTCAAGAGGCGGTGGCTGTCCCTTGCGTACCGATGGCCTCGTTGTGAAGACGCTGTCCAGCAACAACATCATCATCACGGGAGGCCGTCTTTCGCGCAAATGCGCGAAAGTGCGGCTGTTAAAACGACATATGGAGATATTGTCTCTTGGCTTCATGCCATTCTAGAATGTCCCCCATTTTGCGCTATCACTGCAAGAGGAAATTGAGAAATCCTGGGATGTCAAACCGATCGACGACTCCGTCGTTATTGAAGTCCGCGTTAGCCGGATTTCCGGCACCCGGATTTTGAACCAACGCGACAAAAGCCGCGATATCCGCCCCGTTGATTACACCGTCGTTGTTTACATCACCCAACAATGGCAATACGTTTGTTGCGAAAATCGGATTAGCCGGGTTCAGCGTCATGGTATTGCGGGCGATGTTGAACGAACTGGCGGCACTGCCAGAATCAAACCAGCCACCGGCGAAAAGTTCGGGCAAGGGGACATCGCGTATTGCAATCGTATTTACACCGGGTCCGTCATACGGCCCAATGCCGAACGAAGTCCAATTCACGGTGTCGTACGCGACAAAATTGAAACTCAATCCTGCCATGCTCAGGTTGAAATGCCCACCGAGAAGCAGCAGTGGGGTGCCGCCCGCCGCAAGATTGACCCCGATCATGGAACGCACCTCTCCAATGATCGGGTGAGTCGGTGCACTCCAAGCCGAGCCATTCCATCGGGCCAGGTTTACATACGGGATGTTCATGGTTCCGCCTGCATACAGCGCCCCGTTTCCAGCCGGATCCATGTAGGGCCACAGGCAGCGAACCGTTCCGTTGAGCGATCCCACGGAAGTCCACGCACCACCCTTCCATTTCATGACAGCCGTATCTGATCCTGCCGCTGCCTGGCCGGCGGCATACAGGTAGCCGAGATAAGGGAGGAAGGAATACACGATTCCCGAACCCAACGGATCGCCGATGGACACCCAGGTGTTGCCGACCAGGCGGAATACGCCGTCCACTCCACCGGCGTAGAGACTTGGCAGCTCCTCACCGGGGAGTGAATAGGAGCCGAGCGCGTACACTGTTCCTGGGATTCCGTTGGTGAAAACGCTCCAAGTCTCATCCACCGAATTCCATCTGGCCACGTTCTGTGCAGGGATGCCTCCTGCAAAAGTGAATTGGCCTCCGAAATAAACACTGTCCGAGCCGTCTGCGAGCGACCCGGCAAACGCGGCGTTGACCGTCCCCTCCACGCCACTGCCCAACTGGTGCCACCTTGATCCGTCGAATCTCGCCACGTTATTGACCCGACTCCCGCCGGCGTGTGAAAAAAAGCCGCCCGCGTACAAGTCTCCATCAGAATCAGATACAAGTGTATTGACTTCGCCGGCCACCGCACCGCCAACCGCCCGCCATGACACTCCGTTCCACCGCATCAATCGGCCCGCCGTGCTTGAGCCCGAACCGAGGATGCCGCCGCCGGCATACAACTCCGGCCCGTCCGGAGTGCCGGGATCATCATAGACGAACAACGATGTAGGCAGTGCGGCACCGACATTTGTGGTGAGGTTGTCTCCCACGGAAGACCATTCGCTGCCATCCCAGCGCGCGATGCCGGTAAGAGGCATTCCGGGAAGAAAAAACCCGCCAACCGCATAAAGCTGCTCGCCCGATACGCCGTCATCAAATGCACATAGTGCCCGAGCGGCGACGGCCGGTTCGTCACCGACGGGTGACCACGTTCCACCCTCCAATCTGGCGACGCCTTTTGTCACTGGCGGGCTGAAGGTGAATCCACCCCCTGCATACAGTTCGTCGTCATATACCTCAAGCGAGAGCACAGAGCCGCTCAGCCCATTTCCCAACTGAGACCAACCCGGAAAATTCCAAACAGCGATGTTGGAGGCTGGGGCCCCGCCGGCAAGGTCAAAACTACCACCGGCGACCAGAGACGGCACGCCACCAAGGCTGACCAATTCCAGTGTCAGGATTTCGCCGTCGATGCCTCCGACATTCGTCACACCCGACCCCAGTGCGCTCCAGGTAAACGTGACCGTGTCGTAACGAGCGATGTTCGCTGCGGGGACGCCGCCGGCCGCAGTGAATGCTCCGGCAACGTAAAGCACAGGAATGCCAGCCTCCACCCGGGAGACGATGGCATTCACTCGTCCAGCCACCCCACCCGCCACGCCGACGAACGCCACGCCGTTCCATGCAACGATTCCAACAGTGGGAACGCCAATGTCGCCACCGACGTATAAGAGCGGCCCCAAAGGCAGCAGGGCTCGAACGGTTCCACCCAGCGATGTTCCAAAGGGCGGGCCCCAGGCTTCGTTCGACCACTTGGCGATGCCATGATTAAGATCGCCACCGGCGTATAGAAAGTCGCCACCTACATACAACTCCGGGCCAAGGCCGCTATTGAACACCGCCCCAGAATAAATAGTGGCGTCGACTCCCAACTCGCCAAACTTCCCGCCAACCCAACCTGCAGAATTCCACGGTTGCGAAAAAGCCTGAGCGCCGCTACCGGTCACGAGACCGGCCATTAGTAAAGCCAGACGCAGAACTGAAAATTTGACCGGAATGTTCATGATTCCTCCCTGGTGAAATGGAGTAATTGGGAGAATTAAGCGATGAACGCGAACGTCCGCTTTGGAAACGAGTCTAACGATTTGCGACATGAAAAAGCAAGAGATTTCCAATGCAAGCATCGACGGTGCCATTTTCATCACGTTCTGGCTCCGCCCAAAGCGCAAACCGAGTGCGTCACGCTGCGTCAACGCCTTGTCTTCGCAGCCCGTCGAATCGGAGGTGACTGACGCTGCTGGTGCTGCCGTCAACACTGGTGCCTCCACTAAGCCTGCGGTGCGAAGAAAGGAAGAATTGTTTGGCCTGGATAAATCATCCTGACCTCTTTGATTTTGTGACCCCTTTGATTTTGCCGATTTGTTGGTTTCCCAGCTGGCCCGCTACACCGGCCTCGGTAATGCCGCCATCGCCGCGGGTAGTTTCATCGCACGGCGCCATGCGGCGAGTTGGCCCAGGTGCAGGGCTTCGTGTGTTATGCACATGAACATCGCGGCGTCGCGCGTGGTTGGCAGCCATAGGCCGAGCCGCCAGCGCTGCGGCGTTGCCAACTGCTCGGTGCTCGCCCGCTCCAGTCCCGCCAGGGCATGCTCGTGCTGTCGCTCGAGTTCGGCCAGCAGTTCACTTTTTGGCGGGTACTTCTCTGCGTCGGTGTCGGGCAGTCGCCGATCGTTTGGCCCGGCTCGCCCGAACAACTCCGCCCAGCCCGGGGGCAGATCGGGCGTAATGGTGAAATCCTCCGCGACCATCGATGCACCGGCGCACAGATGCCCCAGCGTGAAGGCGGGGTGATTTTCATGCCCCGGGCCGGGCACGGTGACCATCTGTTCGGGGTCGAGGTCCTCGACCAGTTTGGCGGCATAGACGAGATGGAAGCGATAGGCGGTGCGAAGGGCGGCGAGGTCGCTCATTGCGGGTCATCCTCCTGGCAGTCCCGGACGCGATCCAATCTTAACTGTCATTTACGCTGTTCGCGGAATTCTGAAAGCGAGCGTCTGACAGAAAAAAAGGCATCATCAAATTTCAAATGGCGATCTGAGATTGATTGCCTTTGCCCGAATCACAAGCGCCCTCCACCACTTGCGTGGTGGGTTCTGTGATGGCGCTGAGTCGATGGCGGCCTATTACGGCTGGCAGGCCGGGGTGGCGCTCATGACGCGGGTGATGAAGGCGTCGAGGTCGTTGTTGAGGCCAACGCAATCGATGTCGCCGTCGGCGTTCATGTCCGCGCAGTGGTTGCCGGATGCGATTTGCTGGGTGATGGCGTAGTCGATGGCCGCCGTGGTCCATCGTTGGATGTCGCGGCCGTTGACCATGTTGTCGCCGGTCATGTCGCCGCGGCAGGTGGGGCATGTGAAGATGGGGTTCGGGCCGACGGTGAGGTCGCCGACATCCCACGAAGCCGGGTTGCCATGGACGATGCCCATGAAGGTGCATTGGCCCATGGTCGCCGCGCCGGAGACGTTGACGCGGAACAGGGTGGCCGATTGAAACTCGCCTTGAAGGCAGGCGTATAAAACGCCCTGCGGCGAGAAGTCCAAGCCCTGATCGTAGAAGCCGATCACGAACGCGCCGGTCGTGAGCGTTGCGAGGCTGGTGACGGCGGCCTGACCGCTGACGCTGTCGGGCGTGATCTTGACCAGCAGGGCGGGCTGGCCGAAGGCGCTGTTGACCGCGATGCCGAGGAGGGTGCCCGCGGGAATCGGCGGCGACGTGGAGACCTCGATGGGTGCGACGGCGATGTCGCCGATGTCCAGGCCTGGGGGCAGGCCGGTGTAGTTCAGGGTGTAACTGTCGAGCACGACGCCGGAGGTGTCATCGACGGTGTAGAGAAACGAGGAGTCCGTGACGTAGAGCACGTCGCCGTTCGCATTGAATGACATGCCGCCGAGGCGGAAGGGATCGAGCGGGATGCTCGAACCGGCGCCGACGACCGTGGAGAGGGCGTTGATTGCCGAGATGCTGCGGAGGGAATTGGATGTGATTTCGATGCCGAAGAGGGTGCTGGTGCCCGGCTTGAAGTCCATGCCGATGAAAATCGGGGCGCTGGCGGTGTGGCCGAGGATGTTGACGGCGGCGGTGTTGTTTCCGAAGAAGCGTCCGACTTTACTGGCGAGGCCGGGGACGATGTTGAAGCCGTCGCGTTCGACGATCAGGAGTTCGTCGATGATGCCGCCGTTGGGCTGGGGGGGGTCGGCCGGCTGGGCCAGGGCCATCGGGCTGTACAGGACGGCGATGCCGCACCCGCAAAGGCATGCGAGGGCGCGATATCTCCGGGCGAGGGCGAACGGCTTCGACAAGTGCTTCTCTCCAGTGTCTTGAGCGAACGCGTCGGTTGATCCGGTCCGAATGCGGGTCGGGTGCCATTATACTGCACTCAAAACAGCGCCCACAAGGAAATTGCCCCGAAAGATTGAAAGAGGAGCGGCCCACTGAGAGCCGCTCGGACGGCCGGGAGACCCCGAGAATTGCGTCGATTATTGGGAATTGACTATGGCAGCCGCCGCATCGGCACCGCGCGGGCCGATGACGAGACGCGCATTGCGACGCCGGCCGAGATCATCGACGGCCGCAATGACCCCACGCGCGACGCGCGAAACTTGACCGACCATGGCGCGAACCTGGGGATCGACGTGTTCGTGGTGGGTCTGCCGATTTCGATGGATGACTCTGACAGCGAGCAGACGGCGGTGACGCGGCGATTTGCAGAGGAACTGGCGCGACTGTCCGGCAAGATGGTGGAGTTGCACGACGAGCGGCTGACGTCGTACGCGGCGGATGAGGTTCTGGATCAACTGGGTCGGCGGGAGCAGCGGCGGCACAAGGGGTTGCGCGATGCGATTGCGGCACAGATGATCCTGCAGGGGTATCTGGACGGGGGGGCGTCGCAGGCGGATAATTCGGGGCGGCAGTAGGGGGGATGGCCGCTAGCTGCGGGATGGCGTGGGCACCTAGGTGTCAAGGTGTCAAGGTGTCGAGGTGTCTAGGTGTCGAAGGTTTCGATTCGACACAGCGGCGATGCCAGTGGTGTGATCTCAAGGGAGCGAGGTCGTATGGATATGCAACAGGGTCATGGACGATGGGTGGATGCGATCCGTGGTGTTTCGCAGTGCGGCCGGATGGTGCGGCTATTTGTATATATTGTGGCGTGCGTGGCCGGTGTTGGGTGCGTTGAGCGGACGGTGAGCATTAACACAGAGCCGCAGGGGGCGACGGTGATGCTCAACGATCAGGACATCGGGCGCTCGCCGGTCAAGGTGCCGTTCACGTGGTACGGCGACTATGACATCGTCGTTCGCAAAGAGGGATTCGAGACGGTGAAGACGAGCCACCGGCTGAAGACGCCGTGGTACCAGTTGCCGGGCATCGACCTCTTCAGCGAGTGCCTGATTCCCTTCACGATTCACGATGATCGGACGGTGCCGACGATTGTGCTCGACACCGGTCGGCGTCCGACGCCGGATGAGCTGCTGCAGAACGCCGCGGAGATGCGGACCGAGGCGGGCGTGGAGACGCCGTGAGGCAAAGAGACAACCCCAAAATAGGAAATGCAATCGGCGATCATACTTGTCCGCCCAATCGACCTGGGTCAGACACTGCTTGCCCATGGCGAGATGTGAATTCGATGGCGGCAACAATGTCCGCGCGCGTCAAGTGCGGATAGGAAGTCAATAACGAATCAATGCTGTCGCCATTCTTGTGCATGGCTGCGATTTGTGAGGCCTGCACTCGCGTGCCCCTGATGCAAGGCTTGCCACCGCAAATCTCTGGATCAACTGAAATTCGATCGTCCAATGGCGCACTCCTAATAGTCCCATTCACCGAACCACACGCGTCGTGAATCGGGTTCGACGATGAAGAGTCTTCCGTTATGCCAAGGCAGGTGCTTCGGGCCGCGGTCTTGTGCGACGTATTTTGTGTTGGTGGCGTGCCATGGTGCTTTCAGTTTGAACTCGTTTTCGAAAAAACTCTGCTTAATCTCGGCGGGGACGGGGCCGGTTTCCCAAGATCCACCGAACGGCGCTGATTGCAACAGAGCGCGCAGATCGCCATGATTCACTTCGAAGACGACTGTAAATACACCATCTCCGTTCATGCTCCGCTCACCGTCTTCGAACAGAATGACGCTGGCAGAATGGGGCAGATCAATATCCGAGCAAAGGCGGAATCGACTCTCAAGGTCTGTCGGGTATCCACCGACAATCGAAGATGAAACAAGTGCACAAATTGGTATTACATAGACGAATAAGGCGACACTTAAGATACAGAATATGACGATTCGCCATGGGTTGTTGCGGCGATTGGCCATTCGGTGAATCCTACGTCTCCCGCATCAATTCGGTTCAATCCGCTCCATGCCGTTCATGTACGGCCGCAGTGCTTTGGGTACGGTTACGCTCCCATTCGGGTTCTGATACTGCTCCAGAATTGGAATGAGGATGCGCGGGCTGGCGATGACCGTGTTGTTCAGGGTGTGGCAGAACTGCACTTTCTTGTCCTTGTCTCGATAGCGCAGATTGAGACGCCGGGCTTGGAACTCGCCGAAGCGGCTGGCGCTGTGGGTCTCGCTGAAGGCCTTGCGGCTCGGCATCCAGGTTTCGATGTCATACATCTCCACCTTGCCCTGGCCCATGTCGCCGGTGCAGACGGCGATCACGCGGTAGGGTAACTCCAGCGCCTGTAGCACCGCCTCGGCGTTGGCGATGATCGCATGGTGGTGCTTTTCGCTTTCGGCTTCGTCGTTGCGGCAAAGCACGACTTGCTCCACTTTGTCGAAAAAGTGTATGCGGTAAATGCCGTAGGTGTCCTTGCCGGCGGCGCCGGCTTCGCGGCGGAAGCAGTTGGACACGGCGGCGAGTTGGATTGGAAGTTTCTCTTCGTCTAAAATCTCATCGCCGTACATCGCGGTCAGGCTGACTTCGGCGGTGCCGACGAGGCTCTTGCCATCGCGCTCGGCGCGGTAGGCCTGCTCCTCGCCGCCGGGGTAGTAACCGGTGCCGTACATCATCTCGTCGCGCACCAGCACGGGGATGGTGACCGGCGTGAATCCGCGGGAGGTGATGACATCCATCGCCAGGCGCAGCACGGCGTGATGCAACTGGCTGCCGGCTCCGAGCAGCAGGTAGTTTCGCGTGCCAGCGATCTTCACGCCGCGCTCGATGTCGAGAATGCCGAGCGACTCGCCGAGTTGGACGTGGTCCTTCGGCTCGAAGTCGAATTGCCGCGCTTCGCCCCAGCGGCGGACTTCGACGTTGCCGGTGTCGTTCGGACCGATCGGCGTCTTGGCAGACGGCACCTGCGGCACGGTCAGCATCAGGGCCTTGAACTCGTCGGCGTTGGTCTTGGCCTCCTCTTCGAGCAGTTTGATCCGGTCCTTGATGCCGGCGGACTCGGCTTGAATCTTGTCGCCCTCCGCGCGGATATCCGCCTCGGTGCGTCCGGCGGACAGGGCCTCGACGTACCACTTGCTCTTGGGGTTCTTGTACAGCCCGACTTGTCCGGAGAGTTCCTTGCTTTGGTTGCGAAGCTGGTCGGTTTCGACCTGGATCGCGCGGCGGCGATTGTCGACCTCGAGGAGGCGGTCCAGATTGCAGGCTGAGCGCTTGTCGATGATGGCCTTGCGGACGGCGGCTTCGTTGTCGCGGATGTACTTGATGTCGAGCACGGGGGACTCCGGAAACCATATTGCTTAATAGAGGGCTGCCAGGGGGGTGGCCAAACGCCGGCCGTCCATGGCAATGCGGCCAGATGATATTGGAATTGGCCCCAAGGTGCAGCGAGACAGCCTGCCGATCGGTATAAAGGCGACGTAGCGGCGCGTGCCGGCGCCGGAGGAGAGGGTCTGCATGAACGTCAAGCGTGTGTTGTTCGGATTGATGTGCCTCGGGATCGTCGTCACGGGCACCGGGATGTCCTGCGGCGTCAACAATCCCGGCGGCTTTCCCAAGATGACGGCATGGACGCCTGCCGGCGTGAACTCGGGCGCCGGCCGGACGCCGCTGCCGATCGCCGTGGCGGATTTGAACGGCGATTCCCGGCTGGACGTCGTGGTCGGCTATCGCGAACAGGTCGGCACCGATCCCTCCATTTTTGCCTTCATCCAGACGGACTCCGGAACCTTTACCCAGGTTTTGTTGCGGCGCAATGCCGACATGCTGACGATCTCGTCTCTCGCGGTTGGCGACATTGATGGCGACATGCAGCCGGACGTCATCGTGGGTTGCAGCGGACGAATTGTCTATATACGGGCGACCGGCGACCCCACGGTGACGGCGAACTGGGCGGGGACGACGGTGGACGGCAGCACCGGTGCGGGCGTTGCCATTTGGACGGATGTCGCCATCGCCGACATAGACGGGGCCAATGGACCGGATATCGTCGCCTCCAACAATACGCCCGGGCGCGTGAGCTGGCTTCGCGCGCCGGCAGGGGCGACGACCGGGGCGGGCTGGACGCGGTTTGAGATCGATGCAACGACGCGGGCCGGGGCGACGTCGATCGCCGTGGGCGATGTCAATGGCGATGGGCGTGCCGATGTGTACTCGTGTGCTCCCGGCGAAGGCGCCGCGCGTGTGGCGTGGTATCGCAATCCGGGTGGCGACGCGACAGGGGCCTGGAGCAAGTTCACCATCGGCAATTTGAGCGACGCCACGCGGATTGCAATCGGCGATCTCGACAGGGATGGCGATGTGGACGTCGCGATCAGCAGTCCCACCCTGGGGCAGATCGGCTGGTATGTTCGCCCGGGCGATCCCACGGCGGCTTGGTCGGGCTTCGTGCTGACCGATTACACCACGGCGACGCCGGCCGACCTGAAGATTGTCGACGTGGATGGAAATGGTCAGAACGACGTGATCGTCACCACGACCTCGCCCGGCACGATTCGCTGGTTTACACCGGTGGGTGTGCCGACCGCACAGTGGGTCGAGAATAATCTGGCCGATCTGGGCGATGGACCGGTTCGGCGGCTGGCGGTGGGCAATGTCAACGTGGGTGTTCGCCAGGATGTGGTGGGGACCCGGCAGGCGATCGATCCGGCCAACGATTCGGTCAGTTGGTTCGCCAACCCCGAGTAAGTTCCCGGCGGTGCGATTACGCGGACGGTTCGATAAGCACGGCGATCGTCGAGTGGATGACCTGCGGTGGTGTGTGAATCGGGGCAGGTCCCGTATCGCCGGCCCGCCAGGCGGCCGGAATTGACTTTGACCCCTTCGGCGGTTTAATCTAGTGATTGAAAAGGCCCCGGCGGCCTTGCCAAATGGGGATTTTGCCGCCGGGTACCGTGCATTCCAGCCAGCGTCGCGCGACCCACCGTCGTGCGGAAAACGGGAGTTACAACCAGTGGCCACGCGCGCAAAAGCCGGCGGAGGCAGCGTTCTCGCCTTCGGATTGGGACTGCTATTGATTGTCGGCATTGCCGGAACGCCGTTTTATGCGCGCTTCCTGCAGTCGAACGAAGACCGCCTGAGCGATCAGGTCAAGGACGACGTCGAGTCGATCCGTCGGCTGGTGCTCAACGTCGATGAGAATCTGGCCGCCATGGCGCAGATGGCGGAAGCGCGCGGCGTGGGCAAGGATTCGAAGTCGCCCGAGGATCTGCTCGCTGAAAATCCGGCCATGCTGGATGCGGTGAAGCCCGACTTGGACGCGTCGACGCGGGCGCTCAAGAAGGCCGCAGATGAAGACCAGAAGAGAAATCTGAAACTGCCCGGAAGCGACAAGATCGCGACCGGCGCGCCGAAGCCGGCTGCCGCGTTCACGGAATTGCAGCGCAAGTACGCGGTCGAAAATGACAACTATATCAAGGAAGCGCGCAAGATCGCGTCGAATCTCAAGAACGCGGCCCAGGGGGATGTTCGGGCCGCCGATCTGCTCAGCGTCAATCGCATCCTGGCGATTCTGTCGCTTGTGGAGGGGCGCGTGAATGCGAGTCGCGCCGCCTTTGAGCGAAGCATGGCGGCTGATTTGCGCCGCGAGGCCGAACGGCGGCTGACCCACGTGCAGGATCTGAAGATGTCGGCGGTGCGGGCCGAGGCGGAAAAGCCGTCCGTCGATATGGAGCGTGTGACCGCCGATCTTGCCAAGACCGAGGACGAGTTGTCGAAATTGGATGACCGCATTGCCCAACTGAAGAGCGAGATCGCCGCGAAGGAGAGTGCAGTTGCGTCAGCCCGGGCTTCGGCCGAGGCGGCCCGCGCGTCCATGGCTGCAATGAACCCCACGGCGATAGTCGGCGCGACCGGCCAGCAGTATCAGGCGCTTTCGGATCAGGCCCGCAAGGCGGAGGCGACGGTCGCGTCGCTGGAGAACGGCACGCTCGACGGCGGTGAACTTCCATTGGACGCGGCGGACGATCTGCTGCACGGCAAGTATGAAGGCGGCACGGCCGCACCCGGCCTGCGCGACTTGAAGGGCCTGCTGGCGCAACTGGAGGCGCAGCATGAGACTCTTTCCAGCGTGAAGTCGGAACTGACCACGCGACGCTCGGCCCTGGAGGAACGCGACAATCAACTGGCCTCGGCCCGGAGCGATCTGACCGGCGAGGCGGCGAAGCATGCCGACGAGATCATGTCGCAGTTGGAGACGGCGGAGAAACTGGACGACTCGGCCGACAAGCTTTCGGAGACGGCTGTCAAGTTGTTTAAGGAGGCGTCCGGTCACGCCCGCAAGGCGGCCAGCGCAGCCTCGGCCCGCCGGCGGACCGCCCAGCAGTCGGGCACTTCGGCGCCGGGTGCGCCAGAGAAGGCGGCCGATCGACTTGTGAAGGACAACGACACCGAGGCAGCGATGCACGTGCTTGCCGGCGAATTGAGTTACCAGATCGCGATGGAAGACTTGCGAAAGATTCGGGCACTCGAGATGCACCAGGCGGCCCGGTCCAGCGTCGCCGACGTCAGCGGCGCCGACAAGCCGGCGGATGTGGCCGCGGAGATCGATGCCGCCCGCAAGGAAGGCCTGGAGGAGATCGAGCAGTCGCTGAAGTCCTTCGCCACGGCCGCGGGCATGATCAAGGGCGGTTCATTCAAGGGACTGGATGGCCCGTCGATCTCCGGAACACAGACAGTCTGGCAGGTTCAGGTTGCACAGGCGGCGGCCGGGCTGCTCAAGTCACAGTTGCTGGCCGAAGCGGTCGACGCCGATACCGCGCGGAGCGAGGCGTACACCTTCCTGGGTGAGGCAGTGAAGGGTCGCGAAGGCAGCCCGCTGCTGACGCCGGCGCTGAGCACCTATCTCTATCTGCAGAAGAATGCGAAGTAGATTCGCGTCCGCCCATTCGATTTGTACATTTTAAGAAACTGAGAGAATTGCTCAGCGGACTTCCGGTTCGCCTTCGAGCGGCGTGAAGTGCTCCGCGCAGCGCGGCTCATAGTCGCCGAGACCGCCCACCATGGTCGGCGTTGTCACCGGCACCATGCGCTGGGTGTACGGCGCGGGCTTCTTGCACACCTTGCAGGGCGACTGTTTCACTTCGACCGCGTCGGCCACGGCCGAAAGTTGCGGCATGGGCTCGAAGGGCCGGCCCCAGGCGTCGTGCGAGATGCCGGCGATGATGGTGGATTTGCCCGCGGCGCGAAGTTGGACGACGGCCTCGACCAGCGCCTCGCCGAAGAACTGACCTTCGTCGATGGCGATGCAGTCAACGTCGGTGGTCTGTCGCAGGATGGCGGCGACGTCAGCGACGGGCACGGCCGGGAAACTGTCGTTGCGATGGGTGACGAGGTGAACCGCGTCGTAGCGGTTGTCGATGGCGTGCTTGAATGCGCGGACGCGGCGTCCGGCCTTTTCGGCGTCGCGCAGAAAGGCGATGAGCCGCTCGGTCTTTCCGGCGAACATCGATCCCTGCACGACGGTGATGGTGCCACGCATTCGCGACGCGTCCATGGGCGGCATTGTCGGCGGGGGAGTGATGTCGGGCAAGTGGCTCCCTGCGATTGCTTGCGCAACTGCCTCCTTTTCTTCGCCTCGTCCGCGCGGTTCAATACCACGGCGTCCACGCGATTGGAGAGATTCCCATGGCCAAGCACGCCCCCGGCTTTCTGAAACTGGTCAACGAGGCCCGCAAGTGGATCGTCGAGACCGACGCCGCTTCGGTAAAGGCGCGGCTGGATCGCGGTGAAAAATTGACAATCATCGACGTGCGCGAGGACGGCGAGTTTGCCGTCGATCATGTGCCCGGGGCCATCCACATGGGCAAGGGCATCATCGAGCGCGACATCGAGGCGCAGTATCCCGACACCAATGCGGAATTGATCCTGTACTGCGGCGGCGGCTATCGCTCGGCGCTCGCGGCCGAAGCGCTGGGGCGGATGGGCTATCGCCGGGTTATTTCGATGGATGGCGGCATTCGCGCGTGGCGAGAATCCGGGTTTCCGCTCGCACAGGGTCCGAACAGCCCCGGCGCGACGCGGCCGGGCGGCGGCGCGGCGCCCGGTGGCGGGTCGCCGGCCGGCCCGGAGTTTCAGATCTGATTACCCCCGCTTGTTTCCAGGCGGGGGTCAATTCCCAAGCAGAATTGCGACAAACGGCTCGATGTCGGCTGCGGTGACCGAGCAGTCCCGATTGCAGTCGGCGAAGCACTGCTGCTCGGTCGTGGCCGAGCCCGGGTCGAGCACGATCGATGCAAACGTCTGTACATCGCGACCGTCCAGCAGGCCGTCGTCATTGGCGTCGCCGGCGATGCACGCGCCATTCCTGAAGCGAAAGGTGAACGGCGCCGACTCGGCGTAACCGGTCGATCCGGTGTCGATCAATTTGAATGTGGCGAACCACGCGGTCTGATTCGGATTGAACGCGGGGTCGGCCGAGTTGATGTGCCAGGTGAGATGGGTGTGCAGGCTGCTGCCGCCGAGGAGGAGGCTTTCGCCGGGGGCGTCCATGATGGCAAACGAAGGGCTGATGACTCGAAACGCCGGGTCAATCGCCTCGCAGACAATGCGGATTTGCGCCCCGCTCGCCATCGGATAGAGGTCCGCCGTGACGTTGGGATTGATCACCCGATCGAACCCCGGATTGTTCGTCGACCATCCTTGAAAAAGGCCGTTGACACAGGGCAGGCCCACGGTGTTCAAGTCCGGTATGAAGCCGCCGATCTTGAGTTGGTTGGCTGACGATCGGCCCACGAAGACATCGCCGTCATGTTGTGCGAAGGCGCTGCCGGGCGGGATCAAGAGACTGAGCAGAGCGCACATTACGAATCGCGGCCATCGCGTCGACAAAGAGTGGCACATCGCGTTCATTCCTTTTGTCATTTTCAATTCGTTTGCTTTCATTTCGTTCAGCGGCCATTCCGATGCCAGCTGCACGGCCTATGCCGGACACAGTGCCGCGAGGATGACTCGCCCACGGAAGACCCCTCCAAGCCTCCGGCGACGCTCCCCATTGTCATCCCCGCGGCACCGGATCCGACCCACCGCATGCCGAAGGCGGCCGTGACGTCGCACGGCGCGCCTCCGGCCCTGCGATGGCCGGTGCTGTTGAGGCACGCGAGCTTATCTACGCCTGTCGTCGGCGTGTCCGTCGCAGGGTTGCAAGGCCGCCAATCGCCAGCAAGGCCAGGCTCGTCGGCTCGGGTGCGAACGTCAGGGTGATCGGATCGCTTGCCAGGTAGCCGGTTGAGCCGGTGTCGATCACGCGAATCGTCGCGGACCACTCGGTTTGGCCGGGCGGATACACGAAACCGGGCGTCGTCGAATCGATGTGAAAGAACCCGTGGGTGTCGGTGAAATCGGGACCCAGGTTCCACGACGACACACTCAGCGGGCCGTTGCCGAAGTAGTTGCCAAAGCCCGGCAGCCAGTGCTTGAGACCATTGTCGAGACCGGCGCCGACCACTTCGACGATGATGTTGTTGCCGGCCATCAGCGGCGACATGTTTTCTTCAGGAATCTCCTCGTCGATGCTGAAGAATCCCGGCTCATCGAGGCCCCAACCGGTCAGCGGGCCGGAGTCGATGATAGGCAGCACGGTTAATCCGCCGGTGAAAAGCAGTTTCAACTGGCCGGTGGGCGTGCGACCGACGCGGATGTCGCCCTCCTCATGTTCATGCGGTCCGGCCGAAGCGGGCCTTGACCATGCCATGACCGCCATGGCGAATACGAGTGCGCTGCGAATGAGACTGGATCGTGACATCTTCTTTCTCCTGTGTAGATTGGAGCGGGGCGGCTCGCGGCCACCCTCGCCGAGACAAATGGAAATTCGTCCCGGCGTCACCATGCGACGTCGGGATCGAACTTGTTGTGCACCCATGCGATGTCGGGAAAGCTGCTCGCCGCGACATTGATCGCATAGGTGTCCTCGAAACGAAGCGTCTCGGCATGTCCGTCCAGAAATCCCCAGTTGGCTTTGGCAAGATGGCGTGCAAGCGTCAACTCGCGGCTTGCAAGTGTCTTTGGATCGACGAACCACGTCTCCGGGTGATAATGGTCCGCGACGGCAAAGTCGCCTTCCTCGGCCAGTTCACCCCAGAAGATGGTCGTCGACGGCCGCTTGATCCGTGTCAGGACATTCAGCCCTTCACGGCCCTCCAGCGCGCCGACGGTGTAGTAATTCGTCGCATAACTCAGACGTCGCAATTGACCGGTTGTGCCGAGCGGGCGGTCCCAGTGCGGACTGCGGTCGTCCGGGCAGCGCGTGACCTTGACGTCGCCGATGTCAGCCGCCGCGGTGTTGATCCAGGCGTTGCCCTCGTCGACCGAACCGCCATGGGCGAGTCCGACGGCGGGCAGGCGCCCGTCGTTGGTATCGGCGTACATCATCACGGACGCGCCGAGGCTGTGCAGGTTTGCGGCACAGGCTGTGGCCCTGCCCAATTGACGCGACCGCGACAGGGCAGGCAGCAGAATGGCCACCAGCAGCCCGATGATGGCCACGACCATCAGTAACTCGATCAATGTGAAAGCGCGACGGCGCATGAGGACGCCTCTCGTGGGGACTTCTATTAGACGAATGACGAAAACGCGTGTGTGAACGGGTGTGGATCAGCGCTGCAGCTTCATGGGGGCGAGTCGTTCGATGAAGAGCGGCCGGTTAGTCTCGAAGGGCCGGTCAAATGGGGCGTCGGTCCTGGAAGCCATGGTGGCCGAGGATCCGCATCAAACCACGCAATTCATGCGTTGAAGCGCTAATCTGTCGAATGGGCGTCAGGCAAGCGGAGGGGCGCGGGCCGACAGCGGCAGATCGACTTCCGCGCTGTGCGGTTCGGCCTCGGATAGGGGAATGCGCCGATCGACCGGTGGGGCGACGACGATCCGCACGGGACCATCGGCCGTTACACCGGTTGCGCTGATGGCGAGCAAGTGACAGACGACGCAGTCGGCGTCACCGGCGGGGGCGTCGTGGTCGTGAGAGTCGTGTCCGGAGTTTTGAGCGGCGGCGTGCGAACAGGCGGGGACGGCTGCCTCGGGATGGCCTTTCGCAGTCTGCGCGGCGTCATGGTGAGCCGTGCGCAGCAGGCCGGTTGTGCCGATCAGCGCACAGGCGAGCATTCGAGCGAAAGCGTTCAGGCGATTGGTCATGATCGATAGAGCGATGCAACCCTTGGTCGGTACACCGTCGGACGTCGTCATACATTGTAATACGTCGCGCGGGGTAGTCAAGTTTTTCCAGCCGGTCATTCGTGAAAACCTCGGTAAGAATGCCCCCGCGTTGCATGGGTGTCTCGGGCCCGGCATTGCGTTACGCTGGCGGCGACGGCACCTGGTTCACACATTACGCGGATTGTTTTCGATATGCAGGCACAAAACATACAAGGCGATCAGGTGCCGCTTTCGCCCGCCATTACCCCTGAAGAGGCGTTTGCGGCTGCTGTGCCCCATGCCCAGCGCAGGCGAAACGGGCAGTTTTTCACGCCGCCGCGGGTTGCGATGGCCATGGTCGATTGGGTGTCCCGGCGTCGCCCGGGATGCTTGCTGGACCCCGCCGTCGGCCCCGGGATATTTCCCGACTGCGCCGCTCGGCTTCCAAGGCACCAGCGGCCGGCGGATATCAGGGCATTCGACATTGATGCTCGGGCGCTCGACCACGCCAGGCGCCGCCTAAGCGATTCAGGCCTGTCCGTCCACCTTTGGCAGGCCGATTTTCTGACCGCCGGGTTCGGCGAGCGGTTCGATGCCATCGTGTGCAATCCGCCGTACATCCGGCATCACGATGCGAGCGTGCCGGCGGAGGTGTATGCGGAGTTGGAGGAACGGTTCGGCGTGCGGCTGAGTCGCGCGACGAATGTCTATGCGTTGTTTCTGCTGCGCATTGCATCGCTGCTGTCCGAGCGCGGTCGGGCGGCGGTCATTACGCCGGCCGAGTTTCTCAATGCCGACTTCGGCGTGGCGGTGAAGCAGGCGCTGCTGGCGTCGGGCCTGTTGCGCGGGTTTGTCATATTCGATCATGCCTCATCGGTGTTTGAGGGGATTCTGACGACGGCCGCGATTACGCTGCTGGATGCGCGGGCGGCCGGGTCGCGCGCGGTGCGGCGCGTGCACATTGATTCGGTTGATGAGCTTGAGACGGCACTGCACTCTTTCGATGCCGATGATGGGCAGGCGGATTCGCCGCCGCTGCCGGCGTCGCAATATGCGCCGGACCCCGGTGAGAAGTGGGGCAATGTTGAGGAAGTACACGATGGTGGATCGGCGTCATCGATGCCGATGCGTCCGCTCTCTGATTTCGCGGTTTGTAGTCGAGGTATCGCCACGGGGGCGAACGATTTTTTCACGCTGACGCGCAGTGAGGCGGCGGATTGGGAACTTCCCGATGCGGTGCTAAGGCCCTGCGTGACCAAGGCGGCCCAGGTGCGCGAATCGTGCTGGACCGCCGCGCGCATGGCTGATCTGATCGCGGCGGATAAGAAGGCGATGCTCTTTGATGGCGCCGCCGCTGGCGAACATCCCGCGGTGCAGCGTTACATTGCTCATGGCGAAACGCGCGGGCTGCACTTGCGCTACCTCACGCGCCATCGCAAACCCTGGTTCGCGGTTGAGCGCCGTCCCCCGGCGGATATCTGGGTTTCGACCTTCGGACGCGGACGACTGCGCTTTGTCTTGAATCAGTCCGCGGCTCTCAGCTTGACCGCGTTTCATGCGATCTATCTTCGGCCGCCGTTTCGTGGATTTGCAAAGCATTTGCTGGCGTTTCTGCAATCGGATGCGGGGCTGGCGGCGTGTCGGCGGCAGCATAGGGTGTATGGCGACGGTTTGCTCAAGTTTGAGCCGCGGGACGTGGAGCGCTTGCGCGTTCCGGATTTTCAGGCGCTATCGGCGGCCGTGCTGGCGGAAATCGAGGAGGCGGCCGATGCCCTGCTCGCATGTGATGGACCGGAAACGTCCGCGAATCTGAGAGCGCGACTTCGCGTGCTCTTCTCGTAGCGATGTCCGCGATGAATGGCGTCCGCTTAGAATGGACGCATGAGCGAACCGTCCACGATCGCACCGACTTCTCATCCGCCCAAATCACATGCCGTCGCTATCCAACTGGCCATCTGCGGCGCACTCGCGGTTATCGCGATTGGCGCATTCTGGCCGGCCCATTCGGCGACGTGGGTCAATTGGGACGATGATCTCAATTTGACGGACAACCTCGAATGGCGCGGGCTCACGGGCGAGCACCTCAAGTGGATGTTCACGACCGGTCATGCGGGCGTGTATCAGCCGCTGGGCTGGCTGGCGTTTGCGATTCAGCATGCGTTGTTCGATGGTGATGGCGGGCGGCTTTCTTTCGGAGCCTACCACGCGGTGAGCCTCGGGCTGCATGCGTTCAATGCGATTCTCGTATTCCTGGTTTGTCTGAAATTGCTCCGATTCATCGAGCCGCCGGATGCCGGTAGCGCGCCGGATGAGCGTTCGCCTGCAACGATGGCATTCGCGGGCGTCGCGGCGCTGCTCTTCGCGGTGCATCCCCTGCGAACGGAATGTGTCGCGTGGTTGAGTTGCCAGCCTTATCTGTGGGCGGCGCTGTTTGCGCTGGGGGCCACATGGGTCTATCTGACTCGATCCGAGCACATGCGCGGGCGCGGCATTCCGGCATTGTTGCTCGTGACGGTGCTGTTTGGCATTTCGCTGCTGTTCAAGGCGATCGCGATTGCGCTGCCGGCGGTGCTGCTGGTGCTGGATGTGTATCCCCTGCGGCGGGTGGAGCGCCGCGACGGGCGCGTCCATTGGATGTGCCCCATTCTGCTGATTGCGGAGAAACTTCCGATGCTCGCCGTCGCCGCGTTTGCCGCATGGCGGGGCCACATTGCGACGGCGGCCTTCTTCCCGGCGGAGCACCCCACATGGATGCAGCGAGGGCTTTCGGCCGTTTGCGCGACGGTTCACTACCTGCGACAGATGGTGGCGCCGATCGGGTTGTCGCCGCGGTACGAGGTGGGCCGCGATCTGGCCGTCGGCGACGCCATGGTCATTCGCGCCATTGCGATCATCGGGGTGTTGACGCTCGTCGCTATCGTGCTCGCATGCCGACGCCGCCCCGGGTTGTTGGCCTCATGGCTGTCATACCTTTTTTTGATCGGCCCTGTATTGGGATTCGTGTGGCATGGCGAGCAGTTTGCGACCGATCGATACACGTATCTCGCGGGGTTGCCGTGGGTGGCCCTCATCGGGGGGATTCTCGTGGTTGTGACACGTGGACGGCCTGGCTGGTCGACGTGGGCGCCCGCGCCATTGGTCATGGCATCGATTGTCTTGTTCGCACTGTCGTGGCGGCAATCGAAAACATGGGCGGATTCGGTTTCGCTTTGGCGGCATGCGCTGGCGGTGAACAATGAATCCAGCACGGCCCGGCTCAATCTCGGCCTTGCACTCGCCTCGCGCGAAGTGAACCCCGCGCCGATGGGCCCCTCGGACGCCGATCTGATCGAGGCTCGCGCCCTGTTCGAGAGGGTCCTTGAGTCCCGTCCCGGTTCCTACAACGCATGGAAGGGATTGGGAATCGCACTTGCCGGATTGGACCTGCTGGATGAGGCGGTCAAGGCGCAGGAGAACGCGCTGCGCCTGCGGCCCTCGGATCCCGCCGCGATCTACAGTTATGCCACGGCGCTCAGCGAGGCGGGGCGCTATCAAGAGGCGAAGGCGGTCTACGAGCGGGCGATCGAGCTTGCCCCGAAGGACTACCGCGCGCTCACCAATCTCGGCATCACCCTTTCGCGTATCAGTTTGCTTACGGAGTCCGTCGAGCGGCTGAATCAGGCGATCAAGATCAACCCCGGGCATGCGCGGGCGTGGTATGCGCTGGGAAATGTCCATGTCCGTCTGAATCAATTGAACGATGCCAGGCGCGCGTATGAGCAGGTCCTGCGCTTCGAGCCGGACAGCGTGGAGGTCCGCGTGGCGCAGGCGGAACTGTTGGATCGGGAGGGCCGGCGCGAGGACGCGATCAAGCTGCTCGCCCAGACGGCGGACACATATCCCATGGCCCCCGCATCCTATGTTGCCCTCGGCCGGATGCTTCAACAGGAACGGCGGTGGCGCGACGCCAAGCGTGTGATGTCGCGCGGATTCAACAACCTCAAGGGCGCCAATCGTGTCGATCCGAGTTTGAACACAGAACTGGCCTGGCTGCTGGCGACCTGTCCGGACGAGGAGATTCGCAACGGCTACACGGCGCTGCAACTGGCGGGGCAGGCGTTTGTCGTTGATCACGGCCGGTCGTTTCGCACGCTGGAGGTGCTGGCGGCGGCGTCGGCAGCGAACGGTCAGTTTGATCAGGCCGTCGACGTCGCCAACCGGGCGATTGAGGCGGCCCATGCGGCCGGACTTGCGCCGATCGAGCAGGTGCTTTCGATGCACCTTCAATTCTATTTGCGGAAGCAGCCGCTTCGATTCGCGGAGGCGACGACGCAACCGACGCAGGATGCGAATGTGCCGCTTGCGGCGACGACGCGGCCAGGCGTTACGGCATCGCAGCCGGCGGTGCCGTGATGCCGGATCAAGTCAATCGTGGTTTCTGCACGCCCCAGAAGACAGGTCGAATTCCAATGAGGCGTACGGTCAACGTGTGCCACTGCTTCAAGCGGCGTGCCGACCAGGTGCATCTCGTCGCATTCGCACTGCTTGAAGCAGTGGCACACGGCAAACGCACACCGGAATAGGAATGGCTTGAGGTACTACTTCTTGAGGAACACGCCCAGCGCTGCGGCGGCGGAGCAGACGAATGCGAGGATCGAGAAGATCGATGCCGTCGACACTTTGCCCTGCATCGCCTGCAAGCCGCGCGACAAGGCGTTCCGCACGTCCATCACAGAGGATTCGACGCCCGAGACGGCGCTCTGGTGGCCCGAGGCGAGCAGGCGATTCTCTTCGCCAGCCTTGCGGAACATCTCGCGCAGCACGTTTAACGCCTTGGCGGCCTGCTGGTGCTTGGTCTGGATTTCGTTCTGCAGATCGCGCACCGCCTCGATGCCGCGCTTGGTGTCGAGAATGTCGTTGCTTGTCTCATTGAACGAGAGGTAATAGGCCGTCACCTTTTCGCTGAGCGAACTCATGTGTCCGTCGATCGAGGCGAGGGCGTCGACCTGGCTCTTGGCGAGATCGGGGAGGCTGGCCATGACTTCGCGCAGGCGATGACCGTGCTCGCCTTCGGAGATCACTTCCACGCCGCCGACGCTGCCGTTGCCGCCGGCCGGCATGCGCTCGGGCAGGCTGTCCACGACCGAGGCGAGCCGGGTGACGATCGCGGCGATCTCGCGCGAGCGGGCGGACTCGGCGGTCATCTGGTTTTCCAACCGCTCCAGACTTCGCAGGATGCGGTCATCAATCTCGCGGCGATCAGTCGGCGCGATGCCTGGCTTGTTCATGGCTTCTGTGCTCCCATCTTGAGGGTGAGACGCATGATCGTAATGGGTTTTGACGGACATGGGGTCGGCGAAGGGGTCGGATTCCCCGCCGGTCAGGTAGCTCACAAGCTTCTTCCACCACGAACTCATGCGTGGAACATGTTAACCGAAACGGCGCGTTCGATCAAAGGCGAAATGGATGCAACATCCTGTAATCACGAATGTTGCGATGCGAAAACGGGCCATTCGCCGGGGCGCAATCGCATTGTGGATTTGCCCTCGATGCTGCGCTCGGAAGGTCGGCGAAGAATCCGAAATTGAAGCGTGAGCCGACTCCGAAGTCGGGGGCAGTCGTGGTTCGCGATTGTGGACACCCGCGGCGGCGGCTGCCTTCGCGTCGGGCCGGGGTACTCATGTCGCCGGGCGATCCTAAGTTCAGGCGTCCGGCTGATTTACGTCGTTGTCTGCGGTTGTCCGGGCGAGGGGCTCGATCTGGGATTTCAGGTCCGGATTCATTTAGTCATTTGACCTCTGTGTTGGTAGAATGGCGGGATGGCGTCTGACTTTCATTCCGACCCACATGACGAAGGCCATGCGCACGACCCATTCCTCAAGGAGGCACTGGAGGCACGCGCGCCGAGGTTGCGGGCCTTGATCCATGGTCGACTTCCGCCGCGACTCAATGGCATTTTGAGCGTGGATGACGTTATGCAGGAGATTTGGATTCTTGCTTTTCGCAATTACGACGGCATTCGTGACGATCACCCGGAAGTATTCGATCGATGGCTGACGGTCATCGCGCAGAACGTTCTGATCAACATCATCAAGGCCGAGTTGTGCGTGAGGCGCGGCGGCAAGAATGTCATTGCGGTAAATCCCGCGCGATCTCAGTCTTATGTCGACTTTGCCGAGCACGTGCTGTATGAGGGCCGCTCACCCAGCGGCGTGGTCGCCGTGAACGAGGCAGCGACCGCGATCCGAATCGCCCTGGCAGCGCTGCCGGAAGACTGGCGCGAGATCGTGGTGCTTCGATTCATAGAGAACCGGAGCATTGGCGAGGTCATGAAGATGACAGGGCGCTCGGAGTCCGCGGTCTATAGCGTGTCGTTTCGGGCGCTACGGCGACTGCAGGCGTTGATGGGTCCGGCTTCGCGCTACCTGACCGACGCGCCGTCGGTGGAAGCGCCGCTGAACCCGGCTCGAAATTGAGTCTGCTCGATTCTGATGCGTTGATTGTGTTCCTATTCTGTCTATTTCATTGTGGGATGCGACCATCATGCAGAAACTCGCTTGGCTAAGCCAGATAGTGAGTCGCGGCTGGCAAATGCTGAGCCGGTCTGGGGAGGGGCTGGTGGCCGCGCGGGTGGGGCGCGCGGGGCGGCGGGTTGCCGGCAGTTCGGTGGGGGGCGGCGGACATTCGGGCGGCGCGGGGACGCCGTCGAAGTTGGCGGGCACGGGCCGGCGACGGTCGCGTCGCGGGGGCTCGATGCCGGTCGGCGGCAACAACCAGGGCGCCGCGTTTGAAATCAAACTGCTGAATGAAACACTGCCGACTTATGAAATCCGGCAGGTGATCGATCAGGGCGGACAGGGCACGGTCTATCGCGCGATTCAGAAATCGACCGGTCGCACCTGCGCCTTGAAGGTGCTGCACTTCGATCCGCATGCGACGCAGCAGCGGCACCATCGCTTCGAGCGCGAGGTCTCGCTGCTCTCCCGGCTGCGCCATCCCAACGTGGTGACGATCTACGAATGCGGGCTGGCCGGCAATCGGCCCTACCTGTCGATGGAACTGATCGACGGTCTGCCGATCGACGACTACATCCTGTTCAACCGTCCGTCGATCGAGCAGTGCGTGGCGCTGTTCGAGAAGATCTGCCGTGCGGTGGCGACGGTGCATCAGCGCGGCGTGATCCACCGCGACCTCAAGCCGAGCAACATCCTGGTCGACCTGGAGGGCGAGCCGCACATCCTGGACTTCGGCCTGGCGAAGTGTTTTGACGAGGATGCGCGGGAGCAGTCGATCTCGATGGCCGGTCAGATGATCGGCACGCTGCCGTACCAGAGCCCTGAACAGGTGTCGGCGGAGGGCGGCGATCCCGATACGCGGTCGGACGTGTATGCCCTCGGGGTGATCCTGCACGAGTTGCTGACAGGGGAAATGCCCTATTCGGTGGATGGCCCGCCGGTGTCGGTGCAGAAGAACATTCTCGGGGTAACGCCGGGTCCGCTGGCGCGTCGCGGGGAGTCGGAGAGCGAGACGTGCGCGGTGGGGCCGATCTCGATCGATCTGTCGCACGTGGTGCTGAAGGCGCTGTCGAAGGAGCCGGATCGGCGGTACCAGTCGGCGGATGCGCTGGCGGATGATCTTCGTCGGTGCATGAAGGGGGAGGCGATCAGCGCCCGAGGCGACAGCGGGTGGTACCAGTTCCGCAAGACGATGCGGAAGTACCGGGTGCACACGGCGATCGCGGCGAGCTTCGCGGTGGTGCTTGCGACGTCAGCGGTGGTGTCGACGGTGCTCTGGCGGCGGGCCGAGCAGAATGCCCGCGCGTCTCAGGCATCTCTTTTTATGGCGTCGAATCTTCGGCAAACCGGAGAGTTGCAGGACCAAGGGCGGACCGAGCAGGCAATAGGCCTTTGCAAGGAAGCATTGGAAATCGGAGCGCAGATCAGGAATCCGGATTTTGGTGTCCTCCGCATGATGTACTCGGCAAACCGGCATTTGGCAAGGTTTTACTTGGACGATCCTAGCGCATTGTCGATTGCGAAATCCTACTGCATGGAGGCGCTAAGGTATTCTGATCTGATTCAGAGAAAATACCCGGACCATCCGGATTCAGTTCGAATCAGAGCATCTGCACACGATATCAATGGCCGCGTGCTGCTTAAGGAAAAGAAGTGGTCGGAAGCCAATTCTCATTTTGACGATGGAATTTTCTGTCATCAACAGCTAGCGGAGCTGGAAGGCGGAATGGAAGGCTCGGTTGTCGAATTCGACTGTTTGTTATTGCAGCAAAACAAGGCCCGTGCTTGCATGAGAATGGGAAAGCAGGGCAGGCTTGAAGCGCTTGGAATACTTGGACACGCACGCGACGCTTATATCCGACTATGCGCCGCGGCGCCCAAGTCCACCAACTACGCGATTGAGTTGATACGCACCGAATCCCTGATGGGACAGTGTCTCCTGCTGGAAAAGAGATTTCGTGAGAACCTGCTGGCGTTGCAGATTCTCACGACCGCACAAGGCAGGGTCGAAGACTTTTGGATGAGCGATCTGGCGCAAAACCGCAGATTGGAAGTTGGCAGGCTATCTGCAGATTTGGACGCCAACACCAGACTCGCCCAGCGACGATTGACGTCGAAGCCTAAGCCATATTAGTTTGGTTCTTTCCGTTGCTCAGTCCTCCGAACTTGGACCGTCTTCAGTGTCCACAGGCTCGTCGTTACCTACATTCTCCGGATTCGACTCCTGTGTCATGCGGAATGAGTAATCCATGATCGACGTGATCGGATAGGGGTCGTTGGGCGTGCCGACGCTTTCGCCCTTGAGGTAGTACACCAGCGCGTCGTCCTCCAGGAGCGTCGACGTGGCGATGCCCGACATTTCCGGCGGAAGGGCGAACTCGGGGTCGGGGCTTACACCGGTGGACCGTAAGTTCATCCAGATGGCTGATTTACGGCGTGGCAGCGGGCGACACTTTCAACCCTTGCCAATTCTGCAAACGTGCTGGATTGATTTAGGCAATTGACCGCTGTGTTGTTAGAATGGCGGAGGTTTGTCCGGTCGGGGCGATCGTCCCAAGTCTAAAAAGGGCGAGCACATCGCGCTGTCGGATGAACCTTGCGAGATGGTCATCATGCAGACAATTTCGTGGCTGAGTCAGATATTGAGTCGGGGCTGGCGAGTGCTGAGCCGGTCGGGGGAGGGTCTGGCGCCGGCGCGGGTGGGGCGTGCGGGGCGGCGGGATGCAGGGAGTTCGGTGGGGGGCGGCGGACATTCGGTCGGCGCGGGGACGCCGTCGAAGGTGGCGGGGACGAGCCGGCGGCGGTCGCGCCGCGGGGGCTCGATGCCGGTCGGCGGCAACAACCAGGGGGCCGCATTTGAAATCAAACTGCTGAATGAAACGCTGCCGACCTATGAAATCCGGCAGGTGATCGATCAGGGCGGACAGGGCACGGTCTATCGCGCGATTCAGAAATCGACCGGTCGCACCTGCGCCTTGAAGGTGCTGCACTTCGATCCGCATGCGACGCAGCAGCGGCACCATCGCTTCGAGCGCGAGGTCTCGCTGCTCTCCCGGCTGCGCCATCCCAACGTGGTGACGATCTACGAATGCGGGCTGGCCGGCAATCGGCCCTACCTGTCGATGGAACTGATCGACGGTCTGCCGATCGACGACTACATCCTGTTCAACCGTCCGTCGATCGAGCAGTGCGTGGCGCTGTTCGAGAAGATCTGCCGTGCGGTGGCGACGGTGCATCAGCGCGGCGTGATCCACCGCGACCTCAAGCCGAGCAACATCCTGGTCGACCTGGAGGGCGAGCCGCACATCCTGGACTTCGGCCTGGCGAAGTGTTTTGACGAGGATGCGCGGGAGCAGTCGATCTCGATGGCCGGTCAGATGATCGGCACGCTGCCGTACCAGAGCCCTGAACAGGTGTCGGCGGAGGGCGGCGATCCCGATACGCGGTCGGACGTGTATGCCCTCGGGGTGATCCTGCACGAGTTGCTGACAGGGGAAATGCCCTATTCGGTGGATGGCCCGCCGGTGTCGGTGCAGAAGAACATTCTCGGGGTAACGCCGGGTCCGCTGGCGCGTCGCGGGGAGTCGGAGAGCGAGACGTGCGCGGTGGGGCCGATCTCGATCGATCTGTCGCACGTGGTGCTGAAGGCGCTGTCGAAGGAGCCGGATCGGCGGTACCAGTCGGCGGATGCGCTGGCGGATGATCTTCGTCGGTGCATGAAGGGGGAGGCGATCAGCGCCCGAGGCGACAGCGGGTGGTACCAGTTCCGCAAGACGATGCGGAAGTACCGGGTGCACACGGCGATCGCGGCGAGCTTCGCGGTGGTGCTGGCGACGTCGGCGGTGGTGTCGACGGTGCTCTTCCGGCGGGCGAATGCGAACGCGACGAGAGCGGACGAGAGTGCGAAGCTGGCGATTGCGAACGCGACGAGAGCGGACGAGAGTGCAAAGTTGGCGGAAGCGAATGCGAATGAGGCCCAACGGACTGCACGAAACGCTCAGTCGGCGCTTTACCTTAATTCCAAAATTCAAGAGGCGAGAGAACTTCGCGATCAACGTCAGTTGGATCGCGCGTTTGCGGCGGCAAAAGAGGCGATCATTGCCGGCGAGAAGGTTCAGAATCCGGATTTTGAGGGCCTGCGGCAGCTATTCCTTGCTTACCAGCACGTGACGCTGCAATATCTAAATCAAATAGATGACCTGCCGTCCGCGCGTTATCACGCAATGCGCGCAATCCATACTGCCGAATTGATCAAAAGCAGGTATCCCGATGAGAGAGAATCTCGCGAGGTTGAGGCGTTGTCGCTGTCGCTGACGGCACGCATGTTTGAAGAGGAGGGGGATTGGTCAAACGCTAAGAAGACTTATCGAGAGTGCCTCATACTGAGGCGCTTTGTTATGCGAAGCGACGGCACGTTCGCGGATCGACTCGATGAAAACAATTACCGACTTGACCAGCGTCGGCTGGCATATGCATGCGCAAAGTGCGGCGAGATGGAGGAGGCGCTTCCACTGTTGGCCGAAGTGAGACGGGACTTGGAGCGCTTGAGTCTGGATTCGCCCGAATACCTCAGCATGGCCCTCGACCTCATTCAGACCGAGTCCAGGCTGTCCAATTGTCTGATGACGCCTGATTTTCCTGAATACGATTGGTGCGCGATAGAAGTGCTTGATTGTGCCGAGCAGAGGTTGCGAGGCCTTCGATCCAGTATTCAGGCCGAGTACCGGCAGGCCGAAGTCCTGAGCTTGACGCACGGGATTGTCACCAACAAGGCGCTTCTGAACAGGCGACTCAATCTTGCGGCGCAAATGGACGACCTCCTGCGGAAACAAGTTCAGGCCCGCGTTCGTATCGCCGTCGGAGAAAAAGACGAAGGGCTTCGCACATTGGAGGATATATGCGAAGCCCTCCGGAAGACGTCATATCGGTATAAGTATCCCACCGACTTCGCACTCGAACTGGTGCGCAGCGAGGTCGAATTGTGTGAGTATTACTTGGGTGAAGGATCGAGCGAGCAGGTGCTTCGTGGGCTCGGCGCGCTGATCTCGGCTAACGCCCATCTAAAGCGATTGCCCTTAACAAAACACGCAAAGTTGATGCAGGCGGAATTTCAGTCAGTGGCGGATTCAGTGACCGCCAACATGGTCCGCGCCGCAGGGTTGTTACCAATCGCATCGACTGCCTCAATCTCACCATGACTCATCATTCGTTGGTTTCTGGGTCGTCGGTTTCCACCGGATTGCCGTCGCCTTCATCAAGCGGCTCCGGATCTTCGGTCATTCGAAATGAATAGTCCATGATGGACGTGATTGCGTACGGGCTGTTTGGCGCGCCGACGCTTTCGCCCTTGAGGTAGTACACCAGCGCGTCGTCCTCCAGGAGCGTTGACGCGGCGATGCCTGACATTTCCGGCGGAAGGGCGAACTCGGCGGCCGTCGGCATCAGCGGGTTGGCATGCACCACCTGCCACAGGCCGTTGCCGGTCTCGAGGACGGGGTTCTCTTCAAACCAGATGTCGAATACCTCGCTGTATTCGTCGAACAGCGTGATCTCGATCCAGGCCGCCGACCAGGCGACGGAGTTGCCGTTGCGGCTGACCGCGGTCAGGCGGATCTCCACCGAGGTGACGACCGGCGACTCGGTGTCCTGCGGATCGGCGTGGGTCTGGAAGATGACCGAGCGATTGGGCGGCAGTTCGGATTGGGCCCGGGCGTCGGCCGCGCCGCCGAGGAGTGCGAAGAGGCTCGATGAGATGAGAATGGACTGGATGCACCGCATGATTAGGCTCCCTTCAAAATAGACATCTGACATGATCGATGCGCGCACCATCCACCGGCCGCGGTCGCGATCCGCGGTTGACGTCGAACGGGTTGAGCGATCGAAATGCCGACAGGGGCCGGTCGCCGCGCGGCGGCACACGCCGCCTCAGACAAAAATCAGGACCAGAACCCCATGATGCTGACCAAAAGGCGACGCCTCGCGGCGTGACTCACGCGAGAGGCGAAGGAAAATGACTTTTTTTTTTTTCGAATTCCCGGCGCGGCGCAAGCGCGTTGTCGCGGATGCGGGCCGGGCGCTGGGCGCGGACTCCGTCAAATAGACCGGATGCGCCCATTCAGAAGCGGATCGCGCGGGCTATTCGCCGGCGGCACGATGGTCGGACGCCGCAGGATTGAGTTCGTCGGCAAGGATGCGGGCGATCTTCTCGACGGCCTTGTCGAAAGGGCTGGGCTTTTCGCCGACGGCCGATGCGCGGCGGATGACCCAGTCGAGGAAGGCCGCGGCCTCGGGCTGGCTCAGGGCCGACATGACGCGCGCGTGAAGCGATTCGAGCCGATAGCGGCGCTCCTCGCGGCTGTAGGCAAGGTGCACGCCAGAGCGGCGGAGGATCGCCAGATCGCGGAAGAGCGTGCGCCGGCTGATGCCGATCTGTTTGGCAATGACATCCGGCTCGGTCTGGTTGTCGGCATCCAGCAGGCTTGCGACGCGGAGGAGCCGCGAATGGCGTCGCTCCAGCTTGGGCGTGCGGGATTCCATTGTTGCATCGGCGCGCGCGGAAACAGTCGACGAAGCATCGTCGCTGATCGGCTCAGCCGCCTTCCGTTGATTCGGCAGTGCGAAGACCACGTTAATACCCACCCCGATTGCGAACCTCAGCGGCCTCACGATGGCTCAGGGCCAAAGGCGTCTGGGGTATTAACAAGAAATTCGCGCCGAGCGCTCGCGCCGGTGGCGATTTTTTTGGAAATTCGGTCAGATTGTTGTAAATCCATTATTTTTAAGCACTTATGGCATATTGTAGATTGCATGCGGTTCGGATGAATGCGCCCGACGAGGCCGCGACCGTTCGCCTTCTCCTGCAGATTTGGCGCGGAAATGCTGCAACTGAAAGTGGCCCGCGCGTCTGGGCCGAGTCGCGGCAGGGCGATGGGCGACGCGCATGTGCAGTTTGTGCGGTGCGATCGAAAGAAGGGTCATTTGCTGACGCAGCGGGTGGAACTGGTCGCGCGTCTCATTTCCAATGGACGTTCGACGTGCCCTTGACGTCGGGTAGCGTCACGACGGTGTCGTCGCCGTCCATCTGGCTTTGCGCGGAGGCGGTGTCGCTCCCATCACGCTGCACTGTTACATGCGCGAATCGCCACCGCAATTCGAGTGACCTCGATCGATCCGAAGTGAGTGTCAGGCGATTCTGATCGCCCTCGCGGGTGATCGTTGCGCTCAGTCCATCGGCAGTATGCATCAGGCCATTCGGTCCCGGCCAGATTTCGACGACTTGCCGGTCATCGAGCGACACTACGTCCGGGTCCAGGTTCGGCGTGCGCGGCAGGAGCGTGTCCACATCGGCCGGCAGCATTGGGATGATGGCCCCGTCGCGGACGTAGAGCGGCATGCGCTCGAGCGGGGCATCGACTTCGACGGTGGCCGGACCGGTCATGCGATGTCCGGTCCAATGGTCGGTCCAGGTGCCGCGCGGGATATAGACTGAGCGACGCGTTCCACTCTGGTACATCGGAGCGACGAGGAAATCAGGACCGAGCATGAACTGGTAGCGATGCTCGGCGCCATGGGGGTCGTCCGGGAACGCCAGCATCATGGGGCGAATCGGCGGCATGCCGGTCATGTGATTCTCATGCGCGGCGTTGAGGAGAAAGGGGTAGAGTCGCGTGTGCAGCCGGGCAAATGTGCGATAGATCTCGAGCGCCTGTGGACCGTAATCCCACGGGCCCTTGTTGCTTTGCATGTGAACCATCATGAACGGCGTGAAGGCGGCGAACTGCGTCCAGCGGATGAAGAGTTCGGGCGTGGCGTCGCCCATGTAGCCGGCGATGTCGCAGCCCCACATCGGCAGGCCGGACAGGGCGGCATTCTGCGCCGAGAGAATGACGCCGGGCAGACCGTTGTCGAATGAAAATGAAGCCTCGTTGTCGCCGGCCCAGCCGAACGGGTACTGACCGGTGCCGGTGAAGCCGCAGCGCGCGATGAGGGTGTGATCGCCGGGGCGGTGACGCTCGAGAAATTCGTGGACTGCCTTTAGATACAACTGTGCGTATCGGCCTTTCATCTCGGCCGCCGTTGAGCCGTCGAAGAACCGGGCGTCCTGCACGAAGTTGCTCTCGCCGTCATCGCACTTGATCGCGGCGGGCTTCCATCGCAGCATTTTCGACAGTTGTGATTGCCACCATGCCGCCGCATCCGGGTTGGTGAAGTCCACGAGGCCGCCGGTTCCCTTCCACCAGGAGACAATCATCGGCGCGCCATCGCCGTCGCGCACGAGGTAGCCCTTGGCGGCGGCTTCGCGGTAATTGGCCGACGGGCCGGCGTCGATGCCGGTCATGTCCGTGACGTTTGTCTTGTTAATGAACGGCGTCAGCCAGAAGCATGGCACGAAGCCCAGTCGCTCGATGCGGTCAAACATTTCGGCTGGTCGGGCGAACTGCCGCTCGTTCAGGACGAAGTCGTTGTAGCCCGTCTCCCAGGGGCTGTCGATCACGATGACCGATCCCGCTAGATCGTGGCGGCGGGTCAGCTCGGCGTCGGCGAGGATGTCGTCGCGATTGAAGTGCACGTCGCGGCTCTTCCACGGCGCGAAGGCCCAGGCAGGCGGCGGTTTGGGGCGACCGGTCAGGCGGGTGAACTCGGCGAGGATTTCGGCCGGCGTCGGTCCGGCGATGATGACGAGGCGCATGCGGCGGCCGCGATTGTGAATTCTGATGTGCTCGCGGTCGGTGGCGTTGAGGTCGAATGTGCTCGGAGAGGTGCTGTCGAGCCAGATGCCGTAGCCGCGGCTGCTGATGATGAACGGGACGGGCTTGTATGAACAGAGTCCCTTGTCTTCGGGGCGATCGAGGCTGGCCATCGAGAGGACGACGCCCTTCTGGTTGATCGCGTTGAAGCGCTCGCCGCCGCCGTAATAGCGGCTGTTGTCTTGAATCGATGCGGTGAAGTCGTGAATGAATGAGTCGGCGGGCTGCCAGCAAATGGCCGCGGCGCGGGGGCTGATTTGTTCGATTGAGATCGTCGCATCGGGTGATTTGCTGGTTGAATCGCCGACTGCGCGCAGCGTGTCCTGTGGTCGGCTGTCGATGGTGATGGCCGGGAGCGAGAGCGTGTCGCGGATGTCGCCGGATTCGTTGCGGAATGTCGCCGCGATGTCACCCGAACCAGGCGTCGCAACCAGGGTGACCAGCGATTGGTTGTCGTGCGTTGCGGTGGCTTGCGGCGTTGACGCCGGCGCGGCGGGGTCCATTGGTCGACGGCCGGTCGCACAGCCGTGCAAGAGGGCGAAGTGACCCAGGATTAGAAGCAACATGGCGCTGCGCGATGATCGATGCATGGCGGGTAGTGTAAGCCAGCAGCCGGTGCAGGCCTGCCGCGTTCCCGGGGTCTGGAATGAGAGACTCATGCGGTCTTGCGGGGGCCGAGGCCATTGGCATCTGTTTCCGAAGCCTGCACGCTGCGGAGAACGACAACCGGAATTCCTCGTTTCCTTATAATGCGTGGATCGCCGCCCACGATTTCGACAGTGGCGGACGGGTCCGCTGGTCTAATTCTGGACTGGCCTGCCTGATTGGACAGCAGCCGCCTTTTTTCAGGTTCAATCGTGGGCCGGCTCGAATGGCTACACGGTTTCAATCTACACAGGAGCTTGCCATGCCCTCGCGCCTTTTCATGATCGTTGCCGTCATCGGGCTGTTCTCGACTTTTGCCATGGCCGCGTCACCCACGCCGCCGGCGTCCGCGAAGAAGCCCGTGGTGGACGAGTATCACGGCGTCAAAGTCACCGACGACTATCGCTGGCTGGAGAACTGGGATGATCCCGCGGTGAAGGCGTGGTCCGAGGCGCAGAATACGTATACGCGTGCCTATCTCGATCCGATTCCTTGCGTGCCGGCGCTGCGCGAGCGCGTGACTGAGCTTGAGAATGCGGTGGGCCCGCGGTACTTCGCGGTTCACTTCGCGGCGGGTACTTACTTCGCCGCAAAGGTCGTGCCCGGTGTGCAGCAGCCGTTGATCGTCGCGCTGCGATCGCTGGACAGCACGAGCGACGAGCGTGTGATTGTTGATCCCAACAAACTCGACAAGGCCGGCGGCACCTCATTCGATTGGTTTACGCCGTCGCCCGATGGGAAGCTCGTTGCTGTGTCGCTTTCGTCGGGTGGCAGCGAGTCGGGCGATGCCCGCATCTTTGAAGTCGCGACCGGCAAGGAGCGCACCGAGGATCGCGTGGCTCGCGTCAACGGCGGCACGGCCGGAGGCTCTGTGGCCTGGGCCGCCGACTCCAGCGGCTACTACTACACACGGTATCCCCGCGAGGGCGAGCGCCCGGCCGCGGACCTCGATTTCTACACTCAGGTATATTTTCATGCCCTCGGCCAGCCGGTCGCCAAGGACACCTATCAGGTCGGGAAGGATTACCCCAAGATCGCGGAGATTCAGATCGAGGCGAGCCACGACGGCGCGTGGATTCTGACAAACGTACAGAACGGCGACGGCGGCGAGTTCATTCAGGACATCCGCACGCCGGCTGGTGAGTGGGTCCGCCTGACCAAGTGGGAGGACCGGATCGTCGAGGCCAAGTTCGGCGACGACAACGCGGTCTACCTCGTCAGCCGCAAGAACGCTCCGATGGGCAAGGTGCTGCGGCTGCCGCTCGGTCACGATGCGAAGCCGAAACTCGCGGATGCGAAGGAGATTGTCGCGGAGCAGGCCGACGCGTCGGTGGCGACGAATTTCGTCGATCGGAGCGGGATCTACCTGACCAAGTCGCGGCTGTTTGTGTTGTATCAGATCGGCGGACCGAATGAACTGCGTGTCTTTGGTCTCGCGGATGGAAAGACGACGCCGCGCGGCACAGTCGAGTCGCTGCCGATTTCGGCCGTGGACAGCGTCGAGCCGCTGGAAGGGGATTCGATCGCATTTCGAAATGACAGTTTCGTGGTGCCGCCGGCGTGGTTCGTGTTCAAGGCCGGTTCGGAGAAGGGTTCATCTGCCCCCGGGAAGGTCGAGCCAACGGCCCTGAAGCAGGCGGCGCCGCCGAACATGCCGGAACTCGAAGTGCGCCGCGAGATGGCAGTCAGCAAAGACGGGACCAAGGTTCCCGTCAACATCGTCGCACGCAAGGCGTTTTTTGAGGCCTTCGACAAGTCCGGCGGCAAGCCTGCCGAGAAGGGGCGTGTCAAGGTCCCGGCGCCGACGATCGTGTGGGGCTACGGCGGTTATGGTGTTAACCAGACGCCTGTATTTTCACGTCGGGTCGTGCTGTTCACCGAGCAGGATGGGATTTATGTCATTGCCAACATTCGGGGCGGCGGTGAGTACGGCGAGCGGTGGCACCTTGAGGGTAATCTGACGAAGAAGCAGAACGTGTTTGACGATTTTCAGGCCGCCTGCCGGCACATGATTGATCGTGGCTACACGACGCGCGACAAGCTGGCCATCTTCGGCGGATCCAACGGCGGCCTGCTGATGGGGGCGACGATCACGCAGCAGCCGGATCTGTGTCGAGCGGTGGTCTCGGCGGTCGGCATCTATGACATGCTGCGTGTCGAACTCTCGGCCAACGGCGCTTTCAACATCACCGAGTTTGGCACGGTCAAGGACAAGTCGCAATTCCATGCGCTGCATGCGTATTCGCCTTATCACCGCGTGAAGCAGGGGGTGAAGTATCCCGCGATTCTGCTGATGACCGGCGCGAATGATCCGCGGGTGGACCCGATGCAGAGTCGGAAGATGACGGCCCTCCTGCAGGCGGCAGCTTCGTCCGATGGCAAGCCCGGTTCGCCGCCGGTCTACCTACGCACCAGCGGAAACACTGGCCACGGTATGGGGACGCCGCTGAGCGCCCGGATCGAAGAGACCGTGGATACATTTGCGTTTCTCTTCGATCAACTCGGCGTGAGGTACGTAGCGCCTGCATCCAGAAAATAAGAAGGCGCCTTTGAGATTCAACCGACGGTTGGGCACGATTTACTGTGACTCAATTCCGATGGTCGTTGCGGCGCTAATCCTGGCGTTGATCGTCACCCACAACTCCTGGTCGGTTTCATTCAGCGATACGAACGCGCCGCTGTTCGCCGTCCCGTCGTTCACCGTGACGGTTGCGCCGCCGACTGCGACCTTGGGCAACTTGCCGGACGTGTAATTGCGAATCACGAAGATGGGCGATGTGACCGGCTTGCCTGCGGCCGGGGTGAAGGTGAACAGGGACTGGTTGTTGAGCGCGACGAGTTCATAGGCGGTTCGCGTGTCGTTGTAGCCATTGACCAGCGTCTTCTGGTCGGTCGCGCCCGGGCCGCGCGGAGACTGGGTTGCGAGCGTAAAGGGCGCGGTCGGCGTGATCGTCGCGGCGGTCAGGGCCTCGACTTCCTTGATCATCAGGGCCACGTCGCCATCGAGTTCATACTTCGCGGTCACCGCGTTGAAGCGATTCTTCGGACCCAGCACGATGTAGGTCGCGTAGGCTCGGTCTCCCCGGCCATCCGCATTCGCCGAATTGTCGAACACTGAAAAGCTCGACGAACCCAGGTATCCGTAGGGCGTGCCCCAGGCCATCAACTTGGTGCCGGTTGCTTCGGTTGCGGGCTTTCCGGTGCCGGGGTCCCAGTCGTAGTTCATCAACTGGTAGGGCCAGCCATTGACGCACGGCAGCGAATACACACGGGGATCGGAGAAGCCGGTGCAATCGCCTTTGTTGGCGAATACAGCGGCGGAGGTCTTGCCTCGTTCACGTCCGACCACGCGATCGCCATAGCCCATTTCCTTGTCATTCGCTCGGGTCTGCACAATGCCCATCTCGGCGTTGACCGTAGCAGTCCAGGAGCGTGTGAAATTCACCGAGTTTGCGGTGTCGTAGGACCACGGCGAGTTGAGGTTTAATTGCGCATCCATTGTGGTGAACTTGAAGCCCGAATCTCCCCAGGAGACGCCGCCGATGGCGTCGCCGGAATTGCGGTTGGCCGCGCCGTCGAAGTTCAACGACCCATATGGCGCACGGGTGTCCATTCGATAGGTGTCGAGATTCGTGCCCGGGTTGGTCGCCGCGCCCATCCGCCAAGTGATGGCGTAGACCGGATGGTCGCGGCCGGTGGCGACGATCCACTCGATGACGACGGGAATCTTGATGCCGTTGCCGCCGGCCTCCCGGTCGCGGTCATAGGTCAATTCGACGCGGTGCATGGCGTGATGCCCGCCGGCCAGCACCCGCGTCTCGACTTTGCTCGGGTTGTTGCTCTTGCCCAGCGGCGAGTTGCCATTCTGGTTGTTGTGCGAGACGACATAGCCGAAGCCCTCGTGACCGTAGGCGTCGTCATTGGCGCTGCGATTGACCACCATCAGGTTGTCGTTGAATGAGAAGTCATACTGGTACAGGTAGCCGCCCAGGATCATCGAGCGATCGGCGCCGCGGGCATCCTTCCAGGTGACCTTGTTGACACTCGCCTCGGCGGCCACGCCTTCGGGGTCGCGCCGCTTTCCGTTGGCCGACGCGGTGATGCTGTTGGCGGTTTGCGGGAAGTTGGCGCTTGTCGGATTGAGCACCGGCGGCAGGGCGGTCTCCGCGCCGGTCTGGCACCCGGTCAGACTGATGACGGCCGTCAACATGGAGACCGAGAGGCTTGCCCGTAGGACTGAAGGCTTTGGATTCGATGCGTTGCGACGCATATCGTTCTCTCCTCTGTGCGTTGCGAGGCTCGCTTCTGGCGTCGAAGCGTTCAGCAGGTAAGAGCGTCGAAGAGAGAATGGCATGCACGCGGAATTCAGAAATCGAACTTACGGCTGACGTGTGAGGTTGTCCCTTTGATAAAGCGGAATTCCGGTGCGTTCACACACGCGAATTCCGGGCGATTTTGTGAATTTATTTTGCACGTAAGTCATTGGCACCCAATGGGTTACCACCTTCTGCGCACTTTTCCCCGAACCGGCCGCCGGGGCCTCCGGCCAACATAATACGGTTGTCTTTAATTTGCGTGCGTAAATCTGCAACGGCGTGATCGCCAACGCGGTTTCTTACATCTGTCGAACCGCACGCAGCGGAATTCCTGCGCGGTCGCGGTCCGCCTGGCACGCCGAGTGCTCTTGTTCTCCCATCGCTCGACGAGTGTTCGACGGGCTAAAGCAAACAGACTGATAAAAGGAGACAGACCCATGGAGATTTTTGCTGACCTGGCCGGAATGATCTACGTCTTTGTGAACGATGTCCTGAACGATCACCAACTGGCCAACTTGATCAACGGGATTTTCTACAACCTCGGCGTCTTCGGTCCGGAGTAATGCCGTCGCGAGGAGTTGACTTGAAAATGAAAAAAGAGAACGACCGGCGATGAGCGAGTGCCCATCAGCCGGTCGTTCTGCTTTTTAGAGTTGGATTGCGGCGGACTGCGTCTCGGTCGATGGCCCCAGTATCACGCCAGATTGTCCACCACTTGCGTGGTGGGTTCTGATTGCGACGTCCAGCCGAGCAGATTGTCCACCACTTGTGTGGTGGGTTCTGATTGCAACGTCCAGCTGAGCAGTTTGTCCACCACTTGCGTGGTGGGTTCTGATTGCGACGTCCAGCTGAATCGTGTTACGGCGTCAGGACGAGATTCGTGAATCCACGAATGTCGCGGCCATTGACCAGTGAGTCGCCGTTGGTATCGCCTCGCAGGATGTTGCAACCCGGGTAGGTCGCGGCGTAGGTTGCGGGGTTGAGCAGGGCCAGGACCATCGCCTGCACGTCGGTGGTTGTGATGCACCCGTCACAGTTCATGTCTCCCAGGAAAATGGGGGCACCCGCCGTGAACGAGAAATGGAACACCAGCGTGCCGCCATTGGGCGTGGAGTAGTCCGCGACCTTGATCAGATACATCGTGTTCCTGGTCACGGGGACGTTGACCAGAAGCGAGTTCAGATTTCCACCCGCGTCATCATCGCAGGCGACCTGCGACGAGCCGGTGCAAACGCCGCTGTGGACGGACAGCACCGTGTCATAGTTGCTGCCGATGGTGTCGAGGCTGATCGTGCCGCTGGCGCACGGCGTGAAGCTGTACCACACGCTGTTGCTGACGCCGACATTGCCGGACTCGCAGCTCTCCTGCGGTTCAAACAGTGTCGCATCCGCCCCGACCGTGCAGTACGACAACGGGTTGTACGAGCCCGGGCTGCCCGGAATGACGTCCGGGGACCCGCAGGAGTCATTCGACGGCACGACGGGCGCATAGGTGAAATTGAAATCCAGCGTCCCGCCGTCCGGGGTGTTGTAGTCAGAGATCTTGATGAGATAGGTGACGCCCGCTGCCACCGGGACTGCGGTCAACTGGGAGTTTGTGCCGGTGCCGGCGTCGTCATCGCAGGCGATTTCGATCGCCGCGCCGCAGGCGCCGAAGAATACAGAGACGACCGTGTCATAATCGCTGCCGTTGGTATCGACGCTGATCGTGCCGTGGCCGCATGGGACGAATCGATACCACACGCTGTTGCTGTTCGGAGATAGCCCACAGCTCTCGACTACATCGCCGCCGGAATTCGTCGCGCCGATGGTGCAATAGGGCGTCGGGTTGAAGGTCGTGACACCGTTCGGAATGAGTACCGCGCTCGCGCACAGATCATTGGTTGGCGCGGCTGCGGTGTATGAGAAATTGAAATCGAGATTTCCGCCGCCGACAGACCCGTAATCCGCGACCTTGATCAGATAGGTCACTCCGCCGGAGACAGGAATGTTCGTAAGCTGAGACTGCAGATTGCCTGAGACGATGTCGTCATTGCAGGCCACCTGGGTTGCCAAACCACACGAACCGGCGAATACCGACAAAACGGTGTCGTAATTACTGCCAATCGTATTAATGCTGATCGTGCCGCCCCCGCAGGGCGTAAAACTATACCAGACGGTGTTGCTCACGCCGACGTTGCCGGATTCGCAACTCTCCTGCGGCTCGGAGCCGGAGGCATTCGCGGCGACGGTGCTGTAGGTCGACGGATTGTACGCGGTGCTGTTAGGCGGAATGACGGTCGCACTCGTGCAGGCGTCATTTGGCAGCGAGGCCGACAGGTTGATGTTGTAGCTGTTGCGCGTATCGCAGCCCGCCAGGTAGACGCGCACGAGGAAGTTGGTGCTTCCCCCGGTGTTGTTGTAAACGAATGACTCCGCATCGGTCACGCCGACGGATGATGCCAGCACCGATCCGCCGCACGAGCTGAACAACTGCACGTCAACGTCGCCGTTGATATCGCTGAACGCGAGCGAAACAGCCAGGGTGCCGCCCGCGGGAACGTTGATGCGATACCAGTCCTCCTGGGCATCCTTGACGACCCGGTTCGTATAGAGACCTTCGCCGACCGTAATCGCGCTCGCACAGGAGTCATTGGGTTCGAACGCATCATCGCTTCCACCGGCGAGTAGGGTCTGCACGATGGCGTTGTCCGCATAGGTGCGCGCGAAGGCGCCGTAATCGTCGTAGGTCACGCCGCCCGCCTCGCAACTGGAAGGCCCGCAGAACAACTGTCCATAGAGGCGCTGATCGCTGGTTCGGTAGATGCCCGATCCGGACGATCCGCCCTCGGTGACGCCGTCGCTCCAGTTCTCCCGCATGAAATTGGGATTGCCGCTGGAACAGCCCGCGGCCGCGGTGGCGCGGGTGCCGAAGCTGATCTTGGTGGGCAGGCCGTCCGGGTGATGCACGCAGGCTGAGGCCTCTCCATTGGGGATCGCTGAGGATGTCCAACCATTCCAGAAAACGCCGCACGGTAGTTCGCCTTCCACCATGATCAGCGTGTAGTCAGTGGCCGCGGAAGTGGAAAGCAAAGTGCCTACCAGGGATTTGGGCACGCTGCCCAAGGTCGGGGTTGATCCATTGCAGGTCGAGGATTGGTAGAACCAATAGCATTGCAGGGTCTGGGCCGCGGCATTGTCACTGATGCAATGGTTGGCGGTCAGGAAGTACGGAGTCAAATCGCCGTTCTGTGGATTGAGCAATTGACCGGTGCATTTATAGCCACTGGTGCCTTCCACGTAGTACATCCGCGCGACGCTGTGGCTGACGTTGGTCCATGCCGGATGGCATGAGACATCGTTGTGGCAGCCGCCGCCGTGTGGCGTGGGGTCATCTTGATTTGCGATCGCCGCGGCGGAGAATTCATCGCGGTAGTAGTGCTGGATTGCGTCGATGCGAAACTGCGCGGCGGGTTTGGCCGGGGCGCCGGCATCCGGAATGAACAGCTCGATCCGAGCGCGCTCGCCCTCGGTGGATGCGGCCCAGAACTGACCGTCGCCGACCGGGCCGACGGTTTGATAGGGACCGTTGGCAAAGCCCGGAAGCGTGGGGGAGTAGACAAATAGAAGCGCTCCGGCCGGAAGGTTCATGTCGGTGAAGTGAATGCGTAATCCGAAAGCGCCTTGTGAAACAACGTCTGCCATCCAGAGTTGTCCGACTCCGGGCAGCGTGGTCCATCGGCCGTCGTCCGGCCCCAGGTGCAGATCGCGCCTCACGCTGACCCGCAGCTTCTTGCATGTCGCAGGGTTCTGCTCATCCTCCTGAATGAAAACCGAGTGATCGAGCGCCGACAGCCCCAGGGCGGGCACATCATTCAACATGACGCCGAGGCGCGCGGACGGAAGCTGGCGCTCCGGCTTAATTGGGGACGGGCCGGCCGGACCGTATGCGCCGTTTGATTCGCCATTCAGGCTCGGGTCTACGGCGACCGGTACGAGTGGTTCGGATGCTGTCCCGGCGGTCAGCGGCTGTTCGCCTGCGGGCGCGTTCTGCTTTTCAATTGCCGCGTGGTCAGTTGCGCCGTTGGGATCGGGTATCGACCCCGGGCCCTCGGGCTGCGTTTGCTGCTTCGAGTCTGCGTTTGGGTTCTGCGCCGCGAGGTTCGCGGCGAGCGTCCAATGCATGACCGCCACGGCGACCAGTGTTGTTACAAATGCTCTCCTGGATTGCCCACTCGCACCGGCGAAAGTTGCTGAATTCCCGTACATCGTTTCCCTCCATTTGGCAGGTTTGTGTGTTCGGACGTGATTCCTGGGCCTACATGCAGCCCCCCGGGCACACCTGATTCCCGGCGACAAGCGGAATAGGGCCCGGTTCATACACGCGTTCGCGATCATTTTTGAGAAAATTGTCGAAATTGGCAGATCAGGGGGTGATCTGCTCGCGGGTTTGCGCCGCCTTCGCGTCGTATCCCGCCCCGGGTGATGTGGCGTGCAACTGTTCGTAGCAGAGGGCGAGCTTCTCAAGCGCACGGTTTCGGCGGCGTGGCCCGGCCAGCCGCGCGTTCAGCAGCCCTTCGGCGCCCTCCTTCAGCAGCGGCTCGGCCTCGGCCAGCTGACCCCGGGCCATGCGAATCTCACCCTGCAACGATTTGGCATGAAAGACGCACCATCGCGTGAGGACCGAATCCACATCCGCATACTTCAACTGCTCTTCAAGCACCGGCTCGGCCTCTTCATACCGGCCGTCGTTCACCAAAAAATACGCCAAGTTGGACCGGGCCATGCAAGCTGGTGTGTGCTCGTTGGCATTCAGGCGCCGCGCCTCTTCCACTGCCGCGCGATACTCGGTCTCCGCGCCCTTCATGTTTTTCATTTGAACATAAAGCTCGCCCAGTGAGTGGTGATGTGCAATGACCCGTGGGCTGTCCGGACCGAAGACGCGCACCTCGCCGGCGTGGACTGCGTGCATCAGGGCCTCGGACTCTTCCAGCCTGTTCGTGCGCAAATACAGGCTTGCGAGGTTGGCCTGCGGCGCCAGTACGTCCGGATGGTCGTCGCCGAAGACCTCGCGCCCCAGCGTGATGGCCTCGAGGTAATAGGCCTCCGCCTCGGTGTACTTCTCGTTCATGGTGAGCGTGTTCGCCAGAGCGGTCAGGTTTTGGGCCAGGTCGGCGTGCTTTCCGTCGTGGTGGCGGCGATTGATGGCAAGGGCGTCTTCGAGGGCCTGCAGTGTTTCGTCCACCTTGGTGCGGTCGTGAGACAACACCCGCGCGAGGTTGACCAGGGCCCGCGAGACGAACAGGCTGTCGTCGCCCTCGAGCCTGCGATACATGTCCACAGCCTCGCGAATCAGCGGCTCTCCTTCAGGCGCACGCCCGAGATTGACCAGCGCCTTCGCCTGGCACTCCAAGGCCGTGGCCTTTTGAAGATGATCGCCGGGATACAGACGGCGCGACATCTCCAAACAGCGGCGGGCGAGGACTTCACACTCTTTCTGGTCGCCTTCCACCAGTTTCACCAGCGACAGCAGGCCGAGTGTTTCGGCAATCTCCGGCGACTCGTCGCCACGCAGGTCGGTCCACATTTTCAATGCAGACGTGAGTATTTGGCCGGCTTTGGTCGGCTGGCCGATGCCGAAGAAGGCGGCGCCCAGCGTGATGCGAACCCGCGCTTCGACTTCGGGTTGCTCGGCCGCGCCCACTTCAAGTTTGCGCTCCGCCTCTTCCAGCAGTTCGCGGGCCGTTACTTCTTTGTTGGCGTTGTGATAGGGGCTTGAGCCGGTGAGCAATTGTTGCAGGAGCGAGTTGACCGAACGGGCGTTGGCCGCCTCGGTTTCGGCACGGGCGCGCTCGCGGGCCTGCTTGCGCTCGGAGGCCAGCGTCTTGTCGCGCTCCTGCCACGCCTGCTTCTCGGCGGCCGCGGCGGCCCGCCACAGCCAGATCGAAACAAACAAGCCGGTCACGACGAGCACCATGAATGTCGCGGCGATGCCGACCGGCATGGCGTAACGACGGACGGCCTTTTTGATCAGGTAGGGCAGCGCGTCGCGTTTTGCCGCGATCGGCTCGCCGGCCTGATGCCGCCGCAGATCCTCCGCGAGTTCACCAGCCGATTGATAACGACGGGACGGATCCTTCTGCAGACATTTGTGGACGATGGTCTCCAATTCATCGTCGATCAGGGCATTGCGCGTGCGGATGCGCGTCGGCTCGACGTTCTGGATGACGTTCAGCACCTGCGCGAGGCCGCCGTCGATCGGATAGGGAAACGCACCGGTCAGCATCTGGTAGAGAATCACGCCGAGGGCGTAGACATCGCTGCGAACATCCACCTCGGTGAAGCGTCCGGCCGCCTGTTCGGGCGAGGCCCAGGGCAGCGAGCCGAAGAAACGGCCGCTCTGCGTCATGGTTGCCGCGCTGCTGCTGCTGGAATCAAGGTCATCGACCTTCGCCATGCCGAAGTCGAGAATGTGGGGTTCGCCGGCCGGGTCGACCTGGATGTTGGCCGGCTTGAGATCGCGATGGATGACGCCGCGCAGATGTGCTGCGTGAATGGCGTCTGCGACCTTGCCGAAGAGCGTCAACGAATCGTGCAACTCGTCGCGGCCTTTGTGGGTGCCGCGATTCAGTCGAAAGGAGCGCCGCGTGGAGGACCGATCCCGCTCGGCCTGCGAGAAAGACTCAACGCGCGAACTCATCCATGCGCTGAGCGGCTCGCCCTCCACGAAATCCATGACGAAATAGAAGAGACCGCGCGACAGGCCGCTGTCGATGATGCCGACGATGTTGGGGTGATCGAGCTGGGCGAGAATCCGCGCCTCGCGCTCGAAGCGCAGGCAGTCTTCTCGGCCTGAGAACGCGCCGTCGCGCATGATCTTGATGGCGACCCGGCGACCGGTCGATTTCTGCACGGCCACGCAGACCATGCCCTGTCCGCCGCGGTAGACCTGGCCGGTCACCCGGTAGTGCTCGAGCAGTTCCTTCGGCAGGGCATCGGCATCAAGTGAGCCGGTGCTGCGGGAGTCGGCATCGGCCAATGACGCCCGGACTGCGGCGATGCGATCGCTCCGATCGGGCAGATCGCGCGCCGCTTCGGCCTGTCGCCGGGCGCCGGCGATCAGGTCGCGATAATTCGAGTGGCCGGAGGCAGGGCGATTGTTGCTCATTCCAAATCACGGACCGGCGGCGGTTCGGGCTCCCGGGGCTAAGCGGAAATGGCCCATCGGCTTTCACGCGCATTGGGAGAAAAATGCAGTGTCCGACCCGAGAATTTCGCGAAGGTGCTCGTGGGCCCGCGTGCGGAGCATGTGGACGGCCCCGGTCGATCGGCCCATTGCGGCGGCGACGTCCTTGATCGCCTTGCCTTCCAGGTCGTACAGCCGCACCACGGTGCCATAATCGGGCGGCATCAACGAGATGCCCTTCATGATCGCGGCGCGCACTTCCTCGCTCGCGGCACTGCGGCTTGGGGTTGTGGTCGTCATCCCCAAGTTGGCCAGCAGCAGCGAGGCGGAGTCCTGCTGTCCGCCTGAGCCGACGCGGTGTCCGGGCTGCGGCCGCTTGATTGCGGACAATTCCCGCACCGCATCGCGCAAATTGTTCTGGGCGATTCGATTCAGCCATGCCAAGAAGGCCCCCGAGCCTTCCTGCTTGAATTTTCCGATTTGCAGGAACGCCTCCAGGAAGGTCACCTGCAGCACGTCATCGGGATCGAGCACACTGGCCCATTTCTGATCGATGTTCAGCATGGCGCGGACGGCGCCGCAGTGCTGCTCGAGCAGTGCTGTGAGCGCGGACATGTCGCCGCCGACGGCTCGATTTACCAATTCGTCTTCGGATTCGATCATGGGAAACGATTCCTTGGGACGCGGAGTCGATAAGCGATCCTTACGCAACTTTGACCATTCTACCAGCGCGCGTTGCGGGTTCGCCTCAAGGGGCGTTTGACTGCGGTTTTCAGGCATTTGCGGGCCATTTTCATCCAAATCGTGCAATTCTCGTGGTGGTTGCCGCTTGTTCGTTTGTGCCGCATCGGCTTGCCGTGTGGCATTTCCTCGCAAGGAATTTGGAGCCTCAAAATGAAGCGTTTCTCTGCGACTTGTTCTTCGAAATCCCTCACGCTGACGGCGGTGCTGGGAACCCTGATCGTGGCCGGATGCAATACGAATGTCCCCAATCCCGCCGGGTCGGGGTTTTCCAAGCCGACACTGAACGTGAACAAGCAACTGCCTGCGGCGACAACGGTGCTACCGCCGTTTGCCGACGGCGTCCCGCGACCGGTCGCCGTGCTCACCGATTCGTCGAACATTCCCGTTGAGTTCGTTGAGAACGAGATGATGGTTGAAACGGCGGACGCAGCGGCGCTTGCCGCGATCGTCGCGCGTTGGAACGCAACGATTCTGGATACATTTGACTATTCACAATTTGGAATGGAGGGCGGCACGCTTTATCTGTTGCGGGTCAACGCGGCGGCCGCCGATCAATCGCAACTCGCCGCGGACCTCAGCGCGCTCAGCCCGAACACCGCGAGTCAGATTCGCGTCAGCAGCGATGCCGGCGCGGGCCTGATCGCCGCGGCGGCGCGCGAATCGGTGCGCGGCGCGACCATTGGCCTCAATGTCGTCATGCAGGGTCACGGGCTGCGCGATCGAAACGTTCGTGAGGCGGGCACGGGCGGCATGCTTACTTCACGCGATCGACTGCGCACTGAGAACTACACGCCCGATCCGTTTCAGTGGAGCTATATGCGCGTCGGCGGTCCGCAGAACTTCGGTGTGGCTGAGGCGTGGAGTGTGCTTGACCGGGCGGGCAAATTGAACAACAGGGTCAAGATTGCCGTGGTTGACGGCGGCTTTGCGGATAGCACCGAGTACCCACCGGAGCGCACGAATTACACCGCAACGATCAACGCTCTGGACCCCACGGAGCAGAATCAGAATGAATGCACCGGAGGATCGTCGTGTCCGTGGCATGGTCTGAACGTGGTGGAGGCGTGCATGGGGCGCGTTGACAATAACCTCGGCGGCGCGGGTCCGGCTGGGCCGGTGGCGCGGTGTGTGACCATTCGCCGCAGTGCCGACATCTTCAACAACATTCAGGCGATCGGCACGGCGCTGTTCAGCGGAGCCAATATCATCAACTTCAGCTTCGGCGCCCGGGTTCCGGCCACATTGTCGTGGGCTGCGGGTCCCTTCAGCCTTGCGACCGGGCGGGCTCGCGCTGCCGGCAAGTTGCTCTTCGCATCGGCGGGCAACGACAATCAGAACATCGATCACGAGGATTGTTTCCTGGCGTGCTGGGAAGAGGCTTTCTTTTCGCCCGCGGAGAACGGCGGCGTGATCTGCGTCGGCGCGCTGGATCTTCAGGCCCGCTTCCGCCGCAACGATTCGAACTATGGCAGCAGCGACCTCGACATCTGGGGCCCGGGCTACATGTGGGTGGGGCCTGATCCGGCCAATATGACCACGCATTCCTTCGGCGCCACGAGTGGCGCGTCGCCCTTCGTCGCAGGCGTGGCCGCGTTGATCTGGGCCGCCAATCCGAGTCTGGACAACAACGGCGTCGAACGCATCCTGATGGAAACCTGCAACCGTGGCGGGCCGGGCGAAGAGAGCCGATGGCCGAACGCGCTCGCCGCCGTGGTTCGCGCCTTGGGCGACACGCCGCCGGATCTGCAAAACGTCAAGGTGGAACGCGTCGGCTTCACCGGCAGAAACGTCCAATTCTCATGCACCGCCGCAGATGCCGAGGACGGTGAGGCCGCCGTTGCCTGGACCAGCGATGTTCAGGGTTATCTGGGCAGCGGTACGTTCATGGGGCGCGATGACCTGCGCTACGGTCGCCACAACATCACCTGCACTGCGACGGACAGGCACGGGGTGGTCGTGTCACAGACGGTCGTCTTTGAACTGCCGAACTCGCTGCCGCGCGTATTGATCGAATCGCCGGAGCCGGATTCGACTTATTACGCCGGACAGACCATTTTCTTCGACTCGTACACTTATGATCTGGAGACCAGTGCGGGGCTTCCGGATGCGTCGCTGGTCTGGACGTCGAATCGTCAGGGACAGATTGCGACCGGCCGCGCGCCCACGGCGATCCTGACGGCGATCGGCGCGCACAACGTCACACTGACGGGGCGGGATCCTGAGGGCGCCACCGCGACGTCTACCATCAAGGTGAATGTTCTTGCACCGCCGCCGGATGGCATTCCGCCGAGCGTCTATATCCATCCGCTGGATTACGATCCCTATGGCGGCAGCCCCGAACCGGGGACTGGCCGGTGGTATCAGGACACGGCGTTCATCGCCAGCGCGATTGACCCCGAGGATGGCGTCCTCCCAGGCAGCGCAATCAAGTGGGAGTTTATCCCGACGTCGGGTGGCATCTCGTGGAACATCGCGCCCAGCAACGCAGTCGGAACCTACCTGGGTTGTCGAATCTACGGCTTCGGATCCTTCACCATCAGGGCGACGGCGACCGACTCCAACGGCAAGTCCAGCAGCTACTCCCGGACAGGGGTGATTGAGCTGATCAGGTAAGTGCCAGTCGGGTTTATCACCGATCGAGTTGAGTGTCCCGACTTTCGCTTCTTTGCGATTGTCGGGGCACTCTTTTTTTTCACGTGCTGTGTCAGAACCCCGGAAGCGAGTGCCGGGCATCTTGAGTGATTTGTTTGCACAGTGAGACCCAGGCCACCACTTGCGTGGTGGGTTCTGTTGCGCCTGTTGGAAGGGCGTGATTCTGGCGTGTAATTGAACTCTAGATTCCCGCTTTGACTGATATCCAGGCGAACGTTGGCTGATGTCCCGATGTCTGCCGGGATGCCTCGCGAACAACGGAGCGTTTGAAATGCGACAGATGAAGAAAATAAGCAGCGTGGTGACGGTGTGCCTGCTCTCGACCGTGCTTGCAATCGGATGCGGCACGCAAACTGGTGGAATGATGGACCCCAACACCGGCGGGACTGGCGGCAACCCGGTGCCGCCGAATCAAACGCCGCCGGTCAACAATCCGCCCGCGGCTGCCCTGCCCACGGCGAATGCCGGCGCGGATCAGACCGTTGAAGACAGCATCACGGTCACGCTCGCCGGTATGGCGACCGGTCCGACGGGAGTTGCGCTGACCTACCAGTGGACGCAGACCGCCGGTGCCCCCGTCACGCTGGCCAACGCGAACACGCTGTCGCCGTCATTCACGGCTCCGGACGCGAGTGGCGCTCTTGCCTTTCAACTCAGCGTTGGCTCGGGCAGCGGTATGGCGACCGACAGCGTCAATGTCACGGTGAGGGCAGCGCCGATTCTCTTTGTCGCGAACTCCGATGACGGAGGCGTGGCTTCGTTTCGCTGTCCGTCGACAAACGCGACTCCGCTGTCGGTGCGCACGAACTTGAAAGGCTCGAACAGCCGGCTGACCGCGCCGGTGGATCTGGTGCTCGACAGCGTCAACGGCGTCATCGTCACCAATGGCGGGAGCGATCGTATCGCCGGGTTCTACGACGCGCTGACCGCGACCGGCAACGTGACGCCGCAACGCTACATCACGAATCCTGATGCGAATGTGAATGATCCCGAAGCCCTAGCCTATGATGGCACCAACGATTTGCTATTCGTTGGCAACTTCAGCGATTTTCCAGGCAGCGTGACGGTGTATTCCAAGGCCTCGCAATTGGGGCTGGCCGCGCCGGCGACGCCGGTTCGCCGATTCTCGTCACTTTCGCTGATGAACCCCCGGGGCATGCGGCTGCTCCCGTCGGGCGAGTTGTACGTCGCCTGTGCCGGTACGCAGAGTGTATCGGTGTTTGCGGCGGCGGCCACGCTGAATGGAGAGGTGAATGCCACGCGCCAGGTTTGGAGTCCGGCACTGGAAAACGCGGTGCTGACCGATGTGCACGTCGATACAGGCAATCATCTTTATGTGGTCGATTCGAACGCGAACCGGGTGGTCATGTTCAAGCGGGCCTCGGAGTTGAATGGCACTCGTGACCCTGATGCAATCATCGTGCCCAACGGCGCGCAGGGCATGCGGGCGATCACGGTCGACAGGCATGGTACCGGGTACATCGCCGACTACACAGCGCGGGCGATCTACGTCATACCTGACATCGCGTCTAAGACAGGCGCCGTTACGCCGGCGTTGACCGTTACCGATGACAAGATTCCGCTGAAGGGCCCGTGCCGACTTGCATTGGTGGAGCGCTAATGGGATTGTCGCGTGGTTTTGGGAGGGATCACTATCGCGTGCCTTGCATCCGTTCGAAGACGACACGAGGCGACCAATAGTCTTCGCGTGGGGGCTCGTCGCGACAGAGATCGGTCGAAAGGTACTTTTTGTTGGAATCGCACAGGACGGTCACAACGATGGCGTCGGGTCCGAGTTCGTCCGCAAGGCGAATGGCACCCACCAGATTTGCGCCGGCCGAAATGCCCACGCCGAGGCCGAGTGACCGGCAGATCAACTGAGCCATGAGAATGGCGTCTCCGTCCCACACGTCGACCACGTCGTCCAGTTCCTTCAGATTGACGATCGACGGGATGAATTCGTCGGAAATGCCCTGGATGCGGTGTTTGCCGACTTTGCTGCCAGTGCGAAGCGTCGGCGAGTTGGCGGGCTCCAGCGGATGCACGCGCACGCTCCGGCCGCCTTTTCGCAGGTAGCGGCCCACGCCCATGACGGTGCCGCCGGTACCGACGCCGGCAACAAAGGCGTCGGCCTTGGCCTTGAAGACAGCGAGCTGCTCTTCAATCTCCGGGCCGGTCATGGTTTCGTGGGCTTCGATGTTGGCGGGGTTGTCGAATTGTCGGGGCAGGAAGACGTGGGGCGTCGTTCTGGCGAATTCTTCAGCCATGCTGATGGAACCCAGGAAGCCGCCCTGTTCGTGAGAGACCGGCACGACCTCCGCGCCAAAGTTCTGCATCAGTTGCACGCGCTCCTGGCTCATCCAGTTGGGCATGTATATGCGTACGGGGTGGCCGAGCGCGCGGCCAATGGCTGCAAACGAGATTCCGGTGTTCCCGCTGGAGGCCTCGACGATCGAATCGCCGGGCTGCATTTCGCCGGACTCATAGGCCCGGCGGATGATGTGGGCCGCCATGCGATCCTTGACGCTGCCCGTCATATTCATGACTTCATATTTGGCGAATATGCGGGCGGGTCGGCCATCCAGTCGGTAGCGGATCTCAAGGAGGGGTGTGCGACCAATCAATGCGGCGAGTGGGTCGACTGAGGCAGCCGGGCGAGATTGCATGACGGTGTTCATGTGGTGGGACAAAGTCTAGCAGAGGGCAGGTTTTCAAGCCAACGGTTTCCGCACGCGAGCGTTTCATCGCCATGGGTGTAGACCCCTTCCCGCTTGAGTAGCGGGTTGGGTATGCGAGCAAACCCGGAGAATTTCACATCACTGCGCGATCTTGGGTGGGACGGCGAATTGCAGCATCGACGGCGTGGACTCATCGGTGCGAACGAGGCCGGTGGCGAACTGAAGATCGTTCATGGTCTTCTCCGCCTGAAGCATGCTCGACGCGACCAGGTCGACCTGGCCGGCGACGAAGTCGGGCTCCTGGCGGTTCACGGCCAGTTCGCTAAGCGAGCGGATCTTGTTTTCGAGGCGTTCGATCTCGAGTTTGACGAGTTCCAGGTTGTCGCGGGCCTTTTGAAAATTGGCCAGACGATCCTGGCTGGTCTGCAGGCTGTCGGTGAGGGTCTTGATGACCTTCTGTTGCTGCACCTTGTCGCTCATCGCCTCGGCCTGCTTGAGCCGCCGTTCGAGGTCTCCGATCTCGCCGCGCAATCGGGCCTCGCCGTCCTTCTCAAGGAATCGTTCCATGTTGAGGAATCGCGTCAGCGACGACTCGGTGTAGAGCAGCCGGACGAAAATCCACAGCAGTCGATCCAGTCCGGTCGATTGGGCTTCGATCAACGAGGCCGGCTGGGCGAGTTGGGACGGGTCTTTGATGGCCTGGGCGATCTGTCGCAGTTCCAGACAGCGACGCCGCAGCGCCTCAAAGCGCTTGACCGCCTCGTATGGCAGGGCGGACATGATTCGATTCAGCGAGGCGGTGGAGCTTTCGACCGGCACGTCGCCGCGCAGGTCCTTCGCGATCTGCGCGTCGACGGACCGCTGGTATTTTGGATTCGTGGCCAGCAGCGTGAGGTAGAGCAGTTCGGCCGCGCCTATCAGCGGCACGGCCGCATCGGGCCTGCCGGACAGGAACGCAAACCCCAGCGAGCCGAGGAGCGCCAGCAGGTTCCAGCGATACAGGAATGCTGATTTGAAATACTTGACCGCTTGAGACACTGTCTGCCCATTCCTATCGCGGATCCTGGCCTTCTTCCAGTCTGCTGATCAGATCGCGGATGTAGTTTACCGTCTCCTGGAATTTCGGGTCGCTTTGCATGACCTTGCTCGGGCGGTCGGCGGGGGCGATCTCAAGTTCACGCAGGATCGTCCCCGGCGAATTCCCCAGCACATAGACCCGATCGCCGAGGAAGACAGCCTCTTCGATGGAGTGGGTCACAAAAAACACCGTTGCCTGAACTTCGCGCCACAGGGCGACGAGCAGGTCCTGCATGTGCATGCGGGTCTGGGGGTCGAGCGCGCCGAAAGGCTCGTCCATGAGGATGATTCGCGGCCGGAGGACCAGGGTTCGGGCGATGGCCACCCGTTGGCGCATGCCGCCGGAGAGTTCGTGCGGGTACTTGCGGGCGTCGGTGGCAACGTTGAGGCCGACGCGGTCGATCCAATTGCGTGCCAGCTCATAGCGCGCGGCGCGGCGCACGCCCTGGCATTCCAGACCGAATGCCACGTTTTCCAGCACAGTGCGATTGTCGAAACTCGTGTAGTCCTGAAAGACCATGCCGCGATCGGCGCCCGGTTCGCCCACGGGTTTGCCGAGCACGAGGACCTCGCCGGAGGTGGGTGGGTGCTGGGGGTTGAGCGCGGCGATCAGGCGCAGGATGGTGCTCTTGCCGCAACCGCTGGGGCCGAGCACGGCGATGAACTCGCCCTTGTCGACCAGGTCTTCCACGACGAAGGAGACGTTTCGAATCGCCGTGAATTCCTTGGGCTTGCCGACGTTGTACGATTTCGTCACGTTGCGAAATTCGACGACGGGCGGCAGTGCCGTGTGGGCATCCGTGCGCACGTGCGGCAGGATCTTGCCGACACCGACAGGCGTCGTCGTTCGCGGCGAAGCGGGGACGGGGACGTCGCTCATTTCGCGGCCCCCGCGCCGGTGGCTTCGGCGGGCACCGCCGGCCTCGGCGCCTCGGCGGGCTTCCAGAAGATGCGCTTCACGTCTTCCCATCCATGCATGAGCACGCGGACGCCGCGGTTCAACAGGCCGCCGCCGCCGTAGCGGTAGGGGAAGAGCGAGCGTTGCACGCGATACCACACCCGATCGATGACCAGCGCCACGGCCGGGATGATGAGCAGCACGAGGATGATGTGCTCCTTCATGTTGCGACGCTGCGACATGATGATGATGTCGCCGAGGCCGCCGGATTCGCCGCCGAACTTCACCAGTTCGGCGAGCATGATGTAGCCGAAGGCCAGCCCGAAGAGCAGGCGGAGTGAATTGAAGATGCTCGGCATGGCGAGCGGCACGAGGACTTTCATGATGACGTGCCAGCGGCTCGCACCGAGGGAATAGGCCGTGTCGACGTACTGCGAGCCGACATCGTTGATGGCCCTGGCGGCGTCTGAAATGATGAAGGCCACACAGGCGATGAAGATGAACATGATCTTCTGCATCTCGCCGATGCCGAAGAGCGAAAACGTGAGGGGGATCACCGCGGCAATGGGAATGTTGCGGCCGAATACCGAGATCGGCAGGAAAAAGGCGTTTGCCGACGTGAAGCAGCCGCACAGAATGCCGACCGGTACGCCGATGACCGCGGCCAGTCCGAAGCCCAGCAGGACGCGTCGAAGGCTGGCCCAGATGTTGCTGGGGAGTTTTCGCTCGACCCACAGATTCTTGAAACTGGCAAATGTCTCATAGGGGCTGGGCAGCACGGTGGGGCCGAGGATTCGCTCTTCGGCTTCACCATGGGTGACGAACCACCAGATGCCCAGGCAGACGATCACGCAGAGCAGGGCCATGAGCGCGGCCTGCCATTGCGGAATCTCCTCGCGCAGCCGGAACCATTTGCGCCGACCGGCAGTCGACGGACGCCGGGTCACGCGATCGTCTGCCGACTTCGCGATGCTGGGCGCCGGGACATCGTGGGCAGGGGATCGGTTGGCGTTCGGATCAGTCATTCTCGAATGGCTTCCGCATCAGCGTGCGTGCATGAGCAGACACTGCGACCAGCAATGAATCGACTCGAGATGCATCTTGCACAAGTTCGCCGTTTCGCAGTGTCACTGCTTCTCGGCGGTGTAGACCTTGACCTCGACTCGTCGATTCTTCGCGTGGTTCATCGGGTCGCTGGCGTCGGCCGGACGGTCCCATCCCACGCCATCGACGGCCACCCGATTTGGATCAATTTTGTATTTGCGGGCCAGCGCCTCTTTTACGGCGTTGGCGCGGTTCATGGCCAGTTCCTTGACCAGCGTCGCCGGGATCTGCCCCTTCATCGATGCATCGGTGTGGCCCTCGATGATGATGCGAGCCGCGCCGAACTGACCGACGAGTTTGGCGATGTCGGTGAGGACGAAGTCGACCTGCGGGTCATACAGTTCCTCCACCTCTTTGCCATCTTTCTGTCGCATGATCTTCTTGTGCAGATCCCAACTGTTGGGGAAGAAGTGGATGATGACGGTGTTGGTCAGAATCTCCTCGGATTCACCCTTGATCTCCGTGATGGTCCTCGGGGCGAGCCTAATTTCGTACTCGTCTCTCTGGTTTGCGTACTTCGACTCGGCGCCGAGTTTCTCGATGACGGAGAAGTCCATCACCTGGTCAAACGGCACGGGTTGGTGGGTGATCGCGCGGATGCGGCGATACAGGTAGTAGGACTGGCTCCAGACGTGCTCGAAGTTGGCCGGGTTGTTCTGGTTGCGGAAGAACTGGTAGTTCTCTGCCCAGTTGGTGCTGTGGGCGTCGCCCAGCATGCTGAAGGCGTCGGTCGCAGGGATGTTGTAGCCGGCCGCCATTAGTTCGGCGGCCCCCTTGCGGGCCTCTTCGCTCTTCATGGATTCCATGCCGTCGAAGATGCCGCGGACCAGGCCCTCAATGATGCCGGGGTGGTCCTTAGCGAAGTCAGCACGGGCGAACCACACGTCGGCGATCAGCTTGTTGGCCGTGCCGGTGTTGACGAGCATGCGGTTGCCCTTGATTTTTTCCAGGTTGTAAATATCCGGGGCCCAGGTCACCGCGGCGGCGATTTCCTTGCGGGCGCTGAAGGCCGCGGCTGCCTGGAACGCGTCTTCGGTGAAGACCGTGGTGATCTCGGAGGGCTGGACGCCGCCGGCCACGAGCATATTCAGCAGGAAGTAATGCGACGGCGAATTCTGGGCCAGGGCGACCTGCTTGCCGCGCAGATCGGCGATGGTCTTGATGGACTCGCGGGCGACGATGCCGTCTCCACCGTTGGACCAGTCAATCTGCTGAAAGATGCGCGGCATCACCCGGCTGTCTCGCGGCTTGCCGGACGAATCGACGAAGCCCTCCATGAATAGCGGGACCATGTCCAGCGTGGCCCAGCCGATGTGAATCTCGCCGGTGGCGTAGGCGTCGCGCATCGCGATGGGGTTGTCGATCAAGACCAGCTCGACGCGGAATTCCTTGCCATCCGGTGTCTTCCAAACCTTGTTGGGCTGGAAGCCGTCGTTGGCGAAGATGATGGGCGCCCAGCCGGCCCAGACGTTCAGCGAAAATCGCACGGTGTTGTTTTCGAGCGGCTTGTAGGCCGAGGTGCCCTTGACCGGGGGGAGCCGTTCGGCGGGGCGGAATTTGTATTCCTTGACGGTGGTCGGGCTGCCGGCGTCCGCGGCCTCGGCGCCACCGCCCGCGCCACTGCCGGTGTCGCCGGGTTTGTCGGTGGAGGCGGTGCTGCCGGTTGAGGAGCCGCCGTTCGCCGTGGTTCCCGGCTTGGTCTCGCCGGAATCGCTCATGAACCGATAGACGCCGAATCCGGCAAGGCCGGCGATGACCAGAAAGACGGCGATAAAAAATGGGGCTCGAGGTTGTCCTGCCATGTTGACTCACTCCTGGGCCGATCGGCCCCGTTTTCGGTGACAACGTGCATGGCCGCGGCGGCCGGCTGGCCGATAGCGGATGCGCGTAGCATTGGGGGCGGCGGACGATTCGTCCATTACAAACCGCCGTCAATTTCGGAATCGCCCGCGACAGGCCGCCAGACGCGGTTCAGCCGCGGAATCGAACCGGTTTTCTCTGCGCGTGCATCGCGTGCAGCATCTGCATGATGTTGTAGGCCGTCAATTCACACAACAGCCGCGTCACGGCCTCGTGCTGCTCGTCGGTCAGGTTCGGCTCGACGGTCTTCATCAACTTGACCACGCGGGCCTCCTGCTGGCTCACCTCTTTTTCATCGATGATGCCGTCGGCCATCGCCTCGATGAAGGTGCCCAACTGCTGGGCGTACTCGTCGATGAGCGGCGAATTGCTCTTGGGGTCAAGCCAGCTCTTGCGTGCGCCGCGAGACTTGCCGCGGGTGGCGTTCGCCGCGCCACGCTTCGCAGCGGGCTTCGTACGCCCGGGACTTGCCGACTTTTTGCCTGGTTTTTTCTTCGCCATGAACGATCCTCTGTTCGTCACATCCAGATTCGCGGGCTTCTAGCGCCGCGTCAATTCCTGTATCTCCGCCACCCGGCGCTGCAGGGTTGCTCGCCCATTCGGCTTTGAGACCTGCTTACGCCACTCATCGGGCAGGAAGCTGAGTTGCGTGCATTCGAGCACGGCGTTCAACTCCTGCATCTCCTTTTCCACGCCCTGGGCCGATGGAATGAAATCCGTCATGGCCGCGGACAGATCGGCGGCGGTTACCTCCGCGCGGCCCGCGGTTAGGGCCATTCGCCTTGCCGCGAGCAGCGTGCTTTCGATGTCGGCGCCGCTCAAGTGCTGGTTTTTCGGGAATTGCGGCAGCGTCTCGGCCTTGATCACGATCTTATTCTTGCGGGCCATGGCCTGGAAAAGGTCGCGGATTTCCTCTTCGGTCTGCGGGTAGAACAACGGAATGTGAACCTCGGCGCGGCCCTGACGCTTCAGATCGATCGGCAGTAGATCCGGCCGGCTTGTCAATAGCATCCAGACGATCTTGCCGCGATAGCGCGTGTCGCCCATCTGCGAGGCAATCATCGAGAAGACGCGACTTGAGGTGCCCGAGTCGCCGCCGGCCTCGCGCGTACCCAGCGCGGCGTCGGCCTCGTCGATGACAACCACGACCGGTCCGAGCGAGCGCAGCACGGTCAGCACCTGTTCGAGGTTGCCCTCGGTCTCGCCGACGTACTTCGATCGAAAGTTGCGGAGCTTCACGCAGGGAATGCCGATCGAGCCGGCGTAGCATTCGGCGAGAAAGGTCTTGCCGGTGCCGACGGGTCCGCAGATCAAATACCCCATCGGGGCGGCATCGAGCCGGCCGGCGCTGATGAGCGCGGCATCCTCGCGCAGACGTTGCTGGGCGGCCTGCTGTCCGACGATTAAGTCGAGCGTGTGGGTGGGTTCGATGAACTCAAGCAAGCCCTGGCAGAGCCGTTCGATCATGTCTTTTTTGAGGGCCTTGAAGCGGCGCAGGTTGAGTCGCTGACCGGAGTGTCGCGCCTGGGAGAGCACGACGTTGAGGCTGGTCAGGCTCAGGCCGTTGGAGACTTCGGCGAGTTCGGTCGGCGAGAGTTCGCTGAGGGTGGTCCAGTCCTGATCACCCGCGATCCAGTCGGCGTAATTGCGGCGTTCCTGAGCGCCGGGCATGGGGAGTTCCACCGCGGCTACGTGCGGACTTTGCACCAGCCGGTCGTTCACCTCGGCGAGCTTGCCTGCAATCAGACAGAAAGCGACATTTACTCGCTTGAAGTACGGATTCTGCGCCCAGCCCAGCGTGCGGACGAGGCTGGTGCCCTGCCCGCGGGCGAGGGCCGCGAGATCGCCGGCGGGAAACAGATATTGCGCATAGTCGAGAATGACGCCGATGCTCAGGCGCTTGGCCGGGTCTTCCTGCAGCAGGTTCCGCTCGATGTACCGGTCGAGCAGCAGCAGCACGCTTTCCGGATCGCGCGGCCAGGTGCCGGGATCGCCGAGCGGCCCGAGCGCCTGCATCATCGACTTGAGCCGCGCGGGGTCGCCGCCGGGCAGGGGGCGAAGTCCGCGGCCGAGGTCGTAGTGCAGCACGATGTCCCAGGTGCCGAAGAGCTGGGCCGCGAGAAACTCGGGCAGATTGTTGTATTGCGCCTTGCCGTCGAACTGGCAGCGGATGACGTCGTACACGTTGCCGTGCAGGACGAAGACACACGTCGTGCCCGAAAAATACTGGTCGGCAAGGCCTCTGGCCCACTCGGGATACCAGTCCGGCAGCTTCCCGGTTCGTGCGATCGGCGAGGCGGCGTCGGGCATATCCGCAACTTTCAGTGCTGGCCCCGTGTCATGCAAATCACAGGCGCAACGGCCGATTGCGCGACCACGGGGAACTTCACGGAAGATTCATGTGAACCGACGAATCACTGCGACTGTTTGACTTTGGCGGCCGGGCCCATTTCCTTGACGGCGTCCGGAACGGCGGCCGTTTCAGGCGTCACCAGGCCGAGTTGAATCTCGAAGTCGCGCAGGGCCTGATCGGCCATCGCCTTCTCCATGGCTTGTTCGCGCTTGATGTCGACGATGCCGTCGCTCGACAGATCGGCGGCGACGCGGGCCTTGCCGCGATTGCCGCTGATGCGATCCTGAATGACCTGTTCGATCTCGCCGAAGTCGGTGGTGAGATCGAACTTGAGCGTGCCGGCGATCTTGGCGATCTCGGCCTCGGCCTTGCTCATCTTCAACTCGGCGTCGTATTTGGCGATCTTGTCGCGAATCTGCGCAAGCTTGCCGGAGGCGTGCTTGATCTTCTCGAGGTTGTTGCCATAGGCCTCCTCGTGCATCTTGAGCTGGCCTTCGTTTTCGGCGAGCTGCTGCTTGGCCTTTTGCAGTTCGATGGCGAATTTGCCGGCAGTGTCGCGGTCGCCGGCCTGCAGGTAGGCCTTCACCTTGGCCTCCAAGTTTTTCACGTGGGCGGTGTCGTTGACCACCTGCCGCGAGACGCGCTCGACGAGCCCGCGGTATTGCTCGAGGCCCTCGCGGCCTTCCTTGAGCTGCGCGACCGACAGGTCGTATTCGTACTGCATTTGCGCGATGGGGTCGGCTGTCCAGAAGTAGTTGGCCAGCTTGTTCATCTGGGCCCGCAGCGAACGCCAAAGCTTGCCGATGATCATGGCTTCACCTCGCCTTTCCGGTGCTATTCGTATAGTTGGAGGGGGGCGGGCTGTCAATTATTGGATTGGCGGGGGTTTATAACCGGGTGGTGGTGCTTGCGGCGCGCGGCGGTGCATGCCACTTGTGGCAGCGACGCCGCAAGACACACACGAATCAAATATGGATTGGGTTACAGCAGCGCGTCCACGAGAAGCTGGATGTCGCGGCCGTCTACCACACCGTCGTGATTCATGTCTGCGCGGAAAAACCGGTCGGGGTTGGCTGCGAATCCCTGCAGCATTGCTTCGATGAAAGCAATCACATCGCCGGTGGCGCCTGTGTTGGTCCCGTCGATGTCGCCCGGGATTCCTGCATATACGATCCGGCCGCCATCGAGAAAGATCACGCTGTATCCGGTGCCGCCGCCGGCGGAGGTTTTGTAGTACACCGTTCCGCACTTGACGCTGATCTGCGACCCGCTCCCGAAGATCAATTCGTTCACATAGAGCGTCTCTGGCTGGTAGCCGGGCTGTCCGCAGAGTGCATGCGGGGGTGTGTTGGAGAACTCGTCCTCAAAACGCACGATACGATCGGGACCGATGGCCAGCGAAAGGAGCGCGAAATTCTCCTGAAACCCGACTTCAGACAGACCAAGATCGATTCCGGCCAGTTCGAAGGTCTGCAGTGCGGGTGGCGTGCCCGGCGCGGCGTTCATCTGAACCGCGCCCATTTCGGAATCGAACTCAGTGCCGGTCGATTGGTTGTTCCAGTTTCCACCGACCGTGATCAGACTGCCGCCAGCCAGGAAGACGCCCGCCTCGTTGTTGAAGGCGATGGATCCAACGGAGGAGAGATGGCCATTTGAGCCGATGCTCAGCACCGGCGGCGAGCTGCCCCACCCTGGCGGTCCACCGGTGAAAGTCGAATCGCCGGAAATCGTCGCCGTGTAAGTCGTTGCTCCCATTCCATCGATGTCGAGAGACCCACCCTCACTCACGGTCATCGCGCTGCCTGAAAGCGTGTTCCCGCCACCGCCCGGACGCAGCAGGATGGTTCCGCCGGTGGCGACATAAAGACCACCACCGCCGACGCCGGTGCCGATGTCGAGAACGCCCCCGTTGATCGCTTCAAAGGTGCCGTCGTCGAGATCGGTGCCGTCGGGGATAAATGAGTTGCGAATCTGAATGATGGCCCCGGGGCCATTGGCCCGCACCGTTCCACCGACCACTCGGCTGTCCACCAAGCGAACCGTTGCGGTGGGCGCCGATTGTGTCGACACGGCCTCCAACACGCCGTTGGCTGCCTGATTGAGCTTCATGTCCGTCAATTGGAACAGGCGGCTGGCGCCTGTGGTGACAGTGGCGCGGATCGCGCCGGCATTGTTCGCGTTTGTCGCGGAAGCAGGATCAAAGGCGATCACGCGCGTTGCGCTTCCCGAGCTTTGATTGACCTGAAGAATCGCACCCAGGGCGAGTGTCAGGCGCGTGATCGATGGATTTGTATCCAGGGTTACGTCGTCATCGTTGCCGGTGTTGTTGATATAGACGGCGTAGGTGACATTGGCGTTGTTGGTCGGTCCGACCGGGCTTGTGACGGGAAGCCAATTTGCCGGTGTCGTCCATACGCCGGCGCCGGCGTTCCAGAAAACGATTGTCGTCGGCGGAGGCGCAAACAGCGTTGAGACCAGACCAACGTCGATCGTGTAGTCCAGATTGGAGGCTCGACCAACAACGGGCTGACCGATAACGATGAGAGAATTCGGGTGATTCACGCTGGTGGCGAATGCGCCGCCGAACGAAAGCACCGATTCGCCGGGCACGATGTGGTAGGGTTGGGCACCCACCCGGCCGGCAGGCCAGATCGCCGAAACGGCGACAACACATGCACCCAAGTGTATCAGTTTTGAGAGTCGCATCGGGACTTCTCCTGACTGGAGGATTGTGCATTGAGGGTGGCCTTGCCGCCGAGCGCCGCTTCCAACTGGGCGAGGCGGGATTCCATTGTGACGAGCTTTGCCTTCAATTCGTCGTTTTCGGATTTCAACTCGCGCATGGCCTCAACGGCCAGGGCGGGGAAGCCGGTGGTGTTGAGGTAGCGATAGCCGTCCTTGTCCTTCATCACCCATTCGGGAAGGACCTTCTCGACTTCCTGGGCGATCATGCCCATCTGGCGACGCGATTCATCTCCGTGTTCCCTGGGCTCCTTCCATCGGAACCACACACCTCGCAAGGCGAGCAACCTATCCAACGCGCCCGTGAATGTCACAATATCCCTCTTGTGCCGGGCATCGGAAGAGCAACCGGTGCAGCCAGAGGCGATGATGTTGCCATTCACGTGCAATTTCGCCGTTGGACTTGCAGTTCCGATTCCGACATTTCCGGTAGTCGGGGCAACATATAGTGCGTTGCCTCCAGGAATGGATGCCGCGTTGATCTCAAATCCATCACCGACAACAATATTCGAACCGATGATCCACTGTGTCACGCTGTTTGAATTTGCGAATTCGATTCCACCCGCAGCCGACGCTGCAGGATTGGTTTGCCGGAGCCGTATACGATTGTCAGTTACATTTGCCGCAACCTCAAGAATGACGGTCGAGGTCGGAGCCCCGCCAATTCCCACGCAACCGTTTTGATTGATTGTCATCGCTTGATTAGTTATGCCGGACGAGAATGCGTTTGACGTACCAAACGAGAGTTGCGAACCAGCGTTGCTGTGGTGTGCAGCAATCCGAGCCGTGGGGTGCGAGAAAATGGAGCCAACGAAATCCAAACCGGAAAAAGACCCACTCGGACTGAACTGCGATGTAATGGCAAGGCCTCCTAGCGATGTTCCGGTTGATTGCGCGAGCGCGGGCCCGAGGACATTTAGGCGCGCTTCTGGATTTGCAATGCCAATGCCGACGTTTCCGTTTGAGGCTATGACCATTCGTTGCTTGCTCAGGTCCAACGGATAACTGCCCGTAAAGAAGCGGATGTCAGATGTCGCACCGGTGCAGGCGAGATCGAGCCCTGGCCCCGGGTCGTTTGACCGTATGAAGACACGATCCGAGAATCCCGGTCCCGCAGTGCTGCTCAAGACCTGGAGTGATCCGGCTCTCCCCTGGTCGTTTTCGCACGAGTATCCGCAGCGAGCCAGTGAATTGCTGCTGTTGTTCGTGACCGAGTAGCCCGTGCTTCCATCCAGGGACTTGACGATGTTCACGACTCGAGATGCATCTGAGCCGCCTCCAATCCCGAGCGAATTGTCGACGCGCACACTTCCCGCAATGTGAAGCTTTGTTGCCGGCGACGCTGTTCCCACGCCCACGTCTCCGACGGCATTCGTGACAATCGCCTCATTTCCGGATTCGAGCGCATTCACCTGCTCGGCCGCGCCCGGCGGTGTCACCATCTCAATGCGCGAGAGCGGTCCCGATCCGACGACCGTCGCCTCCAGCCATCGGCACCCGGCGACACCCGGCGTGCATCCTGCAAACGCTTTCGGCGAGACGGGGCCGAACTTCGTGCTCACGATGCCGCCATTGGGCGTCAGCGGGCCGACGAGGATGGTGTCGGTGCCGGCTCCCGCCGCTGCGGCAATATTCTCCAGCGTGCCGTCTCCATCCATGTCCACCTGCGTGCCGCCGGTGTCGGCTGTGAAGATACGGAACTCCAGCGAGACGGTCGTAACGATCGGGGTTCCGCCCGAGTCGCGAATCAGTCCCTGAAAGCTGACCATGCCGGCGGTCTGAGCAATACAGGGCATTGAGCAAGTCGTGACAGCAAACGCGGCGATAACGAGTTTGTATCGCATCAGATTCCTCCGACTCAAACAGACATTATCTTGACTACTTCACTCGAATGATCCACACGACAGACATGTTGACAGGCCGAACGTGACCGTAGTTGTGCGGCGTATCCCCGCCCGGTGCAAACCATCCGTTAGGATTTCCAATGTTGAAGTCACAATTCAACTGCGATTCTCCATCAGCGTCTACGATCCAGCGATCGCGCGATGGATATCGATACTGGTGCCCCAATTGATCCTCTCGTACGCCATTAAAAACAACGGACCCACCCTGCACGGTGCCTGATTGATTTCCGCCTCGCAAGAAGAAGCCACCGGTGTAACTACCTGGATTGTTATTGAGGTCGGGCGTGTGAGTTGCTCCATATGTCGCTTTCAGTGGGCTATCGTTTGGTAATTCCTGGCCATTGCATTCCAACCAGCCATCAGGCAATGGAAGCGGTGTCGAGCCGATGTTCTTGTGCCAAGCTTGGATTGATCCCAGTGGCACGACACCAAATCCCGAGACTTCACCGCTTGCCTTGACGTCTCCCGCGACTTCGAGCTTGACGGTGGGCGTATTCGTTCCGACGCCGACGCTTCCGCCAGAATTCGTTACAATTGCCGGTATTCCCGATTGTGGAACGTTGACTTGTTCCGCCGCGGCCGGCGGTGTGACGATCTCAAGCCGTGACAGGGGCGGCGAGCCCACGACAGTCACTTCGAGCCACCGACAAGCGGCGCTGCCCGCGGTGCAACCCGAGAAGGCCTTCGGCGACACGGGGCCGAATTTTGTGCTGACGATTCCCCCATTCGGCGACAGCGGGCCGACAAGAATGGTGTCGGTGCCGGCTCCCGGCGCGTCGGCGGTAGTCTCCAGTGTGCCGTCGCCATCCATGTCGACCTGCGTGCCGCCGGTGTCGGCGGTAAAGATGCGGAATTCGAGCGAGACGGTCGTCACGATCGGCGTTCCGCCCGAGTCGCGAATCAACCCCTGAAAGTTGACCATGCCGGCGGTCTGGCCCAGTACGGTTGACGATGTCAACACGACGAGGCACGGCAGAAGAGCGGCGTGAAGGCGCACGGGAGTACTCCTTGGGCGTGAACTCGCAGCATGATCACAGTGATCACAAAGTGATGTATACGATACCAAAAACAAGCGCACGGAGGCAAGCGCCGGTAGGCTCAATCTTTCGACGGAGACGGCATTGATGCCGGCGCGCCGACTGAATTCGCCGGGGCATTAAGGCACTGTTCGGCCTCGGCTCGCAGCGCGCGGAACTCGGCAATCGATTCAAACCAGATCAGGCCGCCAGGCTCGATTACCCCCGCAAGGCCCTTGGGCACCGCCTCCAGATCAGCAGGCAATGCAGTTATCGCCGCCTGGAAATGCGCCTGCGCGGCTTCCTGATCTTTCAAGTGACACGCGGCAATGGCAGCGATCAAGCGGGACAGCGCAACCTGCGGTTCCGGTGGATCGGCGTTCAGGGCCTCGTTCGCCGATGCAATTGCGGCCGTCCAATTTTCATTGCGAAGTTCCGCCAGCGCCCGAAGCCGCTTCAACCGCCATCGAGGCACCCCGGTCTCTCTCCCGCCGGTCAGTTTTTCGGCGCCGATGACCGCCCCAAGCGCCGCCGGTGGATCGATCGCCGAGGGGAGCCACAATTTGACACGTGCCTCCATGATAAAAACGTGCGCGTTGGCATAGGTTGCTCCGGAATGAGCAAGGGCTTTTTCAATCGAGCCTGCGGCCTCGGGGCGATTCATCGCGAGTTGAACCGCCGCGAGATTGTGCCAGCGATGCCAGGGCATTGGATCGGCTTCCTGAATTGGGAACGCATCGATGTCCAGGAGTCTTCGTTCAGCGCCGAGCCAGTCGCCCTTCAGAACGAGTGTGTTGGCGAGCGTGATGTAAGTCGCAAAGTACTCCCGATTGGCCGCAATGCCCTTGTTTAATGCCTCGGCAGATTCATCCAGCCGGCCCGCATTGCGAAGAAAAATACCCTTGACGTTGTGCGGCTCGGGACGCTCCGGCGCGATCTTTGCGGCGCGATCGAGCAGTTCGAGGGCTTCGGCAAAAGTCTCCTGCTTGCGCGTATCCTCGTACTCAAATCGCCGTACGGTCGCCAGATTCATAATTGCGGCGAAATTCTGCGAATCCAGGGCGAGCGCTTCGCGCAAGATGGATTCCGCCCTGGCGCGGCCTCGCGGGTTAACGAAGGGCTGCGCGCTGATCGTCAGGTCCACCGAACGCCGCTGGTTCGACTTGATCTTGTCCTGTCGCGCCCGTTCGGTTTGTTCACGAGTCTGCCGTGCCATGCTGGTTGCGACGGCGGCGAACCCGGAAACCAAAAGAATGAAGCTGGCTCCAATCAGCACCGCGGCGCGATGTCGCTGCATCGTCTTTCGCAACAGATAGAACGCACTGTCCCGCTTAGCCTCGATCGGCTCATCCTTGAGATACCGCTCGATGTCGCCGGCCAGATCGCCGGCGCTCTGATACCGCCGCTGCCGCTCCTTGGTCAGCGCGCGCAGGACGATGGTCTGAATGTCATCATCGATCGGACAGGCCTCGCGCCGGCTCCTGCGGGAAGTGGATCGCTGCGTCACACCCGACTCGGACTTCCAGTTGCGGCTCGGCGGCGTCGGCTCAGTGTTCGCGATATGCCGCAGAACATCGGCCATCTGGCCGACCACCGGATAGGGAAAATGCCCGGTCAGCATTTCGTAGAGTACGACGCCCAGAGCGTAGACGTCCGTTCTGATGTCAATCTCGTCAGGGTTGCCGCGGGCCTGCTCCGGACTGAGATACGGCAGTGTGCCGACCACCTGACCAGTCACAGAGACGAGCGTCTCTTCCGGACCGCCGAGGAGCTTGGCCAGGCCGAAGTCCAAGACCTTGGGCGAGCCTTCCACGTCCACCAGGATGTTGCTTGGCTTGAGATCGCGATGAATGACGCCTTTCTGGTGGGCGTAGTTGACCGCGTCGCAGACCTTGCCGAAGAGCCTCAGGGCCTCCTCCAGTGAAAGGCGCTGGTCGCGAACGTAGTGGTGCATCGGTACGCCGCGGACATAGTCCATCACGCAGAACTGGCGACCGTCGGGGGTCAGTCCGGAATGAAATACAGCGACGATATTGGGGTGCTTAAGGCTGGCGGCCAGCTCGATCTCGCGCTCGAAGCGCCGCCGGGCGTTGTCAGAGGCGTAGTGACCTTCCAGCAGCACCTTGATCGCCACCTTGCGCTTGGTCGCTTTCTCGATGGCCTGATAGACGATGCCCTGTCCGCCGCGATGCAGCTCGCGAACAAAATCATATCCGTCGATTTTCGGCGCATTCCGAAGAGAGGCAACGCCGCTGTCCTCCGCTTCGCGCCGGGCGCGCTCGACGACAGGCGCTTCGACCGCAGCCGCCTCGCGAACGGCCCGTCGTTTGGCCTCGTCGATCGCGGTTGCATCAACATTCTCAATGCGGCCGGCCACTGCTTCCTTCAGGTCGTCGGCGAGTCGTGCCAGATCACCCTGCAATTTGGCTAACCGCGCCTGGCACCCAGCGCAGGTTATGACATGTTTCGACAGGGCCTCCGCCTCGGCGCCTGCCAATTGGCCGCATTGTGCTTGCTCCAGCTTCAGCTCTAAATCCGTCGGGCAATTCATAGCGTCGTCCAGTCTCGTCAGCCTTTGGGAACCAAGGCGACATCGGCGCGCATTGCGCAACGCGAAATCCGAGGAGGCATAATGACGTCTCACGCCTCTGAATTCCCCAATCACCATCCTAAGAATGGCCCCGGCGAATGTCCACAATTCGGAAGCATGGCGCGGCGGACAGCCGCTGCGATGAGCTTTATGCCATAAGCCTTATGCCTTAAGCCTTAAGCTTGTCCTCAGCGGACAAGAAAAATGAAAGTCCGCGGCCACGCAGCCAGAAGTGGATGCGAGCCGGGGCTTTGGATTCATTGGTCGTTTCACGTTAACGGGTGCAGCGAAGACAGCTGCATTCGACGTTGGGCTATTTGACTCCGGCCGCCTACCAATCCAGGGTCAGGCTTTCTTAGCTCCGTGTCCACCAATCGTGGGGAAGGTCCTTCGCTTGCCAAATTGCTCAACAAGTTCCTGACCTGTGGGTCGGCGATGCGGTGGGATGGAACCTTGTTGAGGGTTCTCTTTGATTACGGCGATGGCCTTCAAGTGGGAAACGGGCAGGACTACTCGAAATCCGATCCAGGATTACGGCTGTCCTGCCGATTGGCCGGGAAGCGCAACTTGGGCTTTCAGTATGTGTTTTTGTCAATCGGGGCGACTAGACACCAGTTGAACTATTCCGGGCCGGTGTCCGCGTTCTTGACCCCCGCCCAAGCGCATCTTGCTGTACCGAGGGGAAGAGTTGAGTTGCACATTCGAAGTTGACGGGCCCGCAAGGAGCCCAATGAACAGGGCCGCGCCGGAAGAGCGCGGCCCCGCTTGATGTCGTCAGTCTGGCGGTGAATCCTGCATGGCAACCCGCAACTCTTCAGTAGTCGCGCGGTCGCAGAGCGGACAGACAGATCAGGAGCAGATTGCGCCAGACAGCAAATCGGCAACAAACTGCGTAGCGTCGTCCGCCGTGATGCCTCCGACCAGGTCGACATCGGCGCAGGAGCAGTCTCCGCCGGACAGCATGCAACGCACGAATTGCTGGATGTCGCGGCCGTCGCGCTTGCCGTCGTGATTCACGTCGCCGGGGCAATGGCAGACGTTGGCCATGGGCCAGAATCCCCCGACAAGTTCGAACGAGCCGCCGGTCATAGGAGACGCAACGCCGGCCGCGTCGTGCTGACCAATCGTGCCGGACATTTCGAAGCCGCCGGAGACGCCGTCGGTCGTGTTCATTGCGCCGCCGACATCCACCGTCCGCCAGTCGATGGTGAAGGTCTGGGCGAGGGCGGAAGCGGGCGCCAAGATCATGATTTGTGCGGCAGTCGCGATTGCCAACTGGCAAAGTTTGAATGCCCGCATGAGGTTTCTCCGAGCTGTGTGTCGATTCGCGAAACGGTTCATGGTTCTACACCTTTCGTGGTTTCTATCAGTTCGTTGATTCGGGTCGGGTCTATCGTGCGCAAACGTGTCTGCCGTTCGCTCAGGCTGATCAAGTCAGGGCTCTCTTGTGACGAGGCGATGTTGACTTGCACATTCATCCCCGAGCGGCGCGGTTACTCGGATGAGGACGAATTGGCGGGCCCTATTTTTCCGGTTGCCGAATCGCTCACAGGCGCGAGACCGCCGTTCGCCGCCATCCGAGCCTCTTCGCGGTGGTGGTGCGTGAGCGACTTCTCCAGCGTTTGCCCATAAGCCTCGGCGTTCAGGAACAGGCCGCGCTGGCTGTCGGGCTTGACTTCCTCGACCTTCACGCGGTTCTGCTCAGCCCAGGGATCCTTGCGCACGCCGGTGACTTGCCACGAAACCTCAACTCCTGGCCGACTGGTCGCGATTCCGAATGAGTTGTTCTGAATCTTCCGGAACACGCGCGCCTGAGCGAAGTCCGTCGCATCGACCACTGTCAGTTGATAACGAAATTCGCGATTGAGGGCCTCGAAGTAGTCCGGCAGTCGAACCCACGCCACGCCCTGGGCGTCGGTCACGATGTTCCCGTTGTAGACGTTCATCATGTCCGGACTTTCGACGAAGGAATGCGAGAGCGTCTTGTTCTCCGGGTCGAGCGGATGATCGATGCGGAACGTGCCGCCGGACTTCGTCAACATTCCATTGACGTGCACCTTGCCATGAAAGGTGGCTGCGAAGTCATTCACCTGGTCCTCAACGAACGCGATGAGGGCGTGCCCAACCGGAATCTCCGCGTCGGCGGGAAGTTCGGCCTGAATTCCGTAGAGTCGACCGGTGGCGCGCACGCCGATGCCGCCGTCGCCGTGTATGGCGACCGCCTCTCCCGTGCCGAGCACGCCGACACCGGCTGCCCCAAGGGCGGCGCCTTCGACACCAACCTCGGACCCGGCGCCGATCACGCCCGTCGGGCCGAAGCCGGACACGCCATACGTCTCGCCTTCGCCGGAGATCCCGATTTCTCCGCTGGCGTGCACGCCGATGCTGTTCTCGCCAAGGCTGCCCTGGACGAAGATGCCAACGGCATCGTCACCGCCTGCCTCCACGTGAATCGCAGGCCAGCCGTCGCCGCCGCTCGCCGTGATCGCCGTACCGGAGAGCTCATCGAACAGGCCGCGAACGTTTAGTCGGCCAGTTTGAATGAGGGCGTCGAATACATCATCAATACCGATGTGCACCGATGGCTCGGGGTAAAATCCGGTGGGCGTCACCATCAGTCCGCGCTGACCAGATTGATACAAAGAGACTGTGTTGGTCCCCCCCGCGAACAGTCCCGAGTTCGGCGCGCCCGAAAAGCCGTAGCCGCTGTTCACCTCGGCCGGCGTGCCGGTCGGGTTGCCTGCCTGCGCGCGAACGCCGCCGGCGACTTCCAGTTTCGATCCGGGATCGACCACGCCGACGCCGACATTGCCGGCGTTGATGTTGCGAATGTGGTTGCCGTTGTCTGTCCAGAAGTCTCCACCACCGCCGCCACCGCCCCCGAAGGCGGTTGTCTGGACCGAACCATCCGGGAAGCGGACGCCGCCGGTTGTCGATTCGATGACGCCGGCCACCGTGAGTTTATTCCCCGGCGTGGTCGTACCGATGCCGACGTTGCCGTTGGGCCGAATGGTCAGGTCAATTCCGCCAACATTGTCGCCTGCAAGTCGCAAGTCGTTGAAGCCGATGATCTGATCCACGCCCGAGATCGAAGCATCGTTTGACAGTTGCAGATTGCCGGTGCCGGGTTGAATGGTCAGTCGGCGAGCGATCCCCGGTTCTTCGACGTAAAACTCGTTGCTGGGCGTCTTGCCGACTTCCCACTTTGCGGCCCCGCGGTCCATCAGTTCCAGTCCCGAATATTGCGAGCTGACGCTGCCCGAGTCGATTTGAATCCACGTGCTCTCGTTAAGGGCCGTCGGGCTCTTGACGACCAGGTGTCGATTGGGATTGGTCGTGCCGATGCCCACGTTGCCGCCGTTCTTAATGACAAACCGGCGGGATGCGCCGAACTCGTCGACGTAAAAGTAGTTGTCGGTGGCATCGTAGGACAGCTCCCAGTTCTTGTTATCCGCGTTGTTGCGCAGGCGCAGGGCGCCGTCGTCAACTTGCAGCTTTGCGTTCGGATTCGTAGTGCCGATCCCGACGTTACCCAGGGAATAGTGAATCTCCGTACCACTGGTTATCCACGGGGCGGAGGAAAACGCGGCGTGCGGCGCGGGCGTCAGCTCCTGGCGGGGTGTCAGCGGCACGCCGTTCACGGCGATCTCGAGCCAGCGCCTCTCGCCGTTGAAGGCGGTTCCGAAGTCGAGCGCGACGTTAAACAGACCATTGGCGATTTCTACGGGCGGCGGGTTTCCGGCGCCGCCATCGAACAGCAGCGCCGGTCCGATGAGATTGGCCGGAAGGACCGAAACCGGGTCATTCCAGAGTGTAAACATCATCGCGTGCGGCCCATTGGCGGGGCTGCCGCTGTTCTTGAGATGGCCCTGGAAGGTGAATGCGGTACCGGCGGGTTCGGCATGCAGCCGTACCGTGAATGCTGCCAGCACGGCTACAAAACTGATGGCGATGCGTCGAAAGCTCATGATTCGTTGCTCCTTTGTGTCCCGTTGGTTCAGTTTCTTGCATTCCGGTTCACGTCCCGCCGGCTCCGCCCTCGGCACGTTCCGGGTACACGGATTACTAAGGCCAAGGCTTGGGAGACCTTACAAAGGAGGCCGATTTTTTAGAAAAATTTGGACGGGCGGCCGCCGGTATTACGCCCCGTCATGAGAATCCTGGAAATTCACGAACGAGCCGACCCGCCCGGACGGCTGGTCGGGTGTGCGGTCGTTGTAGAATTGAGCAATTCAGGGGCTGCCGGGTTACCGTCCGACGGCGAGTTGTCTCGCTGAAACCGCCCGCGCCGGAATCACCAGCCGGAACCCCGACCAGTTTCCTGCAATCGATGAGGACTGGCGCTGGCGGATCATGCGATCGTGGGCGCGCGGCGTGTCTTTGTAGTGCCCCCCACAGGCGACGCGAAAGCCCCCGCTTTCACTGTCGTTCGCCGGTCCGGTTGGATCGATCGCCGTCGCATTCAAGTACCGCCGATACTCTTGCTCCGACCACCAGTCCTGCGCATGTTCCTGTATGTTTCCCTGCATGTCGTAAAGCCCGAAGGCGTTGGCAATCAGCGAGCCGACCGGGTGCGGCCGACCTCCGGAGTTGACGGTTGAGATTTCGTACTTTCCCGCCATGTCGGCCTCGTTCCCATACCAGAATGACGAATCCCTACCGCCGCACGCTGCAAACATCCACTCGGCCTCAGTGGGCAGGCGGTATCCCGCGCCGGGTGTGAGCCCCTCCATCTCCGAGAGACGCTCTGCGAATTTCGCCGCATCGTCCCAGAGCACGCGTTCCACCGGAAACTCGTCCGTGTTCATTCCCTTGACGGCCTCCTCGCCGCGGCCGCCTTCTCGAAACCTGGACGGATTATCGCCCATGACACGGCGGTATTGCGCCTGCGTGGTCTCCGTCACCGCGATGAAGTACGGCTGCGTCAGTCTCACCTGGTGCGACGGCTGGGCGCCGCGAAACATCACCGCCAACTCCGGGTCCATGTGAGCGACGGCCTGATTTACTTCCTCCGCCATCGCCTTGGGAATTCCGCGGTGAAATTCCCCTGGCGGAATAAGCACGAACTTCATGCCGATGGAATTGGTCCACTCCACGGGCACGGAGGCATGTTCGGCCCAGCGTCGCTGATGCTCCTTCGCGCCCTCGGCCGAGAACGGCACGGCCGCAAGCGGCGGGGGCGGAGGTGGCGGAAGGTGCGTGGCCGAGCGATACCAAGAATAGCCTCCGATCGCCGCGCCCACGATCAACATTGCCACGCCGGTGGTCAGCGCCGCGCGCCGACGCGGCGTCGAGGCGATGTGCTCGATCTCGCGACGCATCTGCTCCGCCGTGGCATACCGCTCTTGCGGCGATTCGCGAATAGCGCGGTGCACGACGCGGTCAACACGCGGGTCGACCGCGGCACGGTGCGATGGAGGGGTGTAGTCGATTGTCGGCCGCTCGCCTGTGAGCATCTCGTAGAGCAGAATGCCCATGGCATAAATATCCACGCGCTGGTCCACGGTCGACGAAGAGACCATTTGCTCCGGGGCCATGTAGTGGGGCGTTCCCATCCGGAGGTTGATTTCGGTGAGCGTGAATCGATCCAGCCGGCTGTCTTCCGTCAGTTTCACCAGGCCGAAGTCCAGCAATTTCACGCGGCCGTCGGGCGTCAGCAGGACATTGTCCGGCTTGATATCGCGGTGCACGATGCCCTTGGCGTGAGCGGAGGAAAGGGCGCTGCAAAGGTCCATCGTCAGTTGCATCGCCTGCACCGGCGTGATGGCCTTGCCGCCAATGGCATCGCGCAGCGGGCGGCCTTCGACATACTCCATGAGGATGTAGAGGTAATTGCCGCGCTGTCCCATGTCATAGACATCTACGATGTTCGGATGCGATAACTGGGCGAGGGCTTGAGCCTCGCGAAAGAACCGCTCCACGAATGCGGGATCCGCGGCGCGCTCCGGCGGAAGCACCTTGAGTGCCGCAAGCCGGTCAAGCCGGGTCTGGCGGACGAGATAAACCGCGCCCATGCCGCCGCGACCAATGAGCCGCTGGAATTCAAAGTCGGGCATGAGTACCGCGAGGCGGCTCTGATCGGGTGCGGTGAACGCGGGCGCGCAGGCACGCTCGACGGTCCCCACGTCCTCGGCGAGTTGGAACAGGCAGTTGGCGCAATCGCCCCCGCCTTTAAGCGGCATGCCGCAGGTCGTGCAGGTTTTCAGTGTTTGAATCTTCGTACTCATCGGGCGCGGTTCTCCCGATCGAGATAATCCCACTGCGATCGAATCATTACAGGCAAACTCATGGGCACTTGACAGAATTCCTCACGCCGTTCCCGCCAGCGCCGCGCGCAATCGCTGGATTTCGTCATCCAATTCATTCGGCGAGACCAACGTCTGGGCGACCTGCTCGCGAAGGGCTTCCCCGAATCGACGGCGCAGACGATGGGCGGCGACGTTGACGGCCCCCTCGCTCAAAGACAATTCAACGGCGATTTCTCGAATCGGTCTTTCACTCGAACCGGAGATGACCGGGCGGAGCAGCGCCACGAGGGCTGCCTTTCCGGCCGCGCGGTATTCCTCTTCGAGACGCTGCCAGGCGAGGTCGATCTGAGTGAGCGCCCAGGCGCGGTCAAAAGCACGGTCCGGCGGCGCGTCGGCTGATTGGACCAGCGCCGCCTCCGCGTGCTCAACGTCGAGCGACAGCAATTTTGAACCGGGGTCACGCTTCTTTCGGGTTTGATCGCGATGTCGCCGCGCCAGGAACTGCCGCACCGCCGCCAGCAGAAACGTCCGAAATCGCCCACGCTCTGCGTCGGCGCGGGCCAGAACGTTGTTCTCGACGAGATGCAACAGGAATTCCTGAACCGCGTCCTCGGCTTCGTGGGCCGAAAGGCTTGATCGGCGTGCAAAGACGTAAAGAGGATGCCAGTAGAGTCGGCACAACGCCGCCGTCGCCTCCCGCGAGGACGCTCCGGGTTCTCGCGTTTGCGCAATCAGCGACCAGGATGTCGTTTGAAAGGGTGAGGCCATGCCGCCGACATTCCACGAAGATAGTGGGCTGGGTTATTGCGGCAAAGCACGAAGCCAGCCGCGGGCCGGGTGTGTAGCCGTCGCTGAATCAATGACATGAAGGACCAATCGGGGCGACTAGATTCGAACTAGCGACCTTCTGCACCCCATGCACTAAGCTGGATTGCATCTTGTATTGTATTTACAAGGTGATATCATCATTATTGTGCTACCCCTACGTTGTCGCCTCTGCTCGGAAATCCTAGTGATTTTCGGCGTTGGGGTAGCAAATCTGGCGTATTCAGACGCGAATAGTTCATGGGCACGGAAGCCAACAACACTCCCCCGCCAGACCCGCTCCGCATCACGCCGGAATGGCCACCGTGGAGTGAGAATATTGACAACAGTGTGAATCGGGCAGCAATCAAGCGCCGTGGCCCTCTCGCGACTTTTTTCAACGCAAAACCGCTACCCGTAGCGGTCGCGCGTCTTTTTTCTGGAAGGCCGCACAGGTCCGTCCGTATAAACAATTCGTGCAACGCGTGTAATCGTTGCGGAGGAATCACGCATGGCGGCTGTGTTGGTTAATGCAAAAAGACTATCGATCGCCGAGGCCGCCAAGCGCATTGGCCGGCTGACGGGGCGAACGCCTTCCGACAGCACGATTTGGAGATGGTGCTCGCGCGGAGTGCGCGGTCATCGGATTCCTTTCCGACGATGCGGAACGCGAATCCTCATTGCGGTTGCGGACCTGGAGTCGTTTATCTCCGCGACGAATCAGACGTAAAGGCGGCGGGACGAAATGAGACAGGCGTATCAGCACGGAGGCGATGAATGGGCGATCCCGAAACCGGGATGGAGCGGGACGAGGTCTGGCTCACCTGCATCCATGAGGCCGGGCATATCATCGCCGCAGCCGCAATCGGATGCACGCCAAAGTATGCAGCGGCAATGGATAACGGCCGGGGCCTCGCTGTTTATCTCACAGAGGGTATCCCGCGACTTCATGCAGCGATCGTGTCGCAGGCTGGCCCTTCGGCTGAACTCGGATGGCCTCACCCGCCGGACGATTGCAAGCTGCCGCCGGCGATTGCACAGGCTCCTCACGAACACTTCGACTTCACAAAAACACCACGGCTCCGCGAACAAATCGAAGACCCCGGACCCGAAGCGTCTGACGATTCGTGCATCAGTGAATACGTTTTTCGACGGCGGCATTGGGCGTTCCGGTTACAGCGGGTTCGTTCGGAGGCTGAGAGCATTCTGCTCAAGAATGAAGACATCCTCTTGGCTGTCGCTGGATTTCTTTACAAACGTCACTTTATCGCCGGGAACCAACTCGCCCCGTTGATGCAGCTGGTCGAGCGATGGGATGAAACTGAATACGGAAGGCTGATAGATATGCAAATTGACAAGCTGTTGAATGAGGTTGTCGCACTTGATGAGCAACCACTCGCGATCTATGGGGAGCATGTCGCTCTGGTTGCCGAGGGGCAGCACATCATTCCCGCGTCATTGCGCGAGGTTCTGAAGGCGGCAGACAAGAAGCCCGAGGAGTTTCGGAAGGACGTCGAGATTCTCCAGCATCGCATGAAACTCGCGGACACGGTCGCCGAAGGGATGAATCGCGAACCCGAGATCAACAAAGCGAAGGCAGCTATCGCCCTCGCAAACGAAGAGTTTGAAAAGGCCGGCCGCAAGCGCGACGCCGCCGTCATCCCGCATCAGCGTCGGCTTGAGCAGATTTACGAGTTGCAGCGCGAAGGCGAACGCGCCCGCGATGAGCTGGTCAGAACGTGCCCACACAGGAAACTACTCGACGCCAACGCGGCGAACAATGCCGAACTCGAAGCCATCGACCATCGGATGAAGCAACTCCGCGACGGATACAACATTGCCCGTCACGATCGCATCGGCGGCCTGACGATCAAGCAACTCGAAGAGGAGCACGCCGAGCGAAGCAAACAGCGGGACAAGTTTGAATCCGATATGGCGAAGCCCTGAGAGCTTCCACGGCCTGGCGACGGGTGCGATGCGACAAACGCACCATGGCGCCGGCTGAGGCGACGCGCCCGGGTGATGGTTCATCACATCGCCCGGGTCGCGATTTAGACAACCCGGCTCACGCAATTGACCTTACCGTGAGTCGGTTCCCGCCGCGGGTTGAGCACGTTATTCAGCGGTCCGTGCTCGCCTGCGACGGTTTTTGAAATCGTCACGCGCTGGCGGTGTAGCTGGCGTGAACCCGGCCGCTTCCGTTACCGGCGGCCGGACAAACTGAGGAGAGGCGTTTCGATGGCAAAGTTCACGCTCCGGTATCCGACAGGAAAAGAGACAACCCACGAAATCAAGCTCAACGTCTTCAGTGTCGGCCGTATCGCGAAGGCGACCGGCGTGACGCTGGGTTTGACGCCCGTGATGGAAACTGTTCGCCGGATCACCGATGACCCATGTTTCTGTGCGGAGGCGATTTTCGTCGCCGCGAAGGACCTGGATATGGATCAGGAGAAGTTCGGCGAGTTGATGGCCGCCGACAACTGTCGCGCGGCGTCGCAGGCCCTACTGGAAGCCTGGAGCGAGTTCATGCCTGCGCAGGGACGCGAGCAGCTCAAGGTATTGACGGATGGCATCGAACGCACGCACGCGAACCTGTCCAAGCACCTGAAGGAAATCGACGTCAATGCGATCGTCGACGCTCACTTCGCGGCATTGAACACGGGCGTTCAGGGCTGAATCGAACAACCCTTTGGAGACATCGATAAATGGCCGGTGCGCAGGGAGTCAGGGCGGGCAGGGCATACGTCGAAATCGGCGGCGATGATTCCACGCTAAGGAAAGTGCTCGCCGGCGCATCGGCCCGATTGCAGGCGTTCGGCCAGATGTCCATGAAGGTCGGGGCCGGGATCGCCGCAATTGGCACGGCCGCCCTGGCACCAATAGCGGGCGCCGTCGCGTCATTCACTGCGGCCGGCAGTGCCATCGCTGATTTGTCAGCACGGACAGGGGCGAGCGCGGAATCGTTGTCGGCTCTCGGATTCGCCGCGAAGCTGAGCGGCACGAAAATGGAGGCCGTTGAGGGTGCTTTCAAAAAGGCCGCCCGGGTCATCACTGACGCTGCCAATGGATCGAAGGGGGCTGCCGACGCACTGGCCAGAGTCGGACTCGCGGCAAAGGATCTTCAGGGCCTCTCTCCGGACCAGCAATTCACGAAGCTGGCGACCGCACTGAACAAGGTGGCGGACCCAACGGCGAAAGCCGCGGCGGCGATGGCCATCTTCGGAAAGTCCGGCACGCTGCTGCTGCCACTCATCGGCGACATGGATTCACTGATCGCGCGTGCGCGCGAGCTGGGTATTGTGATGTCCGCTCAGGATGTTCAGGCGGCGGACCGGCTGGGCGATGCGATTGATACGGTCAAGGCGACTGTCGGCGGGTTGACCGTTGCCATCGGGACAGCCCTGGAGCCGGTGCTCACGTCGGTCGCGACAACTGTCGCCGATGTCATGGGCAAGATCACCGCATTCGCCCGGGCCCATCAGGACGCGATAAGAACCGTTGCCAAGCTCGCGGCCGGTGCCGTCGCACTGGGGGGCGGCATCGCTGCATTGGGTGGGACGGCAGCAATCGCTGCGACTGTGCTGTCTGCCGGAGCGGCGGCCCTGGCGGCCATCGCGACGCCGATCGGCCTGATTGTGACGGGCCTGACTGCTGTCGGCGCGGCGATGCTGTCTGCCGGCCTCTCAAGCAACACATTCTCTGTCGTACTCGCTGGATTGCAGCAAGTCTTCACTCAGGTCCAAGCCGGCGCGATCGTGGCATTCGAAGCGATCAAGACCGCCGTCACGCCCGCAGTCCTCTGGGTCCGCGACGTCGTCAGTTCGGCATGGGATTACCTTCAAGAGAAGACCGGCGGCGTCTTCAATTTCATATCCGACATGGTCACAGGGGCATTCACCGCGATCGCCGTCGCGGCTGGTAATTGGCGGACGCTGCTGGAGGCGGCCGTCGTTCGCGTGCAACTCAATTTCGAGACACTGAAAAATGAGATTGTCCATGCTCTCGCGTATGGCGCGGACGTGATTGATTTCTTTGCGGCCAATTGGCGCGACGCATTCACGGATGTCTGGAATTACACCTGGACCGTACTGAAGAATCTCCGCGACAACTTGCTGAAGTTCTTTACCGCAATCGTCGGATGGTTCAAGGGTGAGGGGTTCAACTTCGAATGGACCGGCCTGACCGAAGGCTTCACTCGGACCATGCGGAAACTCCCCGCGATCGCAAAGCGAGAATTGTCTCAGACCGAAGTCGACCTGATGAAGCGACTGGGCGAGTTGCAGGGCAAGCTGAGCACCGCATGGGATGAGACGTCAAAGCAGATCAAGGGCAAGGCTGCTGAGACAGCCAAGCCTGCCGAACCCGCCAAACCAGCGGAGCCGCCAAAGCCTGCCGTGCCGCCACCCGTCACGGAGAAACTCGCGAAGGCTGCCGAGGCGACCACCGCCGCCGTCAAGCAATCGGTCGGACTGGCCGGACTCGACAAGTTCGGTAGTGCGGGCGCCCTGAAGTCGGCGCTAGGTGAGGATCAAACGAGCCGCAAGACGCTACTCGCGGTACAGGAATCGAAGGCACTGCTCAAAGAATTGGTCCGGCGCGTGCGAGATCAAGGCACCCCGAAACTGGTGAAAATCTAATGGCATTCACAGTCCATGAAATCCTGGAAGACGTGAGCGAACGCGGCGACGATCGGCGTGAGGACCGCGTGTTCAGCGTCATCGCCGACAACGATGGCGAATCGACGTATACCGCGAGAGGCGCGGATGGCCTGCCGGTCTATGGTGAATCGCACGATACGAATAATCCCGGCGGCAATCCCAATGTCCGGGCGCGTCGCATCACGGCCGAACGCGTCAACCGCTCCCTTCGCGTGTTCCGTGTGACGGTCGAGTACGAACAATTCAGCGTCGAGATCACGGACGAAGATGATCCACTCTTGGACGTCACGAAAGTCTCATACCGGCGCGAACGCACGGACGCGCCATACAACCGGGGCTTATTCCTGGGCAATGTGTACGAGCGGCTAGCCGAGGATGGCACCACAACGCTAAGCACGTCGCCGGATGAGGATATCCCGTACGAGCCGCCGGCCGACAACGACGGTTTCGAGAATATGGCCGTCCTCAACTCCGCCGGCGAACCCTTCTCTGATCTGCCCACGCGACGCCGCAGCAGCTTGACGCTGATCTGCACTCGCAATGAAGAGAACGTCGACATGACCATTGCGAACCAATGGCAGGACGTCGTCAACAGTGATGAATTCAAAGGCGCGGAGCCGGGCACACTGCTATTGGAGATCGACGTCGGCGACGAAGAGACCCGCGGCGGCGTGACATTCCGGCCGGTGACGTACCTGATGCAGCACCGCGTCGAAGGCTGGGATGATCTCATTCAAGACAAGGGCATGAAGCAGTTGAAGCTCAAGGACCCTGGCAATCCCGAGCTTGGTAAGAAGCTGGTGAACATCGTTGACGCGGATGATGGGACCAGCGAATCAGAACCGAAGCTGCTCAACGGCGAGGGTCAGCCGCTATCGAAGACGTATGCTGGATTCGCCGCCGGCGTCGTGGCCGTCTATCGGGCCTATCGGCCGTACACGATGCGGCGACCGTTCGCGGACCTGGAGCTTGGCATCTGATGATCGGCTACGGCGGCGTTCAATTCGACGATCCATCAATGGCCAGAATCGCGGAGGTCACGCGGTTCGTCGAGGCCAACCGCGAGCGGATCGAGAAAGCCGGCAAGGCGAGGATCACACCACGCAGCCGCGGGCAGTTCCTGGCCATCATCCGCACGGAAGGGCCTGAGGCTCAAGCCGACCACCCGGATAAGCGGCACTGGGTCGAAGCCGTGCGATGCGACAACGACAGCGAAGACCCGGATGACGCAGAACTGGCAGTCGTTGAACGTGATGACGACGATGACCTGGCCCGGTATGTCACGGCGACAAACACGGCGGACGTTGACGACGAGCACTACGCACCTGAGGGCGCATGCGTTCATGTGCATTGGGAAATCGATGCAGGCGAGACGATGCGGTACTGGTTTGCGTTGTGAGGTGAATTGTGAATCGGATCAAGCAATACCTGGATGAACTGAAGCAGCACGAGACGAAGCAATTGAGCGACGAGGAGCATCGCGTCGCCATGCGGGCACTGGACAACATCCTGCGTGCGACCGAGTGGCTTCGCATCGGCGACCTGCGTGAGGCCGCCGATGAGTTGTCGAGTGCGTTTCAGAAGGTCACGCGACATCTGCGGCGCGTGGATGGTTGAGCGGGTCGCGCGCTAAAGAAAGTCTGCGAATTATCGTGCCTATTCCTGTCGCAAGCATGAGTCGGCATGGATGAGAAGGACCCAATGGAACGCATTAGAGGCGATATCCGGCACGCAGAACGCAGGCCCATGTTGAACGCCAATGTGATGCGTGCAACGCATGGCGCGGGCGGGCTTCGCGGGTCCTTCGGTCGCTGGGATGTGCCTGCTCGCATCGGGAACCCGCGTTCTCCCACACTGACACATGCAACTTACTAACACGAATGGATGCGGCAATGCTCAACAGAATGGAAAGCACGCTACTCCGCGGCATGGTCGCCGATCTGAAGGCATGGCAGAAGTGGTATCGCAATTACATGGCAGACCCGAGCCGGCCATTGCCCCGTTACGTCTTAGCTGACCTACTGCGTGCCGAAGATGCTGCAAAGCACAGAGTTCTCCGCAAGATGGATCTCGCCGGATGGCTGGGGCGGAGCCCTTCGAAGTCGGATTCGGTGCTGGCCTGCCGAGCCTACGAGAATCTCGAAGTGATGGGTTTCATCGAGAGGCTATTCGGCGGCGGCGGCCAGCGGACATCTGCCATCCTGGTGACGGTAGCCGGCGAGCGGATGGCGCGTGGCAAAGCGAAGGGACGGAAGGCGGGATGACTTGGGGAAGAGAATCAAGCAGACCGCAGTCGATCCGCCGGACAAGGGCGAGCCGGGAATCGGCATCGAGTGCCGTGGGTGTGGGTGCAAGCACTTCCTGACGTTATCGACCCGCAAGACGTTCGGCGGGCGGATCATCCGGCGGCGGGAATGCCGGTACTGCGGGCGGCGGCTGACGACGAATGAAAGAGTCACCAAGGGATGAGCGAACGACTATTGCCATTGAGAATGCCACCCGAGGCCCTGCCGGACGCCGCCGCTGCAGCGCGGATGGCACAACTGTTCAAGCTGGCCTTGCAGTATCGCCTGATCGCACTGGGCAAGGATGCGACCGGCAATCTGGAATTGAAGGTCAACGGCTCGCGGGTGAATGAGGTGCTCGCGATGGAAGCGGCGGCTATGGTGTCGCCTGCTGGTAAAGAAACGAGGTGAGTTATGTTGGAAAAGGGATGCCGAAAACTGGGCGAGATTTGGGCGGGCGGGATTCCCATCCCGCACCTGAGCCAGTTCACGGATTTCGTTTTGAACGAAGGCGGGATCGACACCGGCGATGAATCCGCTGAGTGCCTGGCGGTCAGTGTCGCGCGGTTCGTTGAGACCGAAAGCGACGATGATGCGTACACCGCTGAGCAGGCCCACGCGTTTTGGATGGATCAGGGTTTCGAGGCGCACGCCCTGCCCGATGACGCCGCGATCCGACAATTCTGCCTGGGCGCCGTGAAGCGGTACGTCGATGCCGAGCGGGAAGGCCTGCTCGATGACGTCGAAGTCGCCGGCTGACCGGCGATCGGCCGCGATGATTCGGTCCCTACTGGGCTCTATTGGGTCACATCGGACGGCCGTCAAACGCGAACCCGAGTTCGCTTTTGGCTGACCGGCGGCACTGCCACCGTCCCGCACTCCGAGCACCTGCCGCTCACGTTTCCAGTGAGGTCGTATCCGCAGACCCAGCAATGGCCCGCCTTTGACCGTGGGCGAACGCGGCGACGGAGGATGAGTGTCGGGACGGCCAGCATCGCCAGAAGCAGCCACAGCGGGATTGTGACGTGTCGGCCGACCTGTTACTGCGTCACGCGCGGCAGGGTGACGCTGAAGCCGGCGGCCAATGCCACGATCAGCACGCACCCGGCGAGGCCGCATCTGTACCCGAATCGGGTCCACATGGCGGTAGCATACGGCGAACATTCCCGAACAAATGAGCGGCAAGATGCACGTTTTTCGGAATCGCCGTAAGCATCGTATTGGCAAGGAGTTATCGAGACTCCCGACTAGTCGGAGGTCGGACAATTCCGGCGGGCGTGCTACCGCATTGCGGAAATTGGAACTAGTCCCAATTTCCGGTCGGGACCGAGCGGATTATCGCTGGCAGCGCGGTACGATCGGAGGATGGAAGTCGATGCGGGCAAGTGTTCGACATGTGGATTCTTGGGTGTACGCGAAGGGGCTGCGGACAGCGGGTTTGTTGCCGGACCACTTTCGGAAGTCACAGTCGACCGGCGTTCAAAAGGGGCGGTTACAGCGCTTGCTCGCGGCAGCAGTTTTGTCCCCGCGTTCCCGGTCTGTGCAATCGGCGTGATTAGAATTGACGCCGAGATTCGCACTCAGGTTTCCAACGACGTTGCCTATGAGGGAGCCGCCGCCAAAATCCTATCCATCCAGCGGCATTGCGAGAAGTGGTACCCATATTCGTCGGGCATGACGCCTGGCGAGCACTTGGAAGAGAAGCGAATGATTGATTTTGCAAAGAGACAGGAGGCGTTTTTGAATGGCCTGCTCGCGCAGAATCAGACGTTTCTTGATCGGCTGGAGCGGGATCGTCGCAATTGGGAAGATCAACAGCAGAAAGAATCCGCCAAGCGTGACGCATCACGTCGGCGGTTTGATATCTTCCTTGTGGTCATCGGACTTCTGATTGCACTTGGAAGCTGGCTCGCGCCGCGAATGTAGGCTTCCAATCAGTTCTGCCGCGACAAGCTGGGCAAGACGCTGGACGAGGTGGCGGAGATTGTGGCGGGGGTTCGCGCCCTGAAGTCGCAGGGCAACAACCGGCCCACGGCGGCGGAGGCGATCGAGGCGGCGCGGGAGTTGTCAGGTCACGGCGGGGACCGGAGGTCGGAGAACCAAGTTAAGGACATTAACTTGAAGCGTGGGCCAACGGCCGCCTATCTCGCCGCTCGCCTGAAGCGTGACCATCCCGACATTGTGAAGCGAATCGATGCGGGAGAGTTCCCGTCCATCCGCGCCGCGGCGATCGAGGCGGGCATCGTCAAGGTGAAGTCGGCGCGTCAGCAGCTTGAGCACTGGTGGGGGAAGGCGAGCGACTACAGCCCCTCTCGCTTCGGAAATAAATACAATATGACGATTGTGAGCAGGCCGATGATGTTGGCCGACGTTCCCGTTATCAATGCAATCAGAACGTTGTCGGAAATCTTGGGGCCGACACCATCGCCCACTGGCAGTGTCGTATTCGCGTACCCGCTCGCCACAATGATCGTCAATAGACCAATGAGCCAGAAAACTACTAACCCAAAAATCCAGCGGCTGTATTTCTTCCGAGCGTCCACATAATGGCGCTGGTCCTCAAGTTGAAGGTCCTTCTTTGCCTTCTCGTAATCCGTCTCCTCTTTCTGCGCAGTCTCATCAACTATTGCAGAGGGAGGGGCCTCGATTCTCTTTAGCTTATCAAGAAGCGGCGGCTTGTCTGACACCGGCAAGATCCCTGAAATACGCCTGTATTATTGACGTGGGAATATCTGTACCCTTCGGCGGCCGTCCATTATGCTGCGTGACGATCTGATGCCACGGTGTCCCCGGCTCGTGAGTCATAGTCGAAAGCTGAAGGGCGGTGAACTTGCCATACTGCTCGATCACGCGGTCGATAATGCCCCTGGCTACCACGCAATCAGGACTGCTCTCCGGAATCGTCGGATAATTGGGGAGCAGTTCTCTTCCAACCGGAATCATCTCCACTGCCGGCTTTGTAATGTTCCCATTACCGAATCGCTTGAAGTGATGGTATAGGGAGACGATCACAGGCCCATGCGGCCATGCTTCAACTTGCTCATTAATCAGGGGCCTCTCGAATATTCCGAGCGACCATCCATGTGAAAAATAGACAAGCTTCTGTAATTTGAGCGGACTGATCTTGTCTCTGTTGTTCCACACAGAGAAGAGAATGGTGTTCGCTACTGAGTACGAGTCGAATGGCATCGGTCCGCTTGGGTCTCCCGGCTGGATTCTATATCGATTAAACCTCCGGCTTCAACTGACTGCCGGTATCCCCGCTGCCGCAATGCGCCTAAATCCCCGCCACGCCAGCACATCCGACCATTCAGACGGCGACGGCGCAGGGTACAAAACAGTACAAGATTCGTGGCGGTCGCGGGCGGCCGCGGTCAGGGAACGAGCACGAGGTTGCGCTCTTTCCCCTTTGAATCGCGGATGACGATTTCGCGGGACGTCGGCGACAGGTCGATCAGCACTTCATAGACCGCCAGTGCGCGCCGAATCACTTCGGTCAAGCTCTCCGCCTCGGTCGCGCCCTTAAGTCGCTCCAGTCGCTCGCGGACGGCCGGGTTCACTTCGAGGTTGAGGCGGACGGACTCGTCTCTTTTTGATCGGGCCATTCAATTGCTCGGGTCGGAGCAGTCGCATTGTGATTGCGACTACGCCGACGATCATCCCGCAGATCGCCAGTCCGCATCCGACTCGCGACGCTTCGGACATCGCCGAGTCACGAAAGCAGGACTGCGCCAGATCGGCGAGCTTCCAGACGGAGAACCCCGCGACAGCAGCCGCGCCACCCTTTGCGAATAGGGGATGGCGCGCGATCGAGTCGCGTGCAGTCTGGATTTCCCACGCCGCGAAGTCCGGTCGGACCTCGTCACCCGCAGGGACTATTCCATTCGAGTTGTCGTGCCGGTCCATGCGCCGATGCTCCCGAGAGACGGGAGGCGGCGGCATGAACGCGGCGCCGAGATCACAAGCATAGCTGTGCTCCCGTCACTGCGTCCCAACCGCGAGAGAATCTACCGAGTGCGATCTCAATGCCGTGGAACGTATCCCTGAGGCGGCTTCCATTCCGCCCGTTCTACTAATACGACAATACCGACGGCCCCCCGGACTCCTCGGTGACACTCATTGTGCCCGCCCGGTGAAAGGCCAGCCGCCAACAAATCCTTGTCGTCGGCCGACGAGAGTGTACCCCACAATTATCCGTCAGTCAAGAAATCGCCGGATTTTCTTGATCCTGCCCCGCCGCCCGGCGGACGATGGCGGGATGGGCTTGACGCCGGCAGCGAGCGCGGGAAATTCTCGCCATGAGCCGCCTGACTTGTTCAGTCGATGAGGCCGCAATCCTCCTCTCCATGAGTGCCGGGCAGGTCCGCGGCCTAGTCGCTCGCGGCGACCTAATCGGAGTTCCTTCAAAGCAAGGCGGTAAAACAGTCGTCAGTCTATTCTCAATTCTTCGCCTGTTGGGTGCCCCTGACAGCGTCATTGACTCTTGGTTTGAAAAGGCAAGCGGCTTTCTTGAACCTCCTCCTCCGCGAGCAATTGACGACTATTCTCGCCCCCGTGGCCGGACACGCACTCGGAAGCGCAGAAAATGAAGCCGCTTGTTGTCACATATGCTGAAGCAAGCGCGTTGACCGGTCTCGGAATTCAAAAGCTCAAGAACATGGTTAAGCGCGGCGAGTTGGTCGAGGTCCGCACCATCGGCGGCGTCAATATGTTCGTTAGTCTTGTGTCAATATGGAAATGGCGGGAAATGTCAGACGATGACATCGCTTACAAGATCATCGCTGCGTTCGCGCCTGATTGAGAATTGGAGCCATCTATGGTCCGGCCACTTGCCGTTCGGATCGAAGACGCTGCGTCCATGTTGGGTATCGGCCCCGCCAGAGTTCGAGAGCTGATTGATGCTGGCCGACTAATCGGCATCGAATCAACAACACAAAAGACTCGCCGCGTGACCCTCCCGTCGATATGGAAGCTCCTGGGAGTATCCGACGACGCAATCGGCCGGCTCATCGCCCATGCATGGGAAATGGATCTCGCCAGAGATTTTGGTCGGGCCGTCGTGCAACGCCGGTCCTACAGCTTTCCGCCGATCCCCGGCGTACCAGTAAATTGGCCACCGCGAGAATGTGACAAGCCTCAGGATTTCTACGAACCGTTCATTCGGGATGATGAAGCGCGGCAGCAATGGCGAGCATCTATCGAGCGGATCAGGCGGAAGGCAGAACATTGGTAGAGGTCGCATGGATTTCCCTTGACACCCGTCCGCTCGCACGGCATCATCTTCAGTGCAATGAATCTTGGCCCTTCCATTTCGACCCTTTCGGGAGTCCGCGCTCGCGCGTGGATTCCTAAGCCCAGACAACCCGCGAGCAGTGGTGGGAGCAGGCGACTGCCCCAGCCGTTCCAAGAACGGATTGCCCAGTGCTCGCGGGCTGCCTGGTGAAAGGTTTTAACAAATGTCTTGGACCGATTTCCGAACGGCGAACGGCCGCAGGCTGAGTCCTCGCGCGTACGCTCCGCCCGGCGCCACGCGTGCCGAGTTCCAATTCCGCAAACCGCCTGAGTTGCCGCTGACCTATCCAGCCTATCTGCCGACGTGCGTGTCATTGCCGGCCGGTCGGAGACTGCAATACGTTCCGGTCATTGAGCTTGAGGCCGGATGGGATTTCGACCAGCGTATCAAAGTCATCGCGGGCGTGGTCAGGAGCGGGAAACCGCTTGCGGACCTGCTCTGCCTGCGGACGCGGAACAACATCGCCTATGGGCACTTTCACAGCCTGGAGGATAAATGGCTGCGATTCACGCCGGTTGGCCATCGCAATCCGATCCGCTTCATCATCATGCAAGTCGATTCCATGTGGTCCGTATCCGCGCTGACCGCGGCACACTGAACCATCGTATCGATTCATTTTGTCATCATTCACACTGGGGGGAAAAGGGAGTTTCCAATATGTCTAAATCATCATCAAAGAAGGCTCACACTCGGAAGACTGATCGTGACGTGGAGGCCTTCAATCGAATCGTCGAAACATTCACTCAGCAATTGAACGGCCTCAACGACGCCGAGCGGGAGCGGCTCATCCCGACGTTCGTGTCGCTGATTGAGGCAGACCGCACGCTTCCGGCTCCGAAGGGTGCGAAGAAAATCCCGGGCCTGCCATTGCCGGGAAGCCTTGACCGGCTGGCGGTGGAGCAAATCCGCCATGCGGTCTCTCTGCTCGGGTCGATGTCCGAAGCCATCCTGGCCAACGTGATTAAGTTTTTGCAGCGACGGCTTGAAGACAATGGACCCGATGACCCGAGCGAGCCGACGTCCGAAGAATGGCGAGAGCGAATCGCCGAGGCGGTGAAGCTCATCAAGGGCCTGAGTCATTCGGCAATCAAGGGAATCATCGGCGAGCTATCCGACAGAATGCGTCAGATTGAAGCGACTGACCCGGAGCTTCAATCGAGTCCGCCGGACGACTGGTCGGATGCAGCCACTGCGACGCAATGGGTTGCCGACTGCGTTGACCGGCACATTGAGATTGGAAGCTCGCACCCTGGAGTGGGCGACGTCGATCTCTGCGTGCAATACATGCGTGACGGAGCATCCCGCGGCGTCGCCATGTTGCAAACGACTGAGCACCTGGACCCCGCTTCCGCCGTCGATTTTTGTAGGCTGCTCGCACAGGCGGTTGAAGCGTGGCGGAAATCGCGGGCACATGCGGAGGCGGCGCGGCAAGGGATTGTTGAGCCGTCAACGTTACTGCCGTCAATCGTTTGGATTCCCAAGCCGGACGCGGAGCCTCAGCCAATCGCGATGCGGACGGCGGCTGCTGGCCAGCGTATCTATGCACTCGGATTGAGACGCGTCCGCCTCGACGGCTCTGCATTCATCGGCGACGGCAACCCACTGGCCGAGAGGTTTTATTCGCTGCGTGAATGCGACATCGCCACGATTGACAAGGCATTGGCTGCCATCGGGCACAAGCACAATCTCAATGATCTGACGGAAGAACTGAGTCGCGTCGGGGCACACTGGCCTGAGCCGACCGCCGCATGACGTCACCACAACCAGCCTCGCGCCGAGGGGGCGGCGCGTTGGATGGTCTTTTTGACTGAGGCGAGCAGATTTACAATATGACGCATTGGGAACGCGGGCCTGATCTCCCGCGAAGCATCCGGCTGCGAAGCTCGTTCTACCCTTCGAGCCCGCGGCCGGATGCCCGCCCATGCGAAAGGGTAGGCAGATGTCTGAATTAGAGTCGATCGTGTTTGCCGGCGTTGAAAGCGAAGTCTTCGATGGTGGATATCCGCGCGTCGGCGCATTGCCGACACGAATTGAGCCGATCTGGATGGGACCGTCGTTCGACGCAGAGCTCGTCTCGCGGCGCATGCGGCAGTGCGCCGAGTCGGATGGGTATGTGTTCATTGTTCAGCATGGCGATGCGGACAACTACACAATCCGGGAAGCTCGGGAATGCCGCGATCGTCTGTCGGCGGCATGTATCAGATATTCGAATCACATGGATACGGACGAGTGGCGCCGGCTGGTGAATGTTGCGGCAACGCAGGCGCACAAACTCGCTGCACTCTCTCCGATCGGCATCTTCGCAGAGGATCTATTGCGAGAGGAGGCCGTGATGCGGGGGCACTCAGAACTCGATGGCCGCATCTACCGCGAAGCCAGCGAACATGCGGGCCGCGCCGGCGACAATACTCTCATCGAACTGGTTGCGTCGGCAAGGCGAGCATTCGATAAGTTGATGCGCGCGAGGGGCCTGGTACTGCGCCGCAGCTTCGACGACCCAAGACGTTGGATTGTCGATGGCAGATACGATCGACTGGCGGCCGCGGTGTCCGCGCTGGCGCCACATTGTGCGGCCGATCGCCCTGATTCGTCGCCGAAGGCAAGCGAAGATGTCAACAACCAGACTGTGCGACCAGTGACCGCCCAACCGAAGACCGGCAAGAAGCTCCTGAAAACTGGCGATGTGCTGGAAAAACTCAAACTGGAACTCGGTGGTTTCGCAACGACCACCGATGCAACGGCGTTCCTCAGACGCATGGAAGTGAAGCCGATCGACCGCAGCGAAATCCCAAGCCATCTGCTCAAAAAACGAGGTCAGGCGACATACTACTGTGAGGATGAAGTCTCAGATGCAATCGCCCGTGAAAAGGAATCGAAGCCCACGAGCACCGTCCATTCCTTCAGACCTTTGGGGCCTCTGACTAAAAAATAGTTGTTCTGGAGTAATCCGCGAGAAAACCCTGCAAACATTGGTTTGTACGAATACTCTGAATACTATTATTTGTCTATTAATAGACAAAAATCCGCGACGCGACGTCTTGCCTATTCTCAATTCTGATATCTAATTCATGCATGGCTGATGTGCATGAAATCCGAATCGCTCGTGAGGCCCTGCGGACAGCCGATGCTGCTCTCGCCCGGGCAACCAAAGAGGCCGCTCGATATCACCGCCTGTTGGCCAGAGAGCGCGAACGCGCTGAGCGGGCAGTCGCCCGTGAGCGGGAGCGGTTCGAACGTGAGATGGCCAGACGGAAATAAAAATGGGTGTCGCGAATCCCAGCCGGAGCACGCGACACCCAAAGCAAAAAGGTTGAACGAATGAAGTCTAATCAGCCCATCGAAAAAATCAAGCCTGTCAACACAAAAGAGTCTGCCGCCAAAATAGCGGCAGCACACGATCGATTCACCAAAAGCGCCCGAACCGCTTTGGAGGCATGCGCCGAGTGCGGCGCCCTCCTGGCGGAAGTTCGCGACTCTCTCCCGCATGGCCAGTGGGGAAGCTGGGTTGAGCAGAACTGCCCATTCGGGCTACGCCAAGCCCAAAAATACATCGCGTTTGCGGAACGGGCCGCCACGCTCGGGACTTCAAATGCGAACCCGAGTGCGCGTTTGACCCTCAATGGCTGGGTCGTGGATGGCGATCAGGACGACGCGGACGAGCCTGCCGAACAGGAGTGGACGATTCCGCCCAAGCTAAAACACCTTGAGGCACTGCCGGGTGAAACGCGGGCCGAATACTGTGGGCGGCAGCGAAATCGCCAGGGCTGGCAGGCGGAAATTGATGAATGCTGTGATAAGTGGCTCTCGCGCCGCGGCGATTACGCGGAGGATGACCCGCCCTGGATGATTCCACCTGACGGGCACGCACTACTGGCCGTATCTCAAGATGAGAACCACTGTGTTCTGGTTGTCCCTCTGGCAGACAAAAAATATGCCGGCCACTGCGTTTATGTTCATTGGATCGGTAATTTCGCAGATTTTGAGCGAGACGAGAAGCGCCACCCTTGGATTGACCATTACATTCATCCGTGGAAAATCGGTCGGCTCAAAGAGTCGATTCACGTCGGAAGTTATCCCTGGTCAGATGCGAATATCTACGCGGTCCCCTGTGCGCCAATTCCCTACTCACAATGGGACAGCTTCGAAGCGTGTACGACATGGTTTCAGTGCTATTTCGCTGAGCGCACGCCGCTTCGGATTGTTTCGATGAATTAGGAATACAAACGGATATTTCTCCCCCTTTTTTTGGGGGGGAAGGGGATTATGGCCCAGCCGGCGGCCAGTGCCGGCGACAACTGACGGATCGACTGAAGCGCGACGGATCGCCCTGCATCGCTTGCGATCGGCACTGCCGCGGGATGACGGTCTGTCGCTTGGCTCCGAAAAGCCCACCCGCGCCGCAGATCGATCGGGCGACGGGTCGATGAGGCGACCGATGACCACTAGCGGTCGAGCGTGAGCCACCCGGTAGAAGCCCCGCGAGGGCAGGACGATGGAAGGTCGCAAATCTCGCATCGGTTCCCACCCGTGAGCCCGCGAGTCCTCATGCACCCGGCCGCATCGTCCAAGTCGCGGAGACAACACACCGGAGCCGTCTTCCCGGCACCTTCAAGGTGCATGAGGAAGAAAACGGGTAGTGGTGTGCGCGGAGATAATCGCACATTGTCTAAATAGTGAGTGAACGTTGAAAGTTGAATTACGCGTAACCGAATGATGTTTGAAACCGTCTCCATTGCCGATATCGCCCGTGTCCTGAACTTGAGTCAGGCGACGGTCCGGCATTGGGTCCGCGAGCGTCGCTGGCCAACGGGCCGTGTGATGCGCGGAATGAAGCTGAGCGACTCGCCGGCGGCAGACATCAGGATCTTCAAAGAGGATTTTCTCGATTACGTCCGCGAGTGCGCCCGGGACTTCAACCCTGAGAGCGCCGAACTCGTCGCTGAGAAGGCGAAACGGGAACTGAAACCGAAGTTGTCGGCTCGGGAGCAACGGAAGATTGCATCGGAAGTAGCGGCCCTAAAGCAGATGCGGCAGCGGCGGCGGATTGATTCAAGACGCGGGCATATTTCTGCGTAGTGGCGATGTTGCGATGTCCGAGTAGTTCACCCACCAGATGCAGCGGCGTGCCTTGAGCGAGTGCATTCGTCGCGAACGTATGCCGCAAGGCGTACGGCTTCGAAATGCCCTGACGGCTCGTGGCTGATTGAATGCCGTCCGCCGTGAACGGCCGCCCCTTCGCATTCACGAACACGAGCGGTCGCCCGCGTGGCATCCGATCGACAATCTCCTGACCCTCTGTCGTTAGATATAAAGTCTTGCTGAATGCGACTCGCTCGCCGGTCTTGTGCGACTCCACTGGAAGGACGAACGATCCACACCCACCCTTGCGTGGTCGATACCATTCCCATCGCAAGCTGCATGCCTCAGATGGTCGACAACCGACTGAGAAGATGAACCGCACGATAGTACGGGTTGGCTCGCGTAGATCATCGAGCAGCTTTTGAACCGTCTCCAATGGCAGGTCGCGGGGCGCGTGCTGAGGCTTGGCGGTCTTCGGCCGGACCGGCATCGCTCGAATCCAGCCTTGCTCGTATGCCCATGTGAGAATCATCGACGCGGCGCTGAGATAGTGCCTGATGGTCTGGGCGCTGTATTTCTTTGGTGGACCCAATTTCCCGCCGGCAATCTTCCGATGGTAGGTCGCCGCCTTCAGGTTCTTATGAAAAGCGGAAAGGTGGTCTGGCTCGACCTCGGACAGTGGCAAGGCGCCATCGTCAGTGAAGTCGGACCAAGCGTCCGTCTTCCATTCTGGCATCTTGGGATTGAACACGAGGTATTTGCGAATCAGGCCCGACACTGACCCGGGCCGATCAGTCGCCGCGTCGGCCTGGCCTGTCAGTACTTCCGCCAGCTTCAGCTTCGCCGCCCGCCGATCAGTGCCAAGATAGACCTGCCGCCCGCCGATCTTCGCTCGAAAATATGGAATCCGGCCCTTCGCCTTGACCTTCTGTAGAGAGTGTGTTGTCCGCGGCATAGGCGACAGTTTACAGCCGAGACCCCTGGTGGGGGTAGCAATTCGGGTGAAAATGTGTTTTAGGGGTAACGCGAAAAGTGAGCTTTGACCAATCGGGGCGACTAGATTCGAACTAGCGACCTTCTGCACCCCATGCAGACGCTCTAGGCCAGGCTGAGCTACGCCCCGGAAGTTGCGGATGGTAGCGGCAGCCTGCGGCTTTCGCAAATCCGGCGCTGAAGCAGCTGGACCTGCGGTGCAATACCACGATTTCCGGCAGTTGTAACGGATCTCGCCAAACTGCCCACTCAACAAGGCGAGCCGGGCGGGGTTGGTTGCCCGACCGGCTCGTGGGTGGAATGGACGATCACATCAGCGTGTCACGCGTCTCAGGGTGTCATGCAAATCTGCGTGTCACGCATCTCAGCATGTCACGCATCATGCGTCACGGGCAGACGCCGTTGAGCAGACACTGCACAAACGCGGGGACATCGAGTCCGTTAGAGAGTCCGTCGTGATTGACATCGCAGCACGATGTCGCGGAACCGACGTTGATCGAAACTGTGTATTCGGCCTGGGCCTTCAACGGGCCGCAGTTGAGCACCGATGCATCGGTCACGAGGAGCCGCAGGGTGTAGGCGCAAGGCGGCAGGCTTGCGGTGTTCCAGTTGCCGAGCAGGCCGTTGATCACGGGCGAGTTGCCGGTCGCGATGGTGACCCAGCCGCTTGCCGGGCCGCCGGTGTATTGCAGCGACCATCCGGCGAGATGGGCGTCGTTGGCGGTGCCCATCACCGCGACGGTTCCCGAGGCCGAGCCGCAGGGCGTCGGACTCGTAATCAGCGCGAACGGCGGCGTGTTGTCGACGGTGACGGTGCGCAGGACGCTCGCGGTGTGGTTGCATTGATCGACGGCCTGGACGCGCAATTCGTAATTGCCGTCGGTCAGTGTTGTCGTGTTCCAGCCTGCGCCGGCCAGCGGATTGTTGATGACCGCGGTGTTGTAGACGGGATTGCCGGCGTCGACCGGCGTGAAGCTGAAGGTTCCGGCGGGCCGGTACATCACCGTGTAGGAGCCGAAGCAGGTATCCCAGACGGTGCCATCGACGCATGTCGTTCCGGCGATGAGACTTGAATTGACCGGCGCATTCACGGTCAGGGTGTCAAACGCCGCGTCTAGAAAGACCACAGCGACGGCTGTATTAACCAGTCCGCACGAGTTCTGAACGGTCAGCCGCAATACATAATGGCCCTGTGCGAGTCCGGCGGTGTCCCACATGCCCAGCGACCCGTTGGTGACGGGCGTCGTGCCGGATGAGATCTGTGACCACGTCGCGCCTCCGACCGGCTGGTACTCCAGTGTGCGGGTCAGTGGCGCGCCGCCCGCGTCCGCGGTGCCCTGGACGTCCACGATGCCGCAGACACAGCCCAGCGCCGAGGGTGACGTGATCGACGCGGTGGGCGGGTCTGCGCCGATGAACATGAAGTTAAAGTCAAGCAGCCCGCCGCCAGAAGCGGTGTTGTAGTCTGCCACTTTGATGAGATAGACCTGACCGCCGGTGACCGGCACATTGGTCAACTGCGATTGGGTGCCGGTGCCGCTGTCGTCGTCGCAGGCGATCTGAGCGGGGGCGGGTTCGCCATAGTTGCAGGGGAAGTCTACAGAATAGAAGAATCCGCACTTGTCCCAGATTGAGAGCACGGTGTCATAGGTGCTGCCGTTGGTGTTCAGGCTGATGAGCCCGTCGCAGGGGGCGGCGAAGGTGTACCAGACCGTATTGCTCACGCCGACGTTGTTGACTTCGCAGGATTCCAGTGCTTCGCACACCTCGGTGTCGGCTGTAGTGGTGGTGTAGACCGGCGCATCGAAGGCAACGCCGGGGATGACGGTCGCATTGGCGCACAGGTCGTTGTGCGGGCGCCAGAATAGGTTGAAATCGAGGTTTCCGCCCCCGTCGGTCGTGTTGTAATCCGAGACCTTGATGCGATAGGTGTTGCCACCGGTGACGTTAAGAAACAACTGCGATTGGGTTCCGAAGGACGCGTTGTCGTTGCAGGCAATTTCCGTCGGAAAGATGCAGAGCGGCGGATTTCCGCCTCCGCAGGAGGGCCACACCGACAACACGGTGTTGTAGTTGCTGCCAAACGTGTTGATCTCCACGTTGCCGCTCAATGCCGGGGTATAGACATACCACACGGAGTTGCTCGTTCCGGCGCCACTGGCTTCGCAGGTTTCCCCGGCTTCGCATGGGGCATTCGTAGCGCCGGTCGTATTGATGATCGGTGGATTGTAAACGCCGATGTTTCCGGGGATGACGGTCGCACTGGTGCACTGATCATTTGTCGGCGGCGTTCCGCCCTCGGTCCCGCCGTCGCCTCCTTCAGTCGGAGGCTCGGGGACCTGCGGCGGCTGACCGGCGGTACCCGGGTCTTTTGCAAGGGTGCCGTGGTCGTGTGGCCCATTTGGATCAAAGGTGGCCTCAACGTTGGCCCGTCGGTCGGGCCGCGGGCCTTCTGGGGACGCGCCTGCACTTCCGGCGGAGAGCGCGAATAGGGAAAGCGCGAGGAACATTGTTGCGCGAATTGGGTACATCACGTGGCCTCCTTTGAAACAGGTACTCAAGACGGCGCGTCCACGAACGGTCCTTCGGCGCACGTGGAAATGACAGTTCCGGTCGCACTGCAGCGGCGGACCCATCGCGCGTCGATCAGAATGGCGCGGTTTCGTCGGAAAGCGCCCGGAAAGAAATCGAAACTCACGCTTCTCGGGGTCGTTTCTTGAGATGGGCTGCCGTTGCGCGTCCACTTCGGCATGGGCGGCCAATGCATTGACCGAAGTCGCTCACGGCGATGGAGATAGAGAGGTTTGATGGTGAGGGCAGGCTTGCGGGGATTGGCTGGCAGGGATTCGCCGTGGGGCATTTCAAACCGGTCCAGCGACATGAAAGCAACGGGGCCGGAGCCTCTCGGCCCCGACCCCGTTGCGACTTTGTTCCCCACCAGACCCGGGTGCTTGGGCCTTTTACCGCAGGAGTGAGAGAACCTGAGAGGTCTGTTGACCTGCGACGCCCAGCAGGCTGATTGCCGATTGGAGCAGGACGTTCTGCCGGCTCAGTTCGGCCGTCTCTTTGGCGATGTCCACGTCGTTGATGGCGCCGCGTGCCTGGGTCAGTGCTTCCTTGGTTGAGTTCAAGCTGTTGATGGATGTCTCAACCTGGAACTTCTGGAAGCCGCCGATGCGGCCCTGCAGTGTGGCGACCTGATTCAGTGCTAGTTTCGCCACGGAGACTGCGCTGTTGGCGTTGGTGCTCAAGTCATTGGCGCCACCGGATCGCAGTGTATTGAGGTATCCGGTGACGGCGTCACCGAGTTGGTGCGTAAAGACACCCGAGATGCCGATGGTCGCCTGGGTGCTGCTTGCGGTGCCCAGTTGGAACGTCTGGCCGCCGCCTGTGATGCTGATCGTGCCCTGAGCGGTGTTGGTCACATTTCCACCGGTGCCGATGACGAACGATCCGCTGGTGCCGTTGGTGTTGAAGCTGACGTTCAGGCCATCGACGAACGCCTTCTGGCCATTGACGTTGATCACCGCATCGACGCCGGCGGTATAAGAGACGTTGAGCACGTCTGTGTCACCGCTGATGCGCGAAGCCTGCACGAATGCGCTGTCGCCGAAGTCGCGAGAGCGGATCACAAGGCTGGTGCCGACGACACTGGCCGAGACACCGGTCTCGCTGGCGGCCGCGATGATCTTGTCGCGGAGCGCGGCAAGGTTGTCCGTATTCGATCCGGTGATGGTGGCGGTGCCAAGGCGTCCGGTGACGGTGAATTCGGAAGCAGCAATTGCACCGGCGCTGGTGGCCACAACGGCCGAGGCGCGGGATGCCGCAGTGATGACGTTGATGTTGAGTGTCTGCGTCGAGGTTGAAGACGGCCGCGAGTAGACCTTGACGTCGGACACGTCGGCGTCGCTTGCCGTGGCGCGAATGGACTGCGAGCCATCCAACAGCTTCTTGCCGTTAAACGACGTGTTGGTCACGATTCGGTTGATCGAGTTCAAGGCCGCATCGATTTGCGACTGGTTGGCGGAGATTTCCGCCGCCGACAAGCCGCCGGAGCTTGTGCTGGATGCAGCAAGCGATTCGATCTGCGACAATAGGCTGTTGATCTCATTCAGTGCGCCGTCCGCGGTCGACAAGACTGAATTGGCGCGCTGGCTGTTGGAGATCGCAGCATCGACGGCCGTCAGCTCGGCGCTGAGACTGTTGACCGCGATCAAGCCGGCAGGATCATCCGCTCCGCTGTTGATGTTCACGCCGGTGGCCAATCGGCGCAACGACGCGGACTGCAGGTTGGATGTCTTGTTCAAAATGTTGAGCAAGGACAGCGTGTTCTGGTTGTTGACGGTAAGGCCCATGATTTTTTCCCCTCTCAGTGTCCGGCGACACCCCCGTAGTGATGAAAAGTTCGGATACAAGGGGGTGCGACACAAGTCAAAACGTGTAGTTTTTTTGCAGTCTTAAGGTTCGATACAATATGAACTTAGGACTAGATGGACCGATAGGTTGCGACGGAGGCGCCCCCAGCGTGGCAGTATTGTCAGACGAAGCGAGAGTTAGCGGTCGAAGCCGGCCGTGTTTGCGGGCTATGCTGACGGGAATGGGGCAGCGAAAGGGTCAGGCGAACATCATATGAAGGTACTGCTGGCGAATCCCAGAGGGTTTTGTGCGGGCGTGGATCGCGCCGTGAAGATCGTCGAACTGGCGCTGGAGGTCTACGGCCCGCCGGTTTACGTGCGCCGCGAGATCGTTCACAACAGTCACGTCGTGGGTCGGCTCCGCGACATCGGGGCGCGGTTCGTGCAGGAGTTGGACGAGGTTCCGCCGGGGGGCGTGGCGATTCTCAGTGCGCACGGCGTCGCGCCGAGCGTATTTGAATCGGCGAAGGCGCGATCGCTGCGGCTCATTGATGCGACATGTCCGCTGGTGACGAAGGTTCACCTGGAGGTGCATCGTTTTGTGAAGCAGGGGTATCACATCCTGCTGATCGGGCATCGTGGGCACGACGAGGTGATCGGGACCATCGGCGAAAGCCCGGAGAACATCACCCTGATCGAGAATGAGACGCAGGCCCGGGATGCGGCGGTGCCGGCGCACGAGAAGTTGATGGTGCTGACGCAGACGACGCTTGGGGTCGATGACACCGCCGGGGTGTTGCGGGCGTTGCGCGAGCGATTCGCCCACCTCGAACTGCCGCCGACCGACGACATCTGCTATGCAACTCAGAATCGACAGGATGTCGTGAAAGTGATGACAGAGCGGGGGATGGATCTGCTGCTGGTGGTCGGCTCGCCGAATTCGAGCAATGCGGCGCGGCTGGTGGAAGTGGGCACCGCGCGAGGACTGCGGGGCTACCTGATCGATCGGGCTGACGACATCGATCCTGCCTGGGTTGCGGGTGTCAACGTCGTGGGCGTGACGGCCGGGGCGAGCACGCCGGAGAATGTCGTGCAGGCGGTGGTCGAGCGGCTGCGGTCGCTGGGCGCGACGGGCGTCGAGAATTGCATCACGGTGGAAGAGGACACGGTGTTTCAACTGCCGCCGGGTCTGAAGCAGGCGGTCACCGCATCGTCGGGCGTGAGCAGCGAGCGATTGGTTCAACTGGGGGTCAAGCGATGAGCGAGTCGGGTCGGGAGCCGCGAGAGGGCGTGATTGCCTCGGCGATGGAAACCGCGCAGGCGGCGCTGCATGCGGGAAGGAATGCGGTGCAGGGGGCGACGCAGGTGGCGCGGACGGGCGCGGCGCTGGCGGTGGGGGCGGTCGTCGCGGGTTCGTCGATTCTGCTGGATCTCGGCGTCCGCACTGCGCGAAGTCTCAATTCGTCGGACGAATCCGATGCGGACGCGGGCGATGCCGGTGCGCCATCGGCGGGAATTGGCTGGTGGATCGAGGCCGGCGAGCCGGTGTCGCGCGGCGAGCAAGCGTTGGCTGCGGCCTTGCGGTTGCTGGATAGGCCGGTCTATGTCGTGGATGCCGCGGGGGCGATGGGTGTGGCCACCGGTGGGCATGGCGTGATCGGCGACGCGGTGCCGCGCGGCGCGCGGTGTCATCGGTTGCGGGCCATGGTTTCGCCCGTGAAGCCGGAATCGCTGGGCGATGCGTCGTTCCGCGAAGAATATGGACTGCGGTATGCATACTGCGCCGGGGCGATGGCGAACGGAATCGGATCGGAGGCCATCGTCGAATCGATGGCGAAGGCCGGCATGCTCGGGTTCTTCGGCGCGGCGGGGTTGACGCCCGGCCGAGTGGAGCAAGCGATCGATCGCATTCAGGGTAGCGTCGGCGGCAAGCCGTTCGGGTTCAATCTGATTCACAGTCCGGCCGAGCCGGCGCTGGAGAATGCGATTGTCGATTTGTACCTGCGCCGCGGCGTGCGGCTGGTGGATGCGTCAGCGTATCTCGATCTCACGCCGCCGCTGGTGCGGTTTCGCGTCGCGGGCCTGTCGCGTGGGCCGGATGGACGGGTCATTTGTGCGAACAAAGTGATCGGGAAGGTTTCACGCACCGAGGTGGCGCGGAAGTTCTTCGCGCCTGCGCCAGAGGCAATGCTGTCGGCGCTGGTGAAGAGCGGCGGCATCACTGACGAGCAGGCCAAACTCGCTGCCCGCGTACCGATTGCCCACGACATCACTGCCGAAGCCGACAGCGGCGGACACACCGACAATCGTCCGGCATTGACGCTCATTCCAACCATGCTGGCTCTGCGCGACGAGATGATGAAGACGAATGGCTATGATCGTCCGCTGCGGGTCGGCGCGGCCGGCGGCATCGGTACGCCTGCTTCGGCGGCGGCGGCGTTCGCGATGGGTGCGGCGTACGTCATGACCGGTTCGGTCAATCAGGCATGTGTCGAGGCGGGCACGAGCGCGCTGGTGCGTGACATGCTGGCACACGCGGGCCAGGCGGACGTGGCCATGGCGGCCGCCGCGGACATGTTTGAGATGGGTGTGAAGGTGCAGGTGCTGAAGTGGGGCACGATGTTCGCGGTGCGTAGTCGCAAACTGTACGACCTGTACCGTCAATACAACAGTCTTGAAGAACTTCCGCCGAAGGAGCGGCTGTCGCTTGAGCGGGATTTCTTCCGCTGCACGCTGGAGCAGGGCTGGGCCGAGACGCGGGCGTTCTTCGAGCAGCGCGACCCGGCGCAGATTGTTCGAGCCGAGGGCGACCCGAAGCACAAGATGGCCCTGGTTTTTCGCTCGTATCTCGGCCGCAGCAGCGATTGGGCCAACACGGGCGTGGCCGACCGCAAGGCCGATTACCAGGTCTGGTGCGGCCCGGCGATGGGGGCGTTCAACGAGTGGACCAAAGGCACGCCGATGGAGAAGCCGGAGAATCGCAAAGTCGCGGTTGTAGCGATGAACCTGCTGGCCGGGGCGTGCATGGTGACGCGTGTCAATATGCTGCGAACGCAAGGCGTCGAGGTTCCCGCGAGCGCCGCCGAGTTTCGGCCGACGACTGAATGGTAATCAGAATTATTCTCGGGCGCGCCCAGCCTAGACCCCAAATGAGTCCGTCATGTTAGGAGATCTGTTGGGTTGGATGCTGGAATCCGCAGGCGTGGGCGATCCATTCGCCGTGGATGGAAAGTGCCAGGTCTGCTTTAAGAATCTACGGATGTGGAAAAAACCCTTTCCATATGGCCGCAGACGGCAATTCCGATGTGCCCATTGCGGCAGCCTTTATTCAAGGAAGGCTGTGGCGGCTTCCGTCGTGTATGCAGTCATTCTGGGCGCGTTGCTGCTTTTGGGTGGGACGTGGGCGGCCACCTATGCATATGCCGGATCCTGGGTTCGCCTTTGCCTTGGTGCATTGCCAGGTTTCCTGGTGCTGTTCCTCGGAGTCGCAACACCAGACATCAAGCTTCGACTTGCCCACAGCACACGGGTGTTTTGCAAGGGTTGCGGATACGACCTGCGCGGGCGATCTGAGACGCTGCCGTGTCCCGAGTGCGGCATCGTCCGCACCCAAGTACCACGACCCAATGACGGCCTGATTACCCATTCCGATGCACCTCCTTCTAACGGGTAGCGCCATTGGCCGTAACTCGCTGTTCCGTGAGTAGTTAGGCAACTTCGGCGGGGCCCGCATATGCACTATACTGTTGCGTCCCAATCGCAAGGCGAATTGTGGATCAACCTGCGCAGCGGTGATGGACCGACTCCGCGTGCGCCTCGATTTTGAAACTTCCGGTTACGCCGAGGAAGAGCATTGACTTCACCCGCCAACGACGCGGCCACGCCGCAGTGTCCCATCGCCATTGTCGGCATGGGCTGCCTTTTTCCGAACGCCCGCAACGTCAAGGAATTCTGGCACACCCTGCGCACGGGGCGCGACGGCATCACCGATGTGCCGGACACGCACTGGAAGTCGGCCGACTACCTAGACGTCGATCCCAAGCGGCCGGATATGACGTATTGCGCCCGCGGCGGATTTCTGCCGGCGACGCCCTTTGATCCGATCGAGTTTGGCATTCCGCCGACGGCGCTTGAAGCGACCGACACCGCGCAGCTGCTCGGGCTGGTTGTCGCGCGGCAGGCGATGGAGGACGCGGGATATGGCGACGGAGGGAAGGCGTTTGAACGTGAGAAGTGCAGTGTCATCCTCGGCGTGACCGGCACGCTGGAGCTGGCGCTGCCTCTGGCTGCGCGGCTGGGGCATCCAATCTGGCGCAAGGTCTTGGCCGACGCGGGCATTACCGGGGCTCGTGCTGAGCAGATCATTGCAGGAATCGCCGACGGCTACGTGCCGTGGCAGGAGAACTCGTTTCCCGGGCTTCTGGGCAACGTGGTCGCTGGGAGAATCGCCAATCGTCTTAATCTTCGCGGGACCAACTGCGTGGTCGATGCCGCATGTGCGAGCAGCCTCAGCGCGGTGCATCTCGCCGCGATGGAGCTGGCCACCGGCAAGGCCGACATGGTGCTGACCGGCGGCGTCGATACACTGAACGACATCTTCATGTTCATGTGCTTCTCTAAGACGCCGGCCCTGTCACCGACGGGCGACGCGCGACCCTTCTCGGATGACGGCGATGGCACGGTCATCGGCGAAGGCATCGGCATGGTGGTGCTCAAGCGTCTGTCCGATGCCGAGCGCGACGGCGATCGCGTTTACGCGGTCATTCGCGGCATCGGCAGCAGCAGCGATGGCCGCTCACAGAGCATTTACGCACCGTACGCCTCGGGGCAGGCGCGGGCCCTGCGGAACGCGTATCGGCTCGCGGGCGTAAATCCGACGAGCGTCGAGATGATCGAAGCCCACGGCACGGGCACCAAAGTGGGCGACGCGGTCGAGTTCGATGCGTTGCAGACTGTCTATCGCGAGGCGGGAGCGGATGGAAGCTGGTGCGGCATCGGCTCGGTCAAGAGCCAGATCGGTCACACCAAGGCGGCGGCCGGGGCGGCGGGGCTGATCAAGGCGGCATTGGCGCTGTCGAATCGTGTGCTGCCCCCGACACTGAAGGTGAAGCGGCCGAACCCGAAATTGAATATTGATGCGAGTCCGTTTTATGTGAACGCCGACGCGCGGCCGTGGATGGGCCGTCCGGGGAGGCCGCGGCGCGCGGGGGTCAGTTCGTTCGGCTTTGGTGGCAGCAATTTTCACGTCGTGCTGGAAGAAGCGCCGCAACCGACGCGGGTGCCCGCGTGGGATGGATCGGTGGAGATTCTCGCGGTTTCGGCAGAAATTCCGGCTGAGCTGGAGCGGAAGATGTCGGACTGGCAGGCGTCACTGAATGGCGAATCAATTGGTTCGGCTGCATTGGCCCATGTCGCCTCGGAATCACGCAAGTCATTTCGTACGAACGCCAGATATCGACTGCTGCTCGTCGTCGATTCATCCACTGATGTCGCGATGCTGTTGACTCAGGCGGCTGAAAAGGTCGCGTCAGGCAGCACGGAATCGTGGTCGACGTCTAATGCGTACTTCGGAACCGGTGAGCCCGCGGGCGGCGTCGCATTTCTTTTTCCCGGACAGGGCAGCCAGTACGTCGGCATGGGCCGCGACCTGGCCTGCGTGTTCGGCGAGATGCGCGACGCGATGGGACGCGCTGCGTCGGCTGGCGCAACGGCGCTGGCCGATGCCGTCTATCCGCGATCGGTCTTCGACGATGAATCCCGCGCGCGGCAGGACGCGGCACTGACGCAGACTGACGTCGCGCAACCGGCACTCGGTGCAATCTCCGCGGGCATGCTCTCGATTCTGCGCCGGTTCGGCGTGACGTGTGATGTCGTTGCGGGTCACAGTTTCGGCGAGTTGACGGCGCTGCATGCCGCCGGGCGAATGGACGAGACCACCCTTCACACACTGTCGATCGCGCGGGGGCGCGTGATGGCGGAGGCGGCCGACGGTGTCGGTTCAATGCTCGCCGTGCAGGGCCCGATCGACACGGTCGAGCAGATCGTGGATGCGGCCGGGTTGGGCGTCGTCTTGGCCAATCGAAACGCACCGACGCAGGTCGTGCTTTCCGGCGAGCGCGAGTCGCTCGCGAAGGCGGCGGCGTTGCTGAAGGAGCGCGGACTGCGCACCCGACCGCTCAACGTCGGCGGGGCGTTTCACAGCCCGATGATGGCCGCAGCGTGGGCGCCATTCCGCCGGGCATTGGCAGGTGCGAATATCGACGTGGGCCGCACACCGGTCATGTCCTGTGCGACCGGAGCCGCCTATCCGGCCGATGCGAAGTCGGCGTGCGATCTGCTGGCCGATCAACTCGTGCGGCCGGTGCGCTTCATCGAGATGGTGAATCGGCTGTACGCGGATGGAATACGCACGTTTGTAGAAATAGGACCGAAAGCGGTGTTGACTGGTCTCGTGCAGGCGATTCTGGGAGAGCAATCACACACTGCAATTGCCCTGGACGCCTCGGCTGGGCGGCGATGCGGTATTGCTGATCTGGCTCGCGTGATCGCGCGGCTCGCGGCTGAAGGACGCGAGGTGGATCTGACGCAGTGGGAAACGCCGGCTGCAGCGCCGCGAGTGCAGCGCATGTCGGTGCCGTTGGTAGGCGCGAATTATCGCAGCCCGCGCGCGACGCCCAGGCAGCCGATTCTGCCTCAGAGCGCCGACTCCGGGAGTGCGGCAGTCGATCGCCATGAGGATCGCCTGGAACTCGCGCGCGATATTCCTGCCGGGCGCCAGCCGTCAATCGAATCCCATATTGCAACAGAAATAGTCATTCAAGAATCCCAAATTGAGGAAAATCCAGACGTGTCGAACCAAGATCGAATTGAACCAGCGATCTCGCAGGACGTGCTGGCCCTGATGCAGCAGGGCCTGCAGGCGATGCAGACGCTTCAGCAGCAGACCGCCGCGGCGCATGAGCAGTTCCTTCGAGGACAGGAGATGGCCCATCAGACTTTTGCGCGACTCGTTGACGCGCAAATGCAGGCCCTGTCGGGTGCCCCGGTCTTGATTGAATCAAGTCAATCCGCGTCAGTGCCGCCATTGGCGCCGGCACCGAAGCCGACGCCGGTGTTATCGTCGACAGTCGCGCAACCGATTTCGACCGCTCGCGAGGCAGCCTCTTTGGCAGCGCCTGTGCCGATCCAAGCGAAGCAAGCAGCCCCTGCGATGGGGACTCCGAAGTCTGCGCCAGCCCCGGCACCGGTGTTCACGCCGGCTGCTTCCGCGTCGGTATCAATGCCTACGCCTGTCGTCACGCCCGCGACTGCATCCCCAGATCTCGAAAAGCTCGTCCTTGCGGTCGTCGGTGAAAAGACTGGTTACCCGGTCGAGATGATCGAATTAGACATGGACATCGAGGCTGATCTGGGCATTGATTCGATCAAGCGCGTTGAGATTGTCGCGGCGATCGAAGAGCGCATGCCGGGTGCGAAATCGATTGCGCCGGAGCGCATGGGTGCGCTTCGCACGCTTAGGCAGATTCTCACGCTCATGGGGGGCGAAGCGGCCGCATTGGTGTCGACGCCCGTCGCGAAAGATGCGGGGCGGACGCATGCGGTTGAGTCCGCCCCTCAGGCCGCAGTAATTGCTGCTCCGACAAGCGCAGTTGACGTATCCGACACGCTTCTGGACGTCGTCTCCCGGCTAACAGGTTATCCGCGCGAGATGCTCGATCTCGACATGGACATCGAGGCCGATCTGGGCATCGATTCGATCAAACGGGTCGAGATTCTGGCCGCGGTTGAGGCGTCCGCGCCGGCGTTCGCGGGGATCAGTCCTGAACGACTGGGCTCCATGCGCACGCTGCGGCAGATCGCGCAATCGGGAATGCCTGACAACGGATCGACTGCGACGCAGAGTACTCCACCGTCGGCCTTAATCGTGCACGCGGCCGACTCTCGCCAGGCTGATGTGAAGGCGCCCGAGTTTTCTAAGGAAGATCGTCCGGTGCGACGCGAAGTTTCGCTGATCGATCTGCCTCCCATTGGCGACGGCCCGCTGGCGCTCGCGCCAGACCGCGATATCTGGATCACCGATGACGGCACGCGGCTGCCCGCGGCACTCGCCGCAGCGCTGGATGCACGGGGCGTTTCGGCACGAATTGTGAAGTTGGAAGAGGTGGGCACGTTGCGCCATGCTTCCGATGCGCAGAAGGACTCGCCCATAAGCGTCGGCCCCGTGGCCGGCGTCATCGTGCTTGCACCGCCGGCAAGCTCGCGTGCGGAGACGGGTCGCGATGTGTCAGATGTATTCTTAAGGCACGCGCTCGGTCTTGCTCAGCGCGTCGCCGGGGATTTGCGTTCCGCTGCAAAAACCGGCGGGGCGGTGCTGATGAGCGTATCGCGCATGGACGGCGGCTTCGGGCTTCGAGGCGGCGAGTTTGACGCCGTGCAGGGCGGTCTCGCTGGGCTTACGAAGACTGTCGCACGTGAGTGGTCTGAGGTCCGCTGCCGGGCGCTCGATGTAGCACCGGCGTGGCACGAGGACGCATCGATTGCCGCAGCCATCGTGCGCGAGTTGTCAGCGGACGGGCCGATTGAAGTCGGGCTCGATGCCAATCGGCGTCGCGGATTGGAGATGGTCGCTGGTCGCGACATGGAGGCGGCAACGGGCGCAGAGCGAATCAAGGCCGGCGACGTGCTGGTGCTGACCGGCGGGGCGCGTGGCGTGACTGCGGCTGCGGCCGAGGCATTGGCGCGTGCGTTTCAGCCAACACTTGTGCTGCTCGGGCGTACCGAGTTGCGCGAATCGTTGCCGACGTGGCTGGCGAATGTAAGCGGCGAGGCGGCGATCAAGAATGCAATTGTCGCGAATGTGGCTGCGGCCGGTGGGCGGATGACTCCGGCGGAGTTGCAGATCGCGTACCGCCGAATTGAAGCTGAATTCGAAATACGCAATACCATCGCCCGCCTTGAGGCGGCTGGTTCGCGGGCGATCTACAAGTCGGTCGATGTCCGTGACGCCGCGGCTGTCGTATCGACATTCGCAGATATTCGATCCTCCATCGGTCCAATCCGTGGGCTCATTCACGCCGCCGGCGTGCTGGAAGATCGTCGCATTGAAGACAAGACGGCCGAGCAGTTTGACGCGGTTTATTCGACCAAGGTTGTGGGCCTGCGCAACGTCCTCGCGGCCTGTAATGGCGACGATCTGCGCTCCCTCGTGCTCTTCTCGTCGGCCAGCGCCCGCATGGGCAATGCCGGTCAGGTCGATTACGCGATGGCCAACGAGGTGTTGAACAAGATTGCCCAGCGAGTAGCGGTTTCGCGGCCCGATTGTCGCGTGGTCTCGATGAACTGGGGCCCGTGGGCTGGCGGCATGGTGACGCCGGCGCTGGCGCGGCTCTTCACCGAGCGGGGCGTGGACCTGATCTCGCTCGACGGTGGGGCCGCGGCACTGGTGGATGAACTTGCACGCAACGATGCTGCGGTTGAGATCGTGATCGGCTCTGCGTTTGAGTCGACAGAGGAGAACGGAGCGAGGACGGCTGCTGCCGAGTCGTCTGCGGAATCAGTAACAATCACAACAGCTGCGAAATCGACAACCAGCGGTGCATTCAGTGTGGCCATGTCGCGTGTGCTCGACGACTCGCGCCACGCCTTCATGCGTTCGCATGTCATTGGCGGACGGCCGGTGCTGCCCATGGCGATGATGGTCGAGTGGTTCGCCCATGCCGCCCTGCATGGCAACCCCGGTCTGCACCTGGGCGGGCTGGACGAGGTGCGCGTGTTGAAGGGTCTGTCGCTGGAGAATGGACACCGTCCGATCAAGCTGATGGCCGCGCGGGCGCGGCGCGAAGGCGACGGCTACACCGTGGATTGCGAACTGCGCAGCCAGGCGTCGCCGACGCAGGAAATCACGCATGCCCGCGCCGCGGTTCGACTGATTGAGCGCATCAATGCTGACTCACAGACCATGCCGTCCGCCAATGGGAATTCGAGTGGACAGACGATCTCAACGGATTCGCTCTACCGCGACGTGTTGTTCCACGGTCCCATGCTGCGGGCCATTGATCGCATCGATCGGCTTGGCGACGACGGCCTGCGCGCCCGGGTGCGCTGCAGCCCGCGGCCGACCGAATGGATGATCGACCCGCCACGCAGCGGATGGCTGACCGACCCGCTGGCGATCGACGCGGTCATGCAACTGGCCATCGTGTGGAGCGAGAATCGCATCGGCGCGCCGTGCCTGCCGAACTTCATTGAGCGATATCGACAATTTGGGGCATTTCCAGCGGGGCATGCGACCGTTTCGCTGGTCGTGCGCAGTCATGGACCGCGCCGGCTGGCCTTTGATGCGTGGATCGGTCACGAGGATGGCCGGGCCTGCGCCATCCTCGAAGGCTGTGAATGCACCGTGGACGCCTCGCTGCGCGGCGCCTTCCGCCGCGGTGGCCGGGCGGTCGGAGACGTGTCGGGACTCATCGCGTGAACGACTGTCCGATTGCGGTGACGGGGATGGGCATCGTCGCGCCCGGCGCGCTCGATGTCGTTGCGTTCTGGCGGAACATCGTCGAGCGCCGCGATCTGTGCCGCGAGGTGCCGGCGGGGCGATGGGTGCTGCCGCCGGATCGCGCGCGAGCGCGAACGCCTGGCACCGCCGGACCGGATGAAGTCATCTCGACGCGCGGATTTTTCGTCGATCCGTTTCGGCTGTCGATGGATGGGTTGGACATTGATCTCCGTCTGCTCGCGCAACTCGATCCGCTCTATCATTTCGCATTGCATGCCGGACGGGATGCGTTTCGCGCCGGTGGGGGCGAGGCACTGGAACGATCGCGGATCGGTGTCATCCTTGCGGCGATTGCATTGCCGACGGATGGATCGTCCGCGCTGAGTCGCGCGATCACCGGCGGGGCTTTTGAGCGCGACCTGCTTCAACGAACAGAATCGGCCGGTCGCGCTTCGGAAGTACATCCGCTCAACGCTTATCCCACGGCGCTGCCTGCGGCGATCATCGCGCGGGCCCTGGGCCTGGGCGGTGGAAGCTATACGCTTGATGCCGCGTGTGCGTCGAGCCTCTACGCGATCAAGCTGGCCTGCGATGAGCTGCGTGCCGGACGGGCTGACGCCATGCTGGCCGGCGGCGTGTCGCGTCCCGACTGTTTGTATACACAGATGGGCTTTTCGCAGCTCAAGAGCCTTTCGCCCAGCGGGCGCTGCGCGCCGTTCGACGCCGGGGCCGATGGTCTCGTGGTCGGTGAGGGCGCCGGCGTGGTGATGCTGCGGCGATTGGATGACGCCATTGCTCAGGGCGTGCCGATTTATGGCGTGATTCGCGGCATTGGGTTGTCGAATGACATTGGCGGCAGCTTGATCGCCCCCGACAGCGAGGGCCAGCTTCGCGCGATGCGGGCTGCGTATGAATCAGCTGGCTGGCGGCCTGACGACGTGGAACTGATTGAGTGTCACGGCACCGGCACGCCGCTGGGTGATGCGGTGGAGCTTACAAGTTTGCGAACGCTCTGGGCGGATGCGCCGGCGTCGGCGCGGTGTGCGATCGGGTCGGTCAAGTCGATGGTGGGGCATTTGTTGACCGGCGCGGGGTCGGTTGGATTGATTAAGACGCTCATGGCGATGAAAGAGGGCGTCTTGCCGCCGTCGCTCAATTATGAGAAGCCGTCCTTGAACTCGCCGTTGTCGTCGGGGCCGTTTCGCGTGCAGACCGAGCCGCAGGCGTGGCGTGAACCGAGTGGAAAGGCTCGTCGGGCGGCGGTGAGCGCGTTCGGTTTCGGCGGGATCAACGCACATGTGCTGGTGGAGCAGCATGCAAACGGGGGTGGCATGGCCGCGGCCTCTGGCGGACGTGTCTTGCCGCGCGCGAGTGCGCACGCACACGGTCGCACGCATGCCGACGTAACGACCGTCGGCATGGCACCCGACGCGAAGGTGCCGATCGCCATCGTCGGCATGGATGCGCGATTTGGAAAACTCGTTGGGTTGCGGGCGTTTCAGGATGCGGTCTTCTCAGATGGAAGCGCTGACTCGCAATCACCCTGGCAGGCGAGCCGCCAATGGCACACCGGTAGCGACGCATGCGTCATCGACGAACTCTCCATCGCCATCGGCGAGTTTCGGGTGCCACCGCATGAGATCCCCGAGATTCTGCCGCAGCAGTTACTCATGATGCAAAGCGTTGCGGCCGCGATGCGCGACGCGGGCTTCACGCAGCGCGAGCGGCGTCCGCGCATGGGGGCGTATATCGGCATCGCCCTGGACATGCAGACGAATGACTTCGACCTGCGCTGGTGGCTGCCGATGCAGGCGCGGCGCTGGGCCCAAGCGCTGGGCATCGAACTGGACGATACGGCGCTGGACCGCTGGGTCGAGCGCTTGCGCGAGGCGATCTCGCCGCCGCTCAATGCGACGCGGACGCTTGGGGCGCTCGGCGGCACGATCGCCAGCCGTATCGCCCGCGAGTTCGGACTTGGCGGACCGTGCTTCGGCATCTCGGCGGATGCGGCGAGTGGGTTGCGTGCACTCGAAGCGGCGGTGCGGGCGCTGCAATTGAATGAGTTGGATGCAGCGATCGTCGGAGCCGTGGATCTTGCCGCGGAGCCACGCGCGGCAGCGGCGCGATCGGGGTTGATCGCCGACGCTCAAACTGGAGACGGCGCGGGTGGTTTGGTCCTTAAGCGCCTCACGGATGCGACGGCGGCCGGCGATCGGGTTTACGCGGTCATTCGCGGGATCGGCGCGGCGAGCGGCGGGGGAATCGATCGATCAGTTGCGAACGCTGTGCGCGAAGTCGCTGCGCACCGCGCAAGTTTGGATGCACAGGGTCGCCCGCATGCCGACGCAACGGCCATCGGCATGGCGCCCGACACTTCGATCGAGCGGATCGTGGGAGATTGCGGCGCGGCCACGGGTATGGCGGATCTCATTGCATCCGCGCTTTGTCTACATGATGGACTCAGGCCCGGCGGCGAGGCCTGGTTGCGAAATCGCACCGACGGGCCGCGACGAATGGGCGTAACTTCGACGACCTTCGACGGCAACTGCGTGCATGTCTTGCTGGAGGAGTCGCAGACGCCGGACGCGAATCGTAGAGACTCTGTGCGGCGCCGGCCGCAGTCGCTCGCGCTCTTTGCCATCACAGGCAATGATGTTGCGACACTGGATGCGAGTATCAGTGCACTGGGTCGAATGGCCGACGAGGAGAATCCGTCGGCTGAGATCGAACAGATCGCGCGTCGCTGGTTTGTGCGAAATCGCAAAACGCACGAGGGGGGTCTGGCAATCGCGATCTTCGCCGCTGACTTGACCGCTTTGCGTGCTCGAATTGCCGCAGCCCGACGCATGCTCTCTGGCGAATTGATCGATCCGCGTTTGCAGCGAGACATCTATTTTGCATCGATGCCCGTGGGGCCTGGTGGTCAGGTCGCGTTCGTCTATCCAGGCTCGGGCAGTCACTATCCCGGCATGGGCCGCGGCATTGCGTCGGCATTCCCCGAACTCATGCACGCTCTCGATGCGCGGACCGACCGGCTCGCCGATCAGTTCATGCCCACGGCCGAGGAATGCACCGCATCGCAACCCGAAATCCGCAGGCTCATTCTTGCCCAGGTCACGCATGGCATTCTGATGACGGATCTGATGCGGCGTCTTGGCCTGCGGCCCGACGCGGCGATCGGCTACAGCCTGGGCGAATCGGCGGCGTTGCTGTCGCTCGAGGCGTGGCCCGATCGCGACGAGCTGTTCCGTCGATTGATGCAATCGTCGCTTTTCGCGTCCGATTTAGCGGGGCCGTGCGATGCGGCCCGGCGGGCCTGGAAGCTGGGTGATTCGGCATTCGAGTGGAAGACCGTGGTCGTGCCCAAGCCACCCGACGTGGTGCGGCAGGCGATCGCCGACCGTCCGCACGTGCGATTGCTCATCGTCAACACACCGGGCGAGTGCGTGATTGGTGGGGAACGCGCAGCCGTCGACGCGTTTCTGGGGGAAATGCGCTGGCGCGGCGTGATGATCGAGGGCGTGCCGACCGTGCATTGCGATGTGGCTCGAATAATTGAGCGCGAGTACCTGGCGCTGCACGATCTGCCCACGACGCCACCGGCGGGCATTCGTTTCTACAGCGCGGCGTCCGGCGCGGCGTACAACGTGACCCGCGCGGCGGCGGCCGAGTCGATTACCGCGCAGGCCATTCACGGGTTCGATTTTCCCGCGCTGATTCGCCGGGCCTACGACGACGGCGTGCGCGTGTTCATCGAGGCGGGTCCGGGTGGTTCGTGTACGCGGATGATCGGTCGCATTCTGGAGGCGGTGCCGCACGTCGCGGTCGCGCTGAACGAAGCGGGCGTGGATGAATACGAATCGATGCTGCGCGGACTGGCGGCATTGATCGCTCAGCGCGTTTCAGTTGACTTGAGTTTCCTCTACGACGATGAGGTAGAAGAGCAAAGGGAGACAACTGTAGAATCGGCGCGGCGAATCGTTGTGCCGACTCGGCGCACCCTGCCGGGGCCGCCGCTGCCTGAGGGCGGTGGTCCGCCGCAGCAAGGCGATCGAGACACACGCGGCTCAATTAATGCGGGTCTCGCAACGTCGCGAAGGAGCGTACATGCGACGCCGCGATTAGGCGTCGGATCCAATTGGGCGGCCGTCGCCGCAAATACTGCAGCGGCCACCGCGACGGCGCATGCGGCTTATCTGCGATTCTCGCAGAACGCGATGACGTCCATGGGCGACATCGTCGCGGCGCAGGCGAAGCTCCTGACCGGCGGTGGCGTCGCGCGTGCGAATCCCCGCCCGCAAAAGCGACAAATTCCACAAGAGCGCCAGATCGCGACGCCCGTTGCATTCACGCGCGAGCAATGCCTCGAATTCGCCGTCGGCTCAGCCGCCCGCGTGCTCGGTCCCCTGTTCGCCGAAGTCGATTCATATCCTGCCCGCGTCCGCCTGCCCGATGAGCCGCTCATGCTGGTCGATCGCATCGTCAGCGTGGAGGGGCGCCTCGGTGGGCTAATCAACGGCGGCGACGCGGCGCTGAATGGCGGACGACTCGTCACCGAGCATGACGTACACGATGGCGCGTGGTATCTCGACGGCGGTCGCGCTCCAGTCTGCATCACCGTCGAAGCCGGTCAGGCCGACCTGTTTCTCTCTGGCTACTTGGGCATTGATCTGGCGGTGAAGGGCCTGCGAACCTATCGGCTGCTCGATGCGACGGTCACCTTCCAGCGCGGGCTGCCGCGGCCGGGCGAGGTCATTCGCTACGACATTCGCATCAACAAGTTCGTGCGCCGCGGGGAGACGTATCTGTTCTTCTTCGAGTTCGACGGGACCATCGACGGCCAGCCGATGCTGACCATGCGGGATGGCTGCGCGGGGTTCTTCACCGCTGAGGAGGTCGCGGCGGCCGGAGGTGTGGTCATCTCCACGCAGGATCAGGCGAAGCAAACCGGCCGCCAAGATGAGTCGTGGAAACCGCTCGTGCCCGTGGCGCGCGAATCCTATGATGACGGGCGTCTGTCAGCACTGCGACGCGGCGATCTGGCGGCGTGCTTTGGCCCGGCATTTGAGAATCTGCCGCTGTCGAATCCCGTTCAGTTGCCCGATGGCCGCATGAAACTGCTTGATCGCGTGGTCGATCTCGATCCTACGGGCGGCCGGTTCGGCCTCGGGTTCATCCGTGCAGAACTGGACATTCATCCGGACGACTGGTTCCTCACCTGCCACTTCGTGGATGACATGGTCATGCCCGGCACGCTGATGTACGAGTGCTGCGTGCATACGTTGCGCGTGCTGCTCATGCGCTACGGCTGGGTTGGCGAGCATGACGAAATCGCCCATGAGCCGGTCGCCGCCATATCGAGCGGGTTGAAGTGCCGCGGGCCGGTCACGCCCAAGACGAAGAAAGTCACCTACGAAGTCGAGATCAAGGAGATCGGCTATCGGCCGGAGCCGTATGTGATTGCCGATGCGCTCATGTACGCCGACGGCGCGCGGGTGGTGCGTATGACGGACATGTCGCTGCAACTCACCGGCATGACCCGCGAGCGGCTGGAGGAAATATGGGGTGGCAGTGCCACTCAACTCGTGCGGACCAGAGGTCCGCACTCCCCGGGGCACAAGCCTGCGATTTACGATCGCGAGCGCATTCTCGCGTTTGCCATCGGCACGCCGTCCGAGGCCTTCGGCGAGCCGTATCGCATTTTCGACGACAAACGCAAAATTGCCCGGCTGCCGGGGCCGCCGTTCGCGTTCATGGATCGCGTGGTCGAGGTTGAGCCGCCGCCGTGGAAGCTCGCGGCCGGCGGGTGGATCGAGGCGGAATACGACGTGCCGCCGGACGCGTGGTACTTCGCGGCCAATCGTCAGCCGACCATGCCGTTCGCGGTGCTGCTGGAGACCGCGTTGCAGCCTTGTGGTTGGCTCGCGGCTTATCTTGGTTCGGCGCTGCGCAGCGAGACCGATCTGAAGTTCCGCAACCTCGGCGGCACGGCCACGCTGCATGAGGAAGTGCGGCGGGACACCGGGACGCTGACCACGCGCGTTCGCATGACCCGCGTTTCGGAAGCCGGGGGCATGATCATCCAGGATTTCGACATGCGGATGACCTGCGAGGGGCGTCCGATCTACGACGGCACGACGCAGTTCGGGTTCTTCACGTCGGAGGCGCTGGCAAAGCAGGTGGGCATTCGCGATGCGGCGGCGCGGCTGTTCAAGCCGACGACATCCGATGTGCGCGACGTGAGTAGATTTGACTTGCTTGATGTCGGATCGAATGAACCGGGTGATTGGGAATTGGGCTCACGGGTAGTAGATGCTTCTCAATCACACTGGCAGCAAGCTGCCAGTGGCACACTTTTGCTTCCCGGCCGCGCGTTTCGCATGATCGAGCGCATCGATGCGCTGCGAGTCGACGGCGGGCCGCATGGACTTGGCTTCGTGCTCGGTTCAACGACCGTCGATCCATCCGCGTGGTTCTTCAAGGCACACTTTTATCAGGATCCTGTCTGGCCTGGTTCGCTGGGGTTGGAGTCATTCCTGCAATTATTGAAGGTGTACGCCATCGAGCGGTGGGGCGAGCGGCTCGCCCGCACGCATCGATTTGAGGGCATCGCGACCGGCCTGCCGCATACCTGGGCCTATCGCGGGCAGATCATCCCGACCAACAAACGCGTGGAAGTCTCGGCTACGATCACTAGGTGCGAGGATGGCGACGCGCCGCTGGTGATGGCCAACGGGTTTCTGACCGTTGACGGCACGACGATCTATGAAATGCGCGATTTTGGGTTAAGAATGGTGACATAGCGTGCTGCTGAAGATTCAGAACCGTGCGCAAGTCCGGGGCGGTGACCAATTGGCGGGCAGCGTGCACCGTGTCGAGCAGCCACCACTTGCGTGGTGGGTTCTGTTGCAACCTCGGCGAGTTAAGATATGTTTCAATTTACCAAAATGCACGGCCTCGGAAACGACTACGTCTATGTCGATTGCTTCAAGCATGACCTCTCGCGCTGCGACTTGAATGCACTCACCCGGGCCATCAGTGATCGCCATCGCGGCGTCGGGTCGGATGGTTTGATCCTCATCTGTCCGGCGCGGGCTGGTGTTGTCGCCGATGCCCGGATGGAGATGTACAACGCCGACGGTTCGCGGGGCGAGATGTGCGGAAACGGCGTGCGCTGTGTGGCCAAGTATGTGATCGATCACGGCATCGCCGCGGGCGCGAAGGAGGGTGACGCGCGGCTGCTGAAAATCGAGACCGATCGCGGCGTGCTCGGCCTGTCCTGCCATCTTGAGAATGGAAGCGTCGAACGCGTTCGCGTCAACATGGGTCCGCCGATTCTGGACCCGCGCAAGATTCCGGTGAAGTGCGAAGGCAACCGGTGCATACGGCAGTCGCTTGTCGCCGTTCTCGGCGCGGAGCCGGAGAAGCTGTATTTGACGTGCGTCTCCATGGGTAATCCGCATGCAGTTTCGTTCGTGGGTTCCGTGCGCTGTCAGTTTCTTGAGACCTTGGGCCCCCTGGTCGAGAACCACGCCGCGTTTCCCAACCGCGTGAATTTCCATGTCGCGGAAGTGCATTCGCGCGGCGAGGTCACGATGCGAACGTGGGAGCGAGGGACAGGCTTGACTCAGGCCTGCGGAACCGGCGCATGCGCGGTGCTCGTCGCCGGCGTGCTCGAAGGAGTGCTGGATCGCCGAGCGAAGGTTCATCTGCCCGGCGGCGATTTGGAGATCGCGTGGGCCGGCGACACGGAAGGCGGAGAGGTTTTCATGACCGGTCCGGCGACGGAAGTGTTCACCGGTCAGTGGGACGAGACGACGACGCCATGAAAGATGACGAATGCATTCATCGCGTCGGCATCGGTACCGATCTGCATCGCACCGAGGCAGGCCGTCCGCTCATTCTGGGGGGCGTGCGGATTGAAAGCCCGTTCGGACTCGCCGGTCATAGCGATGCCGACGTGGTGCTGCATGCCATCATTGATGCATTGCTCGGGGCCGCCGGCCAGCCTGACATCGGCGAGCTTTTTTCCGACACCGATCCGCAATGGCGAGGCGCGAACAGCGCCAACTTATTGGCCGCGGTGATCATGCGTATTCGGAGGGCGTCGCTCGCGGTGGTGAACGTGGACGTGACCATTCACGCCGAGCGGCCGAAATTATCGGCGCACAAGGAGGCCATTCGCGACAGTTTGTCTCAATTTCTGGGAATTCCCCGGGGACGAATCGGCGTGAAGGCCAAGACCGGCGAGAGTGTTGATGCGGTGGGTCGCGGCGAGGCGATCAGTTGCATTGCGATCGTGGGGCTGAGTCTCGCTGGATCATGATGACCGTCGCCGTACCAGGTCTTTATCAGACACGATGACCAGCGTGTCGCTTTCGCCCGATATGCGATTTCGTTTCCGGTCGCATGCATTTCAGCATTTCATGTCATTGAAGTCACAATCCTAAAGCGCCGCGCGCTTGTTCCCGATAGGCGTCTCGGATCGACGCGGGGCCGAAATCCGGGCATGAACAGCATGTCCGGTCCGGGATCGCCGGTTCCGTCCAGTGTGGACGCGCGGCCCTGCTCAGACAAAACAAGGATCGGGGGAAAGACAAGATGAAAAAGAAGCTGGCGTTCACACTTGTTGAGTTGCTGATCGTGGTGATCATTCTGGGTATTCTGGCGGCCGTCGTGATTCCGCAGTTTTCCGACGCCAGCAGCGATGCGCGACTCAGCTCGCTGCAGACCAATCTGGCGACGATGCGCGGTCAGATCGAGCTTTATAAGTTGCAGCATGCCGGACAGCTTCCCACGGCCATTAACTTCGTTGCCCAGATGACCGGGAAGACCGATCGAGACGGCACGCCCAATCCGGCCGGTCTGTTCGGTCCGTACATGCAGTCGATTCCCAATAACCCGTTCTCGTCGCCTCCGACCAATGCGGTGGTCAACACCGCGGCCCAGGCTGTGACGTCGGCCTGGTACTACAACCCGGCAACGGGTGAATTCAAGGCGGATGACAGCGCGGCCCATGCCGCCTACTAATGGCGCGAACGCCTCGATTCGAATCTGATTGATTCGTCGATCCAGATGGCCGGAGCACCGCGGGGAGCGCCCCGGCGGTGCTCCGGCATCTTCCATTTGATCGGACTTGAAGACCAGATGCGGAAGGTCGGAATTGCCGGCCGCGATTCCCGTTCTCAGATTATCGGCGCGTACCGATAAACAGACTTTCGCCTCATACAGAACGGAATTCGCGCCGACCTATCGTATGGTTTGATCCGGCGGGCGCCAGGCCGACCTGCCAGTGGGGCGAGCACGGGGATGAGCGCTGACATTGCAGATCATTTTGTTTCGTCGAAATCGCGCCGGGCGGTCTCCATCGTCGAGTCGCTGATGGCCGCGATGATCGTGGCCATTGTCGGCGCAGTGGCCATGCTGCCATTCGTGGCGGGCATGCAGCACGTTCAGGAAGCCGGCAAACTCGAAAAAGCAGTTTCGCTCGGGCAGGCCCTGATGGAGGAGATTCTGGCGCGCCCATTTGATGAGGTGGCTTCATCGGTGGTCAAGACGCCGCCCGCCAGCGGTACGCTCGATCGGTCGCAGTATTACACGGTCAAACAATTCAACAGTTACGCCGAGAGCGACAAAGAGGCCCGCGACTTCAAGGGCAGCGTGATCGCCGGCGACTCGGTCGATGGCTATTGGCGCACCGCCACGGTGCAGGCGGTTACCTATCCCGAGCAGGCCCCGACCGACACGGGCAACATCGTTCGCATTCAGGTGCGCGTCTATTTCAAAGACATGTTGATGGCGCGGCTCGACCGGCTGGCCACGAGGGAGTATTGATGGCCCTCCATGCAGAGACACGCAAGGCAGTGCGGGCGCGCAGGGCGATGACACTGATCGAACTGCTCGTCGCAGCGATGATCACAGCGCTGGTGTCGGCGGCCGCGACCAGTCTGCTGAGCGCCGCGTCGAATGCGTCGACCCAGTCGCGCAACGTCCGCAGCATCAACTCCGCAGGATATTACGCCGAGGGACGGATCGGCGCGACCATTCGACAGTCGCGGGCGATCGGTGAGGTGACGGCCGACAGAGTCGCCCTGTGGGTTGCCGACACCAACGACGATGATCGAATTCAACTGTCGGAGACCGGCGTCATCTATTACGACGACGATGAGAATGGCATCTACTTTCTTCAGACTGATTCGAGCGCGACCTCCGCGCCGACCACTCTGGTGGCGGCCGGCGACCTTCAGGTGGTTGGCAAGCTGGAGACCCTGATCAGGGATGCCGGCGCATCGCCGGTGCGATGGGCCGGAGATGTCCATGGGTGCCTGTTCGAGGGGTATCCAAGCAAGAGCGACACGCGCGTCGTGTCGGCCGCGTTCACAATCGGAACGAACAGCGATACGACCGACTTCGCGGTCACGGCCAGCCCCAAGGCGCCGGGGGACTATTTGTTTTCGAGTAATGCGCGAACGGCCCCATCGGGGACTGAGACGCGCTATCGGCGATCGAAGGTGTCTCCGTATTCGGGCGTTTCGACGGCGCAGTAGGCGCGACGGGCATGAATCGAATGATGAAACGACGCGGGTATATTCTGGTCTTCGTGCTCGGCGTGACGACGGTCGTCACGGCGCTGGGGCTGTCGTACATCTCGGCCAACGGTACGGTCATGACCCAGGCGACCAATCGCTATGCGGCGGTCCGCGCGCAGTACATCGCCGAGTCCGGCGCGGCGCTGGCGGCGCATTATGTGCAATACCCGCCGACTTCCGTTCCGGTGAATGGGCTCTTCGCCGGCGCGACGGGCGTGGCGATTGACGACACGATGGACACGGTCGACATTACGCTGACCGCCTCGTCACCGGCGAATCGATACCTGATCTCGGCATCGGCGACGGTGCGCGACAGCCTCGGCACGACGGCCCTGGCCAAGCAGCGGATTCGCTCGGAAGTCATCATTCCGCCGGAACCGAAGTGGAAAATTATGCAGGCGGTGCTCGCGAATGGAACGATTTCCGTTCCATCCGGCGTTTCGATCGTGGGCAATCTGCACGCCAACGGCAGCGTGACCGGCCCATTGCTGGGCGGTAGTTGCAACGGTGCGGTGACCGCCACGGGGACGGCGTTGTGGCTGGCCGGGGGGTCGCCATCGCCGGTCCTGTCGCTGCAGCCGTCGGTTTCGAGTCCGACAGCGAACACCGCCTTGTATACGAACTACAACATCAGGGGCAACGCGTATTCGTCGTACACCGGCTACACGAAGAATGACATGGATAAGAACGATTCGAGTAGCCTAAGCAGCTCGGTCAATTCGAGTGGAACGAATCCGGGTCGCATCGTGTATTTGGCGGCCGGCGACTTCGGCCTGAGGGATGACGTTGCCTTCACCGGGGCGCTTGTCGTCAGGGGCAATCTCGAGGTTAACGGCAAGAGCATCGTGCTTCAGGCCGTGGCCGATTATCCGGCGCTGATTGTGACTGGTGATATTCTCTTTAAGGTTGACAGCAAGTCGATGACGGTGTACGGGCCGGTCGTGTGTGGCGGGAGCATTAACGACAATGGCAAAAAAAATTGCGTGCTGACGATCAACGGGGCGGCTGTCTTACGGAATGGATTCACGAGCACCGGCTCGTCAAATCTGATCACGGTGACGTGGAACAGCTCGCGGTGTTCGTTCTGGGATCTGGCCCTGACGCCGAATCCACCGCCGGTGACGGTGCTCGAATGGCAGGAAAACTAACGAGGCAAGCCATGCGGAATGAATTAAGTGAAACTGAGATGCGCGCGCACCCGGCACGGGGACGGCGGACCGATCTGCTGCTCTTGTGCATTGTCGGACTTCTGGCGGTGATCGCCATCGAGTTGTCGGACCGGCTTCCCACGCCGGTTTCGACGGCCGTCGCGCAGATACCGGACACGGGGCTTCAGCGGCGGGAGATCGTTATCGAATCACGCCGCACGAATGAGTTGCTCGCCGAGATACTCGAGCATCTGCGGGGCAAGCCCGTCAAGGTGGTCATCGAGTCACCCGATAAGACGCGTGGCGACGCCGCGCGCGGACGCTAATGCCATTCCGTGCCTCCCGGGCTGTTGCCGGGTGGGGCGAACGGCGTTTGGGGGGATAGAGATGAAGACCGTCAATCACAGCCGTCGATCCGCGTTCACGATGGTGGAAATTGTGATCGTCGCCGCGGTCATTGCGATCCTGACGATCACGGCGTGGCCCGATCGGGAGGCCGAGGAACAGACCCGCCTCGACTCGGCGCTGACGCGTCTGGAGGCGGACATCGAGTACGCCCGGACGCTGTCGCTTACGACGCCGACCAATCCCGCCGTGCTGAAGGTGGACAGGGCAAACGACAAGTACTGGATCGCCAAGCAGGCGACGCCCGATACGCCGATCACCCATCCTGCCACGAAGAAGCCCTACATCGTTCAACTTGGCCAGAATGGCGATGCCGGTGTGCGTGATGTCTGGATTACCGCGGACAACTTGGGAACAGAGCGGATGGTGGTTTTCGATTCCCGCGGCGGGCTCAATGCAAATGGGGATTTGGGGATCCAGTTTCAATCGGGCACGAAGACAGGATCCCTGACCATTGCGGCCGGATCCGCGGGGACTCAGCAGTCTGAGAAGGACCTGGAGTCCGAGGGGCTCGTCAACGTCGTGGAGGACACGCTTGACATTGTCGGCGGGTTGCTCAGCGGTGGCCGCTGATCGCCACGAAGGAGCCAGGAGGGGGCAGGCAGCTTGTTGAAGCGACGTGCGCAATTTGGACCGATCGCGATTGACGTCGGCACGACGGCCGTGCGCCTGCTTCAACTTGCGCATGGCGGCCGCGAGCCGGCGGTGCACGCGGCGGCATTCGAGGAGATTTCGCGCGACGCCTGGGCCGGCGGCATGCGGGCCGAGGCGTTGAAGGCGGCGCTGGCGGATGGTCTGAAGCATGGCTCGTTTCGCGGACGTGATGTCGTCACCTGTCTATCCACCGGCGAGTATCTGCTCAAGAGCATTCGGTTGCCGCCGATGCCGGCCGAGGAAATGGCGCCGGCGGTCGAGTTCGAGGCGATGGACCGGTTCAATCTGGCGGCCGGCGCGGCCCAGTTTCGACACATCCCCGCCGGCGAAGTGCGTCACGGCAACGAACTGAAGCAGGAAGTGATTGTCTTCGCGGGCATGTCCGAGGCGATCAGCGCCCGAATTGAGCTATTGAGTGGACTTCGATTGCGGCCGGCTGCCATCGATGCCGCGCCGTGCGCGATGGCTCAGAGTTTCGTGCGCTTTTTGCGCCGGGCCGATGACATGCAGGTGGTGAACGTATTCCTTGATGTTGGGTACAAATCAACCGCAGTCGTGATAACGCACGGATCGGAGATCACGTTTCTCAAGGTCGTCGATGTCGGCGGCGAGCAGTTCAACCAGGCGGTGGCGTCCGCGCTCAATGTCACGCCGCAGGAAGCCGCGCGAATGCGCATCAAGGTGATGCGGCAGGATGCCGGACGGCGCCAGGATGATCGCGCCGCGGTGACGGAAGAGGTGTGCCTGGCGATGGGCGACGCATTGCGTCCGTCCATCGATCGATTGAGTCGCGAAGTGCAGATGTGCCTGCGGTATTTTGCGGTGACCTTCCGCGGACAGCGGCCCGCGAGCATCACGTTTGTCGGCGGCGAGGCGCACGAGCCACAACTGGCGAAGATCATCGGAGAGTCAACGGACATTCCCTGCACGATCGGCAATCCGCTGCGAGGCCTGGCCAATGCCGGCGCCGCGGGCGGACCGGATCGACGGACGCTGGCGCCGGCGTGGGCAACGGCCGTCGGGCTGGCGTTTCACAACGCACCGGCGCCGCAGATGCTGGGGAATGCGCCCCGAGCACGCGCATCGGAGACGGCCGGCGCATGAGTGCAGGCCATTGAGGATACAAGGTTGACGCGGATCGATTTCATTCCCTGGGAACACCACGAAGCCGGACGGCGGCGGCGCATGATCCGCATCCGCAGTGCGGGCATCTGCGCGCTGATGGTGGTGATGGGAATCTGGATCGGCGTCAACAAGAGGATGATTGCCTCGGCCCGCGCGATGATGCCGGAGATTGAGGCGCAGCAGCGGCAGGTCGACATCCACATCGCACGGACGAAGCAACTCATTGACGATCGCGCCACGCTCGACGCGCGTCGAGGCTTTCTCGAACAGCTCCAGCAGCGGATCAGCCTTGTGCCGGTGCTGGCGGACATCAGCGATCGCATGCCGGAGTCGGTGTTGCTGACGCGCCTTTCGCTCAACGCCGAGTATCTCGAGGCCGACGAGCCAGCGAACAGCGATGCGCCCACAGCGGCTGATTTGCGGAGTTCAAAGCCGAACAAGCCGTTGGATGTGACACGGAAGATCAGCACGTCGGACCTGGCGGAATTGGCGGTGATTCCGCCGGTGATTTCGATTCGCGGCGTTGCGCGGGCCGTTCCGGACATCCTTGAATTTGCCGCCGCCTTGGAGCGATCCAAACTGCTGGGTCGCATCGAAATGCAGATTCGCCGCCCGGGCATCTGGGCCGGCAAGCAGGTTCAGCGATTCGAGGTGACCGGCGCCCTGGTGCCGCAGAAGCGGAGCCTGAAATGACCGCGACGCGCTTGAACATTCTGTTCGTGGTCATAGTTACGGCGCTGACCGGCGGCTTCGTGCTGGGCTTTCTCATGCCCGGGGTGAAGGAACTGAACAACAGTCGTCGCGAAGTCGAAGACGCTGCGAATCGCACGCGTCAGGCGCAGGTGACGGCCACTGAGGAAGCGACCATCTACCAGGCCATCATGGACCTTCAATGTGAATTGTCCGAATCGCGGCGTCACGTTCCTTCGGAGCGGCAGTTTGGCGAATTCCTTAATTCGATTTCGGATGCGTTGCGCGAGCAGGGCGTGACGAATTATGAACTGCGTCCGCTCCCCGAGTACGCGCTGCCGAATCTGCCCAGTGCAGGCGCTTTCGCGGGAAAGGCGTTTGTGCTACCGGTGCGGCTCAATCTGAACTGCTCGTTCAAGACGGCCTTTGATTTTCTGGCCCGGCTGACCGAACTGCCGCGCATCGCGCGGGTCGCGGCCATCGAAATCGAGGCGGGGGATTCTCGCTCGCCGCGTGTCGAGATCCGGATGCTGATCGAGACCTATTACTGTCCGGAGAGCACGACGCCTGTCGATGCGCCGGCCCAGGAGGCCCGATCATGAGCGAGCGGATCAAGGCGATCATCGCGCGGCTCAAGGTGGAGCTGGCCGCGGACAAGAAGCGTGCCGGCGTGCTGGGCGTTTTGTTGCTGGTGTTGGTGGTGGTCACGGTCCGTGCGTTCGTCGGCGGATCGACGCCGACCGCGGCTGAGGCGCGGCCCGCCGTGGCGGCGCCGGCCATCGCGGCAGCGCCCGACGGGGCGGGTTCCGCCGAAACCGCACCGCGGGTTCGACCGATATTCGAATCCACCGAGCCGTCGCCGGTGGTTGCGGCGCATTCGTCGCCCACGCCGCCTGCGGCGGTGGTGGCAGCGCCCGCGCCGATTCTCGTCAATGCCAAGCCGCTACAGCCGGTCGAAATCGAGCCTGGTCGCAAGCAGGTGACCCGCGATCTATTTGCCTCGGCTGCGTGGTCGTCGTTCCCGTCTGCCCGCCGGACCAGTTCGACCCAACCGGCCGACGAGGAGGCAGACGCGGGATTCTGGAGCAAACTCGCGGCGAGCCTGGCCGATCGCGGCGTCGAGCAGCGGATCGAATTGCAGCGGATCGATTCGCTCGCGCAGGAGTTGCGCCTCGAAGCGACCATGAGCGGCGATGCGCCGGCGGCGTATATTTCAGGACGTCTCGTGCACGTCGGCGACAGCATTCGGTCATTCTCGGTCGTTTCCATAGACGACCGCTGCGTCACGCTCGCCATGGACGGCCATCACATCCGGCTGCGCATTCCTTAGACAACACAACCCGAGTGGTCCGACAACCGATGCAGTTCGGGGACGCTTGGGAGTGTTTATGCAGACTGTCCGAAAGCACATCAGCGCACATGCGCGATTTCGCGTGAGAAGCGCCGGACGATATCAGACCGCTGTCGCCATTCTGGCGGCAGTGATGCAGGTTGCGCCGCTGAGGGCGGGCGATGCTTATCCGACGTCTGCACCGGCCGAATCGCGCGAGGCACCGCCGCCGGCCGTGACGGTCGGCCCCGGCTCGCGGGTGACGCTGCATCTCGTCAATGTGCCTCTGGCCGACGCGCTTCGCATGCTGTCGGAGCCGACCAAGCGGAACATCGTGCTGGCCGCCGGCGCGGGAGGAACCGTTTCCTGCAGTCTATACAGCGTGTCATTCGAGCAGGCACTCGACGCCATGCTCGTGTCCAACGGGCTCGGCCATCGAACCGAGGGCGACTTCATTTATGTTCACCCCGCGGAGGAGATTCAGAAGATTGCCCGTGCGCGTCGCGTATTGACGGCCCGCATCTTCCGGCTCACCTACCTGAACGCGGCCTCGGCCAAGGATTTGATCACACCCCTGCTTACGCCGGAAGTCGGGAAAATCTCGCTGACGCCGCCGGCCGGCAAGGGACTGGGCGCCGGTGGGTCCACTGCGACGTCCGGTGTACCTGACACCGAGGGCGATGCAGCGGCGGGCGTCGATGCCCTTCTGGTGACCGACTATGGTGACAAACTCGACCAGATTGCGCGGGTGCTGGCCGAACTGGACGTGCGGCCGAAGCAGGTGCTGGTCGAGGCAACGATCCTTCGCGCCACGCTGAATGAAGACAATGCGCTGGGAATCGACTTTACCACGGTCGGTGGAATTGACTTTACCGCGTTGAACAGCGTCAGCCCCGCGGCGCAGAACATCGTGACCGGTGAGACTCCGCAGGGGGCGCTGCAGGATTCGACCTACACCGTGCGCACGGACTTCAACCGGGCCGTGCCCAACGGCGGATTCACATTCGGCATTATCAAGGATCAGGTGGGCTTCTTCGTTCGCGCCCTGGAGTCGATCACCGACACCGACATTCTTGCCAATCCCAAGATCCTCGCTTTGAACAAGCAAATCGGCCAGGTCGTCGTCGGTCGTCGCGATGGCTATCTGACCACGACGATCACTGAGACCACGGCGATTCAGCAGGTCGAATTTCTTGAGACCGGTACCGTTTTGACATTCAGGCCGTTCGTCGGCGACGACGGGACGGTGCGCATGGAGATTCATCCCAAGGACTCCACCGGCGGTTTGACGTCATCGAATCTGCCGTTCGAGCAGACCACCGAAGTAACGACAAACGTCCTCGTGCAGGACGGAAACACGATTCTGATTGGCGGTTTGTTCCGCGAGGTGAGCACGGCGACACGCGGACAGGTGCCGGGGCTCGGCAATCTTCCGTTCGCCGGCGCGCTGTTCCGTACGACGCGGGACAACACGGTTCGCGAAGAAGTCATCATTCTGCTGACGGTTCACATCGTGAAGGGCAACGCCGACGAGAAGGCGACCAAGGAACTCTACGAAGACACCGAGCGCTTTCGACTCGGCATGCGGAAGGGCCTGCAGTGGTTTGGCCGCGAGCGGCTGGCCGAGGCCCATTACCACTCGGCGGTGGAGCATCTCTCCCGCGGCGACGTGAACAAGGCGCTCTGGGACGCGGAGATGGCGATCCACAACTATCCGCGCCATGTGCCGGCGGCCAAGTTGATCGAGGCCGTGCGGCACAAGCGGCGATGGGAGAGCGAGGCTTCGAGCGTGCGCAGTTTCGTTCAGGATCGAATTGCCGAAGAGGCAGGCGTCGAAAACAAGCCGTTCGATCGTCCGATGCCGCCGTATGTGTGGCCGCACGCGACGAAGGAAGGGCCGCCGACCGACGACATCGGCTTCGACGATGAGTTGGACGAGGCCGTGCGATCCGGCATCGACAAACGCGCTGACACGACGGGCGATCAACTGGAGCGACGGCCATGAAGACCATGCTCACGGGACGAATGACACTGCCGGTGCTCAGCCTGCTCATGCTCCTGTCGGGGTGCAGTGCCTTTGACACGCCGTTCATTCGCAAGCATACGGCGCCCAACGCGAAGGCAGATGCCGTGCGTCGGTGGAACGACTTGCGCGGCAATGCGCGATTGCAACTGGCGCAGCGGCATCTGGAGGGCGGCCGGCTGGACGAAGCCGAGCGCGAATTGGACGCGGCGATGGCCACGTCGCCGTCTGGCGCCGCGCCCTACCTGCTGTTGACGCGTATTCGACTGGAACGCGGCCGGCTGGCCGAGGCGCGGGAGGCGCTCGCCGCGGCGCGGGCCCGTACCGACGATCCCGAGGTCGACTATCTCGAAGGCATCATTGAGCAGCGCTACGGCAATACAGATGCAGCCCTGATCGCCTACACGCACGCGGTCGACAAGGCGCCGCTCGTGCCCGACTACGTCCTTGCGCGGGCGGAAATGCTCGTCACGCTGGGGCGCCCGAGCGTGGCGCTCGAATTGGTGACTTCGCGCATGCGGGATTTTGATCACAACGTTCCCATGCGGAGCCTCGCCGCGCGAATCGCGCGCACGCTCGAGCAGAAGGAACCGGCCATCGAGTTTGCCCGCGAGGCGGCCCGGCTGAGCGACAACGACTCCGGCATGGTCGCATTATGGGGGAACACGCTGGTTTGGGCGGGTCGATTCGACGAGGCCGTGGACGCACTGGAGCCGCTGGCAGCCTCCTACACGAAGCGAAAACTCGACATAGATGACGAACGACTGGATGCAGCCGGGCGAAGCGCGATCGCGGAGTTTGAGGATGCGGCGGGTTCGGCGTTGTCGAAGGACGCGTCAGACGTCATGCGCGTTCAGGCCGTGATTCATGACCTCGCGCGGGCCTGCGTCGGGGCCAATCGGCACGAGACCGCGCTGACGATCCTGTCGCCGTGGGTTGCGCGGAATCCGCAGGATTTGCTGACAACCGTCTGCGTGGCGCGGGCCGCATTGGCGCTGAACGACGCTGACCGGGCGGCGCGGTGTTTGCGCCGCGCCCATGCCGGCGAGGCGCGTTCGCCCGAGTCGATGCTGCTGCTCGCCTACGCGGAATTCAAACTGGAGCGTTTCGAGGAGGCGGCAACGGCGGCGCGGGGTGCGGTCGGCCTCGATAACCGCATGTCGTCGGGCTACTGCATGCTCGGCCGTGCTGAACAAGCCCAGGGCCGGGTGGCCGAGGCGCGGGCGGCATACGAGCGAGCGCTGGTGGTCGATCCCCATTCGCGCGCGGCGGCAGCGCTGTTGCGGCGATTGGAGAGCGCGGCCGGCGAGGCGCCTGAGATCGAGATCGAGGCGCCGGTCAGCGCGTCGGCGAACAAATCGGCATCTTTGGAGGAGCCAGCAGTCGCGCTTCGTGGGAGGGAACTGTGCCACTGACGCAGTCTCAACCGTGGTCGCAAGTGGATGAAGAGTCCGGCGCGCCTGAGCAATCGCAGGGCGCGGCGGATTCGGCGTCGCGCGCCGCGGTGGAGGCCCCAGGGCACGCCCGGAAGCGGACATTCGTCATTCAGTCTACATGGTCGTTGATTCCGCTGGCCGCCGCGGCAGGGTGGACCCTCTGGGGGGCAATCCACCCTGCCGCCGCGCGGACCGCGGGACAAAGCGTTCAGACTTGGATGAGCCTTGTATTTCTCGTCGCTGCCATGGTCATCATTGTCATCGCGGCACGTCGCGCGCGAGCGAATCACGACGAACTCAGCGAGTCGAACGGTTCATCCGGTCGCGCGACGGGTCAACTCGCGCAGTTGCTACCCGCTATCGATGACGTGGAGCGGCAGGCGGCGCGGGTGCGGTCGCAGGCGGCCGAGATCGAAGAGCATCATCAGCAAATGGCCATGCAAATCGGTCTCGCCGAGGCCCAGCGCCGATCGACGGAGGCGATCATCGATGCGATCGACGATCCCATCCTGTCGGTCGATTCGTTCGGCCGCGTCGCGTTTGTGAATCAATCAGCCGGCGAGTTCATGCAGGTCCAGAAGGCCGAGGCCCTTCGAAAGCCGATCGCCGAAGTGATCCAGCAGGCGCCGCTGATCCAGGAGATTCAGCAGTCGCTGGAGTCCATCGGGCGCGGCGGTGTGCGCCGATTGGACCTGGACAAGGACGATCAGACTTACTCGGCCAGCATCTGGCCGCTGGTCGATCCGCGCAAGGATGCCGCCAAGGACGATTCGCAGCAGTCGCCGCACGGGGTGGTGGCCATGCTGCACAACGTCACGCTGGAGCGACAGGCGTCGAAGATGAAGAGCGAGTTCGTCGCCCACGTGGCCCACGAACTGCGCACGCCATTGTCATCCATCCGCGGATACGTCGAATTGCTCGTGGATGGGGAGGTCAGCGACGAGGCCACTCGCAAAGAGACGTATGGCATCATTCAGACGTCGACCGAGCGGTTGGGTCGCATGATCGACAACATGCTGAACATCAGCCGCATCGAGTCCGGAACGGTGCGCATCCACATGGAGCCGGTCTCGCTCGCCATGGTCGTGAAAGAGGCGGCGGACATGGTGCGTCCGCAGGCGCAGGACAAGGGGCTGACGCTCAACGAGGAGTTGATGCCGGTGGTCTTCCGCGTGCATGCCGATCGCGACATGTTGATGGAGGCGGTGCAGAACCTGCTGAGCAATGCGGTGAAGTACACGCCGGCGGGCGGCACGGTGACGGTACGCATGATGCCGCTGGAGGCCGAGCGCAATATCGCGGTTGAGGTGAGCGATAGCGGTGTGGGCATTCCCGAAGCGGATCTGCCGCACATGTTTGAGAAGTTCTTCCGTGTCGAGGCGAACAAGAAGGTCGCCAAGGGCACGGGTTTGGGATTGAACCTGGTGAAACACATTGTCGAATCGGTCCACAAGGGCCGGATCACGCTGACCAGCGAGGTCGGCAAGGGCAGCACCTTCCGCATTCTTCTGCCGCTGATGCAGGGCACGGCGGATGGGGCATGACGCGAAGCAGGGTGAATAGTCATGAACGGATTCAAAATTTTAGTTTGCGATGACGAGCCGCACATTCTCCACGTCGTGGCGACGAAGCTGCGCAATGCGGGCTTTGACGTGACAACGGCCGGCGATGGCGAAGAAGGGTTCGAGACGGCGAAGGCGCTGCTGCCGAGCCTTGTCATCACCGATTATCAAATGCCGTACCTGAGCGGGCTGGAACTGTGTGCCAAGTTGCGCGGCGAACCGACGACGGCATCGATTCCAGCCATCATGCTCTCGGCCCGCGGCTTCTCGCTGCAGCCCGATGATCTGCGCGACACGAATATTCGAAAGGTGCTGGCCAAGCCGTTCAGCCCGCGCGAGATGCTGGCGACGGTTCAGCAGGTACTCGGCATTTCCGCACCAGTCGCCACGGCGATCTCGTAAAGGAATTTTGGCATGTCTCCAGTTCAACACCACATGCCGTTGGGTGGGGCGGCCCATGCGGACCATTCCGTGGCCCAGGCCGGCCGCTTGGCAGCGCCGGTCTACGACTGGCCGCTGTCGATTGAGCGGTTTGACGCGCTTTGCGAGGGCTGGCGGCAGGCAGGGCTGACGCTTTCGATCTGGAATGCGCAACGGCAGGTTGTGATCGTTGACTCGCAGGCCCCTTCGACTTGGCGCATGCTGATGGACAGGGCCAGGCATTTTCAGGCGACTGTCGAAGGGCGCATTGGCGCGATGCTGTCGGCGGGCGGCCGATCGGTCGTGCCGGACGAGGAGCCGATTCAGGGTTCGTCGGGCGTCAGCGAATGGGATCCGGATCTGGTCTTTGTGACGATTCCCGTGAAGCGCGGGCGTCGCATCATCGGCGTTGTCGCGGGGTTCGGGGTCGCGGCGCCGGAGGGCGGCGAGGCCCTGCGACGCATTTGCGATCGGGATCAACTCGACTGGCAGACCATCCGTGCGACCACTCGCGACGTGCCGCTGGTGACGCTCGCCTCAGAGCGGATCAGCGCGGTTTTCGCGACGACCGTCGATATGGCTCGGCAGGCCGACGAGGCCCGAAGCGAAGTTCATTCGCTGAGCGGAAACCTCGAATCGACCTATGAGGAACTCAATCTCATCTACCGGGTGAGCAATCACCTTGGGCTGCCGCAGCGGCCGATCGATTTGCTATCGAGCGTCGGGCGCGAGCTTGTGGACGTGTCGCGCTCCGCCGCGGTGGCGTTCATCCTGCCGCCGACGCCGAGTTCCCGTCAGCCCAATGGGGCGGGCCCGGTCGATCTGAAGGATCGCATCGTCCAAGTCGGCAAAGCCGCGCCCAATCTCGAAGCGCTCGAACGGCTCTCCAACTGCGTCAAATTGCCCGATGCCGTCGGCGCCGGCCACGTCCTGCTGAATGAAGTGGCGGAGTATCCGGAACTTGCGTGGGCAGCGCCCTGGCTCAAGCACGCGATTGCCCTGCCGCTGGCAACGAGCGATCGACAGTTCGGCCTGCAACTGGCCATGAACTGCCGCGACGAGGGCGACTACACGAGCATCGACGTGCAGCTGCATCGGGCTGTCGCGGACCGCATCACGGCGTTTCTCGAAAACCAGCGCCTGTATGACGACCTGGCCGACCTGCTGATGGGCCTGCTGCATGCCATGGTGAGCAGCATTGACGCGAAGGATCCCTACACGAGCGGTCACTCCGAGCGCGTGGCGCACTTCAGCCGGATGCTGGCCGAGGCATTGGGCTTCACGCCGGTCATGTGTCAGCGTGTGTACCTGTCGGGACTGCTTCACGACATCGGAAAGATCGGGGTGCCCGACGCGATTCTGTGCAAGCCTGGAAAATTGACGGATGACGAGTTCGCTATCCTGAAGCGTCATCCAGAGATCGGAGGTCGCATCCTCACCCGCATTCGACAGCTCAACGACCTCATGCCGGGCGTGTTGTACCACCACGAGCGTTTCGACGGGCGCGGCTACCCCGCCGGCCGCAGCGGAAGCGACATCCCCCGGCTGGGTCGAATCATTTGCCTGGCCGACTGCTTCGACGCGATGACGACGAATCGCACCTATCGTGCGGCCATGCCGATCGAGCAGGCCATTTCCGAGATTCGCCGCTGTGCCGGCACGCAGTTTGATCCGCACATGGCCGAGCAGTTCCTTGGCCTGGGTCTGCACGATGCCTACGCCGATGCACACGCGAATGCCTACAAACGTCCCGAATTGTCTCAGATCGGCGCGTTGTGCCACAGCGACGATCACCTGCTCTCGCCCGATTGGAATGGAGTGCTCTAGGCATGGCGGCCACGCTCACACAATACGGCGACGTCACGGTCTTGAACCTGAAGGACGACCTCGTTGGGCAGGAAGTCGAGAGCTTCACCCACCGGGCGTCGCAGGCCATCTCCGGCGCCAAGTACCAGTTGGTGGTGGACATGAGCCTGTGCAAGGGCATCGACAGCGCCGGGCTGGAGGCGCTGCTGGAGTTGCAGGGCAAGTGCGAGACGGAGTTTGGGACGGTCAAACTCTGCCGGCTCGATGAAACATGCAAGCGCATTCTGGAAATCACGCGCATCAATCGACGGTTTGAGTCATTCGACACGCTGGAGGCGGCCGTCAAGAGCTTTGGATGATGAGGGGCGGCGGGCGCTTCGCCCGGCCGACGCGACGACATGGAGACAACCAAGTACCACACGACGCGCAAGCAACTCGGGCAGATCCTGACCGCCAAGGGGATCGTCACGCCCGAGCAGATTCAGCGCGCCATCGAAGAGCAGCGCAAGCGCGGCCACAAACAGTTGCTCGGCGAACTGCTCATCGAACTGGGTTACGCCGCCGAGGACCAGGTCGTCGAAGCGCTGGCCGAATGCTACAACGTGCCCTACGCCAAGCTCTCGCCGCGACTGGCCGACGCGCGCGTGATGGAACTCCTGCCGCGCGAGTATCTCGAACGGCACAAGGTGCTGCCGCTCTTCAAGGTCAACGGCGTGCTCACGATCGCCATGAGCGAGCCGTCCAACGTCTTCCTGGTTGAAGAGACCGAGCGGCTCACCAAGACGACCGTCCAGATCGTGGCCGCCACTTCGTCCGACATCGACGCGATGCTCGGGCAGTACGTCAAGAGCGCCAATGTTTTCGTGATCGATGACATCATCGAAGACGTTGCTGGCGATAACTTCGAATTGATCGAAGCCAAGGCCGACGACATCACCAATCTCGAGGGCATGGCGGGGGCCTCGCCGGTCATCAAACTGGTCAACTTTTTGATCTATTCAGCGGTCAAAGAGGGGGTCAGCGACATCCATATTGAGCCGGATGACAGCCATCTGCGCGTGCGGTACCGCGTGGACGGCGTGCTTTACGAAAAACTCTCGCCGCCGTTTCAGATGATGGCGCCGATCATCTCTCGCATCAAAATCATGGCCGGTCTCGACATTGCCGAGCGCCGCCTGCCGCAGGACGGCGGCATTCACGTGCTCATGGAGAGCCGCCCGATCGACCTGCGCGTTTCGTCACTGCCCAATCCGCATGGCGAAAAGGTCGTGATTCGCATCATCGACAACTCCAAGGTGCTCGTCAGCCTGGAGACGCTGGGCTTTGGAATCGACATGCTCAAGCGGCTGCGCGAGCAACTAACCCAGCCGCACGGGCTGTTCCTGGTGACCGGACCGACCGGCTCCGGAAAGAGCACCACCCTCTATGCCGCCCTGTCGGAGTTGAACACGCCGCAGGTCAACGTCTGCACGGTGGAAGACCCGATCGAATACAACCTGCGCGGCATCAATCAGTTTCAAGTCAACGAGAAGATCAATCTGAAATTCGGAACGGTGCTGCGAGCCCTGTTGCGACAGGACCCGGACATCATCATGGTCGGCGAAGTGCGCGACGACGACACGGCGCGTACGGCCGTGCAGGCGGCGCTCACGGGTCACAAGGTGTTGACCACGCTGCACACCAACGATGCGGTGGCCGCGATCACGCGCTTGCAGAACATAGGCGTCGAGCCGTTTCTGGTCAGCGCGTCGCTCAATGCCGTCATGGCGCAGCGGCTGGTGCGCAAAATATGTCCGCACTGCCGCGTGGACTATCAACCGTCGCCCAACGTGCTGCATGCGCTTCAGCGCGGCGGCCTTGAGGCCAAGACGCTGGTCAAGGGCGAGGGCTGCAATCGCTGTCACGGGACCGGTTTGTCCGGTCGAATCGGGGTGTACGAGTTTTTTGTGCCGGATGACGTGGTGCGGCAGGCGATTTCCGATGGAGCGCCGCTGCAGACGCTGCGCACGCTCGCGCTGGAGCATGGCATGACCACGCTCTATCAGGACGGCATGGCCAAGGTGAAGGCGGGCATCACGACGCCGGAAGAGGTCTTCCGAATCTGTGCGGTGTAGCGGATAGGGCCGATCAAGCAGATCGGCGCGCCGGCGAACGGCGGATTTGAGACGGGGCGACTCATGGCGACGTTTACTTATATTGCGAAGGACGAGACAGGGGCCACGATCAACGGCACGATCGCCGCGGAGTCCCAGGCCGAGGCGACGCGGGCCATTCGCCGCGAAGGCAAATTCGTCATTCGCATCGGACAGGGCGGGGCGGCCTCCATCGCAAAAAGCACGCCGTCGGCCATGGCCGGCATGAAGATTCCCTCGGCGCGAGAGCGGTACAAGCCGGAGGATCTGATCTACTTCACCAATCAGCTCGCGGTTATGATGGATACCGGCGTCTCATTGGCGGAGGGCCTGCAGACCTGCGTCAACGATACCAATTCGCCCGCCTTTGCCCGAGCGCTCGATGGCGTCATCGCCGACGTCACCGCCGGGCAGACATTCTCGAGTGCATTGACGAAGCATCCGCGAATTTTCCCCGTTGTGTACGTCAACCTGGTGAAGGCCTCTGAAGCGACGGGCGCCATGGGGCCGATGCTTCAGCGGCTGGCGAATTTTCTGGAGCATCAGCGCGAGTTGTCGGCGAAGATCAAGGGCGCAATCGCCTATCCGATTTTCATGATGTTCTTCGCATGCGGCGTCACGGCCTTCCTGCTCGCGTTCGTGCTGCCCCGCTTCGCCACCATTTACGCCGGACGCGAAGACAAGTTGCCGGCCATCACGCGGTACCTGATGGGCTTCAGCGATCTGCTTGTGTCATACGGCCTCTATGCCCTGGCTGCGATGGTTGCGGGTGGCATTGGTGGATTTCTATACATCCGCACGCCCGCGGGACGCCTGGCGCTCGAGCGGCTGCGATTTCGATTGCCGCTCCTGGGTCCGCTCCTGCACAAGGCCTGTCTGGCGCGCAGCGTTCGCACGCTCGGCACCATGATTCAATCGGGCGTCGCCATGCTCGAGAGCGTGCAACTCACGGCCGGCGTCAGCGGCAGCCGCCACTACCATGCCATGTGGACCGGCGTGCATGATCGGCTTGAGACTGGGCAGCAGTTGTCCGACGCCCTGGCCGATCACCGGGAGATCCCCAAGCCGGTCAACAAGATGATCGCGGCGGGCGAGCGCAGCGGGCGGCTGGGCCAGGTTTTGGAGCGAGTTGCTAACTTTGTCGAGATGGAGTTGAACGGCGCGATCAAGACGCTAACCAGCATGCTCGAGCCGGCGATCGTGATCTTTCTGGGGACGGTCGTGGGCGGGCTGGTGCTGGCGCTGCTGCTGCCGATCTTTACGATTTCCAAGGCGATGCATTGACGCATGCCGATGCGATAAGCCGCTGGTGGGGGGCGTGATTTTTCTGCGCGGGCGTTTGCTCGCCTTCGCACTGCTCACAAAGCAGTGGCACACGAAATCTCCCCCTGCTCAGATGATTTTTTCTTCGTCACGCAGGATGCGCACCAGTTCCTTCGCCATGTCGGCGGGTTCGCCGCTGAGCATGCGGCCCGGCGGGCGCGGAGGCGGCGGGGCGAACTCGCCCATCCATGTGCCGGCGCCTTCCTTGGTGAACAGATCAGCGGGCAATCCCAGTGCCGCGGCATCCTTGGTGTCGACCGGTCGTTTTTTGGCCTTCATCAATCCCGGCAGCGAAGGATAGCGCGGCTCGCACAGGCCCTTTTCCACGGTGATCAAACAGGGCAGCTTGAGTTCGACGACCTCTTCGGCGCCTTCGATGCGCCGGCGCACGGTACACGACTTGAAGTCGCCGGCCCATTCGATGTTCGTGACTGCCCCGGCGTGCGGGAGGTTGAGTGCCTCGGCCAGGGCCGGGCCGACCTGTCCGCTGTCGTAATCGATGGCGTGCTTGCCGGCGAAGATGAGATCGAAGCCGGCTGTCTTGATGGCCGCCGCGATGACCTTCGCAGTCGCCAATTCATCCAGCCCGACGAACTTGTTGTCGGCCAGGTGAATTGCATGATCGGCGCCCATGGCCATGGCGGTGCGCAGCACTTCGACGTGCCCGGCCGGGCCGACCGTCAGCACGGTCACCTCGGCCTTGGCGGCGGTGTTCTTCTCTTTGAACTGCAGGGCTGCCTCGACGGCGAACTCGCAGAACGGGTTCATGACGTATTTCACGCCGGCGGTCTCGATGCCGCTGCCGTCGGCCTTGACCTTGATGTTGGTGGTCGATTCGGGGACGTATTTGCAGAGTGCCAGGATTTTCATAGTGCCGATTCGCGGGTTGGAGTTGCGGGCGGCCGCGCCGGCCACCCATTCGACCTCGTTGATTTGAGCATGTTAAGGCGACGGGCGATTGAAATCCAACGCCCCGCCCGGTTTGCCGGGCGGGGCGTTGTGCGCGATTTCATTGAGTTTCGCATGCGCCTAGAGCGCCAGCATGAACGCCACCAGGTCCTTCTTTTCCTCGGCGGTCAGCTTGAGCTCAAGGACGAGGTTGAAGAATTCCACGGTGTCATCGAGCGTCAGCAGCCGTCCATCATGCAGGTAGGGCGGCGAGTCCTTGATGCCGCGGAGCGGGAAGGTCTTGATTGGACCATCAGCCGACATGGTCATGCCATTCACCGTTGTCTGCTTGTAGAACCGCTCGGCCTGCAGGTTGTGCATCAGGTTGTCGGTGTAGTACGGCGGCGTGTGACAGGTGCTGCACTGCGCCTTGCCGAAGAAGAGGACCTCGCCGCGTTTTTCGGCGTCGCTGGCCTTCGCCGGATTGAGACGCCCGAGGACATTCAGCTTCGGCGCCGGTGGAAAGTCCAGCAGTGCTTGAAACTCGGCCATCGCATGCACCTGGTGACCCCGATCGAGAATGTTGATGCCCTTTTTCGTGGCGATGACCGGGTCGCCGTCGAAATAGGCGGCGCGCTGTTCGAACTCGGTGAAGTCCTCGACGGTCTTGAGCGCCCGCTGTGAGCCGAATAGGCGCTGGACGTTTACACCCCGCAGGGTCGGCGTCTCGATGCGATGACGAAACTCCTGCGGACGAATGTCACCCACCAGGTGGTTCGCGCCGTTGGTGTGTCCGTTGACGTGGCAATCGAAGCAGGTCACGCCGCGGCTCGGCAATGCCGAGCGTCGATCCTCGGTCTGATTGAACTGCTGCTGCGGGAAGGGCGTTACCAGCAGGCGCAGGCCTTCGATTTGCTTGGGGTTGAGCAGTCCGTTGAACAGCTCGTAGAAGTTCATGATGGTGACGAGCTTGCCCTTGGAGACATCGCCGAGATCGGGCCGCGTCGTGAGGAAGATCGGCGGCGGGAACTCGGGCAGGAAGTGATCGGGCAGGTCGAAGTCGAGGTCGAAACGCGTGAGGTCACGCCCTTCCTGCTTCTTGATTTCATCGATGTGGAACTTGGGGAAGAGCATGCCGCCTTCGGGATGATTGGCGTGCGGCAGCGGCATGTATCCCGCGGGGAATACGCCCTTGTCCTTGATGTCTTCGGGCGTCATTTCGCCGAGCTTGGCCCACGAAACGCCATCCGCCAGCTTCGCCTTCGGCCCCGCCTGTACGGCCTTGCCGTTGAACATCTTCGCCCCGGCCATCGGCGTGTCGGTCATGTCGTAGCGCGCATCGAGTAGACCCTTGTGCTTGGCTTCGACGGCGGCCTTGTTCTTCTCCATGCGCGCTTTGATGTCGTTAAAACTCTCGGTCACGTTGACGGGCGCATAGCTGCTGGGCTGCTCCGCGTGGCCGAGGCTCAGCCATGCGATGGCCATGCACGCCGCAAGCGGCACCGCAATTCGAATCAGTGTTCGTCCCGGTTGTGTGTTCATGATCATTGGCTCCTTTCAAGAGACTGGCGGCGACCCATCTTGCGCGCGGATGCACGAGAGGCCTTGCGACCGCCTGTCCGCGCCTTTCCGGGTCGAGGGCGCGCCGCAGAACGTCGGCATGCCCGGCATACGCCGCTGAAGTGAATCGAAAAATCCGCGATTTGAAATCCGAGTTGGGAGGTGTCGGGCAGTTTGACGCGATCCAGTGCGGAATCATCCAGATCGATGGTCTGATCGCAATTGGTGCAAACCAGGTGGTGATGTCGCTCAATGTTGACGTCGTAGCGAATCACGCCGCCGCGATGCGACGCCCGCGTGATCAGTCCGTGCTGTGCAAGCGTCTCGAGAACGCGATACACGGTCACGCGGGAGAGTTCCGGCATGCGCTTTCGAGCAATCTCGAGCACATCGTCCACCGACGGATGGTCGGGGCACGATAGCACTGCCTCATAGATCGTTCGCCGCTGAAAGGTGACCGGCAATCGCAGACTGCGGCACACGAGGCCGAACTGTTCCATGCGTTTGCGTCGCTCAGACGCTTGTAACAACATAACAACGGTAACGTAGTGGCAATGAGCAAGATCTGTCAACCGACGGGAGCTGAGTTGATGCAAGTGCCGCGACAGGTCCGACAGTCTTTCGGCGCAACGTGTGTGCTATTACCCGGCACTCTCCTCGAAACTTGGTAAATCTTGCGGGTTTTTTCGCACTCAGCCGTGCGTCTTGACAGGCGGACTCCGAAAATCTACGTTGCCGCCTGTGTGCGGACCGTGGAAGGCCGCGCCTTCACGTCAAAAGCGCTCCCCGGCGGGGAGTTGAGGGAATTCACGCATGTCATCCATCAACAAAATCATGGCGGAAATGATCGGGGCGCTCCTGCTTTCGTTCATTGGCGCGGGTGCGATTTGCCTCACCGCCGTTGAAGGCGCGAGTGGGGGCGGGGGACTGGTGGGTGTGGCCATTGCACATGGCCTGGCTCTTTCCATTGCCGTCTCGTGCGCCATGAACATTTCCGGCGGACACATCAACCCCGCGGTGACGGTCTGCATGCTGGTGACGCGGCGGATCAACCTGGGCGATGCCATTCAATACATCATCGCCCAGCTGATTGGGGCGACCATCGCCGGCGCGCTGGTCTACCTGGCGTTCAAGGACATGCATAACGCCGCCGGTGAAAGCGTGGTCAAGGCGGTTGCGCTCGGCTCGCCGCAGTTCGATGAGAATGTCATCACGACAGGCAAGGCCATCTTCTTCGAAGCCATGATGACATTTGTCCTTGTGTTCGCCGTCTTCGGCACGGCCGTCGATCCCCGCGCACCCAAGATTGGCGGGTTTGGCATCGGACTCGCCATCACTGCGGATATCCTGCTGGGCGGCCCGATCACCGGAGCGGCCATGAATCCTTCGCGAGCATTCGGTCCCGGACTGGTCGCTTCCATAACCGGCAACCTGCCGGAATTTGCGAAGCAACAGGTCGTTTATTGGGTCGGCCCCATCGCGGGCGCTGTCCTGGCCGGGATCCTCTACGACACCTTCATCATGGAAAAGAAGCGGGCGTGAACCGGGTCGGCCGCCTATCGTTATAGTTGAATGATGTTGGCACCCGATTTGCACCCTGAATTCCAGCCCCAACGCCTGATCGGACATGATTCCCTTATGCGCCGCTTTCGGCGCGGTCTGTTGATCGTGGCCGCAATCCTGGTGGCATGCGCAGTCGCCACGCGCTGGATGGGATGGGATGTGCCGCGCGGCGTCGGACGCCGTGCGTTCTTCGGCAGCATTCTGATGGCCAGCCTCGCCTGGTGGACCCTCGCCGATGAGGCCGTGCGCGCGATACTTCAGCGTCGCCGATGGATGCCCGTCGTTCGCGGGGGCCTCGCAATTTTTATTCTCGTCTTCTGCGCCCCGTTTGCGGGGATGGTCCTGCTCGGGCGCATTCCCTCCATGGGCACCTGGCCTATTTTCTTTTCCAGTCTATTTCTAATCTGGCACATGACCCTGTTCGTCATGGCGCCCATGGCGGTCGTGATCGGTTACCTGATCTGGTGGGGATGGGTGCTGGTCGGCAAATTTGGTACAAACAAGGAGCGTTCGACCGTCGAGTCGACCCGCAGCCTCGCGTCGCCCCCTGCGCTGGCGGGCAAGCAACACTCCACCGGCGCCCCAAGCCGTCGCGAGTTCCTCAAGGCCGCCGGCCTAATCACGCCCGTGATCACCACGGCCGCGCTGGGCGCCCGTTATGGAATGCAGTCAGGCAAATTCGCGGTGAACAAATACGAATTACCCGCTCCATGGCTGCCGGAGCGGTTGCGCGGCCTGACCATCACGCAGGTCAGCGATCTGCACCTGGGCAGGCTTTATCGTCCATCCATGCTGCCGCGACTCATCGATGCCGTGAATGGTCTGAAAAGCGACCTCATTGCCGTGACTGGCGACGTCGTGGATGTGTCCAATGACATGCTTCCCGCGGCCATCGGGGCGTTTTCGCAGTTTGAGGCCCGCCATGGCCTCTACATCTGTCTTGGGAACCACGACCTGATCGACAACCGCGACGAGTTCATTAACTGCGTTCAGGACATGCGCTGGAACCTGCTGGTCGATCGGCGCATGCCGGTGTCGATCGACGGCGAGAAGATCACGATGATGGGGCTGGACTGGGGCAGCGTGAAGGACACGCCCTATGGCGGTGGGTTCGGCCAGCGCGCAAGGCATACCCTGAAAGGACACGACCGCGAACGCGACGGGCCGGTTATTGCGCTGGCTCACCACCCGCATGCGTTCGATCCGCTCAGCGACATTGGCGTACCGCTCACGCTCTCGGGCCATACGCATGGCGGGCAGTTGATGCTCGCGCCGCCGCGATCGGACGGCCGGGGCGACCCCGCAAGCGACCAGGGCGTTGGCGGCATGATGTTCCGCTATTTACGGGGCTTCTATCACCGCGATGGAAACGCGCTCTTCGTCAACAGCGGCGTGGGGAATTGGTTTCCTGTCCGGTTGAATGCGCCGGCAGAGATTGTGCAGATTCGCCTGGTGTGAATGGGGGCGAATGTAGAATTAAAAATGTAGAATGTAGAAATAATCCGCGCGCGAGCGAAGTTTTTTTGCTTACGGCTTACGGCTTACGGCTTACGGCTTACGGCTTACGGCTTACGGCTTACGGCTTACGGCTTACGGCTTACGGCTCGCTATCGCAGATTCACATTAAAGGTCTTCAGCGCTGCCGCGTCGTCCTTCTCGAACTTGAAGAGCTTGTCGAGATTGGTGATGGTGAAGATCTTCATCAACTCGGGCCGCAGTCCGCACATCACCATCTTGCCCTTGATGGCCGCCGATTTCTTGTTGAGCGTGAGCAGGAGGCTCAGCACCTGCGACGACAGGAACTTCACGTTGCTGAAGTCGAGAATCAGTTTCTGCTTGTTCAGGGCGTCGGTCAGGTGGTAGAGGTCCTTGCCGAGCTGGTCGATGACGAGGGAGTCGAGGATCGAGCTGTCGCTGAACGTCACGACGGTGACGCCGGCATAGTCCTGGATCACGATGCGAGATTCGGCCATGGTGCGTGTGCTCCGTGCGTGACGCCGCGGGCCATGCGGCGCCGGTTGTGTGTCCACATGATAATCGCGCGGCCGGTTGGATGCGAGCGGCTGTCGAAACACTACTCGAACAGCAGCGGCTGGCTGTCGGACGGCATCGAACCGCCCTTCGCACGGGGTCTGGAAGCGGGATCGGGCTCGCCCGTGGCCTCGGCGACGACGCGCGCCGGGGCATCCTCTCGCGACAGGTGTCGCAGGCCGTGGTGGACGGCGGAAATGCGGAACAATTCAGTGATGCCATGCCAATACGGGCCGCTCCCGCGCATTCGCGCGCCGAAGCGACCGTCATGCACGCCGCCGCCGCGGATGTCGCGGATGCGCGATTCGACATGGGCCGCCCGGTCGGGCAGGACCCCGCGAAGCCGCTCGAAGAAGACCGGTTCGACGCTTCGTGCCAGGCGAATCGCCGTATAGCCGGCCCACTCGGCGCCGGCCTCGGCGGCGCGGCGGAGGATCGCGGGGATCTCGCGGTCGTTCAACGCGGGGATGATCGGCGCGGCCATGACACCGACCGGTATGCCGGCCTCGTGCAGCCGCCGCATCACCTCAAATCGTCGCGACGGCGGCGGGGCCTGCGGTTCGATCAGCCGTGCCATGGCGTCGTCGGCGAAGGGGATGCTGAAGCACACGCTGGCGCGGGCGACGCGATGGATGTCGGCCAGCAATTCCACGTCGCGCATGACCAGCGCCCCGCGCGTGATGATCATGACGGGGTTGGCGAGATCGCGGCAGACTTCGAGGCAGCCGCGCGTCAGGCCGTAGCTCGCCTCGATCGGCTGGTAGCAGTCGGTCACGCCGGAGAAGTTGAGCGTTTCGCCGCGCCACTTTGGCCGCGTGAGGGCGTCGCGCAGCAGTTGCGGGGCGTTTACCTTGGCGACGAGTTTGGTCTCGAAGTCGGTGCCGGCGCCGAGGCCGAGGTATTCGTGATAAGGACGGGCGTAGCAATAGGCGCAGGCGTGCTGGCAGCCGCGGTAGGGATTGATCGACCAACGGAAGGGCAAGTCGGGGCTTTCGTTCTCGCTGAGAATCGTTTTCGCATGTTCTTCGTAGACTTCGAGCCGCGCCGCCGGCGGCGGCTCGAGCCACTCATGGTGCGCGGAGATATACGGATTCGGCGGATTGGAAATCTGCTGCAGGAGCATGGGCCACCTCCATGCAGAAGTATATTCGGTTTTTGTTAGGGTGGCAAGCGAGCGGGTTTAGGCCTTTGAGGCGTGGAGTGATTCGTAACGGGCGATGTCATCCCGCAATTGGCGAATCATTTTTTCGTACGACCAAATCGTCAATTCTCGAGCGCGCGTACTCTCTCCAGGCTGTTTGCGGAGATTTTCACAGCGCTGTTCAACCTCGTCGATCAGTTCGCGAGTGCGTGCAACTTCGGCGTCATTCAAGAGGATCATAGAATCACCTCAATCATGCCCTTGGGCGCGGATTCGCGATTGAATGAATACCATTCTCTGGTGAAAAACTCGACATCGCTCTGTCCGCCGATCTGAATGTCTAAATAGGGCAGCCCGTCCCTGATTTCTGTGTCGGCTCTCGGGTCATTCGGCATTCCGTCGTCCACTACCAGCAGGCAATCGACGTCATTTGGTTCAATTATATCAGTGACGAAACTCCCGTTCAGGATGACTCGACGAATTCTGGCGCGCATGACCAGCGCCATCAGCCATCGGATCGACTGCATCTGCGCTTCACGAATCTCGGACCCTCGCCCGAAACGCGTCTCGATTTCATCCAGCGTGGCAGGGTGAATGCCCGGTGGGAGATTCCCATTGTCATCGAATGGAGGAATCACGCTTTCATCACCCTTTGCCTATGCCCCGTGGTCGTCACCCCCGGGCCAGTCCCAGCTCCTTCAACTGCTTGTCCGACACCTCCGATGGCGCCTGCGTCAGTGGGCAGACCGCGCGGGCGTTCTTGGGGAATGCGATCACGTCGCGGATCGAGCTGAAGCCGCCGAAGAGCATCACGATTCGGTCGAGACCGAGAGCAATGCCGCCGTGCGGAGGTGCGCCGAACTTGAGCGCTTCGAGCAGAAACTCGAACTTGCTCTTGGCCTCCTCGGGCGTGAGGCCGAGCAGTTGGAAGACCTTCGACTGCACATCGCTACGGTGGATTCGAATCGATCCACCGCCTAGCTCGATGCCGTTGAGCACCACGTCGTACGCCTTTGCGCGGATCTTCAGCAGATCGGCCGGCGGCGGGACCTCGTTCGTGCCCGGTCGCATCAGGTGTGCGTCCTCGTCCTTCGGGCTGGTGAAGGGATGGTGCATGGGGAAGACGTTCTTCGTCTCGGCATCCCATCCGAACATCGGGAAATCGACCACCCAGCAGAAGGCCCACTTGTCCTTGGGGATGATGCCGCGGCGTTCGGCGACGGTGCCGCGAATCCAGCCCAGATGTTTACACACGTCGTCATTCGATCCGGCGGCGAACAGAATGAGATCGCCCGGCTTCGCGCCCGTCGCCGCACACAGTTCGCCGACGAGCGACTCGCCCTCGAAGAATTTGGCGATGCCGGTCTGGAACACCCTCTTGCCGCCTTCTTCGGCGATCTTCACCAGCGGCAGACCGCCCGCGCCAATGCCCTTGACCTCCTCTGTCAATCCGTCGGTCTCCTTGCGGGTCATGGTCGAGCCGTTTTCGACGACGATGCAGCGCACCACGCCGCCCGCCGCGATGGCATCCTTGAACACGCTAAATGTCGATTTCGCGGCGACCGCGGTGACATCCTTGATGGTCATCTCATAGCGCAAATCCGGCGCATCGCGTCCGTATTTCTCCATCGCCTCGGCGTAGGTGATGCGTTTGAGCGGCAGGGTCATGTCGATGTTGTTGGACGCCTTAAGCACCTCGGCCAGGCACGCTTCCACGTGGCCCATCACGCTCTCGGGCTGGGCGAAGGCCATCTCCACGTCGACTTGAGTGAACTCCGGCTGGCGGTCGGCGCGCAGGTCTTCATCGCGGAAGCAGCGGGCGATCTGCATGTAGCGATCGAGCCCGGCCATCATCAGCATCTGCTTGAAGAGTTGCGGACTCTGCGGCAGCGCGAAGAAGCTTCCGTGGTACAGCCGCGATGGCACCAGGTAGTCGCGCGCTCCTTCAGGAGTGGACTTGGTCAGGATCGGCGTCTCGATCTCCAGGAAGCCATGCCGGTCGAAATAGTCGCGGATGGTCTTGGTGATCTTGTGTCGCATCATCAGGGCGTTCTTGACCGGCGTGCGGCGGATGTCCAGTACGCGGTGTTGAAGACGCAGGTCTTCATTGGTCTCGGTCTCATCCTTGATCTCGAACGGCGGCGTCTCGCTCCTGGAGAGCAGGTCCATCTCGGCCGCGATCACCTCGATCTCACCGGTCGGCAGCTTGGGGTTGGTCTTGCCCTCGCCGCGATGGGCCACGGCGCCGCGCACGCAGATCACGTACTCGCTGCGCAGCGAACGGGCCAGCGTGTGAATGTCCTTGTTGGTTGTGCCGTCGAAGCGGATTTGGGTGATGCCGCCGCGGTCGCGCAGGTCGATGAATACCATGCCGCCCAGGTCGCGGAAGTTGTCGACCCATCCGGCGAGAAGGACGGTCTTGCCAATGTCGGCGGCACGGAGGTTGCCGCAGTTGTGCGTACGTTCGTGGTAGGGGAGAGGCACCTTGAGGCTCCTGATGTTTCGCCAGGACCGCGACTTACGGCCCGAAATCAACGGCGTCATGCCGAGGATGGGGGGATTCTCAGGGGCTTTGGGGTTGGGGACAAGGTTGAATGCGGACAGGGGCATCCGATGAAACCGATAGTTCGTCTGGTAATTACTGGTTCGACAAATACACAACGGCTACGATTCTGGCATGAAAACGCAATTCAACTCCGCGTCTTCGATACGAGGTGGGTCGGTTCGGCACAGTCGCAAGGAGCTCATTCCAGTCCTTGGAGCCCTGATCGGGCTTTCGCTCACCGCGCCCATTGCCAACGGCCAGACGTTTCCGTCCGGCTTCACCGCAACCACGTTGGTCTCCACTGATCTGCCGCGTCCCATTCGGCTTTGCTTCCACGCGGATGGCCGCTTGTTCATTGCGCTGCAGGGCGGCGCCGTGCGCGTTTGGAAGGAAGATGTCGGCCTGTTGCCCACGCCGTATTACCAGTTCCCCACGACCGCGTCCGGCGAGAGCGGCCTGCTCGGCATCGCGCTCAATCCTGACCCGACTTCGGAAGACACGTTGTTTGCCTTCTACAGCGGCGCGCCCGGGGGTTCGAGTCGGGTGGTGAGAATCCGCGCGGTCAACCCCGCAGACGACGTGGCCATTCCCAACAGCGAGACGCTGATAGTCAGTCCGTCGCCGACATCTGGCAATCACAACGGCGGCGGATTGCAATTCGGTCCCGACGGAAAACTCTACGTCAGCGTTGGTGATCGTGGCGGAAATCCTCAAACTCTGACTAATTTCGGCGGCAAAATCCTCCGCTTTAATGCGGACGGCAGCATTCCCGGCGACAATCCAACGTCGTTCCAGGGGATTTCAGGCACAACAACGGATCAATATCATGCCATCTACGCCATAGGCCTTAGGCATCCCTTTCGGCTTGCGATTCAACCGGTTACGGGGCGAATTTTCTTCAACGACGTGGGTAGCGCCTCGTGGGAAGAGATCAACGAATGCTTTGCCGGGAGGAATTACGGTTGGCCAACGACCGAGGGGCCGTCCAACCCAACGACGACGCTTCAGCACACACGGCCCCTGTATTCGTATCCCCATGGCACGGGGGCGAACGCCGGAAGGGCGATTGTCGGCGGTGTTTTCTACAACCCGCCGGTGTGCGCGCTTCCGCCGGAATATTACAACTCGTATTTTTTTGCGGAGTATTACTCCGCGTGGATCAAGCGGCTCAACATCGACGACAATTCTGTGGCCAGTTTCGCCTCGGCCATCAATGGCATTACGGACATGCAGTTCGATCCGCAGGGTCGCTTGTTTCTGGTCTCCAACAACCTTAACAGGCTCATCCGCCTGGAATACACCGACCCGCTGCCGCCAACGCTTGCGCGGGAGCCGAAGTCGGTGCGTGTGTGCCTCGGCGAGACGGCCCGCTTTTCGATCGTTCCGTCGGGCAATGTGCCTCTCACCTATCAGTGGCGGCAGGATGATGTCGATCTGGTTGATGGCGGACGCATCAGCGGGGCGAACGGACTTGAATTGATCATCAGCGACGTGCAGTCATCGGATGCGGGCGACTACACATGCCTCGTCGTGAACTCACTTGGCAATGCGATGTCGCATGTGGCCGAGTTGAGCATCGGCATGACCGGCGGGTCGCGGACCGGCAACGAGATCGGCCGATTCATCGGCGTACTTCAAGCCGGCACGAGCACCGACCTTGATCGCTGCCATTTCGACTTCGACGGAAACGGACAGATTGAACTGGCCGATATGCCGGGGCTGATTGATCGGCTGCTGGAGTGAAGAATCGGCGAAACGGCCTCCGTACACGGGCGTCAGACGAGGCATGATGGGAGTTAATTTCAATGACGAATGGCCCACGTGACTTCTGATGCCATCGGCTGATAGGATAGTCTGATGCCGCCAATCTTCCGAGTTGAGGAAATCCTGGCCTTGCCCGTGTCCGATCGGCTTCGAATTGTCGAGGCAATCTGGGACAGCATCGCCGCGGAGCCGGACACGGTACCAGTGACCGATGCGCAGAAGCGGGAGATCCAGGCTCGACTGGATGCCTACAGGCGAGATCCAAGCCTTGCAATTCCGTGGGAAGTTGCACGGAAGCGCATCAGGGACGGAATTTGAACCACAACGTCCTGATCCTCCCGCAGGCGATTGCAGACGTAGCGGACGCAATCGCCTGGTATCAACAGCAGCGTGACGGCCTGGGCGCCGAGTTCGATCAGGCCTTTGACTCAGCCGCGACAACCATCAGTCAATTTCCGAAGCTGTATCCAATCGCATTTGGAAGCGTTCGGCGCTGCCTGCTCGGCCGATTTCCCTATGGCATCTTCTACGAAGTGGTTGACGACGGCGTGGTTCTTATCGTTGCAGTGCTTCATGCATCACGCGACCCGGCGACTCTGCAGGATCGCTTGTAGGGGCGACCCTTCAACAGACATTCAAACAAGTTGAGAGCCGCTCTATTCAGTTCTTTTCCGGCTTGCCAAAACGCCGACGTTGCTTCCGGCGAGGGCAAGCAAATTCGAACGCGGACTTATTGCGGCGGTGTGGGGGGCGGGTTGCGACGTGGGCGCTGGGTCGACCGGGGTGGCTTTGACGTCGTCGGCTTCGGTTTCGGCTTGGGCGTGTTGTGATCGCGCATTCGCGGCGTGTTGGGGTCGGTCTGCTGGGTGAACCGGTCGGATTCCTGGCGGTACTTCTTCTCCTCTGCGGCCATGGCTTTTTCGGCTGCGATGATCTTGCTGGCGAACAGTTTTTCCACGGCGTCGCGCGTCGTGCGGCGCATGATCATGTCGCCGGCCTTGATGAGCAGGATGCGTCCATTTTCGTCAACATAAGAAATCGACGCCGGTGAGGCCGGGCCGTCGCGCTGGTCGATTCGGTAGATCGGGCCGGAGGCCTTCAGGCCGGGCACGGATTCCTCGCCCTTCAGTTCGACGATGCGCATGACAATGTCGGAACGGGCCTGATCGAAGATGCCCAGGGCGATGACGCGCGGCTTGTCGAGCCGGTTGGTCAACCGCGGGAACATGCGGGCCATGGGCCGCGACAGGTAGGTCGGCGGCAGTTGAAACGGCGGATTCGCGGTGGAGCCTTCGCCGAGTCCGTAGGCCTGGGTCGAGAGCAGCACATTGTCCTGGCGAACTGCTTCCTCGAGCGTCGCGAGCATGCGTGCCGGCTCGTCGCCCTTGCCCGGAATGAGCGTGCAGGCACTGTCCTTCCAGTCTTCGCAGACGAGGTCGAGGCTGATAAAGGCGTTGGTCTGAATACGCTGGACGACGCCCTCGGGCGAGAAACTCCAGAATCGCTCTCGGACTTCGATGCCGGGGCGGCGGTTGTGTTCGGTCTCGTTTTCGGCGACGGCCATGAAGCCGACCACCTTGCCCTCGGATTCGACGCGGAAATAGGTCTCGGGCACGAGGGCCTTCTTGAGGCTGAGGCCGCCGACGTTTTTGAGCCAGACGAAGCCCTCTTCGCCGGCGGCCCGCAGGGTCTCGGCGTCGTAGGCGTCGGGCACCAGGGTCAGTGTGTCCAGCACGCGGTCGAAGAGCGGTTCGACCGTGCCGCGCACGCTGGCCGGGCCCTGGTAGACCAGCATGAGGAACTGCTGCCGGCGGACTTCGACGGCCGCCTGAATGCGCAGGAGCCGCTCGCCCTCGCCCATGTAAGTCGCCGCGATGGAAAGCCCGCGGCGGCCGCTGATGGTCCGCTGGCGGGCCGGCTCGATCTTCACTTCGGCGTATTCGGTCGACAGGGCCTCAAAATATCGCTGCAACACCGATTCCAGTTTCTCGCCCTCGATGCCGCCGGCTCGCTGAATGGAAAGGCTGTGTGTCTGATAGGTCTGAATCCGCTCGATCATCTCCATCAGGGTGACCGCCGAGCCGACGCGCGTGCGTACGCGGCGGACCTGCCAGCCGAGGGGCGGCTTGATGGTGAATCCGTAACTCCCGTCTAAATAGGTGTCGGCCAGGCCGACGGTGGTGCGTGCGGGCTCGGCCGCGGGGGTGATGGGTGGGGGAGGCGGAGGCGGAGGCGGAGGCGGGGGGTTCTGGGCCGGCGTAACGAAGGCAATTAGAAGCAAGATGAAAGTGTTCATGGCATCCGGTCTGGTTTAATCAGGACATTCACGAACTTGCGGGCGCTCGCAACCCATTGCGTCCGCGTCAGCCGCGGCGGTTGGATGGTCACGGCTCGTGTTCGGGATCATCGGCGGCGGGCCGCAGCTCGACCGAATCGCAAACCGCGGTCAGCAATCGCTGATTGCGCGAGCCGGTATAGACAATCCGCACCATGGATCGATCGGGCATGACCAGCGTCGCCAGGTAGGTCACCGAATCGGGGCGCGTCTTGCGTATCACCTCCCAGTTCGGGTCGATGGTCGGAATCGCGATGGGTTCGTGGATTTCATTGGGGCCGGCGGTGGTGCGTTCGACAAATTGCATCGTCGCATCCATGATCTCGTTGATCTCCTCGCTCGCGCGGTATCCCACGCCGAGGCGCCGGCCTGCGTCGGACTTGCTCTTGAAGATGAGCCGGCGGGTGTCGGAGACGAGGGACTTGTCGAGTTGAAGCGGGCGGATGGCGGTCGTCTCTTCGAAGTCGGCGGGCACCTTGAAGGAAATGGGCCAGCCGGCCGGCGCGGCGTCGACGTCGGCGAGGATGGGGGCGGACTTGGAGGAAATGACGCTGCCCGCCAGGGCCGCGACGAGCGCGGACGAGATGGCGACGATCAGGAGGGCCAGGCCCTGCCGGGCGGGTTTTTCACGGGTGTAGGCACGCCACATGGTGATTTAGCTTAGCGGGGTTTGGGGGGAGGGGCAATTCGGGATTGCTTCGGTTGCGTCGTTTGGTGCGGTAGAATCGCGGGGGAATCGATCGTGGAATGGCTTGGGCAGATAAATGCTGGTGCTTCCGCGCGGCGCGGAGCGAATTGACGGCAAATGGCCGGTGGCAACGAGCGATGAGGCCCGTGGCGATCAGAGACTAAAAAATTGACAGAATAAAGCGATGAAAAGCGGCTGCTGCTACTACTGGCGACGACTTGTCTTGAGCGGAATGGGATTGCATTTGTTCGCCGGAATCGCGGACATTCCAGCGTCGGCGTCCGCTTGCGAACTTACACAAGTACCATTTTGCACCTGGGCCGGAACTGATTCTGGCTTCTATGTTGCCGGGGACAGCGGATCAACAATCAGTTTCAACACGCTGCCCGATGGCTCCCCGAGTTACGGGGGCGCCGCTATCACGCCGGCATTTAACTACGTGTTGCAGGGGGCGCTTTTTTCTCCAGCACTTCCCAGTCTATTCATAACGGGAAATGAGCTTGGATATGGGCTTACAGCGTACAATAGCAATATTCTATCCCACAACTCGATAACTGCGCAGTTGACAAATCTCGAGCGTGGTGTAGGAGTTTATGTCGCTGGAAACAAGACACTTTTTGCATTCGATGCGCAGGGTGACTTAATCACAAGTGTGTCGCATAATTCTCTTGGGAGCGTCTACTTTTTGGGCATAAAATCCAACATTCCTATCGCTCGCGTCGTAATAGACAACGGCACGAATTCGATCACGATCGGCGATTTCGTGATCATTCACATTCCGGTCCCCGAGCCGGCCAGTGTCGCATTACTACTATTGGGTGTGCCGATCCTGCTTTGTCGTTTTGGACGGCGACGTTGATGTGAATCGGCGGCTCGATCACCGCACTACGACGATTGTGCCCGGTGAGGCGCGGAGTTGGACCGCGGCGCTGCCTTGGTTGATCGCGATTTCCAGCATGCCGGTTGAGCCGACCAGGGCCACGATCTCGCCGGGGTTCACGTCGGCGTAGGTCGCGCGAAGGGGACCGATTCGCAGTGGGCCGACGTAGACGTGCAACCGTTCGCCACCGGGTCGCGGTTGGATGTCGCCGGCGCTGATGTTCGTGATCAAGTTGCCGAAGCGATCGACATACAGGACCTGACCCTCCACGCCACCGTCCGGCAGCATCTTGGGCAGATCGAGATTGAGGATTTCCAATTCCTGAATGACCGGGCCGACGTTTTCCAGGCCGAGTCCGGCGGCGAGGTGACCTGCCACGGGGGCGAGCACGTCGCGGCCGTGGAAGGTGGCGCTGATCTCGGGGCGGAAGAGCCGCGTGTTGCGCAGTTCGCGCAGTTCCTCGATGGCGAAATCGCGGTGAATGAGGCTGACGAGCCCGTTATCCGGCGCGAGCACGGTTTGACCTTCGAAGCGGGCCGCGATGAGGCGGCGGGCGGTGCCGACGCCGGGATCGACCACGGCGACGTGAATGGTGCCTTCGGGGAAGTGCTCGAAGATCTGCCGCAGGATGAATGCGCCGTGCACGACGTCATGCGGTCCGATGGCGTGTGTCACGTCGACGATGCGGGCGTCGGTCGCGCGCTGGAGCATCACACCCTTCATGCAGGCGATGTAGTGGTCGGATTCGCCGAAGTCGGTGGTGAGTGTGATGATCTTGGCCATGTCCGAAAAACCTTCGCAGGAGGGTGTGTTGTGCCTGACCGATTATTCTGCCCGGCGATACGGGGTCAACCGATCAACCGCGCAGTTTGACAAAGGCAGCGCCGATGCCGGCGGTCAACATGGCGAGCGTCGCCGGGTCCGGGATTGTCGCCTCGGGGGTGAAACCGGTCTCCGGGCCGACAACCGTGGGTATGGTCGGTACGCCGGCCTGAAGCGAACTTATCCACAGGAGCAGGACGCCGGCCACGGCGATCAGATAACAAATGGCTCGCTGAATGACCAGGGTATTGCGTGTGTCGCTTGCCATGATGGTGTCCCCCCGTGGACGCCGGCGCTCGGTCGCGAAGGCCGTGTCGTCGAGGGAGCCCAAGGTGCAGGCTCCGTGCCCCCTGACGTATGGTCCTGGTTGAAGGCGGCGGGAACCAATGGAACGATACCCTCGGTGGTATTATTGGACATTGGACCACTGATTCAGGCTGGCGCGGCCCTGCCGATTGGGAGGGCATGGTGCGACGCGGAGAATTCGGGCCGTTTGCAAGTACAAACAGAGCATAAGGTTATGACGGGCGTTTGGCGTTTCGCGGACGCGGATTGGCGTGCTAGAATAGTCGGACTATCAATGAACTTGGGGTCGCCCGTCCTTTGGGCGATACAGGTTTCAATCGCCGGGGCCATGCGCGTTATAGTGGCCCCGTTCGTCCGGTCAGCCGCGCCCGCGGATGTCGGCACGATGTCGCCGGGGACGCGGATCGCCCGGCCGTGTGGCAAGACTTGTGTTTGGAAAATCGCGCCCTTCGCGACAATCTGAATCCCGCCGTCGACTGCCCGATCTCCGCAAACCGGTTTTCCAGCGCGTAAAGAGCGCCTTCGGTACGCCATTTCTGATTGCTGTCGGCTTCTTTGTCATCGCCACCGTCATCGTGATCAGCGGTGAGGACCGTTTCACGCGGACCGAGGGGATTCCGAACGACCGTCCGATCTTCTCCCGGGTCAGTTTTGAACGGGTAAACGAACTTCGCACGGCGGAGATGTTGAAGAACGCGCAACAACTGGTGCCGAATTACTACCGGTTGAACACGGCGCTGATCGAACGGATCGAAGCGGAGTTTCTCGATCTGCATGCAGCGGTGAAGGCGGCCGAGAACTTCGAGGCATTCAATACCGCATCCAAGAATCGATGGGAGATTGGCGAGGCCGGGTTCCGCCAATTGAAGGATCGGACCGACGACGCCGGCAGCAAGCAGTTCAAACGCGACGTCGAGGCGGTTGCCGCCCGGCTCAAGCGCGAATACATGATCGAAAAGCCCGAGCCGGATCGCGAGATTCGCAGCACGGCCTCCGAGATTCAGGTCGACAAGGGTGAGGGCAAGTTCGAGGGCGTCGGCAAGGAGCGGCTGACTTACGCCGTCAACCCCGATCACATTCAGGCCCTGGCTCGGTCGGCGGTGACGACCGTGTTTCCGCCGGATGCACGGGCCGGGCTGCGTGCGATCATCCAGCGACAGATCGAGGCCCCCGGCGCCGGCAAGCAGCGACACCAGCCGATCTATGCGTACGACCGCGAGCATACGCGGCAGCGCATCGCGGCCGCGGGAAACAGTCCCGAAGTGGTCGCCAAGGACGCCTACGCACCCGGCGATCTGCTCGTGAAGGCGGGCGTGTTGGATCGCGAGGAAGTGGCCCTGCTGGAGTCGGAGCACCAGGCGTATGTGCTACAACGCGAGCACGAACCCGAGTTGCACCGGCAGTGGCGATCGCGACAGCTTGGCCTGGCCGGCATTGTGCTGATCATCACGCTCGGTCTCGCGGTGTATTCCATTCGATATCAGTCACGCGTGGTGAAGAACCCGGCGCGGGCACTGGCATTCGCCGTTTTGATTCTAGCGGCGCTCATTGCCACGCAGATCTTCAGCGTCAGCGGCTCGCAGTATTGGAGCGTCGCCCCGGTTACCGTCGTGGCCGCGATCTTGACGATTGCCTATGCCCAGCGCTATGCCATCGGCGCGACGGCACTGGTGTCCATTCTGCTGGTCATTTCCATCAGCGGATCGGTCGCCCTGTTCCTCGTGCAACTGACGGTCATCAGCGTCGTGTCGCTGCTGCTGTCGGACATTCGCACGCGGTTGAAGATGGTGGAAGTCGGCGTGCTGACGGCGCTGGCGGCGGGATTCGCCGCTGGGGTTGTCGGCATGACGCGCGGCTTGCCGTTTCAGTTGCTGATGACTGACGCGCTGCGGGCGCTGATCGGCGCACTGGCCGGCGTGAGCATCATCCTCGTGCTACTGCCGCTGATCGAGAAGACCTTCCGCATCGCGACGAGTCTGACGCTGCTCGAATGGGCCGACACCAGCACGCCGCTGCTGAAGCAGTTGATTCAAAAGGCGCCCGGCACCTGGCAGCACAGCCATCTTTTGGGCAGCATGGCCGAATCGGCCGCCGAGGAAATCGGCGCCAACGGCTTGCAGGTCCGCGTCGGGGCCTATTACCACGACATTGGAAAAATGCTGAAGCCGCAGTACTTCGTCGAGAACCAGCGTGCCAACATGAACGCCCATGACCGGCTGGCGCCGACGATGAGTCTGCTGGTCATTCTCGCCCACGTGAAGGACGGTTTGGCCCTGGCGAAGGAGTATGGCCTGCCGCCGGTGCTGCATCAGTTCATTGCCGAGCATCACGGCACCACGGTCGTCCGGTACTTCCACACCATGGCCGCCCAGCGGGCCGAGGAAGAGGGGCTGGATGACCGCGAGGTGAGCGAGACCGAGTTCCGCTATGGCGGGCCGAAGCCGCGCTCGCGCGAAAGCGCGATTCTCATGCTGTGCGACGGCGTCGAAGGCGCGGTTCGCTCACTGCAGGACCCCACGCCTGGCCGCATCGAGGCGGTGGTGCATGAGATTGTGATGGCCCGGCTGATGGACGGGCAACTGGACGATTGCGATTTCACGCTGAAGGAGCTTTCGCGGGTCGAGCAGTCGCTGGTTCGCAGTCTTTGCGCCATTCACCACGGCCGCATTGCCTATCCGAAGGCGCCGGAGAAGGAGAAGTCCGATCGCAAGTCGGCGGTGCATACGGTTCGCAGTGCTTGACCCAAGTTCAAAGAACTTGATTCAAAGCAAACTTGGGGCTCGTGTGGACTACGGCCGGTAGCCGCCGCGTTCGGGATTACGTCCCTCGGCGCTTCGCAACTTGCGCTCGGTGTCGACCAGTTTCTGCATGGTCTTCGCCTGTTTGGCATTGCAGGCGTCGAGTTCCTCGCGAAGTTCGCGCAATTCACCCTTCGCATTCCGCAATTTCAGGTCGGCGTCGTCGTATTTGTCCTCCGCATCTTTCACGCGGCGTGCTGAGATCATCTGTTCCGCCTTGAGCTTCGCATTCTCGACCTGGAGCGTTGAGAGTTTGAGGGACTGGTTGACCTGCTCCGAGATGTGCCGAGGGGTATCCATGGCCTCCCCGAGGTTTGAACCGGCGCCACTGAGAGAAATACGGGCACGGCCCAGTTCGAGTTTTAGTTCGGCCGTCCTCGCGGCGAGCGCGGCCCGGTGCATGCGATTGCTGCGGGCCGTCAGGGCGAAATGGAGACAAATAAGTGGAATTGCGGTCAGAAACACGGCGCACACCGCGACCAGCGCCCGCGATCTCGGCCGGCGTGCGGCCCAAGCAGCCGCCGGACGAATGCTCGCATCGCCGCATTTTCGGCAGAACTCGCTGACGGCGGGATTGCTCGCGCCGCACCTGGCACAAATGACGAAAGTATTCCGAGATTCCGGAGGGTCGGGGCCCATGGTTGCATCCTAACGGCCAGGAGCATTCTAACCGTTCGTCAGAGGCCGCACGGGAAACGCTATCCACGCCCCTTTGTTGACGTGGAGATGGCTCGGCGAATCGTCTCGGTCAAACGAATGGGGAGAAACCTCTCAGTATCGAACAGGTAATCCTCGCCCGTTTCATCCAAGACGCGGATCAATCCACGGGTAGCGCCCTCGGGATCCGGCAATACCCGATAAAGCTTTGCTTTTTCCAAGGAAGCTTCGTACCCCGAGTTGTCAATGCAGATCACGTACCGCGCATCTCGTCGGATTCCACCTGTCGATTTCCTTTTTGTGCGTGTCGTCATGTTTCAATCGATGAGTCGCTTGATCTTCATTTCCTTGCGGCCGACACCATGGCACTCAAACCAATGCAATTCAGCCTTCGATATTGTATCGTCCGGCAGGCGCACCCGGCCGATTGCCTTCAGTTTCCGCCAGCGCGTTCCGCCGTACTGTTTGCGTAATCGAGGCAGTGCACGAATCGCCCTTCCGACCGCGATGGTTTCGACGTGTTCGAGTGGGCCCACAAGCTCAAAGTCCATAACCCGCTACCTCGTCACCACCGGCAGCGGCAGGCTGCCGTCGGCTCGGGGGAGGGGGTCGGGCGGTTTGATGGTGACCGCGCCGCCTCGGAGCGTGGCCTCGCCGCGTTCGACTCGTTGCGCGAAAGCGAGGCTTTCTTCATATAACGCGTCGAGCATGTCGGCCTCGCTGACCGTGCGCTTCTGCTCGCCCTGCACGTAGATGATGCCCTTGCCCTTGCCGGCGAAGACCGCGACGTCGGCGCCCTCGGCCTCGCCGGGGCCGTTGACCACGCAGCCCATGACCGCGACCTTGACGGGTGTCTTGATCGTTGCCAGCCGCGTGCGCACCTCCTGCACCAGGTTGATCAGGTCGATCTCGATGCGTCCGCAGGTGGGGCAGGCGATCAGCTCCGGCTCGACGCGCGGCTTGAGGCCGAGGCAGTTGAGCATTTCCTTCGCGTCGTGCACTTCATAGACCGGGTCGCTGGCATAACTGATGCGTACCGTGTCGCCGATCCCTTCGGCCAGCAGGGTGCCCAATGCGACCACGCTGCGGATGCAACCGGTCTCCTTGGGGCCGGCGTGGGTCACGCCGAGGTGCAGCGGGAAGTCGTATTTCGCACTGATGGCCTGATAGGCGCGGATGACGATGCGCGGGTCGATGCTCTTGGCCGAGATGACCACGTCGTGAAAGTCGTTCTCGTCGAAGATACGGATGTATTCTTCGAGCTTCTCCAGCATGATGTCGATCATGTATTGCGCGTAGTCGGCCTCAAGCGAGGCCTTCTCGGCGGCGCGCTTGTCCTTGTCCTTGCGCTCGATGATGCCGCCTTCGTTCACGCCGACGCGGATGGGAATGGAGCGTTCGCGGCAGGCCCGGATGACGCGATCGACCTGGGCGCGGTCCTGGATGTTGCCGGGATTGAGGCGAATCTTGTGCACGCCGGCCTCGACAGCCTCCAGCGCGCGTTGAAAATGAAAATGCACATCGGCCACGATGGGCACCGGCACCTGCGGCAGGATGTGCCTGAGCGCCTCGGTGTCACGCGGCTCGGGCACGGCCACGCGGACGATGTCGCATCCGGCCTGGGCCAGGGCGTGAATCTGCTTGACGGTGGCGTCGATGTCGTAGGTGTAGGTCGACGTCATCGACTGAATGGAGACGGGCGCATCGCCGCCGATGGCGACGGGGCCGACGTGAACGGAGCGGGTTTTTCGGCGTGGGGGCATGAATGCTCAGGAGAAACTTAAGGCTTTATTAGCTGTCATCGCCCGCGAGTTCGAGTGCGCGGCCGCTTTTGCTTCTTCGGCGTCGCTTTTTTCGCGACGCTTGACTTTTTCAAGTCTTTCCACGGAATGTCGCGATTGAGTTGAGTGAGAAACGAGTCCACATCTCGTCCAGCGTCGTCCCACAAGCGACGACGAATCTCACGGATCTCGTCAACGACTTTTTCAGCTTTGCGGATTTCGGATTTTGAAGCTGCCATTAGTGCTCTGCCTCCGGCAATAACATGACCGGTGTCGTGATCACTGGAGACGTCAATTTGAGCCTCGCATTGACAGTTGAAATGTGCCTAGCCTTATTGGCGTTCGCCAGATGCCGGCAATTCCACGTCACCAGAAAATCCAATCCATGCATTGAAGCCATCGCCAGATGCGCGGCATCTCCCATTGCATCCTTCGGCATGACCATGTTTGCCATGTAGTATTGTATCACTTTGCGCAGGCCCGGTGGCTCATTGAGGATTTCCGCTTCTATTACCAGGTCTAGGCATTGCGTGGACTTGGGAGACGGGGTTTCAGCCAGTTCTCGTAGCACAAATCTCGATGTGACTAGCTTGTAGTTATGGCGGTGAGTGTCCCACCATTGTCGGGTGAAGTCCCGCCAGGTTTGCACGATTCGAGCAGTACGCGTTTCGAAGTAGAAACTGGGAATCGTCGATTCAATGTAAACGGATGGCATCCGAGTCCTTTAGTCAGTCCCCAAACTTGATCCCCTGGGCCAGCGGCAACTGCGTCGTGTAATTGATCGTATTAGTCTGCCGGCGCATGTAGGCCTTCCAACTGTCGCTGCCGCTCTCTCGGCCGCCGCCGGTTTCCTTTTCGCCGCCGAAGGCCCCGCCGATCTCCGCCCCGCTGGTGCCGATGTTCACGTTGGCGATGCCGCAATCGCTGCCGGTCGCCGAGAGGAACCGCTCGGCCTCCAGCAGATTGCGGGTAAAGATCGCGCTCGACAGGCCCTGCGGCACATTGTTGTGCATCGCGATGGCGTCGTCGAACTTCTCGTAGCCCATGATGTACAGGATCGGCGCGAAGGTCTCCTCTTGCACGATCTTGAACTCATTACGAGCATTGGCGAGACACGGTTCGACGTAGCAGCCGCCGGGATATTTGTCGCCCGACAACGGCCTTCCACCGTACAGCACCTCGCCGCCTTCGGACTTCAATCGCGAAAGGGCGCTCTGCATGTCGCGGACAGCCCCGGCGTCGATGAGCGGGCCCATCAACGTGCCTTCTTCGAGCGGGTTGCCGATGCGCACCTGCTTGTACGCGGCGATCAGCCGATCAGTGAGGTCCTTGCGAATCGACTCATGCACGATGAGCCGACGCGTGCTGGTGCAGCGCTGGCCGGCCGTGCCGACCGCGCCGAAGACGAGGGCGCGCATGGCCAGCGAGAGATCGGCTTCAGGCGTGACGATGATTGCGTTGTTGCCGCCGAGTTCAAGAATCGTGCGGCCCAGTCGCTTGCCGACCACTTCGCCGATGCGATAGCCCATGCGGCACGAGCCGGTCGCCGACACCAGTGGAATACGCCTGTCGTTGATCAACTCTTCGCCGACCGTGCTGCCTTTGCCGATGACCAGGCTGAAGATCGCCGGATCGTGACCCATGTCGCGGCAGACCTCGGCGGCAATGCGCGTCACGGCGACGGCGGTCAGCGGCGTCTTGCTCGACGGTTTCCACAATGTTGAATTGCCGCAAACTGCCGAAAGGGCGCTGTTCCAGCACCACACCGCGACGGGAAAATTGAATGCACTGATGACCGCGACCACGCCAAGCGGATGCCACTGCTCATACATGCGATGGCCGGGCCGCTCGCTGTGCATGGACAGTCCATACAGTTGTCGCGACAGACCGCAGGCGAAGTCGCAGATGTCGATCATCTCCTGGACTTCGCCCTCGCCCTCGGCTGTGATCTTGCCCATCTCCAGCGAGACGAGCGCGCCCAGTTCCTTCTTGCAATCACGAAGGGCGTTGCCGAGCCGGCGGACGAGTTCGCCGCGAACCGGCGCGGGTACCGTGCGCCAGGTCTCGAATGCGGCGGCGGCCGACGCAACCACCTTGTGGTACTCCCCGGTCGTGGCCTGCCGCACCGTGCCAATGACGCGACCGTCGACCGGCGAGGTGGACTCCAGCGTATCGCCCGATCCGAACCATTCGCCGTTGAATGCGCCCGGAGCGGTTTGATCAAGTCCGAACTTCTTCAGGATGTCTTTCATGCAGTGGATTCTCATCTGGGAGATTGCTGGATTTCGATCAGGCTTCGAACACGCCGATCAGGAGTTTGGCGGCGGCTTGGGCTTGCTGGGCTTGGCCGTGGTCTCGGCTGGATTCTCGGGCTCGTCTTCCATGGTGCTGGCGCGACGCACGACGACGCTCACTTCCAGCGCCTGCGTCGCGGCGACCTTCTGTCCCACGCCCTTGCCGGAAATCTTGTAGTCTGAAAGGTTGACTTTGAACGAGGACTTGATGCCGAGCCCTTCCTTTTCCTTTGGCGAACCAAACCAGGTCATCGTGAAGGGAATCTGGGCATCGCGTTCCTCGCCGTTCATGGCCATCTTGCCGACGAACTTTCCCTTCACGCTTTTGCCGGTCTTGCCGGCCGCCTTCAGTTCCTCCATGCCGGTGATGGTGAACACGATGTCGGGATGCTCGGCAGTGTTGACCCACGGCGATTCGAACATGTGCTGATTGCGCATCGGCTTGCCGGTGTCGAGCGACTTCCAGGCCACGGTGAACTTGCCCTCGACCTTGTCGAGTTTGGCGGGATTGAGGGTGATCTCGCCATTGATGGCCTTCGATCGGCCCTTGAAGGTCTCGGCCGAGGTCTTGCTGGTGAACACAACGGAGTTGCGCTTCGACTTCTTGTCGACCGCGAACTTGATCTCCTCGTCCAGCGCACCCTCCATCGTGGCGGGCTTTGGACCGGTCGGCGGGGCCTTGGGTTCGGGCGGCTTGTTGCCGGCGGGCCGCTGGCGCTGAGCGGCCGCCGTGGATACGAATGACAGCGATACGACGAGCGCCAAGATCGCGCGACGGTTTCCTGAAGACAAAAGGGTGAACACGGTCAACCTCCGATGGGTTAGAGAACCACGTCAGAACCAGATGGGAATGATAATTCTTCGGGCGATATTTCGCCAGTTTTCAGAGAGTTTCGAAAACGCCGGTGGAATGGGTACGTGCGGCCGATGGGCGTCGAATTCACGCGTGCGGGAGGCGGCGAATCACCGGGCGTCAACGGCCTGCGGAGTCGGTGCGCATGAGTTCTTCCAGCGCTTCGTGGGCGCGCTCGCGCTGCTCATACGGGGGCAGGGTCTTGATTCGCTTGGCGGGCAGACCTCCCCAGAGTTCGTTCTCGCCGATCGTGGTGAACGGCGGGACGACCGCGCCGCCGAGGATGACCGCGCCCTTCTTGATGGTGCAGCCGCCGTAGACGATGACGTTTCCGCCGAAGAGCACGTCGTCTTCGATGACGGTGCGGCTGATGATAATGGTGTCGCGTTCCTGGGAGTGGGCCGCGACGATGGTGCCGAAGCCGAAGGTGACATTGCGGCCGATGGTGGTCAGGTGCGGGTCGAGCAGGACCGGATCGATGATGTAGCACGACCGGCTGCGCGGACCGAAGATGCGGCCCATGATCCAGACGAACGGCGGGAAGTTGGCGATGTTGAAGACCAGGAAACCGGGGAAGGGCGCATGGTAGCGGGCCTTGGTGAGCACGGCGATGAAGCAACTGGAGATGATGTTCCAGTTGGGCGCCTTTCCCGGCACGAGCCTGTAGCGTCCGTCTTTTGGCGTGGGGATGAGCGCGCGCTGAAATGCGAGAAACAGCACATAAACGATGTTGTACAGAACCACCCAGGCGACGCCAATCTGGGCCAGCTCATAGGTGCTTCTAAATGGACGAGATAGAATGTCGTCGAGACCGGTGTAGTGTTTCGGCCAGATCTGAAACTTGAGGATGATGTAGGCGGTTACCGTGCCCGAGAAGGACCAGATGAACGCCCGCCAGCCGGCATCAAGCAGCAGGAAGAACCGCAGGCCAATGATCGGATCGAGGGGCTTGGCGGGTTTCAGGGGATCGGCCATGTATGAGGGTCCTTCGTGTTGAATCGAGTGCGAGTGGTATTCGAGAACGCCGGCAATTGTGACGTGGCGGTGAAGGCGCGGCAATGAGTCGATGGACGGACGCTGATTTACGCTTCATGGGCGAGGCGCTTGAACTGGCCAGGCACGGCGAGGGGTTCGTCGAACCGAACCCCATGGTCGGCTGTGTTTTGGTGCGGCGTGGAAAAGTCGTTGGCGGCGGCTGGCATCGGCGATTTGGCGGACCGCACGCAGAGGTGGAAGCGTTGCGGAAGGCGGGCAAGGCGGCGCGTGGTGCGACGGCCTACGTGACGCTCGAGCCTTGCTGCCATTGGGGCAAGACGCCGCCGTGCGTGGATGCGTTGATCAAGGCGGGGGTGGCCCGCGTCATCGCCGGCGCGATAGACCCGAATCCCATGGTCGCGGGCAAAGGCCTGCGCCGGCTTCGCGCTGCCGGAATCAAGACGAGCATCGGCCTGATGCGCGACCCGGCCGCTGAGTTGATCGCCCCCTTCACGCGCGTTCATCGCGACAAACGTCCCTATTTCATCTTGAAGTGGGCACAATCCATCGATGGGCGGATCGCGACTCGCTCGGGCGATTCGAAGTGGATTTCTTCAGACGCGAGTCGCCGCGCGGCACATGCAATCCGTGCGCGGGTTGATGCGATCGTGGTCGGGATCGACACGGTGATTGCCGATGATCCGGACCTGACGGCACGCCTGGTCAAGCCGAACCGCATCGCGATGCGGGTGATTCTCGACGCGGCCCTTCGCACCCCGCTGAAGGCCAAACTCATTCAATCGGCCCACGCCGTTCCGACGCTGATCATTACGAAGCGGGCGATTCGTGCGACCGCGCGCGCCAGGAGACTCGAAGCGCTGGGTTGCATGTTGATGGACGTGCCGCACGGGGCGGCCGGCTTTGACCTGCACGCGCTGGCCCGCAAGTTGTGCGATGGCGGCATGACAAATGTCATGATCGAGGGCGGCGGGCGCACCCTGGGTTCATTCCTCGATGCCGGTCTCGCGGATGAGGCCCGGATATTCGTGGCCCCGCGGCTTATCGGCGGGCATGACGCGCCCGCGGCACTGAATGCGCGCGGCCCGATCGACATGTCCGTCCTGCCCGCGGCAAGGGTCACGGCCATCGAGTCGATCGGGCCCGACCTGTGCTACCATGTCCGCCTGTCATGAGTCGATCCGCGCGTTTCGAGACAGCCATCTTCATTGCGATCATCGGCGTTGCGGCGGCCCTGCGGCTTCCCGGCCTCGATCGTGTTCCGCCCGAATTGAACCAGGACGAGGCCTCGCGCGGCGTGGACGCGTGGCAGATTCTCAAGACAGGGGCCGACCGGCATGGCCATCATTTGCCCTTCTTTTTGGAGAGTTTCGGCCCCGGCGACTGGACAGCGGCGCTGACGACCTACATCACCGTGCCGTTCGTCGCGATTCTGGGCCCGACCACGGTGGCCATGCGGCTGCCGGACGCGCTGCTGGGCACGGCGACGGTGGCGATTGTCTATTTCTGGTTGCGCAGAGGGCGCGGTTGGAGGGCCGCGGCATGCGCGGCGGCCGTGCTGGCCACGAATCCGTGGCACATAGCACTCTGCCGCACGGCTCATGAGTCCGGCTTCGCGCCGTTTTTTCTCGCGCTGGCGTTACTGGCATTGGATCGCGCCGGTGTCGTGACCACCGATGACGCTGATGCGAACGCGACTGCCGGACGGCGGGCGCTCTGGGCCGCTCTGGCTGGGTTCATGCTGTCGATGCACACCTGGTGCTATCCGGCAACGCGGCTCTTCACGCCGCTGTTGTGTGCCGCGATTCTCGCGCTGTATTGGAAACGGATTCGGGCGATGGTCGCACTTCGCGACGGGCGTCGCATTCTGGCGTGCGGCGCGATCAGCCTGATCGCGGGGGCTTCGCCGATCTGGCTGACGGCGCTGGGCCATCCCGAACGCCTCGCGGCGCGGGCTGCGGTGACGCTGCGGATGTACGGCGGCGGCTCCATGGCGGAAATCGTTGCCGACATCGGTCGAAACTGGCTGCTGAATGTCGATCCGCGCTACCTCTTCATCGAGGCCGATGAAATGAGCGGGGCGGTCATCCCGGGGGTCGGACAGCAACTGCCCGCCATCGCGCCGCTGCTTCTGGCCGGGTTGATTGCGTGCATGATCCGCTGCCGGGGGAGCGCCTTTGCGGCGTTTGTCATCGCATGGTGGTTGATCTACCCCATTCCCGCAGCCGTCTGTCACGACTGGAACCCGCACCCGATGCGCACCGTGGGCGGCATGCTGGTGTATCCGGTCCTGGCGGCCATCGGATTTGATTGGCTCTTCGTCACGCAGGAGGCCGTTCGAAGGATTCGTCGGCGCGGCGCGCTTGCGGTCGTCGAGCTGGCGGCGCTGGTGAACGTGGTCTATTTCGGTCGCGTCTATTTCACCGATTTCCAGGTTAAGGCCGCGCCGCTTTACCAGACCGGCTTGATACAAGCGCTGCGAGCCGCGGAGGACGATGGCGATTCCCATATGCAATACGTCGTCACGAATTCCACGCTGCAGCCCTACATCTACGCGATGTGGCTGGACGCCTTGCGCGCCGGGAGCGCTGTCTCAACCGAAATAGACGCAGAACCGGGGCCGCGCGGATTTCATCAAGTCACCGGCTGGGGGCGTTATGCGTTCGCACCGGCACACACGGACGGCTTCGACGAGGCCGTGCAATCATTCCAGGAACGATTGGCAGGCTGGACGGCCGAAGGCACGCCGCTGCGCGCGATCGTTCGCGAGTCCGAGGCGGGCGTACGACCGGTGCTGGCGCGATTCGTTCACGGCGATGGCAGCGACGCCTACCAGAATTTCGTGATTTGCGATCTCACGGCCACGGATCTGTCTCGAGACGTACCAGCGACGCCCTAACACCGGAGTGACCGCGGAATTCGAGCAATTACGGTTGACCGCAATTCGCCTGTTTTTCAATCCTTGCAAACCCATGCGGGTTGCCCCGACAATGGCGCCACCTAAGAGAAGTCGCCGTCCGGTCGTGGAGCCACGGCACTTTGATCGTATTAGGAATCGGAATCGCGCATGATCGCCGCCAGCCTGCCGGAACTTGGATATCAACCCATCGTCGCACTGATCCTCGTGATCATGGCGCTGGGCGGGACCATCATGCTGATCACCCATGTGCTACCCAAGCCGGGCCGTCAGGGCGAGCGGAAGGACGCCACTTACGAAGCCGGCATGGATCCCATCGGCGATGCCCGGCGGCGATTCAACGTCCGATTTTATCTGGTGGCGATGCTGTTCCTGCTGTTTGACGTCGAGTTGATCTTTATCTACCCGTGGGCGAAGGTTTTCACCTCGGGCGCTTCGGGGGCGGCGTCCAACGTCAGCATGACGTTCCTGTTCTACGAAATGCTGATCTTCATGCTGATTCTGCTGGTGGGGTACACCTACGCGTGGCGCAAGGGCATATTCCGGTGGGATTGAGCCGGGATTCGTGGCGAAGTCGAGGTTCGTTTTTCCATTTTTTTCTGATTTTTTTCCTTGTCTGAAAACTCGCGCTGACGCTTAGGCCGGCCCGCCCGATGGCTTTGCCGGGGTGGTTGCATCGGCTAAGATGTGGCATCTGAACGATGGGCCGGAGCCTCTGAATGCTGAAGCACGAGACCAACCCGCACGACATGTCCAGCGAAGACGTTCTGACGACGCGCTTCGACAAGCTGGTCGACTATTTTCGCGAGAACGGGATCAACTGGGCCCGGAAGAACTCGCTCTGGCCGCTGCCGTTTGCCACCGCCTGCTGCGGAATCGAACTGATGGCGACCGGGGCCAGCCGCTACGACATTGCCCGATTCGGGGCCGAGGCCATGCGGTTCAGCCCGCGGCAGGCCGACCTGCTGATCTGCGCCGGACGCGTGGCGATCAAGATGATGCCGGTCCTGCAGCGCATTTACTTGCAGATGACCGAGCCGAAGTGGGTGATTTCGATGGGGGCCTGTGCCTCGACCGGCGGGGTGTTTGACACCTATGCCGTGGTACAGGGCGTCGATCAATTCTTGCCGGTCGATGTGTATGTGCCCGGCTGCCCGCCGCGGCCCGAGACGCTGCTTGAAGGCCTGATGGCAATTCAGCGGGTGGTCGAGCGCGACGGTGTGAAGAGCAGCAAGGAACGCGGCAAGGGGCTTCGCATGGTGGCGATGCCGACGGTTCAACTGGGCGTGCCGCAAACGGCCGGCGCGGCGGGGGAGTGAGAGATGGCGTCCGTCGCGAACATGGCCGTGATTCTGCGTGACAGGTTTCCCGGCGTCGCCTTCGAGCCGACGCCGTTGTTGATGCGCGGCGCGGTCGCCGGCGATCAGGAGTTTCTTCGCGTCGAGCCGGCGCGACTGGTTGAGGTGCTCAGGTTTCTGCGGGACGACCCGCGCATGCGATTCGAGCAGTTGTGCGATCTGACATGCGTGGACTACCTGAACTTTCCGGATGCAACCGATCGCTACGGCGTGGTGTATTCGCTGTTGTCGCTGACCCACAACCATCGCCTCTGGCTGAAGTGCTTCGTGAATGACCCAACGCCGAAGTTGCCGAGCGTGACCGCAATCTACGCCGGGGCCAACTGGATGGAGCGGGAAGTCTTCGACATGTTCGGCGTGGCGTTTGATGACCATCCGGACCTGCGGCGAATTCTGACATGGGATGGTTTTGAGGCCAATCCGCTTCGCAAGGACTATCCTCTTCGGGGCAAGGGCGAGCGCGAGAACTATGAAGTGCTGACGCGCGAGAGTGCCTGACCCCGTGCGGCTTGGGTTGAGTCAATCGTGTCATTACGGACCGTGATCGGTCAGGTGGAATCTTCGGAATGCGGATTTTCGGCATCATTCTGGTCCTCGCAGCGCTGGGAGGCGGGGGATACTACGGCTACCAGAAGTGGCAGGGGGATGACGTCCGCAGCGAATTCGTCGTGGCCACCCTGTCGCGCGGCAACATCACCAAGACCGTCTCGGCCACCGGCACGGTCGAGCCGCTGGTCAAGGTGGTCATCGGATCACAGGTCAGCGGTCAGATTCTGAAGTGGTACACCGATTTCAACGCGCCGGTCACCGAGGGCATGGTGATGGCCGAATTGGATCCGCAGCGATTCGTCTCGGCGCGCGATCAGGCCCTGGCCGATCTGGCGATCGCCAAGGCCGGCGAAGAGGAGGCCCGCGTTCGATTCAAGGATTTGGAGCGCGAGCGCGATCGCATCGCCCGGCTTCGTTTGTCATTCACGGCCAGTGAAAACGAACAACTCGTGGCTGCGGCCGCCGCCGATGCAGCTCAGGCCGCGTTGCTTGGCGCCAAGGCCCGGGTCGAATCGGCCGAGGCTTTGCTTCGCGCCGTCGAAGTCGATCTGGATCGCACGACCATCCGCGCCCCGATGGACGGCGTGGTCATCAGCCGCGACATCGACGTCGGTCAGACGGTGGCCGCGTCGCTGCAGGCCCCAACGCTTTTTACGATCGCGAATGACCTGTCCAACATGCAGGTCAACGCCAACGTCAGCGAGGCCGACATCGGGCTGATCAAGGAGGGCATGACTTCCTCGTTCACGGTCGACGCCTATCCGACGCGGACCTTTCACGGGACGATCTCGCAGATTCGCTACAACGCCACGGTGCTCGACAGCGTGGTGACGTATGTCACACTGATTCAGGTAAAGAATGAAGATCTCGCCCTGCGGCCCGGCATGACCGCGAACGTCACTTTTGAAGTGGCCAAGGCGGAGGACGTCATCAAACTGCCCAACGCGGCCTTGCGATTCAACCCGGCCCCGCCCCAGCCCAATCAGCCGCCGGTCTCGACTCAGAATTCAGGCGGCCCGACGATTTATACCATGGTCAACGGACGTCCCCGGGCCATCCCGGTGAAGATCGGCCTGTCCGACGGATCGTTCACCGAACTGGTGCAGGGCGAATTGCGCGAGGGCGGCGAAGTCATCACCGATCGCGACTGGACCGTGGGCGGCGCCCGGCGGACGGACATGGCGGGCTCGGTGCGATTGCGCCGCATGTAACGGGGAGCGCGCCGCCTGTGAGCACCGAACTTGTCATCGCCCGCGACCTCTGGAAAACCTACCACATCGGCGAAATCGCCGTGCCGGCCGTGCGCGGGGTGAGCCTGTCGCTGCCGGCCGGCCAGTTCACGGCCATCATGGGGCCCAGCGGCTCGGGCAAGAGCACCTTCATGCATCTCGTCGGTTGTCTCGATCGGGCCGACCGGGGAGAACTGGTCATCGGCGGAACCCAGGTGAACGATCTGTCCAAGCGGCAACTCGCGGCCCTGCGAAACGAGAAGCTCGGCTTCGTGTTTCAGAGTTTCAACCTGCTGGCCCGCACCAGCGTGCTGGACAACGTGGCCCTGCCGCTCTCCTATCGCGGCGTGCGGCGCGGCGCCCGGCGCAAGGCCGCCGCCGCCATGCTGGAACACGTCGGCCTTTCGGACCGCTCGCACCATCAGCCCAATCAACTCTCCGGCGGACAGCAGCAGCGCGTGGCCATTGCCCGGGCGCTGGTGACGCGGCCGCTCATCCTGCTGGCCGACGAGCCGACGGGAAATCTCGACAGCAAGACAAGCGTGGAGATCATGGCCCTGCTGCAGCAGCTCAACCGCGACAGCGGCCTGACCATTGCCCTGGTCACCCACGAACCGGACATTGCGAAGTTCACCCAGCGCGTGGTGAGTTTCAGGGACGGCGTCGTGGCGACGGATGTCCTGAATGACCGCGTCATCGACGCCACGCCGGCGGACCGGGCGGTAGCCTGAGCACCAGGCGCATTGAGTCCGCCTGTGAGCCTGCAAGCAGCCCCGGCTCATTCATTGCCGTTGACCGCGATGGCCGTCCGAAGCACTTTTGCGTGCCGCTATGATGTAACCATGGATCACAAGCAGGTCGGGGAGTTCTGGAACGGGAACGCCGAGGCGTGGACGAAGTTATCCCGGGCAGGGTATGACATCTACCGCGATCACATCAATACACCCGCATTTTTCGAGATGTTGCCCGATGTGAAGGGGCTGGCCGGCATCGACATCGGCTGCGGCGAGGGGCACAACACGCGGCTGCTGGCCCAGCGCGGGGCGCGGGTGTGCGGCGTGGACATTTCCGATATTTTCGTCCGGCACGCGCGGGACCACGAGGCGGCCGAGCCGCTGGGGATCGAATATCGCGTGGCGAGCGCGGTCGAGCTGCCTTACGTGCGCGGCCAATTCGACTTTGCCACCGGTTTCATGAGCTTCATGGATGTGCCGGAGACGGGGCGCGTCTTGGCGGAGGCCCTTCGGGTGCTCAAGCCCGGCGGGTTTCTACAGTTTTCGATTTCGCATCCGTGCTTCAACACGCCACATCGGCGCAACCTGCGCGGCGGCACGGGACAGACATACGCCATCGAGGTCGGCGAGTACTTTCGCGAATTGAACGGTGAGCACGACGAGTGGGTGTTCAAGTCGGCGCCGGCGAAGCTGCGCGAGGGCCTGCCGAAGTTCAAGACGCCGCGCTTCACGCGCACGGTGAGCAGTTGGATGAACCTGCTGATCGACACCGGCTTTGTCATCGAGCGAATGCACGAGCCGCGGCCGAGCGATGCAGTCGTGCGGGCGTGTCCGGCGCTGCAGGATGCGCAGGTGGTGGCGTATTTTCTTCATGTGCGCGTGCGAAAGCCGAAGGATTGACCCGAATCAGCGATCTCAATCGCGATTGAGAATGCCGCATCGCGTCGATACGATTGCCTATTATGGCACAAGCAGAGCCTGATCGCGGCAATCGGCTGGACGTGCGCGTAGAGCAGGATCTTGCGCGCGGCGACTTCGGGATGGCGCGGACGCGGTTGCTTTCGCACTTGCAGCAGCAGGGCTATTCGGCAGGGCTGCTGTCGCGCATTGGTCGCATCTCGTTTGAAATGCACGATCTGTTCAATGCGGGCAGATACTGGCTGCTTTCCGAGGCACAGGGTGCGGAAGTCGACGCAGCCATCGCGGCATTTGCCGATCGCTGCGGCGGGATCGCGGGCAACATGGTGGCCCAGTTGCCACAGGCCTTTCGGAAAAAGCCAATGGCGAGTTATCCGCCTCCAGTGCAGGCGCGGTTGAGACAATTTGGCGTCACCGAACAACACCTGAAGGCGGGGCCGGACAAGGCGGCGCTTCGCTCGCCGGGAGTGTCTGATAGCATCTGGATGACGTGGGCCGGACTTCTGTTACTTGCGGGCGCCGGTATGTTTTCGATTGTTTCGTTGGCGGTTGGTGCGTACACCGTGGTCAGGTGGTTTTTCTAGCGCGTTCCCGTGGCTCACTTACCCCTTGAACTGCGTGTCCTTGTGCGCCGCGTACAGGTGTTTCAGTTTGCCGCGCTGATACTTGCCTGTGCTCGTCACAGGGATGTCATTGCCGAAGATTACCACCTTCGGGCATTTTGACGCCGGCAGTTTTGCGCGGCAGTAGTCGATCACCTGCTGCTCGGTCAGCGCCGCGTCGCCCTGCAACTGCACATAGGCCCCGACTTCCTCGCCGTAGTAGCGGTTGTCGAAACCGACGGCCAGCCCCACCCGGATGCCCGGCATGGACACCAGTACCTCGTCGATCTCGAACGGTGAGATGTTGACGCCGCCGCGGATGATCAGTTCCTTGATGCGTCCGGTGATGAAGTAGTAGTCGAGTCCATCTTCGCCGCGGAGCTTGAAGCCTTCGTCGCCGCTGCGGAACCAGCCGTGCTTGAAAGTGGTCGCGTTGGCCTCGGGGTTCTTGAAGTAGCCGACCATGACGTTGTGTCCGCGAATGACGATCTCGCCTTTTGAACCGTCGGCGACGCTATTTCCATTGTCGTCGTGAATGGCCATCTCATTCGTCGGGACCGGCACGCCGATCGAGGGGAATCCGTGGTCGTACATCCAGGTGTTGTGCTCGTCCCACGCCAGTTCGGTCGGCAGGAAGCACGAGTAGCACACGGTCTCCGAGAGCCCGTAGCCGTGCACGATCTTGATGCCGAACTTGTCCTGAAAGTCCTTGGCGACTTCGACGGACAGGGGGCCTGCGCCGCAGATGAAGTGCCGGAAGTTTGGAAGAGATTCCAAATTGAAGTCGTCGTTGCTTTCGATGAGAAACTGCAACAGGGTGGGCACGACGCTGACGATCTCGACGGCGTGATCGGCGCATTTCTTCCAGAAGCCGCCGGACTTGAATCGCTTGTTGACGATGACGTGCGCGCCGACAAATGCCGGCGTCAGCAGCGTGACGATGGTGCCATTGACGTGATGGATCGGCAGGACGTTCATCATGACCGAGTGTTCGGTGATGTTGTGCCACGATGAGATGCTGTAGGCGTCGGCGAACATCTGCTTCTGGGTGAGCACCACGCCTTTGGGATTGCCGGTCGTGCCGGATGTATACACAACCAGAGATTCAGTGTCCCAGGAGATGACAGGCGCCGGCGTGGGGGTGAGCGCGGGCTGGGCGTCGACGGCGGCGGCGAAGTCGGTCCAGCCTGCCGGGGCGGCCGCGCCGTCGAGCACGATCGCGCGTTGCACCTTGGTGCCAATCGCAGCCTCGATGGCGGAGAAGTCTTCGCGACACGAGCGATGGGCGATCAGCACCGCCGCGTCGCTGTTGGTCACGATGTAGCCGACGCGATCATCGGCCTCGGACGGATTGATCGGCACGACGCGCGCGCCGAGCCGCCAGGCAGCGAAGTAGATGGCGACGGTGAGCGGCTGGTTAATGGTGAGCGTGGCCACGCTGCTGCCGGCGCGAATGCCATAGGTCTCCGCCAGGACACGGGCGACGCGTTCGATCCAATCCGCGAACGCACCGAAGGTAAACGTGATTGGCGTCTCGTGGTCCGAAGTGCAGGCGTAGTAGGTCATCCAGGTGCGATCGGTGAAATCGGCGGCAAGGCGGTTCCACATGTCGCCGATGCTGCGGTAGGGCAGGAACTCCTCGACCGCGGGCAGGGTGTCGCAGCGATGGGCCTGATCGATTTTGACAGCCGTATCTGAATCGAATGATGCCGTGGCCTGCGGGTTCGCCTTCATGATCGACCTCCTCGTGCGATTTATTTCTTGAAGTAGCAATACCGCGCGGCCTGCGGCGCGGCCCGTTTCTCCAGCCCTCGCAGAGCCGCGGGCGCCAGCGGCGCGAATTGCCGGACGAACGCCGCATTCGCCGTCACTTCGTCCGGCGTCTTGCAGCCGACGATGACATTGCTCACGCCGGGCAGCGACAGCGTGTAGCCCATGCAATCACCCATGCTGAACGCACCACCCGCGAGCATCGCCCCCTGGGCGCTGCACTTCATTGCGATGACGCCCATTCCGCGATTTGCCGCGTCCGCCAGAACCGTGGGGATGAAGGGCAGCCGCTGACCGTCGGCCGGGTTCAGTGAGACCAGCGCCGTGTCAAAGTCGAAGCGCCGCATGGCCTCCAGCAGGATCGCGGGGTCGTGGTGACCGGTCAGGCCGCAGTAGCGAATGCGGCCCTGGGATCGGGCCAGTTTCAATGCCTCGATCGCGCCGTCTTTCGCGAAGATGCGATCCAGCTCGTCGCGGGTGCGCAGGTCATGCAACTGCCAGGTGTCGAGGTAATCGGTGCCGAGTCGTTTGAGCGTGTCGTCGAGAATCCGCAGCGAGCCATCGCGCGATCGGTCGGCGGTCTTGCTGGCCAGGACGAAAGACCCGCGGGCTTCGCCGGCGCCGAGGTCGCGCTGGGCGAGTGCGGCCCCGTAATAGTCGAGGCTGCTGTCATAGGCTGGGGCGGTGTCGAAGTAGGTGACGCCCGCATCGAGGGCGGTGTGAATGACGGCGACCGCCTCGCGCTGGCGACCGTGGGTGCGCAGGACTCCCTCGCCGCCCAGCCCGAACAGGCTGACTTCGCGGCCGGTGCGACCCAATGGGCGGGTGGGCAGGCTCGTGGCGGTGATCATGATTGCTATGTTAAGGCAGGTGGCGTGAGGATGTGAATGACGCTGATATTATGAGGCCCTTTGAAAGTACCTTCGGTCAATTGCCGGGTGTGAATTCGATGGCATCTCCATGCCGGCATCATGGAAATCACGGCGTGATCACACGGTATGGCAGAGCGCACGTCGCGCTGGAACGATGATCGTCGGCAACCCGGTTTAATCTGATTTCGCGTATCCGGATTCTGGGAGACCGCGTCGGATGAGGCGCGAATCTGCCCGACAATTGGGCAGGTTCGGCGCGTGTTTCATTGACATGGGACGGCGAAAAATGGTACCCTGCGGTCTAGTGTGGGGAATTTTCCCGAGTCACGAATTCTTGGAAGGGGACGAAAATCATGCGAAGTCGATATGGATTTGCAGCGGCGTGCCTTCTCGCGATGGCAACGGCGGCGCAAGGTGCAATTGTTTACGATGCGAGCGTCCAGACTGGATCGCGGGCAAACGTCGGTCAGGCCGGCTTCTTTGCGGTTGGCGCGCCCGCTGATGGCGCACGCGTCGCTTATGACGATGTGCCCCTTTCAAACGCGCTTCTTGCCGGCAACACGTCGCTGGATGTCACGAGAATCACGGTCGGCATTCGGCGGTTGGCCGGTGCTCCCGCCACGGATGTCAGCGTCCTTTGGACAACACTGACCACTGGCACGACACCGCCTGATACACAGATCGATACGCCAGGCAACCTGGTCGGCACCACGTCGTTGGCGGCTGCGGGCGCCGCCGTGACAGAGCTGGTTTCGTTTGGTGACGGCGTCACCACAATGTTCAATGTTCCGCTGAACAACACGCTTATCGCCGGATTCGGCTCGTTCGGCCTGGGTGTTCGCATTTCGAACCCAGATTCGTTAAATGGATGGCGCATCACGACGCCCGCGGCGGGCTTCGCGAATGCCGGCGGCGCCATGTGGTGCCACGATCCGAACGGTACGTCGGGTGTCGCGGGCGCCCCGACGGAGATCGGCCCGTTCAACTTCGGCGCACCTCCAAATCCTGGTGCAACGTTCTACATCGTCATCGAAGGCACTCCGGTTCCCGAGCCCGGTTCGCTGGGCCTGATGGGCCTCGGCGCACTGGCTCTCCTTCGGCGCCGCCGCTAATTGCAGCACGGCAACGGGCCGGTCGAGTTGCCGATTCGTTGATTTGGAATTGAAAAAGGCCGCGTCTTCGGACGCGGCTTTTTTTTGTCGAATGAAATCAGCCCCAACGATGGGCTTTCAGCGCTGCCACGATATCGGCTGCGAGTTTGACTGCGGCCACGCCATCCTCGGCGCTCACGGCCGGCGGCTTGCCGGACGCGACGCTTTCGAGAAACGCCTCGAGTTCCGCCTTGAGCGGCTCGACGTCATCCACGATCAGCGGCTCGACGTTTACCATCGATCCGAAATCGACGCCGGCCATCTGTGAGATGTCCTCGAACTTGCCCTGGGCGGCCATAGACAAAATGTCGAGATTCGCCGCCTTGGTGATCGCCACGCCGGTCTTGCGCTGGTAGTCGATCGACAGGTAGGCCGATTCGCTGAAGGCCCGCAATCGCCGCTCGGTCTTGAGGGCCAGCCGGCTGGCCGCGAGCGTGGCGACGGAGCCATTTTCGAACACGACCCGCGCGTTGGCAACGTCCTCATACTTGGCCAGCACGTTCACGCCGATCGCATCCACGCGCACCGGACGCGAACGGATCAGGTGCAGCACGATGTCGATATCGTGAATCATCATGTCCGATACAACGCCGATATCGGCCGATCGGAATGAGAATGGGCTGATGCGTGTGGTTTCAACGTAGCGCGGCTGGATTTCCAGTCGCTGCATCGCGCGAACCACGGGGTTGAATCGCTCGGTGTGGCCCACCGTCAGGACGCGCTTGTGTTCGCGAGCGCAGTCCATCAGGGCCTGGGCCTCGGCGACGGTGGCCGCGATGGGTTTCTCAACGAGGACGTCGATCCCGCGGCGCAGCAGTGCGGTGCCGACGGCGACGTGGTGAATCGTCGGCACGGCGACCGTGACGGCCTTCACTTCGCCGGGCAGTTCATCGATTGAGGCGATCGCCGACGCGCCGTACTTCGACGCAATCTCCTGCGCGCGGGCGAGACTGGCATCGACAACGGCGACAAGCCGCGCCTGAGGCAGTTCGTGGTAGATGCGGGCGTGGTGGCGACCCATGTGCCCGACGCCGATGACGGCGACAGGCGTCGGCTGGCGGTTCACTGTGCCGCGCCTCGCTCAAAGAAGGCGGGTCGTGCTGCCTCGTCGCGTCGAAGCGACTCGAGGTAGCGGCCGTGTACGCCACTGCTGGTGGACCGCTTGATGAAGTTGATCAGGTATTGGCAGTGGGCGTTGTTGGCGGCCATGGCCTCGGCATCCGAAAGTCGCTTGGAGAAGCTCTCGCGGGCATCCTTCTCGAGGCGTCTGCTCTGCACCCACTTGTAGAGGCTTCGCAGACGGAAGGCGGTGGTCGATTGTTCTCGCTTGGGGAACAGTTTCTTGCACATGTCGCGGAGTTGCTGGATCGACGGCTCATCGAAGCCCCATCGACCCAGGCCCTTGACGTTGACCCCCATGACCGTGCCGTCGTAGCCACCGAAGATGAGATACGGCGGCGTGTCGGTCGTGCATCGACTCGCGCCTGTGATAAAGCAGAACTGGCCAATGGTGACGAACTGCTGGACGCCGACCAGACCGCTGATGTTGACGTGGTCTTCGATCTTGACGTGACCGGCAATCTGCACCGAGTTTGACAGGATGCAGTGATTTCCCACCACGACATCGTGTGCCAGATGTGTGCCGACCTGGAACTGGTTGTGGCTGCCGATTTCAGTCCGTCCGCCGGCGACTTCGGTGCCTGTGTGCACCGTGACGCACTCGCGGAAGATGTTCTCGTTTCCGATGATGAGCTGGGTCTGGGAACCCTTGTATTTCAGATCCTGGGGTGCAGCGCCGATGACACTGCCGGGGTAGAAGAGATTGCCGTGGCCGATCTGGGTGTTTCCCAGGATGGTCACGTTGGCGATGAGCCGACAACATGGACCGATTTTGACGAGCGGCCCCACGTAACTACCGGGACCAATTTCGACGTCCTCGGCGATCTCCGCGCGAGGATCAACTGTTGCGTTCGGTGCGATCTTCGGCATTCTTGCGCCCTGTTACCTATTGGGATCGACAAAATCCCGGGCTCTTGCCCAGCGCGCGAGAGCATTTTTTGCTCCAGGCCCGCGCCAAATGCTGCCTAGAGCGGTTCCTCGTCTACCATCATAAACTTGATTTCCGCCTGAGCAACCAGCATTTGGTCCACTTTGGCCGAGCATCGGACATGACCTGTCCGATGTTTAACCCGCAGGGTCTCGGCCTGCAGCACCAATTGATCCCCTGGAACCACCGTCCGGCGGAATTTGACGTGGTCCATGGCCAGAAAAACCGCGATTTTGCCGGTGTGCTCCAGCTTCTGGGACAGCAAAATTCCGCCCAATTGTGCCATGGCCTCCAGGATCAGGACCCCCGGCATGATGGGGTGCGAGGGGTAGTGTCCCTGGAAATAGGGCTCGTTAATCGAGACGTTTTTGATGCCCACGGCGCGGCGATCCCCCTCCATCTCGATGACCCGGTCGATCATGACGAAGGGGTAGCGGTGCGGCAGCACCCGCCGGAGTTTGCGTGCGTCGAAGACCGGCTCGCCTCCGAGCTTGCGCCGCCGGGTCTCGCGGGCGATGGCGTCGAGCAGTTTTCGCACGAGTTCGTGGTTCAGTGCATGGCCACTCTTGCGGGCGAAGATCTTGCCGCGAATCGGCCGGCCGGCGAGGTAGAGGTCGCCGACCAAGTCGAGAATCTTGTGGCGCACGCACTCGTTGGGGAAGCGGAATTCGTTTTCGACGACGCCCTGCGGGCCGATGACGACGAGATCCTTGTAGGTCAGGTGTTTGCCGAGTCCTGCGGCGCGAAACTGCTTCGCCTCTTCTTCGAAGAGGTAGGTGCGGGCGGGGGCGATTTCCTGGCAGAACGACTCTTCATTGATTCGCACTGCGTGAATCTGCCGCGGGAGCAGGCCGTCCGGGCCATAGTCCAGATCATAGACAATTTCAAGACAGTCGCCGTTATTCGGGGCGGCGATCAACTCGGCGTCTTCGTCGGCGACGCGAATGGTATCGCGAATGATCAGCGGTTCGCGTTCAGCGGCCAGATCGCGTATTCCAGCCTCGCGGAACGCATCGACAAACACCTGCGAACTGCCGTCGCCGCCGGGCAATTCGCCGGCGTTGATCTCTATTTCGAGATTGTCGATTCCCATGCCGTGCAGCGCCGCCATGCAGTGCTCGACGGTCTCGATCGACAGGGTGCCATTGCGCAGGGCCGTGCGCCGGGCGCGTTTGGTGACATTGGCGACGAGCGCCGAAATTCGCGCGGTGGCGGTCGGGTCGGTGCGGATAAAGGTGATGCCGGAATCGGGGCCGGCTGGGCGGAAGCGCGCAACGACCGGCTCGCCGGTGAAGAGTCCCAGCCCCGTGATCTCAGTCGGGCGGTCGATCGTTCGCTGCACGCTCAAGTTCGGCTACTCTTTTCTTCAACTCCGCCACTTGCTCATACAACGACGCCAGACGATTGATTCGAACTTCGTTTCGGAAATAGGCGCTCCGCTCCCGGGCCGGACTGCCCACCACAACCTGGTCGGCGGGCACATCCTTCATGACGGCAGTCTTGGCCCCAACCTTGACGCGGTCCCCGATTTTCAGGCCATCGATGAAGCCGGATTGGCCAGCGGCCACGACGCCGTTGCCGAGCGTGGTGCTGCCCGCAACCCCGACTTGGGCGACGAGAATGCAGGCCTGCCCCATTTGGACATTATGGGCAACCTGCACCAAGTTATCAATCTTCGAACCGCGACCGATTCGCGTCATGCCCACCTTGGCCCGGTCCACGCACGAATTGGCGCCGATCTCGACGTCGTCCTCGATGATAGCGATTCCGATCTGCGGCACCTTTCGATGCCGGCCGCCGCGAAAAATGTAGCCAAAACCATCGGCTCCGATCACGGTACCGGCGTGCAAAATCACCCGGTCGCCCAGTTGGCACCGATCGTAGATGGCCGTGTTCGAGTGGATGATGCAATGGCTGCCGATGCGAACGGCCGCACCGACCGTCGCGTTGGGGAAAATGACCGTGTGATCGCCGACGGTGGCATCCGGCCCGATGACCACGTGAGGACCGACCGCGACGTCGCGTCCGAGTTTCGCGGTATCGCTGACCACTGCTGTCGGATGAATGCCGACAGGGGGTTCGACCAAGGGAACCTGAAATCGCCCGAGAATCGTGGCGATCGCGTCCTCGGGATCGGAGACGATGATTCCACGCGGATGTTCGCCCACGTGGCGCTGGCTGCCGATGATGGCTGCTGCCCGCGTGGTCGATAGCGCACGCTCGTGTCCGTCACCGGCGACCCACGACAGGTGGGTGTTGTCGGCATTTGCCAGAGTTTCAACACCGCGAATCGTCGCATTGCCCAGTGTGCTGCCGACGGGCAGGCTGGCCCCGCACCATTCGGCGATCTGTGCGACTGAAAATGCGGCAGGCTGCGTCATGTGGATTCGGCGATCGGTCGTCAGGGCGCCCTGGTCGCGGGCGTTGGCGGCTGAATCTGCGGCGACGGCGGGCGGACGATCGGCTTGGATGCACGGTAGGTCTGGTCCATCGTGCGGATGACGTCCTCGGTGATGTCGACTTCGGGCACGCTGAAAATTACGACGCGACTTTGAATCATGCCGCGCAGCGACTGCACGTTGCGCTCCTGAAGCTCGCCGGGCTTGAATTCGGTCTTCTGGACGACAACGTCAAAGCCGCGCGCCTGGGCGACCTTCGCGGCGGACTCGGTTGCGAGTTTGTAAATCTCCACCGTCCAGTCGAACTTCTGAAGATCAAGGTCGTCCTCGGTCGCCTTGGACCAGGCCATGGCGTCGGCGTTCATCTTCATCAGTTCCTTGCGGCGGGTGTCGTAATCGGTCGTGCCCGGCTTGAAGGCCTGAAACTCGAGCCGCTTGGCGTTCAGCGCTTCGGAGCGCTGTTTCAACTCGGCGGCATAGTCCTCGGTCTTCTGCCGCATGTGCTCGTTCAAGTCCTTGATCTGAGCGGTCTCGTTGAAGATGCGGACGATGTCGATCGTGGCGACGGCCCGGCCGCCGGCGACGGCGCCGCCAGAAGCGGGTTGCGAGACGCCGGAACTGGTGACGAGGCCGACGATGATGCATGCCGCGCATGCAAGCGAGACGGCGGCCCACTTGTTCATACCCATGCTGTGAATCCTCCAGGGCGCCGGGGTTGTGTCGTGCCCGCGCCAGAGGTGCATTGTGGCAGAGGCGGCGGTGAACGCAAGGCGGGAGCGGCGTGAAATCCCCGTTCTTGCCGTCGAAACTGGAGAATTGAACGGGAGCGGGGGCACAGTTCGCCATTCCGAACCGTGGAATCACATTACGGGACTTTCGAATTCCATACAGAGTGGCCATCCTCATTGGGGGCGGGCATCCGGTCCTATCACCGGCATTACAGAGCATTCTGCCTATGCTTCGGCGGGACCGGTGGTTGGCGACGCCCACCGGCCCGGCCGTCGGGGCGACAATACCCCGACGGCGACATGCGGCTATAAACCGAGCCCGCGCAGCACGCCGGTGAAGTTCATGCAGGCCCCGCCTACCGCCGCGCCAAGCGAATCGATCGGCACGAAGCCGAAGAGGCTGGTCAACAAATCGCAGATCCACGAATCGATGAGATTGCTCAACATGTCTGTCTCCTGGTCGGTTGAAACCGACGCTTGTTCATAAAGGTCATTCACTTGTCCCGGCCGCGCGGCTCTTGGTGAGACTCACCAGCACCGCTCGCGGCCAAACGCCGCCAGCCGCAGGTGAAGGCGTGCGCCTTCGCCATGCGGCCGGCTTACGACCGCCATCCGAGATCAGTCGGTGTAGACTCCGATCGCCCAAAGCAGGCCGTTGAACATGTTGGCCACCTGGTGGCCCAGCGTCTCGTTCAAGAGACCATAGATCATCGCGAAGAGGTCATTGAGAGCGTCCATTGGTATTCCTTCCATCGAAAGTTTTTTTTCTGATCGCGCCCGGTCACATGACCGGTCGTCGGCGGATAGAAAGGCAAAGGGTGTGCCAGGCGCATGAATCCGCATGGACGCATACGAAAAGCGAAATAGTCAAATTGACTTGGGTGAAAGTGCCCCGCGATTGGCTCCCGCGCGGGCAGAAATGGGGGAAAATTCGTGAAATTTTCCGCGTGTATGCGGGATGGGACTTTACGCTTTGTCCTTGGAGAGATTTTAAACGGTGCGAGGCAGGCATTACTGCGTGTGTCATTCAATGCGAATCGGATTGATCGACAATGCGCAATGAGCGCGATGTCTCAAGACTGATCAGTCTTGAGACATCGCGCTCAGTTTGCATCGCAAGTGTGAGTTTCCTGGAGGAGCGAGATGGCGCTTCTTTGCACTGATTCGTTCTGATTACTTCAAGGGCCGACGGAGCCGGCCTCGATTGATGGTGCAGGTTGCGCCCGGCATTCCATTTCCGCCCAGTCGAGCCACGCCTTTCGGCCCGCGTCGGGGAGCGGAGACTCCGACACGTGAAGTTGAGCCGCGACTTGACCGGCGATGTGTCTGCGATAGTGCGCAAAGTTCCAGACTCGAACCGTGCCGTCCAAGGACGCAGACGCGAGCGACTGGCTGTCCGGTGCGAATCGCATGGACATGACGCCGCTTGTGTGGCCGTCGAACGTCGCCAGATAGCGTCGCTCGCCGGTGTGCCAAAGGCGAATCTGTCCGCCGCTGTCGCCGCTGGCGATGAGCGTGCCATCGGGGCTGACGTCGAGGCAAAAGATCTCCTGGCTGTGACCGGGCCAGGCGGAGACGCGCTCGCGGCGGTCGAGATTCCAGGTGTCGACGGTCCGGCCGGCGCCGGCGCAGACAAGATGGCGGCCATCCGGCAGGAATCGCACGGAGCGAATGGGCACGTTGGGCTCGGCCTGGATCTTTACGCCCGCTTGATCGGCGACGTTCCAGACGAACATCGTGCCGTCGCGCACGGCGGCGGCGAGGAATGTCCCCGTCGCGTCGTAGGCAATGGAGGGGAATCGGTCGTTGGCGCCGGGCAGTTCGGCGGCGATTTCAAACTCGGGGAGGCGCCAGATGCGGACCATGTGATCGTCGCAGGCGCTCGCGAAGGTGCGACCGTCCGGCGAGAACGCGATGTGACTGACGCGATGAGGATGGCGCAGGACGCGCGGCTCGGGCTTCGGGTCGATCGGATTCCAGATATAGACGAAATTCGCGATCGTGGATGCGGCGACCCAGCGGCCGTCGGTTGAAAAGGACACGCAGGTGACCGTGCTGGCGTCGCCGAAACTCAGCGGTTGTGTCGCGGTTTGGGAAATCGAGAACACCGTGCTTCTCAATCCGCCGGCTACGATCATCCTGCCCAACGGGTCGACATCGATGCTGTGCAGTGCCTGACCGTCCAATCGCGCCACGCGTACGCCGGCGTCGGACTCGATCTCCCATGAACGAACATCGCCGGCGGCGCCAACAGTCCAGAGCCGGCGTCCATCCCGTGCGTGGCCGATGCTCCGCACCGGCGCGGAATGGGCTACGAATCGACTGACTCGCGTGCCGGTGCCGGTGTCAAAGGTCCAGACCGCGCCACCGAGATCCGCGATGCAGAGGCGCGAGCCGTCGGCGTTGAAGGAAAGTTGACGCGCGTCGCCTGGTCGGTCGGCGAGTTGCAAGAGGGTGCCGGGCTGATCGGCCCATCTCCAGATGCGGCCCGATGTATCGCCCCATGCATCGGCAAGGATGCGGTCGTCGTCGGAGAACAGCAGTTCGCCGCCGGACCGCAGGGCGCTGCGGTTCTGCGAGGGGTTTTCGATTCGGGCGAGGCGTTCGCCGTCGGGGAGGCGCCTGATTTCCAGGGCGCCGAGTTCGTCTCTCAGCGCGACACGTGTCTCATCATTGGACAGTTTCATGCCGGTGAATGTCAGGCGATCCTCCTTGATGGCGGCGACCTGTTTCAGCGGGTCGGCCTGCCAGACCGCCGCAACGCCGCCCTCGAGCACGCCGAAGTACCGCCCGCTCTTCGAGAGGCAGGTTGCATAGACGTATGTGTGCTGCGGAAACACCCGGCTCATGAGGGGTTGGGAATTTCCCCGATGCCAGACGGTCCAATCGCTCGTGCTGCGTTTGATGATGAGCGTGCCGGTGGGGTCGATGAACGGCAGCCCCTGCGCGCCGGCGTAATCAAACCGGAATTCGTCCAGCACGCGGCCATCCGGGCTATAAAGGGCGGCGTGGCCGTTGATGTCTGCGGTCCAGACGCCGCGGCCGTCCGACGAAACCGTCATGCCCCGCGGGACCTGCGGTTGCTCGCGCAGCGTCTGAATGCAGGGATTGCGGCGGTAGAGTTCCCAAAGGGCCCAGTAGGCATCGACCGGTCCGGGAGGGGCGTTAGCGCGGCGGCGGCTCGCATCATGCGGATCGGGGCTTGAGAGCAATTCGCCCCAGATGAGCCGCTCGGCTTGATCGAGGTTGCCGAGCATGCCGGCCATGCGACCGCGCTCGATGTTGCTTTGCGAGAGCAGGCGGCTGAGGGAATGGGTGGCGTTGACGGCCTGCTGCTCGAGCCGCGTCGAGCGCTGATAGAGAAATGCCATGATCACAGCAAAGGCGCCAAGCAAAATGGTGAACGCCGCCGCGACTGAGACGCCGAAGCGGTATCGCCGCAGGGTTTTGCGGAGGATGTAAATGGCGCTGTCGCGCTTGGCGTCGATCGGCTCGTCGGCGAGGTAGCGACGGATGTCGCGTTCCAGTTCGCCGGCGCTCTGGTAGCGGCGGTCGCGATCCTTCGACAGGCACTTGAGCACGATGGTGTCGAGTTCGTCGTCGATGCGGGTGCCGCCGGTCTTGGTGACGAGCGCGCTGGGCCGCGGCGGTTCGCGCGTTGCGATGTCATCGACCGCGGCGCGGAGGCTGCTGTCGACGTCAAAAGGCAGCTTTCCGGTCAACAGTTGGAAGAGAATCGCGCCGAGGGAATAGACGTCGGTGCGAAGGTCCACGCGCGAGGCCGAGCCTTCGATCTGCTCGGGCGAGGCCCACGGCAGCGAGCCGACGAACTGGCCGGTGCGGGTCATGGCCGAGTCGTCCTTGAAGTCGGAGTGCTTGGCGAGACCGAAGTCGAGTACGAATGGTTCGTCCTGCGCGTCGACGAGGATGTTGCTGGGCTTGAGGTCGCGATGCATGACGCCGCGCAGGTGAGCCGCGTGCACCGCGTTGCAGACCTTGGCGAAGATGGTCAGCATGCGATGCAGTTCGGCCTCGGGCAGGCTGCTGGCGGTTCTTTCAGAACTCTCGACGCCAGTGGGGGGCGGTACGTGCGAGCCGTCAGCACCTGGCGAGCTGCTTCTCACTGGCGTCAGGGGTTCTGATGCGCGCCTGCTCGCCGGGCGGATCGCCTCGTCGAGGGTGCGGCCGTCGACGTAATTCATAATGAAATACTGGCAGCCGCCGGCGTTGCCTGCGTGATGCACGGCGACGATGTTGCGATGGTTCAGCCGGCCGAGGGTCTGCACCTCGCGGTCGAACCGGGCCCGATCGGCCAAGGTGGCGAACGGCCCGCGCTTCATCACTTTGACGGCCACGTCGCGATGGGTGCCGCGCTGTACGGCCTGGTAGACTACGCCCTGGCCACCGCGGTGAATCTCCCGCAGGATCTGATATCCCGGAATGTCGATTTCCGGTCGGGGCGGCTCCGGCGCGGCCGAGGGCAGGGCGTCGCCCACGGCGAACCCCGCCAGAAACGCGTTGTCGGCGCGGACGCGCACCAGTGTTTCACGACAGGCGTCGCAAACGGCGAAGTGACCGGCCAGCCCGTCGGCGTCGCCGGACGAGACGGCGAATTGCTCGATCGCGTCGATCGAAGGGCATGTTGTCCGAACGCCGGCCATGCAGCAGCTTCCCGCGCGCAACGGACGCACGACGAGCGCGGGAAATGCGCGCCGTCGTTGGGCCAGTTGCGATACTGGATTATCCCGCGAAGGTGGGGATCATTGCTACTGGATCGTGCACCTAACGGATAGCCGCTGGGGAGAAAATGGAGCGGACTAGGCTTCCCCGGTCACAATCTCGGACGCACCCATCCGCGGCATCTCAACGGACTTGAAGCCATCCCCCCGCATGGTCGCCTGCATGGCCATCATCTGATCGTCTTCCCCGTGGACCAGAAACGCCTGCTTGCAGCGGCCGGCCAGCGGCTTGGTCAGGCGCTGCAGTTCGTTCTTGTCGGCGTGGCCGGAGAAGCCGTTGAGCACCACGACCGCGGCTCGCAGCGGGAATTCCTGTCCGAAAATGCGCACGTGCTTCGCCCGTTCCACGATGCGGCGGCCGAGGGTGTGCTGGCCCTGGAAGCCGACGATGAGGATGGTGTTCTTGGGGCTTTCGACCGCGTGCTTGAGGTGATGCAGGATGCGCCCGGACTCGCACATGCCGCTGGAGGAGATGATCACGCAGGAGTCGCCGCGGCTGTCAAGGCTCTTGCTCTGATCGACCGACGAGACGTAGGTGACCGCGCCGGCCCCGAGCATGTCGCCGGTCTCGTTGTCGAAGGCGCGGGCGTCGACGTCGTAGCAATCGGGGTGCATCTGAAAGACCTGTGTCGCATTGACCGACAGCGGGCTGTCGACGAAGACGGGGATGTCGTCGATAGCGCCTTCGTGCTTGAGCTGGTGGATGTAATAGACGATCGACTGTGTTCGTCCGACCGAGAAGGCCGGGATGATGATCTTCCCGCCGCGCTTCTGGGTGTCGACGATGACTTCGCGGAGCTGTTCCTTGAGGTCTTCGATCCGGGGCGAGACCTTTCCGCCGTAAGTGCTTTCGCAGATCAGGGTGTCGCACTGGGGCAGCGGGGCGGGGTCGCGCAGGATGGGCAGATCAAAGCGGCCCAGATCGCCGCTGAAGACGAGCGTATGCGGCTTGGCCCCGGGTTCCTCGATCGAGAGTTCGATGCCGGCCGAGCCGAGCATGTGACCGGTCTCGAAGAAAGAGGCGGTGACATGCGGTGTGACGTGGAACTTCCGGTAGAACGCGACCGTGCGATAAAGACGCAGGGCGTCGATGACGTCGTGCGCCTCGTACAACGGCTCAATGGGCGGCCCGCCGTTGGCGATGCTCTTGCGGTTCAGGTATTTTGCGTCTTCCTCCTGAATGTGGGCCGAGTCGGCCAGCATGACCGCGCAGAGGTCGCGCGTCGCGGCCGTGGCGTAGATCTTGCCGGCGAAGCCCTGTTTGACCAGCATTGGCACGCGTCCGGTGTGATCGATGTGGGCATGGGAGAGGACGACGGCGTCAATGCTGTTCGCGGGAAGCAGGAAGCGCTTGTTCTTTTCGGCGGCCTCGCGCCGGCGTCCCTGAAACAGGCCGCAATCGAGGGCGATGCGCTTGCCGGCGACTTCGACAACGTGCATCGAGCCGGTGACTTCCTGGGCCGCGCCGCAGAATGTGATTTTCGCCATCAGACTTGATCCTCTCCGTCTTACGGTGATCGTGCCGGTTGCGTCGCCGCAGTTGCCCGTCGCAGGATGTCGGCCCATTGGTCATAGGCGGGCGGTCGCCGCTCGGCCGGCACGCGCTGAAACGCCCCGAATAATTCTGTGATGAGCTTGAATTGCAGTTGCTGCGCCGCGGCATCCATCATGCCCTGCGCGAAGATCGCTTCGCGCTGGGCATTGGTGAGCGCGTGATGCAGTCGCGGCAGCAGGGTCATCGGCTTCGTTCGGTCAGCCGCAATGTGCAATTTCGCCGAGAGCCGCCAGAGCGGAACCAGGCTGTCCGGCGTCTCGACCGGGGTGACGACACCGCCGACGAATTCGGCGTCGGGCGGCGGATCGCGGCGGTATTCGTGTTCGACGCTGAGCACGGCGAAGCGCTCGGCGACGAGGATGCGCTCGAGGGCCGCGCGATAAGCGGCGGGGTCGGACTCGAAGCGCACATCGGCGGCAATCTTCCATGCGTCGATTTCGGCAGGCGCGGCACGGCGGAGCGGATGATTCGATTGATAGAGTCGATCGTAGATGTTCGCAGCCATGTCCTGAATGCGTGACGCCTCGCCCAGTTCGCCCTTGGACATCAGGCGGATGGCCTCCAGGCGCAGGGTCTCGGGCGCGAGCGGGTCCTGCCATGCGTCGGGCTTGCCCGATTCGGCGTCGGCGATGGCGATCGCGACCTGCGCCGCCCACTTTTCGGCCACGCCGGGTTCGGTCAGTGCTTGCAGAAACATGCGCCGGCCAATCGGCTCAACCGCGCCCGCGCGAAGGCCGCGCCGCACGAGGTTGATCCGTTCGAGCGGCTGGTCGGTGAAGGCGACCGCATACATGAGGTTGGCCGCCTGGTCGTACGGGTCCATCTCGCTGAGGTAACCTTCAAAGATCGACCGCGCGTCGTCATTCCGACCGGCGCCGATCAGCGCTTCGCCCAGAAAGCCGCCCGCGCCGGGATAACCCGCGCAGCGCCGCAGCAGTTGCTCCCATGTCGCGATGGCCGCCGCGGTCCATTCGGCCGCCAGCGCGTCCGGCGCAGGCTGGCTCGCGCTGGCCGGCGTCGATGCCGCGGCGCGTCGCAATTCGCGTGAGACTTCGGACTCGATGCCCCCGCGATCCACACGCACGGCCAGCCAGTGCTCGGCGCCGAAGCGATCCGATGCGAGGTCGAGCGTCTGCACGGCGGCGGTGGGATCGGTCGCGCGAAGTTTTTGTCCCTGGTAGTGAGCGTGAGTGTCGATCAAGTCACAAATAGTGTATCGAAGAATGACGCCTCCAAGTGCGACCATACCGGTGCCGATGAGGATTAATCGAAGCAACGGTTTCGCGTTGGGGGAGTGAATTAGCGCTGAGTATCCTACGATTGAGGAGTCGGCGAAGCTTAGTATCTGTGCCAATCCGACCGACAGACCAATTAGCGTCCAATACAGGGCCGACATGACCGGCCCGCGAAGGTTGATGCTGGTGGCCTCGATCACGACGACGGCAGTCAGTCCTGCAAGTGCGGAAAATAGACAGACGATCTGTGTTGCTTGTGAGCCTGCCGGAGTTGGCTGCGATTTGATTGTGCGCAGCAGTGTCCGTGCGCCCATGAGCAACACCGCGATGGGAATGGCGAGGTATAGAAGCCCGCCAACGAGGCCCAATTCCAGCACCGCTTGCAGCCATTCGTTGTGCAGGGCCGGCACGGTGTTGCCATGAATGACGTGCGGATGCTCGGCGCGTTCGCGGGCCAGATCGGTGGTCACGCGGCAGATGGTCATGTCGGGACCGATGCCCAGGACGGGATTCTGTCCGATGAGTCTGGCGGCCGAACCGTAGTAGGCTTCGCGCAGCGCGATCGATCCACTGACCTCGCGCACCGGGCTCTTCATTTGAAATGCGAGCCAGCCGCCCACCGCGATGACAAACGCAAACACTCCTGCACCGACGGCGAGTCTTGCCGTTCGTGCCGGCAAGCGAGTCAACATAATGACAAACGCGCACGCCGCGACGGCCGACGCCATGCCGAGTGCGCTGCCGCGACGGCCGGCGACATAGACGAGCATTCCCGTCAGCACCAGGACGGGCAGGGCGGCGAGGAGATGCAGCCACCGATGTGGCCGCACCACCATGGCGCCGGCGATCTGGCCGATCGCCATCGCGGCCCAGACGCCCGCCATGCTGCCGGTGATGGTGAGTGGTCCGATCGGCCAGCGGACGTATTGAATGCCGAGCACCTCGCGGTGCCAGAAGGTCAGGCTGCAGGCGCCGATTGCGACAAGCGCGATCATCGCGAGCGCCAAACGGGGCAGTCCGCTGCCGGGGCTCGCGCCGACGGCCGACGCCAGCCCCACCGCCCACATGGCCCCGCATGCGAAGTAGAAGCACCATCCGCGCGACAGCGGCCATGCCTCATTGACGAATGCCGAGATGACGGCGATGACGAGTGTTGCCACCGTCAGGGTGACGAGTTGGTTGAGCGGCGTGGCGAAACAGCGGCGGAACCGCATCAGGTTTGGGGTTGGCGACGGTGGGACTCGGTGGGGCGGTTGTGTGCCTGTAGCTGCGAGCACGAGCCACATCAGCCCGGCGGCGATGGGCAGGCAGGCGATGCGCAGTTCAGAGGCGTTGGCGAACCCAACCGGCACGGTCAGCCATCGGGCGACGGACGAAATCGGCGGTTGCGACTCTGCGGACATGGTCCGGCCGGGGGAGTCGCAGTACAGCAGCGTGGAGCCGCCAATGACCAGGAGCAGCAGGGCAATGAGGCTGAAGGTACGGAGCGTCTGGCTGCCCATGGAGGATCATCCTGTCGTAACCGCTCGCGGCGTCAACAGTTGCAATGTACCCGAATCGCCGGCGGGCGCGGCTGCGGGAAAAGCCGGCTGGCGCGACTTTCGGCTTGACGCGACGCGGTCGTGCCGGTGCAATTCGGACACAGGGATGCCTGCGGAGCGCCTTGACCCCGCGCTGCGCGTGCCCGAGGACAACCTTCAGGTTCAAGGAAGAATCGCATGACTCGCCGTTTGCCGTACATTCGTCATCCCATTTTCGCGCTCATCAGCCTGATGTGCTTCGCCGCGATGACCGGTTGCGAGGGCGCGACCCGCCAGCACGACGACCAGGTGGCCGACATCTCAAAGCCGAAGCCCTATGCCGAGCCGCTGCCCCACGAGCGCGAGGCCCCGGCCGACGTGAACTACCCCGATCTCGTCGAGGCCATGCTCGAAAAGCGACAGGCGTATGTCAACAGCATCATGGAATTGGAGCGGGCCTATCTCAACGGCGGCGACTCCGACCGGGCCAACTGGGCTCGATCGCAGCGGGCACAGGTGGAACGCGTCGAGAATTATCCCTATCTAACGAAGAAGACGGCCGAATACTCGCCGCAGGCCGCTCCGGAGGAATCCTCCACGGAGGCGGACCAGTTGTATCACAAGGGTCTTTCGATTCTGAACACGTTTCGCCGGGTTCCGCTGGCGGGGGTGCTGCCGGCGAATAAGAACAAGGCCCGTGAGGCCCTCGCTCTGTTCAAGCGGGTGCTCGACGAGCATCCCAAGAGCGACAAGGTCGACGATGCGGCCTTCTGGTGCGGCGAAATCTACAAGGAGTATCTGCGCGAGGAGGATCCCAACGACGAGTTGTCGGTGCGCTATTACCAGTGGGCCTTCGAACTTGATCCACAGACGCCGCACCCTGCTCGGTTTCAGTGCGCCGTTGTCTACGACTTTCGCAAGCATGATCGTGCGCGGGCCATCGAGCTGTACCACGATGTGATGGAGAAAGAGACGGACAACAGCTCCAACGTTCGGTTCAGCGCGACGCGTGTCGAACAGTTGACCGATGAGGAGCACAGCCACGTCCGCCCGCGCGATCGCGATGTCCGCGACACCGCCGGCGAGCCGCCGTCCACCGATATCGACGAAACAGCGCCGGTCGTCGAGCCGGATGCGCACTCGGACGAGACAGTGATGACGGGCGGAACGCCGGACGATTCTCGAGCAGCTCCGCCTGCCCGTTCCGCGTATCCGCGCCGGGCGTCGACTCCCGCGACCGATTCGGGCACATCGAACCCGCGCACAACGGCCGGCTCCGCCACCGCCGACGACGGCCGGATGGAAGTCGAATACCTTCCGTAATCCGTGCTGACATTGTCCACGACGCGCATTGGGGGCGAGCATGACCGCGTATTTCCTCGTCGATGCATTCGCCTCCTCGCCCTTCACGGGCAACGTCGCCGGGGTCGTGCCGGATGCCGATGGACTGACCGATCGGCAGATGCAGGGCATCGCGGCCGAGTTGAACGCCAGTGAGACGACGTTTGTCTTGAAGCCGACCGTGGCCGAGGCCGCCATGCGGTTTCGCTGGTTCACGCCCGGCTGCGAAGTGGATTTCTGCGGCCACGCCACACTCGGCGCGGTGCATGTGCTGCTTTCTGCCGGCCATTTCACGCCGGAATCGCCCGGCGAAAATGCGTTCGCATTCCCATCGATCGAGACGCGCTCCGGCGTGCTGTCGATTGCCGTGCAGCGCGGCGGAGGCCACGCGGCGCCGCCGACGATCTGGCTGGACATGCCGCACTGCGAACCGCTGCGCGATCCGGTCAACGTGGCGACGGTCTGCAAACACCTCGGGCTGGATGCCGGGCTGCTCGATCCCGCGATTCACCCGATCACCACGGCCGATCGCGACGTGCTGCTGGCGGTACGCGATGTGCCGACACTATTCGGGTTGACACCGGCGATGGCGGACCTGGGACGCTATTGCACGTCGCAGCGCTTGCGCGGCGTGATGGTCACAACCACCCGGGCGCTTTCCGGCGGCGTGGCAGCGCAGTCCCGTTTCTTTGCGCCGGCCTGCGGCATTGATGAGGACCCGGTCACCGGCAGCGCGCACGGTCCGCTGGGGTTGCACCTGGTGCGATGCGGCGCGGTGGCGTCGCAGGAGGGCCGTGCGGAGTTTCTGTGTGCCCAATCGAAAGCGGGTGGGCGAGCCGGGATGGTGCGCGTCCTCGTCGATCTGAATTCCGATCAATCGCCGCGCGTCTGCATCGGGGGGACCTGCGTGACGACGGCGCGGGGGACGCTCGATGTCCTGCCGCCGGCTTGACGGGTCCGCCCGGGGAATGGCCGGGCGCGAAACACGCGTCCGACAAAAAAAGACGCACCCCACTGATTATTTGCTTGACAGACATCAAGAATGGTGTATATTATTGACACCATCGTTGATCCAGCGGCTGAGTCTGTCCTGCGGATCGGGTCGATGTGGATGCAGCGTGGGAGAATTTCATAACTTCCTATTAATTTCCCTCAATTGATCGCCATCGTTTCCTCCCCGCCTTCGTTCGCTCCCTGATTCAATCGACAACCCGCCCTGAGAAATCGTGACGCGTCGTTTCGCGCGGTCGTTTGACCGTTCGGCTCGGTCCGCGCCACGAATGGCTACGCATGTCGTCGTGCGCTCGGAGGCCTTGCGCCTTCATCGCCCCCGATCCTGCCCGCCTTCCCTGGATCAAAGCAGGCTGCGCATTGCACGCAGGGTCCGCGCGCTTCCCTCGCAGGCACCCGACCGGAGAGCGTGCGCGCCTGCTCCAGAGATCCCGCCTTGTTCGCCGCCATGGTGCGGCGGCGACGTTTGACATGATCGGTGTCCGCGGAGATTTCGCGCTCGCAATTGCACTTGGGGGTGCATGCATCTGTGCGGTCCGATGGGCGGCGGTTGTCCTGGTGCGTGTTGGATTTCGCCCATCGAAGGGAGGGCGTCATGATCGCGAGAGCATTTCTTGTTCGCATGGCAGCCCGGCGGCAGGCGGTTTGCCTGATCGCGCTGATGGGGCTGATGGCGGCGCCTAATCGGGTGGACGTTGGTAGTGCCGGTGGCGACGGGCCCCGCATGGCCTCGGTCCGGTCCTGTTCGACCCCTTGTCTCGTCGGCGGCAGGGAGGAAGAACAGGGCGGGGCCGCATGTGTGCGGGCCGTCGCCGCCGGATTTGTGGCGATTCCCGAGCCGGCGGCGCTCGTGTTGCTTTGGGCGGTGGCTGGGGTGATGGGCCTTCGGCGGCGCATCGTCCGTGCCGGTGTCCTTGCGCAAGCGCGTCGCCGGCTTCCATGTGCCGAACGGGCGGCAGGTGTCCGTCGCATGGCGATTCGAAATCGAGTCGATCGGGGCAAGGACTCCAGAAGTTTTGTGGCGCTCCTGGCAGGCGGCGTGTCTTAACACCCTAATTCATACCACGCCGCCTGCCTCTTTTTTCTGCACCGAGCAGAAGGTCGGGCACATGGTGATGGAAATCCGCCGCATCCGAAGTCGCGCCGATCTGAGGGCGCGTTCACTAGGCCTTGAATCGGCCCTGAAACTTGTCGGCCGGGTACTTCTCGGCGTTCTTCACCAGTTTCGACCGGATGGCCGACGAAATGTCGATATCGAGGCTGTTCGCAAACGACAAGACGAAACACATGATGTCGGCCAGTTCGTCGCGCACGTACTGCATGTCGGCCGGGCTGTTTGCAATGGCACGGGACTGCTCGTTGGTCAGCCAGCGGAAGTGCTCCATCAACTCGGCGGCCTCGGTGGCGATGGCCATCGACAGGTTTTTGGGGTCGTGAAACGGCCGCCATTGCCGTTCGTCGACAAACGACTGCATCGCCAGCTTGAGTGCCGCCAGGGTGTCGTTGGCATCGGACATTGCGTCGCCTCCTTCGGCGTGGATTGTACGCCACGTTACGGCGCGGCGGCGGGCTTGCGGTGATTTCGTGGGAGAACCGGTCATGATTCGATACCAGAAACTTGGCATTCGCGAATGGTGTCAGTGTTGGTCAGTAGTCGTGATAGCGATCGCCGGCGCTGCGTCAACTGTCGCGGCGCAGCCTCCCGCGTTTATCTCGATAAACGTCGTGAATCCGGGACAGATCCGCGCGACCTACGCAAGGGCGACTTCCGATGATGGGGCCGTGGTCGTCGGATTCTCCGATACCAATTGGACCAGTCCGTCCGATCCAGGGGATTTTCTCTGGACTCGCAATCCCATTCCCGGCTCCGTGCTCCTTCGCAATCTCGACGGTGCATTCCTGGACGCCCGTGTCGAGCAGATGTCCGGCAACGGGCAGGTGCTGGTCGGCCGCTCGCCCTACTGGAATTGGGAGGCCTTGAACACGTTTCATCAGGCGTTCGCGTGGTCGCAGTCGGGCGGCTTTCAGCATCTGCCCGATCTGCCGAACGGCGTCGGCGATCTATTTGCGACTGCAACTTCATTCGACGGAGGCGTCGTCGTTGGACGGGGCCGCACGGTTGATGGAACGCAGCCGGTGCGATGGACCGCCGCCGAGGGCGCGGTGGGGCTCGGCACGCTCGCGGGCGGGACGATGAATGGCGAGGCCACGGACGTGTCTGCGGACGGCAGCGTCATCGTCGGCGTGTCCGATTCGGCAGACGGACTTCAGGCGTTTCGCTGGACGAGTGCCGGCGGGCTTGTCGGACTCGGCCGCCTGCCGGGGACGATTCAGAGTCGGGCCACGGCGGTTTCATCGGACGGGCTGGTCGTTGTCGGCGCGTCGCGCGATGCCGCGGGCAACGATCGTGCGTTTCGGTGGACCGCGGAAGGCGGCATGGCCGACCTGGGCAATCTGCCCGAAGGCTCCTCGACGCGCGCTGCGACCGCGGTCAGCGCGAACGGGGACACCATTGTGGGATCGGCGCGGACGCCGACTACCGGCGATATCGGCTTCGTCTGGACTCACATAAAAGGAATGCGCAGCCTGCCGGCCATGTTGTCCGAGGACTATGGGATGGGCACGGGCACGTGGTATGCCACCACTGTCCGCGATCTCTCGCCGAATGGGCGGTTCATGGCGGGCGAGTCGGTTCAGCACAACGACCCCGGCATTGTTCGGGGATGGGTGATGACGCTGCCGCCGTTCGGAGACGTCAGTCTGGATGGGCAGGTAAATGTGTTTGATCTGCCGATTTTCGTGGCGTATCTGACGCAACCCATCGAGTCATTGTCCGCGCGCGATCGGAATCTCAGCGACATCAATCGCGACGGCATGGTCGACGGGCGGGATATCGCCAGCTTTGCGGCGTTGTTGGTCGGATCGCAATAGACAAGAAGCAGCTACACGCGTCGCATCAGCGTCAGCCAGCATCGCGCGCCGTCGTCAAACAGCGTTGCGTCGTAGCGAATCGGGCGAATCTCGTCGATGGCCCATCCGGCACTGAACGTGTCGCGGATTTCCTTCTGCGACACGCGGCGCGGGCCGCCTTCGCGCGTCTCGGCATCGCTGAAGCAGATCATGGCCATGCGGCCGCCGGGTCGCAGCACCGACGCCACCGATGCGGCGTAGATCGGCCGCTCGCTGTCGGAGAAGCGTGAAAGACCGCGGAGTCGAGCACGGTGTCGAAGGTCTCGCCGAGGTCCGCCAGTTGCAGCGCGTTGTGAACTGAGAATCGCGCTGACAAGCCGCGATCGCGGGCCTTGTCGCGGGCAATCTGAATGACTGACTCAATCTGATCGATGCCGAAAACGTCCAGCCCGCGGGCCGCGAGCATGAGGGCGTTCTCGCCGGTGCCGCAGCCGATGTCGAGGACGCGACCGGTGAAGAAGCCGCCTTCTGCGAGACAGATGACCTCGGGCTGCGGCCGCCCGATTTCCCACGGAGCCTCGCCGCTGCGGTAGCGCTCGTCAAACGTTTGCTGCGAAACGCCGTCTTTTGCCAGATCGGGCATGGGGATTACATCTCTCCGAAGAGCAGGTGTTTGCGGTAGGTGCGTGCGAACAGGCCGTGCAGGCGGCCGAGGGCGTACATGGAATAGAAGGTGAAGCCCATGACGAGGCCCCATGCCAGCAAGCCGAGTGCAACAGTGCCGACCTTGCCCTCGCCGGCGCCGGTGGCCATGGCGTCCACTTGCGGAAGGAACCACTGCAGAATGCCGAAGAAGGCCGCGCCGCAGATCGTGCCGTACACGCACAGCATGATGACCAAAAAGACGTAGTGAATGTGCGTCTTGCCGATCGATTTGAGCACGTTGACCGGGTTGAGGGCCTGACCGATCTCGCCGAGGGCCAGCCCCATCAGGTTCATGGGAATGACAAAGGAGATAAAGACCATGCCGACGATGACGTTGGGATTCGAGAACATGGTCTGGGCTTCTTCAATGCTGTAGGGAATAGTCACTTGTCCGCCGTTGGCGATGAACAGAACGACATAAGTCATTACAACGTAATAGACGAGCAGGGCAACGTAACCGACGATGCTCTTGCCCCATTGGCTAGGGTGCCAGGAAAGCGTGGGCGGCTTCTCTTCGCCGACCGCCGTGGTACGAATGACGTCGAGCAGGGCGTGAACGCCGACGGCTGAGAAGAAGAGCACCTCGGCAAGGAATACGCCGCGCAACATGACCTGAACGCCCGACAGATCGGCGTCCTTCACACCGGCGGCGCTGCCCGCCGCGGATTGCTCAGTGGCCTGGGCCACGGCGGTCATCAGGGCCACCGGAAGCAGAATGATGGAGATGGCGACCAGCACGGCGACCAGCAGCGACCCAATCGCCTGAACGGGATAGCCCATGGCCGTTGCCAGACCGTTGTAAAACGACACCGAACTCTGGCCGACCGAACCCTTGTATCCGACGAGTTTCGTGTCGCCGGTGTCATAACCGTCGCCGACGCTGACGCCGGGAATCGGCGTCCAGCAATGCGAACAGAGGATTTCGGCGTAGATGTCCTGTGATGGGGTGACTTTTTCGCATTGTGGACAGATGCGCTCGCCCGGCTTGGCCTTTGGCCTGGCTTTGGAGTGAAGTTGGGCGCCGGCGAGTTCCTCCTCACCCATTTGCGAGGAGCCGCGCTCGAGTGCGGCCAGGTTTTCCAGATCGACCGCCGGCCCGCCCGGCCCCGACAGGGCGGCCTGCGGCTTGGGCACGTTGAACGCGCGGTTGCAGGCCGGACAGCGGATGGCCTTGCCGGCGAATTTGTCTGGAATGGAGAGCTTCTTCTCGCAGCGCGGACAATGCAGCTTCATGGCGTGACCACTCACCCAGGCGTTGGAGTCGCGGCGCAATACCGGACTGTGTCAGGAAGGCCGACCAAATATCGTATCGCAAGGTCGGGATGGAGGCAAACAATTCGCGAAATACTGAGGGAATCCGCGTATAAAGACAATCACTGCGTATCAGGCGTCTTGCCGATGGGGCGGCGAACGCGGAAGTCGGAAGTTGGAACGGGGAATTCCGAATTTCGATCTGAAATCCGTTCCGCGTTCGGACTTCCGCGTTTGAGCCTTATGCCAGCCCGGCGAGCAGCAGCATCAGTGCTTTCTGCGCATGCAGCCGGTTCTCGGCCTGGTCGAAGATCGCCGAGTTGGGCGTGCGTGAAACGCCGTAAGTGATTTCGTCGCCATAGTGTGCCGGCAGGCAGTGCAGCACGACGCAATCGCGGTTCGCCTGGGCAAGCACTTGTTCATTCACCTGGTAGGGCACGAACTTGGCCTTGCGATTCTCGGCGTCGTGCTCCATGCCCATGCTGGCCCAGACGTCCGTGTAAATCACATCCACGCCTTTGATGCCCGTGGCGAGATCGTTGGTCACGCTGATCTTCGCGCCGCTGGCCGCGCCGAGTCTCTGCGCATCGGCGACCACTTCCTTCGCCGGCTCGTAGCCTGCCGGATTGATGCTCACCACATTCATGCCCGACAACGCGCCGCCCAGCATGAGCGAGTGCGTCATGTTGTTGCCGTCGCCGACGTAGGCGAACGTCAGCCCCGCCAGTTTGCCGCGGCGTTCGACGATGGTCTGCAAGTCGGCCAGCACCTGGCAGGGGTGCTCGTGGTCGGACAGGCCGTTGATGACCGGCACCGTGGCATGCTTCGCGAGATCCTCGACAATGTCGTGGCCGAAGACGCGGGCCATGATGATATCGACATAGCGCGACAAGACGAGGGCGATGTCCTCGGTGGTTTCGCGCTTGCCGATGCTGATGTCGGTCGGACCGAGGTAGATCGCGTGTCCGCCCATCTGGGTCATGCCGGACTCGAAACTGACCCGCGTGCGGAGACTGGGCTTTTGGAAGATCATCGCCAGGGTCCTGCCTGCGAAGGCGGATTTGTACTTGGCGGGGTCGCGCTTCACGGCGGCGGCAGTGGCGAGCGCCAGTTTCAGCGTGTCGGGTGTGAGGTCTTTCATCGAGACAAACGACTTGGTCGATATCTGAGAGGGCATGCCTGAAGGCTCCTGGTAAGCGTTGACACCAAACGTGCGGAAATGATATCAAAAAGCAGTGCGACGGCCTCATCGTTCTCAGTGGCTTTGCGTTAAGGTCTCCGGCGAGGGGAGACTCGACACCTCGTCACCTTCTCCTTCCACACACGCCCGAATCCGCATCGACAGTCCCGCCCAGAAGCAAAGCGGCAAGATCCGCCCGGCAATCATCACCCCGATCATGAACAATCGGGCCGGCCATGAGAGGTGAACGATCAGTCCGGTGGTCAGGCCGACGTTGTTCAAAGCGGCGACGCCGTCGAATGCAATTTGGTACCGCGTGGCATCGGTCAGCATGCCGAGCATGGCCACGGTCGCAGCGGTGAGCAGCAGCCAGAAGATCGCGAAGGCCGTGGCGCTTCGGATGAGGGTCTTGCGGAGTCGGGGTCCCTGCGGCGTGGCCTCCCACGCTTTGCGATTCGGCATGATCAGCAGCACGAACAAGACCAACGTCGAGACGCGGACCCCGCCCGCGGTCCCGGCGATCGATCCGCCGATGACCATCCACGTCAGCATGATCAGGTACGACGGAATGGTCAGGCCGCCCTCGGCCAGGGCGATGCTCTGAATGCCGGCCGATCGAAGCATGGCCGAGACATGGATCGAGAGCGAGGCGCGGGCGCCGAAGCCGATGTCGTCGCGCAGAGACAACTGTCCATTGCCGAACTCAAAGGGGCGTTTGAAGGTGAGGGCGTCGGGCATGATGCCGGGTGTGTCGCAGACCGCCAGTACGATCGCCCCGGCGACGAGCAGCCAGAAGGCCGCCCCGGCCTCCCATGCGGGCAGGGTCTTCCAGGGGGCATTCGCCGACGGTGATGGCGATTTGTCTGAATCGGCGTTCAGTGGCGGCCCGCGCATCAGATCGTGAATGACCGGAATTCCCAGCGAACCGGCCAGCGCGACAAGCGTCACGAGTGCGTAAATCGGGCCCGAAATGAGGTAATGCGCGAGGCCGTCGGGCCGCAGCGTCAATCCCGTGTTCCACATCGCGTCGGCGGAATAGACCGCGCCCCACCAGGCGCGAGCGCCCGGTGTCGGGGTGTCCGACGGGGTCCATTGCAGCGCGGCGATTGCGATCACCGCGCCCTGCAGTGCGAATGCCGCGATCAACAATCCGCGGAGCGAAATCGGCCGACGAAGGAACGGTCGCATGATCGCAAGACCGATGGCGGCAAAGAGGCAGCCGGAGAATTGCGTGACCAGCCACAGGACGATCTGGCCAAACAGCGTGTAGTCGTCGCCAAAGCCGTAACTCGTCCAGCCGGTCAGGCATGCGGCGGAGACTGCGGCGAAGGCGTTGTGGGCGACGTGAAGCAAAAGGTTGTGACGGTAGTCGGGTACCGACGATTGCGTCGCAATCGGCAATGACAGCACGAGGGTTGCAACGAGTGACACCGCGAGCCAGATCAGCACCACCGACCGAAGCAAGCCGGTTGGATTGTTGAGGCCCGTCTCGACGACTTGCAGCGATCGAGAGAGGAGTTTGATGGTGATGCAGCCCGCGATGAATAGTGTGACGGCGGCGGCGGGGCCGTCCACGGTATTCCGCGTGACGCCGATTGCCGCTGCACCGGCAACAACGCACGCCGTCAAAATGAGATCGACGCGACAGCGTTGGCGAAGGGCGTGACCGATCCAAACGGCTGCGAGCACGAGTTGAGGGCCGATGGCCAGCGGCAAGGCGACGACCACTGTTCCGCTCGAATCGCGGGCCAGCAGCAACGCGACCGCGAGCGTCGCCATCCCAATGAGAGGTCGACTGACTCGGTCATCCGGCTCATTGGCATGGCTTTGAATCGCCGTCACGCGGTCAGTATGGGTCCGGGGGTTCATCGCATCAAGCAAGCCGTTGTCCACGGTGAAACGCGCATCAAAGGATGACCGTGAGCGGTGGTTTCGGCGGTTTTCGCTTGCCGAGCGCCACGCCGTCCGAGAACGAGGCGACCGTTCGCGGCCTGCATGAAACAATATGCGTTTCAGTGCGATGCAAATCGATTTTTCTCACCACTGGGAGTTGGCAGGACGAAATCTGATTTTGTATAACCATGTAGTGGCGTCTCGTGCCCTTCGTGCGGCGGGCGTCGGGGCCACGCTCTCAAAGCGCCGTGGCGCTGCTGGAGAGACTTGCGTTGCGTCGACGGCGTCCTGCCATTTCATCTCTGCTGGCCACCGGGCGACCGGCGGCCCGTCGGCAACGCGCCGCGCCCGGGGCGCCGCCGCCTGCATCGACACACTTGTCCTTGCGCACATGCGATGCCGACTGGACCGACGCATCTCAACCAAATAGCAAACCGGAATCATCAAACGGCGATGATGCGGGAACACTGGCCTGCCAGATCGCGGCCGTTCAACGGGCGGCCGGACAGTTACGCATGGCCGAGGCCGTGCTCGATCAGGTGGCCTTGCACCTTGTGGAAATGGAAGCATTCATTGGGCCGACGACCGGTCCCACGGCGGACGTGCAATGGCGGCGGCAGGGCGTTGGCAACTGCATCGGGCGTGTGCAGGCCGCACTGGATGTCGCACGGGTAAGCGGACGGCGCATCTTCTCCGGCGAATTCGCCATCGAGGCTTCGACCGCGGACATGGCGGTGCGGCTCGATCTGCCGGCGGTGGGGGCCGAAACGCTCGGCGATCCGCGTATCGGTGTGGTTTCCATGATTGTCGATACCATGCCCCAGGGGCACGCGATTCTCGCGGCGGCCCAATTGCAGATCGGCGCTCAGAAGGCCCGCGTCAGCGAGTGCGCGGTTCGCATCGGCGAGATGATCCAGCGCTTGGAGATTGCCCTCGAAATGCACGCCGCCGCCGGAACCACGCTCGCCGACGATGAATTCGCCCAGGCCGTGGCTCAAACCTCGCAAATAGACGTTTTGATTTCTTCTAAGCAGACTGCACGGTCAAATGCGGCCGGCGGCCCATCGCTGCGAATCCAGCCCACTTCAAGATAAGTACCGCCGCCTTCATTGAGGAATGGCCGTGGCAACGTGAGCGGCACGGCTCTGCGTGCATTCGGAAGGGCCCGTCAGATATGGCGTCGGTACCGATAATGTCATTCGGGCGATTTCTGCACGAGGCCGAATCATCCTGTTTAGATCAAGTTTCCAAAAATCTCCGCGATTTTGTCAACTAATGAAAGTCCGTTCTGGCGTGGCCCGATAGGACGCTCAGTCGCAACCGAATTGGGCATTTGAATGCCCGCGGAAAGCGACGCCGGTCGGTTGGTGACGCCCGACGGACCGGTCGATGACGCGACGGGAGACCGAAGCGGCATCTGCAAACAAGAGAGTCGCGTCGCGTGGCACACAGGGTCGTGTGCCTGCCGTTCATCGAAATAGACGATGACGGGCGCTTCAGGGAGGAATCATGAGTCGGATCAATACCAATATCCCGTCCCTTCAGGCTATCCACCAGCTGTCAAGGAACAACAATGATCTGACCACGCGCCTCCAGCGCCTCAGTTCAGGTCTCCGCATCAACAAGGGTTCCGACGATCCGGCCGGCCTCATCGCCTCCGAGTCGCTGCGATCCGAATTGGTCGGCCTCCAGGGCGCGATCGACAACTCGACGCGGGCCATCAACGTCATCTCGACGGCCGATGCCGCCCTCGGCGAGGTCTCGAGCCTGTTGCTCGAGATCCGCGGCCTGATCAACAAGTCGGCCAACGAAGGCGCCCTCTCGGACACCGAGATTCAGGCGAACCAGTTGCAGGTCGACTCGCTGCTCGAAGCGGTCAACCGCATTGCGAATACGACGCAGTTCAACGGCAAGAAGCTGCTGAACGGCGAACTTTCGTACACGGTCGCCAATCAAGACACGACTGAGCTGTCGCGGATTCAGATCTTCGGCGCCCGCGTCCCGGTGGGCCAGTCGCTCAATGTCAATGTTGATGTATACCAGTCGGCCCAGACGGCCCAGATCGGCATCGCCTTCGGCGGCGGCACGGGCCTTTCCTCCACCGGCGCCCTGTCGGCCGGCAACAACATCACGCTGGTCGTTCGCGGCACGCTTGGCACTGAGACCTTCAGCTTCAATGCCGGTCAGGCCGCATCGAGCATCGTGGCCACGGTTAACTCGTTCAAGGGCCTCACCGGCGTGTCGGCCACCGCCAGCGCCACGGGCCTTTCGTTCAACACTTCCGGTTACGGCAGCCACGAGTTTGTCTCGGTCAAGGCCACGGTCGGCAGCTTCGGCGTTACGCCGGGCGACCAGGGCGACAATGAAGATCGCGGCCGCGACGCCGGTGTTCGCATCAACGGTCAGAATGCAACATCGCGCGGACTGGTTTCGAGCATCCGCTCGAACGGTCTGGACGTTGTGCTGGATCTGTCAGAGGCATTTGGCACTGCGATCGGCGCGTCGCAATTCTCGATCACCGGCGGCGGCGCCCAGTTCCAGATCGGCCCGACCGTCAACTCGGACGGATTGGTCAGCATCGGCATCCCGTCGGTCAACACGTCGAACCTCGGCAATGTGGCCAATGGATTCCTGAACTCGATCGGCAGCGGCGGCGCAAGTTCATTGGTCGGCGGACAGTACACCTCTGCCGAGCAGATCGTCAGTTCCGCCATCGAGCAGGTCTCGGTGCTGTCGGGACGCATCGGCGGCTTCCAGTCGAATCAGTTGGAGACCAACATCAACAGTCGCCGAGTCGCCTACGAAAACGTGAAGGCCGCCGAGTCGGCCATTCGCGACACGGACTACGCCTCGGAAGTGGCCGCGTTGACGCGGGCACAGGTCCTGGTGCAGTCCACGACACAGATCCTTGGAATCGCCAACCAGATTCCCACGTCGGCGTTGTCACTCCTGCGGTAATCGAGCCCGCGGCGGAGCCGCGCAGCCTGACAGCACTGACAAGGCCGTGAGACAGTTGGATTCGTTGCGAGCGCGGCGGAGACGCGCAAGCGACGAATCAGGTTTAAGGATCGCGGCGGGACTGAACCGATAGTAGCTTCGCATTGAGACGGCGCGAATCAATGAGCGCTCGTCGCGTCTCGAGCAGGGAGTCAGCCCCATGTCCCACAACCCTCCACCGCCAGAGACATGCCAGCGCACAGGCCTGGTGATGACCTGCTTCGAAGATGGTAAGAAACGATTTCGCGCGGCCGTGATCGCGCAGGAATTGCCGACTGCCGCGCAAGAGGCTGTCGCCGCGCCCGCGACGGGTTCGGACGCCGCTTCTTCGAATCGCATCAACGACTGACTGACCGTCGCGCATTCTCTGCTCGACGCGTTTCAAGCCACGATCGCGCGCGGCCCCGGTCGATAAATAAGGATGTATCGGTCACGCGCTGACATGCGTGGCCTCGATCGAACCCTTGCGACTCAGCATGGGCTGATTGCTTTTCCGCGACTCCGCCGGAGGTGTTTTCCATGTCCACGATTTCGTCCGGCGTAGGCCTGATCTCGGGTTTGAACATTCAGAGCCTTGTCGATGGCTTGATCGCCGTGCAAAGCCGCCCGATTACGCTGCTGCAAAACCGCGTGGCCGGTATTACCCAGCAGCGCACCGCCCTGCTCAGCCTGTCGGCACAACTTCTGGCCATTCAAAGTGCGACGGCCCGGTTCAAGACGGCCTCGTCGTTTTCTACCGCCAACGCCACCAGTTCTAACGATCAGATTCTGCTGGCTACGACCAACTCCAGCGTCGCCACAGGGCAATACTCGTTCCTTGTTCGCAACCTTGCGGCAAACAGCCAGGTCATCTCGACCGGTTTCGCCACGGCGGACTCAACTTCACTTGGCGCGGGCACGCTGACCATCGAGACGTCGTCAGCGCTGGTGAATAAATCGACGCTGCTTCGCAACCTCAATGGCGGTTCGGGCGTGCCGGCGGGCAAGATCCGAATCACCGATCGCGCCGGGGCCAGCGCCGAGGTCGATCTGACCGGCGCGGCCACGATTCGCGATGTCATTCACGCGATCAACTCGCAGACCGGTGCCGATGTCACGGTGTCCGTGAATGGTGATCGCCTCGTGCTGACCGATCAGAGCGGCGGGACGGGTGTGCTCCGCGTGCAGGAGGTCGGCGCGGGTCACACTGCCCAGGGCCTCGGGCTGCTCGGCAGCGTGACTGCGAATACGCTCCAGGGTCAAGACCTGGTTCGAATCAGCAACACGACTTCGCTCGCTGATCTGAACGACGGCGCGGGCATCCGCCGGTCGGCCGGCGGCGGAGATTTCACGATCAACCTGAGCGATGGCGGCGCGATCAACGTGAGCCTGAGCGACCAGATCACCGATGCCACGCGGCTGTCCACATTGAACAATGGCGGCGGGGTTCCGGCAGGTTCCTTCCGCATCACCAATCGCGCCGGGGCGACGGCGGACATCGATCTGTCAACGGCTACGACGCTCGGCGAAGTCAAGGCGGCCATCACCGCAGCCAACTTGAATGTCGCTGTCACCTACAACGGCGGAAAACTGGTGCTGACGGATTCATCCACCGGCACCGGCAGTCTGAAAGTTGAAGAACTGGCCGGCGGCACCACGGCCGGGGCATTGGGCATAGCCAAGGCGTCGGTCAACAACACGATCACCGGCGACGTGGTTTATCGCGTGCAGTCGCTCGGCGATGTCATTCGGATTATCAATACGGACATCAATAACGCCGGCCGTGTGAATGCCGCGATCTCAGCCGATGGCCGCGGACTGACACTGACCGACAATGCCGGTGGGGCGGGCGCGCTGTCGGTCACGGCGATCGGTACGTCGAAGGCCGCGGAAGACCTTGGATTGGATGCGGCCGCGTCGGGAACGACGCTGACCACGCGGCGACTGGTGGGCGGCCTCGATTCGGTGCTGCTGCGGACGCTGAACGGCGGCGCGGGCGTTGAGCGCGGCGTCATCTCACTGCGCGATCGGGCGGGCAATCTTGCCAATGTCGATGTGGGCAACGCGCAGTCGCTTTCAGATGTGTTGGACGCCATCAATGCCGCGGGTTTGGGCCTCACCGCGTCTGTTTCCAACAACGGCCTTGGCATTCAGTTGCAAGATGCCTCCGGCGGGACTGGTAACCTTCAGATCTCCGACGTGAGCGGTCACACCGCCCGCGATCTGGGCATCGAGGTGGACAGTGCGTCGTCGAATGTGAAAGGCAAGAACCTCCAGCGTCAGTACGTCTCCGCTGCGACGCGCCTCACGGCTTTCCGCGAGGGCGCGGGGGTGCCGCCGGGCAAATTTAAGATCACCGACAGCACCGGCGCATCCGCGGTGGTCGACTTGACGCAGGGCAACGAAGTCAATCTGCAGGACGTCATTGATGAGATCAACAGCCGGCCCATTGGCGTCGTGGCCTCGATCAATGCGACCGGCGACGGCTTGCTGCTGACCGATACGGCCGGCGGCGTGGGCAAGTTGAAGGTGGCCGAAGAGGGCGGCACGACCGCCAAGGCGCTGAACATCCTCGGCGAGGCCGCCACTGGTGCGACGTTTATCGACGGCTCGCTGGAGACGCGCGTCACTGTTACCGCCGGCGACACGCTGCAATCGCTCGTGACGAAGATTCGCGCGACCGGCGCGCCGGTCAGTGTTTCGATCGTGAATGACTCCTCCGCCGCCAACTCATTCCGGCTCAATCTCACCAGCACGGTGTCCGGACGCATCGGCGAATTGGCGGTCGACGGTGGCGCGACGGCACTGTCGTTTGATACGCTGGTCGCCGCCCGCGATGCCGCGGTGATCTTCGGCAGCGGCGATTCCAGTTCGCCCATCGTTCTGACAAGTTCGACCAACACGATCAACAACGCCGTCGATGGGCTCAATTTGACGCTGGTGGGCACCTCAAACCAGCCGGTGACCGTTACGGTCAACCGCAGCATCGATGGTCTGGTCAAGGACATCGGTCAATTCGTGACGGCCTACAACACGGCGCTTTCAACTATCAAGCAGGCCACGAGTTTCAACACCGACACGTCGCAGCGCGGCGTCCTGCTGGGCGATGATGCCACGAACCGCGTGCGCGACCGGCTGAATCGCATTGCCAACCGTGTGATTCCAGGTGCGACCGGTCAGTACAACCGTCTGAGCGCCGTGGGCATCTCGGTCGTGAACAACGGGGGCGGGGCGCTGGCGCTCGACGAAGCCAAGTTCCGCGCCGCCTACGCGGCCGATCCCGAGGCGGTGACCAAACTCTTCGCGGACGAGACCAACGGCTTCGCCAAGTTCATCAGCGACGAGGTCGACGCCCTCACCAAGAGCGAGACCGGCGTCATTCCGCGCCGCGACGAGGCTCTGCAGGAAAAGGTCGACCTGCTGAACCGCCGGGCAGGTCAGTTGCAGATTCTGATCGACAAGCAGCGCCAGCGGCTGACCAATCAATTCAATAACACCGAATCAATCCTGGCGCGGTTACAGCAGCAGCAGAATTCGCTGGCGGCGCTGGCGTCGATTTCGGCGCAGGCGTAGTCTGCATTGATGCAACGCATTACGTTCCCTGGCTCGTGAACTCCTACGACGTGACGACCGTATCATGTCGACGCAAAGGAGTGCACCTCATGATTCAACCGCGCCGAGCAGCCACGTCTATTGCTGCGCTCGTGGCGTTGTGCCTTACCGGATTCGATGAGCCACGCCGATCCATCGACTATCACTGGCCGCATGCGCGGGTTGCTCCTATGGATTCCGTGCGTTCACGCTTTGCTGCGCCCTCGGGCTTTCGACGTATCGACGCGACGGAAGGTGGTTTCGCAGCGTGGCTGCGCGGGTTGCCGCTTAAGCCCGACAAGGGCGTAGTGCTTTTGCATGACGGGCAGCCCAAAGCCGATCAGGTGTCCCACGTCGCTGTGATCGATATCGATGTCGGCACGAAGGACCTTCAGCAATGCGCCGATGCGGTCATTCGACTGCGTGCGGAGTATCTGTATTCGCTCGGCAAATACGACGCGATTCACTTTCGATTCACGAGCGGCGATGTCGCACGCTATTCCGACTGGCGGCGTGGAATGCGTCCGAAGGTCAAGGGAAATCGCGTCACTTGGTCCCGGTCCGTTCGCGCCGATGATTCGTATGGCACATTTCGCAAGTATCTGGATGTCGTGTTCACTTATGCCGGCACGATGTCACTGTCGAAAGAATTGAAATCCGTCGAAGATGCGAACAGTGTCAGGCCGGGCGATGTGTGGATCGACGCGGGCTCGCCGGGACATGCGGTCATCGTGCTGGATGTGGTTCAGCATGAATCGAGCGATCAAAGGCGCATGTTGCTTGCCCAAAGTTACATGCCCGCCCAACAAATTCACGTCTTGATCAACCCAAAGAACGCGGACTCTTGCTGGTACGACGTGTCCGCAAGCGGCGACTTGGTTACGCCGCATTGGAGGTTTCGGGCGAATCAACTCAAGCGCTTCAAATGAACCGCTCACGGTATCGCAAACGTCAGCGCTTTCGTTTGCGACCCGCCCGCTTGCGCAAATCGTCCATCGTCAATGACTTCAGCAGTTTGGCGCGCTCCCGCGTGTAGTCGCCAGCGCCGCGCTCATAATGTTGAAGGAATCGCACCAGACCGGCGCGGCCCAGTTCCCGTTGCAGGGCGGCGAGACCACGCACGCGAATCTGCTCACCTGTCATGCTCATCACTCATCTCCCGCACGAACGAGACCGGATCCCGCACAGTCACCCCGATATGGTAGGCGTTCTTTCGTGCGCGTTTCAATAGATCGTCGTCTACCGTAAGAAACACATCGATATCCAATTCGGCCGCTGCCGCCAGGTGGACGGCGTCTGCAAGTTTGAATCCGCGCCGAACGAATTTCTCGGCCTCATCCAGCAGGTGCGTCGTCAATGGCGGAATTCGCCTACTGGGTGGAAGGAGGCCCTTTACCTTACGCCGGCGATCGGCATCAGGAATTTGTTCGATCTCTACCTGAGCCATTTCTGACGAATAATCGGAAACCATCCCCGCCTCGACCAACTCCAATACACGCACGATCGCGGCTGCTTCGATTGCGATTCGATTCTGGGCCTGATTGTCGAATGGTCGGTTCAGGCAACAGTCGTCGAGGTAGATCTTAATTACATGTGTTCTCGCCGGATTGCTCCCACTAGGATTCCCGCTCACTTCCCCGGCTTCGGCACGTGCTGATCGATCAGGATCGGGTTCCCATCCGGATCCACCAGCGTGAAACTCGCCGGGCCGGTTGTGGTCTCGTCGGCCTCGGTCGTCAAGGTCAGTCCCTGGGCCTTGAGCTTGCGTTGCAGTTCCCGCACGTCGTCAAACGCCGGCAGTGTCTTCGCATTGCGATCCCACCCTGGATTGAACGTCAGGATGTTCTTGTCAAACATCCCCTGAAAGAGGCCGATCGTACCGGTCTCATTCTGCATGATCACCCAGTTCTGTGCCGGATTGCCGCCTTTCATATGAAAGCCGAGCTTTTCGTAGAACGCCTGGGATTTCTTGAGATCCTTGACGGCGAGGCTGACCGAGAAGTTGCCGAGTTGCATGGATTTTCCTTTCCTTTCTGCGGGCTTGGTTCGGGTCGTCGATTGGGACACGGCGGTGTAGGCGGTGAGTGCGATGACGAGCAGGCCTGCGAGCACGTTACGGGACATGGATTGGCTCCAAGGTCGTGAGGGTGATAGGCTGACACTCAGCGTGTTGGTGTAAATGCTAACTCGTTGAATCGTTGTGGGCTTTCCAAATCTTGCGAATTTTGATCGCGGAGGCCACGCCGCAGTGAAAGGACGATCGATTCAGTAGCTAACTCCACGGATGGCGCGAAGGATGCCACCGTGCCCCGGGTTCTGCATACACTCTGGTAGGCGAGATGATGAGGCGTATGCCCCGCAAATTCGCAATCGCAATTATTGCCGTGGTGGCAGCAGTCGCTGCGTGCTTGTTTTTCTCCCCGAACGGGTTATTCAACCTTGAAGTCTGGGAACGCGAGAAACCGCTGGTGAATCCGGTCGCGGTAACGAGCGTGCGCGAAGGCGTAATCACCCTCGCCAACGGTCGCACCGTTCGCCCCGCCGGCGTTCGCCGCCGCGAAGGCGTTTCCGTCGATGCGTATGACAACGCAATTCGTGTCATGGCTGCTCAAGGCGTTGAAATAGACCGCGACCTCGGAGACGGAACAGCCTTTCTCACGGCGGAACCAAAATTCTACAACTGGTGCGGCACGCGAGGCTACAAAGGGAATCCATTTGCGCGGTGGGCAGGTTCATATTTTCAATGTTCACTGAGCGAACTGCTCATCCGATCGGGCTGTGCCGCGTCTGACTTGGACAATAATGGCCTGACTGACCGTGAGCGATGGCGGCTTGAAGGAATTGAGCAAATCGGACGCCAACGCAAATCAGAGCTTCGGATTTCAAAGGACTCGGGCGCCATTTGTTACGATGTCTTCCTGTGCGACGAATGCAGCGATCGAGATCTTCAGATACTGTGGAGGCCCATGCCGTCTCCGTAGGACACCCGAAGGCGCAACGAAGAGACCCATTCAAACAGTAATACACTGAATAACATGCGCATTGCCCCCAAACTGACGCAAACGAAGACCACCTACATCGAGCGGGTCAATCTCGCCATCGACCGGATCAACGGGCGGCTCGACCAGCCGATTCGGCTGCGCGACCTGGCACGTGCAGCCATGCTCTCGCCGCATCATTTTCATCGCGTGTTTCAGGCCCTGGTGGGGGAGACGCCGGCGGATTTCGTCAAGCGTCTGAGGCTGGAAAAGGCGCTCGGCATGATGACCCTGGCCCGGCCCGCCTCGCTCACCAAGATCGCCCTGTCGTGCGGATTCTCTTCGTCGGCGGATTTCTCACGCTGTTTCAAGCAGCGGTTCGGCATTCCGCCCAGCGCATTTGACATCAATGCATGGCGCCGCGAGCACGCCGGAGAGCTGGAGTCCGGTCTGCTGCTTCCGAATCGCGTTACATCACTCCCGTCGCGCGACAATCCCGATGCCTTCCGTGTGCGCATCCGCGAATTGCCTGCGCGGACAGTTGCCTACATTCGCGTAGCGCGGCCCTACGAAGGCGACGGCGTGTTCCGCGCCACGCGCCGGCTTATCGCATGGGCCGAGCGTCATGGCCTCGCCGACAACCAGTGGCTTGGCTATCAGTGGGAGAACCCCGAGATCACCGCGCTGAAGGACTGCGGCTACTACATTGCGGTCGAGGCAGAGGGCTTCACGCCGCGCGGCGAGATCGGTCGCTACCGCTTTCCGCCGATGACGGTCGCCCAGATCGAAATCCGCGGCGGAATCGATCTCGAACTCCGCGCGCTGCAGTGGTTCTACGGCTCATGGTTGCCGCGCAGCCGCTACGTGCCGGACGATCAACCGGGCTTTGAGGCGTTCATCGGGCGGCCGTTCGCGCATGGCGTGGAATATTTCGAGTTGTATGCGCAGATGCCGATCAGGCGGGCTTGAATTCCAGTTGGCGCCTATTTCAGGTTCCTTCGGCCCATGCACGCAAGGACGTAAATCACCGGTGCGTAAATCAGGTACAGAAAAGCAGCCTGGCCATCCACCAACATGTAGGCGAACATGGCTCCGAACGCCCCAAGGAAGGCCATGGCCCAAATGTCAGAGCGCGATTTCAGCAGGAAGCGCCCTGCCAGCAGCGCAATCACCATGGGTGCGAGCTGACCGATGAGGTTGGCAGTCTGGGTGGACATGGCGAGTGCGTGAAGTTCGCGGTTGCAGCTCGTAGTTTTAACTCTCGTCGTGCTTATTTCCTACTTGCCTTTGTTCACATTCCAAGTGCGCGGCAACGCGATTGGTCTGAGTGCCGCTTCGATCTCATCGTACATGTCGTTTACCCACGCGGGTTGATCGGGCAGTTCGGGCCGACGCGTGACGCGCAGGTCGCGCGGTGCAATCACGACCACGATGTTGTCGATTCCGACATCGGCCGCCAGGACAAACAGCTCCTCAATCGACCGGTCGCCCATGGCCAGGCATCCTATTGATGCACTGCCGCCGTGGATCATGATGTCGCCCCCCAGATTCGTGCGGCCGTCGAGTTTCGCACGGGCTTGGTCGATGTCGTTCGGGTAGTTGACGCGCAGCGCCAAGTGGAAGCGGGCGTTCGGATTCAGCGATTCGATTCGGTAGACGCCTTCTGGAACCTGGCGGTCGCCCTCGGCGAGCTTGGGGCCCAGCGTACCGCTCGATCCGAGGATGGGATAGTCCGCGAGATATCGCCATTCCGGCATGTCTCGTTGCGCCGACGCATAGATTTGAAGCGAGCGCGCTTCCTTGTCCGCGATCAACGCCAATCGAGCGGGCGGATAGGAAAGGCCAGTTCTTCCGAATGCTGGAGCGAGGCGCGCACGCGCTGCCGGTCCGCATTGTGCCAGTCGTTCTTCCACAGTGGCCCGACCCTTTGAAATGACGCAAGCGGTCGCGATCCAGATCCGTCCGCGCGAAGTCATGAGAACTACGACTATGGCAAGCATGGCCGTTGCAGTCAGCGCCCCGACAACGCGTCGGCGCCTTTTGCTGCGAATCGAAGACGCCTGACACCCTGGGAAGAACACTTACCGCTCCATGAACTCTGACCTACGTGAAAAGACGCGTCCCGGTTCATTCCGCCTCGGGTCATTCGAAGTTTCGATGCGAGCACCTAGCAGCATTGCAGGACGAGCCAAGCGTTGTCGAAGCGAAGGGCCTTCAGATCCTGTTTGAGAATCCAGAAGTAGATTCGTCCGACGTCGCCCCACATCCAACCCGGGCCTTCTTCATCGGTGTCGATCTGTAGAAGCAGCCGCCAGTCCGTCGCGCCGCTTTCCAGTTCCTTGGCCCGTGCACTTTCGTGCGCGCTCAGGGGTACGCCGCCGCTGTTAATGCCGTTCGACGCATGCTGGCACTCCAGCTCCATTTCTCCTTGAATCGGCTGCGGGTGTCCGAGCAGACGGTGGATTGTGTCGCTGACGGTGTCCTTGCCGTGTGAGAGCTCGGCGAGCAGTTTTTGGTATGCCTCATATGTGGGCGTTTCGTATTCGACGCCCGAAAGCTCCTCCGGCAAGGTCAATTCAGGAATGGCGGCCACGGCGCAGGATCGCGAGGCGAAATCGGGATTCGCATCGTTCGGCGGAGCCATTCTGCGCAACGTCGACCGATCGCAATTTGCATAGAAGATTCGACAACTCCCACGGTCGGCGGGGTCGAAGCCCCAGGTTTGCTGGTCGGTGTCGTAAAAGAAGTACAGCCAGCCCGAATTCGGCAGCGAATCGTCCACCCTCGGAATTGCACTCAAGTCTAATTGGGCGATGAACCCCAGCGGCCGCGATGTGGCAGAGGGCTTCTTCTTCAGCCATCCAAACAGCCCGCGCTCTTGTTCGACTGGCGGAGTCCAGCGCGGCCATTCAAAACCGGGCGGCACATCGGGCTCTCCGCCGATTCGCGATGCGCCCGTCTCAACTGGCGCACGACGAGCGACCAGGCGGATGGATGGCTGCGCCAACTTAGGCAGGTTCAGTCCGGCCAGCAGGGGAGCCTGTGCGAGTCTCTTCGATAAATCTTCAAATAGAGATTCGGTAAACGATTCCATAGTGGTAGACGCCAATCTAACCGCGACGTTGCGGTGGCTCGGCAGAGTGTACCTCCGTTAATCGACGAACGGCAATTCAATGTTGTGATGCCGGAGAACAGCGCGATAATGATCGAGACAATCGCCGAGGAATTCGTGGACGTTTCTGAGGCTGAAAGATGCCTCCTCGTTTGATGGACTGGTTTCATTGAGTGCGGAAACGACCTGATCATGCAGATGCTTGAGTGTATCGCCTTGAATCAGCACGCCTGGAAACCGTCGCGCAGGGTGGCGCAAAATCGCCTGATTCGTTGTGTCAGAGTAGATATCAACATGCTCGGTTCTCATTCCTGAAGTTCAAGTGATTTGTTGTTACTTGTCAACGATTCGAAGGGACAGTCAATCGTTCCATTCTGATTGGGCTTGCCAAATGTCGGTTCGCAACGGTGATCCTCTGCATCGCAACTTGTCCGATCAATATTGTTGCAGGCGCAGGCAGCGCTATCAGGTGCGAATTCGGGATGCCAACAACCGAGGGCGGCGTGACCAACCCCTGCTTCCGATCATCGCGGTCTAGGAGTCAACTGAATAAAGCGAGAAAATTCGGAACGGGCCCGGTTCGGTATTGGCGAACTTGCCCGCTTCCAGTGCGTCCTTTGCAGCTTCGAACGACTCAAATAGACAGTGGCTATTGACCGGAAGCTCGCGGGCGAGGTAGTTGCATGACAGCGGAGAACATCCAGCTGAGCCCGGGGACCAGGTCGTTACGTCGAAGCCTTCAAGCGTTGCATTGACCGGCTGCTCAACCAGCGTCTCGAAAGAGGCTTCAGGAGGTGTCACCGCAGACCAGCGCATCGCGTTTTCGTCAAACTGCTGTTCGTACATTTCATAATAGAACAATCTGAACGCAGCGCGATTTTTGCCCTCCTGCGAAAGGATTGCGTCTATGTCCGAAGTCTTGTTGAACAGCCAATACCCGTTGTGGCGCCAGTAGTGGATGTAGTCAGCGAAGTCCTTGGAGATGCAGGAACTGACCGAATAAATGTCGACCACCGGGCCCAGCTTCATCGCGGGATCAGCCGGTGCGACGCGTCTCAACATGTAGCCGACAGGTATCACGACACGCCCTCGCTGCAGTCATTTCAGCATCGACGGGCCTGCGCGGCCCTTGGACTTGGCTCCGAGTACATCCGCCGACTTGATGGCCAGCAGGGTTGCTGCAATTCTGAACGTGGCAGCCGAATCGACGCGGACGCGCGCCGCGCGGCCCTCGGGATGTTTGCGCGAGGATGCGATCTCCTGGACGAGCGCCTGCGGGAGTTTCGATTGCGCGAGGCATCCAACCGCCTTATCAGACATGGCCATGCTTACCACAAAGAAACCAATGCCCGGCTTGAGGTATGCGAGGTTGCGGTCCTTCAGCCGAATGACGCACTGGCGTCCCGATTTTCCCGCATAGTCCTTCCACAGAATCTCGACATCCGGCTGGTCAGCGCGCAGCCGACGCAGAAGTGCGTCCCAGTGCGATCTCGCGGCCCCAAGATCAGCTGGCGGCTCCGCTTTCGCGGGAGGCGAACTTGGAGGGCGCTTCTTGAGCTTGGCGGCAGGTTTCTTACTCGCGACCCGTTTCGGCATGTAGCGATCATATCGCCCGCAAGCTCGGCAGACCATCACAGTAAGGTGCCGCCTCGAGGCAGGTTATCCAATCGCCCGTGTGAAAGTCCGTGTTGTCAAAACTTGAACTTCTCAAACGCCTTCCCATTGAAGCGCCAGACCCCGTGCTGCTGCGTGCAGAGCCAGAGGTTGTCCTGTCGATCGCGGTATATAGACGAAATCCAAATCGACTCGTTGCCCACCCTGACCGGATAGTGAACCCGCTTTTTTCCGTCGTAATGCCAGACTCCATCCCCGAGCGTGGCCAGCCACAGGTCGCCATTTCGATCCTTGACGGCAGAAAGGAAGTAGTCGCCGTCGGTGGCGTTTTCGATTCCCTTCTCCTTCTTGTAATTCAACACCCCTTTGCTCGGGGCCGATTTTTGCTCGCCGTATACATCGAAACGATGCTTCGCATGGGTAAACCAGAGTTTGCCATCCCTGTCTTCGATGATGGACCGAACGCCAAACATCGCGTCACCGGGGTCGATGCCAATGTCATCCTTTGAAATCCATTCGTGGGTCTTGCCATCGTAGCGACAGACGCCCAGGTTGCCCGTGCCGAACCAGAGGTTGCCCTTGCTGTCCTTGAACATGGAATACACGTCGTATGGGTTGTAATTCATGTTGGGATATTTCGTGCGCGGATATTTGGCGAAGTGTCCGTCGCCGGTTGCGATCGCTGGGAATCTCAGCCGGTACACGGTCTTTCCATCATAGCGATACACATGGCCCGAATTCTGTTCGCCGCTGAACCACAGATCATCCGGCTGGTACTTCCAGGCCGCATCCGGAGAATCACTTTGCGGAATGGTCAGTTGCCTGAATGTCCGGCCATCGAATTTCGCAATGCCCCGATGAAATGAGGACTTTCCGTCGGGAAGATCCTCTTTCGCTTCAAAAGTGGAGATGTAAAGATTGCCCGATTTGTCTTCCTGAATGCCGCGGATTTGGTTGGTGGCTAATCCATCCTTCGTGGTGAAGTGGGTCAGGGTTTTTCCGTCATACCGATACAGACCGGCCCCTCGGCTTCCGATCCAATAGTGATTCTTCGAGTCTTGGAAGATCTGCCCGATCTGATGGTCGAGCTCGGAGACGGTCTCGCCCCGCGCGACGTTCGCCGGCGGGGGCCGATCTGCGGGTTGTGCTTCGGGCTTATTGCTTTGGGCTGACGCCGCATGAGACAGCGTCATTGCGAGGGACCAAGCGAACAGGGTCATTTGAAATCGAGCAAAAAGACGCGGGGGTGTTGATGACATGCAAGTCCTCCTGATGGGCGATTGGACGCGTCATGCGAGTCAAAGTTCCAGGCTTCGTTCGGGAATTTGGGGCGGCAAACGACAGGCCCTTCGACCCATCGACCATTAGAATGCCGCCCATGTGCCCCAGCGACCGTCCAATCCCGTCAGTTCGCATTCGTCGCGTCGAATCCCGCGATCTGCCGGTGATCTTCGAGTTCCAGTCCGACCCCGAATCCAACGCCATGGCCGGGACCAAGCCGCGATCGCGGGAGACCTTCTTTTCCGTATGGGAGCAGCACCTGGCGAACCCGGAGATCAATGCCCGGGTGATCGAGATCGACGGCGAGAATGGGCCCGAAGTCGTCGGCAACATCGCCTGCTTTCAGGCCGACGGACACGACTGTGTCGGATACTGGATCGTCCGGACTCACTGGGGCAAGGGCTACGCATCGCGTGCGCTGGAGCTGTTTCTCGCGGAGGAGCCGCGCCGTCCGCTGCATGCCTCTGCCGACCGCAGCAATGCCCGGTCGCACCGTATCCTGACGAAGTGCGGTTTTCGTTGCACGGGTTTCCACATGGGCGAGGAGACGGATCGCTTCCTGGCGCGGGAGGTCGCGGATTTTGTGCTGGAGTGAGCCGGGCATTGAGCGGCTGCGAATGATATAATAATTGTATGGTCCGCCGCGTTGATGCGATCTTCAGCCAAGGCGCTTTTCGGCCCCTTGAACCCCTCACCTTGCCCGAAGGGACGCGCGTTCAATTGAGCGTGGAGGAAAGTGCGGACACTGACTCAGTTACAGGGGTCGCTCGGATGCGAAGTCCCAGGCTGGCGAATCCGAACGACGCCGCCGATTTCGTGATGGAAGTTCGAGAGACCGGCCATGCCGGCATATGACTCCTCGCGGTTCGAGCCGCCCGCGCCGGTCGCGCTCGTGACCGTGCAATCACTACAACTTCGCATCGTCATTCAAGACGTCCCGATGCTTCTCGACACTGGCGCTGACGTATCGATGCTCCCGCATTCGCGTATCGAATCGTTGGTCAATTCCGATTCGAAAATATACGAATTGGAAGCATTTGATGGAACGAAAAGCTCCGCGCCTGCGGTCTTGGCCGATGTGCAATTTCTTGGCAGGACTTTTCGCGGACAGTTCCTTGTCGTTGAAACTGCCTACGGCGTCATCGGTCGCAATATTCTGAATAGCTTGCCAATTCTGTTTGATGGGCCTTCTCGAAGTTGGCTTGAGCAGCAATGAGCGCAATCTCGCATATCGGTCGACGTCTCATGGTCGATGAGTCGGATCGCTTCCTGTCGCGGGAAGTGGCGGAGTTGTGTTGGATTGAAGGCAACAAGTCCGGAGCTGTTTGAGCACCGTTCAAAGCCCTCCTCGGCGCGCGAAATCCAAATCCAGTGGCTGGGTAGCTGCCATAGAACGCGTTTTTCTGGGATCCGTGAGACGAAAAGGCTGCCACGATTTGACAACCATCGAAACATACAGTATATTCTGTTATGACAGAAATAGGAGAACAGTGGTGGTCAAACTCTCGCCGGTACAGCAGAAATTCATCCTCCACTGGGGCGGGATGGGGTCCAAATGGGGAATCAACCGCACGGTAGCGCAGATCCATGCATTGCTCTACATCTGGCCGCAACCGCTGCATGCGGAGGATATCGCCGAAACGCTGGATGTGGCCCGCTCGAACGTCAGCAACAGTCTGAAGGAACTCCAGGGCTGGGGCATCGTCAAGGTCGTGCATGTCATGGGCGACCGGCGCGACCATTTCGAGTCCCTTTCCGACGTGTGGGAAATGTTCCAGATCATTCTCGACGAGCGCAAGCGGCGTGAATGCGACCCGACGCTGGAACTGCTCCGCGAGTGCATCGCCGAAGCCGAAGCGGCCGGCGCCCGCGAGGCTCACACGCGCGAGCGCCTGGGCAAGATGTTCGAGTTTTTCCAGACCATGACCGGTTGGTACAGCCAGATTCGCCGGCTGCCCAGCGTGGCGGTCATCAGGTTTGTAAAGATGGGAGACAAGATCAGGAAGATGCTTGGATGAATGGCTCATGCCGAAGCCGGATAAAAAGAAGGCCGAAGCCGCGTTAAGTTTGCGAGTCGAGAGCTGTGACTACAGAAACGACGGACATTTCCGATGCAGTATCACCTCGCCGCCGGGTGCATTACGACGGCAAGACCGACATCAGAAGATGGCGGTTGGTTATTGCTTGTCTAGCTCTGATCGTGCCGCCGGCCTTCATTGTCGCCCTACGCAGTTCCCTGACGCCCTGGGTCGTGTGTTGGGGGTTGGCATTCTCGATCTATGCTGGATGCAAATGGCTAACTTGGTTTGACGCGCGTCGGCAAGCTCGAAGCGCTTCGTTCGGTCGAAACCTGGGCTACCTATTGGCGTGGCCCGGAATGGACGCAAAGGCATTTCTCGATGTCAGCCGCCAGCCCGATGCGCCCAGAATTCGCGAGTGGCTTTTTGCGGCGGCGAAAACCGCGCTCGGCTTGTCGATGATCTTTGGCATTGCCGGACATGTACCAGCAGAGTACCCCTTGCTGTCCGGCTGGGTCGTGATGTTCGGGCTTATCTTCACACTGCATTTCGGCTTGTTCCACTTGCTCGCGCTCGCTTGTCAGCGGAATGGCGTCGACGCGGTGCCGCTGATGCGAAACCCAGCAATGTCCACGTCGCTGGCGGACTTTTGGAGCGCCCGCTGGAATCTGGCCTTTCGCGATTTGTCGCACGTTTATCTATTCCGTCCACTTTTCCGACTCTTGGGGCTGGCCGGCGCTACGACTGTGACGTTTCTCATTTCGGGCCTCGTGCATGACTTGGTGATTTCGGTCCCCGCAGGCGCCGGGTACGCTGGGCCGACGGTGTTCTTCCTGGTCCAAGCAGCCGGATTGCTCTTCGAACGCTCTGTCGTCGGCCGATGCATCGGTCTGGGCCGCGGCGTGACCGGTTGGTTGTTCACGCTGATCATCACGATCGTGCCGGTCTTCTGGTTGTTTCATCCGGCGTTTGTCATGCACGTGATCATCCCCATGGCATACGCGCTCGGCGCGATGTAAGGAGGATTCCGTGCCGTCTCGTGATGTGTTGATCCTGGCCGGTGGAATCGCCCACTTTGTCATTCTCATTGCCAGCGCGCTGGTGCCGAGTGTGCTCAACTGGCGCGAGGAACTCGGACGCCTCAGCCCGTTCCTTCGTCGGCTGTTCTGGGTGTACGGTGCATTCATTGTGCTGGTTATTGTCGGTTTCGGCGCTATGTCAGTTGTGCATCACGAGACGTTGGCCGCTGGTTCGCCATTGGCTCGCTCGATTTGCGGGTTCATCGCCGTCTTCTGGCTGGCCCGACTGGCGGTGCAATTCTTCGTGTTTGAGACAACGCCTTTCCAGCATAGCCGCGTGCTGATGGCAGGCTACCATGGGCTGACTATCTTGTTCCTGTTCCTGGTGTTCGCATACGGGCGGGCTGCCGGGCTGGATCTTCTCAAACAGTGAACCACCATATGCGACCTCGTTTGAGTTACACAAGAGGCTATGCTTGGCTGCGAATCGCCTGCGCGACCTGATCCACGACTTGGAGTGCGCGTGGCGACGCGACACCGTTGTGCGCCGAGGAATGTGATCCATGAAGCAAATCACGTTCATGTTCGTGATCATTCTGTCGTCATTCGCCGAATCGATTCACGCGCTTGGAGCTGATGACCATGAGAAGGATCGCGCGGGACTGCTCGCCGGCGTGTCGGAGATCGCAGCCCCCGGCGTGCCCGGGCCGCTGGTGATCGTGGATGACAACGCGTTTGCCGTCGTCGCCGGGGCCGCCGATCGTGGAATCATGGCGCCGGTGGTGGCGGCAGGAAAATGTGGGGCCGGTCGCGTCGTCGTCTTCGGTCACACGGGCTATGCGGATGGTGAGACGCTTGCGAAGGCCGATACCAGAACGCTCATCACGAATGTGGTGAAGTGGGTATCACGCAATCGCGATTCAAAGCAGCCGACGCGAGTCGGCGTTTTCTCCTCGGAACTGGGTGAAGTCTTGAAGCCGATGGGGTACAACATCGTGTTGCTGACCGGGCGCAACGGGTCCGCAAGTCTCGACTCGCTCGACGTGCTCTACATGTCGCAGCGCAATTCTTCAAAATCTGAAATTGACGCAATCCGCAAGCATATTCGCGCGGGCGGAGGCCTCGTCGCCTGCGGACTCGGCTGGGGCTGGCTGCAATTAAACCCTGGCAAATCACTCGACGTACATCCGTTGAATCGCATCCTGGATGGAACAGGCATCTACATTGCCGACGGGACGCTCGATCGCACAGGCAAAATCGGATTCGATTGCTCCAGGCCACTCAGCCCATTCATTCACGCCATGACGGCGGTCGATGCGATCGTAGCGGGTGACTTGAAACACACTTCGAACGACGAGATGCGCCAGGCGTCGTGGACGGCGTCATCCGCGATTCGAGCTCTTCCGCAGGATGACAAGTTGCTGCGCCCGAAGTTGCATGGGCTGCAGAAGGACCAAAGAAACGATTTCATACCAACAGAAAAGAAGCCGATCACCAGCGCTGATGGCGTCGCGCGGCTCTTGCTCACCATGCAGATTGAGGAGCTTCGCAAACTCCCGCCGGATCGCGTGACGGCGCACCCAGCGGCGCGCGAGTTCCCGGGTGAGGTGGCGAAGGATGCAAAGGAATTCTCGCGAAAACTCGAAATCGACTGCGACGCACCCGACTGGCACAGCACCGGGCTTTACGCCGCACCGGGTCGGTTCATTCGCATCGACGCGCCAAAGACCGCAGTGAATGCAGGTCTGCGCGTACGGATCGGCGCGCACAAGGATGAACTATGGCACTTGGACAAGTGGTCGCGCGTCCCGGAGATTACGCTCGAAGCGCCATTGGGCAAGGGGACGACCACGCTGTCCAGTCCGTTCGGTGGCCCGGTTTACGTCGTTGTTCCGAAGAACTGCAAGCTCAAGCGTGTCGAAATCACCATCGGCGGCGCGGTGGAGATGCCGCGGTTCATCCTCGGCACAACCACCCTTTCGGAATGGAAGCCTCGCATCCGATCGCTCCCCGCGCCATGGGGCGAACTGGAAACCTCGAAAGTGATCCTGACGCTGCCCAGCCGCGTGCTGCGTGATCTTGACGATCCCGAAACGCTGATGAAATTCTGGGATCGCATTCTCGATGCCCATGCGACGCTGGCGACCATTCCGCTGGAACGCAAGCGGCCCGAGCGAATGGTTGCCGACGTGCAAATTTCCGCGGGTTACATGCACAGCGGCTATCCGATCATGACCCACCTGGACGTCGATCGGGCGTTTATCGATGTCGAAGCCCTTCGTCGCGGCGAAGGAATCTGGGGATTCGTGCACGAGTTGGGCCACAACCACCAGGAAGGCGATTGGACATTCGACGGCACTGGCGAGGTGACCTGCAACCTGTTCAGCCTGCACACGATCGATACCGTCTGCAAGCCGGCTCCAGGCAAGCGCGGACACGATGCCGTGGAAAAGCCGCCGGACGTTGCGGCCTATCTGAAGCGCGGCGCCAAGTTCGACGAATGGAAGCGTGATCCCTTCCTTGCATTGCAGATGTACGTCCAGCTTGAGAGGGAGTTTGGCTGGGAAACATTTAAGCGCGTGTTCGCCGAATATCGCGGTCTATCGAAAGACGAGCGCCCGCGCAACGATGCCGAGAAGCGCGACCAGTGGATGGTCCGCTTCAGCCGGACATGCGGCAAGAACCTCGGTCCGTTCTTCAAGGCCTGGGGTGTGCCGACCTCGGACGCAGCGAGAAAATCGATCGCCGATCTGCCCGAGTGGATGCCGGCGGGATTCCCGAAGTAGAACGATTCCTGTGCTAAGGTCCACGCATGCGCCCGATTGCACGCGACGTTTCGGAACTCATCGGTCACACACCCCTGGTTCGCGCCAGTCGCTTCGCGCCGGATTGCGACCTGCTTTTCAAATGCGAATTCATGAACCCCGGCGGATCGATCAAGGACCGCATCGGCTTCGCCATGATCGAGGACGCTGAGCGTCGCGGGCTGCTTAAGTCGGGGGGCACGATCGTCGAGGCGACCGCGAGCAACACCGGCCTGGCCCTTGCAATGGCGGCGGCGATCAAAGGGTACAAGCTTGTCACGGTGATGACCACCAAGACCAGTCCTGAGAAGGTGGCCCTCATGCGCGCCGTGGGCGCGGAGGTTGTCATCTGTCCACGCGAGGCCTCGCTCGACAGTCCGGACAACTTCATGAACAAGGCGAAGGCTATCGCCGCTGAGCGGCCCGGGGCTTGGTGGGCCGACCAATTCTCAAACTCGGCCAACGTTGCAGCGCACTACGAGACAACGGGTCGCGAGATTTGGGAACAAACCGCCGGACGCGTTGATGCGATCGTGGCCGGCGTCGGCACCGGTGGCAGCCTCACCGGCATCGGCCGCGTTCTAAAAGAAATGAAGCCCGCCGCGAAGGTTGTGCTCGCCGACCCTGTCGGCAGCGTCCTCGCGAACCTGGCCGAAGGCCGCGCTCCCGGCGAACCAGGCCGTTATGAAGTCGAGGGCATGGGAGGTGCCTTCGCCCCGGCCAACCTTGATCTTGCGCTCATCGATGTTGCCATCCGCGTGACCGACCGCGAAGCCTTCGACACCGCTGGCGAATTGTTTCGCACCGAGGGGCTCTTCGTCGGCGGGTCCTCCGGATGCATCGCCGCCGCATCCCGCCGCTACTGCCGCGAGGCTCCGCCCGACCAGTGCGTGGTCGCACTCCTCACCGATGGAGGCCGGGGATATTTGAGCACAGTCTACAGCCCCACGTGGCGCGCGGAGAATGGCATCAAATGAGAGAAGAACGATGCCAGCATACACTACTCAGGCCTGGCTTTCTTATTTATCGAAATGCGGCCGCGGTTTGAACTGCTCCGAAGAGAATTGAAAAGCTCGATTGTTGTTAATCGCGGTGCCGAGAGCCACAGTATGTCGAACAATCGGCGAAAACGTCACATATTCCTGGTGTTGTGTTTAGCCCCCGCACTGATTGCATGCGCAGTAACCACTTACGTTCTTTATTGGAAGTATTTCGATCCGGGCGAAAACGCGCATGGATGGCACATGAAGAAGAAGTTCGTATGGATAACCCTTGAGCCCTGGATCGCACTTGACGAGTTGTCCTTTGAAGGAAAGCCCATCATGCCCCCGAGTTGGCGGTGGGTAAATGACGACGGGCACACTCCCATCGTTTCGATTCAGACGCCGGTGGGAACATTCGACACCTATAGTCCTAAAGGATGGACTACAACGCATCAATATCCAACACCGCTACTGGTAAACCAGGACGTCTCTGCCAACGAATTGATTCAGGGTTGGTACGACGCAACCCCTGCGGATACGACGGCATTGGCGCAAGGACAAGGCCCATATATCAGAAAGCAAAACACGCCCGCGCACTGGTGCTTGTTGGCTACCTATGACGTTGCGCGATGGGTAGATCCAATGGTTATCGACAAACTGAAGTGGTAAGCGATGCGAAATGGGCTTCGCCCAGCTCTGACTCTCGCCACCGTGTGTTAGTGATCGATACACCGCAGAAAAAAGCGCGGCTGGGTGCTCAATTCAGGAGGAATGTCGACGTCGCCGGTGCGGACTCATTCCCAGCCACATCCGCCGCGATTACTTCGACAGTATTGACCTCGCCGACGTCCCTTAGTTGATGCTGTTGGCGCCCGTCCCGAACAGCACATCGCTGAACACACCGTTCACATAGACGTTGTAGCGGATGAAGTCCTGCGGGGTGACGTTATCGGTGGATTCCGCCCAGCTTAGCCAGAACTCTCCGTCGCGAAAGTGCATCTCGTTAAGACCAGTTGGTGTCGACGGCGGCGCGTCCATGGCCGCTAGGCGGTTGAGGATGCGTTCAATGCAACTGATATACGGGAGTGGGCCGTCACGCCCCATTGACCCCGGCGCGCCGGGGTCTCCTGACTTGGATGCGCAGTGTTCAATCCTGAGATTGCAATCGGCAATTTCAATTCGCCGACCTGCGTCTGCGGATCAGCGCCAGCGACGCGGAGGCCAGCAGGGTCAGCGTCGCGGGCTCGGGGACGACGTTAAACGTGAAGGTGTAATCGGCGGTGGACTCACCAAAGACGTTGAAGAAGTCGGCCCCCATGTGATAGGTCCCTGACGGAAGTCCCGCAAAGGCGTCGGCGCCGGGGGAAAGGGAGAAGACCTCCTCGATGAGCGCGCCGGCGCCGGCGACTGCTCCGGTGCGCAGTTGCCATTGGACGTTGACAATGTTGTTCACGTTGTCCGTTACTTCGACCCCGCCGCCGGCGAGGGCCAGGCCGCCGGGAATGGTGAAGGCGAAGGAGTCATAGTCGGTGGGAAAGCCGACGTTGCCGAAGGTGCCCGACACGGTGTTGATGCCGGGGTCAAGCGTAATGAGGATGAGCGGGTTCTGCCACGGGAGGTCGCCGTCAACGCTTTCACTGTATGTGGCGGCGAATGACGGGGAAGGCACAACAACGCCGGCGAACATCCCCACGGTACACGCCAGCACGGCGCGGTAATGACTGCGATTCATGAATCTCTCCTTACCAGTTGGAATCTGGCTTTCTCCCGGTGCAACCCGTTGTGCAACGTGTAAACACATCCTACCGGAAACATCGAAGACAACCCAAGCATTCGCCAAGGCCAATTCTCCGGCCGCACCCAAGATTACGGGCGAGGCGGCGAGCAAAAAACTGTCGACAAGCGTCTAGACGTAGGGCATCTCTGTGCTCCAATGCCCGTTGGGGCCGAAAAAGGGGGCGCCCGCCTCAGGAAATGGCCGTACCTGGGCCCGCGGCATGGGGCGCAGCCTCAGAGCAGGGGGGCTACCCAATCAATGCCGCCGTTCATACAATTTGCCGCCATGACAGCCAAAGAAATCCTCGCAAAACTGGAATCGATGGGTGACGAAGGCCGGCGGAAGCAGAACGCCAAGCCCTGGCCAGGAAATCCCGAGGGCGCGCCGAAGCTCAAGCAGTATGGCTGCGCGATGGGCGACCTCCGCGCGCTCGCTAAAAAGATCAAGACGAATCACGAGCTGGCGATGGAGTTGTGGAAGACCGACAACATCGATGCGCAGTTGCTCGCGATTCTCTTGATGAAGCCGAAGCAGATTTCCTCGAAGGAGCTGGACAAGCTGGTTCGCACCGCCCGGTTCGGATGGGTGGCCGACTGGTTGAACTCCTACATCGTCAAGGAACAGCCCGACGCCGACAAGGAAGCGCTCCGCGTCAAATGGATGGAAGACAAGGATGGCTGGGCCGCCCGCGCGGGGTGGAACCTGACCGCCTCGAAGATCAACAAGGGCGGCAAGGATGCGCAAGCGCTCGACCTGTCCGCGCTGCTCGATCGCATTGAAAAGGAAATGCCCAAAGCGCCGCCCGAAAAGCAGTGGACCATGAACAACACGCTCTTGGCCATCGGCATCAAGGACGCCAAGCTGCGCAAGCGGGCCATCGCCATCGGCGAGAAGATTGGGCTGTACAAGGACTGGCCGGTGTCGAAGGGCTGCGTAATTCCCTATGCGGCGACGGCGATTCCGGAAATGGTGAAGCGGAAGGGCTGATCGCGCTTTATCCGCCAATCTCGCGTCGGATCACTTTCGCATCGATTGGCTGCCCGCAGACGGCGTAGGAAACGCCTTCAGTGCAGCCTCGATTTCGTCATACAACTCGCCAATCCATTTCGGCTCGGTCGGCAAGTCGGAACGGTTCCTGATGCGCAGGTCCCGCGGGGCGATGATCACATCGATGTTCTCTATGCCGACGTCGGCTGCCAGCACGAAGAGTTCTTCAATCGCTGGATCGCCCATGGCCAGGCACCCGACCGATGCGCTGCCGCCATGAATCATAATGTCGCTGCCGAGTTGCGTTCGGCCGTCGGCCTTTGCGCGAGCGCGGTCGAAGTTATTGGGATACTGAACACGCAACGACAGGTGAAATCGAGAATTGGGATTGAGGGCTTCGATTCTGTAGATGCCCTCGGGCACCTGCATGTCGCCTTCCGCCAGTTTGGGACCGCTCGCTCCGCTTGAACCGAGAATGCGATAGGTCTTCAGGTGATTCCAGGCGGGGGACTCTCGGGTGTGCGCGACATAGACTTGCAGGACCCGCTCTTCCTTTTTTGCCAGCAGGGCGACGCGCGCAGGCGGATAAGCAGTCTGATTGGCGCTGAAGTCGACGGATAACCTCGCCCGAGCTGCCGGACCAACTTCTGCAAGGCGTTGATCAACAGTCGCGCGGCCCATCAAATGAATGTACGAACTCCATGCCAAGTTGCGCCCTCGCGACGTGGCCAGTATGCCTGCACAGAGCGCGAATACACCAACTGCAAGGGCTGCGGTCCTTCGCCGCCATTGCGACTTGAATACTTTATTGGCCGCATCCTGCTGCACGCTCAGTATACTCCCGAGTGGAGTACTCAGTTCGTGGAGTATTTCTGCAACAAGCAAGAATTGTCAACTCAAACTTCCTTCCACTCATGGCCCACCCAGGGTATATCGACCTCCGTATCCAGCCGCAGCCGGAGGATCAACTGGGCGGCGTGGTGCTGGATGTGCCGGATGTTGTAGACGTGAAGCTCCGCCCGTGAGCACTTGCGGCGTGCAAACCCCGACGGCCCGGCCAGGACGTCGGCCGTTTCCCGCGCAATCGTCTCGCCGGCCTTGCGTCGCACGAATCGCAGATAGTTCAACACAAACGGCTTGTCGTAGAGCAGCACCTGAGCGCGATCCTCAAGCTCTTCATAATCGCGAAAGCCCGACGTGTGCTCGACGTGAAACGGCTGGCGCTTCAGCGCAACCACGTCGTCGCCGGGTTGCAGGTACACGTCGGCAAAGAACACCACATGAAATGCAGCCTGGCAGAATTTCAGATTTGCGACGGGCTCATTCCAATTCGCGTCGGGGCAGCGTGCGATGGCCAGATGAAGCATGCTGAGCGAGGCTTCGTACTGGTGGGTGAGCAGTCCTTTGAGCGTGTCAAGCATGATGGATACTGAAACAACCGCGGCAGGGCAAGTCAAGTGAACGTTCATCCGCCTTCCGCTACTCGGCCGCCGGCTCTTTCGCAGTGCCCAGGCGTCGTCGAATGCTCCCGCCTCCGTATTCGCCGCGGGTGCAGAACTCGCACGGGCAGGGGCGATTGCCATGCGCTCCGGGATAGTATCGCCAACCGAGCACCTGCCTGAGCGATCGCACTCGATGAACTTCGCTCGCAGCAATCCGGCGCGGTACTACTACTTCCCAGCCCTCTCGCGAGTTCGCGGACATGAACAGGGCCACCGCTTCGGCCGCGGACATCCAGCGATGTCGCGCGCGATAGTGTCCGACCCACACGCGTTCGTTATCGGGGATGCGGAAATAGACCCCAGCGATAGGCCCTTTGCCACGGCGAGACAGCTCACGAAGCCATTGGTGTGATAGGAAGTAGTTTCGCGTGACAGGTACGGCAAACACGCCTCCTGGAAACGAATCCGTCGATTTGCGAACGCGCGATATGCCCGATCGCTGGATTCGAGCAACGGAGGATTCGGGGGCGAGGTGAACGAACATGGCCATCGCGGTTCAGGCTCCAAGCCTTCCATGGATTCAACCAGGTCGCTGAATCATAGCAATTTCGGCATACTCGCCGAAGAGCCTCATCTTCTTCAGCTTGCGTTTCTGTACAATGATCCCGCGATCTGGAGACTAGCCATGGCCAAAGACACGAAGAAGCGCGCAATAGTCAAGCCAAAAGCCGCGTCGAAGAAAAAAGCACTAGCACCGACTGCGGGTCCTCGCGGCACGGTTCACAAAGACATCCTCGCGTACAACACCGCGCAGACCGCCGGCGACAAACGTATTTGCGACACGCTCTGCAAATCGATCCATCAAAACCTCCCCGGCGCGGAGAACAAGATCTGGCACCGCCACCCGGTGTGGTTTCTCGATGGCAATCCGATTGTGGGCTACCACAAGCTGAAGGGGCCGCCGCCTTGCATCCGGCTGCTGTTCTGGAGCGGCCGGTCATTCGACGAGCCGGGCCTCGCCCCCGAGGGCGGCTTCCAGACCGCCGGGGCGCGGTACACCTCGGCGGATGAGATCGTGGCGAAGGACCTCAAGCGCTGGCTGAAGAAGTCGATCGACATTCAGTGGGACTACAAGAACATCGTGAAGCGAAAAGGGCGGCTGGAGCGGTTGAAGTAATGACAGGAATGATTTTCGCACAGGACGGTCGGCCCTGGACCCTATAAGAATCAGCTTACCGAAACACCCGATCCTCGCCGAGCGAATAGGTCGTCACCATTGCCGTGGCCTTGTCGACGAGCACCGCAAGATAAGGACGCAGAGACGTCGGCACGCGCGCATCGCCCACGCCGGTGAAGAGCAGCGTCGGGCCGGCGTCGACGTACGAGTCCACTTCAAAAATCCCAACTTTTGCCGTCCACATGGCGCTACCATCCGGCCGAATGCGCATCAGCGCGGTTCGGCCGTTGTCACCCAACTCTGTCCGAGAGCCCAGCAGCAGTGTGCCATCCAACACCCATGTAGAATAGGGTTCCGCCGGGTCCGGGAGAAATCCACCGACGAGATACTCCGCTTCACCAATCCGTCCGAGCGCCGCGCCATCAACCGCATAGTCCTTCCCATCGAGCCGCACCTCTCCGCCATACAGCCGCCGCCGAACCTGGCCATACACGCCGGTGGGCCGCGAGAACCACTTTGAGAGGTTTGCTCGCTCATCCTCGGTTGCGATCAGCAGCAAACGCCCGTCGATGACGGCGCCATTCAATCCATCGCCCCAGCCGCCATGTCCGGTTGACACGCGCCGCGCATGGCCCGTCGGCCAGCTCTGTTCATTTTTGAACCAGTCGGGAAGCTTGATCGAACGACCGTAGATGTCCACGACCGGACACGCGGTCAGCTCGGTCGCGCGAAGTGTGTCGGGATCGATGTAGTGAAATCGTCCGTCGAGTGATCGCGCGAGCAAGCCTGCCGTGGAGAATTGCGCCGGCTGCGTGGCCGGTGTATCGGCCGCGTCGGGCCCGATGGCATAGAAATCCCGGGCATCGCCGAATCGCAAATCGGGATTCGCCGTGCGGAGCTGTGCCTCTGTGACCACAACCTCGAGCGAGTTGCCATCGCGGGCCTCGATTTCGCCGCGCCAGATCCACACCAGCCGTCCGGTCACGCCGATGACGTCGGCGGTTGCATTGGTTCCCTCGGCCAGGGTCACGCGCTGCCCCCGTTCGCCGGTGCGGGCGTCGTGGGTTTGCAGCTCGTACCGCCGCTTTCGTCCGGTCGGACCGCGTCCGAAGGAGAAGATGTCCTTCGCGGTCAGCAGCACGAAGCGCGGCCCGGCAGGCGTGTTTACGACCCAGGGCCAGCCAACCACGCCGCGCGCCTCCCGCGCTGGATCGGTCTTCACCAGTAGCATCGCCAGCCCGGAGAAGATCACCACGCTGATGACCGCAAGGATGATCTTGGCGCGGATGGAGCTATGCGGCGGCGGGGGCGGGTTATCCATGGCCGGACATTCTAACTCGCCCATGTATATTGTTGGACATGCTGCTCCGCTTCAGTCTTTACGGCTTCCTGAAGAACCAGAGATACTTCGAGCCTTTTCTCTTGCTCGTGTTTCTCGAAAAGGGCATGAGCTACTTTGCCATCGGCACGCTCGTCGCCTTTCGGGAAGTTTGCATCAATCTGCTGGGCATTCCCACCGGGGCCATTGCGGACACGTGCGGCCGTCGGCTGGCGATGATCCTGTCGTTTGTCGCGTACATCGTGAGCTTCCTGGTCTTTGCGTTGACGACGCACGTCGCGCTCCTGTATCCCGCGATGCTGCTCTTCGCGGTCGGCGAGTCCTTCCGCGAGGGGACGCACAAGGCCATGATCTTTACGTGGCTTCGGATCAACGGCCGCACCGGGGAGCGCACGCGAGTCTACGGCTTCACCCGCTCGTGGAGCCAGATCGGCTCGGCCGTTTCGGTCGTGCTGGCGGCGGTGTTTGTCATCGCGACCAATGGCTACCGGTACGTGTTTCTCTTTGCGGTCATTCCGTATGCGCTCAACATCATTAACTTTCTGGGATATCCCAAGGCGCTCGATGGAGAAATCGGGTCCGGAACGTCGGTTCGCGGAGTCTGGTTGCATCTGCGCAGGGCAGTTGTTGAGTCCATCAAGCGGCCGGACCTGCGCCGGCTCATGCTCGAGTCCATGGGATTCGAAGGCGTGTTCAAGGCCGTGAAGGACTATCTGCAACCGGTCCTCAAGGCCGCCGCGGCCGGGGCACTGGCGACCGTCGGACTATCGGCATTGCCGGCCTATGAGACCTGGAGCGAGACGCAGCGCGGCGCCATGCTGATCGGTGCAGTCTATTTCGCGCTGTATCTGCTTTCGGCGGTGGGAAGCCGGCAGGCCCATCGTCTGACGGATCGGCTCGGCGGCGAGGAACGGGCGTCACGCGTTCTTTGGTTCGTGGTCGCCTCGCTGTATGCCGGGATTCTCGTTGGCGGCTGGATGGGAAGCGTGATGCTGCTCATCCCGGGATTTGTGCTGCTTCACGTGCTGCAGGCGGTCTGGCGTCCGGTGATCATCAGCCGGTTCGACACGCACACGCACGAGCAGCAGGGGGCGACCATCCTGTCGATTGAGGGCCAGGCGCAGGGCATTGCGACCCTGATCCTGGCCCCGTTGATCGGACTGGCGATCGACGCTGTGAAGGCGGGCCATCTCGGCGGGATGTTCTGGCCGGTCGGTGCGGTGGGCCTGATGGCGGCGGTGGCATGTATTGTTGTCTCGCGGCCGCGACATGATGCCCGTGAATCGGATTTCGCACACGTCTAATCGGCTGCGCCGTATTGCATGTGGAGCAATCTCACTGGGCCGGTCTTGGGAATGGAGACAACAAACAGATCATTGAAATCGGCATCTTCGATGTCGGGCGCGTTCGGCGCACCGAGGGCATCAATGATTTCGGGGATGGTGTTGCTGTGGCCCGCGACCACAACCGTCTTGCCGCGGTGTCTCTGTCGAATCTCGCTGACGAGCGTTTCGGGTTTGGCCGCATCAACCTTGGCCGTGGTGACTTTCATGGCCTTGGCCAACGGCTCAACCGTCTGCTGCGTTCGCTGATATTGGGTGGCATAGATCGCCGACACACCCGCCTTCTCCAGCACGTGGCGCAGCGCCGCGGCCCTCTTTCTACCAGCTTCGCTCAGCGGTGGATCATCGCTTGAAACTACGGCCTTCTCGGCGTGACGCACCAGGATGACCGTTGTGTCGCCGGTGTCCTCCCGCATGGCGGCCGCTGTTGCCAACGCGACAAGCAGAATGCATACGCTACTGCACAGATTGCGAATGCGATGCTGTTTCCTTATCTGCAGTAAAGAAATAGACGTCAATGGTTTTTCCTTTCAAAGCCTTGGGTAAGTTGTACGAAGCCGCGTCATGGGGCGACTAAAAATGCCTGCACGAATGGATCAATGTCCACGCCATTTGTTGCGGCGTCGCAGTTGACATCCGCCCGCGCCGTGTGTTGCGGGTCGTTGTCGAGCCCCAGCAGCACATCGACGAGCAGGTTGGCATCTGCATGGTCCACATCTGCGTCATTGTCAATGTCGCCGGAAAGCGTGTGAAGCGCAGCAACGGCGTCGATGTCCGCGCCCGCAGGTTGGCCTGTCAACTGGGCTAAGTCTGTAAGCCGAACGAAGCGAAAATGATCGTTGAGCGTGAATCCGAACACGTCGATGTCCAGCCCGGAGGTACCCCCAGGCGTCGTGCCGACATTGATCCACTCCGATCCATTCTGACTGATCTCGACTCGTGTCGCCTCGGCCGATCCCCCCTCGGATGCGCCGATTTCGTACACGACGAGGTCGGCTGCGGGGCTGCCACCGATCGTGAACGCGCTGGCCATTCGAAGGGTAATCGTTCCACCCGCCCCGAGCGCGACGGCGCCTGTTCCAAAGCCGGTCCCGGGGTCAACGTAGTTGGGAGCGCCCAGCGCGTCGGCGGGGTTGATGAAGTTTGGGTGCGTCGCGCCTGAGCCCATCGTAAACGAGACGGCAGTTTCCGCGTATGTGCTCGCACAGGCGGCTCTGGCATTCAAACACGGTGCCGTCGCGAATGCGAGGACAAATGCGGTTAAACCGACAATTGTAGAATGTTGCGATTGACCAATGGGATTGATGAGGACCTTGAACATCGGCGTGCCTCCGTAAATCCCGCGCCACAGGCTTCGCGTGCAGCGCTGACTGTCATGCAATCTCATGATTAGCCACTGGACAATTCAGGCTTTTTCATAGAGCTCCGACCTATCAAAGTATCGGGAGCGGCGCCTGCTTAGCACCGCGTGCGCATCGACTCGCGCGAGCGCTCGTGGGCGGCTGGGCTTTCGAAGCCCTTGGATTTTGAGTGTGCCCAGGCCTTGTCGATCGATTCGGTGGCAACGGGCGTCTTGCAGTCGGTGTCGCCGTGGTCGACTTCGATCGGGCCCAGGCGCTTGGCGGCCGCGGTGGCCAGTTTGCGCAACGCGGCATTGCGGCATCCGATGGCAATGATTGCCGCGTTCATCATGTAGCGCTGCACGTTCGGCGCGGACGCAATTGTCCTCTCAATCTCTGCGAGCCGGTCCGCAAACCAGGCATCCTCGGTCGATTCGTCGATCATCGCCATCGCGGCGACGAGGGACCACGCGGCGTATCGCGTCGGGTTGTCCTTGGCGGCAAGCCATTTGTCGGCTTTGGCGCGTCCGTGCGGACTCTCGGCGGCGAGATGAGCGACGTAGCCTCCGCACATCCGCGCGGTCGGGGTGGCAGCCCAGCGGTCAAGCTCTTTGGACGAAATGCCCGCGGGGTCGGCGATCTTGACCGCGAGGTTGCGGGCGTCGAAGTTCCCCGTGTCCCACAACGCCTCGGCCAGCTCCTGATCGATCTTGATTCGCTTGTAGAGCGTCTTCAAGGTCGCGAAGCTGACGCCGAACATCGGCTCGGTCGCGCCATGTCGCAAGTAGGTCTTCTTCGTCTGGGCGGAGCCGGCCTTCTCTAACGCACTCATGGTCTCTTTAAAACTCATTCGCGCGGCCGGGGCCTTTGCGGGCTTCTTGGACACGGGCTTCGCCTTGGGCGTTGTTTTTGTTTTGGACATGGTATCACTCCGTGGCAATGGGGCACAACGCAGTATTGTAACCGCCCGCTTGGAGGTTGTGTCGCTAGAAAGACGAGGTGCATGAATGAAGCGTCCCGTCCGGCTCCATGAAAATGTAGATGCAGCCCAAGTCTCCGATCAGGAATTCGCGGCGATTGCGTTCTAACATTTCCTCGGTGCTGATGGGTTCGGAGACATTGACGAAGGGATAGGTCACTTCGGGGGATGGAACCACCGACGCGATCGTGCACAGGGGTTGACCTGCAAGCGCGTTATCGCCTTCCTGGATGAAAAAGGGCGCTCGGCCGATTTGGTTCGCCTGCGGCTGAAGAATCCAATGGTCGGACCAGACCTCCTTGCCATTGCAGAGCGGGAATTCGAGGTCATTTGTTCGCACTCCATCGGGGTGACTATTCATACGCCATCTGTTTCCAAAGTAGGGAGCGAGAATCGCACACTCCGCAGGAATGTCACCGCGGCCGATCAGATCGTGGTCTCCAAGCGATTGCCATTCCATATGTAGCGTTTCAAGGTCAGTCGAATGATCACCGAAGACGAGGAGCAAATCGCCGGGCAAGGGTCCGACGATGTCCCGGGAGTTTGAGAAATTGAATTGAGCGATGAATGACAACGGCCGACCGGACGCGCCGCGAGGCCATGCAAGCTGGCTTGGGCGGTAGGGAAGGCCGCCCAGTTTGGTCGCGAATCGATGCTCCGGTTCCCCCATTGACTGGATGAATACATCGACTGGGACCGGCGTCCCCCAGTCGTACTGATCGACCATCCCACGGCGCAACCACTCGATGGTGCAGATGTCGCGCGGTCCGGTGATGTCGCAGGCCTCGTAGCGCCCGAACGACTCTTCAAGTGGGAAGCGTGGGAGCCAGTCATTTAGATGGAACTCATAATTCATGTCGAGCCCATTCAGCCTTTCCTGCGATCTCATCCGACTTCCGATGCTGCCTGCTCAGCCAGCATGGCCGCGCAGTATTGATAAAGACTGTAATTTGGATTGTCATTCTTGACGTACTCGATCCGCGCAACATGTAAGCCGAATTGGGCTGCGCCGGCGATGGCCGCCGCCTTGATCCGGGATCATGTTCGCCATGTCCATGTGTGCACTTCGGCGGTCGGACGATTAGCTCAGGATCGCCCACGGGTTCGGGTGCGAATTCGAGGCCGAGCCACACATGGGTGGGCCCGGTGATGTGGCTTATTGTATGCAGGTTCCCTTGGCGTCCGAACGAGGGCATCGTAGTGTCAGTCCGCGGTGTCTTCGCGTTATGTCTTTTTCGTAGTCCGCCGTGTTGTTAACCCTTGAAGCTTCTCAATCTCCTTCAGCCGGGCCAGCAACTCGGGTCTTGTCTTAACATTGAGTGAGACCATGGGCAATTGCTTGAGCCACTTGCGAATCTGGTCAAACATCCGTTGGTGGGTTGAGAACTCGCCCGCGGCGATCATGTCCAGACTGATTGTGACCAGTTCGACGAGTTCCACGGCGGTGGGTTTGGAAACCGCAAGCAGTTCGTTGTATCTCTTTCGCGCGCGGTTGGCGCCGCGATACTTGCGACGGCATTCACAGCAGCGAACGCAGTCGATCTCCAGCGGTAATCCGAGCTTCTCGTACCAGTGCTTCTGCTCCTCGGCGAAGAAAAGAAACGGACGCTTGCATCCGCGGCAGACGCGCCGAACATCGAAGTAGTAGCGGACAGAGAGGCCAAATGCGTAGGAAGCCGCGCCCGCCACCCAATTCTGCTTTGATCCGTTGGCCTTGATCGCAGTATCGGGGATCCTGACATGGCGGCTCGAATGCCAATGGGCGGCAAACGGCGCCTTTGTCGAAGGATTGAGACCGGTGTAACGAGGACCGCGTCCGTACCGCGGGTGTTCGACGAACGACTGGAACTCGTCGTCGGACTCCAGCGGCTTTCTTGGGTTGTCGCGATTGGACGGCATGCGATTGAGTTCTCCCGCTCTCCAGCTACGCGTTATTCCTAACGCCTCGCGTCTCGCGCGATCATTCAACTAACTGTCATCCGCCACGGGACAACTGAGACTCTTGTCATACATCCCCGATCGATCGAAGCAGCAGGGGCGGCGCTTTCCCTTGGCGAGCATGTCGCAGGCGGTTGCGATCCGCTTGACGCGGGTCTCGGCCTTCTTGCCCGAGGTGATCCAGTGAATGAAATCGCGCCGCGCGGCGGGGGTGATGTCCATCCATGCTTCGCGGGCCTTCATCGGTGCGGCCGTAAGGGCTTTCTTCAAATCCGCCGGCACCTGCGGCTCCGGCTCGTCGGACATCGGTGCGATCTCCAGCGTCACCTCGTCGCCCACCTTCGCGCCCGCAGCCTTGCGCAGCTTTTCGTCTACTTTGAGCCAGTGTCCGCCGTTGCCATCGGGTTGAAGCGTGGCTTGGAAGGCCGCGCCGTTGAGGGTGCCTTCCACGCTCACCTGACCGCGCGAGGGGAGCTTGGCGCTAGCAACCTCAGGCAGGTTCAGAAAGGTCCAGTCTGCCGACTTGTCTATTCTCGCCGGACGGTGGAGCGTTGCGCTGAAGCGGATGCTGTCACTAACAGAACTCACCACGCGAGTGGTGGTACTTACAGGCGCTCGATCGCGATTCGAGGCTCGATCGGCATCTTTGGGCAGGGTACTTTTTCCGCCGGCCCTCGCTGTTTTCTCGCCCTTTTTGGTTGCCATGTGATAGCCCAATTGCGTCAGAGGTCGATTAGTGGAAATCAATGTCACGCTTCAAGAGCACCCGATTGCGCCGGACCATCGCCTCATCATAGAAAAACGCCAGTTTACCCGGAATGCAGCACAGGATCGACGCGAAATCAAATTCCTCGCATGCGCGAACCGCTTCGTCGAGGGGCATGCTGCGGCCGTCCAGTTCGTCGTCATCGGAGATGACGTAACACTCGGACGGCGCGCCGGCCCGGCGCAGGAGGGCGAGGATGTCTACCGATGACTTCATCGGCTGAGCAAACCGCTCATTCCAATCGTCAAAGTGATTCAATGCGTCGAGTGCCTGGCGTCGACGCTTGGGGCTGCCCAGCAGCGTCAGCAGCCGGTCCCGCTTGGCGGAAGCGACGAACGCTCGAATGGTCGCTTCTTCAATTGGGTGGAGTGCCATGGGTCGCTGCGTCCTGCATTTTTAGGTTAACCCAATCTCAATCATCGCGGCCGGAGCTGACCGCCACATCGTTGCGAAACGTCACGCGGTAGACGCCGTCCGGGTCGCTCGGATGGGTTGATTCCACCACGAAATTAGCCCCGGTTTCAAAGTTGATTCCATACGGCTCGAAGCCCGCGGCGCCGCTTTCAAGCCATGTCATGTCTTCGTGTTCGGCGAGATAGGCCTTTGTGAGCGTCATCAAGGCGGGCAGCCGGTCGAGGACCGACTTGAACTGCCTGATACTCGGCTCCGTCGGCGCCCCGCCGGGCGTTCTGATCGAAACAGCCAGTCCCTCGACCTCACCACACCAAAGTTCATTGTCCGTCGTCGAGAATTTGCCGAGATCGGGAATCGCGACGGTGATCTTTCTCCATTCGGCCCGACGCTGTTCGATCCCGGATGTGATTATTTGGAAAATGAGCCGGCCGATCATCACGATCGGAATCAGCACCAGTATGCCTGCTACGATCAAACCCAATGTGATCGGCCATGACCCCACGCAACAGTCTCCAGTATCACACACGAAAGTCTAATAGGATGTCATCAACTGGTGACACTCCAATCGGTGCTACAATCGTCTCATCATGTTAACCCTCGCCTTCAGCCGCCGTCTGGCCATTGCAGCCGGGATTCTCCTGCCAGTGCTCGAGACTGCCCGACGGTGGCGGCAATGGCCGGGGCCCATCGAAACATGGCCCTCGTGGCTCGACGATTATCTCATTGCCGGGCTGCTGCTGCTTGGAGCGTACATGGGCCGCCAAACCACCCTCACCCGCGAGCGAGATGAGACCGCTCATGCCGGTCGATTTCGCAAATTGTCATGGCTGACCGCGGCATGGGGATTCGCCTGCGGCATGGGCTTCGGCAGCATGCTTGGCCAGTTGGATCACATCATCCATCCATCAGGCCACATTCAGGATCCCTCCGGCCTTGCGCATGGGTGGGTGGTGCTGATCAAGGCGGGTCTGGTCGCCGTGGGCGTCATCGGGCTGCTCGGCAGCATGCGTCGCGAATCGGCAGCGACTTGACGGGTCAGCCGCAGGCATCGCTCAGCGAGGTGCGGAGGCCATCTTCGAATACTCGCTCGGCCAGTTGAGAAACGAAGCCCGCTGGGTTGAAACGACGCTGGACTACATGCGCACGAAGCCCTGGTTCGATTGAGGAGACACGCCATGAAGGAAGCCGAGATGCAGGCGCGGTTGAAAGAGTTGTACCTTCCGCCCTCCAAGGAATTCGTCCTCGTCGATGTGCCCGAGATGCGCTATATCATGATCGATGGCCACGGCGCCGCGGACCGCAGCGATCTCGACCATGCGGTGAAGTGGCTCTTTGGGACGATCTTTCCGCTCAAGCGCGTCGCCCGCGAGCGCATGGGCAAGCGCTTCGTCGAGCCGCCGCTCGAAGGCCTCTGGTGGGCCGACGACATGAACGATTTCATCCGGGGCAAGCGGGAGAATCTGAACTGGCGAATGATGATCGTCTTCGAGCCGGACTGGTTCACGAAGAAGATGTTCAACGACGCGCTGGCCGAGGCGAAGACGCGGCTAGGCAAGCCGCCGGCCAGTCTGCGACTCGAAAGTTACCGCGAGGGCCGAAGCGTCCAGATCATGCACATCGGCCCGCCCGCGGAGGAGGCGTCGGTCATCGCCCGCATGCACAGGGAATTCCTACCCAAACACAACCTGTGCCCCAACGGACACTTCCACGAGATCTACCTGACCGACCCCAACCGTGTCGCGCCGGAGAAGATGAAGTCGGTGCTGCGGCAGCCGGTGAAAGCGAGCGCCTGAGCGAAATCTCAAATCAAGTCTTCAATCTTCACCGGCAACTCGCGGACGCGCACGCCGGTGGCGTGATGCACGGCGGCGGTGATGGCGGCGGCAATGCCCGCAAGGCCGATCTCGCCGATGCCGCGAGCGCCCAGTTCATTGATCTCGGTGTCCGGGTATTCGAGAAAGTGCACGTCGATGGGCGGCACGTCCGCATTCACGGCCATGACATAGTCCGCCATGCTGCTGTTGATCGGCGCACCGTTTTGCGGGTCATAGTTGGTGTGCTCGAAGAGCGCCATGCCGATGCCCATGACAACCGCGCCTTGAATCTGGTTGCGTCCGGCCAGTGGGTTGAGGATACGTCCGGCATCGATCACGCTGACCACCCGGCTGACGCGAAGCCGCGCGATTTCGGGCTGCCAGGTCACTTCGACAAAATGACAACCGAACGAATGCGTCGAGAACTTCGCCTTTGGATTGCCGAAAGAGGACTCCGCGCTCCCGCGACCGGAGACCATCTTCAGATTTGCACGGCGAAGCAGGTCCGCAAAGGGCACACCCTTTCCCGCGTCATCGGACTTGGCATGTACGCGACCATTGTGGAATTGCAGATCATCAGGCTGCTTGCCTGCGAACGGCGAGCCTGGTGTGGTTGCGGCGACCATCAGCAAGGACTTGATCGCGCTGTCGGCTGCGCCCAGCACCGCGGGCACCAGCGATGGCGTGGCCATCGAGCCGCCGGAGATGGGACCCTCGGGAAACGCCGTGTCGCCCAGCGCGACCTCGATCTTGTCCAGCGGAAGGCCGGTTCGCAGCGCCGCAAGCTGCGCCAGATTCGTATAGGTGCCCGTGCCGATGTCCTGCGTGGCGCTCGCGACGCGCGCCGTTCCGTCATCGCGCAGTTGCACGGCGGCTGCGGCGGCGAACCGCGCGGCAAGCCAAGTGCATCCGGCCATGCCCCAGCCAAGGATCAATCCGTCGCGCTTCATGGAGGCGACGTCGGGCGTGCGTGCTGACCAGCCGAACTCCTTCATGCCGCGCTCAAAGCACTCAACGATGTGTCGCGAGGAGAAGGGCAGTCCCAGGCCCTCGTCAATCTTGGGTTCATTCAGGATGCGCAGTTTGACCGGATCGATCTTGAGTTGATCGGCCAGTTCGTTGATGGCGGATTCGGTCGCGTACAGCCCGGGCACGGCACCGGGTCCGCGCATGTCGGCGCTCGCGCCAATGTTCCGCTTTGCTCGGCCAAAGGTCACCCGCAGATTGGGCACGCTGTATTGGAAGGGCGTGGCCTCGCCGCAGTCTTCGTGATGGGCGTCGAGCATGGAGCGTTGGTACACGTAGTCGTGATGAAGCGAGACTAGTTTGCCGTCGGGTGTCGCGCCCAATCGAACGCGCTGCTGCGTGCGAGGGCGATGGCCCACGGTCTGAAACATCATCTTTCGGCTGAGCACCAGCTTGACCGGCTTGCCAAGCTCGCGCGCCGCGGCCGCTGCCAATGGACAGTGCGTCCACGGGAACAACTTGCCGCCGAAGCCCGAGCCAACGAACTGCGTGATGACGCGTACATTTTCACCCGGCAGGCCGAACATCTGGGCCAGCACCGATCGGAAATTGACAACGCCCTGCGTCGAGTCATACAGCGTGAGCGATGGCCCATCCCAGACGGCGGTCGTGGCATGCAGTTCGAGTGGATTGTGTGTCTCGGTTGGGGTGACGTAGGTCTGATCGAGCTTGACCGGTGCGGATGCGAAGGCCTTGTCGGGATCGCCTCGCTCGCTGTCGCGCCGATTGCGCGGACCGAACGACGTGGCGACCGTGTCCGGATCTTCGTCGGCACTCAACTCTGACTCAACATTCGGCTTCTCGCGCTCGTAGGTGACACGGACGGCATCGGCGGCGGCTTTGGCCGTTTCGAAAGTGTCGGCCACCGCGAGCGCAACATACTGCCCGTAGTAGCGAATCACGTCGTCCTCGAACGGCGGCCGCCGCTCTTCGCAGATCCCCTCGAAGCCCGGACCGGCGATTGACCGGAAGATCTTGCCGATGTTGGCGCGATGAAAGATGGCGCGGACACCGGGCATCTTCTCGGCGGCCGCGACGTCGAGCCGCGTGATCTTGCCGCTGGCGATCGTCGCTTCGACCGGAACGGCATAGAGCAACCCCGACAAATGAAAGTCGGACGTGTATTTTGCAGCGCCGCTGACCTTTCGCGGGCCGTCAATTCGTGGCGTGTCGCGGCCGATCGCCGGCGTCGTCGAAGTGTCTTGCGTGGACAACATGGTTCACTCCCTGAGCGTGATTCACTTTCCCGCGGCGGTTCGAAGGGCATGCACGAGGCAGCGCTTCGCCAGCTCGACCTTGAAGCCGTTCTCGGATTGCGGCTTCGCGTCGCGCAGCGCCGCTTCGGCCGCCTTGCGAAATGCCGCGTCGTCCGCGGACTGACCGGTCAGTGCGGCCTCAGCTTCGGGCGAGCGCCAGGGTTTGGTTCCGACACCGCCCAGGGCGACCCGCACGCGATCCACCTTGTCGCCGGCCAGGGTCAACACCACCGCGGCTGAGGCGAGGGCGAATTCGTATGACGCCCGGTCGCGCAACTTCACGTACACCTGGCGGCTGTTCGCGATCGGCGGCGGCAGCACCACATGGGTCACAACATCGCCGGGCTCGAGGACGGTTTCGCGCTGCGGCGTGTCGCCCGGAAGCAGGTGAAAGTCTCCAATCGCGATTTCGCGGTTACCCTTCGGCCCTTGCACGTGGATGATTGCCGCCAGCGCTGCCATCGCGACACTCATGTCCGAAGGATTCGTGGCAATGCAGTTCTCGCTGGTGCCCAGAATCGCCATCATGCGGTTGGCGCCGGTGATGGCCGGGCACCCGCTACCCGGCTCGCGCTTGTTGCAGGGCATCGCGGCATCGCGGAAATAGACGCAGCGCGTGCGTTGCAGCAGGTTGCCCGCGGTGGTCGCCATGTTGCGGAGTTGTGCCGACGCGCCGGACAGAATCGCCTGCGAGAGAACCGAGTAGTCGCGCTTGACCGCCGGATGGTGCGCCAGTGGCGCGTTGCGCACGGTTGCGCCGATCTTCAGGCCGCCTTCGGGCGTCGGCTCTATCTTGTCCAGCGGCAGGCGGTTGATATCGAGCAACTGCCCAGGCGTCTCGACATTGAGTTTCATCAAGTCGAGGACGGTCGTCCCGCCGGCGACGAAGCGAATGTCCGCGCCCTGTTGGGCGGTCTTCGCTTTCGCTGCGGCGGTGATGGCGGCCGACAGGTCCGCGGGCCGCGTGAATTCAAAGCTGTGCATCGAGCACCCTCCTCTGCGATGATTCAGGACTGCTTTCGCACCTGTTGCACCGCGGCCACAATGTTGCAGTAGGCCCCGCATCGGCAAATGTTGCCGCTCATCAATTCCTTGACCGATGCATCATCCTCGCCGCAGGGCTCCTTCAACAAAGCGACAGCCGCCATGATCTGGCCCGACGTGCAGTAGCCGCATTGATAGGCGTCGTGGGCGACGAAGGCCGCCTGCATCGGATGCAGGGACTCGGGCGTGCCCAACCCCTCGATGGTCGTGATCTCGTCGCCTTCGTGCATCACGGCCAGCGTGAGGCACGAACTGACGCGCCGGCCATTCACATGCACGGTGCATGCGCCACACTGCCCGTGGTCGCAGCCCTTCTTGGTGCCGGTGAGACCCATGGTCTCGCGAATGCAATCGAGCAGCGTCGTCCGCGGATCGACGTGAAGGCGGCGATCCTTGCCGTTGACGCGAAGCGTGATGGGAATGGCGCCTTTCATGGGAGTTGCGGCCTCCATGGTGGTGGGCGGCGCCGCGCGTGCGGCGTTCAAATGAGCCGGCGCCGCGGCTGCGATGGCCGCGGCCGCGGTGCCTCCGGTCGTTTGCAGAAATGCGCGGCGCGAAAGTTGAGACTCGTCAGATGATCGGTCGTCGTGCATGGCTACTTTCCTCGGTCAGCCATTCCGGACTTGCGCACGGACCACGGACATCAACGGAACCGTTCGAGTTTGCCCGTTGCGCCTTTGATGCGGCGGGATCATAACTCGCCCGAGCCGCGTTGGTCGAGTATCGGGTTTTTTCTGATGTCTGCTGCCCGTCTCCGGCAGCGTCCCGTCGCCAATGATGAAGTTCTTGTTACGCCAGGGAGTGGATCGCTCTTATGATGAGTTTGGGCGGTTTGCTATCAAGCGTATCGAAGGATCAGTCATCCAGATTGATGCCTATAAAGACCCGGACCGGCTTGATATTTCGGTCTGCGAACAATATTGTTGGATGTCGTCATTTGTCCTGGCGATACGTTTGGCCTCCGGTCATTGCGAAGAATCCGATGGGGCCTGCCTTACGCTTCCGTCGCGTGTTATATCCGATGCTCGAAACACCCAGGGATAAGAAACATGGGCGTGAAGAAAATGGCTCTCGAACGCCGATCGGCGAAAGTCAATGTCGAGGGTCCTGCAATCACTCAGTCCGCGACAGAGCGACGCGCTGCGGAGGCCGAGCTTTCCATGCTTGTCTCCAGATTTGCACCCGCCCACCAGCGGCTCGTTGCCACCATGCGACGAACACTGCGCAAGCGTTTACCCTCCGCGCACGAAATGGTGTATGAGTACCGCGATTGCTTCGTCATCAGCTATTCGCCGAGCGGGCACGGGTATGAGGGTGTGCTTGCCATCCGCGGCAATGCGGACGGCGTGAAGCTTTACTTCAATCAAGGCAAGCAGCTGACGGACCCTGACAAACTGTTGAAGGGATCCGGCGGACTGGTGCGCTTCATAGGCGTGGAGGGCGCTACATCACTCGCGCGTCCGGCAGTCGCGAGTCTGATCGATCAAGCCATCGCCCGCAATCGCGTGCCATTCGAACGCGGCGGCCGCGGGTCGGTGGTCGTTCGTTCGACAGCGGCCAAAAAAACGAGACGTCGGCAATCGGGGTGACAAGATTTGAACTTGCGACCTCTGCGTCCCGAACGCAGCGCTCTAGCCAGGCTGAGCTACACCCCGGGGAATCGGGGATTACAGGCGCTCGGCGGCGAATTGTCAATGTGTCCGGCGACCGCGATTGGGGGTCGCTTCGCATCGGGGCCGAGCGATCTAGGTCCGCAATGATATCGCCAATCAGTTCACGGGTTGCCCCTTGACCCCATCGGCTGCCGGGCGAACATGCATCGATGCGCTACCCGCTGAATGCCTGCGACTACCACTTTCAGGTCCTTCAGCGGGGCGATCGCGCACCGCTGCAATGCCGATTCAAGGCGGTTATGGGGTTCGATGTCGATGGGGCGGTGTCGGGGGACCATCTGCAGGCGGCAATGAGTGCGGCCATTCGGGAATTCCCCGTATTGGCGGGGCGACTGCGGTTCAGCCTGCTCCTGGCGCGGCCGGCCTGGCACGTGGACGCGGTGCCGTCCATACAAGACATGTATCAATTTGAAGACGCGAGCGCCGCGGCCGATTGCCTTGTTGCCGCCGACACGGCGCTGGACAGGGCGGCGTCCGGATCGATCGATCTTTCGAAGCCGCCGATCGTTCGATTGCATCACATCCGCACACGCGAATTCGATCGCATCCTGCTAGTTTGGCCGCATCCGCTCATGGATGGGCAAGGGGGGTACGAGGTGCTGCAGCGACTTGCGCAGGGGGCACAAGGCGGTGCGTTCGCTCAATCTGCCACAGCCACCACAACAACGTACGCAGCGCTCGATGGGACGATCCTGTCGCGCGTGCCCCGCGCAATTCGCGGATACCGCGATCAACGGACGATCAGCCAGTTTCAAACGACCCTCCCCCCGACAGGCACCACGGATCCCAGCGGGCGCGTGCGAATCGCCCGCCATCTTGGAACCGCCGCCGACTTCGGCGCCGTCGCGGCCGCCGCCAAGCGTCTCTCGCCTCAGGGACCGGGGTTGTATGCCCGCCATCTGGCGGCCTGCACGCTGCGCGCATTGAGACGCCTGTATGACGCCCACGGCTGGTCGTCGCCGGAGTATGCCATTTCATTCCCCATGCGACCGGGCGGTGTCAGTGTGCGCGGCATGCCCCTGGGGAATTACCTGGTCTCCGCCGCATTGAGGGTCGCACACGATCACGTGCTCGACTGGCCGCGGCTCGGCGCGGCAATCGCCGCACAAGTCGCCGCGTTCTCCACGACCGGTCGCGACCTCGATCAGTGGGCGCTGCTGAAGGCGTCTTCGCGGATGCGCCCCGGTCAGTACCACTGGATGATGAAGTCAAGTGTCGCAAAGACGCCGCTCATTTCGGGGTACTCCTATTTCCAGGCGGAAGCAGATGCGCCGGTTGAGCAGTTTGCGGATCGCACCGTCCTGCGCGACGTGTTTGGCGGCGTGGTGGTCATCCCGCCCGGTTGGAACCCGGCATTTTGGCGACATGGCCGGCGGCTCTCGATGACACTGGCCTGGCCGGTCGGGTTCATCGATGACGAGTTGGCCATGCAATTTGCAAGTCTGATTGAGACGGAGGCGCTCGGATGAGCATCAGGGTGGGGCGAAGTACAGCGGTTCAGAGCCGCGTCGCGTTGCTATCGGACGCAAAACCAAGTAATTCCGGGGGCTTCGCTTGTCTGCGGGGGTCGGGCGGGGTTTAATAAGTGTCTGCGGTGCAGGCTCGGCGCGGCAATTTCCCGCCGGGTTATCGTCTTTCTATCGCAACTAGGTTGATCACGGCAACGGGTGGGAACTCCATGCGACATGGATCGGCTTCACGTGTTTGGCGGATGAGGTGCCTTTGTGTCCTGGGCGCGCTGGCGGGCATGGGCTGCGACATCTTCGGCAACGGGCCGGTCGGCAACCCCTTTCCACCGATCCCGGACGCGGGCGTCGTCGTGCGCGTCCGCAACGAAGTCGGAATCATCGTTGACGCGACGATCGTCTTCACCGACGACGGCGTCGAAGTTCGGCGCACCAATCTTGTCGTCGCCCCCAGTATTGCCGATCAGTTCATCGAGATTGAAAAGACGATCGTCGATCGCATCATCGCTCTCGCCGTTGTGTCCAACAAGAACACGTCGCTGCCTTCCAATCTGAAGCCGGGCGATCCGCTGTTCGCCAAGGTCTTTCTGCAGGGGACCGATTTCGTCGAAGGCGACACGCTCACCATTGTCATCAAGACCGAGACGCCCGTCGTCCAGCCGCTGCCGGATTGCAACGCCAACCAGGTGCCGGACGTCTTCGAGATTTCGTTGAATCCGGCTGCTGATTGCAACGAGGATGGCGAGTTAGACGCATGCCAGATCGCTGCAAACCCGGCGCTCGATTGCAATGGCGACGGCAAACTCAATGCCTGCGACAATCAGTCTCCGGTGATCACTGCCTGTCCGGCGAGCCGCATGCTTTCGCTGGATTTGAACTGTGCGGCCGTCATGCCGGACATGCGATCCGAACTGCAGGCCACCGACAATTGCACCACGGGCGAAGGCCTTATCGTGACCCAGTCGCCCGCAGGCGGCAGTTCGATCTCCGCCGCTGGGCCGATTGAGGTGACATTCAACGTGACCGACGCCGACGGCAACAGCACCAGCTGCACCGCGACGATCACAGCTCAGGACATCACGCCGCCCGTCATCGATGCGTGTGAAACCACAACGACCATTGACACGGGGCCAGACTGCATCGCGGAACTGCCCGATTACGTCGCCGAATTACCCGCGACTGACAATTGCACGACGCCCGAATCGCTCATTCGTGAGCAGTCGCCGCCAGCCGGCACGCCGGTCACTGTTGGCGACACGATTCCCGTCACGCTGACCGTCCGCGATCAGTCCGGCCTGTCGGCGAATTGCATTGTGCTGGTTAAGGCGATCGATCACGTCGCTCCGATCGTCACCTGCCCGGACGATGTCACCGTGCAGTGCGATACGCCGCTGACGCCTGGCGTCGAGTCTGCTGTCGGCATGGCACACGTCGAGGACGATTGCGACGCCTCGCCGGACTTGACCTATACAGATGTGGTCATTCCATACGATCCTAAGTACGACCCCGACACAGGAGGAGGAAAGGGCACGACCTGCGGCATTCTGCTGAAGCGCACCTGGGTGGCCACTGATTCATCCGGTAACAGCAGTTCGTGCATGCAGGAGATCTTTGTCACCGACACCACGCCGCCGGAGGTGACGTGCCCGCCCGACGTACAAATCGAATGCGGTGAATCGACCGACCCGGAGAATCCAGACGTCGGTCATGCATCGGTGAGCGACATTTGCGACAGCGAGCCGCAATTGGATTACTTCGATTCGGCCGACTATCCGAACTGCGAGACCGGCCAGGTCATTCTCCGCACCTGGTATTCGTACGATCGTTGCGGCAATTACAGCGATTGCACTCAGGTCATCACGGTGCGCGACACGCAGCCGCCCGTCCTGACCGTTCCGCCCGACGTGACCGTTCAATGCGATGATCCGACCGATACCTCGCACACCGGTTGCGCGACGGCGCTCGATGCATGCACGCATAAGCGAAGCGTTTCGCACGAAGATGAAGTCATCTACCCTGAGGGCGGGCCGATCTGCGGCGGATACCTGATCATCCGACACTGGACCGGCACGGACCTCTGCAACAACAGCACCAGCGCCGATCAGATCATCACCGTGACCGACAGCGAGCCTCCAGTCATTACCGAATGCCCCGGTGATCTTGAATTGCCGGTGGACGGCAATTGCAAGGCGGTCATGCCCGACCTGACCGAAGACCTGAGCGCCTATGACAATTGCTCGAAGGGCTATTACGTGCAGCAGTCGCCGGCACCGGGGACGATCCTCACGCCGGGCGTGCATGTCGTGACCTTCACGGTATCGGACGATTGTGAAAACATTTCGGAATGCACGGCCGACGTCACCGTATCGCCGCAGGTGGTTGGTGGCGTGCTGTTTGTCAATTACGCCGCCGATGGCGCCGACGACGGTACGAGCTGGTCCAACGCATTTACAGATCTGTCGCGGGCCTTGAGTCGTGCGGCCTGTGCGAACATGGCGGTCGAAGTGTGGGTGGCACAGGGAACCTATCGTCCAGACAGCGGGACCGGCGATCGCGGCAAGTCATTCGTGCTGCGCAGCAACATACGCCTCTATGGCGGATTTGTCGGCAATGAGACGTCGCTGGAACAGCGCGATCCCAAGTACAACCAAACCGTTCTCTCCGGCGAACTCGGCCAGCCTGGCATTTCCGACAACAGCATTCACATCCTGCTGGCGAACCAAGTCGCCGCGGGCGCCGTGCTGGACGGCTTCACTATCACCGGCGGCAACGCCAACATCGCGCCGACCTCGGCTGAGGCCGGCGCGCTGCTGATGATCGGCAGCAGCCCGACCATCCGCAATTGCAAGTTCCACGACAATCGCGCGGTGCTCACGGGCGGGGCGATCGAGTGCCGCTTCGGCAGCCATCCTACTATTGAGAACTGTCGCTTTACCGGAAACACCGCCGCCACCGGCGGCGCGCTCCGCGCCTCGAGCGATTCCCAACCGATCGTTCGCAATTGTCTATTCTCCGGAAACACGGCCACCCTCGGCGGCGCGGTCGAGCATGGCGCCGATTCCTGGCCCACCTATGTCAACTGCGTCTTCGCCTACAACTGGGCCGACGGCGGCGGGGCGATCGCCAACACCGGGGCAAACTCGATCTTCATCAATTGCACAATCTATGAGAACACCGCCGGCGCCAGTCGCGGCGGCGGCATCAGAAGTAACGGCGGCAATCAATCGCTCGTCAACTGCATCGTCTGGAACAACACCGATTCCGGCAACAATGTCACCCAAGCCCAGATTATCGACTTCGTCGCGACGACCACCGTGACCTACAGTTGCATTCAGGACGCGGTGCCCGGTGATGGTCTGATTCCCTTCGGCGGCGCGGCCAACCACAACATCGACCTGAATCCGCACGTGAATACGCCGCCGCACGACGAGTATTCTCTCAAGCCGGAATCGCCTTGTATCGATGCCGGCAGCAACGCGGCCGTGCCCGCCGGGATCACCACCGACTTCGCCGGCAATCAACGCATCGTCGATGGCGATTTCAATGAGGTTTCCACAGTTGACATGGGCGCGGTAGAGTTTCAGGGCGAATAGCCGCAGGCCGGTAGCGCGGAGGGTTCATTCACGAGGCGCCTTGAGGCTGCATGCCGTCGCGCCGAGACCGGTATGACCCGCGTTCGGGTTGCGGCCCGTGCTTCGCAAAAGGTCGCCCCATGTCAGCCAGATTTCCATTTCTGACTGCCGCGGTATTGGCCGTCATGGCGACGGGAGCGACATCGGCGCTCGCGCAACCCGCGACCAATCCAGGTGCTGCGGAATCGGCGGCGCTCGACGCCGAGATCAATCGACTCAATCTGTCAAATTTATCACCGGCGGACAAAATCGTGCTGGCTCAACTCCTGGGGGGCGAGCGCACACGCGGCGACTGGCTGGTCCGCCAAGCCCAGGCGTGGCTCACCGCGAACCCGTCGGCGACGTCCGTCGAGGTGGATGGCGTGCGATCGGTTATTCGCGGTGCGCTGCCTGCCGCCGGTGGCGGCGCGCTTTCGGCATCGCCGGCCGATGTCAGCCGTTGGACGCAGGCCCTCAACGCCCTGAAGGCCGCGGCCAAGTCGCTAATGGACGTCATCGATGCCGCGGCCATCAAGGCCGGCAACTGGGATCCGCCGACGTCTCCGCTGACCGCGGGAAACTGGGCGACGCTCTGGGGGCGCGGCGTCGATGTCGCGGACCTGACGAAGTTGAAGAACAAATCGCCGCAGGTCAGTTTTCCCTCATCCTTCAGTTCATTGTTCAAGGCCGTTGAGGCATCCGAGACCGCGGACGACAAGCTCAGATACAACGTGATCCTGCGGAATCTGGGCACGCTCACTTCGAACATCCCAGACACTGCTGATCCAATCGCGCGAAACACGGTGCTGGTGGCCATCGCCATGCATGGCCGGGCGCTCGGCGCCGACGAGGCCCTGGTGAACCGAACGGGCAACATCGGCCTTCCAACGAATGCCCAGGGGTGGAACGACATCGCCGCGGAATTCGACAAAGTGTCGGCAAAGCGGCTCGCGGCCATGGCGCGGCAGCTTGCAGGAAGCATCGGCAGCGCCTCAGCCCCGGCAAAGGCGGGGGGGGCGTATGTCCGCACCGGATTCAAGTCGGCCCAGCCGCCGGAGGGGCCGTGCGCCGTGGCGGACATTGTGCGAAAGAGTCCCGGGAGTTACGTCGCGTTCTTCAGCGGGGCCGATGGCGACACCCGCGAGTCAGCCGCATTCTCCGACGCCGCTGGTTTCTTCGCCCAGGTTCAGGCGTGGCGAAGCGGGAAATCGCCTGTGACCGGTCTGCTCATCGCCCCGGATCGCGGAATGTGGCCCGACGCCGCGTGGTATCAATATTGCGGGCAGGGCCGTCCGGTCAACTGGTTTGCGGTCATCCCGTCAACGGGCGTGTTCACAGATGGCTCGAAGTGGGACGCCGATGCCCTGTATCGCCAATATTGCCTCCACCTGATGGAGTCGACGGGCAAGGTGCCGCCGACGGCGGCGTTGCCCAGCCTCGGAAGTGCGCTGCGCGTGGCGGCCGACCCCGACAAAAAGTATGGATTCGACGTCGTGAAACCCCATTCACCGGCCATTCGATTCAACATCACCGGTTGGGAATCGGCGATGAGCGCGGTGAAGGCCGCGAGGTTGCCCTTTCTCGTATGCCTTCCGTAGAAACGACTTTTTCAGCATCAACTAGACCGGTCGGTTTTCCGGAAACCTGCAACGATCCCGCGCTCTTGGCGCCGTCCACCACTTGCGTGGTGGGCACTGAATCAGCCGTACGTGACGTGGCGAGGGCCGGTGTTTCAGTACGCTCGGTGGGGTGAGTTTGCGACTCGCTCATGAATTCTGACGTCCGGAACTGGCCGTTTACGCTTTCCCTTCGTCTCCCAATCGTGGTATAGTCCACAGGGTCATTTCACCGCCGCCCCGGCTCGCACCCCCGGCGGCTACCGAGGCGGAGGGACAACCCGTGGCATTGCTCCGCGATCTCAGCGCGTCGCAACTCGTTTTTCAGGTCGCTGGCGGCACAATTGACCAGTTTCAGGTCATCCGATACCGCGGCACCGAGGGCCTCTGCCAGCTCTATCGCTTCGACGTGGATGTCGCCTGTTCGGCTGACGTCGATGTCAGCGCGATCATGGGCAGCGCCGCCACCCTCAGCATCAATTCCGCCTCCGGTGAAAAGTACTTCCACGGCATCGTTTCGCGGTTTGAACTGACCGACGACTCCGACCGTTCAGACACCGGATCGGTCACCTACCACGATTGCTACTACCGAATTGAACTGGTTCCAACGGTTTGGCTGCTGTCGCACCGGTACCAATCCCGGATCTACCAGGAGAAAACCACGAAGGAGATCATTACTGACGTTTTGACCCTCGGGGGCATCCAATCCGATCGCTTTCGCTTTGAATTGAGCGGCACCTACGCCCCTCGCGAATACTGCGTTCAGTATCGCGAGACCGATTACAACTTCATCTGCCGGCTCCTCGAGGAGGAGGGCATCTTCTGGTTTTTCGAGCAGACCGCCGACGGTCATATCCTGGTGATGGCCGATTCGGTCGCCGCCTATCAGCCCATCGCGGGGACGCCCGAGTTGCGATTCGTCCCGGCCAGCGGGATGTCGAACGACGAGGACCACGTCTTCCGGTTTCGCATGGGCCATGCCATCCGGCCGGGGAAGGTGACGCTGCGGGATTTCAACTTCAAGACGCCAAAGGTGGACATGACCGGTAGCGGGAACGCCGACACCGGCCAAGGTCGAGAGTTCAGCGACTTTCCCGGTGAGTACGACACGCAGGGACGCGGGCAGACGCTGGCGGCGATTCGCATGGAGGAGTTCAACGCCGGTCGCGTGCTGGCCCTCGGTCAAAGCACCAGCCAGCGGATGTCGCCCTCTCGCAAGTTTTCGCTCACCGAGCACCCGGTGCAGAATCTGAATGCCGAGTACGTGATCACGCGTGTGACCCATCAGGGCAAGCAGGCGGTCGCCCGAACGATGGGCGAAAACGTCGGCCGGGCCGCATTGATCGAGGCCCGCGTGCATCAATCGCTGGTCGCCGCGCGGCAGCACCAGGATCCCAGCGTGAAGGAGCTGGCCGACGCACTGCTTCAGATCATCAACCGGTTTCAGACTGCCGACCCCACGGCCCATCGCATCGCGACGCAGTGGCTCTATCATTCCGGGCAGGTGTCCGGCGACCTGGCGGCCATCGCAGCATCGAGTGGCGGCAACCCGCTGGATGCGCTGTCGATTCCCAATCTCCTGGAAGACGTGATCCATTCCAGCATCGTCGATGCCCAGGCGCCGATTTACGAATGTCGGTTTGAATGCCTGCCGTCGGCGGTGATGTACAGGCCTCCCCGCGTCACGCCTTGGCCGGTCATGCGCGGCAGCCAGACGGCCCGGGTCACGGGTCCGTCCGGCGAGGAGATTCACACCGACGAATACGGTCGCGTGAAGGTGCAGTTTCACTGGGATCGCGAGGGCAAGCACGACGACAAATCGTCCTGCTGGATTCGGGTTGCGCAGCAGCATGTCGGCGGTCAGTACGGGACGATGTTTATTCCGCGCGTTGGCTGGGAGGTGGTAGTTGACTTTCTGGAGGGGGATCCCGATCAGCCGCTTATTGTGGGTTGCGTCTATAACGCCGACCACATGCCGCCGTACGCGCTGCCCGAGCACAAGACGCGCAGTGTGATCAAGACCCGCAGCAGCAAGGGCGGCGGCGGTTCCCACGAGATTCGATTTGAGGACCTCAAAGACAAGGAGCAGATGCTGATCTACGGTCAGAAGGATCTGCATATGCGGTTCAATGCGAACCGCGTCGAGACCATCGGCAACGATCGGCATTTGAAGGTGGGCCGCGATCGCATCGAGGAAGTCAAGCGGGACTACCACCTCAAGCTGGTCGAAGGCTCCAAGTTTGAGGAGATCTTCAAGGACAAGTCCCTCAAGGTGGACGGCATGGTGTCCATCGAGGTCGGGGGAACGTCCTCCACGACGGTCGGTAGTGACGTGGTCGAGGACTTTAAGGCCAACCACAAACACGACGTCGCTTCGACCTACGCTTTGAAGGCGATGTCGATCAAATTGGAAGCCAGCACCGGCATAGAGTTAAAATGCGGCGGAAGCAGCGTGATTCTGGGTGCCGGCGGAGTGTGGATCACCGGCCCCATGGTGTTCATCAACAGCGGGTCGGGCCCGCCGGTGTCTCCGCCAACTTGCGCGGCGACCATGCCCGAGCCGCCGATCGAGCCGTGGAATGCCGACACAGTGAAGCACGGAACCGATACGACCTATTCGGGCGGTGAAACGTTGACGCCCGCGGAGGCGCCGGCAGACATTCCGGGCTACGACTTCCCGGATGAACCGGTCGATCCGCCCGAAGAAACGACTTGGATCGATATTCAATTGAATGACGAAGAGGGTAACCCCGTCCCCGGTGAAAAGTACCGCGTGACCGACTCGGCCGGAAAGGTCCACGAGGGGTCGCTCGATGCGAAGGGATACGCGCGGGTGATTGTGCCGCCGGGCGATAACGAAGTGACGTTTCCCGACCTGGATGAGTCCGCCTGGGAACGCGAAGCCTGATTGATTTTTCGGAGCGTCGATTTCATGGCCGGTACACCCCCAAAAAAGCCGCTGCCTCCCTTGCCGCCGCCCAAGGGCACGCCGCCCAATAAGCCGCTGCCGCCCCCGCCGACCGGGGCGACGAGTCCCACGCCTCCGGTGCCGGCGCCGAAGCCGCCCGCCAAGCCGCTGCCCCCGGTTCCGGTTCGCGTCAGAGTGACTCCGGAAGGCGTCGTGGTTCCTCCCAAGGGCTACCGGCTTAAGAAAGCGCGGGCAGGCGATTGCTTTTGCGACTTTGCATCCAATGCGGGCTTCAAGGATTGCACGAAGATTCGCGCGGTCAACACGCACCTGGCGGACAAGGCGGTGCTGGAGCCGCGCGATCAGGTCGCCATGCCCGAGAAGACGCTCGAAACGACCAACAGCCCAAATGAGACGGTTGTCAAGGCCGTTCGCGTACTCTATCCGTGTGCCAAGATCCGCATCATCGGCAATGGTTCGAGCCTGAAGAGTCGCAGCGCGCCGGGCTTGCCCAAGATCGGCGTCAGCAACTATCGAACCGACAAGTCGTCGGCGACACAAACAGGCGTCGAGGTCAACTTCTTCAAGGCCAAGGGCACCGATGACGATGCCGGTCGTGCCACGCCCGAACTGGACACCTACGCCGATCCGGATCACTTCCGCATCGAAATCCACGACGTCGCCGCCAAAAAGAAGAACAAGGCGACGATTACAGCCGAGATTCAGGTTCTTCAACCGCTCTACAAGCGCATCACCAAGGCGGGTAAGACCTACGTCAAACGCGACACGACCAGCCGCCCCGACAAGGAGGCGCCGGCGGGATTCAAGATCCCGACCAACGCCGAGCGAAAGGCGACTCTCACGCTCCACCGCGTCGGCACCACCGCCTACTACCGCTCCCGCTATCAGCGTCTCGTCACGCACGCCGAGGACAAGGTCGCAGGCCACACGTTGTACGTCGGTGACTACTACGACGACGGCGCGAACGACGACGAGAAGCGCTATACGGAAATTCTGGAGCAGCGCGTCCGCGTGCGATACACGCCCTTCATGTGCACCGAGAAAAAGTGTCGCGTGGAAGCGGTCGCCGATGTGGGCGAGATGCAGGGCGAGATTCGCCTCAGCGTGCATGTCATGGATGGCGCCTGCTCAAACGAGGATGTGCGGCGCGTGGTATACAAACAGGTGCGACGTACCTACGCCTCTGCCCATGTTCGGCCCTATATCAAGAAGATCTTCCGCCATCCGCCGCCGAAAAACATCCTCGTCATTGGCAACTCCAACGGCACGGCCGCTCCGGCCTCCGGCGTCAGCGGGATTGGCAAAAAGATTTCCATGAAAGTCAATCCTTCCAAGATCAAGGTCAAAGTGGAGGGCACCGAGTTCGAGGAGCAACTCAACGCGCCGCGCACCGTACAGTCGGTCGCGACGGCCATCCGGGCAAAAATCGTCGCGGGTGGGTTCTTCGTGAAGGAGCTTCCAAACGCTTACCCGGTCGCCGCGCCGCTCGAGCCGTGCGTCGTGTACCTGGTCTTCAAGGATGCGGCATTCACCGATTATGCCACGGTCAATTCGGCCACGTCCGACGACACGCGCCTGTCGGTCGCCAACTGGGTGCTCAGCAGCGCAAAACTGGCCGCCTATCCGCACGACGGCGACGGCATTTTCCACAGACTGCTCAAGGGTGTCTGCGACACGCGTCATTTTGACACCATCATCCTCAAGGAGTTCGACACCAGCGGCGGCAGCACGCTATTCGGCATTGCGACGTGGTGGCACAAGGAGTTCAGCCCTTGCATCATCGTGCAGAGTGATCGCATGACGCCGGCCGTGGACGATCGCTACACCTTTTCGCACGAGATCGGCCACGTGTTGTGTCACGGCGGTCACTATACGGATGCCGCGAGGCAGGAGCAGTTGATGCTCGAAGGCGGGTCGGTCGTCGGTAACGCCAAGGACATGCCGGGCCGCCGCCGCTTCCAGGATGTGCCGATGACGATGAGTTACCAGCCCTTTGACGATGCCGCCGGCACGTGGACCGGGCCGCATGATCTTGGACCCGGCAAGCCCCACGGCACCATGGTGAGTCGAATGCACCGTTTCGGAAAGGGCCCGGGCTTCGGCCCGCCGACGCCGGAGCGGGAAGTCACAACGGAGTGGTGAGTCATGTGCGCCGTTGCAACGAATTCCCTTGAGACCATATTCGAGTAATCAGGAATGCCCAGGCAACGACAATATTCCGACGAGCAGGCCAAGCAGATGCTGCAGACCTTCGTCTTTCCGCGCGAGTGCGCCGAAAACCTCTTCCCGTCCGATCTCAAGCCGAAGCAGGTGTCGGATTTCATTCGCGATGAAGTGACGCCGGCGGCGCCGGAGCGCCCGGTCTCCCGCGTGTCGCGGCTGGTGCGGTTTTACAACTTGAAAGACCGCGTCGAGCAGTTGGTGGAGATGATCCCTGGAAACGAACGCAAGCTCATCGATGTGCAGCGATCCTGTCATCTGATCGTGGCCATCGGTGAACTTGGCGACCCCGGACAGCAGGCCCAGGCGGCACAGGCCTTTGACAAGTTGGCTGCGTCACCGGCGGCCGCCGAGGCATTCGAAGACCTGATCAACACGTTTTTCAGCCTGTCGCCCAAGGCCTCGCCCGACGCCCTGGTCAATGCCGTCGGCAACGCCCGCGCCAGTGTGGAGAAGCAGGGCCCCGAAGAGGATCTCGGGCGGATGATGAATCACGACATTCGTGAAGTTCCGGCGATGCTGGAGGAAAAGGCGAGAAAAGACGCGCTGCAGACGCTTCAGGATCTGCCGCTTCGCCGCCAACGATGGGCCGAGACTTACCTGCAGATGGATCGCAAGAACGCGTTTCTCTGGGATGAACACGCGGGATTCGCGCTGCTGCAGGATGCCCGCACGCTGGGCGATCCGGCCGGTGACAGCGCGGCCATCACGGCGCTCACCGCCGCCATGGAAGGAATCGACCCGGCGCAGGATGCCGAATTGACCAAGTTTCAGAAGACGCGCGGCTATCGCGCACGCCGCTTCTTCAACGAAGTGCTCGACGAGGAAGTCGAAGATGACGCGAAGAGCGCGCTGCGGCCGCAGGACGATCTGTTGATGTAGGCCCGAGCATGGGCGGGCGTCGGCGGCGGATTTGTTTCAATCTAGACGAAGCGGAAAATCGCATTTCGGCCATCGCCGCTGAATTTCAATGGGAGTTTGATTAACGCATGGCTTCGCCGCAGGAAATGGCCGCCTATTACGCGAATCATCCCAAGCCGGATGATCCCACGACATGGGGCGGCGCCGAAAGTTTCGACGACGCCCGTGCGGCGCACGAAACCGTGATGGGTGCGCCGCCCACGCCTGCGCCGGTGCCGGGCCCGCCCTCGCCGGGCGCCGGCATGCCCGCGGCGCGGCTGGGCGATCTCACGGCCCACGGCGGGACGATCGGCCCCGTCGTCACCGGCATCGCGGCAAGAGTCATGATTGGCAACATGCCTGCGGCGGTCATGACCGATCCGCACATCTGCCCGATGTTCAGCGGGCCCAAGCCGCACGTCGGCGGCACGATCATGAAGGGCAGCCCGACCGTGCTGATCGGCAACAAGATGGCGGCGCGGGTGTCCGACACGACTCAGTGCACGCCGGAGCCCGGAGCCATTGCGCTGGGCGAGATGACCGTCTTGATCGGTGAATCCGGCGCGGGCGGCGGTGGCGGCGGAGGCGGGGGTGGAGGTGGCGGCGGCGCAACAGGGTCGCCGACGAGTTACCAAACTCAGGTGCTGGAGACCGCCAAGGAATATGGCACGGCGTTCTGCGAAGTGTGCCAGGGCGCGGGGCCGAAGATGATGGTCGCGGCCCCGCCGCCAAGTTCGACCGATTCCACGCCGCCCGAGAAAAAGACACAACTCTGCGATGTCATGTTGTTCAAGTTGAAGTGCGGGCACAAGGATCGCCCGTACGAACTTGTCATTCAGGACACCGATCAGGCCGGGCCAAAACTGGAATGGCTCGAAGTGATTGCCGGCATCGGCGGTGACGAAATCGTGGTCACGACCGAGACCTCCAAGCCTTATTGCGACGACCACGTCGAACGACCGCTCGGCGTCTCGCCGGGCGAATTCAGCCCGCCGGTTTCAGCGACTCCTGCCGGCGCCACGGGTAAGTTCAAGGCCGAGTACGACCTGGATCTGCCCACGCGCATCCGTAACAACCCATTCTCGTTGATCTGGCCCGCCCGCATGTCGCCCAGGCGCTATGGCGTGTCCGCGATGGAATGCGGCCGCACCCAGAGCGCGACGGTCGCCGTCTATCCGGCCCTTCAGTGGGAGATCGGCTTAAGCGTGGACCTGATGAGCGGCTGGTCAAAGGCGGTTGAAGTCAAGCCGAGCGCCGACAAGCGCGCCACAAAGCGGTTCGACGTGTCGCGGCGGGACGAAGTGACGTGGGGCGGCGAGTCGGCCACGATCAAGTTGCGATACGGCGAGGCGACGGCGATTGATCTGGGCAAAGAGTACAAACGCTACATCGAAACAGTGATGACCGCCGCCCGGACGACGGTCGACCTCATTCAGGAAACGTCGAAGATGCTGGGCCAATATGCCGGGACCAGTGTCCAACTCAAGCCGCCAAGCCTCTTCGTCAAGGGCAAATGGGGCTTCAAGGAGCTCCCCGATTGGCGCGTTGGCTATGAGACCGAGGTCTCGTTCGGGCTCAAGCCGCTGATCGGCGTCTCTTGCGAAGTGGACATCCTCGCAGCGGTGCTTGCGGCTTCGAGCGGCGGCTCGCTCGCCGGATTGAAAAAGATGCTGGATGGCAGCGTCGCCGAAGTCGGCGTCTATCTGAAGACGGAAGGCGAAATCAACGGCACGGTCTCGGTGAGTCGACTGTTGGGCGACGAGGAATTCACCCCCGGCGGCAGCATCGACGGCAGCGTCGAGGTGTCGCTCGAGGGCCGCATCAAGGTCAACAAGAAATGGAAGGCCTTTTCGGTCACCGGCGAGGCCCGGGGCGGCGGCAAGACGACGTTGCTGGCCGAACTGGCGTCGTTTGCCGACGACGTCGGCGCGGGCCTGGTCGGCAACATCACCTGGGATCCGTTGGTCTTGTATGTGCTCGTGGCGATCAAGGTCGGCATCGAATGGGGCGAGGAGGAGTCGGTGGAAGCCTCGGCCAATCGGGGAAAACAGAAATCGGAATTGAAGGCCGGCGAGAAGAACGAGGCCACTGGCGGCTATGAGCAGGAGTTCGTTAGCGAAAGCGTCGAACTCTGGCCGCCCGTCGAGATCGTCAAGGATAAGAAGATCTTCTTTGTGAAGAACGCCTGATCAAGAGAGTTGCAATGCCCCAGCCGGTGACCGAGTCCGTCGCGATCGAGAAGATGCAGGAACCGCTCTACCAGGTTCACCTGGATACGGTCGGTTGCGTCGTCGTAGCGCGGGTCAACGACTGCGTGGTCTTGCGGGCGCCCGGTTCGCGCGGCATCACGACCGCGGCCGGCGTCAATGAATGGCTGAAAATGGAACGCAACAACCTGCTCGTCGAGATTCGCCCGTTGCCCGACGAGGAAAAACTGGCGGCCGATCGCGCCCGGCTTCGCGGCCGTGTGACGGCCGTCGACATGAAGAAGCCCGAGTCGTCGCGCAGCGAAGTCAAGTTGATCGACTTCGAACTCGATTTGAAATCAGATAAGGGCCAATATCCTCTGCGGATAGAGAAGCCGTTCAACGTGGTTACGCCGTTTCCGGAGTGGCTCTGGATGCGCTCCGCGCCGTTGAAAGTCGATGATGCCTTTAAGCGCGAGGCGATGGGCTTTGTCAACCAGGTCTGGACCGGCCTGAGCAAGGGCGACGTGGATGGAACGCTGAAGTTGCAGGCCCTCAAACTGAAGGAGATGGCCCAGGCCCTTTTTCAAACCGAGGCCGCACAGACCGCCGATGTGCGGGCCGATCTGAACAGCCTGGTCAACGATGCCGATGCCGGACTCCGCCCGCTGGTGGAGGCTGACATCGAGTATGACGTGCAGGGCGACGGTCGCATTGCCCGCGTGGTCGATGGCGGCGGCCGCCCGGCGATTCGATTCAATTTCAAGAGCACCACGATGTTTGCCGGAGTTCCGATCTACCTGACCCGCGGCCCCGGCGGCCGCCTTGCATGGGTGCGCTAAGCATGGTCTCCACCGCCACTGGAAATCGCCTGGTGCAGTTTCCGATGACGACAAACGACGTCCTCGGATGCGCGCGCCGAGGCTGGTTCCACGCCGTGCTGGATGCCGCCGGTGAGCCGGCGGTCTGGAAGCGCATGCTGGCCGACGACGTCGAGGCCCGGGCCTTGTTCGAGGACCGCAAGCACCCCGATCTGCACACCGCCGCCCCGTACCTGGTCAAACCCGACGCCGCCATTGCGGACTGGATGCGAAAGACCATCTGGAATTCGCCCTGGGGCATCTTCATCGAAGCCAAGACGACATTCGGCGAATTGCGCCGCCACCTGCGCCGGATCATGATGGTCGAAGGACCCGACGGAGAGGCTCTTTTCTTCCGCTTTTACGATCCGCGCGTATTGCCGACGTTCCTCACCACCGCGACCGCCGCGCAATTGGTGGAGTTCTTCGGCCCGGTCACCGCCTACATTGTGCGTACCGCCTCGCCGGAAGCCTTCGTGCGTTATTCACTGGGTGACGCGGCTGCCACGGCGCGACCCACGTCGGGCGTGAATGCCTACCGCAAGAGCACCCTGTCGGGCGGGGGGCGGCGGTCATGAAGATCTCGCCCCAGCAGATGGAGGCATTCGAGGAAGCCCGGCTGCCCGAGTTTGAAGACCTGATGGTCATGCACTTGGCGCGATACAGCCCGCTTCACTCCAAGGCGCTCGGCGATGAGGGCATCCGCAAGCTGATCCAGGCCGGCATGGAGCGGGCGAAGAAGCACGAATTCACCCGCCGCGGGCCGATGCGGTTCTACATCGAGACGACGGTCTTACTCGGCATCGATTTCGACACTGATCCGCAATATCCGAAGATCGCATCAATCCTGGCGGATCGCTCCTTCTCCGATGAGACGGCCCGGGCCGACGAAGTGCATGTATGGCTGATGGACTATCTGGCGGTCGTCGGAGGGCCGAATCGGGGACTTGCAAAAGAGGCGCTCAAGCGCGCCCGGCAGCTTCCGCTGAAGGGCATTCCGCTCACCAGTCCGACACTGGAGCAGGACCTGCTGGCAAGTATGCGAGCCAATCATTCCGAAAAGGTGGAATACTTGGGTGAACCGGCGTTGAAGGGTTTGATCGCCAGGGCAATTGAAGAATCGAAGCGCCAGAAGGTGTACACCGACGAAGGTGTCTCGCTGTTTCTCGCAATGATGTTCGCCGTGGGCCACGGCTTCACAGGCGATCCGAAATATCCGTGGGTGAGCAACACGCTGGGAAACGCATTGCTGACCAATGCCGAAAAGCGCGTCGAGCGGCTCTATTCAAAATTGATGACTTACTTGGACCACGTACTCGAGCATCTGGAGGCATAGCAAGCAGCGATGTGTGTCAGCGGCGGTGAGGATCCTTGCAAGCCCAGTTCCGGCGGCTCGACTGCCAAGTGTCCGTTGGCGGACAACGGCGGATCGGGCGGCGGTAACTCGGGTCAGCCGCGCCAGCCGTTGACGATCACCCACACGACTGTGGCCACCGCGCCGGCCGATCGCACGCGCACCAAGATCGGCGTCGGCGAAGAGGTCAACTTGCAGGCCGTCAATGCGGTCGGCGACGTGAAGTGGACCATCACGGGCCGTAGCAAGCTTGATCCGAAAACCGGCACCGCGGTCAAGTTGACAGCAGCCGATCGACGGGAAACGGTCACTGTCACCGCAACCGACTCCGGCGGCTCGTCTGCGAATGTGGAGTTCAAGGTAATCGAGCCGTCCGGTGTGAAGATGGAGCGGGCGCCCGGCACCGGCGTGCGTCATACGAATGGCGTTCCGTCCGTCGGAATAAGGTTGAAGCCGTACATCACGCCAAGCACGGTTTCATTCGAGAACATTGAGGTCTCCGAGGACGATTGTGTCTCAAATGTAAGCGGGTATTTTGTCGGTACGCCCCTCGACGGTGTTCGTCACGCCGGTCACGGCGCCGGGACCTGGGTCGGGGTCAGTCCGCCGGTGGCCGGCAAGGGGTCAGTCGTGGATGCAACTGACAAGGCGCAGTCCGGGCACTGTAATTTCGGGACGCCATTTTCCGCAGGTCGCTTCGACTGGCCCATTCCGTGGTTGTTTCGAGTTGGAACCGGCAGCCCGAAGGAATTTGCAACCGTGAACCAGGTGATTACGATCGATGCAAACGGCGACATGACAATCAGCAAGGGCGGCGCGAGCGGCGCCGCGGCAATGAACGACCCAACATCCGCTTATTAAGGATGGAGGTCAGGCGCATGCGGCCGTCGGGTGTGGCACGTGGAATCGCGCTTCGGGCGCTGGCTGTATTGGTGGTTGCATCATCCGCGGGCTGCTCCGCGAATCGATCGCAGGAGCATGGGAGAATTCCGATGCCAAGTCCGGACGAGCAGGTGATGAAGCAACTGGAGCGTTTTGATCAGGGGAAGGACCTCGAGGCGCTCCGCGAAGCCGGCCGAAAGGTCGCGTCGCTCCCAAACACGGCCGGTGCGGGCGCCGGTGGGCCGGCGGGCGGAAAATCGAAACTTGTCCTCTGGCTGACAACGCTGGATCGCATTGACAGGAAACTCGATCGCGCATTTGACATCGACGATCCACCCTCGATGACGTCGGAGCCTCCAGAGGAACTTGGATTGCCGGCCGGCGTTGATCCTTCAGCGATCCAGGATCCGGCTGCGCGTCAGAAATATGAGTCCGTCATGGAGGCTGACCGCCGCAAGCGGGAGGATTACGCATTTCAAAAGAAATTGCATAAAATCAATGACGACCTGACATCGGGATTCGAGAAATTCATTGCCGACGACTGCCGCAAGCCCGACAAGGAGAAGGAGATCCGGGATGCAGTCAACAGCGTGCTGTCCGACAAGGACCGCCGCAATGAGATTCTGAGAATGATCGACGAATACAAGAAGCAAAACGGTTAGAGTCCCGGTCGGACCTAACGCCCCGCGCTTGAGTGGAGCAATGCGATAGATGTGGAGACTGCCTCGCGTACATTCTTTTCCCAGATTGGAGAGGTGATATGAACTCCGTCGTAGAAGCCAAAATCAAGGACTTCCTGATTCTGAACCTCAAGTACAAGTCGAGCCAGGTCGGGCCGATTCTCGACAAGATCGACGAAACGGCTGCCATGGCCGGCTATGACGTCGATGAGCGGTTCGCCGCGGCCGGCCTCGGCGCCGGTCCGGAGGCCCGGGTCGCTTCGCGCATCGTCGACGCCTCCATCCTGGGCGGCGGCAGCGAGACGCCCGAGTACTCCATGCGGAAGGAAATCGACACCTGGCTGCAAAAGGGCAAGCCCAAGGGCCGCTGATCCGGTCGGCCCTCCCGGCAAGAGCAGATCGACCGCAGCCCGACTCTGGCACGGAGCGTGTAAGACATGGCAGACGGCTTCAGCGTCGAAATCAACGACATGGGCGGCGAACTGGCGCCGGACATGGATGGCGTCGAGCGGCCCGATGTGCCGAAGTATCGCATTCTGCTCATCGCCGACTTTGCCGGCTCGGAGTTTGCCGAGTTGCAGGGCGACTTGCCCGCGCGGCCGGTCGAAGTGTCGGCTGATTCGTTCGATGCGATCATGTCGAGTTGCGGCCCTCGCGTGGGGTTGACGCTGCCGGACCCGCACGATGCCAAGGCGCCGCAGGTGACGGTCGAATTGCGTTTCGATTCGCTCAAGTCCTTCGAGCCGGATGCTGTCTTGAGCCGCATTCAATCTGCCAGGCCGCTGCTCGATGCGCGCGAGGCCGTCGCATCGCGGCTCGCCGGAAAATCGACACCGGATAACTTGTCATCGACGGTCGACCGGCTCGCCGGTCAATCGCCAGGGCTGGCGTGGTTGAGCAAGTCGCTCCAGCCGTCTGCTGCGCCAACGCCCGCACCCTCATCTCCGAAACCGCCGGCCGGAGCGGTCGATGATCTGCTGGGCAGCATCGATCTCGGTGACGGCGCGGCCGGTGCTGCCGCGGATGCCAAACCCCATTCGCCGGTTTCTGCTGCCGTGGCCGCTGCCGCATCGGGCGGCATTTCGGCCGCCGAATCGACCGTGCTGCGGGCCACGCTGACAGAAATTGATCGCCGTCTCGATGGCTGGCTCGTCGCTGTGCGGCATTCGCCGGCCGTTATGGCCGCCGAATCCGCCTGGCGCAGCGCCGCGTTCCTCGTGCGGCACATCGAGTTCCGCAAGGGCATCGCCCTGAGTCTGATGCACGCCCGACGTGCCGATCTGCTCGACCGCCTTCGAACGCAGATCGTTGAGCCTGTCTTCGAGCAGGGCGCCGCCGCGCCGGATCTGATCGCGTTTGACTACGGCATCGGCAGCACCGCCGCCGACATTGAGGCGCTGGACGAAATCTGCCAGCACGCCGCGAGCATCCCCGCCGTGGCCCTGGTCGGCGCGGCCCCGGGGTTTTTCGGCGCGAAGTTCGCCTGGCAGATCCCCACACTGCCCCCGCTCAACAATGTCATGGATCAATGGCAGTTCGCAAAACTCAAGACCCTGCGCGATCAACTCTACGCGAGATCGACGGCCGTCGTGTTCGGCCAGGGCCTGCTGCGCCGTCCCTCGAAGCGCGATGCCGGCAAGCCGCAGACCTATCAGTTTCAGGAGCCGGCCTCCGGCGTGCACGAGTTGATCTGGGCCAGCGGCGTGGTGGCCACGGCCGCCGTCGTCGCCCGCAGCGTCGCCGGCACCGGCTGGCCCACCGCCATCACCGGCATCTCCAACGGCCGCGTGCCCGGCTTCACCGCCATTGACGACGAAGGTCCGGGTCAAAAACCGTTCGGCCCGACCGACACGCTGATGCAACTGCCCAAGATTCAGGAACTGGGCGCGGTCGGTGTCAACGCCGTGGTCGGCGTGAAGGGCGAGGCCGAGGCGGTCTTCTGGAACGGCATGACCCTCGCCCGGCCGACCCGCTGGGAGGAGGGCGGCATTCTCGAAATCAGCCTGCCGTATCAGTTGTTCGCCACGCGGCTGGCCGGTCTGCTGCTTGTGGCGAAAGACGGCTGGGCGAGTCTGCCGGCCGACAAGGTCGCCGACACGATCAAGACGCAGATCTACAACTGGATGGGCCTGCACGAACAGGCCTACCCCGGCGGCGTCACCGTGCAGACCCGCGAGCCCGAGGGCGATGCGAACGGGCTAGAGTTTGCCGCAACCGTGATCCCGCCGCCGACGATTCTGCCGGGAAGCGTACCGGTGGTGCTAGGTTTCCGCATTCGATAAGCCCAAATCAGCCGCCGAGCATGCACACGAAGTGGGCTCATACACCCAGCCCCAACGACGCTCTCGTGAAGAGAACCATTACGGCAATTGGCAGGAATACAAACGCTGGCAAGGTGTAGAGAAAGAGGAGCGGAATCGTTCCGTTTAGCCCTCGGCGCTGTTCTCGTGCAATCCGTGTGTCAAATCGCAGCCTCAACACCCTTATTAGGAAATAGACCGCTAGCAAAGGCATGGTAAGAATTGGTATCACCGCAATGAGAATACCAAGCGTCATCGTTGGGCCCGGCTGATTGGTGATGAAATCGAGATAGCCAAATGCTATGGGCACCCAGGCGATGGCCACAATGTACGCCACCGCGAATTTGAATCGCCACAGGAACACTCGGTGGAGGACTTGTTTGGCATCGGTCGCGATTGCACGAAGATCTTCGATCGAGGCAAATGTGCGGCCGCACTCGGGGCAACGCGGGGCGGTCTGTGCCCGTAGGTCGTAATCGCATGTGGGGCACGGGAGGCTGAGGACCGCGTCGTCTGGTGAATCAGACATCGGAGGATTCCGCACCGGGCCGCGCCGCGTTTAGCCGCGAAAACCGCTTCTGATAGAAGAGCGACGCAACTAATAATAGCACGCCGAGCACGGCAAACGAGATCACGCGATAGATCGTCGCCAGATACGACAGATCGACAAGAACCGCCTTCATGATTGTGAGCGCGAACACCGCGACCGCCAGGTAGCGCAGCTCGCGGCGATCGGTCACCATGCCGAGAATTAGCGACACGATCGCCGTCACGCTCCAGAACATCGACAGCCAGAGGTGCATCGCGAATCTGGGATTGGCCGCGGCGAGCCCGACCGATTCGAACTTGAACACGCGAAAGATTTCAAACGTGCCGGTTGCAAGGATGACCAGTATTGCGAAGACCGCCGGCTCGGACGCGGGCCGCAAGGCCGGCGCCGACGCGGCAAACAGGCGCGGGACTTGCATCGCGGCCACGGCGCTCCGCGACAGGACCAGCGCCGCCGCCACCGCCGCACCGCAATACACCGCGCGATTGAGAACCACGCCCGTCAGATCGGCCCAGCATTGATCGGTCGCGGCGATGAGGTCCCATCCGATGAACTTCATCGCGGTGATCAACACCATGCCCACGGCGTAGGATCGCGCCGCCGGCAGAACCTGTCCGATTCCCATGACGGCGAGGAACACGACAAGCCAGCAGGTTGTCGCGATGTAGCGATCGTACTGATACGCCGAGATGCCCATCAGCAGCCCGAGGCCGATGCATGCGAAGATGGCGGCGAGTTGGCTGTCCTGAGCATCGGCCTGCCGCCGCCATGTCAGGCACACGCTGCCCGCGAACGCGCACAGCGAGAGGCCAGCAAAGACGAGGATCAGGTGATTCAGATGCCACAAGCCGCCGGACGTCTCATAGAGCGTCACCAGCAGGGCGGGGTTGTCGCGATCGACGATAATCAAGTGAATGATCGCAGCCGCAAGCACGCCGAGCGCCTTGACTCGCAGCCAGAGATCCGGAATCCATCGGGCGAAAAACAGACAGGCAACTGATTGGACGCCCCACGCGATGGCGACCGTGGCGTTGTTGAATTGAATCGGCGCAACCAGAGCCAGGATGAACGCGCCGTCGACTGCCAGGCTGACCTGCGTTCGCACCGAATTGCGATCCGCCCGTCCAACGATCCACGCAAGCCCCCACTGCGCCATTCCGAAGAGGGCGGTGAACAGCCCCATCCACCGATGGTGCTCGTCGTTGGCAAGGAAATAGATGGCGGAGTAGCAGGCGACATTGCAGGCATGCACGATGCCCGGCAGTACCACCTTCTGTTCACCCCGGTCCAGCCGGGCTGCGGCCAGAGCCTCGCCGTGAAAGAGCACGTAGAACGCGGCGACGAAACCGAGCGTCATTTCGAGCGCGTTGCTGTCGTAGAACTTAAAACCCCATCCGAGGAAGAGCGCCGCCGTGCCGATCCAACTCAGCACGCGCAGGGCGTCCCATCGCCGCATGCTGCCGACAGCAAGGAAGCCCGCATCGACAATGAGCAGATAAGACAGCAACTCCAACTGAGCGTTGCGTCCGGTGCTGAGTACGATGGGCGTCAGGAAGGCGCCGATGAGGGTGAGAATGGCGACGGCCTGAATGCGGCCGTGCACGGCGAGCGCGGTGCCGACTGCAGTGATCGAGCAATAGCAAATGAATGCCGTGTTGAGGTCGATCAGACCGTAGAACTCATGGGCCGAATACGCGGCGACATACAGCATCGCCACGCCGCCGCCGATGAGCCCGACGGCGAACTGCCGCAGTTTCCGGGCGAGTGAGTATTCGCCGCCGGCGATCAACAGCAGACCGGTCGCCGCGCCCATCAAAACGCGGGTTCGCGGCCCGAGCCAGCCCTGGTCGAACGAGTACTTGACGAAAAAGACAACAGCCAGCAGCAGGATGATCGCGCCGATGCGGTTGAACCATGTCGCGCCGAGACGCATTTCGGCAGCCTCGGACGTCTCGCCCGTGCGGCGCGGCGGCTGACCGGTCGAACCAGGTGGACGTCCGCCCCACGCGTGTGTGGAAGAAAGCGGCGTGCGCGGACTCGCGGAGGGCATTGCAGGCGAGTGAGGGCCAACTTGCGATGTCGCCGCCGTTGCCGCAATGATTGGCGGCGGCCCCGCTGCGACCGTGTCATCCGGTTCGATTACCGGCGTCGTCGGTGATGCACTCGCGGTGTATTTTTGAAGGGTGTCGGCAAACCCTGCCCGCGCGCCGGTCGGTGCATTGGGGCGGAGCGCCTCGTCAAGTGCTTGCAGTCGCGCGGTGAGCCGGGCCAGTTCGGCGCGCGTGGCGTCGAAGGCTGCCCGAAGATCTTGTATTTCCCGACGCGCGGATTCGCTATCCATCAACCGTGAACGCCGATGCCACCGAATCTGCAATCGCTTCGATCGTGCCGACCGAATCGCGAGTCATATTGCCAATCAGACACCAACCGTCGCGGCCAGCGCGACGCCGCTTTCGGCTTCCATCGACTGACCGGAGCGCAACCGCTGCTCCAACTCCGCCAGCCGCGCCTCGATTGCCCTCATCTTGTTCTTCTGCCGCACCAGTTTTTCGCGGTGCCGCGTCAGGAAGTAGCCGATGGTCTCGATGCGAATTCTGATCGAGCCGGTCGGCTTGTTTTCGTCGATGTCCTTGAAGCAGAAGTAGGGTGTGCCGCTGTTCTCGATGACTTCCTCGATGACCGTGTAGATCGGGGCGTCGTGCCCGCACTTGAAACTGGACAGTTCCAGCGCTACGAGGTTCGGATGCCGCGCCGCGAACTTGGCGGCCCACACCTTGCGATTGGTGTTCTCGCTGTAAGCGTTCTTCCATGCGTCTTCGATGGACAGGGCGCTCTTAAATTCGCCGCGGCGAACCTCGTCGCCGAAGAGGCGATCGAGCATGTCCGCGTCGTGCGGGAGCACGTCCATGGTGAGCACGGGGATGCCGATCTTCTGGAACTCGTCTGGAATCTCGTGGCAGACGCCGGGATCGTGGTGGTAGGGCCGCGTCAGCAGCACCACGCCGATTTCGTCATTCGCCTCAAGGCGATCCAGCAGGTTGCGGGCGTCCTTGCGCAGATTTGCATAGAACGAGTCGTAGTAATCCCATGCCACGCGGCAGGCCCGCAGATTCTCCTCGGTTGAAAGACCGAGTTTGTCGGCAAACTCGTCGAACATCTGGCGGGCCAAAAGGCCCGGCTCGCTGAAGTTGACGAATGTATCGAGATACTGAACGCCGAACTGGGCGAAGACGTCGGACTCTTTCGTGAATGCCGCCTTGACGGCCTCCGGCGTCGTTGCAACAGTCGGGCAGGCCCGCTGATCCAGCACGTGCTCGAGGAACGACGGCATGCAGTCGATCATCGGGAAGAAGATGTAGTCGAGCTTCTGTCCGTCGCCGATCTTGTGGTAAAGCAGATTGTGAACGTGCGGAATGCCGACCTTGCTGGGGAAGCAGGGATCAATCGCTCCGCGCTTCGCGCCTTCCTTGTACATCTCTTCGCCGGTGTAATCGCTCCAGACGAGGTTGGCAGCGCGGATGCCCAGCGACTGAAAATACGCCATGAACCAGGGGGCCATGGAATACATGTTGAGCGCACGCACCAGGCCGATGCGCACGTTCTCGCGGCTTCTCATTAATTCGATGCGCCGCTCCAGCGCCGCCTTCTTCTTGCCCATGAGCGGCAGGCCCAACAGGCCCTTCTCATTCGTGGGGATGGGATCGGAGATGTTGGCGACCTTGGTCGGAGCAAACGCCTCCCGTGCGAGGATCTCAGCGAAATTGGGATTTGCCTTCTTCATCGCGTCGAGTCCGGCCTTGATGTCGCGCATGTCGGCGACGTCTTCAACGGTTCCCTTCTCGCAGGTGGCGATAATCAGTCGCTGTTCGTTGGCGGCCAGCGGCACCTTTGACTTGGATTTGGCCGGCTTGGCGGGCTTGTCGCTCGACGACGCATTCACTGTCACCGGCGCGTCCGGAGCGCCGTGCTTGATCCGGGTGGGGTGTCCGGCCTCCGGGCCCATCTTGATGATCTGGGACGTGAGGCTGATCAGCGAGCCCGACGTGTCGTGCGAAGACGGTTGCGACTCGCCGCTCTTGACGTCGATGAAGGTGCGCAGGCACTTGTTCTTGCAGAAGTAGCACCGTGTCGCCTCGCTGCGCGTCGTGCGGAATTGGATCTTCGACACGCGATCGAGGCCGATGAATGTGGTCTTGAGATCGTTCTCGACATATTGACGGTGCGCCTCGACGGCCGAGCCGATTGCGCCGGCTTCGCCGCAGAACTTGTGGACCACCACCTCGGGCTGGATGGCCATGCCCTTGAAGCGGCTGGTGATGAAATCGACCTGCGTCTTGACAGCGGCGAGGTTGTGCTGTGTTCCGCCCTGTAGGACGAACTTCGTGCCCAGCTTGGACAGGTTCGGAATCTGCGACACATACAGCCAGATGTTCTTCGGCAGCACGTCGCACAGTCCGGCCATGATCTCATTGGGCGCCCAACCCTGGCGCTGGAAGTCGACGATGTCGCTCTGCATGAAGACCGCGCATCCGTAGCCGAAGCTGGGCATGGCTTCGGCGCTGAAGGCGATGTCGGCAAATTCCTCAACCGGGAAGCCGAAGCCCTGGGCCGTGCTTTGCAGGAAGTAGCCGTTGCCGGCCGAGCACTGCGTATTGAGCTTGAAGTCCTTGACTTGCCCGTTCTTGAGGATGATGAGTTTGATGTCCTGCCCGCCGACGTCGATGATGACATCGGTGTCGGGGTAGTAATGCAGGCCTGCCTGGGTATGGGCGACGGTTTCGACCAGCGCGACATCCGCCCCGACAACATCCTTCAGAATGTCCTTCGCATAGCCGGTCGTGCCGACGCCTAGAATTTCCAGTGTGCAGCCCTGGTCGGACATCTGTTTTTCAAGCTGGCCAAAGATGTCCATCGTGTCTTCGATGGGGTTGCCCTTGGAGAGTTGATACGCTTTGGCGATGACGTTCTTCTCCATGTCCATCAGCACGCCCTTGGTGCTGGTGCTGCCGCCGTCGATGCCGACGAAGGCTTGGACCTTGGTGCCCGGTTCGAACTTCTTGGCCGTCCACGACGGCTTGCGATACTTTGCCTTGAACGCTTCGAGATCCGCCTTGTCGTTCCACAGGCCTTTGCCGCCGGCCGACTTCTTCTCCTCGACGCGTCCGACGGTGATGTACCACTCCAGCTCGGACAGTCCGCGGAAGACGCCCTGGTTCGGCTGGTCTTCGCACTCGATCTTGGCGAACTCCACCGCACCCAGCGCCGCGAAATACTGCGCGTTGTCCGGCACGATGATCAGCTCTTCGATCGGTAGGTCGGGCACATCGACCTTGCGCTCTTTCCAGACGATGGGGATGTTGTGCCGCCAGCAGTCCATCATGCCCTTGATGTAGCAGTTCGGACCGCCCAGCAGCAGCACGACCGGTCGCAGCGTGTGTCCGCGGGTCAGCACGGCGAGATTCTGCTGGATGATGCTCTCGAAGAGCGAGGCCATCAGCTCGTCCGGCGGCACGCCCTGTTTCTGCAGGCCGTTGATGTCGGTCTCGGCGAAGACGCCGCACTTGCCGGCCACCGGGTGCAGCTTGAGGCCCTGGTAGCCCATGTTGCACAATTCAGACGATGGTATCTTTAACTTGGCATTGATCTTGTCGATGACCGCGCCGGTGCCGCCGGCGCATTTGTCGTTCATCGAGGGGACCTTCTTCTTCTTGCCGGTCTCCTCGTCGGTTTTGAAGATGATGATCTTGGCGTCCTGCCCGCCGAGTTCGACGACGCTCTGCACCTGCGGATACTGCTTTTCCACCGAGAGGCTGACCGCGTTGACCTCCTGGACGAAGCGGGCGCCGATGCGCCGGCCGACGGATGATCCGCCGCTGCCGGTCATAAAGACGCGGAAGGCGTTCCGCGGCACATCGGGGAACTGCGCCTGCACCGCCTTCAGCATCTCGATGCACTTTTCGGGCTGCTTGGTGTCGTGCCGCTGGTAATCCTTCATCAGAATCTCGTCGGTGACGGGATTCACCACCACGAACTTGACCGTCGTGCTGCCGACGTCGAGCCCGATGAAGAGACCCTGCGGATATCTCTCGGTGCCGGCAAAGGGCAGGTCTTCAATGTGCGGTTTGGTCTTCTCAGCCTTGACCAGGCCGATGTTGAGCTGCACGAAGCCCTGCTGAATGTCCTTGGGCTCGCCGCCGCTCTTGGAGCCGCAGCCTCCGCCGGAGCCACACGAGCCGCCGGAGGATTTGCCCGCGGGTTTGGTGCCGCAGGACCCACCGGACGATTTCCCCGCCGGTTTGGTGCTGCACGATCCGCCGGAGTCGCCGTGATCCGCTTCGTGGAGGATTTTTTTATTCATGTTCACTTGTCCATCAAACGTCGTTGGATCGATTCCTTGGTCAACGTGGCATTGCCGCGTCATCAATTCGCCATTTGCTATTCCCGAATGCCAAAGCCCGGGATCACCACGGTCTGCGATTTGAATTCCGGCGGCGCGAACAGCGCCGCGATCGGGTTGATTTCAACAGACATCGTCAGCGTGCCCTGGGAGCGGCTGAGCAGGCCGAGCACACTCGTCGTGGTCCCGGAGAATTCCAGGGTCGAATGAGCGACCGGAAACGGACCGAAGTAGAGCAGTCCGCAGCCGGCCGATCCGACCGCATCGCCGCTGCCGGCCCCGTAGCTCTTGGCGAGGTAGCCGAAGTTGGGCCGCACGGCATTTCGCAGCAGGCCGTCTAAAAACAATTGCGTGCCCAGTGTTTCTGGTGCCAGCACTTTGTTGTCGAAAACGCGGACCAAATCGCCATTCGGCCCGAACTCCCCGCGGAACAGCAGGTTCGAATCCGTTGCAACCGGTACGCCGACGATCGGAATGCCCAGGAACGTGGTCGTCTGGGCGACGACGTCGGCATAGAAGGCCCACGTGGTGTTCGCCTGAGCCGCCGGACCGCTGCCGGCATTGGCCATGACCTGCGAGCCGTTGCCGAGGGTGACCATCATGGACGGCGGGCAGGTTTCGCAGCCAAAGCACGCCAGTGCCAGGCAACTCAAGGCAATCGTCTGACATTGGCGCAATAGAAATCGACTTCTCATGAATCTACTCAGGCTTTCTCCGCACGCGCTGTCAGGTTTATCAATTAGTGCCCCTGCACACGATTACCGCAGATACGCCTCCATTGGCGTGCGCTTGGTCGGTGCGCCGTCATCCACTTTCAACCGCGCCGTCTTGGCCGCGGTCCAGGTACCATTGGTGTTCGCCTCGGTCACGAACAAGCCGCTGGCCGCGGCCGCGACGATCGTGCCTTCATAGTCGAAGAAGTAGTCGTAAGACACCAGTTCCATTTTGCCATCAGCGCCGCACGCGCCGATCAACTCCTCGTCCTCAGCGAATCCGTATTGGGTGAGGGCGAGCTTGCCCTCCACCGATCCATCCGCCGCGACGGAGAATTCCAGCGGTGTGCCCAGGCTGTCGGTGCCGACGTAACGACCCACAAACGCAGTCGCATCGCCGGAGATGCCGTTGTCGGGTCGGAAGCAATTGCCGCTGCCGTCGAGTTCGGCGCCGTCGGCCATTCCGTCCTGATCGGTGTCGTCGTCCATGGGGTCCAGGCCGAGGCGCAACTCGATGCCATCGCCCACGCCGTCGTTGTCGGAGTCGGTGGAGTTTGGATTGGTTCCGAGGACGTATCGCTCATAGTTGTCGTCGACGCCATCCTGATCCGCGTCGGGCAGGGTTGTCGTGGTGGCGGTGCGATTCAGACCGGTGTCGCTTGCGGGCGGCAGCTCACGCGGCGCGGGCCGCACAGAGCCGTCGCGCGATCCGTAAAGTCGCTGAATTGCTGCGATGTCAGGACCCTGCAAGTCGCCGGTTTGATTATTGTCCGACGCGGCCATGACCGCGGTGGCTTCGGGCAGGTGCTCCAAGCCGAGGTTGTGGCCGATTTCGTGCACCAGGGTGCTTAGCAGCAGGCGGCCATCCGCCCAGTTGTGGACCTCGTTCATGTGACACTGGCCGGCATTGGCCCCATTGGGAAAATACGCATGTCCCAAGGTCATCGCGTCAAAGGCCTCCGTCGGACACGTCAGGTTCACATAAAGGCCGCAGTGTGTGCCGCTGCCCCAACCCACTGTGAAATGGGCCTGAGCGCGATCCATGGTGCGGGTGAAGTTGAGTGGTGTGACGGCACTCCAGCGCTGGAAGGCGCCGTCGATCGCGTCGATCTGGGCCTGCTGTCCGGTCTTTGCCGACAGCTCTGCAATGAAGTAACGCAGGTTGTTCTCGCGCCATTTGTTCGTTTGCGCCGGCACATTCTGATTCGTCCCGGTCGGCGCGCCTTGCGGCACTTGTCCCGCGCCCGGAATCGGGTCGCGCTGCGTTGTGGTTCCCGGCATGTTCGATGGACAACCAGTGCCCATGAACACGGCTGACAATGCGATCAGTCCAAATGCGCGTACGGCGTTCATTCCCTTCATACATATTCCTGTTGGTGTGTTGACTGTCGTGGGACCGGCCAAACCAAATCCCTATCAGTTTTCCTTATGACCGGGCTTTTTTGCGGTCCAACCTGAGTGAGAATTCACGCCGTGACCAACATGCGCTGATGGTTGGAGGGCACGCCGGCCTTCTTCATCCGCTCCGCCACGTCGAGCACAAAGTTCGCCGCCTTGCTGACTACGCCGTTGCGATGGGTGACGTGCTGCAGCGGACGGCGCAAGTCGCGGTTCTCCGGCTGCATGACGTATTCGCGGATCTGTTCGATCGTGTAACCGGTCTTCTCGACCGCCGCCTTGAATTCATCCTTGCACTTCACCTTGGCCTCGCCAAGGGCCATCTGCACGCGGCTGTGGGCGTTGATGTCGCCTTCCCCGCTGGTCTCGATGGGGATGTAGATCATGTCCTTGAAGTGGCTGGTCACAGCGGCCTGGGCGCCGTCGCTCTGTGTGCTGGGCATGCAGCCGAACGGCTTGAGACTCAGCACCATGTGGGCCATGCTCTTGGCGCTGTAATAGATATTCTTGGCGACTTCCAGGTGGCCTTCGCCGCCGCCGGCCCGGCTGTTGTAGTAGGGATGTCCGGAGCGGGTCAGTTCCAATTGCGGCACCAGCTCGTGGGCCGTGTCGCCGATGCCCTTGCGCAGTTTGTTGTATTCGTGAATGATGATCTTCTCGGCCAGGCCGAAGGTGAACTTCTTCTTGCGGTAGGCCATCTCGGCGGCCAGCCGCTCTTTCACGTTTCGCATCGGAATTTCGCTGCCATCTTCGCGCAGCGCCTTGCGATCATCCGCGAACAGGCCCGCCTGGTGCAGCATGTAGCAGATCCACGTGGCCACCGGTTCGACCAGCACCTCGGCGCCCTGCTCCTCGAGGAACGGGAACATGCGGAAGTTGCCGTCACCCTCGGTGGTCTGGGCCCAGAATTCACCGGTCACCTTCACGATCGGCTTGGGCCGCGTAAAGTCGACCTCGATCTCTTCTTCGATCAGTTTTCGACACGCTTCAAAGACATCTGCGTAATAGGTGCCCTTGAGTTGATCGAGGAACTTGGCTGCGTCCTTCGGCCCGCTGACCGGGGCGACTTTGGCGAGCAGCGAGGCCAGCACGCCGCCGTTGACCTGGTCGTAGTCCTTTTTGCGCAGGGCCTGCTGGCAGATATCGAGACACTTGTTGAAAATCTCGTTGGTCTTGCCGGGCTCCAATTCGTATGGGCGAATCTGGTACGCAACTTCATTGAGCACATCGCCCATGAACACGGCGTTGAGCAGCGACAGGAAGAAGTTCAGGTTCATTTCCAGACCGGCTTCGACAGCGGCCTGGTCCAGACCGCCGGCCTGCTGGAAGAGCAGGACGCGGAAGCCGTCAAATCCGCTGTTGCGCAGGGCGAGGCGATACTCCGCCTCATACATGCCGAAACGGCACGGGCCGCACGCGCCCGCGGTGACAAACAGGTGATCGCGCAGGATGGTCTCGGTGGGAATCCCCTCGACATCGCGCAATCGTTTCAGGTGATTCACGACAGAACCGACCGTGAAGTAGGTCGGATTGCATTGCCCGTTGTTGCCGAATTCCTTGCCGGCCTGAAAATCGGCCTTCACCGGCATGGGGATCAGACCAATCTTGTAGCCGAGTCCTTCGAGGCCGGCTTTGATCAACTCGTCATGACGAAGCGTCAGGCCGCCAATCCAGATGGTGACCTGACCGCGCTCAGACTTGGTGAAAGACCGCTCAACCGGCCGCTTGAAGTGCTTGATGGGCCCGACGGTGATGCCCTCTTCGCGCATCATGCGTTCGCGCTCGGCGGCGAGTGTGGCCGAGATCGAATCGTTGAGCAGCGGCAGCGACACGGGTGATTTCGAAACGTCATTCGATGTGGCAGGTGCGACCATGGCTTTTGTACCTCACGTTAGGAGCCACTAGCTTGGCGACCGCAAGTGACGGATATCGGACGCCGTACAGGTTTTGGAAACTCAAAAGGAAGCGATACAACTCCAGTGTCATCAAAGGCTAAGGTGCGTTTGAACTGCGAGTATACATGTGTCCAATCCGCGCCGAGACAAGTTAGTCGTCACTAACTTATCGTCGCGCCGGTCAAATTCAAACGAAATTCTCGACAGTGGCATGCATTTTTTTGATGACGTGGGGATGCCAAGACCATGCGGAATTCATGCTCGCTGGCACGTTGGTTGCTAGGGGCGGCGCGCGGCGCCAGAGAATCTGAATTTGCTTCCAACCTCGCCAGACGGTTTGGGTCCAGATAGGATGCAGTAGTGCGACTCGCGCCGATTCCATCGCCATTCGTCGATGCCAATCGCACCTCAGCGCAGTCGCCCGCGGAGGCCTGCCCATGGCTCGGTTTGCCCGAATAGGCGCTGCCTGCATTGCACATGCGATCCTGATTCAGACCTCCGTTCCCGCCCAGCAGCCCACCGCTCCCAAGCGGCGCGGCCCCGGCGCGGCCATGAACGACGCATTCCGTCGCGGCCAGGCGCCCCAAGCCGGACAGCAGCCGCTCTCAGAAGAGTTTGATCCCACCGGCGGTCCGCCGTATCGCACGCCAGATGGGCGCTACGTGACGCCCGATCCCAATTCGCCGGACGGTTGGAGCCCGGCGCAGCGGCTATATCCCGACTACAGCCAATTTCGATCGAACGATGCGTTTCGCAACCGTGCCCTCGGCAGCCGCGACGAGATGCGATCCGATCAACAATATCAAGGGTATTACGTCGTTCCGCAGGATGTCTACATCGGCGGGGACGCGCTCGGCGACGCCTACAGCCAGGGTCGGTACGACGCACGTCATGACTACCTCTGGCACCTCGCCTCGCAGCGCGCCGGCCGTCTGCTGAATCAGTACGCCCAGATTTTCGATGACGGCATCGAGGCGTTTTACGAAGGGCGGTATGACCGCGCAGCGATCAATCTGCTCGGCGCCGCAGACAAGAACCAGGCCAGTGCCGCGGCCCGCCTGCATGCCGGACATGCACTTTTTGCCCTTGGTCGCTACGACGATGCCATCCGGCACATCGCACGGGCCTTCGAGTTGTCGCCGGGTCTGGCGCACAAGACTTACGACATTCGCGACGAATATGGCGACATTCAGGACTTCCAGGCACATTACGCGGCCCTTGAGCGCTTCGTCGCCGGCAATGCCGGGAGCGTGGGCGGGCAGGCAATGCTCGGGTATGTCACGTTTTTCAGCGGCAATCCCGGCGGGGCCTACATGCCGCTGGCGCGCGCGGCCCGGCTGGATCCACGGAGCTATTTCATTCCCAAGTTGCTGGATTTGGCGCGAATGACCCAATCGGCCTCCGTTCAACCGAAGCCGTATGTGCATGCACCCAATGCCCGGCAGATAACGCCGCAGCCGTCGGTCGCGCCTTTGCCACTAAACCAGAGTGGCCGGTCATCCACGCTCCAACGCTTCGCAACGCCGTCCCGCCGCCCGGTGGCTCCCGTGGTTCCGAGTCCTGCGGATCGGGCGATTCCCCGCTCGGCTGACCAGGAAGAAGACCCTCCCAGTCGCATTCGCCGGGTTTGATTGCGCTCTTGCGGACAAGCGATTGCGTAGCGTCTTGCAAATCATAAAGTTAGGCGTCGTCAGCGAGCGAATCGGCGCGGGGGGTTCGCGTGGCGAATGTGCATCCAGGGTGATTGAGTCCGTTATAATAAACTGGGAGGGCTGCGTTGCGCGCAATTGCTCTCAAATGGATCGGCGATGTCCGATTCTTCCCTAATCTCAGGGTGCAGCCGCACTTAAGTGTGCGTCGATGAATGGCAGGCACGCCGCATTCAACACCGTGGGTGCAGTGACTGATGATTGAAGGAGTTCTCACCATGCCACGCTCGATTCGACTTTGGGCCATCGTTTGGGTCAGTTCAGCCGGCGCCGTTGCCATGGCGCAAAACATGGACCAAGTCCGGGCGCGCACAGATGCCGGCTTTGATGCCGCTCGAATGGCAGCCCGAACGTCGTTCGATGCGTTGGCGAATTATCCCAAGGATGCACGAGACGCTGTGCTGACGCTTTCCACGCGACCGGAGTTGATCGTCAAACTGAATGAGGCCCGCCTGGCCGGCACATCGCAGATCGATGCGATTGCCTCACCCTATGGCGCGGACGTTCTGGTCGCTGCGCGAACAGTCACGGCTCAACCGCTCCTGCTCCAAGCCCTTGCTGACCGGCTGCCTGTTGTGGCGCTTATGGGGCAGTCCATCGGCGATCAGATGCCTGCGATTCGCGTGCTGCTCGATCGCGAAGCGGAAGTTCGCGCGACTTCTACTCGTGCGGTGGTAGACGCCTGGCGAAAAAGGGCCACGGTCAAGCCCGTGGTCACAAATCAATTGCGCGATGCCTCGACGCAGTACGTCGCTTCCGAGAATACGCTTCAACCCATCGGCTCAGATGTGATCGTCCTCGCCGATCACCGGGACACATCGCTGGACGGCGAACGCGAAGCCAAGCTCGACTTGATCGCGGGGTTCACGCAACACTCGGTCAAGCCGCTTCCTTCCGATCCCGGGAATGTCTCCAGCGGATTTGGCTATGCGACAAATGCCTCGATGCCGGTGACCGGTCTGCCGGGCCATGACGAGGTGTACTACACGCTGGTGCACGCGGATCAGTATCCGGAGTTGGCCGCCGCGATCATCGAGCAGTGGTACTTTGAGCACAATCCCGACGGTTTCCGCACCGCGGTGGATGCGTGGTACACCACCTATCAGGAGACGCTTCCGAGTTCACTCGGCGGGCAGGGCGCGTATCTTCCGGCAATTCTGAAAGAGCGCATGCTCTTCGAGAAGCGCTATCTCGCTGCAATGCGCGACCCCGCCACGACGCGGATGCGACGATCGGAGTTTCTGGACGCCAACTTGAAGGAATTTCCCGCGCTGACCCGCGTCCGCGACGGCGAAATCATCGCCAGCTTCAACGACACGCCTTCGGTCGTCCCAGGCGGGCCGGTCAGCAAGTCCACCAGCAGCGGTTCGAGCGGTGGCCGCTCGTCATCAGGTCAGTCGTCCACCTCGTCGATGGGGCGGACGAATCGATCGACGAGCAATCGCGGCGGCGGTCGAAACAACGCGTTGGGTGATGTGACGGGCGGGGTCAATACGTCGCGCGACACCCGCGGCAATCGTGGCAACAGTCGATTTGGCAATTCGAGTTCGGGCCGCGGCGGCTTTGGCAGTTCCAACAACTCCGGCGGCGGCTTTGGCGGCTCGACCGGATTTGGAAGCTCCGGCGGGTCGTCCGGCGGGTTCGGTGGATCATCCGGCGGCTTTGGTGGCGGCAGTGGCTTCGGCAGTTCCAGCGGCGGTTCCCGCGGGTCGTCGAGGTTCGGATCGAGCAGCAACGGCAGCCGCAATAACTGACAAGTCACGACCTCCCGGTCAATCCTGTCAACTTGTAAAAAGCGGCGAGGGCCGGCTGCTCGTCCGGAATCCTCCGTCGCACGAGCGCCGACCCTGTCTTCATGCCCGTTGCCAGTCTCCCATTGGGATATGCGGCCGCGGGCGAAATTCGCCGTTAGTCAATCCATTCACCAGGCGACGTAGGACGTCGTCCGGCGGCTGTTGCTCGTCTTGCGGCTGCCGGTCGGGCGGTTGCCGGGCGTGCGACCGGTCGAGCGCGACGTGGTCTTGCCGTAGGCCTTCTTGCTGCCGCGGGTCTTGCGGGCGCCGGTCTTGACGTTGGTGAAGCTCGTGGTGTTGAAGCCGCGCGTGATCCAGTTGCAGTTGCCGTAGCCGCAGTTGGTCCAGGTCTTGGCGCACTGCTTGAGTTCGGTGACGATCCGACCGCACTCGGTCTTCAGGAAGCGCTTCTCGGTGGGGTTGGTCGTGGCGTTGAACCGTCGCTTGAAGCGGTTGAACATCGCCTGGGTGGTCTTGATCGTCTTGGTGAAGCCGGCCTTGCCGGTGTTGTTGTTGGTGTTGTTCCAGCCGTTGTTGTTGAAGTTAAAGCCCATTGTGAGAAATCCTCTGCGAGATAAACGATTACCCCGCGAACACTCGTCGGGGCTTGTCACGTTTTTATTCGGATCGGTCGAGACCGCAGTTAAGTAAGCAGTTGGATTCGACAGAGAATTAGTTGAAAATTCCGTGGGATTTCTCGTGACGGTCCAGACCTGTTCGGGCATCGCAACTGATTGCCGATGCGGGAGTTACGCTCAATTGCGTCCGATCAACCGGCGTGAATGATGAAGGGGATGGCGAGATAGGGATCGAGAATGCTGTGGGCCTGGCCGCCGCCGGCATCGCCGGTGTCGCTCGCGCTGGAGGCGCTCGTCGTGACGGTCGAGGGCGCGCCCAGCAGACCAAAGGAGACATTTGACGTGACGCCGATGCCCGATCCGACCGGCACGGTGTGTGTATGCGACATGTCGTGATGGTGCGCCGGCACTTCGTTGAGCGTCAGCGTGTGCGTGGCCGCGCCGCCGCTTTGCGTCTGCGGCCCCGACACGGTCGTGACCGGTGCGCCGGCGGCGTCCATCCGTGCGCCGACCGGGCTGCGATCGCGCAGATCGGGAAGGTTGAAAGTCGTTGATCCATCGCCAGGACCGTAGATCGTGCCGATGACCGCGAACAAGTCGGCATACGTCGTACGCGAAACCGCCGAACCGTCGCAAAACAGCCAGCCTGACGGAACTGCCGAGATAGGCCCAGCCCACATCTTGACCTCGCCGACGAGCGGACCGATTTGCGCGGCTTGCTTTCCATCGACCGTGTCGGCGTCGAGCCCGCTCCCCGCGCCTTGTGGAGAGATTTTTCCTGGCGCGACGGAACCGATTTTGGCATTCGTCACGTTTGAATCGGCGATCATGACCGTGGTCACGCGGTTCGCATCGCCGTCTTTGATGTACTGTGGGTGATCGTCGTCGCCCAATCCAGTCAAAGCGCCGTGATCGGTCGTGCCCGGCGGACCGGCGGGGCCTTGCGGGCCGGTGGCGCCGGTCGGCCCGGCCGGACCCTGCACGCCGGGATCGCCCTGAATTCCCTGCGGTCCTGTCGCACCCTGCGGTCCTGTCGCGCCCTGCGGTCCTGTCGCGCCCTGCGGTCCTGTCGCGCCCTGCGGTCCCGTTGCGCCCTGCGGTCCTGTCGCACCCTGCGGTCCCGGATCGCCCTGCACGCCCTGAGGGCCAGCCGGACCTGTCGCGCCGGGATCGCCCTGCGGCCCTTGCGCGCCCATGGGGCCCATCGGTCCGCGCTCGCCTTGATCGCCTTGTGGGCCCTGAGAGCCAGGCGCACCGGTTTCGCCCGGCTTTCCCTGCGATGGTAGCGGTACAAAATAAAGCGTATTGGTGGGATCGACCGGTTGGTAAACGCCGCAGGTGGGATCAACCGCCTGGCCCAGCACCATGAGGCAGGTCGAACCGATCAGAGCGGGCAGCACCCGCGCGGCTCGTGTTTTGCTTGTTCTGGCAGCGTAAGGCCGCATCTGTGACTACCTGCCACTGGTCTTCAAGTTGTACGACAACGACGCACTCCCCGGAATTGCCATGGATGTCTGTATGTCCGACGCTACCTGCTGGCGCGCCTCAATCTGCTCATGAATGGTGGTCACGAGTTGGTCCCAATCGATCGGCTTCGACAGACACGCATCCAGTCCCGACTTGAGACACCGGTCTCGGGTCTTCGCACTGCTGTTGGCGGTCAGGGCGATGATCGGTCCGGTCCAGCCGCGCTGGCGAATCTGACGGCCGGCTTCAAACCCATCCATAACCGGCATCTGCATGTCCATGAGGATCACGTCAAATCGTGCGGTCTTGGCGGAGGGGTCAATGCGATTCAATGCCTCCATGCCATTGGACGCGAGGATGACGTCCGCGCCGAATCTCGTCAAAAAATGTTGCAACAGTTTCTGGTTGTCCGCGCAGTCGTCCACGGCCAATATTCGTCGGCCTGCCAGCGGCATGTCGGTGCGGACGATGTTGCGCTTCATGGCCGCATGGGACGGGGCGGCCTGTTCGACGCACGGCAGGATGAGTGAAAAGATTGAGCCAACGCCGGGGTTGCTGACGACATGTATGTCGCCGTCGAGCAGCCGTGCGAGGCGCCGACTGATGGCCAGACCCAGTCCCGTGCCGCCGAAGCGCCGGCTGGTCGATACGTCGGCCTGCACAAACGGCGAAAAGAGGCAGCCGACTTGTTCGGCGGTCATGCCGATGCCGGTGTCGACCACTTCAATTGCGATTGACTGCTTGCCGCCCGACGCCGCCGGCCGGACGCTCGCGCGGATTTCGACGCCGCCGGCCTCGGTAAACTTGATGGCGTTCCCCACGAGATTCATGAGGATCTGCCGCATCCGCATGGGGTCGGTGGAGAGGCACTTGGGCACATCCTGTGCGACAATCGACTTGATGGTGATGCCCTTCTTCGCCGCCGACGGGCCGAGTAGCGTGGCGAGGCCATCAATCAACTGTCGCGGTTCGCAGGGCCTCATCTCCACTTCCAGCCGGCCTGCTTCCAGTTTCGAGTAGTCGAGGATGTCGTTCAGCAGTTCCAGCAGGTGCTCGCCATTTCGCCGGATGACTTCGATCGCGCTCAGCGCCGGCGGGTGATCCTTGCATGCCTCCTCCAGCACGTCGGTGAATCCGAGCACCGCGGTCATCGGCGTGCGAATTTCGTGGCTCATATTGGCCAGGAACCGGCTCTTGGCTTGATTGGCCCGGTCGGCTGCCGCGCGGGCCTCTTCGAGTTCCCGATTGGCCATTGAGAGTGCCAGCATTTGCTGCTTGTTCTGCTCTTCCAGCGTGCGCTGCTGGGAGATGTCGCGGGAAATGCCCATCACGCCAATCACTTCGCCGTCGGCATTGGTCAGTTTGATCGAGCGAACCAGCGAGGTGAATTCCTCGCCGTTCTTGCGGCGGTTGCGGACCTCGCCGCGGAAGCCCTCGTCGTGCGTCTTTACGCGAACTCGCCAGCCCTCGGCCGGCGCGGCGTACAGCATCTCAATGGACTTGCCGAGGACTTCGTCCTTTGTGTAACCAAAGACGCGTTCGGCTGCCGGATTGAATTCGACGATGCGAAGCATCATGTCCACCGAAATGATGGCATCCAGCGAGGCGTCCACCAGCATCTTGGCATAGTCGCCGGCGGCATCGAGATAGAGTTGAATCTGCTTCCGCGTCAGATCGTCCGCGGGAGTTGTCGAGCGAGCGTCGGTTTCAAGAACTGGCCCGAAATGCCTGTGTTTGAGTTCCTCTGATGAACCCGCCTGTCGCAGTTCAGATAAGATTGCGGTCAGTTCGCCCTGCAATGGCGCCGGCACCTGATCGACGAATGTCGACAATCGCTCAACGAGGCTCAGGTTGGACTTGTTCATGGAACGCGGCATCCATGGCAGAGTGTTCAAGGCCGCCGGGCGCTCGAAAGAGCACCGTTCAGCGCCTATTTGCTTCCAAACCCCTCAATTTGTCACCTCGGTTACCGGCCGAATGAGTTGCTCAAGCGGCTGCACGAATAAGTGTCATTTTGCACATCGGTCCATCTTCGCGCTCACTCAAGGGCAAAGCCGGCCTTCGGATATGGCGAAATTGCCGACAAGCGAGACGCGCGCGTCCGGAAAAATCCCGATCCGCGACTGGCGCGCAGGTCGGAATGGACGCCCGATATTGACGATCTAAGACATTGGAGGATGCCGGGTTTGTCGGAAATCAGGCCGGCTCGACGAGGTAAGCCAGCGCCTCGTCCACACGGCTGTCCATCACGACGCGCATCAATCGCCCGTCGGCGACGGCCGGAATGTGCACGACGCGCACCACCGAGGCGAGGGCCTCGGCATTCGGCACCAATTCCGGCAGTGCGTTCGGCGAGCCGGCCAGGAAGGCCTCGTTGAAGCGATTCCGCCGATCATCCGGATACAGCGGCAGGTAGGCGATGTTGGCCTCGATCAGATCCTGAAAGAAGTGTGTGCCGTAACTGACTTCGAGGACATAGCCGTCGCGCTCGCGGGCGACTTCGATCAGCATGCGCGTCTTGTTGATGTCGGCGTAGCTGACCGGCACGCCCAGTCGGACATCGTTGCTGCCCCAGCGGCCCGGCCCGATGAGAATGAAGACGCGGCCCGTGAGGCGATCGTTGAGCTTGCCGACGAGCCGGGCGACGGCGATTCGCTCTTCGCGCGTTGAAAGCCCGTCGTACTCTCGGGAATCGATATACACAATGTACTCGATGTTTTCGACCAGACCCGTGCGGACAAACCGCCGCGCGCTGAAGATGGTCTTCTCGTCGGGAATGCCGGTGGGAATGTTGACGTGGGCGATTTCCTGGGCCTGGGCCTGTGTGCGGCACTGCAGCAGGTAAAGTTGCTGCCCGTCGTGTGCAAACTCCACGTCAACCGGCGACCCGTAGGCCTGTTCAAGCCGCTGCAACATGCTGCGCATTTGTGCCGGGAATGTGCCTTCTGTGAGCAGCTTGTCGAAGGTCACGTACATTTGATCGGGCGAGGCATCGATGTAGGTGCCCGGTGGCGGCACGAGCATGCCGTCGCGTCGAAGCGAGATGACGCGGTCGAGCAGCGGAAAATCGGCGGCGTGCTGCAATAGCCGTTCTACCGGAACCGACTCGAATCGATTGGTCCGAATGTTGATGACATCCATGGTGCGCTGCGAACGGCGCATGATTTCACCGACGCTGGATTCGTGCCGAAGCGTGGGCATGCCGAGCGCGACCATTCGTGCGCTTTCCGTGCCGATGCGATCAACGGCTCGAGTGCCCAGACCCATGACGATGCGAACGAGGCCATCTTCGCGCTTGATCCGCGGACTCCAGCGGATTTCATTGCGGCTGAACGCCACACCGGCGAAGACAGGCGTCAAATAATCGCCGACCCGGTGGCCGACGACCTTCTGAATGAGCACCGCCATGTCTTCGGCATAGTCGGTCAAATCATGTTCGCGGCGGTAGAGCAGCGGGTCGGGGCCGAGGGCGCTGGCGAAGACTTCGGCAATGGCGCCGAGCAGCGCGTGCAACCGCTCGCCGATCGACCCCTGGTTGGCCAGAAAGATGCTGGAGTATTTGCCCGAGAACGCTGTGCCGAACCGGTCTTCCAGCAGGCTGCTCGATCGCACGATGACCGGATGCGTGCCGATGCGGTTCAGTAACTGCCGAAGTTGATCCACGATGCCGGCGGGAAACTCGGCGTTGCGAAAGACCGATTTGATCAACGGGTATTCGCGGCGAATCTCCTCGGAGGATTTGTACTTTTGATTCTGGTATTCGCCGAGTTGGTTGAAGGCGATGAAATCCTCGATGACGTCCGAGCGCAGGTAATACGATTCGGGAATCGCGATCGGCAGTTCGGCGGGTTCGGCTGTGGGGGGCCGGGACTGCAAAGCGACCGGCGATGCGGGTTGCGTCGCTCGTGCGGATGGGGGTTGACCATCCGTGGCGCGGAGAATTTTGGAGGCGAGAAACATGCCGGCGGCTTTTCCACCGATGCGCCCCATGCCGGCCTCGGGCCCGATGATCTGCGTGATGAGCGATTGAAAATCGCGCACGCGCAGGTATTTCTTGGCGACCGCAATGAACTCCAGTTGATCGCTGACAAAGTGCCGGATCAATCCGACACGAATGCCCATGGCCTCGTCCGGAGCCAGTTGGATCTCGCCTTCCGGCAATGCACAGAATCGGCGAACTTTGTCGGCCAACACGCGGAATGAGACAGAGCCCAGCGATGCAATCGCGCGCAGGTTGTCAGCCTCTTCTCGCTTCAGTGTTAGATTGACAAACTCGTCTATTTCACGGGTCGTCAAATGAGAGGCCGTGGCCCGCTTGACGATATCGTTGACGCGCATCCGTTCGGCGGAATCGCCGCGCGGCGCCTCGGCCTCGTTGGGGTTGGTCGTGCCGGCGGGCGCGGCATCGGGGCCGGAGCGCGCTTCGTGATAAATCTTGTCGATGTTGACCAGTCCGCGGGCATGCAGTTCGACCAGAAGCTGGCGGAGGATCCGGTCGGCCAGATAGGGATAGACCGTCAAGTGCTCCTCGAGGCGTTCCAACGCGGCGTTATGGGCGTCAGTCGCCATGGCAGGCAGGGCCTCGCGCGGGGTTAGGGTGACGGGCGTTCCGCATGTTGTCACCGGGATTGTATCGGAAGCCGCTGGACGGCGACCCGATGGAATTGCGATCCTAAGTATCGAATGGCAATGTGTTTATGGCGGTGGAATCCCGCTGATTCCACCGTTGCCTTTTGGACGATTCACATTTATACTGCGGATCTTCCGTGGGATGTTTCGCGAGGGATTGCGAAGCCGGCTCGAAGGGGCAACGCGGTGGTTGCCGGGTCGGTGTCGTGGTTCTCGCGTCGATAAAAAAGGCCGAATGGAACGCACATGATCAAGGTTCGACCCCGCCCGAATGAGTCCGTGCAGCAGTTGATGCGTCGTCTGAAGAAGCTCTGCGAGCGGGAAGGCGTGTTGCGCGAGATGAAGCGCACCGCGTATTACGAGAAGCCTTCCGATCGCGAGCGGCGCAATCGCCGCAAGAGCAAGCGCCGCATGCAGAAGGTCGTGGCCGAAGTCGCCGCGCGGTAACTCAGGCTCAACATCACACGTACTCAAAGACCGGCCCGATGGGTTCGGTCTTTTTTTTGCGCACATCCTGGGGGCGATTGATGATCGCGCGAATCGAACGCTTGCTGTCTGCTGACGGATGACGACTCTTCAGTCCCGCTCAGTGAGCGTCGCTCGCGGCCGCTTGCAGACATACACGCCGCCCGGCGGGATGTTCCACCACACCATGCGATATTCCACGGACTCAAAAAGTCGCTCGTAGAAACCGCGATAGATGAGCGGAGCGACCGTGATTTGGAGGAATAGGCCGTCCGGCGCGAGGCTCTGTCGCAGCCATTGCCACATGCGGGCCGCCGCCTTTCGCGGCAGATTGGGCGTGGGCAATCCGCTCACAACGTAGTCGACCTTATGCAGCCCGATATGAGCAAGCGGCTCGCGAATCCGGGTTGCGTCCGTCTCAAGGATATTCACTTCCGGAAACCGCCGGCGAAGCACTTCGCAGAAATCGTGGTCATTCTCCACGGCCGCGAATCGATGATGCGGTCGCAGGCGTTCGAGAATTTCCTCGGTGACAGCCCCGGTTCCGGCGCCCAATTCAATGATGGTGGATGGCTTGCTGAAATCGATCGGCTTGAGCACGCCCTTGACCAAAGCCCGGCTCGAGGGCACGGCCGCCGAAATGGTCGTGCCTTTGTCCAGAAATTTTTTGAGAAACAGCCCGCGATCCGCAAGGTGGGAAACGCGTCGGGCTGCGGTTGGATCGCCGAAGGAGGGGTCCGCAATGTTGGCGTTCGGCTGGTTTCGCGGCACAAGTCCTCCGTGTCTCGTTGGAAGCTCAATGAGGGATTGGTTCGTTGATGGAAGAAAACGCGTCTTCCCAATCGAAACCCCGCAAGAGCCCAACCCACGCCATTGCGGGCTAGTTGCCGGGTGATCGAAGTGTGGAATCATATCGACTGCCAATGGACGTTGCCAGCCTATTTTGGAGTTCTCGGACCTTGAGGATTAAACGAGAGTTTACCCCGCGATTCCGAGCCGTGAAGGGGAGGAGGACGCGGCAACCGGCGGCGCACCGCCACTTATTTTTCTCGAAGATTAGGCTTGGAAGCAGAATCCGGCGCCGGCAGGAGCAGCGGTTGTTGTTGTCGAAGGAACCGTCACCCGGGGCGATTCGACCGACTCGTGGATCTTGTCCATCAACAGCCGCCACGTTTCGCGCTGGTGCTCCAGGATTTGCAGTGCATCGTCGAGAGCCGCGACGTCATGGGTGGTGTTGGCATCCACGAGGCGGGTGTAGATGAACTGGTACAGATTTGCCATCTGCCGGCACAATTCCTCATTCACCTCGGGCCGCAAGCCGCCCTCAAGCGCCGTGATAATCTGCTGTGTTCGCAGGAGTTTTTCGCAACTCAGCTCGAAGTTGCGAGTCACAAGTGCTTCGCGGGCCTGCCTGCCGAAGCGGATGGCGCCGTCGTACAGCATCAGTTGCAACTTCTCCGGCGTGGCGGTCATGACCGCACTCTTGAGGTATTCGCCGCTGGTGTCGGTGTGCATGTTGGGACTGTCCGGGTAAATCTCTTGACGACTTTGCTGAGCGTCCTGCTCCAAGTGCATCGGAGTTCGCGCGATCGTACCTGAGTTTCATGGCGGGAAAGGCCAAGTTTGCGGGCGAATTCGGCCGTTTTCGCAGAGGCGGTCTCATGGCCTTCAGCATTGGCGCGGGCATGGACAAGGCGGTAATATTTGCGCCCAGGAGCGTGGCAGTGGGCCAACCGAAGCGAGGGCCTGCCCGATGCGCGTACTCATTCTCGAACGTGGTCAGTTGATGTCGCACTACGAGACCCAATCCGGTCCGATCCGGATTGGTTCGTCGAACGGCAACCACGTTCACATTCCCGACGGAAAAATCAGCCCGCACCAGGCCACGATCGAAAGCGATAACGCAGGCGCCTGGTGGCTGACGATCAACGACCTGATGCGCCCGACGATCGTCAATCGATCGATCGTGAAGGACCGCGTTCAGTTGCAGCAGCGCGACGAAATCGAACTGGGACAATTCACGCTGCGCGTCTTCGTTGAACCCGACACGGATCCGCTGTTCAGCCCGGCCGTAAGCGGGGAGGCCTGGCACAAACGCATGGTGAACGTCACGCGGTCGCACGGTGACAACCTGCCGCTGGGGACGATCCTCGCGCGACATGACAAACCGGTCACGCTGGCCCGCGAATTGCTGGAGCAGTTTTCTCTGCTGGGGATGCGCATCGAACGACTCGGGACGGCACAGGAAGTGATGACTCCGGTGCTTCGAGCCATGTTGCGCGCGTTCGGTGGAAAGCGCGCCTGGATCGGGCTTCGAAAAGCGAGCAGGGGGGACTTCAATTTTCAGGCCGGTCTCGACAGCAAGGCGGCACCGATCGTGCGGCCGGCCACATCCCTCCTCATGCAGGAGCGATGTTTAGACGGAGGTCAATATCTTTGCGTGCCCAACATCGCTCACGACGGGCTCGGGGCTGCGATGGGCGCGCCGCTGGTCTATGAATCGACCCACATCGGCATGATCTATGTGGAGAACGACGCGGCCGATCCGCCGTATGACGAATGCTCGTTGGATCAATTCAGCGCCCTGGCGTGCTGCGTGGCCATGCCGATTGGCGATGTAATGCGGCGCACCGCTGTCGCGCGGCAGGCCGTGCTCAATCACGAACTCGCTGTGGCGCGTGACGTGCAGGATGTACTGACGCCGCACGCACTGCCCCACTGGGAGCATCTCCATGTCGCGGCCTACCGCTACCCCGGCAATCAGTCGGCTTGCGATTTCTACGACATCGTGCAACTCAAGGATAAATCGGCATCCCTGCTGGTCGCTCGAATCACGGCGCAAGGGGCCCATCTCCCGCGATTCATGGCCGAGGTTCGCGCGGCGTTTCGCATGTCCGCCATTCACAGCGACAGCCCGGCCGTGCTGATTCGCGCCCTCAACTGGCTGCTGCTGACCGGCGACAACACGCGATTCATCGATGCGGCGGCCGTGAACATCGCCTCCGACGGAGCGAGCGGGAGTTACTGCATTGCCGGTCAGCGGGTCCTGCTGGGCCGCATTCACTCGGGGGGCGGATGCGAGTGTTTGGAAGCCCCGGCCGCTCCGGCCATTGGCCAGATCCGACAGGTACACTACGAGGGCCACGCGTTTCAACTCGAGAAGGGCGACACCGTCGTCATCGCGAGCGACGGCGCCAATGCCGCGGCCAACTCCGCCGGTGCGATGTTTGGCGTCGAGGCCATGCATGACAGCCTTTGCGACGGCGTCGGAAATGCGCCCGGTCAAGTGCTGCACGAATTCGACGAGGACCTTCGCGAGTTTCTGGCCAATGGCGGCAAGGCGGGGGAGGACATCACGGTCCTGCTGGCGCGGCGGTCTTAGGGGGGTGAGCGGGCGTACTCGCCCGCGTGAGTCGTTTCGCAGCGGACCGGAGGTGCGCACTCCCCGCTACCCGCCGAGATAGGCCTGCTTCACTTCATCGCGCTGGGCCAGTTCGGCCGCCGGGCCGGACAGGGCGATGGTCCCTGTTTCCAGACAATATGCATAGTTGGCGGTGTGCAGGGCCATGTGGGCGTTCTGTTCGATCAGCAGGATGGTCACGCCCTGGCGGTTGATTTCGACAATCGTATCGAAAATCTGCTTCACCAGCCGCGGGGCCAGACCCAGCGACGGCTCATCCAGCAGCAGCAGCGTCGGCCGGGCCATCAGCCCGCGCCCGATGGCCAGCATCTGCTGCTCGCCGCCCGAGAGCGTGCCGGCCGATTGCTTGAAACGCTCGCGCAGCCGCGGGAACAGCGTGAGCACGCGCTCGCGGTCCTTTTCGACCTCGTCGGCATCGTTTCGCAGGTACGCCCCCAGGCGGATGTTCTCTGCGACCGTCAGATTTGCGAAGATGCCGCGTCCTTCGGGCACGTGGATGACACCCAGTCCGACGATTTCATGCGGGCTGAGCTTGGACAGCTCGTGGCCCCGCGCGCCATTTCCGTCGGGCTGGTAAGTGATGGCTCCGGATTTGGGGCGCAGAAGCCCGCTGATGCTTCGCAGGAGCGTCGTCTTGCCGGCCCCATTGGCGCCGATCAGCGTCACGATGTGCCCGCGCTCGACTTCAAGGTTGATCCCGCGAAGAGCGGCGATTGCACCGTAGGAGACCGACAGGTTTTCGATGCGGAGAATCATGCGGGGGTCAGTATAAAAGTGGGCATCGTGAATAGCGAATCGGGGACATGGCGCATCATTCGGATGGATGCGATGTCATCGCTTGCTTGAGGGCGCGCGTCGCGGCCGCCGGATCGGGAGCCGCGATGACCGCCTGGCAGACCGCTATTTGCACGCGGCTGTCGTGAGGCAACCGCGTCACTGTTGACACATCAATTCCACCGATGGCGACGACCGGGCAGGTTGTGCAAGAAAGTGCAGACTTCAGCAACTCTGGCCCGGCAACGACGCTGTCGGGCTTGGTGCGGGAGGCGAACATGGGGCCCACGGCGATGTAGTCGGGTGCTTCTCGCAGCACCGCTTGAAGTTGATGCGTGTCGTGCGTGCTCTTTCCGATCAACACCGCAGGGCCGGCAATTCTTCGCGCTGCTTCGATGCCCAAATCATCCTGCCCGACGTGAAGGATGTCTGCGCCGGCCAGCCGTGCCAGATCGGGCCGGTCATTCATGGCGAAGAGAACGCCGCGTTCGCGCGTGAGGTCGCGCAGTCTCTTGGCGCGATTCAGCAGTTCGCGATCCGCGATGGACTTCTCGCGCAGTTGCAGAACATCGGCGCCGCCGTCGATGGCGCGGGCCGCCACATCCATCCAGGCGCCTGCGCTGAGCGATTCAGTAATCAATACATGCAATCGTGCGGCGGCGAGCCTCGCACGTATCGGTGATTGAATACAAATATCGCGTTCAAGGGTGTAGGTCGCGTAGCGGATTGCTTCGACCGCCGTCGCCATCGGCGCGTCCACGGTCTTGCCGTATTCCTCGATGCAGCGTAGCGCCTCGGCCGCGCGGCGCGCCGCGGCCGTGGCAATCGCCGCCGTGTCGGGTCGCACCGATTCCGAGGGCGTGTCAATCCGCGTGCCCACGTCGCCCGACACGTCGCGCGCCGCCAGAAGTGCGGCTGCGGGAAGGCGATTCCGCGCCGCGGCAAGGTCGTGCCGTAGGCCTTTTGCCCGCCGGGAAAGGGCCTCGTCGTTCAGCGCCATCCGGGCATGCTCCTCCAGCACGCGCAGGGCCTCGCCGGCCCGGTTGAAGTTGGCATCGAGGATTCGCAGGATGGATGAATCGGTGTTCATGCTGTCGTTCGAGTCGAGCTTGGGAGCATGGAATCGCCATCAGCCTAATCGAGCGGAGAGGGGGTGTGTAGCCGGCCCGCCAGTCTGAAGCGGGTCCGATGGAATGCGTGTGCCGAATCGACTAGAATTGTATTGGAAGTCGTCCGGTAAGCGGTGCGGTTTCTTCGGTATTCACGGGTGGATCGGCCTGCGTAATGCGAATAACGACCGCAGATCGCCAGCCGGCCCCACGGGTATCCGATAAGACGTTTGACCCGCGATGGGGCGATGAATGTTGACGGGAGTCTGAACCATGGCAAGCGACGTTACAGCACTGGCCTTCATCCCGAACCTCGGCATGCCCGAGTTGATCGTCATCGGCATCGTCGCCCTGCTGATCTTCGGCCGCCGCCTGCCCGAGGTGGGCCGCTCGCTGGGCAAGGGCATCGTCGAATTCAAGAAGGGCCTGAAAGAGACGGAAGACGAAGTCAAGTCCGAGGTTCGTCGCATCGACAACGAGCCGGCGTCCAAGGTCGATGCTCCCGCGAACTCAACGGGCGGCCATTGATTGAGCCGCATTCGTTTCAATTACGCGATTGATCTGCGCATGAAAAAGCCCGCGAGTTGCGGGCTTTTCTTTTGGTGATTTCGAGCGAAAGAGACCGCGTGCAAGCGCGGCCATGGCTCAATACGCAAAGTGGGCAAAGGCCTTGTTGGCTTCGGCCTGGCGGTGCACGTTTTCACGGGTGGTGAAGGCCGCGCCCGTGCGATTGAAGGCGTCGATTAGCTCGCCTGCGAGCCGGTCGGCCATCGGGCGGCCCTTCTTGCCGCGGGCGGCCTCGAGGATCCAGCGGATCGATAGCGACTGCTTGCGGCGGGCGTTGACCGGCGTCGGCACCTGGTAGTTGCTGCCGCCGACGCGCTTACTGCGGATTTGAATTTCGGGCTTGACGTTGTCAATGGCCCGCTCGAACACCTCGATCGGCGGCACATCCTTGACCTTCTCGCCGACCTTGTTCAGAGCATCGTAGAAAATGCGCTGGGCGACGGTCTTCTTGCCCTGCCACATCATGCAGTTGATAAACTTGGCGGCAAGGCGGTTGTTGTACTTTGCATCGGGTCGGAGTTGCTCCTCCGACTTGGTCCACTTCTTGAAACCCATGGGAAACTCCATTTTTTTCTGGCCCGAGTGATGCGTTTTCGCCATCACATCGGAAGACCGGCGGACACTCGCCACCGATCATGCCGGCGAATCAGGATCGCCGGTCGCCATACTCAGGCTGGAAATACAGCCGTGAACTTCGCACTTTTATCAAAACCGCCCGGGCTGAAGCCCGGGGCTCTTTAGCCTTTCTTCCGCTTCGTGCCGTATTTGCTGCGCGAGCGGTTGCGGCGGACGCCGAACTTGTCCTGGTCTTCGACGGCGGCGCAGTCGAGCACGCCGCGGACGATGTGGTAGCGAATACCCGGCAGATCGCGAACGCGGCCGCCGCGGATGAGCACGATGGAGTGCTCCTGCAGGTTGTGGCCGATTCCCGGGATGTAAGCCGTGACTTCACGACCGTTGGAAAGCCTCACGCGGGCCACCTTGCGGAGGGCCGAGTTGGGCTTTTTGGGGGTCATGGTCTTGACGATCAGGCAGACGCCGCGCTTGAACGGGGCGCTTTCCAGATCGCGAGACTTGGACTTCCGTACCTTGTCGGCCCGCGGACTGCGGCAAAGCTGATTGATGGTTGGCATTACGAATCACTCACGGTTCATTACTCTGCCGTCCGCATTCGGCGGCGATTTCGAGCCCCGCATGGTAGCGGGGCGGTCAACTCCGGTCAAACCCGCCTGTCGCGCGAATTCACGCAGAAAACAAGGCGGAACGCTGCGGTTGCGGGCTCGTCAGGCGGCCCCTCCGCGTCATGACGGCGATCCGGCGGGGGACGCATCCGGCTCAGCCGACGAGTCGCCCGCAAGATCTTCCATATCGCTTTCGCCGATCACCGCATTGCCCTGCGGCTGGCCATCGACGCTGTTCACGCCGGTCACCTCGGTCAGGGTCCGCTCGCCCGGCTGGGGCATTTCCTCTTCGAGGCGTCCCAAGCCCGGCATGCGTACCTCGACGGCCCGCTGCTCGACCGGAGCGGCGTGGTAGGCGATTTCCAGGCCATGAGTCTGCTTGAAGCCGGTTCCCGCCGGAATCAGGCGGCCCAGAATGACGTTTTCCTTTAGGCCGACCAGCCGGTCGATCTTGCTGCTCAAGGCCGCCTCAGTCAGGACCTTGGTCGTCTCCTGGAAGCTGGCGGCGGAGATGAACGACTCGCTTCGCAGGGCCGCCTTGGTGATACCCAGCAGCACCGGCGAACCGGTGGACGGCTTGGGCTTGCGACCCTTGGCGGGAGCCTTGCCACCGGCCTCCAATTTCTCGTTGATGACGCCCAGTTCCTCCTTCGAGACGATCTGGTTTTCCTTCAGGTCGGAGTCGCCGGGGTCGACGATCTTCACACTCTTGGCAAGGCGGACGTTCTCCTCCTTGAAGCGGAACTTGTCGATCACCTCGGACGGCAGCAACTGTGAATCGCCGGGGCTGTCCACGCGAACCATGCGCAACATCTGGGCCAGAATGGTCTCGATGTGCTTGTCGTTGATGGTCACGTTCTGCGAGCGATAGACGCCCTGGACCTCTTTGAGCAGGTAGTCCTGAAGGGCTTCGTTGCCCTTGATCGCCAGGATGTCATGCGGCACGAGCGGGCCGTCGCACAGCGGATCGCCCGCCTCGACGCGGTCGCCGGCATGGACCAGCAGGTGCTTGTCCTGCGGCACGTGGTGCTCGCGCGGCTCGAGGTCCTTGCTGTCCGGGTTGACGACGATCGTCATCTTTCCGCGGCGCTTGTCGCTGCGGATTTCGACGCGGCCGGAGATTTCGGCCATGACGGCCGGCTCCTTCGGCTTGCGGGCCTCGAAGATCTCGGTGACGCGGGGCAGACCGCCGGTGATGTCCTGCGTACCCGACAGCTCTCGCGGACGGCGGGCCAGAAGCTGGCCGGCCTTGATCGGGGCCTTTTCGGCGACTTCGATACGAGCCTTGGCCGGCATGTAGTGGTATTCCAAAATCTTGCCGTCGGAATCCTCAATGATGACCTGCGGGTTCTTGTCGCCGCGGTGCTCGACCACGACGTACTTCGATTCGGCCTTGCCCTCGGACTCCAGCTTGACGGTTTCGCCCTCGACCACGTCCTGGAAGCGAATGAAACCGGTCGCCTCGGCGAGGATGGGCGTCAAGTGCGGATCCCACTTGGCGATGATGGTGCGAGCCTTGATGGTCTCGCCGTCGCGGACGTCGAGCCGCGCACCATAGGGAATCTTGTAGCGCTCAAGTTCGCGGCCCTTGTCGTCATTGATGGCGAGTTCGCCGTTACGCTTGAGCACGATCAGGTAGGGCTTCTTTGTCTCCTCGTCCTCCAGTTCGGCCGAGTCGAGGCTGTGGAACTGCACGACACCGCCCTGGGTGCACTTGATGTCGCTGTCGACGACCGCGCGGCTCGCCACACCACCGGTGTGGAAGGTACGCATGGTGAGCTGGGTGCCTGGCTCGCCGATCGACTGGGCTGCGATGATGCCGACGGCCAGACCCTCTTCGACGAGGCGGCCCGTTGACATGTCGAGACCGTAGCAGCGTGCGCACACGCCGATCGGGCTTTCGCAGGTCAGCGGACTGCGCACCGCGATCTCCTCGAGACCCAGACCGTTGTCGGCCGGGGGCGACTCGATGCGCCGGGCGATGTCGGAGGTGATGATCTCGTTTTCCTTGACGATGGTCTCGTCGGTCACCGGGTGGCGGATCGTGCTGCGGGCGACGCGGCCAATGATGGACTGCGACAGGGAAATGTCGACTTCCTCACCCTTGTAAGTGGCCGACTTCTTGACGCCGTTGATGCTACCGCAGTCGAGCATATTGACGATGACGTTCTGCGCGACGTCGGCCAGCTTGCGGGTCAGGTAGCCCGAGTCGGCGGTCTTGAGGGCCGTATCGGCCAGGCCCTTTCGCGCGCCGTGAGTCGAGCTGAAGTACTCCAGCACGCTCAGCCCCTCGCGGAAATTGGCCTTGATCGGCGTCTCAATGATCTCGCCCGACGGCTTGGCCATCAGGGCGCGCATACCGGCAAGCTGTCGAATCTGATCGACCGAGCCGCGGGCGCCCGAGTCGGTCATGAGGTAGAGCGGGTTCAGATACTTCGCCGCGCCGTCGCTGCCCTGATGGGAGTAGCGTCCGTCGTTGGTTCGGTAATCGGCCTTCAGCTCCTTCATCATTTCTTCGGTGACGGTTTCGCGGGCGTGCACCCAGATGTCGATGAGCTGGTTGTAACGCTCCATGTCGGTGATCGCGCCATTGGTGTAGGCCTTGGTGATGCGATCCACCTTCTTCTGGGCGTCGTCGATGATCGCCTTCTTCTTCTCTGGCACGCGCATGTCGGTCAGACCGAACGACAGGCCGGCCAGCGTGCTCCACTTGAAGCCGATTTCCTTGATGCGATCGAGCAACTCGATCGTTGCACGGCGACCGAGCTGAGCGTAGCAATCGGCAATCACGCGGGCCGAGCCCTTCTGGCTCAGCGGATAATTGAAGAACGGCATCGCCGGCGGAAGGATGTCGTTGAAGATCAGCCGGCCGACGGTCGTCTTGATGATGCGGTTCTCGGGGCACTCGATCGATCGATCCTTCTGACCTTCGACCATGCGGTCGCGGTTGATGCGGACGCGAATCGTCTCGTGGATCGTGACCCGCTTGAGGTCGTAGGCCAGCATCGCCTCCATCGGGGTGGCGAAGGTGTGCTTGATGTCCGGCGTATCGTCGGGGCTGAAGTTGCACGTCAGGTAGAAGATGCCCATGACGATGTCCTGGCTGGGGGACATGATGGGCGCGCCGTTGGCCGGGCTGAAGATGTTGTTGGTGGACATCATCAGCACGTGGGCTTCGGTCTGGGCCTCGATCGACAGCGGCAGGTGAACGGCCATCTGGTCGCCGTCGAAGTCGGCGTTGAAGCCCTTGCAGACCAGCGGGTGAATCTTGATGGCGTTGCCTTCCACCAGCACCGGCTCGAAGGCCTGAATACCCATTCGGTGAAGCGTGGGGGCGCGGTTGAGCATGACTGGGTGCTGGTAGATCACCTCATCGAGGATGTCCCAGATCTCCTGGTCGCGGCGCTCCAGCATCTTCTTGGCGCTCTTGATGGTGTCGGCCAGCCCGCGCTCCTTGAGCTTGCGGATGATGAACGGCTGGAACAGTTCCAGCGCGATCTTCTTGGGCAGGCCGCACTGGTGCAGCTTCAAATCGGGACCGACGACAATGACCGAACGGGCCGAGTAGTCGACGCGCTTGCCCAGCAGGTTTTCGCGGAAGCGGCCCTGCTTGCCCTTGATCATGTCGGTCATCGACTTGAGCGGGCGGTTGGACGAACCCAGCACCGGGCGGCGGCATCGTCCGTTGTCGAAGAGGGCGTCAACCGCCTGCTGCAGCATGCGCTTTTCGTTGCGAATGATGACTTCCGGCGCGTTGAGATCGATCAGCTTCTTCAACCGGTTGTTGCGGTTGATAATGCGGCGATAGAGGTCGTTCAAATCGCTCGTGGCGAAGTTGCCGCTCTCCAGCAGGACGAGCGGGCGCAGGTCCGGCGGAATGACCGGAATGACGTCCATGATCATCCACGACGGCTCGTTGGTGCTGCCGCGGAGGCTCTCGATGATCTTCAGCCGCTTGGAGAGATCCTTGATCTTCTGCTTGCTGTTGGTCTTGGCCAGGTCCTCGCGCAGCGTTGCCGAGAGGTTGGTCATGTCCATCTTGGTGAGCAATTCGCGGATGGCTTCGGCGCCGATGCGGGCGGTGAAGTTATCGCCGTATTTGTCGACCGCGGCGCGGTACTCCTCTTCGCTGAGGATCTGTTGCCGCTTCAGCGGCGTATCGCCCGGATCAACCACGAGGTAGTCCTGGAAGTAGACCACTTTCTCGAGATCGCTGGTCTTCATATCCAGCAGGTTGCCCAGGCGGCTGGGCATGGCCTTGAAGAACCAAATGTGCACGATCGGCGCGGCCAGATTGATGTGGCCCATGCGCTTGCGGCGCACGCGGCTGTGCGTGACTTTCACGCCGCAGCGCTCGCAGATCATGCCCTTGTGCTTGGTGCCCTTGTACTTACCGCAGAAGCACTCCCAGTCACGCTCGGGCCCGAAGATGCGCTCGCAGAACAGGCCGTCCTTCTCGGCGCGGTAGGTGCGGTAGTTGATTGTCTCGGGCTTGCGAACCTCGCCGTAGCTCCAGGACCGGATGTCGTTGGGGCTGGCCAGTGAGATCTTGACCGAACCGTAGTCATTCACGCAGTCGTAAATATTCTCGACCATAGACTCCGCTTTCGTCGGCGCTTGCGCCGTAGTTCAGGGCCGAAACACGGCCCGTTGTCAACAAAACCGTTCGCCGGATGCGCGGTCAGCCGATCAGGCCGTCGCATGCACCCGCGATTTGATGTCGAGCGACATGGGCACCAGCCCCGCCGCGCGTTTGAATCCCAATTCCTCGCAGAAGTCGACCTCGGTGCCGTAGGCGGCCGCGTCGACCCGTTCACATCCCATCGCCGCAAGGGCGTCCAGCACGAGTTCGGCCATCTGCCGGGCGATGCCGTGCTGATCGTGCTCGATGCGGCCGTCGATGTGCGTGACGGCGCCTGGTCCCTGCATGGCCGGGTCGAGCTTGCATTCCGTCAAGTAGCCGCGAAGCCCATCGGCCACGCCGCGGGCGATGCCCACCAGCCGGCCGTTCGAATCGCGGGCCACGACGAAGCACACTGAGTTGTCGACCATCGTCGACAACTTATTCACTGACTGCGGCGCCATGCAGCCCTGCGCGTCGTAAAACTCCTTCAACTCGGCGATGTCGAGTTTGTCGACCACTTCATAGTGAATCGTGCCGACGGCCGTATGGGCGTCGAGCGCTCGCAGGTCCTTGTTCATCGCCATCCTCCCGTTGCGGCCCCCTCCGCGGGGGCCGACGAAGCGTGCAATTCACGCGACGCTTCGACGTTGGAAATCCGTCGTCCCCCACAGTGGGGGGACGTTACTTAGATCAACTTCCCTTTCTCAAGGGAGATGTTCATGCCCAGGCCGCGGATTTCGTTGCAGAGCACGTCGAACGAAACCGGCGTGCCGGCCTCGAGCGTGTTCTCGCCCTTGACCATCGACTCGTAGATCTTGGTGCGGCCTTCCACGTCGTCGCTCTTGACCGTGACCAGTTCTTGCAGAACGTGCGCGGCGCCATACGCCTCGAGACCCCACACTTCCATTTCTCCGAAGCGCTGACCGCCGGTCCGCGCCTTGCCGCCCAGCGGCTGCTGGGTGATGAGCGAGTAGGGGCCGGTCGCTCGGGCGTGGATCTTGTCATCCACCAGGTGGTGCAGCTTCATCATGTAGATGTAGCCCACGGTGACGGGCTGATCGAGCGGCTCGCCAGTGCGACCATCGCTGAGCCGGATCTTTCCGCCGTAGGGCATCTTGCACAGCGTTGTGCGCTTGTCGCCGGCATTGCGGACGATTTCCAGATCGGCCGCCTGCTTTTCGACCTTCTTGTTGGCCTCGGCGACGGCTTCGTGAATCTCGCTCTCAGTCGCGCCGTCGAAGACCGGCGTCACGGCCTGGAAGCCGAGCACGCTGGCGGCCCAACCGAGGTGGGTCTCAAGGATCTGGCCGACGTTCATACGAGAAGGCACGCCGAGGGGGTTGAGCATGATGTCAACCGAGGTGCCGTCGTCGAGGAACGGCATGTCGGCCTCGGGCATGATCTTGGCGATGACGCCCTTGTTGCCGTGTCGACCGGCCATCTTGTCGCCGACCGACAGTTGTCGCTTGGTGGCGATGTAGACCTTGACCATTTCGAGCACGCCGCTGGGCAGTTCATCGCCGCGCTTGAGCTGGGCGATCTTGCGCTCGCGCTCCTCGATGCTGGCGACGATGCGCGGCCAGTAGCGATCGAAGATCGGCTCGCACTCGGCCCGCTTGGTCTGCGGCTTGATCCACTTGAGGTTGAAGTTCCAGTTCAGCTTCTCGTCGCAGATCTGCTCCATGACGACGTCGGCGTTGTCGCTGCGGCCGACGAGCTGCTTGGTGTTCGGATCGACGATCTGCTGACCGGCGATCTTCTCCAGTTCGTCGATCATCTGCTTGAAAATGACGATCGTCTTGAGGTCGGACGCCGACTTGAAGTCCTTGATCCGCTTCTGCAGTAGTTTCTTCTGGGCGTCGGTCATGTGGGTGCGGCGGCTGAATCGCTTGGCGTCAATCACGATGCCGTATTCGCCGCTGGGCACCTCAAGCGAGTCGTTCTTCACGTCCTCGCCGGCGCGGCCGAAGATCGCGTGCAGCAGTTTCTCTTCGGGTGACAGCTCGCTCTTGCTCTTGGGGCTGACCTTGCCGACCAGGATGTCGCCGGGCTTCACTTCGGTACCGATCTGCACCACGCCGTTTTCGTCGAGGCTGGCCAGGGCCTTCTCCGAGACGTTGGGAATGTCGCGGGTGAATTCCTCCTTGCCCAGCTTGGTCTCGCGAATCTCGATCTCGTGCTCCTCGATGTGAATTGAGGAAAACGTGTCGGTCTTGACCAGGCGATCGGAGATGAGAATGGCGTCCTCAAAGTTGAAGCCGTCAAACGTCATGAACGCGACGAGCACGTTGCGACCCAGGGCCAGTTCACCCTCGCGGCAGGCCGGGCCGTCGGCAATGATCTGGCCCTTCTTGACCTTGTCGCCCAGCCGAATGATCGGCGTCTGATTCAGACAGGTCCGCTCGTTCAGCCCGTGGAACTTGCGAAGTTCGTATTCCTCGGTGTTGTCGAGCACGATCCGCGTGGCATCGACAAACGTCACCACGCCGTCCTTCTCGGCCCGGATGACCATGCCGCTGTTGGCGGCCACGATCTTCTCCATGCCGGTCGCGACGACCGGGGCTTCGGTGATCAGCAGGGGCACGGCCTGGCGCTGCATGTTGGAACCCATCAGCGCGCGGTTGGCGTCGTCGTGTTCCAGGAACGGGATGAGCGCCGCCGACACGCCGACCGTCTGCTTCGGCGAGATGTCGACGTATTCGATGTCCTTGCTCTCGACCATACCCAGATCGCCGTGAACGCGGGCGACGTGGTGCGTGGCCTTGAGTTTGCTCGCCTTCGGATCAACGACGTCCGGCGGGGCGAGGACCATCTTCATTTCCTCGTCGGCACGCAGGTACTTGTGCTCGCCATTCACGCCGCCCGCTTTGCTGACCGGTCGATAGGGCGTGATGAGGAAGCCGTATTCATCGACGGTTGAATAAATCGAGAGTGAGGCAATCAGGCCGATGTTGGTGCCTTCGGGCGTCTCGATCGGGCAGATGCGGCCGTAGTGGGAAATGTGCACGTCGCGGACTTCGAAGCCTGCCCGCTTGCGGTTCAAACCGCCCGGGCCGAGGGCCGACAGGCGTCGCTCATGCGTCAACTGGCTCAGCGGGTTGGTCTGATCGACGACCTGCGACAGTTCGCCACGCCCGAAGAAGAACTCGATCGCGCCACTGATGGCCTTGGAGTTGATCAGCTCGGCGATCTTTCCGAGCTGGTCGGGCTCCTTCATGCTCATGCGTTCCTGCACGGTGCGGCGGAGCTTCAGGAAGCCCTTGCGCAGTTCGTCGCAGGCCAGTTCGTCGATGGTTCGCAGGCGGCGGTTGCCGAGGTGGTCGATGTCATCTTCGGTGATAATGACGCGCGTCTGCTGCCAGCCGTATTCATAGAAGTTGCCGATCGAGACCGAGCCCGGCTCGGCCTGGGTCGCCATGGCCTTGTCAACCGCGTCGATGTTCTCGAAGGCGAGGTGGTTGATCGAGTTGCCGAACAACTCCTTCCACTGGCCTTCGATTTCGACGGCTGCGGTCTGCGACACCTTCTTCGACTCCGATTCGCCGAAGGTGTAAATCACCCCGGGGTTCGGGTAGTAGTTCATGAAGTCGATCTGGGTCCGCTCGGTCTTGCCGCCCTTGAGGGCGTCCTGGAAGGCCGCGATGCCCTCGAGAATGCGCGGGGCCCGGGTGCGAATCGTCGCGACGATGAAATCGCGCGAGGCCTTGGTGATTTCGCTGTCCTTGTCGGTGCGGGCACGACCCAGCAGGCCGCGCATCAGGTTGATGTCCACCGTGTCCGTCGGGATCCACTCTGTCGGCGCGTCGGTCAGGCTCTGCAACTGCTGTCGCAGTTCCTCGACCAGGGCCGCGGGGTCGGCTTTCTTGCGGCCGCTCTTGATGTTGTCGAGTTCGCCGAGCGCGACGTGCGTCTTCGGGTCGGCGACCTTCTTGCCCTTGATCTGATAGCCGGACAGTTGCGCCGCCAGTTCCTGCGTCCAGCGGAGCAGGCAGATCTCGAACGGCATGCGGCGGGGGGCCGAGTAGCCGACGCGGTTCTGGCTGCGCAGGTCGAGCAGATACTTCAGGCAGGCGATCACGTCTGCCGTGGTCAGCGTGTTCAGGGCCGTCGGGATCGACAGTCCGAACTTGCGGTTGATGCGGAAGCGGCCGACTTTGCCGAGGCGGTAGCGGTTCTGGTCGTAGAACTTCTCGTGGAAGAGCTTGACTGCCTTGTCCAGCTGGGCCGGGTTGCCCGGGCGAAGACTCTTGTAAATCTTCATCAGGGCGTCTTCGTGGCTGCGGCTGTTGTCCTCGGCCAGGGTGTTGAGGATCAGCGGGTCCTGCACGTTGTCGATGACTTCGATCTGCTTGAGATCGGTCGCCTGAATGCGGCCGACCGCGTCGCCCAGCTGGCAGCCGGCGCGAACCAGCGGCTCGCCCTCGTTGCCGCCGGTCTCGGCGTCCCCCCAGATGTCAGTCACCGAGTACATCTCGGCCTTCAGGCTGCCGACTTTGACCCACTTGGTCTGATAGAACTCGCGGACGATCGCGCCGTCAGAGCCGTACTTCGGGTCCATGGCCCGCAGGAAGCACGTGGCCGTGATCTTGGAGGACTGGTCGATGCGGATCGCCAGGATGTCCTTGCGGGTGATGTTGATCTCGATCCAGCTGCCGCGCTCGGGAATGATGCGGCAGGCGTGCAGCGGCCGGTCGGTGTCCAGGGTCTCGCGGACGAAGTCCACGCCGGGCGAGCGGTGCAACTGGGACACGATGACGCGCTCGGCGCCGTTGATGATGAACTCGCCGCCGCCAATCATGATCGGCAGCTCGCCCAGGTAGATCTGGTCCTCGACGATCTCCTCCTTGTCCTTGCGGTGCAGGCGGGCGCGGATGCGCAGGGGCATGCCGTAGGTCAGGCGAAGCTGGCGGCATTCGTCCGGCGTGTAGCGCGGCTTGCCCAGCGAGTAGTCGAGATACTCGAGGGTGATGTTCTCGTCATAGCTGCTGATCGGGAACACCTCGCGGAGCAACCCCTCGAGGCCGCTGTGGGTTCGGTCGCCGGTGGCCGCGTCGCGCTGAAGGAAGCGGTTGTACGAGCCGACCTGAATCTCGATCAGGTTGGGGATCGTCATCGCATCGCCGAGTTTTCCGAAGTTGCGGATTTCCGAGACTTTGATCATGAACCATTCCTTCGTATGAACGCCCGCCCTCTGCGGCGGACGTCGTGCTGTTCACTGCGGTCATTCACAGATGCGGAGAACGCGGAACGCGGAAGTCGGAACACCAAGAACGCCGAAGTCGCTGCGCGAAGCGGTCAGGATTTTGTTCCGCGTTCCGCGTTCCGAGTTCGTCGTTCCCGCCCGCACGTGCACGGCTGCACACCGGCGCGCGGAGCGGGCCGTTCGATTCCATGGGTCGATGTAAAACGACGGCCTTCGACATTCACCGCGTCGGCGAAGTTGCCCTCGCCAGTCGTGCGCGCCAGCCAACCACGGCCAGGCACGCGGGCCAAAATTTGAATGTTGGGGACAACCGTCCTTCCGCAGCCATCTCGCATCGCCCGATCGGTCCCGACCCGACCCGACATTTACCGCCACGGAAACGGAGAGAAGAGTATAACGCGGCGGCGGGGGATGTCCAGTGTCATGACCCAAGCGTTGCTTACGGCCAGCCGAGCCGGCGCTCCGGCAATAGATATGAGGCTCGCAATACCTCATAACGCATTGTCGTTATTGATCTTATGGCGAGTAGGCCGGGTTCTAAGCGTTGAAAATCGCATTCAAATTCAGAGTTCCAATTCCACCGGTCGTTGGAGCGGTAAACTCAGCACATATTTCAAGTGTGGTAGCCCCCCTCACCCGGTGTAAAGAGTGACCGCGACAATCAACATCAATCGAGATGCGCTGGCCGAACTGGGATGGGTGACCCTCGATGTGGCTAATGTGTCAGAGGAGTTTCTAAACGAACAAGTCAATCACCTCGCTTCGACGCTCGGTATCGTGGTTCCTCCACTACGCAACGTCGCCCCTGTCGCTCGGTTGCGACCAAAAGAAAAAAGTGATTCAAGACCAAATACACTTAGCAACCGGTATTCGCTTGCGTCTTTTCCGTTTCACAGCGATACCGCACATTGGACCATTCCGTGCCGTTATGTCGTTTTGGCCTGCCTGACTCCTGGCGGGGGAAACCGTGCGACAATGCTCTTCGATAGCCATCTGCTTGAACTCGCGCCAGAAGCTCGAAGCCTGCTCCAATCTTCTGTATTTAGGATTGTGAACGGCAAAAATTCTTTCTTTTCTACGATTTTGGAGCGCAATCGACCATTCATCCGCCATGATCCGGGCTGTATGCGACCGGCCATTCCAACCGCTCAGAAGGCCGTGGCCCTGATGGACAGGCTAATTTCGAACAGTACGGTAAGCAGGATCACGTGGATTCCCGGGCGGATAGTCGTGTTTGATAACTGGCGTGTACTTCACGCCCGAGGCGAGGCGAATGCGTCCGACAACGATCGCGTTCTGCTTCGCGCCTACGCTGCAGGAAATTGAAAATGAGTCCCGCTCTAAGTCCCGACGCGCTTTTAGCGAAGTCGAAGGTTTACATCCAGCGAGGTTTTCGAGCCCATGCCGCCGGGGACTTCGAAGAGTATCAGCTTTGGGCGTCCTTAGCGTTGGAACTGCTAGGCAAGGCAGCTCTTGCTCGGATTCACCCTGCTTTGATTGCAGACCCTCAGCATTACCAGTCCCTATTTGCGGCATGTGGTAAGCCAATATCGCCGGACGTCAAGACCATTATTGCGAAAACACTTTTCCTGAGACTTTCCCACATCGAGAGAAAGTTCGACATCAAGTGCCAGGAGTTTTGCAATCAACTTTCGTTACGTCGAAATTCAGAACTGCACTCCGGGGAATCCCCGTTTTCTGGAATAAAAGCTGAACAGTGGGAACAAGAGTTCTGGGGAGTCATTGAACTCGTCCTACAAGCTCAGGGACAAGACCTGGGAAGCTGGTTGGGTGAAGAAAACGCGAAGGCACCATCCGAGATCGTAAAGAAGGCGCGGGATGCGAAACGGCTAGCGGTCCTTCAGAGAATTAAGAAAGCTGGAGAATCATTCGTAGATAACCACAAGAACCGGAAGGAACGGGAATCGCTTATCAAGGATTCGAGCGCACTAAGGTACTTAGACTTTCGAGAGAAGTTTTCCCTATTTGGGGACATGCACAGCCGTGAGACTTGTCCCGCATGCCGCGCAGAGGGATTCATAATTGGGGTCGAGTGGGAATCTGAAGTGGTCAGAGACGACTTGGACGACGACTACGAAACCGTTGAGATTACTTATGGAGTTGAGGAGTTCTATTGCCCTGTTTGTGAACTTAGTTTGTTCGGCGTTAATGAAATTATTGCAGCCGAAATCACGGATACTTTTACTGAGCGGAAGAGCAGAGTTCGTCAGTATGAGGAAGAATATATGAATGAATAGGACCTGTCGTATGGCCAGCTAACGACGTTGCGAGAACGGTTCTTGGGAGCCATTAGTGGCTGCGGCGGCGCAGTCGGCAGTCGCGGCCCAGCGGATGGCCTATCAGGCGGCCATGGTCGCGACGATGGCGGCGAAGGATGCGGTGCGGGAATTGCGGGAGCAGTGTGGCTCAGCCGTCCGGTCGATCCGGGCCTTTGCCGACACCCAGCCGCAGCCGAATGAGATCTATGTCGCGGCCCAGATCAGCCAGCCCGACGCCCCCTCGCCGACGCCGCCCCCGGCCCAGCCGCAGCGGCTGAAGGTGACCCTCGGGGCGACGCCCGGCATCCCGAACAGCGGCCCGAATGGTAACAATCTGGCGGCGCTGGCCAACACCGGCACCGGGGCGATCACCCTGCGGTGGAAGTGCCGCAATCCCCCGGGCACCAGCAACACGACCTACCTTGTCCGCCGCCGACTGCCGGGCGAGGCCGCCTTCACTTTCATCGGGGCGACCGGCAAGAAGGCATTCGTCGACGTGACGCTGCCGGCTGGCGCAGCCCATGCCGAGTACACCGTGCAGGGCCAGCGCGGCAGCCGGGTGGGGCGGGAGAGCGAGATCTACACGATGCACATCGGGGCGCTGGGGCCACGCGCGGCATCCATGGCGACTGACAGCGTTGCGATGCATGTCGAACGGTCATCGCGCCTGCGGCATGCCGACGCAACGGCCGTCGGCATGGCACCCGTCTAAATGTGCTCGCGCCAGCGAATCAGTCCATACAAAAAGAAAAACCCCGGACGTGCGTCCGGGGTTCTGTTGCTGCTGCTGTTGAATCCGGCCGTGAGCCGGAGACACAAGTTGAGACAGGCTGACAGACTTGCCGTCGGGGTGCCCAGCGCCTCGGCGTCGAAATCCCTCGACACCTCGACACCCGGCCACCTCGACACCTCGTCGTCTTAGGCCTTGCCCTTCACTTCGACCTTGGCGCCGGCTTCCTCCAGCTCCTTCTTGAGCTTCTCGGCGTCTTCCTTCGAGATGCCTTCCTTGACGTTCTTCGGCGCGCCGTCGACCAGGTCCTTCGCCTCCTTGAGGCCCAGGCCCGTGGCGGCGCGAACCGCCTTGATGACGTTGATCTTGTTGGCGCCGCCATCCTTGAGGATGACGTCGAAGATGGTCGGGGCATCCTCGGCCTCGGCCGCCGCGCCGCCGCCGCCGCCCGGGCCGGCCATCATGATCGCGCCGCCGCCGGCCGGCTCAATGCCGTAGGCGCTCTTGAGGTAGTCGGCGAGGGACTGGGCATCCTTGACGGTCAGGCCGACGATCTTGTCGCCGATTTCCTTGACGGCCGCGCTGAATTCCATGGTTGCTGCATCTGACATACGTGCTGCTCCTGCAGGGGGTCCTGCATCTGTTGGGATCGTGACGCGTTTCTATTTTCGCGTCGTCCCAGGTTTAATTGCTCCGAAAGCCGAAACCCCTGTGGTTTCGTTTAACCCGACCGCGGATGCGATCTGCCAATGGGGCTGCCGGAACTTAAAAGCTCTAAGCCATATGCCTTAAGCCGTAAGCTAAAGGCCGTTGAGCCGTCGCCTCGTCACCGCGCCGCTTTTCAAGCTTATGGCTTACGGCTCAAGGCTTACGGCTGTCGTTCACGCCACTTTCGTAATCGCCTCGCCCTTCTCCAGCTTGTCCACAATTGCCTTGATGCAGCCGGCGATCTTGCCGCCGACGTTGAGGCAGCCCGCGATGCGGCGGCCCGGCGAGGTGAAGAGCATGACGATGTCGCCCTGGATCTCGGCCTTGCTTCGCCGCTTGGAGATGTCCTCGATCGACTGGACATCCTTCTCCCCGTCGAGCACGCCGACGCGCAGCTCGAGCTTGGGATAATCCTTGGCGAGGCGGATCAATTCCTTGGCGACATCGACGGTCGCGCCGCCGGTCACCAGCGCGCAGGGCCCGACCAGCGAGCCGGCCAGCGGGGCGAGGGGCGTGTTCGCGAAGACGCGCGTCGCGATGGTGTTCTTGATGACGTGCACCTCGGCGCCGGCCTTGCGCAGTTCGGTCCGGAAGGTGTTGGCCTCGATACCGCTGAGGCCATGCACGTTGACGAGCAGGGCGGCGTCCAGCGCGCTGTAGCGCTGGGTCAGTTCCCCTGCGACGAGTTCCTTCAGTCTTTTACTCATGGTGCTCTCCCGCGCCCTGCTGGGCGACTTCGAGGGCAATGCCCGGGGACATGGTTCCGTTCACGCTGACCTTCTTGAAGAAGGCGCCCTTGCTGGTGGGGGGCTTGAGCCGGCGAATGTGGTTGATGAAGGCGTCGATGTTGGCCTTGAGATCGGCTTCGGCGAAGCTGGCCTTGCCCACGATGGCATGCACGTTGCCGCCGGCGTCATTGCGGAATTCGATCTTGCCTGCGGCGAACTCCTTGACGGCCGCGGCGATGTCGCCGGTGACCGTGCCATTCTTGGGGCTGGGCATTTTGCCCTGCGGACCGAGCACGCGGCCGAGCTTGCCGACCTTGCCCATGGTGCGCGGGTGGGCGATGGCGACGTCGAAGTCCATCCAGCCGCCGTTGACCTTGTTGATCAGTTCATCGACGCCGACTTCGATCGCGCCGGCGGCCTTGGCCGCGTCGGCATCCGCTCCGTCGACGAACGCGATGACTTTCTTGGTCTTGCCGATGCCGCTGGGCAGGCTGACCGATCCGCGGATCATCTGGTCCGCGTTCTTCGGATCGATGCCCAAATGCATGACGATGTTGATGGTCTGGTCGAACTTGGTGCCCTTGGTGACGGTCTTCAGCAGTTTGATCGCGTCATCGAGGGGGTAATTTTTCTTGATGTCAACTTGCGCGAGGTTGGCCTTGTGGCGCTTGGAGAGGCCGCGCATCGACCGGCCGCGCTGCTTCTTCTTGGCGCCGCCCTCGACATCAGCCGGGGCCCGGGCCTTTTTCGGCTTGTTGGGGCGATTGCCGGGATCCTTGGCCGCGGCCTTGCCCTCGGCGGGCGCGGCGGACTGAACCGGCGTGTTCTCATCCGCAGGCGCGCCGGAATCTGGCGCAGCGGCATCCGTCTTCTTTTTTGCCATGTGTCTATACCCTTCGACCCGCAGGTCTGCCACGATTCGTTTCGGCTCGTGGTCGAGCCGGGCAAGTCGGTCTTGCCGCATCGAAGCGGATTTCCAAATAGGGGAATTCCGGCACCGAAGAGGGAGAAAGGTAATCGATTTTTCCGGGGGCTGCAAGACGGCCGTGCTGATTTGGCGGATTCGGCGTCCGACGGGAACGTCCCATAACCAAGTTCGTAACCCCATCTATCCAATGGTGTTATGCGATTCGGCGTACGCCGCCATGTCATCCACCACAGCCTGCCCTATGTCGCCCGGTCCCACCGGCATCCAATGGGTTTGCGGAAACTTTCGATACCACGTCCGCTGGTGCTTTGCGAACTGCCGGGTGTGAATCTTGATCTCCTCGATCGCGTCGTCCAGCGACAGCTCGCCGGACAGATGGCGCAGGATTTCGGCGTATCCGAGTGCCTGTCGGGCCTGTTCGGAGAGTTGAAACCGCGCGCTCAATTCCGAGACTTCGCGAACAAGACCCTGTGACACCATCTCACGCACACGTGCGTTGATCCGCCGCGACGCGTCCTCCTTCTGACGGTCAATCCCGATGATGGCGGCCGGATACCGCAACTGCTGGGCCGACCATTGCACTTGCTGCGCCGACAACGGGCGACCGGTCAGCCGATAGACCTCGATCGCGCGTTCAATGCGTTTGTAGTCATTGACGTGAATTCGATCGGCGGCCTCGGCGTCGATGGTTCGCAATTCGGCGTGCAGCGACCCGATGCCCTCGCGATCGGCCCGCTCGCGCAGTTCCTGTCGCAGCACCGGGTCGGCCGAGGGGCCGTCGAACAGACCGTACATCATGCCCATGAGGTAGAGCGGCGTGCCGCCGACGATCAAGACCCGGCGGCCGCGCGCGAGGATGTCGGCGATGGCGGTGTCGGCCAGTTGCACAAATCGCGCGACGCTCATCGACTCGGACGGATCGACCACGTCGATCAAATGATGGGGCACGGCGGCAAGTTCGGCGGCGGTCGGCTTGGCCGTGCCGATGTCCATGTGCCGATAGACCTGCATCGAGTCGACCGACACGATTTCGGCATTCAAGCGTGGCGCAAGGGCCATCGCCGCGGCACTCTTGCCGGAGGCCGTCGTGCCCAACAACAGGAAGATGTCTGCCATGCCGAGAATTCGCCCATTTTGTGCGAGAATCGCCAGATTTTACATGCCGATCGTCGAATCGACTCCGCCGCACGGCTATCCTAATCGCAGGCACCGGAGGGAAACGGCATGACCCGTCACGCAGGTTTGCCTGAAGATCGACGTAAGGATCGTCGAACGTTTCTGAAGTCCACTGCGAGCGCTGCCGCGCTGGCGCTGGCTGGGACCGGCGCGGCCCGCGTTCATGCAGACGAGCTGGCGCCCGCCATGCCCAGGCGCAGACTCGGCAAGACCGGTCTTGCCGTGCCCATTCTCGAGGTCGGCGGCACCTACCGCTTCAACAAGAATTACGTCAAGACCGCCATCGATCTCGGATGCACGTTCTTCGACACCGCCCCCGTCTATGCCAACGGCAAGAGCGAAATCACTCTTGGCGCGTCCATCGCCAAGTTGGGCATCCGCAAGGACGTCACCATCGTGACCAAGGGCCATCCGGGGCGTCCGGACAAACTGATGCCGGCGATTCAGGAGTCGCTCGGGCGGCTCAAGATGGACGCCGTGGACATCTACTATTTACACAACCTGTCGAAGCTGGATGTCCTCGACAGCAAGGACTGGCGGGCTGCGGTCGAGGCTGCAAAGAAGTCGGGGAAGATTCGCCATTTCGGATTCAGCGTCCATAACGATCAACTCGTGCCGCTGTTGAATCGCGCCGCGACTTGCGGATGGATCGACGTCATCATGCTGAAATACAACTTCCGAAGTTACGGCGATGTGGAATTGAACAAGGCCATCGACGCGGCACACAAGGCGAACATCGGGCTGATCGCCATGAAGACGCAGGGCGCGGCGGTCAGTTTTTCCGACCGTGTCGACCCCTTCAAGAAGGCGGGTTACTCCAAGCACCAGGCGGTTTTGAAGGCCGTGTGGAAGGACGAGCGGATCAGCGCGGCCGTCAGCGCGATGCCGTCGCTTGCCGTATTGCGCGAGAACGCCGCAGCCGCGACAAAGGAATTGACTGCCCGCGAGCAGGAATTGCTGGACCAATACGCGGACGCGACGGCTCGACATTACTGCCATGGCGGTTGCGGCGGATGTAGGCGGGAATGCGAGGCGGCGGGCGAGCAATCGCTGGCCATCGCCGACACCCTGCGCTACCTCATGTATCACGATGCCTACGGTATTCGCACCGAGGCCCGCGAAAAGTATGCTCGCTTGGATTCGAAGTCCCGCGAATGGGCCCCCGATGCGCTAACCCGCGCGGAGCAGGCGTGTCCGAAAGGCGTGGCGATTGCCGAATTGATCCAGCGGGCGGATTCGGCGCTGTCACCCACTGCAAAGGCTTGATAAAGTCTTTCATGGCATGAAGTTGCGGCAATGTGAATGGCCGAGTTGCGGTCGAATTGTAGTGTGTCATGGGCGTAACGATTGCGTCAATACGGCCGGAATTCAGGCGGATTTCTAGCATGTGCTGGCGGATCGGGGTATAGTGGGTGCGTTGAAACCAACGGTGTCCGAGGGACGTACAACCATTCGGCGCCAATCTTGAAACTTCTGCGACCCTTGTTGCGTCTAACCAGTCGGGTGGCGGGGTTGTGCCTCGAAAAAACCTGAGCGGCGATGGTCGCCGCCAGCCCATTGTAATGTCTGGCGAGTCAATCAGTACCAACGAGGAGTAATTTCATGAAGCGAGTTGCAATGTCGATCGTGGCCTTGGCCTATATGTGTTGCTTTGCCGTTTCGACCGTGAATGCGGGCGGCGAGTGCTGCAAGGCCAAAGCCGAAGCCGCCAAGCTGGCGGCCGCGAAGGATGGCAAGAGCGGCTGCTGCTCGAGCGCGAAGACGGCCGGCTGCTGCGACAAGGACGGTTTCCCGACCATGGCGATGATGGTCGGCGACAAATCGATGGCCTGCCCGATGGAGGCCGAGAAGGTCGCGAAAGAGTCGAAGGGCAAAATCGTCTATGTCGTTGCCGGCGAGAAATATGAGTGCAAGGAAAAGGCCGCGGCCGCCCTTGCTGACGAAGCCGAAGTCTTCGCTGATCACTTCATCAGCGTCGCCTGCGTGGTGAACGGCAACCCGATCTATTGCGACAGCATGAGCAAGGGCGGTTGCTCGGAGAAGGGCGCGACCAAGGTTGCGGCCAAGGGCGAAGGCTGCGCGATGAGCGGCGAGAAGAAGACCGGCACCAGCGAGACCACCAAGGTTGCCGCAAAGGGCGAGAAGAGCGAGGAAGGCTGCTGCATGAGCAAGGCCGGCGCCAAAGTGAAGTACATGGTCCTCGGCAAGACCTTCGACAAGATGGCCGACGCCGAGAAGGCCCGCGACGAAGTCATGCCCGCCGTCAAGAAGGTCTCGATGAAGGCCATGATCGACGGCAAGGAAGTGGCCTGCGACGAAGTCTGCCCGGATGCCGAGAAGGCCGGCAAAGTGACCTACATGGTCAATGGCGAGAAGGTCCAGTGCAAGATCAAGGCTCGCGTCATGACCGCCAAGGCCAAGTACGAGGCCGCCAAGAACGCGATGGAAAAGAAGATGGCGAAGATCTAAGTCGCTCGTCGTCTTTCCCAATGATGTGATTTTTTTCAAGGGCCTGCTCACTTCGAGCAGGCCCTTGTTCTTTGAAGAGAGCGTGTACGATGGGCACGGTCATTGAGTCGAGGAGTCCGCGAGATGACGCCCGATCCCCCGCCAAAGCCCGCCTACCATGTGACCGTGCATCCGGTGCAGGAGGTGACGCTGTTCGGAACGGTGGACGCGTCATACTGGCGAAATGAACTGGCGCAGTACGCGCTGCACCCCAGCATCGTGGACGGACATGCCGAGATGATCGTCAGTTCGACGCGTGCGCGGTTCATGGGCAAGACATTCCGCGAGTTGTCATTCTCGGTATTTGTCTCCAACATCGAGAACGCCGAACACCGCGATGGCGTATTCATGTTTCAGGCCTTCAACTCGTCGCGCTTCTTTGCATGGGTTGAGCGGACGTTTTTCCACACGCCGTATGAATGGGGCACGCTGGAGGTCAACGCCTTCGACAAACCGCATTTTCGCCTGTGCCGCGGCGGGCACGTGCTGCTTCGGGGAGAATTGAAAGGACACGGGCCTGCGGCCACGCAAGCGGCCGAGGATGGCTGGGAGGGTCCGGTCTATCTGCCGACAAAAGGCGCACGGCGCAGCGGCCCGCAGAGAATATTCTTTGGAAGGTTGAGCGGCCTGACACAAGTCGAGCCGTTTGATCCTGCACTGGATGTTTGGGAAGCCACGCCCCAATCGGCGCACCGTGTTTTCGACATGCTGACGGCATGTAACTTCAAGCCCAGGCAATGGCACATTCGCCCGGCGGCGACGCATTCGAAGTCGAAGACGATCAAGCGCGGTTGACGAATTTGAACATCACTCGGAGTCACGGGCGGGCGGGTTTGTCCTGTTCGGGCGGCTTTGCGGCCAACGCCTGCTCGAGTTCATTCATATCCTTGAACTTGAATGCGCTGACAACATCCGTCGCCTCGGGTCGGTCCTTCAGCGAAAGAAGCGGGGCCAGCCCGGATCGAGCAAAAAGACGCGCGGCGAGATTCGCCGATTCGGCGTAGAAGGCGGTGTCGACCGGATGGGTTTCGCCCACCTGCAGAAGGGCCTCCGCCGTACGCCGGCGCGGCAACCCTCGGAAGAGGCGGGCAAACTGGATCTGGCGGGCGCGGGGCTCGGCCTGGAGCGCGGCGCCTTCGGCCAATGCTCCGGGCAGCGAGCGATAGCCTGTGGCCGCGCCGACGATCAGGTGCGTCAACTCGTGCGCCAGCGTCGACGACAACAGCATGGGGTCCGACTGGGTGACATGGATCGTGTGGGAATCGAGTTTTCCGCCGCGAATTCGGATGTCGCTCAGGGCCAGCACGTCGCGAGATCGCGGATTGACGGCATCCGCAAAGTGCTTCTTGTCTGAGTAAATCCACACGTCGCAGGGCGTCGGCCAGACGAGCCGGTCGCGCGGCGTTTCCAGAAGTTTGCAGATCCGATCGAAGTGGAAATCGAGTGCGGCCGCCACCTGCTTTGCCGCGTGCTCGTTGTGATGGTGAATGCGGAATCCCGGCGCAACCATGACGCGCCAGTCGCCGGTCAGCCGCGCCCGCCACGGCCCGCTGCGGCGGGCGGACAGACCTGGGTCATACAACTGACGAATGCGATTGATCGCCGCCTTGCGAACCGCATCGCCGGTTGTGTGCAATCCGGGTTGATCGGCGTTCACGCCGGTCACTTGAAAGTATGCTCGATTTGCCTCGGTTGAGTGACCGGCATCCTCGGCCGCGAGTCCGCGGATCATCAGGCGCAGCGTGGCGTCGCCCTGTTTGGCCGCAGTCGCAGCGTTCACTCGCTGCATCAGCATCTTCCAAAAATCGGGGCTGAACGTAGCACGCTCGACATCATCTACGAGTGCGAAGACCATCGATTGCAGCCAACGTGCCGACAGGGCGGCGGAAATCGGTTTGCGCTCGGCCTGCACCAGGGCGATCGCGGTGTCGTAGCAATAGAACGCGTCGCGAAAGTTCTTGGTGAAGTAATGGTCGTCGCCAAAGCCGATCGCGGCACGGGCGTAGTCGGCCGACCACTCGTCGCGACGCTCCGGTGACAACGCCATGGCCCGGCCCAGCACGCGAAAGGGCGGCTCGAACCACTCCAATTCCAGCCATTGGGCGACGTTCTTCAATTGCGCGGCGGATTCGGCGCGTTCATCGGCGACGGTTTTCGCCATTTGTCGCGCGACATCGTTCTTCGGCGCGATGCGGAGCGCCGCCGCCAGCGCCCGGTCCGCCGTGGCGTAGTCGTCCTGCCGCATGGACTGTCGCGCGACCGAGTTCAGCAGCGCCACGCACTCGGCCCGGACGGCCGCGTCCTGCGATTGAGAGGCCGCATTCAGTGCGCGTGCGACCGCCCGGTCGAGGTCGCCCTGTTGCAGGAGCCGCAGCAACTCGTCGCGCAAACGTTGCGCCGCGGCAGATGTCGCCCGCGTGGTTGTCTCGGGATCATCGGCCCTCACTTGGCCGATACCCATGAAGACGGCCATGCCGAAAAGCATGGGGCCCAGCGCAGCGATGGATGTGTGTCGCGTTCCCACGGCGTGCCTTTCGGTCGTTCCCCAGCCCCCGGCCCACGGCGGTTTGTTATACTTTAATCTGAAACGCGCGGCCGATTCCAATTGAAACCGCCTCACCGGGGTCCGCACATGCCTTTGATGATTCTCCGTGTTCTGTTTCTCCTCATCGTGCTGGCGGTCGGAAAAAGCTACGTTGAAGTGGAGAGCCGGCTTCAGGGATTCGGACCCTACCTGATCGTCTGTTCGCTCGCACTGGGCCTGGCCGCGGTCACGATTGACATCACAATGCCGCGAAAGAGCCTGCAGGCCATTTCCGGCGTGTTTTTTGGCCTTCTCGCCGGGCTGGTCATCAGCTATGGCCTCACGCTCGTCCTCGGACTTCTGGCGTCGGCCTTTCTTCCCCAGAGCATGTTGAAAGAGCCCATCTACCAGATCGTTCCGCAGGTGGTTCGCGGGCCCGACGGCGAACTGATGTACGATCAACACGGCAAGCCGTTGACCGAGCGGGTGCCCGTCGAAGTCGGCAGCACGGACACGCCGGCCGTGGCCATCACCAAGGTGCTGCTGGGTCTCGTCTGCTGCTACTTGTGCGTGAGCTTCATCCTGCAGACCAAGGACGACGTACGATTTGTCATTCCCTATGTGCAATTCGCCAAGGAATTGAAAGGCCAGCGGCCGATCCTGCTGGACACGTCGGTCATCATCGACGGCCGCATCGTGGACATCTGCGAAACGGGCATCATTGATCAGCAGTTGATCGTGCCGCGCTTTGTGCTGAACGAACTGCAGGCCGTGGCGGACTCGGCCGACAAACTGAAACGCAATCGCGGCCGACGCGGTCTGGACATCCTCAGCAAACTGCAATCGAACACCCGGATTAATCTGCAGATCGTCGAGGGCCGGCTGCCGAAGGGCGAAGTGGCCGAGGGCGTGGATTTGAAGCTCGTTGCACTGGCTCAGTCGATGAACGCCCGCGTGGCGACAAATGACTACAATCTGAACAAGCTGGCCAAGGTCCGCGGCATCGAAATCATCAACATCAACGATCTGGCCAATGCACTCAAGCCGGTCGTGCTGCCGGGCGAGGGCATGGTGGTCAAGATCATCAAGGCGGGCGAGGAGCCGGGTCAGGGCGTCGGCTATCTCGATGACGGTACCATGGTCGTGGTCGAGCAGGGCCGCTCGCGGATGGGTGACCGGGTGAGCGTGGCCGTGACGAGCGTATTGCAGACGTCGGCCGGCCGGATGATCTTCGGCCGCGTGGATGGAATGGCGCCGCCGAACGGCCCGCCGCGGCGGGAGTAGCGTCATCCCTTCGTGGGGGACGACGCTTCGAAATGAATGATAAATGTAAAGTGTGGAATGTAGAAACAAATAGGAGCAATCCGGGTGCCATGCCGACGGCCGTTGCGTCGGCATGCCGTGCCCAGCGGAATTGCCACGCGGGACGATCATGGCGGATTTCACGAAACACCAGAAGAAGATCATCAACAACTACTACGACCAGCGCGACAACATCATGGTCACGAAGTTGTCGGAATTGGTGACCGAGTTGTACCTCGCCGAGACCGACAAGAAGAAGGATCAGCTCTGGAAGCGGGCCGAGACGGCCATGCGCAATTTGAAATGGAAGGAGCCGATCATCGCCCATCAGATGGCTCAGCGTCGGCCGGACTTGCTGGCGAATCAAATCAAGGAATGGATGGCTTCGCAGCCGAAGTGAATCAGAACCCCAGATGCGATTCCGGGGCCGTGCGCGAGTGAACGACTTGTGTCACACCGGCCAATGAGAACTGAGAATCCACGCGTCGCGCCCACCACTTGCGTGGTGGGTTCTGATAGATGGCCGACGCGATCTATTTGAGAGCAGCCGGTTCAAGAATAAACTGCAACTGGGCGTGGCCGGTGATTTCGAAATACTCCACCCGGATGCCATACTCGCCTTTGGTCTTCACCTCGACCACCGCCGTGTCCTCGGTCGGCACATGCCAGGTCCAGTTGTCGATCACCCGCTTGCCGTCGAAATAGACGCGAACGCCGTCGTCGCTGATCGTCCGCAGCCGCCACTTGCCGGGGGGCAGGTTGAGTCGCGTTTCGGCGGTCAGGGCAAAGTGCTCCCTGATCTCGGGCGTCGGCCCGCCGCTGCCGAAGGGGAGGTCGAGGTTGTCGCGCTGTTCAGTCTTTTTCGGTGCAGTGGCGATGATCTTCTTCCAGTTCTCCTCGTTGGCCAGCGGATCCTGCGATTGGTCCCACTTGAAATACTTCACGTTCCACGGCGCGACGAATGCGACGCAGGGCAGACGATGCGTCACCTTGCCGATTCGCACATCCAAGTCAAATTGATAGACACCCGGAGGCGGAGCGTTGTCGGCTTTGCGAGGCGCGATGGTAATCTTGCTCGGCGCGTGGCCGACCAAAGGTATCGCCTGGAAATGCGGATCGATCCCGGACAGCACATTGAAAGTCATGCCGGGTGTCCCCAGCAAATTGGCCGTAAAGGGGGGCGAACTTGAAAAGCGCGAGGGAAACAGCCGCGGCTCGCCGAAGTCGTAAGGCCCCCATTCGTCAATAAAAATAGAGTCAAGACCGGGACTGGGAACAAGCTCGCGACGCTGCGGAACCCGGGGTCCTGTCAGACTCTCGGGAACCTGCGGAGGATTGGGGGGCAATCTGGGCTCAAAATCGAGCGGTAACATGCGTCGGCGTCCATAGCGCATGTTCTTTGCCCGTTTGGCTGGATTAGCGAGTTCAATCGGCCCCTTTTCCCGATGGCTTCTCTTGTTGTATTCGGCTCGAACGGTGTTCTGCGTTCTGTTTTCGATGACACCGCCGCCCATGTCATTTTCTTCAATCCGCTTAATTGATGCATCATCGGTCATCAGCAAGCTGAATGCACAGCCGAGCATCTGCGATGATTCGAGGGTTGCTTCCGTGGAGCCTCCCAATACGACCGCCTCGGCGCAATTTGAAAAATAGTTCCAGCGCATTTCCTCGCGGTTTGAAGCATGACTGTTCTTCCTGACATACTGGGAGGAGAATAACTCTTTGTCTTCATCCCACCACAACCAGATGCCGCGCTTGCAGTCGATGAAGTCATTCCATTCCATCTTGTTCTCGCGGCCATGTTCGATCGCGACACCGGTCTTGCAGTGGGAGAATTGGTTTTGTGTGATTGTTGAGCGGGTCGAATAGCCGGCCCAGATTCCATTCTCGCAATGGGCCAAGATGTTGCCCACAAAGACATTCTGGTCTGAGAAGGTTGCTTCGATCCCATGCATGACTGCGTACGAGAAATCATTCTTGTAGAGCACGTTGCGATTGCACCCGCCTTGACCGGTTACCTTGAGCGTCTCATCGCCGCCATAGAGGAAGAAGCCGTCGCCCCCATGGGTGGCGCTGTTGTATGCGAACAGGTTGTCGCTGGATTGTTCGAAGACCAGGATGCCGGCGGAATCCTGACCGCGATTGTAGACGCCGTGCGAATAGCCGCGGACGCAGTAATCGAAGCGGTTTCCGATCACTCGGGACTTGCTGGTGCGATATAGCGCCAGGCCCCATCCGGACATGAAGGACATGTCGTTGCCGGTGATTTCCACACCGTTGCATTTGGTCAGGCAAATGCCATTCTGTCCGTTGCGAGCCTTGCAGTTGACGATTTTCGCGTCGTCGCAGCGGAGCAAGTAGATGCCGGCGCCATAGCGGAGCCATTCGTTGTCATCGTTCTTGTGTGGCCAGAGCCAGTCGTCGCGGTGCTCGCGCTGCGGCGTGCTCTTGAGGTGCATGCGGTAGTTGCGCGAGACGTCGCAGTTCTCGAGGCGCAGGCCGGGGGCGTCTTCGGCGTAGATGGCGACCTTGAAGCCGTGGATGTTCACATTTTTGAGCGTGACGTTTTTCGCTTTGCGGATGACGATCGCGCGTCCAACGAATTGGTCGGCGGGCGTAGTGTCGCTCGCGCCGACGATCGTGCTGCCCAGAAAATCAATTGTGGCATTGTCGGCATCGATCAGGAATTCACCAGTATCTGTCGGCCGTTCTGTCTTGAAGGTAGTGGCGGCCTCGATTTTGATTTGGGTGAGCGAAAGGGGGCGCGCCGCAGCGGGCTTCGATGAACTGCCGGATGACACAGAATCCTGCGCGTTGAGACCTGGTATGGGAGTAGCCAAAAGCAGGATCATGGCCGCACACGTGCGGCGAGTCCTATGCTGGATGGGGGATATGGAGATGATTCGCACAGCGCCGCCTTGTGACTTGGGTTGCTCTGATTCTCAATCGCGCCAGCCTGGGCTGCTCATTCCGCAGGTTGTGTGGCGGCGATGATTTGAAGTTGCCGTTCGTGAATCCGGTTCGCCTCTTGCTCCATCGCCGCCTTCTCGTCATCCGTAAGGTTCTCGGAATCGGCGACCATGATCAATTTGCCACCATATAGTTCCTCGTGGCGAGAGTCGATATCGGCCCGACTGAAGTGTTCGACACGCTGAATCCCGTCGTATTGATCGAAACAGGTCACGATGAACGCGTCGGTCTCGGCCGGTTGACTGCGATCGTAGTGAAGCTCCATGACGACCCGACCGGGGTTCAGGTCTTTTTCGACCGTGGCACGGACGCGATCAACGCCGGTCCAGTACATGTCGTATGAAATCATGACGTCGAGCAGCAGATCGCGATCGAGTCGGGTCGGCGGATTGAGGGCATTGTTCCATGCGTCGTCGACGTTTTTCTGGGATTCCTCCGAGAGACGCACCGGCATCGGCGTGCTCCCCCATCGGCAACCGGCGTTTGGAATCATCAATATCATAGTCGACAAGAGTCGAAACACGAGGCGCATGGGGAGACCTCCTGGTGGGACGATCGGCCTGATTGTACCTGAGAACGTCGGCCAAGCCCGTGGATCACCGTTTTCCAAACAAACGGAGGCCGATTTCTCATCGTCGCCTTGATCCGGCTCGGCGCAACTTGTAGCATGGCCATTTCGCCCCGAGCCGTGTTCAGTCGAGGCACTTTGCCGGCTTACGGTCGGGTTCGCGCCTGCCTGTCTGACGTTCGAGTACATCCCATGCAGATTCACGAATCCATCCTGGAGTTGGTGGGCAATACGCCCCTCGTCCGCCTGAAAAAAGTCACTGCCGGAATCAAGTGTACGGTTGTCGCCAAAGTCGAGTACATGAACCCCGGCGGATCGGTCAAGGACCGTCCGGCCCTGCACATGCTGGAGGAGGCCGAGAAAGCCGGTCTGCTCAAGCCCGGCGGCACGATCATCGAGCCGACCAGCGGCAACACCGGCACCGGCCTGGCCATGGCCGCGGCGGTGAAAGGCTATCGGTGCATCCTGATCATGCCTGACAAGATGGCTCCGGAGAAGTTCCAACTGCTGAAGGCATATGGGGCAGAGGTCGTGACCGTGCCGACGGTGGGGGCGAGGAACCCGGAGAGCTACTACAACGTGGCCAACCGGCTCACCGCCGAGATACCTGGGGCCTTTCAGCCCAATCAATTTGAGAATCCGAACAACCCGCACTCGCATTACATCTCGACAGGTCCGGAGATCTGGACACAGACGGATGGCAAGATTACCCATTTCGTCGCGGGCATGGGCACCGGCGGCACCATCAGCGGCACGGCGAAGTTCCTGAAGGAGAAGAACCCGGCGATCAAGATCATCGGGGCCGACGCAGAGGGGTCGATCTACACGCAGGGCGCCATGCCCGCACCATACAAGGTCGAAGGCATCGGCGAAGACTTCGTGCCGCGCACCGCGAATCTCAAGATCATCGACAAGGTGATCAACGTGTCGGACAAGGAATCGTTCATGATGTGCCGTCGCCTTGCCCGGGAGGAAGGCCTGCTGGTCGGCGGTTCGTGCGGCACGGCGGTTTGTGCAGCGCTGCAAGTGGCGAAGGATCTGCCCGCGAGCGAGCTGATGGTTGTGCTCCTGCCGGACACCGGCCGCGGCTATCTGTCAAAAATCTTCAATGACGAATGGATGCAGGCCCAGGGCTTCCTCGCCCCGCCGGGCCGCGACATGAGCATCGGCGACGTGCTGGTCAGCAAGGGCGACGTGCCGGCGTTGCTCACGGTTACCACGAGGGACAGCGTGCGCAAGGCCGTGGACCTCATGCGCAAGATGGGCATATCGCAGCTACCGGTAACGGACGAAAAAGGCGTCATCGTCGGGGCTATGCAGGAAGTCGCGGCCATGCAACTGGTCTTCGATCACGTGGATATCAATGCGAAGCAGGTCGGCGAAATAATGGGCCGGCCCTTCCCCAAGATGTCCAGGGAGACCGAGATCGAGCAGGGCTTCAAAGCGCTCTCGCTCGGCGCGGCCGCGATCATCGTGACAGAGAAGGATCAGCCCGTGGGCGTGCTGACCAAGACGGACTTCATTGAGTACCTCAGCGCGATGGGCGATTTGTCCGGGGCGACCAAGTGACCGACTGGACATGGTTTGGTGGGTTGTGTCTCGCGGCCTTCGTCGGCATCATCCTGTCGATTCTGCAATTGCCGGGGGCATGGCTGACCATCGCCGCCACGGCGATCTTTGATTGGCACTTCGACTGGCAGCGCGTCGGCTGGAAATGGCTGGTGGCACTTGTGGTGCTGGCGACCATCGGTGAGATCATCGAGTTCGCCGCGTCGGCAGTCATGGTCAAGCGAACTGGCGCCAGCCGTAAGGCGCAGGTTGGCGCACTGGTCGGCGGCCTCGTCGGCATGGTGTTCTTCACCGGCCTCGTGCCGATCCCGGTCATCGGCACGATCGCCGGCGGCATGATCGGCTGCTTCGGCGGCGCGCTGATCGGCGAACTCAGCATTCACAACGAGATGGGGCGGAGCATCAATGCCGGCTTCGGGGCGACCGTGGGTCGGTTGATGGGCCTCGTGGTGAAGGCGTCGATCAGCCTGGTGGTTGCTGGCGCGGCTCTGGTTGCCGCATGGAAATGAAAAAACCGGCGGCGGCGGGTTGGCGGTAGCCGCGAAGGGACACGAGGTCCGCCTCGGAGCACCGGTGGCCCGTCGCCGCCGGCATAGTCCTCATATCGTCACGGCGCAGTCCTTCGATTAACGAACTGGCCGCTGATCGAAGATTCCGGCCGGACCATTCGATCTGGCTTTGCCGGCCGGTCCTCATTATCAGACACGAAATCGGCTGGTTGGTTAGGCCGGTGGGCGAGCCGCAGAAGCCGCCGCGCATCGCTGCATAGTTTGTATTGGTGGCGGGAAATAGCCAGCGTCGTCGAACACCGCGCTGGCTACGCTTTTTCGTCGGAATTGTCGACAGGCTCAGGCTTGTTGACCTTCGGCTGCGGCACAAGGAAGGTGGTCCCGCAGTGTTTGCAGCGAACCAACTGACCGCGGACGTGTTCGGGCACCTGCAAGGCCCGTCGGCACTTGAGGCTGGGGCAGATGATCGTGACGACGTTGATCGTGCTCATGTTTGAGCGGCCTCGGGGGGCGCGGACGCGCCGGCACTTTCGGCGCGAATCCTCCGCGCTTCCGATCATGCTATCGGGCGAACAGACCCTGACGGGTGAGTGCAAAATGGGATGTGACGCGATAGTGCCGTATCAGGCCGATTCCTTGCGGACCGCTTCCGGGCGGGCTTTCGCCTCGCCACGGACAATCTGGGGCGTGATGACGTAGCGTCCCTCGCGTCCGGATTCGGGCAATTCGAACATGACGTCAAGCATGAAGGCCTCGCACACCGCCCGCAAGGCACGGGCGCCCGTATCGCGCTCGAGAGCGAGGCGGGCGATCTCCCGCAGGGCCTCGGGCGTGAAGACGATCTCGCTGCCGGCGAACTCGAACAACTTCTGATACTGGCGGCAGAGCGAATTGCGCGGGTCGGTCAGGATGTGGATCATGTCCGATTCGTCGAGCGGATTCAGGGTCGACATGACCGGCAAGCGGCCGACGAACTCGGGGATCATGCCGAACTCGATGAGATCCTCGGGCACAACCTTGGCGAGCAGGCGGCCGCGCTGGTGCGGCGTGCTGGACTCGTCGGCGTCCTCGGTGGCGAAGCCGATGGCCTTGCCGCCGATGCGGCGCTTGATGATGTCTTCGAGGCCGCTGAACGTACCGCCGCAGATGAACAGGATCTGGCTGGTGTCGATCTGGATGTACTGCTGTTCGGGGTGCTTGCGGCCGCCCTGGGGCGGAATATTCGCAACCGTGCCCTCGATCATCTTGAGCAGGGCCTGCTGCACGCCTTCGCCCGAGACGTCGCGCGTAATGCTGACGTTACCGGCGCTGCGGGCGATCTTGTCGATTTCATCGACATAGACGATGCCGCGCTGGGCGGCCTCGACGTCGAAATCCGCCGCCTGAAGCAGGCGCAGAAGAATATTCTCGACGTCTTCGCCGACGTATCCGGCCTCGGTCAGCGTGGTCGCGTCGCCGATGGCGAAGGGCACGTCGAGCACGCGGGCCAGGCTCCGCGCCATGAGGGTCTTGCCTGAGCCGGTCGGTCCGATCATCAGGATGTTGCTCTTGTCGATTTCGACGTCGTCGGCCTCGGCGCGCTCGGCATGTGCAATACGCTTGTAGTGATTGTGCACCGCGACCGCGAGGAAGCGCTTGGCATGGGTCTGGCCCACGACGTAGCGATCGAGAAACTCCAAGATGCTGCGCGGTGTCGGGGTCTTGTTAATGCTCGGGCGAACGCCGCCGGCCCGGCGCTTTTCCTGCCGGATGATGTTGTGGCAGAGATCGACGCAGGCCGAGCAGATGTAGGCGTCATTCGGGCCCTCGACCATCGGGCCGACTTCGCGATGGGTCTTGCCGCAGAAACTGCACGTGCTGGGCCGGCGCTTCTTCAGCCCGCCGGGGGTGGTATTGCCCGGACCGCCGCCGGGGCCGCGCGGGCCGCCGGATCCTGTTCCGCCGCCTTTGTTTCCATTGCTCAACGCAGTAATCCCTTTGACTTGAAGATGGACGATTGTCTCTGTCAGGCGCCGAAATCAGCCGTGGTGGTTTCGGCTCATGGCCGCTCGCAATACAGCACCGACGCCCGCAATCTATCGACTGTCGTCCAACGACTCCTTGATTTCATTCCCCTCATCCGGACCCTCGGCATCGACGTTCGTCGAACCCGCCGGAGCGGCTGTGCGCAATGCGTGCCTGCCGAGCATCTCGGCTCGAAGCGATTGAAACTCCGCCTCGCTGAGTTCGCCCTTTGCACGCAAATCGCGCAATTGTTGCAGCGACCAGACGCCGTCGACCGATGACTCGGCCTCGGCCATGTAGCGTCGCCGCAACCACCAGACCGCCGCACCCAGCGCCACCAGCGCGAGGATCAGCAGGCCGCCGTACAGCATGATCGCGGAGACGTCGCCCGCTGCGATCAGGCCTTTCTGCATTCTAGTCTCCGCGCCGGCGACGCGGCCGAATGTGCCGCTTGGCCGCGAACAGGGCGGCGATCGATGCGATTCCGAGCAGTGCGGCGTTGCCCCCGAACAGTCCGCACAACCCCGGCGTCGGCGCGGCCGCTGGCGTGACATAGGCCGCACCAGTCGTGTCCACGTGCTGCGAAACGAAGTCCTGCAGCCTCAGGCCGACGTCGCTGTTTCGCGAGCGCTGAAAGATCTCGCCCAGATTGATCTGCGGTGTGCCGAAGATCGCCGCACAGCCCACGCCGTCGCTGCGAGTCGAGAGTTCAGCCGTCACGGTCAAAAGTAACTCGAACTCCTCGTCCACGGCGATTTCATAATCGTACGGCAAATTCAGGCCCGCGAAGATCACCGCCTTGACCTGCGGAACCTCGGCGATCGCGCCGGAAAAATCGACAACTGGCGGTGGTGACAGCGCCAGCACGCCTTCGCCATTTGAACTCAGCGTGCCGCCCGGCCCGCCGGTGATCGTCATGGCGCCGAAGATCGGCGTGGTCTCGGCCTGATTAGGCCGGCGCTGCGTCACGCTGAATTGGAACTTCACGCTGGCGCCGCTCAAGTCCTGACCGCTGTTCAATGCGGTCACGAGCATGACGCCCGAAATGACGATGCGACTGCGAATCGTCGCTGCATCGCCTGGCAGATAGCCGCCGCCAAGTTCCGCCGAGGAAATTTGAATCGTGCGGGTCTCAACGCCCGAGCCGCTGGCCGTCCAGTAGCTCATTTTGTCATCGCTGAATGCGGCGAGATCGAGGCCGATGTCGCTTGGCGGTTGCAGGAAGAGCGGGGCGATCGGCTGGGTGAAGATGGTCGCCACCTGGGCCGAGCCGACGATGCTGCCGCCGGTGTCCAGTTGATCCAGCTTGGCGCGGGCGAGCACGGGCAATGCCGTCACGGGATCGGGATACGACTGCGTGGCGACGTCGTTCTGCACTTCGCCGCCGCCGTTCGCCATCTGGTGAACCTGCGACGAAATCTGGGACTTGACGGCCTTGATCACCGCATGGGCCGGCGCAGCGATGGCCGTCGAAATCATGGCCGCTGCAAGCAGGTAGAGACACTCCACTCGTTTCGTGTGCATGGTCATTCCTGGTAGGTGCCGCGAGGCTGAATAGCCAAACATACCGCATTCTAACTATAGGCCCAAGCCGGGCGTCCCTGCGATTCCGCTTGAGCCGATTCGCATCCCTGATGCGTAGCGTGCGCTTTGCCGACTTTTCGCCAAGCTGGCGAAAGCGCGAGCGGAAAGCATTACCGCTGATCAGTTCGATGCTCGTGCATAAGTAGTTGCCACCACATGACATATCGTCAATTGCGATCACGTAACTCGGGTTATTTTCGGTCGTATTGCGGGGGTACCCACGGGACCGATGAATAAACCGGCGTGATCCCGACCCGCCGGCGAGGGTGCGGTCGGTTTCCTGTTTCTGTCAGCACGCCAGCAAGGAGCATGCGCCATGCGAGGGATTCGGCATCAACGATTGGCTTTGTGCGCAATGGCGGCCGTCGCAGGGCTTTCGAGCGGATGCGGCACCGACTTCGTCAACCGGCTGATTCGCCCCACGGTCGTGGTGAAGATCATCAACAACACCTCGTTCGCGGCCGAGCCTGAGTTGCTCGCCAGCGCCAGCCGCAATCTGATCGAGGATGCCTTCGACACCGATTCGTCGCTTGTCGACACCGGCGGCTCGCTCGCGCCGAACAACGAGACGCAGGTCCTTTTGACCTGTGACGGCGATCTTGAGCGCATTGCGCTTCTGAGCGTGACGTTTCGCACCGAGTTCGGATTGAAGGTCGGCGACGTCGATGACGCGGTGAATCTGCGGCGCGACATCGATTTCGACTGCGGCGAGACGGTCATCTTCACCTTGAGCGGAACCATCGGGAACTTTGACGTCGATGCCGACGTGGACAAGTCGCAGCCGGTGCTGCCGTTCGGCTCTCAAAGCGATTCCAGCAGCAACTCGAACAACAACGACATCGGCGACATTCTCGACGATTTGTTCGACTAGCGTTGATCGACTCGATCAGGCTATCGCCCACGCCTATCCCGGTCGTGCGATGAAGGTGCGAGATGCGACACCGTCAGGCGCGACACGCAAACTGACTCGGGCGCCGCACTTGGGACAGCGCCCTTCATAGCGAGCGTCCGCCGGCTGCCGATAGACGCGGGTATACACGCCACAGCATTCAAAGTGAATGCCGATCCACGGTCGACCGACCGCGGTCCGATTGGTGTCTTGCGGTTGAGCCGCATCCCGGATCGTGCCATCGGTTTCGAGCACCAGGTCCAGCCTGTCGTTTCGCTCGTCCATGACATTCATATCGGCGGGACCGGCGTGCCCACTGCGAACACCCGGGCTTCGCCATTCCTGTATGATGCGGTCGCTTTTCAGCGGGAGATGCGACCCATGGGTTCAACATTCCAGATCGCCGGTTCGATCCTGGCAGGGGACTTTCTTAATCTTGGCGAGGCCATTCGCGTGTGCGAGGCGGCCGGCTCCGATCTGCTCCAACTCGATGTCTGCGACGGCCATTTCGTGCCGACCATCAGTTTTGGCGAGGAGCTGATCAAGCGGACCTGCGAAGTGGCGAAGGTGCCGGTCGAGGTTCACCTCATGGTGGCCAATCCCGGCGACTGGGTCCCGCGCGTGTCCAATCTGGGGGCCTTCCGCACGCTCTTTCACATCGAGGCAAGCAGCAGGGCAATGGGCGTGGTTCAGGCTATCGCGAAGGCGGGCATGAAGCCGGGCGTGGCCATGAATCCCGAGACGCCGGCCGCGGCGATCGAGCCGCTGCTGCCGTACATCGACAACGTGTGCATGATGGGCATCGCGCCGGGTTTCGCCGGGCAGGCGCTGCTGGATTACACGTACGTCAAGATAAAGGATGTTCGGGCGTTGATCGAGAAGACGTGCTCCAAGGCGACGATCACGGTGGATGGCGGTGTGAAGGCATCCAACGCCGGCGCGCTGCTTGCGGCTGGTGCGGACATCCTCGTGGTTAGCAGCGGGATTTATCAGCACCCGAGGCCGCTGGAGAGTTTGAATGAGTTGCGGGCACAGGCGGCGAAGTGAGCGACGCGTCAAACGCCGGTCATGGGGCAACGGCTACTGCCGCGGGTGGCAGCGCTGGTGCAGCGACTTGAGCCGCGATGTATCGACCTGCGTATAGATCTGCGTCGTGGCCACGCTGCTGTGGCCGAGCAATTCCTGAACGATGCGCAAATCGGCCCCGCCCTCCAGCATGTGCGTGGCGAAACTGTGCCGCAGTTTGTGCGGCCCGACCAGGCCCATGATCCCCGCGGTCGCCGCGTATCGGCTGACCAATCGCCAGATGTTGGTACGATCCATCGGCAGACCGGTGCGCGTCACGAAGATCGCCTCCACCGCCGAGCGATTGTCCACCAATGAACCCCGCAGGCCGGACACATATTCGCGAATGGCGTCAATCGCGCATCGTCCGATGGGAATCACGCGCTCCTTGCTGCCCTTGCCAAAGACGCGGACATAGCCGACCGTCAAATTGACGTCCTTGATCCGCAGGCCGGCCAGTTCGCTTACGCGCATACCCGTGGCATACAGCGTCTCCAGGATTGCGCGGTCGCGAGAATAGAACGGCTCGCCGGGTTTGGGCGCAGACAGCAGGGCCTCGATCTGATCCTGCCCCATGGTGTGCGGCAGGCGGAACCACTTCTTCGGCGTCTCCAGCAGGCCGCCGATGTCTTCCGCCAGGATGTTCACGAGGAACAGGTAACGCAGGAACATCTTGACCGACACCAGGTGCCGGGCGATCGACGACAGGGCGAGTTTTCGCTCTGACAGTCGAACCAGGTACGCACGTACCACGAGCGGTGTGATGGCCGCCGGCGCGCAGATGTCCCGGTCATCCAGCACCGTCACGAACTCGCGCAAGTCCCGCCGGTAGGCGTCGATCGTGTTGTCGGACAGGCCGCATTCGGTGGTGAGGTAGGCGATGAACTGCGTCAGCAGTCGCGGCCAGTCGGCAGGCGAATGCGATGTAGGCGCAAGATTCATGGGCGCAGTTGGACTGATCGAGGGCATGGCCGTCATATGGATGTCACCTTGACGCCGCGGCGAGGGCGACAGCGCCCGGCGATTTGATGGCGATGGTCAGTTGGTAGTAGATGGGGCACGACGTGTAGTCACCGAGGCACTGCTCGAAAACGTCGCGAATGCGATCGAGGTTGAAGCGGGCCGCGCAGCGGGGGTCGTTTCGTTCGAAGTGCGGACACATCGCCGCTTGCTCGCAACCGTTCACGTGCCCAGCCTCCGAGGTCCAAACCGCGACGCCGCCGGGGCGTCGATGTCAGTGCGACCGGCTGGGCGAAGAGGCCCAAGCGAACCGCTTCTCAGATATCGGCTGAGGAGGTGGATCGGGTCCAATTGACCGGCCCGCGAGTGGGCCGCAAATTGTGCGTGGTGCGAAGGTTGGGGCTGATTTTGAATTTCGCGTTGTGCGAGCGGGAGCGGGGTGCGATCTGCCCTTAATCCGCGCCGGCCCACGGAGTTACGCGGCCCAACGACATTGATTCAATTCCGTCGCGCGACTGCAGTAGTTTGATCGTCTCGCTCACTTGCCTGGCTTGCAACTCTTCGAACCGGCTCGTGAAGAGATTGCTTCGATCGCAATCGGCGATGCCCGCCCACTCCGTTGCGTAGTGGGATTCGGAACCGAATGACTTCACGAACGGATCGTCGCTGGCGGCGCGATACCCTGGGTCAAGCAGATCTTCAAATCGATAGAACGCGCCGCGATGTTCAATCAGTCCAAGCGTCGGCGCATCGGCTGGGCGGGGGTTGTCGTAATGAGCCGTTGCAACGTCGGGTTTGGGCGTGGTACTGCAAGAGAAGATGAAAAAGCCTGCGAAGACGATCAATGCAGCGGGTTCAAGTGCTCGGCGGCTCATGTCAAACTCCTAGCGATCAACTGGATTCTACCATTTTTCCCCCAAAGCCAATGCACTCATTGTGTCATTACATTCGTGTATTGCGTCGAAACCTCGCTCAATTCGGCCCGCGGCGAGGTTTTCCAAGGCTCGGAAGCCCGCCTGGGTGCGGCTGCCCAATCTCTTCTATAATCGCCGATTCGGCCCCCTTGGCTGGATTGCAGCCGCCGGGCCAAACTGAAAGGACGGCACGATGTTTGGAAAACTGGGCGATATGGCCAATCTCCTCAAGAACGCGCAGCAGATTCAGTCGCGCATCAAGGAAATGCAGGAGAAGGCCGAGACAATGACCTTTTCCGCCGACAGCGGGGCCGGTGCGGTCACCGCGACGGTGAGCGGCAAACTGGTTCTGGTCAGCATTCGCATCTCGCAAGAGACGGTTCAGTCCGGTGATGTCGAAATGTTGGAAGATCTGGTGAAGTCGGCCGTGGCGGCGGCACAGCGCAAGGCGACGGACAGCCTGAAGGAACAAATGCGCGAGATGAGCGGCGGCATGAACATGCCGGGGTTGGAGAACATGCTCGGTTAGCCGAAGGCTAGCCAATTGAGCCGCCGAGCTTGCTCGGCGAGGCGGCGAGAGTGCAGTAGAAAACGGACAACCACCGATCCCGGCGCCTCGGGATCGGCGCCAAGAGTTAAGACGGACACCGGCCATTGACCGGTGCCACAACTACAACCAATGCCTGATTCAACCCCGCCATCGCTCACCCGCCTCAAGGAGGAGTTCGCCCGGTTGCCGGGCATCGGCCCGCGCAGCGCCGAGCGGCTGGCGTTTCACATCCTCAAGAGCGACCGAGACACGGCGCTGGGCCTGGCGCATGCGATCCGCGACGTCAAAGAGAGCGTGCGGCACTGCCGGATCTGCTTCAATCTGACCGAGGCCGATCCCTGTCCGCTCTGCACCGATCCAAAACGCGACAGGGGACTTATTTTCGTCGTTGAGCAGCCCAAGGACGTGCTGCTGCTGGAGGCGACCGGTCTGATCCGCGGGGTGTATCACGTGCTGCTGGGGCACATCGCCCCGCTGGACGGCATCGAGCCGGCCGATCTGACGATCGACGCGCTGGTCGCCCGCGTGAAAGCGGGGGATGTGAACGAAGTCATCCTGTCGCTGAACCCAACGCTGGAGGGCGAGGGCACGGCCCTGCACATCAAGAGCGTGCTCGCATCGACGGGTGTCAAAATCACGCAACTCGCCCGCGGCCTGCCGGCCGGCTCGCAGATCGAATACGCCAGCCGGGCGGTGCTGCAGGACGCAATCGAAGGGCGCAAGTCGTACTGAATTCGCGTCTCGCGGCTATCGACCGCGGGGCCAAGCCACACGTGAAAAAGCATGCGGAGCCGCTTCAAATGCGGTCACTTCTTGCGCAGTTCGTCGCGGATCTCCGTCAGAAGCATCTCAGTCGGCGTCGGTCCGGCAGGCGCCGGCGCGGGCTGCTCCTTTTCGAAGCGCTTGCGGGCGGTGTTGAATGCCTTGACCACCATGAAGATACAGAATGCCAGGATCAGGAAGTTGATTGCGATGGTGATGAAGTTACCGTAAGCGAGCACGGGGCCGACTTTGCGAGCGTCCGCCAGTCCCAATGGGTGGCCGGCCTTTTCAGCGGCGTCGACCGCGGTGCGCACCTTCTCCGAGAGTCCAAAATAGAGATTGGTGAAATCGACATTCCCCGCCAGTCCGACGACCGGCATGATCATGTCCTCGATGATCGAGGCGACAATCTTGCCGAACGCGGCGCCGATGATCACGCCGACCGCCAGGTCGATGACATTGCCCTTCAGTGCAAACTCGCGAAACTCTTTGATAATGGCCATTTGAAGAATCCTCCTTGTGCCAGCCGGGGCGGCGATGCCCGCACGGTGGTTTCGGAGAGTTTAACTCGAGATCGACGCGTGAAAAAAGGCGGGCGAATTCACAAGTCCAACTCTGTGAAAAGAGTGCAAGCGAGCGTTGCAACGCCCTGCGCCCAAGTCAACCGGGCCGCTTGCGTTTGCCGTTCGTCTTCGCCGGAGAGAGGCACTCGGCAACGGTCAGGTGTTGAACGGGGGCGTGGATGCGATCGGCCACCAGCGAGATCGACTGCGTCAAGGCGTCGGCATCTTTGAGGGCTTCGGCTGTCGGGCGCTGCGGCTGACAGGCTGCAAGCACGTCCGCGACGGACAACTTCTCCGCCGGACACGGCAGGACAAAACTCGGCTCACCATCGCCCTTGACGCGGCACACGACGCCGGCGTCGGTCAATCGCTCCAGCAAGCGATTCGCGGATGCGCCATGCAGTGCGGTCTGCGTGGCGATCTCGCTCTGGGTGGCGGGGCCATCGCCCGATTGGAATCGCTGCGCCACGGCCAGCACGATCGCCAGCGCATCGGTGGGCGTGACGACGACTTCATCCTCGACCGGTTTCTCTTCAAGTGCCGTTCGGCCGTGGGCCGCCGTGTGTGCGATCTCCGCGCCAAATAGGAACAGCATCCAGGAAAAGTTGAGCCACATCAGGAAGAGCGGCAGCACGCCGAGAATGCCGTAGAGATTGCCGCCGAGTACGAATCGCTCGACGTACTGCGAAAAGAGCCATTTGGCGAAAATCCACAGGATCGTGGCCACGAGCGCGCCGCCGGCCGCCGTCCGCAGTTTCACGTGAGTGTTGGGCAGCAATCCATAGACAAACGTCAGTACGAGTGTGCCCACGACGACCGGTCCGAGCCAGCCGGCGCCGAAGGCGAGCCAGCCGATGCCGGGCAGTCCGCGGCTGGCCTCCAGCGTGCGAGAGCCGAGGTAATTTGCAGCGGCCAGGGCGATTGGACCGAGCGTCATGACGGACCAATAGAGCAGCACGCGCCGCGGGATGGCTCGATTGCGCACCGCGCCAAAGATGCGGTTAAGCGAATCCTCCATCGTGGTGATGAGCGACAGGGCCGTCCAGATGAACAGAAACGCGCCGACAGGGCCGATGCGCTGGAACGAGAGTTTGGTCTCAACCGATGTAACGAGGTCTTCAATGTAGTCGGCGGCCGATTGGCGGCGGCGCTCACGTTCGTCTCCATCCTGGGGTGACGTGTCCGGTGTGACTGGGGGGGTGGCCGATGCCGGTAGAGTCGCCTCGTCACCGGTCGCAATGATGGTCAAACCGGTCGACTGCAAAAACGTTCGCAGACTCTGCTTGCCGTCTTCCAGCGCGCCGACCTGCTTGGCCACGAGCAACGCCAGCACCAGAAGCGGAACGAGCGCGAAGATAGTCTGGAACGAAAGGGCCGCGCTCATGGCGAAGACGTTGTTTTGATTAAGTCGCCGCGCGGCGTAGCGCCAGAGGCGGAGTTGGAATTGGAGAAACGACGCTCCGCGGCTGACTTCAATGCCGGGGCGCGTCAGCATTTGCAGTAATCGATCGATCATCGAGCGGGCCTCTGATTTCCGGCACACTCTACCCGCTTATCCGCCTGTTTGTGGTCGCGGCCGCGGCTTGATCTTGATCTTCGGCTTCTCGCCGCCATCTTCCTTCGGTGCCGGCTCATTCGGGTCCTTCGGCGCATCTGGCGCGGGCTTGGGCTTGCCGCCGGTCAGCCTCGGTCCGCCGAGTTTGGGACGCGTGCCGCTGGACTTGGGCTCCTCGGTCTTGGGCTTGTCGCCACCCGCCACCGCGGGGGCGTCACCCGGCTTGCCGCCAGGCGGATTCGCGCCGGGCTGACCGCCACCCAGGATGCCGCCGAGAATCTTGCCCGGATCGTTCGGCTTGACGACCGCCTGCAGAATCTTCTTCGTGTCAACTTTCGAGAAGTCCAGCCGCGGGTTCTCGCGTGTTCCCACCATCGGCACATCGAGCCGTAGACCGGTCAGATCGACCGGCAGCGCCGAGATGCCCACTCTGCTCAGCAGCTCCGGCGTCACCGGCAGCGAAACCACCAGATCGATGGAATCGTCGAGCCCGACAGAGCCGTAGAATTTGAGGTCGAACTTTTCGGGGAAACGGAGCGTGAAGTTGTCATAAAAGATACGCCCGTCGCGAACCACGAAATCGACCTTGCCCACTTCAACCGGGTAGAGGTCCTGCAGCGGAATGCCGGCCAGTTTCACCAGATCGCCGAGCACGCCGCCCGGCTGCATCTGCATCTCGCGAAGATCCAGCATGCCCGTGCCGGCCCCGACGGTCTTGTCCTTTCCGCCGAGCGGCAGAACCAGATCGGTCGAGTGCAGATGGACCTTGCCCTCGATGCGCGACATGAACATGAAGATGGGGTTGATGTGCGAAAGCAGCATGGCGCCCATTTCGCGCGTGACCGCGACATTCTCCAGGGCCTTCCACTGTCCCGGCACGCGGAGCACCGGATCGGCGCCGGTGAAGTCGAGGTCGCCGCGCAGATTCACGCGGCCCTCGGACACGGCGACGGCGGCCTCCGGAATTGAGAGGCGGCCGTCTTTGAGCGCCGGCTGAAGCCGGGCATTGCCAAGCGCGATGCCGTACAGCGTCGCGCCATCCCAACCGATGGTTGTGCCGCCGGTCAGGCCGCGGAAGGCCGGCCTCGCGTTGGGCTGGTTCAGTGGGCCGTTGATTTCGATGTCGCCGGCGGATTTACCCTGAACGAGGATGGTCTTCGTCGTCGATGGGGCCAACTCATGCAGAATCGCGGTGAGCTGCTGCCATGATGCGTCGTACCGGCCGCGCAGTGCCAATACGCGTGTTGAGTCGAGTTGATCGATGGAGCCGGTGATGTCCGCGGTGAGGGGCGTCGAGACGATGCGGCCCTTGCTCAGGGTCAGTTTGTTCCCGGAATCCAGTCTTCCGTCGATTTCATAATCGAGGCGTTTTTCGCGAATGGCCGCGTCGCCCTCGCCGACGACGAGGTTGTCCACGCCGCCGCGTCCGTTGATCGACACGCCGCCGCCGGCGCTGGCCACCTTGCCCTCGATCGACCAGCGACCTGAGATGGCCGGCGTGTTGGAATCGCCGGAAAATGCCGCGGCGGTGCGCAGCAGGGAGGCCAGTTCCGCGTTGCCGCTGATGTCGGCGCGAAGATCGCTCGCCGTGCCGGATTGCCAGACCAGTTGCCGGGCATCGAACCGCGCCGAAGGTCCGTCAATCTTGGCCGAATCGAGATCGATGCGGTCGCCGCTTGCCCCCAGTTTCAACTGGGTCCACTGAATATTCGTGGTGCCTTCTAGGGCGGTCTTCTTGTCGACCGCCACATTCGATGCCGTGGCCGACCCGCTGGTGACCAGCGGCTTGTCGGCGCCATCACATTGGGCGGTGGCCTTGGCGGTCAGGTTGCCGGAGAACCGGGCGAGTTCCGGCATGCCCAGGGCGCTGGCGCGCGGGGCAAGGTAGGCCAAGTCGGCTCGCGTCACATCGACCTTTGCGGAATAAGCATTCTTGTCGATTTCGTAGAATCCGTCGGCGGCGACGACGACCTGGCCGCCGAGGTCCGCCTGGGTGTCGGTGATGTCCACGCGGCGAAGCGAGTTGTTGACCATCATCAGGGCCGACTTGTTCTTCAGGGTGACGTTGCCGAGATCGACGACGCGCTGACCCGCGCCGTAGCGCAGGCCCTGCGTGTTCGCGGCCACCGTCATGTCGATGCGATCATCGGAGACTCGCTGCATGCGAACGTCGCCCTTGAACTCGCCGGCCAGCGTGAAGGCGCTCATGTCGAAGACCTGGCCGAGTTCCTGCTGCATTCTCGCCAGGCTGCCCTGAATCGTCGCGTTCAAGTCGGCCGGCGAACCCTTGGCATTCACCTTGGCGAAGCTCGAATCCAGCGTGAGGGCGTTGATGATCAGGCCCTTGCCACGCGTCAGTTCGGTATCGACATTCATCGTGATCGGCTCGACCCGGGCCACCTTGCCGCCGCTCGTCGCAGTCAGGTCCTTGATGGTGATCGTGCCCTTGGCGGATGGGGCGTCGCCGCCGCGCGCCGTGAGCGAGGCAATCTCCAACCGTCCGCCGGTGATTTCCTGGCCTTTGTTGGTCTTGAGCAGTCCGGGGATGGCCTTCTGCAGTTTGGCGAGATCGATGGCGCCGTTGGACTCCACGACCAGATCGGGGAAATTGATGGCCTCGCCGGAGACGACTGCGGCCAGCAAGTCATCCGGCGTCATTTGCACCGGCTTGCCTGCATTGTTGTAGACGATATTCGATTTGATCGAGCCCGGGTCGCCCGACAGGTCAAAGTCGGCGGTCAACGCGTCGCCATCGCGCGAACCTTTTCCAACAAGGGTGAAGTCGATCGGCGCGGCGGTCAAGGCGGTGTCGCCCAACGCTCGCAGTTGCGAGGCCGCTAGATTGAAGTCGGTCGTCGTCTTGCCGCCTTCGGTCAGGGTCTTGATGTCGATGGCCAGCGCGCCATCCATGCCCAGTCCCGGCGCGAGCACCTTGAGCAGGGGTCCCAAGGCGACGGGGCCGGAGGTCTTGAGGTTGAGCGTGCCCGAGCCGCCGGCGATTTCGAAACTGTTGTTCCGCACGAGATCGCGCAGATCGACGTCGCTGGTGATGGTCGTCCCGTCGGCAGTGGTCAAATCGAGCTTGCACTTCCAGTTGGCGAGCGACGCCAGCTCGACTTCACCCGACAGGTCGGTCACCGTGTAGGGCTCGCCGCCTTCGCGCTGGGTGGAGACGTCGCCATCTTTCAGAACCAGCGTACCGTAGAGATCGGGCAGGGGGCCGGGCGGCTCGTTCGACTTGGTCTTCGGGGAGAACGCGCGGGCGATCGACAGATCGTTGTTGTGATCGAGGAAGAGCAGGGCATCGGGCTTGTCGGCGGTGACACGGCCGAGACGCAGCGGCGTCGTGATCAGTCCGAAGAGTCCCTTCTGCAGCGAAATCGAATCGGCCGCGAGCACGACGCGATCATCCGGATCGGTCACCTTGAGGCCGTGAAGTTCGATCGGCCCGGTCCAGTTCAAGGCGAGATCCCGAACGGCGACTTTTCCCTGGATCTGGCCGTTCACAAAGCCAAGCAACGCATTGGCGCCGGACTGGGTCGAGGCGACATACGGCGCCGCGGCGATCACGCCAACCAGCAGGATCAAACAGACAAACATGAACTTCAGGAATCGCCGCTTTTTCCTGGGCTTGGCTGCGGGCGTGCGCGAGTCAACGGGGGCGCCTGGCGGCACTGCGGAATTCTGCGACGGAGGAATAGGATTCGACTGGCTCATGCGGGGCTCCAATCTTGAATCGAGAATCGATGAATGGCGCGATTATAGCGGCGATGGTCGCGGACTGCCTCTAATTTCGCAGCCCCAGGTGGTGTTCCACGCGAGCCACAAGTTGCTGCATGTTTTCCGTACTGCACACATGCGGGAAAAACGCAGCGCCCACATTGAGGCGCCCGCCGAATCGAGTGAATGAGAGCATCGCGCCCGGCGGAATAGGCGGCATGCCGGCGGCGTAGACATTCGTCACATCTGATCCCAGGAAGCCTGTCGGCCAGGCGTCCGCACGAAAGCTGCCAAAGCCGAGAGAATAGGGCACCAGCATGCGCTTGCGGCGGAGCATCCATTCGTAGTGCGAAGCGCGAAGCAGACCGGCGTACGACATGAACAACCAGGTGGCCTCGTCGCCGCCGCGCGTGTAATCGTCAATCTGTGCCGCCAACGACTCGTCGAGCGCGGCGGAATCGTGCAGCGTCGCGCGGGGAATCACCAGCGTGGCCACGATCACGTCGTTGCATGCGAGCTTGGTGCGCGGGGTTTGGCGCGGGCGCAGCATGGGAAGCGGAATGAGGTAGTAATCTCCAGGCGAAACCATGAGTGCCTCCGCCATGTCGTCGAGACCGTGGACGGTGGCGGCGATGAGGTGCCGGGTGTAGAGCATGGGGCCGGGACGACACGACTTCCGGGCTGTTTCGCTGATTCGCCCCGTCTCGGCCGCTGACCAGCTGTGCATCAGAAAGTCGGCCGTCCGCGCGGGGTCGATCGGGTATTCCGGTAATTGTCTACTTTTGAGTCCGGTCACCGCGCGATGCCGCCGGACGCCGGTCCACCATCCACCCAGAACTCGTCCCGACCATGCTGGTGGATAGGGCAGCGGGGCTTCGATCGGGGCCGAAGTCGCTTGAGTCTCCGAAACCGCTTCATCCTGAAGGCGCGAAAGGAAACCCATCGCGCCCTCCTGGTCCATCAAATAGTGGGGAAAGCGCATCACGAGCGTTGTGCTGCCGGGATGTTCGAAACAGAACAGGCGCACCTGTCGACCGACCGCCGGGTTCTGCTGCTCGCGCCAGGCGCGCAGCAGCGTCTCGCGTTGGGTCGCCGCCGGATCGTTGGCGGACTTCAAGTCGACGAATTCGATGGGGCTGATTGGCTCCGATGGGTCGCCGTATCGCCAGTGGGCGCGCGCCGTCAGCAGGGAGTGTGCAATGCGACCCGTTACGAGCGGGGTATGCAGGGAGGCACGTCGATACCCTGCGTCGAGCTTCCCGCGATCAAGCGGTCCGTTGACATCGATGCACACGAAGCAGTGGTGTCCCGGCAGGCCGCGGCGCTGGAGGGCCCCGTGGCCCGCCAAAAAAAGACGATCGTATGCGTACAGCTGGACGCGGGGCATGATGAACTGGATCTACCGACCTTCTGTGTGAGTGTCTCGGTCTGCGACGTGCCTACGTCTGAGCGCTGATCGGCGCCGCGATGATGTGCCTGCCGAGCACGAGGGTGATTCCAATGCCCGCGAGCAGCCAGCAGAAGACCTGCTCAACGAGGCCGGCGATCACGAATGTGTTCGGAAAGCTGTCCCAGTTCCAATAGGAGACATCGATCGCCATCCATGCCGCGGCGCCCATGAGTGCGGCCAACGCGATGCGCGTCGCCTTCGACGCCGATACGCGCACCAGAACAGCGGACAGTATGATGCAAACCGCGACGTTGCTGACGAATTCGGTGCCGAGGGTCTGCGGATTCATCTCGAATCCACCCGGGTTGTAGATGATGAGGCCGGTAGGCCCTTTCTTCATCTTCTCTTCCACTTCCTTCTTCGCTTCCTCTGATTTCTTCGCGGCATGAATGCCAGGGAAGACGTACCAGCCTCGCTGCGAAATGGTGTCGGTGATGGCAGACACGACGCGTTCCTCGGCCGGCAGGTCCTGCTTGACCATGAAGTCGCTGCCCGCCACGGCATGCACCAGAAAGCCGCCCACGAACATCAAGAGGCCGCCGACGATGCCGGCCACGATTACGCGTATTCGGTTCATGATTGGATCCTCGATAGGAAGCCGCAGCCGCAGGGTGACCAGCCCAGCCGGCCGCCGCCATTGCGGACATTACCACACGGAAATGCAATGCACCACAGTGCGCATGCGGGACCGTTCAGAGCGTCCGCCCAATCGGAGGCGCCGCGGGCGCTTTGATAGGGTCGGGAGTCCGAGTTTGCCGGTGTTCCGCCGGCTTCTGCCGCAGGAAGTTCTCGCTATCACACGCTTGGTTGTCCGCCGTGAGGATCGACTGCGATGTCATCAAAACCGCGCTTGCGCTGCCGGGCGGCGTGAATGCCCGCAAGCATGACGCTGGCAGCCGCGTATCCCGCGGCGATGCGGTATCCGCGATGCAGAAACGTGCTCTCGGGCACTTTCAATTCGAACTTCGTCCCCGCGAAACGCGCTTCGGTCCGCTGCCAGACCAGTAATTCCTGCGGCGACGGCCGGTCCGGCTCGATGCGGTATGCATGCTGGAAACCGACAATCGTCAAAGCCGCGGCGACAAAGCAGGTGATGGCCGCCGCCTTGAAGCGCCGGTCGATCAGGAAGGCGCTCATGGCGGCGATCAGCATGCACGTGATGACAAATCCGCTGTTCGCGCCCGCAAGGGCGTAGACGCCGATGGGCCACCAGGAATCGGTGCGCTGAGTCTCCAGCGCCGTGCCATGCTGCGCGATCAGCGGAAGAATGCCGCCGCTCGCGCCGAGCCGCAGCATGAGGTCGGGGATGAGGAGCACCGCCATCATCGCCACCGCGGGGAAGAAGCCGATGGCCACGGCGGGGAAGTGCCGCGTGGGCACGACTTCATAGGACTGCGCCGCGATGACGATGCCAATCCACAGCACGATGGCCATGCCCGCCTCCATTGGCACAATCGCGACGATGAGCTGACCCAATCCTAGCAAAAAGACTGCGGTAAAGAACAGGCCATTGAGAATTGAATAGCCGCACCGCGCTCCCAGTGCCTTCCAGCCGGGATGACCGATGTAGATGGTTGTTGGGAAGCAACTGCCGAAAAGCCCGGCCGCGATGGTGCCGATGCCATTGACGGCCATGCATGGGCCGGTGCTGAAGCGATCGCCGGCGGCCTCGGCCGATTCGATATTCTGCAGCGAACCGACCGCGTTGATCAGACCCATGGGGATGATGACGCCGAGATAGGCCCAGAGCAGCGTCGGGTGGTCTCTTGTCAGCGCGACGATCTCGTTCCAACTGAACTGCGGAATGAACTGCATTGCCCACGCCTTCGCCTCGACCGCGAAGTTGGCCAGATGCACATTGGGCACGGCGGCGCGCACCGCCTCGACGCTCATGATGGCGGGGCCGAGCCCGGCGATGCGCGGCAGCGTCCATGCCAGCAGCGTGCCGACGAGCACGGCCGCGAATCCGCTCGGCAGACCGAGTGGCATGCGCACGCGGGCGAAGTATCCGATCAGCACGATGAACAGCGGCACGATGGCCACCAACGGACGCTCGAAGATCTGAAAGGCGAAGGGACTGGCGATGAAAATGATGCCGATGGCGGCCAGCGCCGAAAGCAGCGCCGCTCGCGGCGTCACGCGGCGAACCCACCCGCCGATAAAGGCCCCGAGGAATTCGATGACGCCGCTGCCGATGCAGGCGACGAGGCCCATTTGCCATGCGAGGTGACCGGCCATCTGCCGCGCGACCTCTTCGCCGTAATCGGGCGTGTACTTCGCCAGCGCCATCTGATACACCGGCGCCAAAATGAACAGGATGTATGCGAAGACGCTGGGCGTGTTGATGCCATAGGGCAGGGCGGTGCAGCTCACGTTGCCATCGCGCCGCGCCACCCGCCGGGCGTGAAACGCGTAATACACGTTGCCGATCAAGAGGCTCACCCCCACGCCGGGCAGGATGCGCTGATAAATCAGCACGTCGTCAAAGCCGCACAGCGATTTGCACAGGGCCACGATGACCAGCACCTGCACAAGGTTGTCGACGGCCAGGCCAAAAAACCCGTCGAGATCGCCTTTGACGAACCAGGGGTAGCGGATGCGCTGCGTCATGGACGTCTTCTCCGGAGTGTCTTTACCAAGGCTCATTCTAACGGCTTCGGCATTAGAACCCTGGACGGCAGTCCTGGGCAGCGGTGTAGGGTGTGCTGATAATCGAGTCACCCGTGTGTTGACCTTCAGCTTTCGCGCTGTTTCTGTGGGGTATTTCGAACTACCTGGAGGTTATTAGACTTGCATGGATGCGCGAGCCACTGGGACGGCTGAATACGCCAACGAGCATCAAGACAAGTCATGAAAACATCGGATCGCATGATTGCGCGGCCGTGAATGTTGGTGTGTTCAAGGCGCTGCTACAGACTTGCAACTTAACGCGCGGTCTGGCCCCTGATTCCGCAGGGGTTCTGTTAGGGACCGGCCAGCGCCTCAGCCAGCACCCGCCCCATCGCATCAATCGGCGGCTCCACGCCGAGCAACGCCGCGATCGTCGGGGCGATATCGATCAGATCGGCCGCCTCGTAGTAATCGCCGCGCTTTACGCCCGGGCCGGTCAGCAGCAGTGTGATGTGCCGGTCCTGGCTGGAGCCCGCGGAGTGACCAGTGCATTTGTCGGGGCTCTTGTGCCAATGTTGTGACATTTGTAAATACAATTCGCCCGACCGCTGCGGATGGTACGAACGCCACGCCAGCCAGCGATACAAGTCCTCGCGGGCCGGCGGCGGGCCGCTCAAGTCGTCCGCCGTGTAAACCGCCTCGATGCCCGGAAGCGTGCGCAAATACTCGGCGGCGGCGTTCATCAGTTTCGTGCGCGTCGGCACATCGAGTTTGTAGAAGGCCCGATCGAAATAGACCCACGGCCACTCAATGCCCGAGATCACGCTCTCGTCCTCGCCCACTTTGAATGAGCGGAGTTGCGAGTTCAATTCGGTCAGCACCGTGCCCACGTTGATCCAGCCGCCGCCGATGCCGGCGGTCTTCGTCAGCGCCGGTGGCGGCGTCACGCCGTGGTCCGACGTCAGCGTGATGAGGCAGTGCTGCAGCCCGACCGCCTTGTCCAATGCCGTCAGCAGCCGCGCGATCTGCGCATCGGTCCGCACGGTCATGTCCAACACCTCGGGGCTGTCGGGCCCGAAGATGTGTCCGACGTTGTCATTGGCGGAGAATCCGATGCAGAGCATGTCGAGCGCGGGGCCGCGACCGATTTTCTCCTCAGCGAGCAGTCGTTCAGCGAAGGCGACGAGCACGTCGTTGGCATACGGCGAGGCCGCGAGCGCGCGGTAGTAGGGCGCGTCGGACTTGCGATTGCTCAACTCCGGCAAGTCGTGCGGAAAACTGACGCCGAGACCGTCGTTGTCCTTGAGGAACTCCGTGCCGACCGACCAGCACCGGTCATAGGCCGACGCCGGCAACAGGCGCTCCCAGGTCTTGCCGGCGAAGCGATCCGCGGGGCAAAGCACATTGAAGTCTTCAATCGATTTCGGCAGGCCCTGGATGTAATACGTCGACGTGGCGAATTCGCCGAGATCGGTTTCGAACCACGCCGCCCAGTCGGGCCGCTTGCCCGCCATGAGGATGGCTGCGCGGTCCTTCCATGCGATGCTGAAAACGCGGCTCTCGGCGTTGGCGAGTTTGATCTGATCGCCCAGGCCCGAGCCGATCAACGCGCGGCTGGACTTGCCGGGCAGTACCTTGTCAGGCGGGCCGAGGAGTTTGCTTTCGGGATCGGCAATGGGCAGCGTCGCCTTGCCCGGCTCGTTGGAGAGGAACCACCGATTGCCGACAATGCCATGCTGCCGCGGTAACCGGCCCGTCGAAATCGTCGCATGCCCGGCGGCCGTCGTGCTGCAGCCGTAGGTAAGGTAGGCGTTGTGGAAGGTCGCACCATTCGTAGTGAGGCGGCGGAATCCGTCCTTGCCAAACAGGGGCTCGAATCGCGTGAGGAAGTCGCCGCGAAACTGATCGATCACAATCAACACGGCGAGCTTGATCGACTGACGATCGGCGCTTGGCGCCGGCTGTGACGCAGCGGGCGGGTCGGCGGCGCGGGCCACGCTTACGGACGAAACGACGATGACGGCGACGAGAAGCGTACGAAGTGCAGATCGCATGGTGGGGCATTTCCTCAGAACCGGGGCCTTACATGGCTGTGAGCATGGTAGCCGAAGGCATTCGTTGTGCGCATCAGAACCCTCAGCGGCAGCAGGCGGCGATCCGAACCCACCACGCGAGTGATGGCAGTCGTCACACTGGCGAGACCACCACGTGCGTGGTGGATTCTGTAATGGCGCGGCAGATTTTACTAACGTCGCGCCAATTGAAAGTGAAGATTGCGCCGCATCCGTAGGATCACGTTGACATGGGAAACCCGAACGCGTCGTCCATTACCCCAACACCGGCCCTACCGCGCTCAACCACATCCATGCTGTTGCGCGTGGCCTGGTGGTCCATCGCCGTCGGCTTGGCGCTCGAGGCGGTGCTGCTGGCCATGGCGGCCATCGCCGGCAAGGCCGGATCCATATCGCCATTTGTCGCCGACCTGGTGCAAAAGGTTTCGTGGTCTTACTTAGTCTGCATGGGCCTTGCGGTGGGTGCGGCCGTGGGCAGGGCCGCCCGCGGCGCCCTCATGGGTCTGATGGGTTTGCTCTCGGCGCCGGTCGCATTCGCCATTGCCCGCGCACTGCACAAGGGGGCTACCAAGGCCCTCGACATCGAGGGCGGTCCGGCGGGTCCGTCGCCGTGGCTGCTCGCGGGAATCAAGGCGGTGCAATACGGTTGCTTCGGGTTGATCCTCGCGTGGGCGGTCAATCGTTACTCGGCATCGCTGAAAGTGCACTTGAGCGTGGGCGCGTTGGTGGCCATCGTGTTCGGGGGGATCATCGTCGGACTGTCGTTCTCACAAACGCCCACGCCCGCCGGGATGGTCATCGCGACGCGTGCGGTGAACGAATTGCTGTTTCCGCTGGGATGTGCGTTTGCACTGTTCGCGGCATCAGCGGTCGCCGAGAAAGCGACCGGCGTCGAGGATTGAGCCGATTTTCGCGCAGATGCAGGATGCATCACGGCAGGGCACACGAAGTCTCGAATCCATGTTGAGATTTCACGCCGAGCCGGCCCCTCACTGGCGCGAGGGGTTCGAATCGCAAACCGCTTCAATTCGTCAGGCCGGCACAAGTTGCGGAACGTCGAACTCCAGCGCAATGCCGATGCGGTCGGGCTGGGTGTGGTCGAGCATGATCTCAGTGCGAACGATCGTGCCGCAGCCGAGCGGCAGGCCGAGTCGCTGTGACGAGTCGCGCGATGCGGCCGGCGGCAGCAGGCGAACCTGCCAGCGCTGACCCACGGCCAGGCCGAAGCCGATCGGGGCGGTCGCGCGGAGTCCGGCGTCGGAGATGTCGTCGGTCTTGCAGCGCAGCACTGACTGGCCGCTCACGTCGATCAGCCATAGGTCGCACACTGATTTGCGACGGGTGTAGTCACGACGGTCGGTTCGATTGGCCCGCCACGGACCGAGCCCCCACCGTTCAAACGCCGGCGGGTTGTTCAGGTGCGGAGCCTCAACCGGAATGGGAGTGGGTAATTGTCTCGTCGACATCGAAAAGCCTCCTTGCGGCCCGTCAATCGGCCAGAGGAACGACTCGCTCGCAATCGGCCCATGACAATCGGGCCGTCGCGGCGGTTTCTTCAAACTACGGATGCTCGAACTCGGCCGGCCCATCGGCGTCAAAGCCGAATGCGGTCAGCCATTCGTGTGCATCCTTCGAGCCCAATCCCCTCTGCTTCTCTTCAGGCTCCGTTGCGACCGGCTCGCTTCCCTGTCGCAGATCTCGAACGACGCCCTTTAGAAACGCCTCGCAACTCATGGTCTGCGAGCCGCGCTGCCGGGCCGATCGCTGCACTTCGCGGTCATTCGAGATGACCGTCACATGTCGCGCGCCGCTGTCGGCATTGAGCAGGCTCGCGATGCGTTCATCCGCAGACTCGACGCCGCCGGCGTAAATCTCCAACAGTCTATTATCGCCGAGTTGTCCGGCGAGCGGCGCGGGCGGGGGCGTCCCATCCCATACGACCGTGACTTTGTGTTGAAACGCCGCGCTCCAGTCACCCAACATTCGCATCAACGGCGACCTTCCCAGGTCAAAGCCCTGCGGAAGGCTGGATTGCGCGGCGTGAAACAGGTTAAAGCCGTCTATCAGAAAGGGCATCGCTCACTCGCGCGATCCATGAGCGGATTATACCTGCGTCCGAAAAGACTACAAGCAAAAACGGCTGCAACGTGCGATAACCATGCAACCATCGTGCCAGCGGCGGGGCAACCGCTCAAGCCGCACCCGCACCAGCAAGCTCATTGGCGGCCTTGGTAATATGTTTTACCTCACCCCCGACAATCGTTGCCACGGCTCGGCCCCGAAGCGTCCAACCGTCATAGGGGCAGTTACGACTCTTCGATTTGGACTCCGATAAGTCCACCACCCACTCGGCGTTGGGGTCGATCAACGTGACGTCGGCGTCATCGCCCACCGCCAGCCGGCCCTTGGGCAGCCCCAGAATTTTCGCCGGCCGATGGGTCATGCGATCGATCATCGCCGGCCAGTCCATCTTGCCCGACTCGATCAACGCCTTGGCAAACAGGCCCAGTGCCATCTCCAGCCCGATGATGCCGAACGGCGCCGATTGAAAGTCCAGCTCCTTCTCCTCGCGGCCGTGCGGGGCGTGGTCGGTCACCAGGCAGTCGATCGTGCCGTCGACTACGCCGGCGATGCAGGCGTCCACATCGGCGCGGGCGCGCAGCGGCGGGTTCATTTTGTAGTTTGTATTAAAAGTGGACACGCTTTCGTCGGTGAGCAGCAGGTGGTGCGGACAGACTTCGGTCGTGACACTGACGCCCGACTTTTTTCCATCGCGCACGAGTTGCACGGCCCCGGCCGTGGAGATGTGGGCCACGTGGTAACGGCCCTCGGTGTTCCGCGCGATGAGAATGTCGCGCTGCACCATCAGTTCCTCGGCCATTGCCGGAATGCCCGGCAGGCCCAGCCGCGTGGACGTCAATCCCTGGTGCATGCAACCGCCCGTGGCAAGACTGGCGTCTTCGCAATGCTGGATGATCGGCTTGCCGAACATGGCGGCGTACTGCATGGCCCGGTACATGACCGCCGGCGACTCGACGCCCACGCCGTCATCGCTGAAGGCCACCGCGCCGGCCCTGTCCATCTGACCCATCTCGGCCAGTTCCTTGCCGGCCCGGCCCTTGGTCACCGCGCCGATCGGATAGACGTTGCAGAGGTTGGCCCGCGCCGCCTGTCGCAGCACGAACTCGATGGCCGCCTCGTTGTCCAGCGTCGGCGAGGTGTTCGGCATGCAGCAGATCGACGTGAACCCGCCGGCCACGGCCGCGGCCGAGCCGGTCGCAATGGTCTCCTCGTCCTCGTTGCCCGGCTCGCGAAGATGCACGTGCATGTCGATCAGGCCGGGGCACACGATCAGCCCAGTCGCATCGATGACGGTGGGTTCGTCCTCCCTCTCCCTTGGGGAAGAGGGCCGGCGTGAGGGTGAAAGCTGCGCCGGCGGAATGCCCTTCGCGGCGGACTTCGATTGTCCCAGCGCGATCGAAGCGACCTTGCCATCAACGATCGTGATCTCGGCAATGCTATCAATGGCCCGGGCCGGGTCGATCAGGCGTCCGTTGCGGATGATGAGTTGTTTGGTCATGCAAATCCCCGTCCGGTTGGTATTGCGTCACTCAAACATAAAGGCAATGCGCCGGTGGGACAAATCGAGCGATGCAGCCCTTGAATACCTGCGGTGACTGCGTGACCATGCGCCCATGTCTCCGCCGAATCACCCCATCCTTTCGATCACTGGGCTGACGGTATCGTTTCGAAGCGAAGCGAGATGGCTGCGCGCGGTCGATGAGGTCTCTTTCGATCTTTATCCGGGCAGGACACTGGCGCTCGTGGGAGAGAGCGGATCGGGCAAGTCGGTCACGTCGATGGCGGTGATGGGGTTGCTGCCAGGGGCGAAGCAGTGCCGCGTGACAGGTAAGGCAGAGCTGGCGGGAGCGGTGGGTCGCGCCGCGGCTCAAGCACCGGTTGCGGGCATTTCTGGTTCTGATCGTCACATGTATGCCGACCCCCATGGAAGGGGGCCGCTACCGATCGACCTGCTGGCGTGCGGCGAGCACGATCTGCGTCGAATACGCGGGCGGCGGATCGCCATGATCTTTCAGGAGCCGATGACCAGCCTGAATCCGCTCATGACGGTCGGCCGGCAGATCGCCGAGGCCATTGAGACGCACACGGAATTGCGCGGACCCGACGCCTGGGCCCGGGCGGTGTCGCTGATGGAGCGCGTCGGCATCGTCGGTGCCGCGCGGCGCGCATCCGACTATCCGCATCGCCTGTCCGGTGGCATGCGCCAGCGGATCATGATCGCCATGGCCCTGGCCTGCGACCCGGACGTGCTGATCGCCGATGAGCCGACCACCGCGCTCGATGTGACCGTGCAGGCCCAGATTCTCGATCTGCTGCGGGCGCTGCAGCGGGAGCGGGGCATGGCCATGCTGCTCATCACGCACGACATTTCGCTCGTCGCCGAGGTCGCTGATGATATCGCGGTGATGTATGGCGGACGCATCGTCGAGACCGGCGGCGTGCGCGAGACGCTGGCGAGGCCGATGCATCCATACACGCAGGCGCTGGTCGCATGCGTGCCGAAGATGGGCGACCAATCCGATCGACTGCGCATCATCCCCGGGTCGGTGCCGCCGCTCGTGGCCAACCCGGTGGGTTGTCGATTTGAGCCGCGCTGCGAGCGTGGGGCCGGCGATGAGACCTGCCGCACCCAGACGCCGACGATGACGTCATACTCCGCGGCCCAGGCAGCCGCGTGTTGGAAGGTGAATTGCTGAATCCCGAATCAAACGCGCCGCTGCTCGACGTTCGAAACCTGACCGTGCACATGGGGCGCGGTCGGCGTCGCGTTCGGATTGTCGACAACGTGTCGCTGTCGGTCCCGAGGGGCCGAACCGTCGGGCTGGTCGGCGAGTCCGGCTCCGGAAAGACCACGCTGGCGCGTGCGGTTCTGCGGCTCATTGATGCCGAGGGCAGCGTCACGCTCGGCGGCGTGGAGCTGCTGCGACTTTCGGGCGGCGATCTCACGGCCATGCGCCGCCGCATGCAGGTCGTCTTTCAAGATCCAGTGGGAAGTCTGAATCCCCGGATGACCGTCGCGCAGATCCTCGCCGAGCCGATTCAGTTTCATCGCTTGCGGCAGGGCGACGCGGTGAACGCGCGCGTTCGCGAGTTGCTCGACTGCGTGGGGCTGCGGCCCGAGCATGCTGAGCGCTATCCGCACGAATTCTCCGGGGGTCAGCGGCAGCGCATCGGCATCTGCCGCGCGCTCGCAGTCGAGCCGGAGTTGCTCATCTGCGACGAACCGGTTTCGGCCCTCGATGTCTCGGTGCAAGCGCAGATACTGAATCTGCTGCAGGACCTACAGGCGCGGCTGGGCTTGGCCTACCTGTTCATATCGCACAACCTGGCTGTGGTGGAGCACTTTTGCGATGAAGTCGTGGTGATGTACCGAGGTCGGATCGTCGAGACCGCGCCGGCCGATCGGATCTTCCAGACCCCGGCCCACCCCTACACCCGGCTGCTGCTGGAATCGGTGCCGGGGCTGCCGTCACGGAAAAAGGTTCACAATGTCCAGGGGGGGCGGACCATCCCGGGGAAGGGCGAAGGCGGCGCGGCGGGCACCGGGTGTGCGTTTGCGCCGCGGTGTGAATGGGCGCAACCCGTTTGTACACAAGGAGTTCCAAGACTCACCTCCGTGCCCGGCCAATTGGATCACCAGGCGGCCTGCGTGCTGGTCGAGGCAGAGCCGACCGATATGGGCAAATGTCCCGTAGCGTGAAACGGCGGCCGCAAATCCGTTAATTTTCCGGTGGCGCTCCGGTTGTTCGGATGCCCGATTGATTATTTTGAGACCTTCCCGCACGCAACCCCGGGGCCTTCCCGATCATGCATTCATTCCTCCCGAGTCCGGCGAAACGGCGTCCGCGTGTTTTATACAAATTGGCATTTTTGGGCGGCTGGCTGGTCGGAGCCTCCGTTCAGGGTCAGTTGCTCGAGACAGTTCCAGCGGACATCGCCGCAGTGACCGTCATCCGATCACCCCGCGCGCTGCTTGAGAAGGCAAACGCCGCAATCAAGCGCGTGAAGCCGGATGCCCCGCCGATCACTTGGGCCGATGTGGAGCGCCGGCTCGGTCCGTCCGCCGCCGGCTTCTGCGACATCGATCAACCCCTGATCATTGTGCTCACCCGCGCCGAGGGCGAGGGCGGCTTACTCGTGGTGGGGTCGCGCGTCGATCCGCCGGACAATGCCGTCGGTGGTCCGGCGATCTACAGTTCGCCGCGTGGCGCGGCTGTGTCCTCCTCTCCCGATCGTTTCTACGCAAAGGCCGGAAAGATCACCTATGTCGCGCCGCGCCGCCGTCCGCTTCGCGGGTTTTCACGTCTCAAGCCCAGCACCTCCCTCGCTGCGGAGATGGACCCGGAGCAACGTGCCATCGCCCGCTCAAGCGATCTATTCGTCTATGTTCGAATGGAGGCATGGCAGGATCGAATTCGGCCCTATGTGCAGTTCGTCTCGGCGATGGCCAAGTTCAGCGTGACCGCGGAACCTTCCGAGAACCCCGCCGAACAGAAGATGCGAACCGAAGTGACCAATTGGTTCATTGATGGAGCGGTATCGGTGTTGGACCAGATGTCCTCTGTTTCGCTCGGCCTGGCCCTGGATGGCGAGTCCATTCGCCTTCGACATCATCACGCCTTCGTCGCGGGTGGAAGCGTGGCGAAATACGTGAGCGGGACGCGCGCCTCGGATGTGCCGCCCTGGGCGTGCCTGCCCGATCGACCCTTCATCGCGGCATTCTCCACGAATTGGTGGTCGCCGGATCAGTCATCCATCATGCTTGAAATGACGCGCAAGGTGTTCGATGCGGTCGGCGATGGCGCCGCGAATTCACCCACAGTCAAAAAGAAAGTGATCGACTCGACCGCCGCCTGTTACGGCAACATGCGCGGCATGAATATGATGATGACGCTGGACAACGCCGAAGAGCCGCACATGGAGATGTTCGGCTCGTATGCCTATGTCGATGCCGACGAGGGAATGCGGCAGATGCTGCTGATTCAGGCGAACGCGTCCGAGGCCATGTCTGCCATCACGCCGGGCGGTTTTGTCGGCAAAAACGTCGAGAAGACTCACGATGGCGTGACATTCAACGAGGTATCGCTTGATGCCTCGGGGGTCGGTGAAGCGTTGCGTGCTGAGATGGAGGCGGTCTACGGTCCCGATGCCCGCGTTCGCCAGGCGAAGGTGGGGCCCAAGCGCGTCGCGGCCTGTGTCAATCAATCGGTGGATGACTTCGTGAATCTGGTCAAGTCCGGCGAGACGGCGCAGCCGCTGCTTTCAAATACGCGTGTCAAGAAACTCATCGGCGGGATGCAGGAGGGGGCCCAGTCATGGCTGGTGCTCGATATTCAGCGGCTCATGAAACTGGCCGGGGCCGTCGTTTCGTCCCAGGCCGACAAGGCGCGCGCCGGAAAGCCCGGCGGCAAAGTCGGCATTCAAATCACCGGTGGCAAGCCGGGCGCGAAGAAGAAACTGCCCGCGGATGCACCCGCCACGCAATCCGGCCCGCTGCTCGGCTGGTCAGCTAAGGCCGGCGATCGATCTTTCACCGGCGAATTCCTCATCACACTCGATGATGCCGCCGCCGCCGCCCGCATGACCGAAGACATGATGGAACAATTCCGCGAAAAGTCTGAAGACGAATAGGCGCATTTCGGGCGTTTCCGCGAATTCCGACGACCTGTCGCGTTGATTCTCCGCATTTGTTTGCGACGCGAGGTTCGCGCTGGCATCGTTCCACGCTGTCGCGTATTCTCCCGCTCTCGTGGCGAACTTGATTCGTCCGGACCAGGAGAGAAAACATGAAGCGAACGACCCAACTACTTGCGTTGCTGATCATTGGTTGCTGTGCCGGTCTTCAGTGTCCGGGTGGCAACCCGATGAACCCCAACATTCCGGACTTCTCTGAGACGCGGGTTGCCTTGGACGTGGTGAAACTCACGGTCGCCACGACGACTGAGCGCGGCCCGGCTGTCGGCGAGGGCGTGATCGCCTTCAACGCCAACGGCAACGCTGTGCTGGCATGGGTCGTCGTCGGAGAGGACATTGCCCGCGAGGTGCCCGCCCCCACCGACATGGACAACGACGCCTCGGCCTTTCACTTCAGCGGCAAGAAATTGGTCATTCGCGACCGCCGCAGCGGGAGCCTTTACGTCTTCGACGCCGAGACCGAAAACGTGCAGGCAATGCCGGGCACGTCCATCAACATGGGCGGCTCGATCGGCCCCGATATCTGGGAAGTCGATCAGAACCTGGTCGCCACCGTCAACTCGACCGTCACCACGACCGACGGCGCCGGCCGGCGGATCAAGGTCGTCGATATTTCCGACATTGATAATTATGTCATTACGCCGTTCACAGTGAACCCGATCGGCGGCAGCCCCGACGCAATCGACATCGACGCCACGACGCGCCGCGTCATAGTCCGCGATGGCGATACCTTTTATTTATACGATCTCAACAACCCCACCAATTCACCGCAGACCTTCGGGCGCAGTGTGTTGCAGGGCGGCACCGGCAGCGCCGACATCCAGATTCAGGGCGACTACGTCGTTTTCTTTGATGATTCCGAGAACTTCACCGTGCTGAATTTGACGTCGGGCGTCTTCATGCAGCCCGCCCGCAATCCGGCACGGGCCGGTCGCGGCGTGTCGTTCGAAGACGGCCGCTTTGCGTTCTTCACCCGGCAGAACGACGACGACGGCAGCACCATCAGCGTGCTCAACCGATGCCTCGTCGGCGGGCCGACCGATCTGACCAATCTGGTGGACCCCGACGGCGCATTTGTCAATGGAACCGACGCCACCGACGGCCGCTTCGGCTACGGTGCGTTTGCTGATGTGTCGCCCGATGGCACATATGTATTCGTATCAGGTGAGACGATTGTCGATGTCAGCGTGCAGGAGCGGCTGTTCCTGAGCACCTCGGGCGGCGTATTCAAGGCCTGCGTCGAGACGGCCGACTTCGATGCCACAACTTTGAACGCGATTCGCGCGTCCGGCGCAGGATGCAGCAACAACTTGGTGGCGTGGAATTATCCGATCGATCCGGATGCGACGTTCTCAACGATTGGCGTTGCCTACGCGATCCTGCCGCCGTGATGGTGTGACCCACTCATCCGCGAGAATGAATATCACAACGGCCCGGTCCTTCGCATTGCGAGTGGCCGGGCTGTTAAGTTGCTGGGGCCGCGCCTTCAGGACGTTTGCTATTTCGGACTCGCGAGTGACTTGGCCTTCTCGGCGCCGCGGTCAAGTCCGTTCTTGATCCGTTGGGAGTTCGGACTCCCGTCTGGCATCCGATTCTTAACCGCATTGACGCCCTTGTCGATCACGCGATGTACGCCTTTGGCCGCTGTCCATTTTCCGGCCGTTTGCGGGCGCGGGATCACAACCCAAAGGACCGCCGCGATGATGACGAATGAAGACAATCGCAGGCACCAGAGCCGCCAGCCCCTGTGCCACCGGCCCAGCAGTGCCTCGGCGTCAGCCGGGTCCACCACCGTACTCTGAATCCCGCGCCAGACCACCTTGCGCAAGACCCATGTCATCGCCGCCTCGCCCAGAAAGACAACGGCGATGGTCATGATGAATGTCAGGAAGATCACCGAACCAATGGACATGGCCGATCTCGTGAAGCGAAGCACCCTCCCTTAAGATCGTACACCACGTGCCGGTGTTTCGCGGCACGTGCCTCCATTGTCCTCAGGATTCATGCCCATGTTCATCGCAACCCATCGACCCTCGCTGTTGGCCCGCCTCATCATTTCTGCGGCTGCCATTGGAATGTTCGCGGGCTCAGCGGTCGCCGATGACCCTGCCGCCATTCTCAAGTGGGTGCCGGCCGACGCATGGGGTTTCGCCGTGGTCAAATCGCTCGATCAGATCGACAAGAAGGCCGAGACGCTGCAGAAGGAGTTCGGCCTGGCCATTCCACCGATTCGCACCTCGGTCATGGCCATGCTCCCGATCGCCCCGGCCTTCGACGACACGCGCCCCATCTGCGTCATCGCGATGAATCTGCAGGAATTGGGCGAGAAGGCGGTCGGCTTTCTCGTTCCGGCGACCGATCCGGCGGGACTGGTGGCGAAGCTGCAACCCGGCGAGCCCAAGGAGGGCCTGACGCCGTGCAACGTGGCGGGGGAAATCATGTACGCCCGGGCGATGGAGCGGTATGTGCTCGTCAGCCCGAGTGAAGTGGCCTGCCGAAAAATCATCGCCAGCGACAAGCGTCTATCCGATGGATTCGCCCCGGCGCGGGCAGAGGTCCTCGCCCGATCCGATGTCTTCGTCAGCGTGTCGGTCGGGGCCGTCATGACCGCCTATCGCGATCAGATCGCGGGCTTTGCGGCGCTGGCGGCGGGGTCGATCCCCGGCGATCCGCGCTTGATCGAGAGGTGGGTGGCCTCGCTGAGCCAGGTCGAGACGCTGGATCTCGGCGTGACGTTGGATGAAAAGGGAATCTGGCTTGCATGGCAGGCCACGGCTGCGCCAAACACCGCGCTAGCGACTTCTTATACCGAGTCCAAGACCTCGTCTGATCTGCTGGTGAAATGGCTGCCGCGCGAGGACTACCTGTTCTGCGTCGGCGGGCACCGAAGCGGCGGGCCGCGCACCGCGAAGGCCGATGATGCCTTCGTGATCGGCCTGCTTCGCAACCTCGTCAGCGGCTCGGCCGACGCCGCCAAGGTGGGACCCGTGATCGACGACTGCATGACCATCGGTGCCGGCGTCGATCGCTATGCGTTTTCGGTGTCGATGATCCCCGGGCCGGAGCGTCCGACGCTGGCCGCGGCGATGGTGCTCGAAACGCAGGACGCGGCGCGCACCGTGGAGGGTTTGCGAAAGCTGTTTCGCACCGTGCTGGCGGTTTCGAACGATCCAGAGTTTGACGGCATCAAGAAGTCAATCGTGCATCGCCCCGACGCCGAGGTGATCGAGGGTCGCAAGATCGACACGATCACGGTCGATCCCAAACTGCTCGCCGGCGCGGGCGTCCGCATCGCCGAACTAAAAAAGGCCGAAGCGCTGCTCGGCCGCGACCTGACCGTGCGCTTCGGCCCGATCGCCGACAAGCAGGTGGCCATCGCCATCGGCGGAGGACAGGCGCGATTCGAGGCGATTCAAAGGGCGGCGACCGTCGGCTCACCCGACGGCATGAATTCAGATCCTGGTGTGCGCTCTGTGCTCGACAACGTAAGCAAGCCGCGCTCGTTCGAGTTCTTCATCGCCCTCGATCACCTCGTCGCGTCGATTCGAGCGCAGGCGCGGGCCATGGGCGATGACGATCCGATTCCCGTCGAGTTGCCGACGCTCAACGCGCCGGCGGCCTTCTGCGGTTCCGTGCAGGGGCACACCGCGCGGTGGGAGTTTTTCATGCCGCGGAAGTTGATGATCGCGCTAAAGCAGGTGGCCGATCAGGCCGCACGGGCCGCGCCGCGCGACTTCGATGAGGAAGATGACGACATGCCGCCGCGGTCTCGCGCCACGACCACCGTGCCGGCGGAGTCAACGCCATCGCCAACCTCGGCCCCCACGCGCGAATAGCGTCGCCAGAATGAAATGGGCGCCGCACGGATGATACGCACCCGCACGGCGCCCCAGAAGATGGACTGTTAGACATTGGACGAAATCATCCATTCGAAACGCCGCGCGCTTACAGCCCGACGATCTCGCGTGTGATGTAATGGATGTCGGCGCCATTAAGGAGCAAGTCTCCATTCGCGTCGCGAAGCGGATTGCCTGCACAATCGAGGGCAGGCGCCACGATGCCGAGCAGTTCGTTCAATATGACCGGGACATCCGCCGCGTTGACCACGCAGTCGTTGTTCGTATCGCGCTTGGGACGGCCGTCTTCATCGACGTCCTGGTAGGTCGGCGTGTTCGGGCAGGCGTCGTCGGCGTCGGCGACACCATCGCCGTCGGCATCCAGCACGGCGATGAAGCGAATGACCGGCGAATCGACGTTGGCCGGGGTCGCACCGGTATTCATCTTGGTCTCGAAGTTCGTACCGACATAGCCTGAGCCCGCGCCGAGATTTTCCGCGCCGGCTTGGGTTGGCGGATGGATCCAGTTGATGCCGCTGCCGCCGTTGCCGTTGAAGAACGCGAAGCCCTGTTCCCAGCCGGTCATGCCGACGAAGTACTGGGTGCCGCCGGTCAGTGAGATGGGGGCGTTGAACTGTCCGCCGACCCAGGGTCCTTCGACAGGCTCACCGCCATGCCATTGGAACGAGGCGATCGGCGTGCCGCCCACGGCCGGACGATCGGTCCAGAGCGTTGTGGTGAAGACAAAGTCATTGCTGATATTGGGGAACCCGTCGCGAAGTTGTGTTTGAATGCCGATGAGCTTGATGCTGTTCGCTGGCGTCCAGTACCAGCCGATCTGCGGCGGCGCCCAGTAGAAGGGGCCCGGAATGAGATTCTCGTTGAGATCCTGAGCGACGTAGCCGATCGGCTCCACCAGGAATCGAATGATGGGGCAATCGACGTTCGCAGGTTCTTCGCCGGTGTTCATCTGCGCTTCATAGTTCGCGCCCGTGTAACCCGAGCCCGCGCCCAATGTTTCAGCGCCGGGTTGCGTCGGCGGATTGATCCAGTTCACACCGCTGCCGCCGGCGCCTTCGAATTGGGCCAGTCCCTGCTCCCAGCCGGACATGCCGATGAAGTAACGCGTGCCGCAGTTCAATTCCACCGGCGCTGGAAAGGAGCCGCCCTGCCAGTTGCCGATTACGTTGGTGGCCCCGTTCCACGTAAACGAACTGAGCGGCGTACCGCCTATCGCGGGGCGATCGGTGTAGATCGTCGTTGTAAAGGTGTAGTTGTTGTTGAGGTTTTCAAATCCCGTTCGCAGCCGGGTTTGGACGCCGACGAGCTTCACGCCGGCCGGGGCCGTCCAATACCAGCCGATCTTTCCGCTCGCCTCACCCCAATAAAAGGGGCCGGGAGTCAGCGACTCGTTGAGCGATTGGGCGACAACGCCGTTTCCCTTCACGATCGGCACGCTCAGCGTAAAGGCCACCACAATGCAGGCGCCGAATAAATGCAATTTGGTTCCGTGGCGGATGCTCATGTTTCACCTCCGGCGATAGACAGGATTGCCCGCATCACGACTGGCCGGGTTCATGGACGGGCGATTCCTGAACCGCGACCCGCGAACCAATCCCGCGGGCATGAAGGTACGCGCCGTCCGATATGGCGAGGGGCCAGGAATTTTCTTGATAGATTTGGACCTGACGGGCGGCGCTTCAACCGGCGGTCATCTGCGTTGTCGTAACCGCTGGAACGGAGGGGGGTTGGAGCGCCTCGGCCTCGGCTGTCCAGCGACTTACTTCGTCCGGCTTTTGCAGCGCGCGGTAGAGTTCCGCAAGCCGCCTTGCAAACATCGCCTTTCGCGGTTTGGGCACGTCGCGGTCGTCTTTGATGGCCTGAAAAACGCCGAGAAGTACGCCCTCGGCCTCGACAAGCTTGGATTCCGCGCCGAGCACGCTGACCAGGCTCTCGGCGACGATCAGCGTATCGGGGTGCGTGGGTCCACGGGATTTCGTAAGAATATCCAGCGCTTCGCGCAAGGCCGACTCCGCCCCGACGCGGTCCTCGCGTGCGAACAGCACGCTGGCGAGATTGTGCAGGCTCGTGGCGATGTCCGGGTGTTCCGCGCCGAGCACCTTGCGTCGGACGTCGAGCGCGCCCCGGATTGCAGTCTCAGCGCCGGGCATATCGCCCTTTCCAGCAAGCGACTGCGACAGATTGTCTAGATTCGTGGCGAGGTTCGGATGCGTCGGTCCCAGCAGGCGGCGATTGACGTCGACGGCCTCCCGCAGCAGCGTCTCCGCCGCATCCCAATTCTTCTGCAGAAGGTGGACCAGCCCGAGATTGTTCACTGCCTCCGCCAGAATCGGGTTGTCCTTGTTCTCCGGAAGTCGTGCAAGCGCGACGGCCTCCTCCAGTTGCGTCTTCGATTCGTCCAGGCGGCGCTGGCTCGTCAAGCTGCACCCCAGATTGTTGACGCCGGCTGCCAGGAGGGCGCTATTGGCCTGTTGCGCGCGAAGAATCGCGATCGCTTCTCGAAAGTCGCGCTCGGAATCCTCATATCGATCCGCGGACAGTTGAAGCACCTCGCCGCGCTGGAGCAGCGCATTCGCATAGTCGAGGCTGTCCGGACCGGAAATCTGTCGATATGCGGCCACTGCGGCGTCGACCTGCCTGATGGCGACGTCGAACTCTGCCAGCTCCGCATAGGTGCGGCCGATGGTGAGCCGCACCGCCGCGGCAACGTCGGGCTGCTGGTCGAGGCTGCCGGCGTCAACCTTCGCAAGGGCGAGGTCCAGGGCCGCCCGGACGGAGATGTCGCGTTGGAGGCTGTTGCGTGGATCGGCCGAGGCCAGCACTTCCTGTAGGAATTGATTGACCGCCTCCGCTTTGCGGGCACTTGCCTGGGCGATCTTGCGTTGATCATCGGCCATGTCCCGCGAGCGTACTGCCGACACCAGGCCGATGATCGACAGGGTCAACCCGATCAGCACGGCTGCAGAAATGCTCGCGGAGGCAATCACTGCCACGCGATTGCGCATCGCGAATTTTCGCAGTCGGTATCCCAGGGTCGGCGGTCCCGCCAGCACCGGATCGTTCCTCAGGTAGCGCTCGATTTCCTGGGCGAGTGCGCTGGCCGTGTCGTAGCGACGCGATCGATCCTTTTCGAGACATTTCATCACGATCCAGTCGAGATCACCGCGCAGCGTCTTGATGATCGCCCGGGCATCTCCGGCACGGCGGCTGGCGATGGCCTCCAGGGTCAGTCCGTCGGCGCCTTGAACCGCGGGTTTCAAAGACGAACCAGCCGACGACAGACTGTTCAGCCGCGTGCTCGGCCGCGGCGGTTCGACTTCGCGGATGATCCGCTGAATCTCCGCGTGACTCTTGGAGAGCAGCGTGCGCGGGTCGAACGGCGGCGCCCCGGTCAGCAATTCGTACAGCAGCACACCCAGAGAATAGACATCGGTCCGCGTGTCGATGTCGCGCGGGCCCAGTTCGGCCTGTTCGGGGCTCATGTAGGCCGGTGTGCCGATCAGCATGCCCTGGTGGGTGTGAACCGTGTGCTCGGTGAGCCGCTGGTCGATCGCCTTGGCCACGCCGAAATCGATCACCTTGACCGACGCGCGGCCCATCGACGTTCCCGCGCCGCGAGACAAATCAAAGGATGCGCCCAGCGCGGCTTTCGATTCGGCGTTCTCGGTTACCAGCACATTGCTGGGCTTGATATCGCGGTGAATGATGCCCTTCTGGTGTGCATGTTGGATGGCATCGCAGACTTGAATGAAGAGGGCCAGTCGATCGCGCAGGCTGAGGGTGTGGGCATCGCAGTAGGCCATGATGGGCTTGCCCGGCACGTACTCCATAACGAAGTAGGGCCGGCCCTGCGCGGTTGCCCCGGCATCCAGGACCGCCGCGATGTTGGGGTGATTCATCAGGGCCAGGGCCTGTCGCTCGCTTTCAAACCGGGCCACGACCTCGCGGGAGTCCATTCCGGCTTTGATGACCTTGAGCGCGACAATGCGCTGAATGGGAGCGTCCTGCCGGGCCTTATAGACCGTGCCAAATCCGCCTTCGCCGATCACCTCCAATGCCATGTAGGGGCCGATCGGCATCGGCAGTTCGTCCGCCGGGGCGCTGAGTGGATCGGCCATGGCGGCAATTCGAGATTGGTTCAGAGTGGGGGTCTTCAAGAATGAGCCCGCCCGCGCTTCGGCCGACAGCAGTTCGCTGACCGCGTCGCGAAGCGCATTGTCGCTTCCGCACAAGCGATCCATCGCCGCGGCGCGCGACGCATCAGGTAGCTCGCAGAGTTCCTCGAAGATTGATTTGACGCGATCCCAGTCCGGCATTGAATGCTCCGCCGGTTAGCACAATCAGAGCCCATCACGCGAGTGATCGGCCTTTCGACACGCTGCATCCGGGTGTTGAGAGACCCATGCCCCGGCCTTGCGTCTAGGCATTTGTAAAAACGCTTATCCCGCGCCGAGTTCCTTGAAGAGCCACGCCCGCGCGAATGACCATTCTCGTTTGACCGTGCGATCAGACAGCTCCAGGGCCGCGGCGGTCTCTTCGACGCTCAGGCCGGCATAGAACCGCAGTTCAACGATCTTCGCGGCCCGTGCGTCGCGCTCGGCCAGCCGGTTCAGCGCCGCATCGAGCGCGAGCACATCATCGGCGTCGTCGGTGATGGCCAGGTCGATTGCATCCAATGGTTGGCGGTTGAGCCCGCCGCCGCGCTTCACGCGTCCGCGTCGCCGGGCGTGATCGATGAGTATCCGCCGCATCGCCTGCGCTGCGGCGCAATAGAAACCGGCCCGGCTGGACCAGCTCATCGCCTCATCGCCGACCAATCGCAGGTAGGCCTCGTGGACAAGTGCCGTGGCCTGAAGAGTATGTCCCACATTCTCCTGCCGCATGCGCTCCCGCGCGATGGCCCGCAGCCGGTCATAGACGAGCGGCAGCAGTTCGGACGCAGCCGCGCCATCCCCCTTGCCGGCGGCCCGCATGAGCAGGGTCAGCTGGCCGGCGGAATCAGCGGAGGCCGGAATGGACTCGGACGAAGACATCGAGGGTTTATCATACCCGATGCCGATTGAAATAGACGACCGCAAGTCTGGAAATTCAGAGCATCCGGGCGATTTGGCCCATTACGCCAAATTCATTGTCATCAGGAACTCGGCGTTGCTCTTGACCTTCTTGAGTCGCTGGGTCATCAGGCTCATGGCCTCGACCGGGTTCATGTCGACCAGCACGCGGCGCAGCTTGTAGATCAGCTCCAGCTCGCGCGGGTCGAGCAGCAGCTCTTCCTTGCGCGTGCCTGATGCGGCGATGTCGATGGCCGGCCAGATGCGCTTTTCAACCAGACGGCGGTCGAGATGTAATTCGCTGTTGCCGGTGCCCTTGAACTCTTCGAAGATGACTTCGTCCATCTTGCTGCCGGTGTCAATCAGCGCGGTGCCGATGATGGTCAGGCTGCCGCCTTCTTCGATCGCGCGGGCCGCGCCGAAGAATCGCTTGGGCTTTTGCAAGGCGTTGGCGTCGACACCACCGGTGAGAATCTTGCCGGAGTGTGGCACTTCCGTGTTGTAGGCGCGGGCGAGTCGCGTGATGGAGTCGAGCAGGATGACCACGTCGCGTCCGTACTCGACCAGGCGCTTGGCCTTTTCGATCACCATCTCGGCGACCTGCACGTGCCGGCTCGCCGGCTCGTCAAACGTGCTGCTGACCACCTCGGCCTTGGTGTGCCGCTGCATTTCGGTCACTTCCTCGGGCCGCTCGTCGATCAGCAGGATGATGACGTAACACTCGGGATGATTCGTGGTGATGGCGTTGGCCATCTTCTGCAGCAGCACGGTCTTGCCGGTGCGCGGCGGAGCGACGATCAGCATGCGCTGGCCCATGCCGATCGGCGTGCACAGGTCGATGACGCGCATGTTCACTTCATCAGGCGTGGTCTCGAGGATGAGCCGCCGAATCGGGTGATGCGGCGTAAGGTCTTCGAAGACCGCCTTCTCGGTCACCTTGTCCGGATCTTCAAAGCAGATGGCTTCTACGCGCAGCAATGCGAAATACTTCTCGCTCTCCTTGGGCGGACGAATCTGTCCGGCGATGATGTGACCGCTGCGCAGTCCGAACCGGCGGATTTGAGACGGACTGATGTAAATGTCATCGGGGCAGGGGATGTAGTTGTACTCGGGGCTGCGCAGGAAGCCGAAGCCATCCGGCAGAATTTCCAGCACGCCCTCGCCGTACATCAATCCATTCTTGTTAATGCGTTCCTTGAGAATCTTGAAGATCAACTCCTGCTTCTTGAGGGCGGCGTATTCGACGATGCCCTCAATCCGTGCGACCTCGTGCAGCTCCTGCACGCTCATGCGCTGCAGATCGGTGATGTGCAGATCGCCGCGCTTCACTTTCTCGTACTTCTCGTGCGTCTCGCGATCGTTGACCGGTCGCGGTGCGCCCTCGCCGGGCGGCATCGTTGCGGTCGCAGCCGGGGCGTCATCCGATGCGGTGGCCGGCGCGGGTGCCGGCGTGGGAGCCGGCGGAGCGGCCGGTTCGGCCAGATCCTGTGCGAAATCGTCATCGTCCTGCATCACCGGCGCTTGCACCTGCGGCTTGGCGATGGGGCTGGGCCGCGGGCGATGGCCGTGCGGCTTCATGATCTTCTTGTTGTTGTTACCGCGATGTCGCGCGGGGCCTGGGGTCTTACCCATGGATGAGTCTCCGATGATGAACGTCTGCGAGCGTACGTTTCGTGGTGATCGAGTCTGTCGGGGAATCCCGACACATTGTGTTACACGGGGTTGGGTTATTTGAGTGCGATACGAGAGGAACAGTCGGGTGAGGATCAAACCCCCGCGTGTCGCGCGAAAAAAGTCAGTTTAGAAGGATCCGTCCTTCGCCAAAATCAGTTCGTAAAGGCCTTTCACTTCCTGCCGGAGGGCTGGCAGGTCGGAATTGTTGTTGCAGATATGATCTGCTTTCGAACGCTTCTTGTCCAGTGGAATTTGGGAATTTTCGCGCCGGGCCAGTTCCTCTGCCTCCCAGTGCCGGGTTTTTTCGGACCTTTCGGCCCGAACCGCCTGGTCGCTCTCCACGAAGATAACCGAATCACACATCCCGTCCAACCCCACTTCATAAAGCAGCGGGGCGTCCATCACGATCATTTTCACGGTCGGATCGTCGGCAAGCCGTTCGATCATTTCATCACGTTTGGCCGCGATCCGTGGGTGAATGAGGCCCTCCAGCCGGGTGCGCTGAGTGGGATCGTCAAAGACGATGGCACCGATGCGCTTGCGATCCGGCTTGCCATCCGATGCGAGGATGGACGGTCCCCACCAGTTCACCAGTGTATCGCGGACCTCTTCTGTCTCAAGCTCCGCATGAGCCATGGCGTCGGCGTCGATGACGACGGCTCCGAATTCACCCAGCAGTTTCGCCACGGAACTCTTGCCGGATCCGATGCCGCCGGCAATGCCTACCATGACCGGCCGGCGCTTCGCTTGCCTGCGCGGCGGGGGGTCCGGCTGGGATCGGGGCTGTGCGGAGACCATGCGGCACACGGGAAGCATTCGACGTTTGTAGGAATAGCCAACTGATTACACAGGGGAAAAGCCTAAGGGCGATCGGGAAGGCGACCGTCGGCGCTGGGCGCGATGGGCTTCACCTTGCGACCTCGGCATATTCTAGCATCACCAAAGCGTCCCGTCATTGAGACCATTGGAATTTCTGACGGCTCATTCGCCGCCCTGGCTTGCGGCCCGGGTGTCCAGGATCAGCGTGACAGGTCCATCGTTGACGGATTCCACGCCCATCGTCTCGCGAAATCGACCCGTCTCGACGACCAACCCATGCCCTCGAAGGTGTTCGCACACCAGGCCGTAAAGCGATTGAGCCAAAGTGGGGTCGGCCGCGCCGGTGAAGGCCGGCCGCCGGCCCTTGCGCGTGTCGGCCAGCAGCGTGAAATTGCTCACGGCCAGAATTGCGCCGCCGGCCTGGGCCACGTCGAGGTTCATTTTGCCGTCGTCATCTGAAAAGATGCGGAGGTATCGCAGTTTGTCTGCCATGAGCCGGGCATCGTCCGTTGTGTCGCCGACGGCCACGCCGATCAGAGAAAGCAGACCGCGGTCGATGCTGCCAACGATCTGACCCTCGACGGTCACCGATGCACTCGCCACCCGCGTCACCACGGCCCGCATGCTGCCCCTCCCGGTCGCGCGTGTCTTGCGACATTCGGCGACGGCCGGTCATTGTGTGTTGCGGGAGAGCCCCCGACAAGTCGATTCGTTTGGATCGTCAGACGCAGGGCGGCCCCGGACATTTGGGCCGATCGATCCAGTTCAACTTACGGCCGATTGCGCATGAAGGCCGGGTGTCTCATTGGCATTTCCAAGTCAGATTGGCCTGCGAGCCAGACGGCTGTCTGGGCGTGCCATCTGAGGTATGATGTTCGCGAGCGTCGGCAGCCCTCGCGCGATTGAATCCCGCGGCGCACGTACGACGCTTGGCGGGCGAAGGACGATGCCGACCCGCCGAATTAGTCATTAGTCAAGGAGCCTTGTGCATGATCAGCCGAATCACCGATTCGCCAATCTTCCGCCGCTGTGTCTCCATCCAGGTGATGTTGGCCGCGCTGATAACGGTGGCGAGTATTTCGCCGGCGGCTGCCGAGGACCTCTTCTGGATCGAATCGATCAATTCGTGCGCTCAGAATCTCATTCGACGAACCACTGTCGGATCCGGCGTGATCAACGACATCAAATCGTCGACAACGAGTTTCCAGAGCATGGAGATCGACACGACGGCGGGACACCTGTACTGGACGCAAGCTTCCAACGGCCCCGATCTGCTGCTGCGATCGAATTTGGATGGGGTGAAGTGCAAATCGCATCGATCGCCGAGCCGTTGGATATGGCGGGGTTCACCGTCGATAGGCCATCCGGCAAGGTGTATTGGATGGAAGTTAACGGGTGTTCGCCGTGTGGCGGGATGATTTGTCAGGGCTGTCCGCGCATCCGCCGGGCCAATCTGGATGGAAACGGCGTGGAGACGCTGTTTACTTTTCCCAACGGAACGACCGCAAACCACTCGGACATTGCCGTCGACTCGGCGGCGGGCAAGATGTATTGGAGCGACCGGCAATTCGCGCCGCACCTTCAGCGCTCCAATCTTGACGGTTCCAATGTACAGACGCTGACCACACTTGTCGCGCCCTTTACAGGCGTAGCCGAAATTGTCCTGGACGTGGCCGGGGGCAGAATTTACTGGATCGAAACGGCCGGCGGCGTTCCCGGTCAGTCTCGAATCGTGCGTGCCAATCTCGATGGCACCAATCTCCAGCAGTTGGTCCTTTACCCGGTCCAGGAGGCGCGGCCTCGCGGCCTGGCGCTGGATATACCCTGCGGCAAGCTCTATTGGACGCTGAGCGGGTTTTGCCCCGGCGAGCCGAACGGTCGAATCATCCGGGCCAATCTCGATGGCACGCAGGTGGAGGATCGCACGACTGGCCGACTCATCATGCTCAATGTGGGTGTGACGGGAGGTTCGTCCTGCCCGACAAGCAATTCACCGCCATGCGGCACATGCGGCGCAGGCGCCGGGCTGATGACGTCGTTGGCGTTGCTGGGTATGACCGCGATGCGCCGCGTTCGCCGGCGAACGCGCCATTGATATTGATTGAGAACATGGGGCTCCCGTCGCGACGTGCAAGCGAATGCGAAAGTTCCTTTGCTTTGGGTGGTTGAGTAATCCTGCCTGTCCACGAGCCGATTCGGCCATCAAGGCCCGAGGAGGGCCTGGGTCATCGGCTGCACGTCGCGGCCATTTGCGGCGCCGTCACTGTTCAGATCGGCGCGCCCGATCTGCCCGGCGTCGCCATTGGTCCCGATCAACACGCCGATGAATGCAATGACGTCCTGCTGGTCAAGATCGCCATCATTGTCAATATCGCCGAAGAGCGAACTTGTGCCAGGTGAAATGCTGAACGAGACCCCGCCGCCGGCACTGGTTGTTTGGAATCGATCGTCGCGCGCGATGACCCTGACTCGAACATCTGAAATTCCGTTGCTTGACGGCAGCCTCCAATTGAAGCCAGTCGACGTGGGGGCAAGGCCGCGCGCGATCGACCACCACATCTTTCCACCATCGTAAGAGGCCTGCAGGTCGAAATCGCGCAGGCCCGCATTGTCGCCGGCCGACCAGATGATCGGTATGACGCCGCCGCCCGCAAAAGACTGACCGGCGGTGGGGGAAATCAAAGCGACGCTAGGAGGTGTGTCGTCCGCGATTCGCGAATCGGGCCGGACTGAGAAGTAGTTGGAGAAGTAGTACGCTTCGCGGCCGCCGGCGCCGAAAGTAAATTGAATCATGATCCGTGCAAGATCCGTGCTGACATAGGGGGTCCGCTTACTGATGGGGCTGGCGCCGTTTCCGCCGCCGGCGGGAATTCGAGCAAGCGTCGACTCGCTTCCGATCTCAACAAAGATCGCGGCAGAAGCACCGGGCGCCCAGCTCACCGGGAAAAAGTCGCCCGGGCGCAGATCTCCGCTCGGTGTCGGCACCTGAATGTCCGGCACGGTCCAATCATCCTGGTATGGCACCCAGAATTGAACAACATCCCATGACTCATTACCCACGTCATCGACGGCCACCACGCGCAGCCCGGCGGGCGAATTCAGGTTCGACGGTAGAACGGTCGCTACGTCGTATTCCCAGGTGCGATCATTGGGACCCAGTGTTGCAATCGTTGTAAATGCGAGCCCGGCCACTGCGGACGAGTACTCGATTCGTTGCGAGACGATCGGTCCATCATCCGTAGCCGACCATCGAATGATGACTCTGTCCCCTGCATGGGCGATGCCCGGTCCGGGTTCGAGTTCAACGATCGGCGCGGAGTTGGCGTAGCCGGGCGAGTCCTGAAGAAACGGCGCGATCTCGGTGATGAGAATATTCGCGCTATCGCCCACACCACCCGGATTGAGCGGATGAGTCGGTCCGGTTACATCGCCCCACCAGGTGTTTCGTGCCTCGGATGGATTGCCGGGGAATGGATCATTGACCGTGACCGCCAGGCCATTGCCCGAGAAGGAGTTGGGCATGAGCCATCCACTCGCATCGAATGATCCTGCGTTGAATGTCGAGCCGGTCTGCAAGCCAATTGCGTTGTTTTCAAAACGGCAATTGCGGGCGATCCACCTGCCAAATGTGTTGGCGGTGCCGGCGACTTCGTTGTCGGCCAGGACGCAGTCAATCGCCGTCAGCTCTGATTCGTTAGATCCAAATGCGTATCGTGCCCCCCGAACGGACACGTTTTGAATCCGCTGCTCGGGCACCTGCAGAAACTCAATTCCATTCCAGGGTTGTGCAGGATTAACAGCTTCGAGGGAAATCGGATTGCTCGGGGTGCCGGTCATTTGAACGTGGTAGTTGAAGATTGCACCACCGAGTTCTTCAAATCGAATCGTGACACCCGGCAGGATTTTCAGAATGCCGGCCGACTCGACGGTTCGATCGACGAGGTAAGGGAGTCCGAGGTTGGGCCAGGTGAGTTGATAGCCTGAGTCCAGCGCGCGGGCGTAGATCTGGTTCGAAGTGTTTCCAGTCAAGGGAAGCACACTGTCCGGAGTCAGCCCGGCGGCCAGCACGGTGAATTCAACGGGCCACAGGTTTTGCTGAATAACGGTGTTGTGGCCGATATGGAAATCGGCGCCCGACAGTTTCAGTCCGGCGGACGCCTGGTTGTGAATCGCTGTGACGTGATCGATGAACATGGGCTGTGCGCCCTCGTCTTTCTCAATCTCAAGCGGAACGCCGTCCACCGTGACGTTGTTAAGGAAGACATATCCTGCCACGCGGGCTTGTCCGCCTGTAAACGTCGAGTCCGCCAGATACACATTGCTCACGGCGGACAAGACGCCGCCCGCAAAATTGCACCGTTCGATACGAAAGGTGAGGGCCTGTGGAGTGGGTGCATCCGGGTTCTGGGCCTGCAGCGGGTCGGCGGCAATGGCCCCAGACGCCGGAATCGTGCAGTCCGACGCGAGAATCGTGCCGCCATACTTGGCTTGAATTCGCGCCTGTATGTTGGCGTGCTGCAAGTCCAGGAGTCCTCCGCGCACTTCGTACGGGGGATTAATTACTGAGAAATTCTCCCCGGCAAGCGTGATCGGTGCCTGGGGCGTGGCATGGCCGATTAGATTGCCGGCGATCACGAGTTTCGGACCGCCCGGTTGCACCTCAACGATTACACCGGGCTCGACGATGACGGAACCACCCACGGGAATCGTCAGATTTTGACAGACTACATATGGACTCTCTGCGAGCGTCCACGTCACGGTCTCTCCCGGTTGGGGCAGGGGAATTCCACAGGGGGTCGATGCGCCCTGTTGAATGGTCAGCGTGTCTATTTTCATCGCCACGCCGCCACTCAGATTGCTGACCAGTGCGTCCCACTGGCGCAGTGCGATGCGCCCGGGTCCCGGAATCGTAATGACGATCTGTGTCCAGACGGTGTTGGTGGCAAATTCTCCCAGCAGCACTGAGAAGTCTCCCACCGATGTCGGTCCGCTTCCGGTGCTTGTTCCGCCACCAGGTGAAAATCGGATCTGGAGCTTCTGGTCGCCGAACTCCGGTGGATTTCCAAACAGAAAGAACGAAAGCGTGTCGCCGGCCTCAAGGTTGGGAATCGCCGGCAGAACGGCCCAGTTACTCAGCGAATGTCCACCAGTAAACGGCACGGTGATCGCGCTTGCAGTGTAGAGGCACCCGAACCCCGCTTGCGCCGACTGGCCAAAGACCGCGCCATCAAACCAGCCGGCGGATTCGGTGGGACTGCTTGATTGGTTTCTGAAGACCCAGCCCTGACTGACCAAATTCGCGGGACCATTGGCGGTAGGCGAGCCGTTGTTGTCGAAATTCTCGACGAAGTTTGCATTCCCTCGGGCAGCCGACGCGGTCATGGCCAAGGTGAGAGCGACAAGCAGCGCGGCGATTTGTTTCGTGTTCATTCTGTTTGTCATCCTGTGTGTTCCGCGAAGAAAGAGAATCTCCAAACATCCCGGCATCTGCGAACACGCGAAAGCCACGGACCCGCGAACATGAATTCGGGAAAACCGGGTCGTGGATAGGCGGAATCGCCTGGGCCCAACTCGAGACTACGCAACGTCATGCGCCAAACCGCGGCTTGGGCTGTCAGGATTTCGTGCGAAATAGCACGGTGAATTGAGAATCTGACACGCGAAATCAGAGTGCCGGGTCGGGAAATGAACCAACGTGTGCCCGTCGATCGAACGCTCTGCCAGCGAATAGGAACACGATTAGAGCCCGTAACCGCGATACAGCATCACCAGTGAGGTGATCCATATGACCCCGCCAAGAAAGAGAAACGCCCTGCGGCCTTCGCGCGTCCCTGCGAGAAAAAAGACACTACCAAGAATGGCGAGCGTGAGTGGTCGTACCCACGGAGCCGGGAAGCGATGGGTCTCGATGAGCGTCAGCAACGCGCCCGCCGGTAGAAGCAGCAGCGCCAGAAACCAGAGCGGATGGGCAAATGCCCGCCAGCGCGTACCCGGCGCAGCCTCCGCCGCCGCGAGGATCGGCAGGCAGCTCAGTGACAGCGCGATCGCGTCGTACTGCATGAGCCAGTTGCGCGCGGGCGAATCGGTCGCGCGGACGAGCACGATTGCGAATGCCGCGAGAAGGGCAGCGACGCAGAGTCCCGCCATCATCGGTGATGCGGCGCGGCGAGCCTGCATGGCCGACACCCACGCCAGCAGCACGGCGGCCAGCACGCTAGAGATCACCCGGCTCGGGCTTGCATCGCCTTTCTCCGACGGCACCCATTCCGGCCAGAAAGCCAATTGAAATGCCGCCAGCACGCCCATGGCGGCGACGACGAATCCCGTCTTGCGGGCCAGCGGGATCATGCGACCGGTCGTCGTCCACGGTGTGCCGTTCAGCAACTGCTGATCCCAGAATCGCGAGAGCCAGAACCAGTACGCCGCCATGATCGCCAATGCGAAGACGACCGCGTTGAAGATGACGGGCATCCGATCGGCGTATTCCGGCGCGTTGGCTCGCGCGGAGATCAGGCCGGCTGCCGCGACCGCGAGTCGAGCGATTCCCGCCGTAACCAGCGCCATGCCCAATTCCGATAGAGTCGGGCTCCACTCGCGATACGAGGAGAACAGCAACGCCCAAGCGGCCGCGCAGAGGGTGGCCACGCCAATGAGCCCGGTGCGCGTAACCGAGTGATCGGGACGGACGAGTTGATACACGCCTAGCGTGAGCAGAACACCCGCGGCGACGCAGATCGGAAAATGCAACCAGGCCGGTCGGGGATACCGCGCCAGGTAAGCATCGAGATCATCCGGCCATGCGCCTGCACGGCGTCGGCGATAACTCAAATCGCGCAGGACCGTGACGGCGACGATCGTCGCGGCGAGAATGATCTCAACTTGAAGCGACCAGATTCCCAACGGCTTTCCCATCCGTGGACACGGCGTGGCTGTCAGCGGCATGCCGCAGCCATCGTTCCATCGATCCGCATGATAATCCGCGGATGTCGGCCCGTAGAGTCGGCCGCGACAGGGGCCGGGCCGTTGGCAACAACCATTATCCGAATGAACGCCGCAGCGTCACCACCACGCGATCACGGCTCGTTGGCAATGACGACGTTGTCGTATTCGAGAAGGGTGCCTTTGGCTCGCTCCACGTCGACGATGCCCTGGTTGTATGCGATGACCGCGGCCAGCAGGGCGCGGCGACCCTCGGCGAGGCTGACCTGAGCGTTGAAGACCGCATCGAGTTCCGCCGGGCTCTTTCGCTCCTGCCGCTCCTGCAGCGCGCGAAGTCGATCAATGCCGGAGACAACGGCGTCGCTGCTGGGGCTGAGCTGCTCGTAGGAGGTGTTCAAATTGCGGAGGGCCACGCGGCAGTCGATGATGACGTCGTCAATCGCCTTTTTGTACGTTGTGACTGCGCGAGATTGCGTCAATGCCGCCACGCGAATCCCCGCGCGTTCGCCGCGCTCGGCGAAGTTCCAGGCGAATTCGATTCCGACGTACTGGTCGGTGAAGTTTCCGCTGGTCATCTGATCAAACGCGTTGTCCGAGTTGTTTCCGAGGCCATTCAGCGTCATGCGATAGACCACGTCCAACTGCGGGAGCGCCTGGTTCTTGGCGATGCCCAGCTGGAGCCGCGCCACATCGACGCCGTGCCGGGCTTGAATGATCTCGGGTCGCGAGCGGAGCGCTGTTGCGACCTCCTCGACGCGATCTCGCACCAGTTCCACGGTGGTGGGGATGTCGATGGGGATCAGTTCCAGATCCTTGGCCATCGCCAATTCCTTGTCGTTCATCAGATTCTGCAATAGGTCCTCCGCGTTGCGGACGGTGTTCTTCAATTGAATGTAGATGAACTGGCGGTTTGACACGGTCGCACGGCTGGCCGACACGAGCGTGAGGTACGAATCGAACTCGCGGCGCGCTTCGACCTGTCGAAGGGTCAATTGGGCCTGGGCCAGCAACTCGGCGCCGATGGTGACTTCGCGGCGCGCCCGCGCCAGATCCCAGTAGGCCCGCTCGGTGTTGTTGAGGACTTCGATCACCCGGGCACGGAAGGCCTGCTCGTTGATCTTGCGCTCGGTCTTTCGAATATTGATCTGGGCACGGTTGAAGTCCATGCCGAAGTTTCGCAGCACCGGTTGGCGAAGCTCGGCCACGAATGCCTGCTGCCAGATGGGGTTGACCGTCTGGAACTGGAAGCCGGGGTTATCGACCCGAACCATGGTCTGCGCGAACGAGACCTGAGCGCCGCTGGCGAGCAGTTGTCGAATGCCGCCGTTGACGGTGGTCGTATCCGTCTTGGTCGCCGAGAGTTGGTTGATTGCCGGTCGATCCGTGTTGTTGCGATTAACTTGGGCAAAGAAGGCGGTGTCGAAGACCGACTCGGCCTGCACCGCCTGTGCCGTGCTGATGGCCGGGGCGAAACTGTCGATGCGGATCAGGAAGTTGCTGGCGATCGCGCGTTGCAGTGCTTCGTGAAGCGTGAGGCGATACTGCGCCGGCCGCTCGATCTCGCGTACGTAAGCCTTGGCGTCGTCATAGATGCGCTGGTACTCGCGTTTGACCGTGTCGCTGTGGCGCGTGTTCGCCTGCCGCTGATCGAAGACCGCGGCGGCATTCGAAGGATCGGGGACATTCAGCCAGATGACGTCATCAAGGTTCGGGGCATCCACGACCGGCTTGCTGGATGCATTGACTGGCTCGCTGCTGCCCGCGCGCACCGGGCCGTTGGGGGCGGTCGGACCGGGCTGCGTGTTCATCCGCTGCTCGTAGTCCCTGACTTTCACGTCGATGGGCGTCAGGGGTTGTGGTGGTTCGGCGGCGATGGTCGCCGCCAGGCACAACACGCACACCGCGATCGGGGTCAATCGCCGGGTCAACAAATGGGCAAGTGTCTGCATGAATCCGCTCGATTCGCGCCGCGACAAGATGGCGATCCTCCCGCACACGTCCGAACGACAGCGCCGCTGTTCATTCGAGCGAGGGGATCGTGCCGCCCGCGCAGGGGTTTCCAAATGGCCGACGCAACGCGCGCGCGCTGACGCCATGTGCGGCCTGCATCAGTAATTACGGCTAATTCAGGGGGCGGTCTGAACGGTTATCGGCTGCGATAAAATCGGTTTGAGAAGATTGTCTCGGCGGCCAGCAGCAGAATCAGCAGCAGGATCAGATAACCGTCCCATTCGCGATCGCCCGCGATGGCGAGCGTGGGCGATTCGAGCGAGCCCGGGTCCGATAGCACCACCGCCGCGCCGGGCGCAAAAGCTGCGCGAATGGCGTCAGGCGCGATTCGATCGGTCGGCGTTTCACCCTCGCCCAGGTTGACCGCAGCGGCTGCCAGGTTCGATTTTGAATTGGGATCGACGAGACGCAGCAGGCCGGCGGAATCTGCGCGGACGGTGATCTTGCCGGTCGGCCCCAGTCGGCGCTTGTCCGCCAGCAACGGCTGTGCCTTTCCTCGCTCGTATTGAATTGGGACCGGCGTGTCTTTTGCACCGCCGCAATCCAATTCGCCGCTCTCGCCGCAGCGAAGGTGGGCAACCCGTCGCGATGCACCGCCGACAACGCCGACCATGCTATGAAACATGACCATGGCCGTGGCTGCCCGGACGCCCATGTCGCCCCATTGCGGATCGAGCCGAAATGCAAACTGGACGATTGCGCCCGCGCCGACGTCTCGCGCAAGAATGGCCGGTGCGCCGTCGGTGAATTCCGCGAGTGTGACGGCCCCGGCAGGTGCGGCCATTTGGGCATGGCGGATGATCTTGCGACTGCCGAGTGGGTCAACGTCCTCGCGGCGGGTGAAAGCAAGGTCAAATGGCAGGCCGCTGGCGTCACGGGACGGGGCGGTCGTCGCGCCGCTCACCCTTGGCCCGGTCGTCCATCGCATCGAAGTGGGGCGATCGTTGGTGACGACTCCGGTCCATCTTGCCGGGAGCAAGTCTGAACGGGATGCGCCGCCGGTGCTTATTGCGGCGGGGAGCGCCAGCAGTCGTCCGCCGCCGCGCAGGAATCGGTCATAGGCCTTCCGCTGGTCGGCATTCAATGGTGGTTCGCCGATCCAGATGACCGACCCGGTGTTGGCGGGCGGAATCAGATCCGTGTTTCGACGGGCCGCCAGACGCACGTCGACCGCGAACGGCCGCCGGTCTTCCGGCAGGGTCGGCGGGCTGAGCAGGGCGGCGACGCGCTGGGCCTCATCGGCGTCGGCCGCATCGCTCCCTGCGGCGATAACCAGCACACCGGGCGGCGTCCGCGCTTCGAGCGCGAAAAAGAGACTGTCGTCATTCGAGTTGGCGTCCGGCGAGGCGATGCGCAATTCGCAGGCATGAACGCCGCTCGCCAGGCGCGGCAGTGTGATGGAGACTTCCTTCGGCGAACCCGGTTGAACGGAGATCGAGTCGCTGCGGGCCACGACCGAGCCGTCCACGTAAGCATCGACGTGCGTCTGAATGGATCGCTCGCCGGGCTGAAGGCTGCACGCGACGCGAATCGGCGTGCGCGGCGGGACGACCGGTCCAGGCGAACGCAGCCCGACGAGCCGCGCGTTGTCGCGGCCGGTATCGCCCACGTCCAAAATAAAGACCGCAGTATCCTGTAGCCTGTTCCAGCGCCCGGCCGAAGCGTCGGCCCATGCGGCGGCGGTGTTGTCGGTCACCACGTACAACTCGCGCCGCGCGGATTGGGCCGATGCCACAAGGGTCCCTGCTCGATCCACCGCGGCGGCGAGCGAACGATCGTGCACGCCGTCGCCCATCAGTTGTAATGTGCGGAGCACGTCGGCGGGCCCCTCGACCAGCCGCGCCGGTCCGGCATCGAAGCCGGTCGTCATCATGGCGAAACTCGACCCGGCGGGAAATCGCGTGGTGTCATCCAGGAGTTTCTTGGCCCACGCGCGTCCGCGTTCGAGCCGGGACTGTCCAGCATAGCGCTGGCTCATACTCGCCGAGTCGTCGATGACAAACGCGGCAACGGTGGGGCCGCGTGACCGCGCCGCCATCCATGAGCCGCGCGATACCGGACGAGCCAGAGCTGCGACCAGCAACGCAATGGCGAGCATGCGGAGCAGCAGGAGCAGCCAGTTTCGCACGCGGTGCGAGCGCACGCTGGCCGTCTTGGTGGCCATGAGCAGTTGCATCGCTGGAAAAGACTGCCGTCGCGGACGGACGCGCAGGAACAGGTGAACCAGTAGCGGCGCAGCACAGGCCGCCGCCGCCCAGAGCAGGGCGGGGTTGGCAAACGTCAGCACGCCAAGCGGTGCGATGGCGACCATGGCCTACATTCTATGCGATCGGTCGGAACCCCCGCGGGAGCAGGGGGCGGAAGGGCCGCAAGTGATTGAGAATGCAGGAATCAGACGCAAGCGCAGGTGCCACCCTGCATTTCCATGCAGAGTTCTGAGCTACAAGTTGCTACACCACCGCATCCGGCCGCGTGCCGGTCGGGTCCAGCACGTCAACGATGATCATCGACACATCGTCTGCATGGGTGAGTCCGCCGGGCGTGTCGTCGAGTCGCTCCTGCATTCGCTGAATTACCTCATCAGGCGGCAGCCGGAGCAACTTGGCGATGTCGGGCATGAAGATCGGCATGGCCGGGGCAGGCAGTCGATCCTGAATCAGCGTCGATTCGAGCCCGTCACTGTAGATGATGATCCGTTGTCCCTGTTCGAGCGGCACTGAGAAATCGACGAACGGCTGTGAGGGAAACACGCCGAGCAGGCACCCGTCTCCGCGCAGTTCACTGATTGTGCCATTGCTCTCCACCAGCAAAGCCGGCGGATGCCCGGCCACGGCGAAGTGCAGCCGCATCGCCTCGACGTCGATCCGCCCGTACCAGGCGGTGACGAACTGCGATTCCGGCAGGTGCTGTGCGATCAGATGCTCATTGAGCGATTCGAGCACCTGCGACGGTGCGACGAGATCGAATCCATCGGGCCGGATGTTCCGCGGCCGAATCGCGTGCTTGATGTACATCGTCAGCAGGCCGGCCGCGACGCCATGGCCCACCGCATCGGCCAGATAGAAGCCGACATTCTTGTCGTCGAGTCGAAAGATGTCATAGATGTCGCCGCTCACCAGGCTGCACGGCCGGTAGTAGGCGGTGAAGCGGACCGCGCCGACCTCCGGAATCGCCTGCGGCAGAAAATCGTGCTGAAGACGGGAGGCGAGATACAAGTCCTGGTCGAGCTGGTGATAGTGCCCCTGCAGGCTATTGCCAAGGTAGCGGATGTTGGACAATTCGCGCGACAGACCGGCGACCGTGGGGCGAATGGCGATCAGGGTGTCGAGCACGGCATGCACGCGCTCGATGCTCGTCTCCGGCGCGAGCACGACGAGCGCGCCTTCGCGATTGGCAAAGGCCTGCGGACGCCGCGTGACGATCGCGACCGGGATCTGATTCGCATACAGCACTTCGAGGGCCTGCGAAGTCCAGGTGTCCAGCAGTTCGCCGTCGAGGTCCGCCGTCGGCCGATCGATCAAGAGCGCCGCCTCGAAGTTGGCCTCGGTCGTGGCTTCGCCCAGCGCCGCGGCAATCCACGACTCGGCCAGCCGGGCCGACCAGCGCGTCTTCTCCGACAGCACGCGGCCGACGATCCGCGGCGCGCCGGCCGGATCGCCCAGCACGGCAATTCGCGGTACGGATTTGGACGCACGCGCGGCGATCGGAGTCGCCGTTGCGGCGGGCGACGACTTGCGCAAGCCCGTCGGGTGCTGGACGGCCGAGCGCTGACGGTGAGCGGATTTTCGATGCGACATGCCGATATTCCCCCGCGACGGGCGCACTTCGGCCCGCCTCCTCTTCGTCGGATGGGGGAGTGCCCGAGTGGAATGAAATCGGCGGTGATAGGTGTAAGGCTTTTCGGCGCGGCGCGTGTGCCCCGGCTTTTTAGGACCCGCCGCCCAGCAGCGAGGCCGGGATCTGCACGATGTCGCCGGCCTTGATGCCGTGCTGCGAAATCTGGCCGGCGCGGAGTTCGAGCGCAAACCGGGCCGCCTGAATGGACGGATAACCGGTCTCGTCGAGGGCCTTCATGGTGTAGGTTTTGACGATGGTGCCGTCGCTGCGGATGTAGGCGATGTCGAGCGGAATGATCGTGTTGCGCATCCAGAAGGAGAGCAACTGGTCTTCATCGAAGACGAAGATCATGCCGCGATCGGTGGGTAGTTCGGCCTCAGTGGTGTTCATGAGGCCGACGCGGACCGTGTCGGCCGTATCCGCGACGTAGGCGGTGTACGTCGCCTTGGTCCCGATGGCCAGCGACACCGTCTTCATTTTAGACAGATCGTTCTTGTCGGCTGCGCCGCGTGGAACGTCATTGCAGCCCGACCAGAGCAGGGCGGCGGCCGCCAGGGCCGGAAGGCCGAATCGCGCCTTGCTGGATGTCGTCTCCGCCGGATCGGCGTGTCGCATGGCCATAAGTCGTCTTTCGTGCAATGCCGCAGGCATCGCGTTCATTCGTTGGCGAGGAATTACTTTCCCTTGGCGGGCGGCGGGGGCGGCGGCATCGGTTGATCATTCGGGCCGGCCGGTTCGTCGGTGATCGGCTCCTCGCGTTTGTCGAAGTCCTTGGGTTCTTGAATCACGAACCGGTCGGGCGTGGGCGCGGCCTTCGTGTCGATGTCGCCAAATGTCGCCTCGATCCGGCTGTCGTCGTTGAGCCGCTCACTGATGACCTTGACCGGCAGATCGATCTTGGTGTCGATCAGCAGTTCAACCCGCCGGTAGCGCGATGCCATGTTGCTGTGCGGGTGCGGCACACAGTGCAGTTGAATTACGCCGGACGGCGTCTTGGCCGACGGTCGCACCCGGGTGATCTTGAAGTGCTGCAGCATGTCGGCGCGCTTCTGGCCGAACGGCATGGGGAACGGCCCCTTGCCCAGTTCGAACGGGTTGATCTTCTGGCCCGGGCCGACGACTTCGCGGCGGATGATCGTCTTGGCCTTGTCGTTGCGCTCCACGAGCCACTGACCGTTGAAGGCGATGTACTCTTCGTGGTTTGTCTTCACGCCGTCGGCGATCATCGTGTCGAAATGGATGTAGAACAGGCCGTTGACGTTCGACCCGGTCGGCTTGAGGTAGAGCAGTTCGCCGGTCTTGACCGTCGACGACTCGATCGGATCGATGGTGACGTAGTTGTAGTGCAGTTTGCAGGCCAGCCCGCGGATGGAATCGCCCTTCGCCTCGAGCCGGTCGAGCAGGTCGTCAATCTCCTTGTCGCCCGAGGTGGGCAGCACCGGGCCGACCACGTCGCCCTTGGGCGGTTCGACCGGGGGCGGGGCCTTGGCCGGCGGGTCGGCCGACGCGACGACGGTGCAGCCAAGAACAAACAGTGCCGGCAAGAGGATTCGAATCACGTTTGAAGCTCCGTGCGATGCCACGAGGGTTCAGTCCCAACGGCGTGCTCAACGGCGTTGCTGCCGGATTCTAACGCTCTGAATGGCATCGGCCAAACAAACCGCGAATTCTCCGCGGCGGCCCGCCTCTGCGCCTCATCGGCGGGCAGGGCGGTCGCTCCGCATGGAATGTGAGCAAATTCTGCCGGGCGAGTTGCGCGCGGCGTGGTGCCCATTGCTTGACTCAATCAGCCGGACTCAAGCCGACTATGTGGGGTAGACTCCGTATGGATGTGATGACATGCGTCGCCAGCGTCGCCCATTCCGGCGGCGGGGATTCGAATTCCCAGAACAGCACGGTGCGCGTGCCTGCGGCGTGGCCGCAGAGGATGTCGAAGTGGAAGTCGCCGATGCTCCAGGCGTCGGCGGGCCGGCAGTCAAGTGCGCGGCAGATGTCGAGAATCGGCTTGGGCGAGGGCTTGGTCGGGCCATCCTCGCGGGTGCGGATGTGATCGAATGACAGCTCGTGTTTGCGGCAGACGATGTCGGTCGCATGGCGGGTGTTGCGGGTCATGAGGGCGATCCGCCATCCGGCGCGGCGCAATTGATCGAGCACGTCATGCACGCCGGGCTGCAATTCACTGGCCCGCGCAGCCTCGTCTTCATGGCGATGCAGAATCGCATCAGCCCGCTCGCGCTCGGCACTGCCAAACGGCATAACGCTGACCGATTCCAGAATCGGCCCCGGCGGCAGTCCGATCTCGGCGCGAATGGCGTCGAAATCCAGGTGCGGCCTGGTGAGCGTGCCGTCCATGTCGAAGATGGCAAGAGACGACATCATCCCATTTTTAGTCGGGTGACTCATATTGAATTTGACTCAGTATCTCATCGCTAGCAGGGGTCACCGCGGGTAACGGAAGTTCCTGCTGACCGCAGTACAGCCGCTCGCCGGCCTGAGTCAATTCATCAAGATAGTGCAAGAAAAAGGCACCCTTGATTCGAGAGGAGGACTCATCGATGGTTGTTTCCAGCCATGGCACTTGTGCATTGCCGCCCTTGCCAAGAGAAATCTGATTCCATGGGATTTCTGTAGTCTCGTTGCCGGCGAATTCGATCACTACAATCCAAGCATTCTTCCAATTCTCAATGAACTGAGGTTCCCATTCCTCGCCACACCTATCTACATGGCGTCGAATTGCCGCCTTGTCGTATGGCACGCGATGCAGTCCTACTACGCGCGCTTTGGGTTGCGTTGGTGATGTGCTCGACATGATCGCATCCTTAGGTGATCTTCAACTCCACCGGCGCCTGCTGCATCATCGAGCGCATACTGACCTGTCCCGCGAGATTGCGAACGAATTGCGTGACGGAGTCGCGCGTGGCCTGGTCAGCCTTGTCGAAGATCTCCAGCGGCGTACCAGCATCGCCTGACGTGCGGATGCCGATATTGATCGGAATCTCGCCGAGGAAGGGCACCTTCAATCGCTCGGCCGCCGCCTTCGCGCCGCCGCGTCCGAAGAGGTCGTACTGCTTGCCGGTGTCCGGGGCGGTGAAGTAGCTCATGTTCTCAACAATGCCGAGAATCTCGACATTCAGCTGTTGATACATGCGCAGGGCTTTGGTCGCATCCAGCAAGGCGACCGCCTGCGGCGTGGCCACGACGACCGCGCCCGTGAGCGGGATCGCCTGGGCGAGCGTGAGCGGCACGTCGCCGGTGCCGGGCGGCAGGTCAATGATGAGATAGTCGAGCTCGCCCCAGTGCACCTGTTCGAGGAATTGCTTGACGACGCCGTGAATCATCGGCCCGCGCCAGACGATGGCCTGCTCTGGCGGCACCATGAAGCCCATCGACATCATGTGAATGCCGTGGGCCTCGACCGGCAGAATCTTGTCATCCCGGACCATCGGCTTGATGGCTTCGACTCCCATCATCTTGGGTGTGGAGGGGCCGTACACATCGGCGTCGAGCAGTCCGACCTTGGCGCCGTCGCGGGCCAGTCCGACCGCGGCGAGCACGGCGATGGTGCTCTTGCCGACGCCGCCCTTGCCGGCGCCGACCGCGATGATGTTCTTCACGCCGGGCAGGCTGGTCGGCCCTTTCATCGTGGAGCGGACCTGTGCCGACCAGTCGATCTCGACCTTGCCGACGCCGGCCTTGCGCAACTCTTTCTCGACGTCAGCCTTAATGGTCTCTTTCATCGGACAGGCCGGCGTGGTCAGCTCGATGCCGACGCGCACGTCGCTGCCGTGAATATCGACATTCTTGATCATGCCGAGGGTGACGAGATCCTTGTGCAACTCGGGGTCCTGCACGCGGGAAAGTGCGGCGATGATCTGGTCCTTGGTGATGGGCATTTTTTGAGTGCTCGTGTTGGGTTCGGTTGGTTCGTAATTCGGCGGGATTATAGAGAGGGGAGTAGCGAATGGCGAATTGAACTCATTTGTTGGAACAGCGGCGCGCGGGGAGCATGGGCCTGAAGGCCTGTGCGCAGTCGTTTTGCGAGATGAAAAATGAAATCCATCGCGGGAGAACCGCGTACATGCAGGATCGACATCGAAAGCATCAAGAAAAAAACGGAGCACGGGCCTTCAGGCCCATGCTCCCCGAAGGGCGAAACCTACTGCTATTCATATCTAAGGGCTTCGATGATTGACGTGCGGGCCGCGCGACGCGAGGGGATGAGCGACGCCAGGATCGAGATGGCAGGCCCGATGATGATCGCACCCAACACGAGCATCGGCTCCAGCCGATAATCGACCTGCACACCCATCAGCGGATATCTCGACAAATGCATCAGATAGCCGAAGGCCACGCCGCCGATCAGGCCGGGCACGAGGCTGGTCAGGCCCAGGACGGCGCCCTGTCCAACGATAAAGCGGCGCAGTTGCCGCCGGGTCATGGCGACCGCACGAAGTACGCCCAGCTCGCGGGTCTGCTCCAGCACGTTCATGGTAAGCGTGTTGACCGCGCCGAGGCTGGCGGTGACGACCGAGAGGGCCATGAGCGTCCACATCGCCGCGACGACGCCGGCCATGAGGTCGTCGATCATCTTGCGGAATGCGGCGCATGATTCGAGCTGGTAACCGCGGTCCCCACAATAGTTGTTCAACGATTCGCGGGCGCGATCGATCGCGCCGGGCTTCGCAATGACGCCGAAGACGTGCACGCCGGTGATGCCGAACAGGTCGACAGCCGGCGTCCAGTCGACATAGACGATGTGTCCGCCGGCGGTGTATTCCGTGGCGATGCCGGCGATGCGCAACGAGCGCGGGCCGGCGGAGGTCTGCAATTCAATCGCATCGCCCACTTTGAGTCCGCGCCGGTGAGCCAGCACGCTGCCGACGACGATTTCCCCTCGCTTCAACCCGGCGAGCACGTCATTCTCCGATCCCTCTACCAAGTCGAGCAGGAGCGGGCGACCGGCATCGAAGCTCTTGGGCATGATGAGGATGGGCTGACCGGCGCTCATGCCGGGAATGAAATTGACCTTGAAGATGTCGGCGACGCCATCAAGTTCGAGCAGTTCGCGCTCCGTTGAGTTGGGAAGTGCGGTGAGCGCGGTCATGCCGGCGTCGGGCATATAGGCCCGCACGAAATAATCGGCCGCGCTGATGCTGCGGCCCCAGTCGCCGATGTCGCGGATGTTGTTCACCAGTGTATTGCCGACGGCTACACAGACCATGATCGAAATAGACAGAACACCGACGGTGAGCGAAGTTCGAACCGGATGACGACGGAGCTGGCGCACACCCATGTCGCTTTCGATACGACCGAACCGCCGCGTGAGCCGCGACACGCCGCGGAGCAGTGCGGGCAGCGCCGGCGGCAGCGCGAGGATCATGCCGGTCATCATCGCGGCCATGGCCGGACCGAGGCACGCCTTGGCGAGGCCGTCAGGAAGTTTGCCCGAGAGCAGCAGAATGACGAAGAGTCCCGCGACGGCCAGCAGGGCGCAACCAAATTGAACGCCACGCGCACGACCGGTCGCGGCGCCGGTTGACGAATCCTTGAGCGTGGCAATCGGTTCCCGCCGGGCTGCAAGTCGCGCGGGCTCGAATGCCGCGAGCAGCGTGCAGAGCGGGCCGAGGATGATTGGGGCGATGAGCGTGGCCAAGCTGAACGCGGGCCGCGGCAGGTCGACCTGCATGAGTTGCTCCATCATGGCGCGGAAGACCCAGGCGAGCGCCCATCCGGCGAAGATGCCGACGGCCGTGCCGGCTACGCCGAGGGTGATGGCCTCGCCGAGCAGCATCTGAGTTAATTGTCTTCGCGTCATGCCGAGGGCGCGAAGGATGGCGAGGTTTTTTGCCCGCTCGGACAGGCTCATCATGATGGAGTTGAGGATGACGAACGCGCCGGCGGTGAGCGAGACGATGCTCATGGTGGACAGGCCGTACTCGGCGCTGACCATTCCTTCGGTAGCGATCATGCCGCGCGCGGCGGGTTCGCGGATGGAGGCGCCGGGCGCGAGCATGGGCGCGACGCGCGTCTGAATATCCGAATGTGCGACGTTGTCATCCAGCACGAGGCCAATCGAATTCACCTTGTTCGGCATATTGAAGATGCGCTGCGCGGTATGCAGCGGCATAAACGCAACCGCTCCGCCATTGACCGCCGCCGCGCCGCGCATGGCGAGCAGTCCGACGATGGGCAATTCGGCCATGCCGGTGGGGCCGATGAGGCGAATGGTGCTGCCGACGGTCAGATTTTTTTGTTTGGCAAAATCGGCGGCGAGCAGAACTCCGTCGCCCGTGCCGACCGTTTCGCCGGCGGTGAGCGTGTAATCGCGCACGGCGGAGTCGACCGCGGGATCGATACCGAGGACGGTAATCGGCGTCGTCTGGCGCTCGGTCACCAATCCTGCGGTCGTCTGAATGACCGGTACGGCGGCAGTGATCCCGGGCGTTGCACGAATCTTTTCAACCAGTCCGATCTCAATTCCACCCATGCCGTCGGGGACGATCTCAAGATCAGCCCGGCCTGCCAGCGTTGAAAAGAGTTCGCCATAGACGCGGCGTGTGGAATCGACCGTCATGGAAATTGAGAGCATTGCGGCGACACCGATGACCACGCCGGCCAGCGTCAATAGCGTGCGGCCCGGTCGGCGCATTGCCTCGCCCAGGCTGTAGCGGATCAGGGTCATGTCAGCGACTCCAGTTCGGCCAGCACCTGCCGCGGCGTGCGACCACCGGCAATGGCGTTGTCGCCGTGAATTGCGCCGTCGCGCATGGTGACGACGCGATCGGCCATGGCCGCGTGCCGGGCGCTGTGCGTGACCATGACGATTGTCTGTTTGCCATCGTCCACCAGGCGGCGCATCAGGGCCAGCACGGCATCGCCGGAGGTGCTGTCCAGGTTGCCGGTCGGCTCATCGGCGAGCAGCACGATCGGATCGTTGACCAACGCGCGGGCCAGGGCGACGCGCTGCTGCTCGCCGCCGGAGAGTTCCGCGGGCATGTGCTCGCGGCGCTCGGAGAGACCCACACGGGCAAGTGCGTCGGATGCTCGACGGGTTGCGTCCCCATGGCTCACGCCGTCGAGTATGAGCGGAATGCCCACATTCTCCAGCGTTGAAAGCACGCCGATCAGATTGAACGCCTGAAAAACGAAGCCGACCTTCTGACGGCGGAGTAAGGTCAAATCGTCATCGGACATGCCGGCCAGTTCGCGACTTTCGAAGGCGACCGTGCCCGAGGTGGGGGAGTCCAGTCCGCCAATGATGTGCAGCAGGGTGCTCTTGCCGCATCCGGATGGCCCCATGACGGCGACGAACTCGCCGCGACGAATGGTGAGGCTCACGTCGCGAAGGGCCGTGACCTGCGCCGCGGCTTCGCCGAAGACGCGGCCCACGCCGCGCAGATCAATCAACGTGTCGCCAGGGTTGTTCATGATGCAGGCTCCTGAAGTTCGATTTCGCAGCGGTCCAGCCATTTCGCGAAGGCCTCGAGTCGAAGAATCGCGAGATCGAGCAGCAGACGCACTGCGACCGTCGCGCCGTCGCCCTGGGCGGCGACGTGGGCACGGTTGAGCTCGTGCAATCTTGTCATGCAGGCTTGACGCTCGATCGCGATGATCTGTGCAGGGGAGATGTCGCTCCGCCGCCGGGCGATCATCAGTTTTAGATAGGTGTCATTACGCAGGTCGAGATCGACTGTCGATGGCGTGGTCAGCCAGCGGCGCAGCTCATCCTGTCCGGTGTCGGTCAGTGCGTACACCTTCTTGTCGGGCCGCTCGCTCTGGGCGACCTCGGACTGCAGCACGCAACCCTCGCGGTGCAGCCGGTCGAGGGCGGTGTAGACCTGTCCGAAGTTGAGCGGCTCGGTGGGGGAGAGCTGGCGGTCAAAGGTGGTCTTCAGGTCATAGCCATGCAGCGGCCCATCGGCGAGGAGACCAAGAATGGCATGGCGAAAGGGCATTTGAGTGGCCTAGCTTGCATATAAATATATACTCGGTATCTATTGAAATCAAGCGAAAAGCGTTGAAATGTAACAGCATGAATCTCCAGGAGTTACGGATTGATGGCCGCCAGCCAAAACCTCAATGACCGGCCCGCGCGGTGACAGGTGGAACGGCTAATGTAACATCATCTGCCTCATTGGAACGAGCAGCGACCTTGCTCGGCCCGGCACGCCGAAGCGCGTCGATGACAAGCGACGGCGTCAGCAACTCGGGCAGCAACTCCGGCTTGTCGGGCTGGTTGGGCTTGTACACGAGGTACATCGGCACGCCGGGGCGCTTGTAGGCCTCGAGGTCTTTCGTGATGCGCGGGTCCTTCAACGTGTAATCCGCCTCGAATGGAATCACGCCCAGCTCCTTCATGACCCGGCGCGTCTCCTCGACGTCGATCGATGTATTTTTGTTGGTCTTGCAGCTTGCACACCAGTCCGCTGTGTAATCGACGAACACGGTGTAGCCGCGCTCAACGGCCTTGCGAATGCGCTCGCCGTCAAAATGCTGCCAGGGGATGCCCTTGTCCCACTTCAGGTCATAGTTCGAGTTGTCAAGGAGGTCCTGCAAGTCGGCGCCGTCGAGATCGCCGTTGGCGGCCAGTGCGTCGAGTTTCAACTTGATCTGGCGATAGCGCTCGCCATCGGCCTGAAGCAGCACCCGTTCCGACTGCTCTTCGACCATGGTATGAATGGAGGGCATGAAGGGGGCCAGCACGCCGCCGAACGCAATAAGCCAGCTGAGGGCCAGCACGCCGGTGGCCCCGATGTAGAGCCGGGCCTTGCGGGCCGGGGAATCGCCCCAGCCGATGCGGCCCTTGATGGTGCAGGCGATGGCGATGCCGACGAAGAGCAGCAGGGTCATCATCATGCCCCAGCCGCCGATCTGGTTGCGCAGCGGGTTGACGAGCCAGACCACGGTGCAGAGCAGCAGGAAGCCCATCACTTCTTCAAACGTCTTCATCCACTTGCCGGGCTTGGGCACGAAACGCACCCATGCGGGCTGAGCCGCAAGCAGCATGAACGGCATCGCCATGCCGAAGCCGACGGCCATGAAGACCGATCCGCCCCAGACGGGCGTCATTTTCGACGCAGCGCCAAGCGCTGCGCCGAGGCCCGGACCGCTGCAGGCCGTACCGAGGAGCGTCGCAAGCACTCCGGTTCCGAACGCCGAGCCAAGCGACTCGCCTTCAGCCTTGGTTGCCAGTTCGCTGACCACGCGCGGCGTGAAGATCGTGAATACGCCAAAGAGCGAGAGGGCCAACGCGAAAACCACGCCCGCCAGGATGATGACGATGGTCGGAGACTGGAACAGTTGCCCCCAGCCCTTCTGGAAGAACAGAAACATGAAGGTCAGAAACGCGAAAAACGTCAAAATGCCGGCCGAGTAACTCATTCCCAATTCAAAAATCCGCCAACGGTCTTCATGCGCCTGGCGGACGAACGACAGCACCTTTAGCGATATGACCGGCAGCACGCAGGGCATCAGGTTGAGCAACATGCCGCCGATAAATGCCAGAAACACAATCCCAATGTTGCCGAATCCTGCGAACCACGCCTCGACCCGGGCCTGAAACGTCGTCGGCGTTGCCGTTGGAGTCCCCGCGGACGAAGCGGTTGCGTCCGTCTGCACATCTGAAACCGGCCCAGCGTCAGCTCTCTGCACCTTGGGGGTGAAAGTCTCATCGGGACTGCCCGGCGCCGCGCCGCCCTCCATCTGCACGGGAATCGCAAACGCCACGTTTTCCGGCGGGAAGCACGTTCCCTTCTCGTTGCAGGCCTGGTAGCGCAGGATGCCGCGAATGAAACGCGGCGATTTGTCAGAATCCGGGTCCACGGCCAGGGGAATCTTGATGTGAACCGTGCCGGTGTACTCGTTGACCGTTTCCCCGGCGACCTTGCGATCGATGCCCTTGGGATATTCGATCTCCTCCAACTGAAACCCCTCGGGTGGATCGACAAAGACCCGCGTCGCGATCATGCCCTCGCCCTTGGGGCGGTTCGATTGCAGATGATGCCCGTTGTCGATGGCGATCGCCAAATCGGCGACCGTCTTGATGCCCGGTTTGACCGGCGACGGGGCGAGCCCCCAGGTCAATTTGACATATGGCGTCTTCGCATTGAGCGGCAGCGGCAGTGCCGACCGCGCCTTCTTGAGTGCGTCGGCATTTGCAGGCTTGACCGCGGCGCCCTTGGCCGCGATCGGCATCTTCAACGTCAGCTCGGCATCGCCGAGAATGCACGCCTCCTTGCACACCAGCCAATCGACCTTGGCGGTCAGTTCGACCGTCTTGCCGACCGGCGCATTTTCCGGCACGACGACATCGACAAGGAAGTAACTGGTGCCCTCGTGGATGTAGGTATCGCCGACGATCTTGTCGGTGTGAACGACCGGCACCGGGAACTGCACGCGTCCAAACTTGAACCCGGCCGGCCCGCTCCACTCGATGTTCGTCGGACTGCCGGTGTCGCCGGCATTTCGCCAGTACACATGCCATGCCGGATCCATCTTGAGCATGACGGCCAACTGAGCCGTCTCTCCCGGATTCAGCGCCGCACGGTCGGCCAGCGCCTGCGCCACCACGTGTTCTTTCTTGACCGACGCACTCTGCGATGCCAAAGAGCGGTCGGCGACACCGGCGGTCACGATGAGCGCGGTCAACAGGGCCAATCGGGATCGGCATGATAAATTACGACAAACATTGGACATAATTAAGCATCCGTAGCGGGTGCCCGAAACCGGTCCTTGTTCGGGCTACTAACGCCGCTCAACACCGGAATATACGCAGAATTGGATGAGCGGATCCCATCGGATGTGTCAGTATAAGCGTGCAAAATCGCCGGTCCAAGCGAACGGCCCGTCCGGGCGATTCGTAAATGGAGAGTGAGCAAGAGGTTCCGGCAATCGGCCGGCCCGAATTTGACTTGACGCGAAATCGATTGGTCCTATACTGGGCGTCAACAAGAGTCGGCGTGCGCCGCTCTTTTTTAAATAGGTTCGGGCGACGCTTGTGCGCGTCCGACATCAGCACCCTGAGATGCGGTGTGCATGAAGATGCACCCGGCGATCGGGGCGCGAATAACGACCCCGCGTGGTGAGATCGTGCCAGAGGGGTTGGTTGAGGTTTCCAGGTTTTCTTCGCCGCCGCGCGTCGGATGTTGGTGCCACGCGGAGGCGAGTTCAATGCAAGGTGCGCTTCAGCGGGTTTCCGAAACAACGGATGACGCCTCCGGCCCTGAAATGAACGAATTGCCAGTCGCGCTCGATGAGCGCTCGCTTCGATGGATTGGGCCGGATACGCCGCAGGACTCGGAAGGCTCTTGGAGCCGTGGGTCGCGACAAGGGACGAATCGACTGTTTCCACGCATCATGGATGCCTGATACGTCCGAAGTCTCCCGCGCCGCCACCACCTTGTTCGGACCCTCACCCGGCCGGCACGCTTCGGCGTGTCACCTCCCACCTGTCTGACACGATTCCCTTACTCCGCGATTGAATTGCGCAAACGGCCCGCGCGGCCGTCGATGCGACGCCGTGTCGCAGTCGGCGCGAGGAGTGGACACATGGAATTGCTGATGCTGGCCGACGGCTCAAGCATGACCTGGTTGGTGGGCGGGATCGCCGGCGCTGTGGCCGGCGCGGCCGCGGTCTACGCATTCCTGACCATGGGCGCCAAATCGACGAAGCAGGCCGCGGCCCAGGAGGCCGCCCGCCTCATCGAGAACGCACGGCGCGACGCGCAGGAACTCGCCAAGACGGCGGAGATCGACAGCCGCGCGACGCTGCTCGCCCGTCAGCAGGAATTTGACCAGCAGACCGCCACCATCCGAAACGAACTGCGCGAGGCTGAAAAGCGGCTCGACAAACGCGAAGACGTCCTGGAGCGCAAGCTCGACATGCTCTCCACCAAGGAGAAGCAGATCGAGACCGGCGAGGCCCGGGTCAAGGAGCGGCAGGCCGACATCGATAAGAAGTCCAAGGAGATCGATGAAATCCTGATCAAGCAGCGCAACGAACTGCTCAAGGTCGCCAATCTCCCCATCGAAGAGGCCAAGCGCCAACTCTTCTCCAAACTTGAAAACGAATTGGAGATGGATTGCGCTCAAATCATCAGCAAGCGAGTCTCCGAGGCCGAGGACACCGCGGAAGAAAAGTCCCGCGAGATTGTCATCGCCGCCATTCAGCGCTACGCCGCGCCGCAGACCACTGAGAACACCGTCAGCACCGTCGACATTCCCTCGGATGAGATGAAGGGCCGCGTCATCGGTCGCGAAGGGCGAAATATTCGCGCGTTCGAAAAGGCGACCGGTGTCGATGTTGTCGTGGATGACACGCCCGGCGTCATTCTGGTGACCGGCTTTGATCCGGTGCGCCGCGAGATCGCGCGGCAGTCGATGCTGAAGTTGATTCAGGACGGGCGCATCCATCCGACGCGGATTGAAGAAGTGGTCGAAGAAATGCGGCAGCATGTCGAGAAGCAGATTCTCGAGATCGGCAAGAAGGCCTCGATGGAAGCCAACATGCCGAACCTCAACAAGCGGCTGATCGAACTGCTCGGCCGGCTTTCCTATCGCACGAGTTACAGCCAGAACGTGCTGCGACACTCGATTGAAGTTGCGTATCTCTGCCAGCTCATGGCCGATGAACTCGGGCTCGACAGCACGCTCGCGCGGCGCTGCGGTCTGCTGCATGACATCGGCAAGGCCGTGCCGCAGGATGTCGAGGGCACGCACCCCGCGGTGGGTGAAGAAATCTGTCGAAAATGCGGCGAGCCGCCCGAGGTGCTCAACGCCGTCGCCGGTCACCACGGCGATGTGCCGTCGACGAGTCCGTACACGCCGCTGGTCATGGCGGCCGATGCGATGAGCGCATCGCGACCGGGCAGCCGGCGTGAATCGCTGGAGCGCTACGTCAAGCGGTTGGAGCAGTTGGAAGAAATCGCCACGCGGCACCGCGGCGTGAAGCAGGCCTTTGCGATTCAGGCGGGGCGCGAAGTGCGCGTCATTGTCGACGCCGAGCACGTCGATGACGCCAACGCCATGCGAATCGCGAGAGAAATTGCCAAGCAGATCGAGGCCGACATGACCTACCCCGGCGAGGTAAAGGTCACCCTGCTCCGCGAGACCCGCGCAGTCGAGTACGCGCGCTAAATCAGAACCCACCGCGCAATTGGTGGGCCGTAAGCGTGAGTCGGCTCATCAGTCGATTGAATCGGGACGTTTGGCGACAAATAGGCGATTGAGAGCAGGGCCGGCCATCGCCCCGCCTACTCGTGCAAGGCTCTCGGCGCGGCGGGTCGATGTTCCACCCGGCGATCGTCTATTTCGACGCGACTCCCGACGTCTCATTGTTGACCCACTGATGCAGCACTTGTGCCTCCAACTCCTCGGGCGTGGGAATTTTGAATCGCCCGGCCGGACGCGGTGCCTCTGCCGGAGCAACACCTGCATTCGGCGCCCCAAGTTCGACATTGAACGCCGCGGGCTCCAGCGGGATCGGCGGCATGTCCGTGCCGACCCGCGTGATGGTTCGAGCCACGGTCGCTTCATACGGCCGATCGGCGATCGGCTGCTTCAGCGTCTGGCAGCCGCATGTCGGACACGGGTATTTTTTTGACGACAACAGCACGGGCAGCAGTCCGAACGGCCCCCAGAAGAGCCCCTGCATGAAGCCCGAGAGCGCCTTGCCGCGTCCCGCCCCGATGAGGGCGCAGAGCGCCGGCCAGACCAGCCAGAGGAGCAGAATGCTCTTGAGAATGCCGCTGCCCGGACCCTCGCGCAGCGCGGACAACTGCTGCAACTGCTGTTGAAGCTGTTCCATAAGGCCCCCCAGGGTGCGGCGGCGAACCGCGATAGGCCAATTACAGCATAAGATTCAGGCGGCTTTTCGGTTTCGATTTCGACTTGTAACGAATCCCCAGGTGTTCTCGGGCGTCCAACAAAAAGCCCCGGCCTTCAGCCCGGCCGGTCCGGCATTCGCACGATTCGAATTCCATGCGCAGTTTTCGGCGGACGTGCTGCCCGCCCCGTGATATCTTTCCGGACATGAATCTTGCACCCAGCAAGCGCGAAATGACCCGGGCCATGCTGGCCGGGGATGCCTCGTACGACGGCGTCTTTTTTACCGGCGTGAAGACCACGGGCGTCTTCTGCCGGCCGTCGTGCAAGGCCCGCAAGCCGCGGCCCGAGAACGTCGAGTATTTCACGAAGCCGCGCGAGGCTCTGCTTGCCGGGTATCGCGCCTGCAAGCGGTGCCGGCCCATGGACACCGATGGCCGCGCCCCGGACTGGGTGGGCAAATTGATCGCCGCCGTGGATGCGGCGCCGGGCGGTCGGCTGCGCGATGCCGACCTGCGCCGGATGATGATCGACCCCAGCCGCGCGCGGCGCTACTTCAACGAGCACTACGGCATGACCTTTCAAGCCTATCATCGCAGCCGCCGCGTCGGCATGGCCCTGGCCTCGATGCGACAGGGGAGCACTGTTCTCGACACGGGTCTCAGTCAAGGGTTTTCGTCGGCTTCGGGGTTTCGTTCGGCCTTCGAGAGGGCATTCGGCAAGCCGCCGAAGCGCGGGGCGCAAGTTCAGGCGATGGTGGCGACGGAACTCACCAGCCCGATCGGACCGCTGCTCTGCGCCGCGTCTGATGAGGGCCTGTGCCTCTTGGAGTTTACCGATCGACGGGCGCTGGAGACGCAGATCGACGTGCTGCGCAAGCGAATGGAGACGACCGTCGTTCCCGGTCGCAACGCGCACATCGCCAAACTCGCCGCCGAACTGGATCGCTACTGGCAGGGCAAACTCGACACCTTCACCGTGCCGCTCGTCATTCGCGGGACGCCGTTTCAGGAGAAGGTCTGGCGCGGCCTGCTGGAGATTCCGTTCGGCGAGACCGAGTCGTACGAAGGGCTCGCCGCGAAGGTCGGACATGCCGGCGCGCAGCGCGCCGTCGGCAGCGCCAATGGCAAGAATCGCATCGCCATCGTCATCCCCTGTCATCGCGTGGTGAACAAGGGCGGCAAGATCGGCGGCTACGGCGGCGGGCTTTGGCGGAAGCGCTTCTTGCTCGATCTGGAGCAGTCGGCAGCGCGGCGGCGGTAGTCGCGTAGCGTCGGCCCTCTGCGGCCGACGACGTGGTAGCAAGTGTGCGAATTGTCTCGCCGTCCCCCACGGAGGGGGGACGCTACGAATTCAGCTGCCCAACGCAACGCGTGAACCAATCGATTCGCACCGGCGTATCACAGCGGGTACAACGTGCCGCCATGTCCCATCACACGGGGGGAACGCCATCAAGACTGCTGATCGCGCTCAACTTCCTGTCCGTCTACATCATCTGGGGTTCGACGTACCTGGGCATCATGTACGCGTCGGAGTCGTTCCGGCTCTTCCCGCTGGGGGCGCTGCGCTTTCTCGTTGCGGGCTTCTCGTTGTACATCTGGGGACGTCTTGCGCAGAAAGCTCCGCGTCCGACGCTGCAGCATTGGAAGAGCGCCGCCCTCATCGGCCTACCCATGCTCTTCATCTGCAACGGCGCGGTCATCTGGGCCGTCTCCAAGATGGACAACGGCCTCGTGCCCCGCGCGCCGCAGATGACCTCGGGCGTCGCCGCGGTCGTCGTGTCGATCGTGCCGCTGGCGGTCGTGCTGCTCGAGTGGATTCGACCTGGCGGCAGGCGTCCGCCGATCGGTCAGCTCGTCGGCGTGTGGATCGGCGTCGCCGGCATGCTCCTGCTTAAGTTCCCGCTTGGCGGCAACGGCGGCGACGAGTTGAACATCGACACGCTCACTGTGGGCGTGCTGATTGTGTCGTGCTTCATCTGGGCGATTGCGTCCATCGCCGCGCGTACGATTGAGCGGCCGCATTCGCCGCTGGTCTGGTCGGGCATGCAGATGATCTGCGGGGGAGTTGCGCATGCATTGACGGCGGGGGCGACGGGTGAATGGATGCGCGTGCCGTGGGCCGAGCTTCCGCTGCGCAACCTCTGGTGGCTCGCATACCTGATTGTCTTTGGTTCGATCATTGCATTCACGTCATTCTCGTGGCTTCTCCGCGTCACATCGACCGCCAGCGTCTCGACCTACGCCTTCGTCAACCCGGTCGTCGCATTGATCCTCGGCGCGGTCATTGCGGGCGAGAAGTTCACGGTGCAGACGCTCATCGCGTCGATTGTGATCATCTCGGCCGTGGCCTTGATCACCCTGTCTGGGCGGAACGGCAGGAAGGCGGCAGCGTAGCGCGGGTCATCGACGCGCCAATCGCGATGCGCAGGCGTCATCAGCGCAACCGGCACAAATGGTCAGGTCGATGACTCCACCTGCGACAGGCCGGACAGCTTGAATCCCACTCTGATTCTTTAATCAGGCATGGAACCCATCGAGCGCGACCGCGTCTAACGATTGTTGTGATCGATCGCATCGATGACACAGGGTGACTAAGATTCCGCGCGTATCGACGCGTTCTCCATGGCCGAGAAAGGGGATTTCAACGATGGTGATTTGCCGAACGAACACTTTGATTTGTTTCATGATGACTGTCTGTATCGCTCTGCCGCCTGCGGTCCTCGCCCAGGCGCCGCAAGCCGGCAATGCCACGTCCATCACCATCTACAGCACCGCCAGCCCTGGCGCCATTCCGCCGGAACTCTACCGCCCGTCGCGTGACGGGAACACTTACAACCGTCAGGGCGTGCCCGGTTACGCCGTCGTTCGCCAGGAGCGGGCCGTCACGCTCGATCAGCAGCGCTCTTCTGTTCGATTCGACGACGTCGCCGAACTCATCGACCCCACGACCGTGTCGTTCACCTCGCTGACCGATCCCGACACGACCCATGTCCTCGATCAGAACTATCAGTTCGATCTCGTCAGCACCGCGAAACTCATGGAGCGATTCCTCGATCAGACCATCACGGTCGATCAGGTCCGCGGCGACAAGGTCGAGTCCATCAGCGGCACCCTGCTCTCCACGGCCGGCGGCCTTGTGCTGAAGATGCCCGACGGCGGCGTGCAGGTGCTCACCAACTATTCCAATGCGAAGTTCCCGCAATTGCCCGGCGGCCTGATCACCAAACCGACGCTTGTCTGGGATATCCAGACCGGCAAGCCGGGGCCGCATCGCGTGCGCGTCGGGTACCAGACGACCGGCATCACCTGGTGGGCTGATTACAATCTGGTCTTCAGCGAGGGAAAGGACGCCAACAGCGGCGTGCTCGACGTCGGCGCGTGGGTGAGCATCATCAATCAGTCCGGCGCGGGCTATGAGGACGCCCGTCTCAAATTGATCGCCGGCGACGTGCACCGCACGCCCGTGCCGATCACCACGGCCCGCTACAGCATGGTGCGCGGCGGCGAGTCGCGCAATGAAGCACTCGGCTTCGAAGAAAAGTCGTTCTTCGAATACCACCTCTACACCCTCGGCCGTCCGGCCACGCTGCCCGATCGATCGACCAAACAGGTCGAATTGTTCCCGGCCGCGCGCGGCGTGCCCTGCGAAAAGGTGCTGGTCTATTATGGCCTGGCGAATACGAACTACGGCTACTTCGCCAGCCCGATGACCGACCGCAACTTCGGCGTGCAGTCCAATTCAAAAGTGGACACCTACCTCAAGTTCAAGAATGAAAAGGAGGCCGGCCTCGGCATGCCGCTGCCCTCAGGGCGGATTCGCGTCAGCAAGCAGGATCCAGCCGACGGCTCACTCGAGTTCATCGGCGAAGACGTCATCGACCACACCGCAAAGAACGAGCCGGTGCTGATCAAACTGGGCAGCGCCTTCGACGTCGTCGGCGAGCGCAAGCAGACCGACTTCCGCGTCGACACCAAGCGCGACTGGATGGAGGAGGACATCGAGATCAAGCTGCGAAACCACAAGGATGAGGCGGTCAAGGTGATCGTCAAGGAAAACATGTACCGCTGGGCGAACTGGGAGATCAAGGCCAAGAGCCACGACTTCGAGAAGGCCGACGCCCGAACGGTTCACTTCCCGGTCATGGTCGAGAAAGACAAGGAAGTGGTGCTGACGTACACGGTTCACTATTCGTGGTGAAGGCGGCGACCGTTTGGAGCACCGACGGTGCGGCTCAGCTCCAGCCCAGTGCATCGCACTGGGCATTTGTTGGGCGCATTTTCACAAGGGCTGCGGGCCCGATTCAAGCGCCGAAGGATTGAACCGTGCCTTCAGCCCTCATCACTTCGGCGCACGGTTACCCAGGGCGTCGCTTCGCTTTACCCTGGGCTGGAGCTGATGCGGGGCTTTGCCCCAATCTTGGCAGCGTTCAACGACGATCTGCATGTCAGCCGGTGCCTTCCTGATCCACTACTCGCACGCCGGGTCCATAGCGCAGGTCAAACTCGGCAATGGACAACCCCAGATTCGAATGATCGAAATCGCGGCCGCACTCGGGACAAACCTGCGACCACACCCCGCGAACGCAATGGCCGCACCCGGGACAGGTGGAGCCGTCCTGCACTTTGAATGGCGCAAAATGACGAATGACCATATAGGCCGGAGGTGCGGCCATGAGCCAGAGCGCGCCCACGATCGCGTGCACCATTGGAAGCGTCCAGGAAAACAGCTCTGCCGTCGTCAACAGAGTCGCCGCCAGAATGATGCCGTAATGCACGAGCGACACCCCCAAAAGGGTCCACAGAACCGCGGCAATGCGACGGCCGGCCGTGCTGAGGTGGAATCGACATCGATGGAGCACATAACAGGGCAGCGCAATCAGGAACGCGCCGAAGTAGACCAGCAGCAGGATCATGCCCGCGACCGGCGGTGAAAACGGGCCGGTAAGAGCAAGAGGCAGCAGGCACAGCAGCGGCACGCTCAGGTAGACGCCAAAGGTAACGCTCGACAACGCCAGTTGTCGCATCGACCAGACTTTCCACGGCGGAATGATCTTCATGTCGATGCCGCCACGCTTGAATTCACATGGGCGCCGGACATCAATTCATCAAACGCCGCCTCAGTCAAACCGAGATCGTTCGCATCAAATCCCCGGCCGCACTCCGGGCACACGCGCGACGTCACACCACGAAGACAATAACCGCACTGCGGACAGGTTTGCCCATCCTGAAAGCGAAAGGGCCACACGCGGATGATCACCGGCCATGCCAGCATTCCAAGCAGGCACCATGCTCCGAATAGAATTGTCATGGGAATCAGTAGAAATGGGAGCGAATAAGGCAGCGGCGGACCTTCAATGATAACGACGGGTAGCACCGCGCCGGTGCTCATGGAAGACGACGCCAGGATGCGCCGGCCCGGTGAGGCGAGATGGCAGCGGAAGATCGCCAGGCAAGCCAACGGGATGAGCAAATACCCGATCACCATCCACGCGATGACCACGCCCGCGTTGCTGCCGCCGCCACCCGACTCGATGATCATGACCATCGGCAGGGCGGACATGAAACCGATCAGCGCCGCGGCCGCAACGATGCCGCGAAGGGTGCTCACGTCTTGCGGTTGGATAATTCGCATGAGACGGCCCCAACAATCAGGAGTTGACTCGCGGGTGGTTTGCGCTCTCTGGCCCGGCCGCTTCGGCGCCGCCGGCGATCAGTTTTTCGAAATCAGTGAGCGCGAGCCCAAGATCACTCGCATCGAATCCTCGGCCGCATTCGGGGCAGACTTGTGACGTCACCCCGCGCACGCAGTGGCCGCATCCCGGACAGCTCGCGCCGTCTTGGAGGCGAACGGCGGCGAACCTGCGGATGATCATCCACATCGGCAGCGAGCACAGTACCCCAAAAGCCAGCAACGCCAGATGGAATAACAGCGTTTTGGCGACCGCGATGGGATTGCCCGCATAGTGAACAAGGATGAAAGCATACGCAGGTAGCATCAGCCCCGCGCTCGTCCAGAGTATTGCGCGCCGGCGGCGGCGCGGCGTTACGACTTGAAGCCGCCATCGGATCAGCAGCACGATCGGCCCGATGCAAACAGCGATAGCGATGAATAGAAACATGCTCATATCAACTATCGCTTGTGCCCAGGTCATCTGCGGGTAGGTGCGGTAAACGGGAATGAAGTTGATGATAAAGGGCGGACATGCAAGGCCGAAGCCGGCCAGCAGGCATCGTTTAGCCAACTTGCCGAACGGCCACATCTGCTCTTCAGAAATTACCGGCATGAAGGTGAGGCCTTCTTTGCAAACACTACCGCAATGCGTCCTGCAGGAATGCAATCATGCTGTCGCGATACCCCTGCACATACGGACCCCACCACAGCGCCCCGGGTATGTGGTCCATTCCTTCAATCGGTAAATACTCATGTATCTCACGCGCCGCTTCCAGCGCGGCCTGCAGTTGCTCGGCCTGGGCGATCGGCACCGTCGTGTCGGCCGTGCCGTGGATCGTGAAGACCGGCGGGCCGCTTTCTCGCACGTAATTGACCGGGCTGGCCAGACGGCGAAGCGAGCCGTCCGGATCCTCGGCGATGGTCTTGCCCAGGAAACCCTCGATCAGGCGAATCTGCCGCGCTGTGTAATCGGCCGGGTCCACGGTGAAGTCGGTCGGGCCTTCCACGTTGACAACCGCCTTGAATTCAAACGGGCGTCCGGCCGGACGCGCCGGGTCCAGCAGCGACAGGTCGTCCACCAATCCGGCCATGAGCACGAGGTGCCCGCCGGCTGAAACGCCTAGCAGGCCGGCGCGCTCCGCATCCAGACCGAATGCACCGGCCTGATCACGCAGGAAGACCGCGGCGTCCATGACATCCAACACCGGGGCCGGAAACGTGCCGCCGTCTTGAATCAGACGGTAGTCGACGCTGGCGGCGGCCATGCCCCGCGCGGCCAGGTCGTACGCGAACTCGGTCATGTCCTCCTTCGAGCCGCTCCGCCATGAGCCGCCATGCACCACGATGACAAACGGCAGCGGCCCGGTGCGAAAAGCCGGCCGGTAGAAGTCGAGTTTCAGCGGCAGATCGCCCCGCGTCGCGTAGGTGATATTGAATTGAATATCGACAACGGCGGGCGTGTTGGCGACGCCGACAATGCCCAGCCGCAGCGGCAGCAGGTCATCGAAACTGCAGCCCGCCGGGACAAGGGCGATCAGGGCAGGTAAGAACAGGATGAACGAGGAACGCGTCGATCGGAGTTGCATGGATGGCTGTCTCTATCATGGCGGAGCATGGGATCCGCCGATCCCGGATCGTGATTGTATCCGTGCCTATTGGATTCCCAGCAATTGAGGAATCCAGGCTCCAATGTAATCGATCCCGGGCCATGTGTCCGAATCGATCCATGCAAGCGTATTGTCAAATGTGTCAACGACCACCGCATAGACAATGAAAATGGTGAAACAAATCAGATATGTCATCACCAGCACGACAATCGCGAATTGCCACGGTCGCCGCACGGCGAGGTAATCCCGCGCTGCCCGGGCAATCGACCAGGTCGGCAGCGCGAGGAACACGACATCGAGCACGGCGAGCGCCGGTCCCCACAGTGGCAGAAAAAAGTTCGGAGTGAACGCGTATGCGGTTGTCAGCAGGGTGCGCAGCGTCGCGTTCACCAGATGGACGGTTACAAGACAGCCGAAAACATAGACACCGATCCGCAGCAGGTGCACCCGGCGCACGGAGTGTCCGAGCAGCGATCGATGAAAGATCGACAACATCAAGCCGGCGATGACGCCAATACCGAGGAGGACGGCGTAACGCCCGAGATTGAGTTCAAGGAACTGGTGGAAATCGTATCGAGAGTAGAAGAGACTGAAAGAGTAACGAGAACGATAGCCTCGAAGGTAATAGAAGGCGAACTCGCCGGCTCGAAGCAGCGCCTCCAGGAGCAGCGAGGCCGTCATGTAAAACGGCAGCGTCAAAAATACGAATAGCAGCAACGCCTGTGGGCGCGGCGTTGCCGTCAAGGGAATCAGTTTCCAGATCACCAGGGGTTGCACGGTCAGCCGAATCGTCCCAAGGAAGCTCCTGATGGGGCGAGTTCGACACTGGTATTCGAAGATCGGTAGGTCGACACGACGCTGAGCGCTCGCAATGATGGCCGCCCAGTCCAGCGTCAGCCCGCACTCCGGACAACGATCCCCGGTCAGTCCGCGCAGGTTGTATCCGCAGCGCGGGCACATGAGCGCGTCGCCGAACGCCTCGCGCGCGTGCACGTCAACGGCGACGGACACCGGTGAATCGTCAACCGGTGTGCCGGCGTCCCGAATGACAGGCGTCTCAGGCAACATGTTGCGCGTTTTTCGATTCGGCGATGCCCGACATCAGGCGCATCGCCCGCTCCTGCGTCGCTTCCGCGCGGCTCAATTCGCCGACGATCCGTCCGCCGGCCATCACCAGCACGCGCGTGCTGAGGTTGAGCAATTCGGGCAAGTCGGAGCTGATCAGCAGGATCGCGCTGCCGCGCGACGCCAGTTGGTCGATCAGCGTGTGCATCTCCGCCTTGGCCCCGACATCGACGCCGCGGGTGGGTTCATCGAGGATCAGCACGCGGCAGTCCCGCGCCAGCCATTTGGCCAGCGCGATCTTCTGCTGGTTGCCGCCGGACAGCCCGGCAATGTCGGCGTCGACATGCGGCGCCCGCACGCGAAGACGTTCGAAGTACTCGCGTGTTAAGGCGCGTTCGCGGCGTTTGTGAAGCCGAATGGCACCGCGCTTCGTGTCGGATCCATCAGACAGCTCTGCCTGATCGAGCGTGCTTCCAGCCGATGTCGGCGACGCCGCCTCGTTGGCCAGGTCGCGCAGGATGGCCAGCGTCAGGTTCTCGCGGCAATTCAACGACAGCACGAGTCCCTGCCGTTTTCGATCCTCGGGCAGCAAGCCAATGCCGGCGTCGATGGCGTCGCGAGGCGAGCGGATGTTCGCCACGCGTCCGTCGAGTTTGACGACGCCGGTCGAGATTGGGTCCACGCCCATGATCGCCCGGGCCACTTCGCTGCGCCCCGCGCCGACGAGTCCCGCAAGCCCCACGATCTCGCCCGCACGCACCTCGAAGGACACATCGCGAAATCCGCCGGGCCCCGAAAGTCTCTCCACCGACAGACGAACCTCGCCCGGCGGATGCTCGGCGTGGTCGGGGAAGAACTCGCCGATCGGCCGGCCCACCATCCGCTGCACGATTTCATCCGGCGTGGTGGACTTCGTGACCAGCGTCTCAATGAAGCGGCCATCGCGCAACACAGTCACCTTGTCGCAGAGCCGCATGATCTCCTCGAGCCGGTGCGACACATACAGCACGGTCACACCCTTCTCGCGCAGTGCGTCCAACAATGCGTAGAGCGTCTGTGTCTCGCCGGCCGACAGGCTGCTCGTGGGTTCGTCCATCACCAGGATGCGGGCATCACGGCCGATCGCGACGGCGATCTGGCAGAGCTGCTCCTGACCGGTCGAGAGCGAACTCGTCGGCGTCCACGGGTTGATGCGCAGTCCGACGGCGTCGAGCATGGTGCGGGCGCGGGCCGCCATCGCGCGCCATTTCACGCGCCCGCGCTTCGACGGAAAATCACCGAGGCAGAGGTTTTCCGCGACCGTGAGATTAGGACACGTCGCCAGTTCTTGATGTACGATGCCGATGCCGGCCCGGGCGGCATCCAGCGGCGACTTAAAGTGAACGGGTTTCCCGTCGAGCAGCACGCGGCCGGCGTCCGGTCGATAGAGACCCGCGACGATTTTCCCGAGGGTGCTCTTGCCGGCGCCGTTTTCACCGACGATGGCATGGCAGGCGCCGGATTCAATTGCGAACGACACGTCCTGAAGCGCCTGCACGCCGGGGAAGCGCTTGGCGATGCCATCGAATTGCAGCACGGGCGTCATGCATTTAATTCTACCGTCGGATCGGAGCCGGCGTGTCCGCACGCCGGCGGGGGCGAGTGGAATGCGAATGGAGAAACACGGTCAAACTGCGAATTGGTGTGGTATTGGCGCGCAAGAGTCGCGGATTGTGCGCGTTCACCGGCCTGAGGACAGGCCGGCTCTGAGCGGATACGCGTCTCAAATTGGAGCGCTGTCACAGCGGCTGGCAGTTCGGGCAGAAATGCGTCGTGCGTCCGGCGATTTGCTGGGCCTCGATCGCCCCGCGGCATATTCGACACGGCTTGCCGGCGCGTCCATAGACGCGGTGGTGAATCTGGAAGTAGCCGGGGTCGCCGTCGGCGTTGCGGTATTCGCGAAAGGTCGAGCCGCCATGCTCGACGGCGCGAGCAAGCGTCCTGCGAATGGAGCCGGCGAGGCGCGTCAGGCGCCGTGCGTCGATATCGGCGGCCGTCGCCAGCGGGTGAATGCCGGCCGCGTGCAGCGCCTCGTCGCAATAGATGTTGCCCAGCCCGCTAATGAGCCGCTGGTCCATCAGCAGCGCTTTGATCTGCCGGCGTCTGGCGACAATCGTCTTCAGCATTGCGGCATCCACCGTCAGCGCATCCGGTCCGAGCCGGCCCATGTGCGGCCCATCGGGGATCGCCCCGGTCGCGCAGTACCACACGCCGCCGAATCGACGCGGGTCGCGAATCCGCAGCTCCCGGCCCAGCCGGTCAAATCGAATGACCATGTGCGTATGCGGCAGGGCGGGGGAGTCGGGTGATTCAAGCGTGACGCGTCCGCTCATGCCCAGGTGCAGGCCGATCGTACCGTTGGGTGTGAGATGAATGATGATGCGCTTGCCGACGCGTTCAATGCGCTCGAACCGCCGGCCCGGAAGCGATATCGAAAGGTCGTCGATGCCCAGTCGTACGTAATCTGCGCGACGAATATCGACGGATTTCACAATTCGGCGCGTGAGGGCGCGGCGCAACTGCTCTGCGATGGTTTCAACTTCGGGGAGTTCCGGCATGGCCGGGATTGTAGCCGCCGGAGCGGAGAATCACGTGCCGCCGATCGCCGTGTAGATCGAATCGCAAACGCCGCGCAAGTCGGGCGTGGCGACGCCAAACAGCGCCAGGATCTGCCAGATGTACTGACCGACCACGATGATCACGTCGGTGACGAAGTAGCACTGGGCGAGGAAGTCCTTCTGGCTGACGATCGTAAACATGAACGGCTCCGGAGACACGTGCGGGCGTGATCAGATAATATTAGGTCGGTTCGGGGCGATAACGAGTTGAGCGAAATCGAGACACGGACGCGAGCGTCCGAGAACCTGCAATCGCCTCGCCATCCGCGTGAAAATTGACAGTGCCGAATGACCGACCACGCATTTGAATTGACGGCCCGCTGGGTCTTTCCCGTGGATCGACCGCCGATCGAGGGGGGACATGTCCTCGTGCGAGATGCGGAGATCGCGGCGGTGGGCCCGTCGCGTCACGGTGGCGTGCCGCTGCTCGATCTGGGCGACGCGGCCCTCACGCCCGCATTCGTGAACGCACATACACATTTGGAGCTGACCTGTTATCGCGGCAAACTGGCGCCCGCGCCGCTGTGGGACTGGTTCGTCGAGTTGTTGAAACTCCGCCGCGAACCGGGTGCGCCCGAGGCCGAACGGGCGGCCGTGCGGCAGGGCGCGGCGGAATCGCTGGCCGCCGGCGTCACCTGCATCGGCGATATCTCGCGGACGGCGCACCACGCGCAGACGCTGTCGGAATGTGACATTCGCGCTGTGTGCTTCTGTGAGTTGATCAGTGGCGCAACATTGCCGCCCGCCACGGCCACGCAATTGGGCGAACTGGTTGACAAGCTCTCGCCGCTGGAAAGCGACAAACTGAGGCTCGGTCTGTCGCCGCACGCGCCCTACACCGTGACCGCTGACGATCTCACTGCGTGCGAGCGACTGGCATCCGCGTCGCGGCCGGTGACCATGCATACGCTTGAGACGCCTGAGGAGCGCGACTGGATGCTGGGCCAGGGCGGGCCGATTGTGGAATTGCTCGCAATGCACAATCTGCCTTCCAAAGACACGAATTGGAATCGCGGCGTGCTCTCGTTTCTCAAGGCGGCCGGCATCTTGCGCCGCGGCATGCTCCTGGCCCACGTGAACTATGCGACAGATGACGATTTAGACCTGCTGGCCGAGTCCGGGGCCGGCGTTGTCTATTGCCCGCGAGCGCATGCCTACTACGGACACGAAAGTCACCGATGGCGGGACATGCGCGCCGCAGGCATACCGGTCAGCATCGGCACGGACAGCGCCGCGGCGAGCGGCACCCTTTCCATTCTCGACGAACTGAGGTATTTGCACGCAAAACACCCAGAGGTGCCCGCTCAAGACCTGCTGGCCATGGGCACGTTTGCCGGCGCGGCCGCATTGGGCTGGGCGAATCGCATCGGAACTCTGTCCACGGGGAAATCCGCCGAGATGGTTGCAATTCCCCTGGGTGAAGGCGCCGTCGGCGACCCTGCCGCCGCGCTTTTCACAGGCGCGGCGCCGGTGTCACACGTATGGCACTGTGGGCGCCGCGTCGGAGGGACCGGACAGTCATAAGTCGCGGAAGCCGTTGTCGGCACGGCTCGTATCGTTCGCGGTCTAACATTCTGTCAACAATAACCTTGCACGGATGCGATCAGTGCTCGCGACAGGTGCCAGCCTGCAAACGACGCCGCGCCGATTCTGCCGATCAAAAATCGGGGCGATCCCGTGGTGTTTTTATCTTGCCGGAAGGGGAACATTCGATATGCTTGCCGCCTCAGGCCAGGCGCTCCGGTTCACCGCGGTTCCCCCCAGCCGCGCCCGGACCCTGGCCCTTTTTTCGCATTCATACCGCTATTATCCCGGATGGGGGATCACGAGGGGTGCAACATGGCAGACGGACCGAAGATTCACATCGATGACGATTGGAAGAGCGAGGCCGCCCGCGAAAAGGAGCAACTCGCCGAAACCGTCGAGCAGCAGCCCGATCGCGCACCGCCCAAGGCGGACTTCATCGGACTGCTCAATCTGCTGGCGATGCAGGCCATGGTCGGCATGGGCGGGTTCGCCGGCCCCGGCGGTCAGGAGATTCCGCCGAATCTGGAACTCGCCAAGCATCACATCGATCTGATCGACGTGCTCGATCGCAAGACCCAGAGCAACCTCGACCCTGAGGAAAAGCGGATCATCGACACCACGCTGCATCAACTACGAATGGCTTACGTCGAGATGGTGCAGGCGCGGTCCGGCCGGCGCTAGGCTTCGCGATCAGGCAATCGCCAATTTCATAATCAGCTCTATTTTCCGGATTTGCGTGGCGAGGCCGTCTTCGCGGCTTTCGTTGGCGCCTTGCCACCGGCCACCTTCGCCGACGACTCACGTTTGATATCGGGATAACTGATCAGCGCGCGACAGGCGTTATCCTGTGCCTGCCGCATCTTCGCCGTATTGGCCTGATTGTAGAAAAACGCAAACGCCAGCCACTGATCCTTGCCGGTCCGGATGTAGCCGGCCAGGGTGCGAACGCCCTTGATGTATCCCGTCTTGGCATAGACGCGGCCGCGCACGTCCGGCGTGCGTAACCGCTTGTCCAGCGTGCCATCGACGCCGCCGATCGCCAGGTTGTCGCGCAGCAATTCGAATGAGCCGTTGCCGGCTGCAAACATGTACTGCAATACGCGAACAGTTGCGACCGGCGTCAGCCGGTTTCCCCGCGAAAGCCCGCTGCCCTCGTCGATGTTGAAATGGTCGGACGGGACGCCTGTCTTTTTGAGAAACGCCGTCAGCGCGGCGCGGCCGGTCGTCCACGATCCCGGCGACTGACCCCGCGACCCGAGCAGTTTGATCAACGACTCGGCCACCATGCCGAGGCTGTTCTTCCCGGCGCGGGCGAGCGCATCAGCCAGCGGCGTCTTGTGTACCGCGATGACGTGACAGTCCTTCGGCAGGCGACCGTCCCCCTGTCGCACTCGCCGCCGCACCACATTGCCGGCCACGGGGATGCCGCGGGCCGCCAGCACCGTCTTGAACGCAGAGCCGGTGAACAGCCCGGGATCGCGCACGGACATCGGGCCGAGCACGACGTTGCGGGCGACCTCGCCGCTGATACGAATCGAGTCGGAATTCGCATCCCGTTTGGCAACAACGGTCTGTTTTCCACCCATGCTCGCCCTGTTTTCAAGCTTGAAAAGCGTGTTCGCCGGCGACATCGTCAGTTCGGGCTTGCCCTTGCCGCGGGCGACGTTCACGCTGACGCAGTTCGAACTGAAATTCAGCGCGCCGACCGGCGCTTCGTACCACGTTTCATACTGATCTGCAGGCCAGTTGGGATGTACGAATTGCTGGTCGAAGAGCGAGTCGTCGATGACGACGTCGCCGGGAATCCGCTTCACGCCCGCCGCCAGGAGTTTGTCAGCCCAGGCATGAAACACGGCCGTGATGGACTGCCCGCGCTCTTCGGCGATCCGATCGTCGCCCAGCACCGGGTCTCCGCCGCCGATGATGACAACGTCTTTGCCCTGCACGGCCAGCCTCGTGGTGAATTGATAGCCCTTTCCCAGTTGGTCAATCGCCGCGGCAATGACCATGAGTTTCATGTTGGAGGCCGGCATCAGCGGCGTGGTGCTGTCGCGTTCGTAGATCACGCGGCCTGAGGGCAACTCGATCACGCACCCGCCGAACTGGGCTTTCTTGGAGGCGGGATCGATCAGCAGGCGGTCGAGGTGGGTCTGCCAGGGCATGGCTTGACTCGCAGGGGGCGCGGCCGGTTGTGCCGGCGCGGCGATGGCAGCGAGAAGTACGATAAACGGCGAAAGTACGGCATGGCGTGTCATGATTAAGTCTTTATCGGAGCGACTTGGAAGCATGTATGTCATGTTACGTCGCCATCGGCGGCATGCAAGTTTTGACTTGAGCCTGTGCTGTACCTACACTCGGCGGCGCGCGTAAGATCAGGCGGTTATTGCGTGGGGATTCACCGATTGCCGCCAAGTAATTGCAGGCGACGGGTTTCAGGGAGGAACGGGGGTCTGCCGTGTCCAGCGCTGCCCAACAACCGCGAATTCTGATCGTGTCGTTCCGGCATGATGAGCCGGTCCGCGCGGCGGCCTCGCTGCTCGGCGAGGCGGGGGCGGCCATAAACCTGGCGCGCGACGCCTATCAGGCCATGGCGCAGCTGGTGCTCAGCCCGGGCTACGCACACCTGCTGCTCGACGTGCGCGATCTGGATGAGACGGAATTGGGGATCGTGGCGGTGGCCAGGCGATATTGCCCGGGTGTGGAGGCTGCGGCCCTGGCGTTGCCGGAATCCGAGACGCGACTCAGCCGGGTGTCGACGTCCATTCGCCTCATCGACGCAGCCGCGCTGGCGGCGCGGATTGGCGATGGTGTCCGCCGCGTGAGTTTTTCCGATGCGGCAGCGACGACCGCGGAATCAGCCGTCACCGTCGATGACGAGACGATTGAGCACGCATTGGGCGTGGGAGAAGCGGAATGCCGGCACGGCGCCGCGGACGGAATGCCCCGGACGCCGACCGCTGCTGATCTGGATGACGACGAGTCGGCGCCATCCATGTATGAAGCCGTGCGAGCGCGAATGCGCGAGGGCGCAGCGCCGCCGGTCAGACGCCGCCCCGGTTCGGCGATCAACAATCCGCCCATGCCGGCGGCCGACCAACCGGCGACCGAGACGGGCGTCGAACTGACCGCCGCCGAGATCGATGCCTTGCTGGCCATCGAGCGTCCCGCTGATCCGCATTCCAGGGAGGCGGCATCATGAAGCTCGCCGATCCGGTCGCATCGCGGCTGCTGGTGATCGGCGATCTCGATCGCCTGCGCAATGTCGTCCGCGATTGCTTCGCGCCGCACCCGATTGAAGGTGTTCGCAGCTATCTACAGGGAATTGCCGAGATCAAGCGGGCGCCGACCAGCGCCGTGCTGCTGGGGCGTGACGCCACCTGTCGAAAACCCGAGGCCGCCGTCGCCGCGATGAAGCAGGTGGCCGGCAGCGCCCCGGTCGTCTTTTGCTGCGAGCCGGCCTATGAGGGTCTGGCCCGCAAGTTGCTCACCGTCGGTGCGGATGACTACGTGATCTTCCCGCCGGACGCGGCTGACTTGGAGCGAGCATTGAAAATCCCGGGGCGACAAACGCAGACGCGCTGGCTGAGCACGCCCAGCACCGTGCCGACGCCGACCGCCGAGGAACTGGCCCGGCTCGCCGAATTGCTTCCCAACCTCGCGGTTGCCGACGCGCGCACCCTGGACGCGATGGCCGCGCTGATCTGCTGCGCCGTGCGGGCCGAGAGTGCGACCGTGCTCTTCGACTCGGCGGTGGGGCGCTGCGGCGATGGCCAGGAGGCCCGCTCCGGCGCGATTCTGATCGAGCCGATTCAGCGCGGCGGACAGAGCATCGGGCAGATTCGCGTCGGAAACAGCAAGACCGGCGGATTCACCCATGAAGACACGGACAAACTTCGACACTACGGCGTGCTCTTCGGGCAACTGCTGGAGAGCGCGGCGCGGGCCGACGAGTGGCGGCGGCTGGCCTATGTCGACGATCTGACCGGCCTGCCCAATCGCCGTCGCCTCGCGGCCTTCCTCGACGAGAAGTTGACGCTCGCGGCGAGTTCGAGAACGACCGTCTCGCTGCTCATCTTCGACATCGACGATTTCAAGAAATACAATGACAAGTACGGCCATGACGCAGGTGACGAAATCCTGCGCGACACCGGACGGCTCTTCGTGCAGTGCAGCCGCAACACCGACCTGGTCGCCCGGTACGGCGGCGACGAATTCGTCGTCGTCTTCTGGGATGCCGAGGCTCCCCGCTCGCTCGGTTCCCATCACCCCAGCGAAGTCCTCGCGGTCGTGCATCGTTTCCGCGATGCCCTGCGCAAGCACACCTTCAGCCGGCTCGGCCCCGAGGCCCAGGGTTGCCTGACCATCAGCGGCGGCCTGTCGCAGTATCCGTGGCAGGCGCGAAACGGCGATGAGTTGATCGCCGCGGCCGATCGGGCCCTGTTGCAGGCCAAGGCCGCCGGCAAGAATCGATTCTGGCTGGTGGGCAGCGGCGATTTGACCGGCGGGGGCCTTGGCTCGATTCCGACGTGCCCATAAACGGCGATCGATACAATTCAGAGTGTCAGCAAAGGAGTGTTCGACATGTCGCCGCGTTCCGCTTCGATCAATCCTCGAAAGACGATTCTGCAATCGCTCATTGCGGTCGCGCTGATCTTCGCAACCGGTTGCACCGCAACCGAATCGACCTCGTCGCCAGTCGATATTCACGCTCGGATCGAGCGCGTGGAGCGAGCGAGGCTGGCGTCCGCTCGTCCGACAGGTGCGTCGCGTAAGACATCGAGCGCGCCGATGAGCATTTCGGGCCGCGCCTCTGCCGATGGCGGCTGGCGCGATCGCGTGGAACTGGCCGACGTCGGAAGCGACGCGACCGAATCCGCCGAGACCACCGGCCCCGCGGCGAAACTCAGCACCGATGCAAAAGAGATACGCCTGGCCCGAGCGCCGCTGCCGTCGTTCCGCAACACGCTCAAACGCGATGTCGATGAACTGCCTCGCGAAATCTGGCGAGACACCAAGCGGGTCTACGGCAACCCGGTCAACCTCGCCATCCTCGGTGGAGCCTATGCCGGTTCACTTGCCATCCAAGAGACCGGACCGGACGACACCGTCGAGCATTACTACCGCCATCATGATCGTACGTTCAACCGGGAGTGGAGCGACGCCTTCGGCGCCATCGGCAATCCCGGAACGCACTTTGCCCTCGCCGGCGTGTGGTACCTCGCCGGTCAGCAGGGCGGCGACACCAAGACCTATGAAGTCGGCAAGACCCTGTTCAGCGCACTGGCGATCAATGGGGTCACGGTCATGCTCGGCCAGACCGCAAGCTGGGACAAGTCGCCCAACGGCGAGTGGGGCACGTTTCCCTCGGGCCATACCAGCAGCAGCTTCGTGATGGCCAGCGTGCTGCATCAGGCCTACGGGCACGCGGTCGGCATTCCGCTTTACGGCGTGGCGACGCTGGCCGGCGTGCAGCGGCTCGACTCGCGAGAGCATTATTTCTCCGACGTGATCATGGGCGGCGTCATGGGCACCCTGATCGGACACACCGTCGCCTCGGGCCGCGACCCGGAATTGTTCGGGTGGAAGGTCATGCCGTATGCGAACCCAGAGACCGGGGCGAGCGGGATTGCGTTTATGAAGACGAAGTGAGAAAAAAGGCACGGAGTCACGGAGCCACGAAGGCGAAAAACGATTCTCGGTGCGGGCGGTCTGATGAAAATGCGTTCAATGTGGTGTGCCACTGCTCTGTGAGCAGTGTGTCGACCAGGTGCGTCCTCTCACGATCGCACCGCTCACAGAGCGGTGGCACACAGACGATCACACAGTTCAAGCGATGAGATTGAAGAACAAGCTGTCACGTCGCACGCAAGTTATTTCGGCGATTGTCGTCGCGCTCGTGTTCGGCTGCGGCTGGCTGGCGGTGTGGAAATGGCCGCACCTGAAGTTGCGTTATTCCATAGCCCGCGCAACGCCGGCGATGAAGACAGCGATGGCATCTCGGGCGAAGTGGTTGAGCCTTCCCGATTCGTCTCCATCGGATTGGATTCCACTCGATCTGCGAATTGCAACACTCTCCATTCCGCCTCCAATTAAGCGAATCGAATCGAGGGAATCGACAGGACTGTGCATTTACGCCGATGATTTGGAAATCTGCATTCCTGGTTACTCGCTCGGTCGTAGCATATCTGAAGACATGAAAGCAGCCGGAGATCTGAGAATCCTCGGTAAGGATGAACATTGGCGCGACGTAGAGTTCGTGGAGTTTTCTCAGGCCGCTGGGCTCGCGTCATCTGCTGATTTTCGATGGAGTCTTTCATTGGAGCAGGTATTTGCGCTCCAGCAGTTGCTCTTTTTCAAGGCGATGGGCGGCAGCGGCACAAATCACCTATATAAGGGTCCTGATACAAAGGGCGTCATCAAATGGGTGTGGGCTGCCTCGAATCCGCATATCGAGGGCCATAGCAGCGCGGCGGTATATGCCGCATCCAATGACGATCGAGATTCAATCGTCGTATGGTGTGTAATGAAGACGCAGTCCGCAGACCGATTGTTGCCTGGGCTCGTCGCCTCGATTCGGTTTCCAGAAAAGCGGTATCGAGGTAGTGCGGAGGAATTGGCGCGGCATTTCGCGACAATTGTGACGGTTCCTCCGAGCACATCCCATCCTGCTCAACCCTGAAGAATCGCTTCAGCCGTCTGAACCGCGCCGGGCAGGTCTTCGACGATCTTGTCGATCTGGCCCTGCGTGATGTTCAAAGTCTTCAGCATCGACTCGTCGATCTGCTGACCGGCGGCCGTCATCGAGAAGCCGATGCCCGCGCGGCAGGCGAGCGTGTCGGCGACATAGACGAGCATGGGCAATTCGCGGCAATCGGCGGCCAGTCCCTGCGGCGCGTGGTGATAGCCAATCGCCGTGCAGAGCGTCCGCGGGAACCGCCACTTGGTGGCCAGTGCCGTGCCGAAGGCCTGGTGGTCGGCGCCGATGATTTCGGTCTCGAGCGCGCACCACGAGGCCTCGCCGGCCTTGGCGCGGTTAAGCACTTCCGCCAGTTTGCGTGGGAAGACCTGCCGCTCGACCAGCAGGCCGAGGTCGTGAATCAGTCCGGCCAGGAAGCTCTCTTCGACCGACGGACGACCCTGGGCGGCAGTGAGCATGCGCGAGGCCACGCCCACGCCGATCGAATGCCGCCAGACCTCGACCGGGTTGAATCCTTCAATGGCCGCGCCGCCCTGGAAGAGCCGCGTCATCGAGGCCGCGATGGCAATGTTCTTCACCGCCGACAGCCCGAGCAGCACAATCGCGCGATCGACGCTGGCGATTTGGCCCGGAAGTCCATAGAAGGCCGAGTTGACGACCTTGAGGATGCGGGCGGCCAGGGCCGGATCGTTGCGAATGACTTCATGCAAATCGCGTGCCGTCGATTTCGGATTCTCGACGATGTGAATGATCTTCACTGTCACTTCGGGAAGCGTCGCGATCTCACCGACCTGCGAAATGGCGTTGTTGACCAGGGCGTCAGTCGGTTTGGCGGTCATCGTGGCCTGCATAATCAATTCCTTCGCTTGCGTCCCAAGTGGGGCCTCGCGCAAGGCCCGGCTGCCGGATCGTGCGCGGCACGCGCGGCGGCTTCCGCCGAAAACATCGTGCCATCGCGCCGCTGAAACATACGATGCAGCGCAACGCCTACCGAATATCGGTGGATGGAAGCCGCTCGTTGACTTTCCGCGCCGCTCGGTTGGCATGATTCGCGGCAACGCCCGGTTATCGGAGCGCGTCGAGCGAGAGGGGTTCGAGTTGCCGCAGGTCGCGTAGTAGCATTCGCCCCAGCACATCGTCCCACGCGGCCGGGCTGAGCCCTGTTCCGGGGCGTTGAACGATGAGCATGTCCGGCGAAAGGACGCTCCCTGCCGAAAGTGCGTGAGCGGCGACGATGCTGCCGCGGGCCAGTTGTCGGACCTCGCGCTCGATCGGCGCAGGTCCGATCACGCCATCGCCCATTGACGCGAGCGCCGCGCGGGCGCCTGCCACATACCTCGCAAAGTCGGACGGTGTGAGGGAGAAGAAGTGGTCCGGTCCGCCGTCGGATCGATCGAGTGTGAGGTGCTTTTCCAGAATGACCGCGCCGGCCGCGACTGCGAGGGCGCCAGTCTCGGCTTCGACGGTGTGATCGCTGAATCCGACGGGGACTTGAAAGCGATCGCGCAGCGTGCGAATGCAACCGAGTCGCGCGTCCGACAGGGGCGTTGGGTAACTCGACACGCAGTGCAGCAACGCGAGCGGGTGGCGTGCGTCTTGCCGCCGGATTCGCGAAACCGCCGCATCGATTTCCGCAAGATCAGCCGCGCCGGTGGACACGATGAGCGGCAGCCGCGTCTGCGCGGCGGAATCAAGCAGCGGCGTATTGACAATGTCCGGCGACGCAATCTTGATCGCCGGCACGCTGAGTTCGACGAGCGTTGTCAATTCACGAAGCCCGAAGGGCGTGGCCAGAAAGCCGATGCCGGCGCGATCGGCATGGGCTTTAAGTGCCGCGAAATCGTCGCGGCCCAATTCCAGTCTCTTCAGCATGTCATGCTGCGATGAGGCATTCTGACGAGCCTGATAAGTGCAGGTGGGCGCATCGGGCGCGGCGAGCGCGTCCGCCGAAAAGCACTGGAACTTCACGAAGTCGGCGCCAGCACCGCTGGCCGCGTCAATCAGGTCGCATGCCTTGTTTAGATCACCGTCGTGATTCACGCCGGCCTCGGCGATAATGGTGACGTGTCCGGCTTGCGGAATTTCGCGCATGCCGAATTGGACTGCCGGCTGTTGCATCACGTCACTATAACTTCGCCGCGATCCCGCCATAAGTCGGCATACAATCGGCGAAATCAGCGCTCCGCGGGGCACACTGACAGCGTCCGATTTGATCTGGACTCGACCTGTCGTCTCTCCGATGCAGACTGCGGCGCGCCGGATGTCATCGCGCCGGGAGTATCGCCTCATGAACACCGACACGCTGGAAGCCATCAAAGGGTCCGCGGCGATCCCATCCATGCCGATGATCGCCACGCGCTGCTACGAGATGACCAGCGATCCCAACTGCAACTACGATCGCCTCATCAAACTGCTGGAGACCGACGCGGGCATGGCTGCCGACGTGCTGCGGCACTCCAACAGCGCCCTGTTCGGCGTCACCCGGCAGGTCACCTCCCTGAAACAGGCGGTCACCCTGCTGGGACTTCGCCGCATCCGGGACCTCGTCCTGTCGCGCTACCTCGTGCAGAAACTGGGCGACGCGCGAAACGATCTCGTCAACATTCACCACTTCTGGCGGCGGTCGCTGGCCTGCGGCATTCTCACCGCCCGCTTCGCCGAGGCCGCCAAAGTGCACGGACGCGACGAGGCGTTCATCGCCGGTCTGCTCGCCGATGTCGGCGTGGTCATCCTCGCCCGGGCGCTCCCGCGGCAATACGGCCTGATCACCGCGCAGTATCGAACGGCGAATGGACGCCAGTGGACCGATCTGGAATTCGCCCAACTCGGCATCATCCATTCCGAGGTGTCGGCGATGGTGCTCGAGCAGTGGAACCTGCCGGCGACGATCGTCGACGCGGTTCGGCGGCATCACGATCTGGATGCGCCGGCATCGCAGACAGGGAACGCAAACAAACCCGACATCGCCGCCATCATCGGCACGGCCGGTGACGTCGCGCGGTGGCTGTGCGAGCCGGGCGATCCGCAGACGGCGGCCCAAGGCAGCATCGACGCCATGTCCAAAGTCGGGCTCGATGCCGCCACGCTGGCAGGCGCGCTGGCCGCCATTGAAGGTGACATCAAGGGCATGGCACGGCTGCTCGGCGTCGACGTGGTCGATACGAAGACATTTGCCGCGGTGGCCGCGCATGTGAACACAGCCGCGACGGCTGGCGTGTGAAACAATTCAAAGCGCACCTATTGCTGCGTCGCTGCATGTCAGTAGCTCGTGGAAGTGCCAGCGCGGTTCAAAGCCGCTCAATGCCAAGCACGACAATCGGATCGAGCGGAACATTTCGCAAAGAAAAGCCATCGGGAAGAACTTGGGTGCCCGTTGGGGCCGAGTCGATCAAGTCTAGAACCTCGAGGCCTTCGACGACACGGCCAAATACGTTCATTCCTATTCCGCCAATTCGCACGCCGTTAACCATTGAAACCGTCGGTCGTCCGTCATCGAGCGATAGGTTATCCCGCAGGTTGAGGTAAAATCGGCGAAAAGGTTGTGGGTTGCCTGGATGAGACGTCGCAATTGCTATGGTGCCGCGAATGTTGCTGAGTCCCCGTCCCGACTCGTCGGGTAGCTGTGGATGCGGTTTGGTATCAATCGACTCCCAACCTGACCGAAATATGCCTCCGCCAGCCAGTCCGTCGAAAACATTGTCTATGATTGCACCCTCATATTTGCCGTTGTCGACGTTCGCAAGAAAGCTGGCAACCGTCTGTGGCGCGGCGGCGGGGTAAAGCTCAAGTGTGATGTCCCCGAGCGAAGTGGTCATACGAACCTATATCGCGTTTTCTCCCGGCGGTTCAGCCGTGGTTAGCTTGGGATTCCCCAGGAAAGCAGGTAGCGCAACAAATGCGGCAAGCACGCCTGAAGTTGTGACCAACACTATTTTACGGGTTGATGACGTCGTCATTGCGCGATTCTCCAAATCGAAACCGTCAACCAATCGGACGTTGGAAATACGGCTGTGGGGCGCCGGATGTTCAACCTCGTCATACTAACGTCATTTTCGAGTTTATCGCCTTTGGTGATTCTCAAAAAAAAAGTCGGCCCGCCGAAACCGTGCGGCTTCGGCGGGCCTTCGTACTGCTGTGCTGCTGTATGCAGCCACGTTCGCTGCTTACAGCAGCCCTTTACACTCATTCTTCACGGATCACCTCCTTTGGATGGGCATGATCCCCAGTGCGGCCGTTCGTGAAGGGGCGGCCGCCCGGGCTTGACCCATGCCGGCGTGACGTCCACGTCCGGCGACACGAACAACGGCAGTCCGTTGCCCGGACGGCGGCCCGTCGATTCCCGAGTGCGTCGCCCGTATTGATGACGGTCGGTCCTCGACGAAATCCACTCCGACATCCAAACTATAGCAATCGCAGAATTTCCGGTCAATTTTTTTCCGCGGGTATTTCACGCATTTTTCGGGCGTTGCACAGGCCCGGGTCTGGAGCGTTTCGGTGCTCGAAATCGTCATCGCCACGGGCAATCCGGCCAAGCAGCGGGAGATCGCCGGCATCCTCGGAGACGGCCCGCTTCGTGGAATTCGCTGGCTTGGGCTGGGTGAACTGTCCTCGCCGATTGACGAGCCGATCGAGGACGGCGCGACGTTTTTAGACAATGCGATATTAAAGGCGCATCACTATGCCCGGGCATCGGGCCGATGGGCGCTGGCCGACGACTCGGGCCTGGAGGTCGACGCGCTGGGCGGTGCGCCGGGCGTGCACTCGGCACGCTACGCCGGCGTGGAGGGCGATCGATCGGTGGTCGATCCGGCCAACAATCGCAAGTTGATCGCGCTCTTGAGGGGCATTTGTGAGAAGGACCGCACAGCGCGATTTCGATGCGTGCTGGCGCTCTCGGATGGCGCCTCCGTGCTCGCCACCGCCGTCGGCACAATCGAAGGCGTGATCATCGACGAGCCCCGCGGCGCAGGCGGCTTCGGCTACGACCCGCACTTTCTCGTGCCCGAATTGGGCGTCACCACCGCCGAGCTTCCCGCCGCGGAAAAAAACCGAATCAGCCATCGCGGACGCGCATTGCGGGCCCTGCGGCCGCAAATTGAGCGGCTCATCGCCGGGGGCACGCACGGGTGATATCATTCCGATGGAATTGTGAGATGACGGACAATCTGATCGACCGTGTGCCACTGCTTCAAGCAGTGCATTCAAGAGAAGGCGCACCGGGTCGACGCACTGCTTAAAGCAGTGGCACGCTGTTTTTATACATTTTGCTTAAGAAAATCCCCCAAGGAATGCACTGAATGACGCTTGCTCGCGACGGGTTGCGTGAAATGCTGATCTCGACCGTGACCCTCGGGGCCGGCGGCGGCGCAGCGGCATGGGCCGCGCTCAACGGTTCGCCGCTCTGGTGGGCCCTGGCAATCCCACTCCTGGGCCTATGGTTGTTTACACTGGCCTTTTTTCGCGATCCGCGTCGGGTCGTGCCCCAAGGCCCCGGCCTGCTGGTTGCGCCGGCCGACGGACGCGTGACCGAGGTGTCGCGGGTCGAATCCGTGCCCGGCATCGACGGCCCGGCCCTGCGCATCAGCATTTTTCTGTCCGTCTTTGACGTGCACATCAATCGCAGTCCCTGCGCCGGCCGCGTCGTCAAGACCGACTACCGCCCGGGCGAATTCCTCGACGCGCGCCATCCCGAATGCGGCGTGCGCAACGAAGCGATGACCGTCACGATGGAACCCGAGGCCGGCGTACCCGGTCCGCTTTTCGTGAAGCAGATCGCCGGCCTGATTGCGCGGCGTATCATTTGCCGGGCCAAGCCGGGCGATTCGCTGGGCCGCGGCGAGCGGTTCGGATTGATCAAGTTCGGCTCGCGGACCGAGTTGACCCTGCCTTGGACCGATCACGTGAAGCCCGCCGTCAAGGTGGGCGATACAGTCAGGGGCGGCGTGACGGTCATGGCCACCGTGGGCCCAGTAGTGAAGTCGTCGTCAGCCGAACGCGGCGTCAACGTGACCGTCGGGTGAGTCAAATGTGCGAGATCGGAAACGCCTCATGAAATACGTCACGCCCGGCGAGTTTGAGAATATACGGGCCAAACGGCGCGAGAGGCGCCGCGAGCGCGTGCTGAAGACCGTGGCGGTGCTGCCGTCCCTGGCAACCTTGTGCAACCTGCTCTGCGGAATGGGCGCCATCTACATGTGCCTTCTTTCCGCCCAGGCCAGCGGGATGGATCTGCACCGCGTGACCGGCGGCAGCAAACAGATCGACAACTTCTTCCCCACGTTTCTCGCCATCGCGGCCTACCTGCTTGTCGGCGCGATGTTCTTCGACGGCATTGACGGCCGCCTGGCCCGCCTCACACGCAAGACCAGCGAGTTCGGTGCACAGCTGGACAGTCTGGCCGACGTGGTCAGCTTCGGTGTGGCCCCGGCCATCCTGGTGTTGTGCATCGCCAAGCCGGCCACGGCGATGGGCCTACGCGAACTGTTGCCTCTGGATCGCCTCTACTGGCGGGCCGAATGGGTCATGGCGGCGATCTACGCGTCGTGCGCCGCGCTGCGGCTCGCACGCTTCAACGTTGAGAACGAAGAAGACGAGTCGGCCCACATGGGCTTTCGCGGTCTGCCGTCGCCTGGCGCTGCCGGCGCTCTTATCGGGTTGGTGATCCTTCATCAGGACCTGCTCCGCGACTTCGCACCCGTCTGGGCCTCGCAACTCGTCGCCAAGATGCTGCCGCCGACGGCCATGCTGCTCGGCTTGCTCATGGTCAGCCGTTTTCAATATGCCCACATGGTCAACACCCTGCTGCGCGGCAAGCGGCCCTTCCGCGAAGTCGTCATCATCGCCGTGCTCGGGCTCGCCGGGCTTGTGTTGCAATTCCAACTCACCGTTGCGGTCTGCGCCGTCGGTTATGCGATCTCAGGACCTATCGGCGGCCTGATGCGGCGCATTCGAACCGCAAAGGGCCATACCGTGCCTGCGCTCGCCGAGGAAAGCGACATGGTCATCGATCCGGACGGTGACGCCGCGGGGGGCGCGCACAACGATCAAACCTCGTCCGATCGCTCGGCAGGTTAAGGCGTCATTTCAGTGTCCCGGGGCAAGTCCGGGGCCCAGGCGAGTAGGCGTCTTGAGTGGAAATTGCTCCACTTGCCCACCGTAGTGAGTTCTGATTCAGCTACGACTAGCCGCGCACGAATTCTATTCAGATTGAATTACGGAGTGTTCGGATCCCACCCGCACTTGGGGCAGACACCCTTGCTCGGTCCGGTGCTGTGACCGTCGAAGATTTCACCGTCGTGAGGGCACTTGCGTCCCTGGACCGCCCACTTGCCGCAACTGGGGCAGGGGGCCATGGCCACGGTGCGCGGCATGTCGCCCGGCGTCTCGGCGTCGGCCGGATGCACGCCGTACCGCATCTGCTCGGCATACTGCGCCGCGGCCAGTTCAATACCTTTTTGACAGGTGATGCAATACCACGGCGTGGCCGTGTCGGCAGTCTGCGGCAAGTCCTCGTCGCTGCCGCCGCTGAAGTGCCGCGCCGCCAGCACGCCGGCCACGGCCAGCAACACTCCGACAATGCTCAGTTTGATGACGGTTGTCTGCTTGTCGCTCATGCCGGGTGATTACTTGCGATCCGGCCAGATGCCCCAGCCCTCGCCGCGCGGGTAACGTGTGTCCATGTGCCGGTTCTCGGAGTGGCCGTCAAGGAAAAGCACCGAGTGGGTCGACCATTTGCGGTGCCAACCGCGGGCCTGCAATCCGCCGCCGGTTTCCAGAACCGGGTCGAAGAGTTTGTGCAGAAGCGATTCGTAGATGACGACGAAGCGGCTGGCCGAGCCCCCGACCAGGTTGCGCATCATCTTGGGCGAGTGCGTCGCCATGGCGCTCGTGCCCCACGATGTGCCGGCGTACATGTTCATCCAGAACCAGTTGATCGCATAACTGTTGCCGGCGGTCTTCCAGGAGTTGAACGTCTCCTCCTGATCGACGACGAACCCGCTCGAGCCGCTGATGATCGAGAAACCGCGCGTACGATCATTCGGACAGATGTAGATGTCGATGATGTCGCGGCCGGTGGCGGACGGGGCCACGTATTTGTTCAGCGGCCGTGCGTCGGCCTCGTGCTTCATGTAATCGATGTTGGTGCCGAAAGTCGGCTCGGGATACGGCGCGATGAAGCCGCCCCAGGCGAACTGTGATATCCAACCGGCGCCTGCCGCGGGGTTGATCCACGGGATCGGGCCGTCGGGTTTGCTCATCGGGTTCGTGACGCCGCCATTGACGTTGTACATCGGCGAGTACGCGTCGCCATGGTCGTCGATGTACATCCGCAGCCCGGCGCCGATCTGCCGCATGTTCGACATGCACTTCACGCGTCCGGCCTCGATCCGCGCCTGGCTCAGCGAGGGCAGCAGGATCGAAATGAGCAGGGCGATGATCGCGATGACCACGAGCAGTTCAATCAATGTGAAACCGGCCCGTTCGCGATGAGAAAAGGGGCGACGCGGAGCGAAAGGTACGATCATGTCCGAATCTCCTGATATCGTTACCAAATAGGGTAGCAGGTTGGGCAGGGGATTGCAAATGGCAACTTGGGCAGTTTCCGGCGATGCGCGGACTCCTTTTGGCAATGCAATCGGGCAGAATCGGTCAGTACGGGGTCACACGGGCGATTCTGAGCCTGCCGAGTAGGATTGAGAAACATGGAACGCGATTGGTGCTGGCAGTGCAAGAGTTGGATTTGTGCGCTCGATGAAGCCGAGTATCGGAACCTCGAAGTACTTTTTCGTGAGACCACCCTTCATGTGAAGGACGCCCGAAGCAAGGGCGAGGCGCTCGACGCGGCCCGCGCGCGATACGCGCCGTTGATCGCGGCGTTTGAAGAACTCACGGGAGAGTCCGGCGTGACACCGGAGGAAATCATGAAGCACCGCATTTCCAATTTCGGGCCTCCCTGTGCGGCATGTGGCAAGAATCTACGCACCGCAAGAGCGTCGAAGTGTTTCGAGTGCGGCAAGGCGTGTGGGAATTCGCCCACGAGTCAGATTGAACTTGCGAGAAAAAACAAATGACGAAACGGCAGGTCAATGACCTTCCCTACTCATTGGGTCAGAACAGGCAGCGCAAAGCTCGGAGAGGTCGATTCTATTCGCGGGACAACGTGATACGGACGGTCTGATTGACCATTGGTCAACCGCCCGTGCAACGTGTACGGCGTGATCGCGGTGATTTCAACCGGCAGGATAGAGCCGATCATCGCGGGCGCGCCTTCGAAAACCACGATTTGGTCGCCGCTGGTGCGGCCGACCAATTGATTTCGGAGCGAGGGCTTTCCATTGCTGGTGCGCATCGCGTCATCGCGACTGTGATCGATCTCGCTGCCGCGGTCCTGCTCCGACTCCTGCGCCTTGATCGCCGATTTGCTCGGGCCTTCGACCAGCACTTCGACCGTGCGTCCGATCATGTCGCGGTGATTGGCCATGTTCACTTCGGCCTGAACGGCGAGCAGCTCATTGTTGCGGCGGCGCTTGACCTCGTCGGGCACGTCGTCGGCGAAGCGCTCGTCGGCCGGCGTGCCGGGGCGCGAAGAATATTTGAAGATGAAGCAATTCTTGTAGCGGGCGGCACGTAGCAAGTCGCAGCTCGCCTGAAAATCGGCATCGGTCTCGCCGCAGAAGCCGACGATCATGTCGCCGGCGATGGCAATGTCGGGCATCAGCTTGCGGGCCCGCTCCAGCAAGGCGAGGTACGACTCGACTGTGTATCCGCGGTTCATTCGCTTGAGTTGTGCGTTGCTGCCGCTCTGTGCCGGGATGTGCAGATAACGACAAATGCGCGGACTGGCGGCCATCACTTCGAGGGCTTCGTCGGTGAAGTCACGAGGGAAGCTGGTGACGAAACGCAATCGCGGCAATTGCGGCACTTCATCATGCACGCGCTGAAGCAGCCGGGCGAAGCTCGTTTCGCTACCGCCATCGCGATAGTGATAGTGGTTGACCGTCTGACCCAGCAGGGTCACTTCCATCACACCGGCGTCGGCGAGCCGGCGAACCTCATCGACAATCTGATCGGGCGGACGGTGCTGCTCCGGCCCGCGGGTGTAGGGCACGACGCAAAACGTGCAATGCTTGTTGCAGCCGCGGGTGATGCGAACATACGCTTGGTGCCGTCCGATGGCGCGCGGCATGTGGGCATGCACGGCGGAGGCGAAGGCGCGTCCGGAGTCGAGCGCTTCGAGATCGTCATGCGGTGCCGCGGCGCGGGTCTCCGTCGTGCGCTCCCGCAGGTTGCCGGACAGGGCAATCGCGCGGCCATTGTTCTCGCGCACGTCGTCGATCAGCGCCGGCAGGCGATGCAGATCGCCCGGGCCGCAGAGAATGTCGACAATCGGCGCTTTATTGAGCAGGCCGTCGCCATCCCGCTCGGCCATGCAGCCGATGACCGCGACAATGCGATCGGGATTCTTGACGCGCGAGCCTTTGAGCTGACCGAGCCGCGAATAGACCTTGTCCTCGGCATGCTGGCGCACCGAACAGGTGTTGATCACGACAAGTGAAGCGCTGGCGAAGTCCTCGGTCGGTCGAAATCCGCGCGACAGCAGCGACCCGAACACGAGTTCACTGTCCAGGGCGTTCATCTGGCAGCCCAGGGTCTCAAGATAGACGGTCGGTTGTTCGGTCATGGGATCTCGACTGCGTCGTCGGCCGCTTTCTTCAGGGCCGCAGCGCGGGCGGACGCGGCTTCCCGCGTCTCCGGATCGTTTGGCGAGTTGCGGACCGCCTCTTCAAACAACTCCAATGCCTTCGACGGCCGCTCAAGCCCTTCATAAGAAAGACCCGCACAGTATAACGCGCGGCCCACCACCGGATTGCCGGGGTACTCCACCACGACCCGCATGCACTCCAATCCGGCCCGGTCGTAGTATTTCTGAGTCAGCAGCAACTCGGCCGTCATCAGGATGTACATGGCCCGGTCGGCGCCCTTGGCATAGCCCTTTGCACGATCCAACGTCTTCTCGGCAAGCTCCAATTTTCCATCACTGAGCGCTTGTCTGAATACCTTGGCAAGACCGTCAAGCTTGCCGCCAGCGGGGCCAGCAGGGGCATCGGGCTTGGGCTTCGGTGCAGGATCATCGCTATCCGATTCAGGGGGCTGCTGTTTGATGGCAGGGGGTCGCTTCCGGTCGCGCGATACAGGTTTGTCGCCAGCGGCATCGGATGGCGCTTCGCCTTCGCGAGCGGGCGCTTTTCGTTCCGCCGTTTTACGCACCGCAGGTTTTGAGGTCGGCGATTCCTTTTCGAACGGAGTGCCCGTCTGAATGGCGTGACGCAGCCGAACAAGTATGATCGCGATGTCTTCGGGCGGGCTGCTGCGTTCGGCGAACTTGACCGCGTCCACCGCCTCCGCCGCCTCGGGCGTCTTGGGTGGCGGCAGGTTGCGCGGGATCACAAGGGCGGCGACCCGGGGCGCCCGGCGCGTCAGCGTCATGTAGGCATTCAACGCTTGTGGAAATGCCCCGAGCGTGTCCAGCACCTGGGCCTGCCGAAAAATGGCAAACTCCTGCATCCAGGTCGTGCGGGCGTTGGCCTCGACTTGCTTGTAACGCGCGATCGCTTCAAGCGGGTTGTTGGCCAGCCTGAGCTTGTCACCCTCGGTCAAAACCTCGCCCATGCGATCGTGCGAGGCCATCACGCGGATTTGCTTGACGGACAGGGCGGGCCGCGAGACGATCCGTCCATCGGCCATGCGAAAGGCCAGTCGGTCCTCGGAAAACCCGATGATCTCGACGCCGCTGAAACTGCCGCGACCATCGTGAACAGAGTCGGCCCGCACGATCCCTGTCAACAACAGGATCGCCGCGCACAGGATGATGGGGAGGCGTACGCTCACAATCCAAGCGTAGCCACGTGGGGCGACCGAGGTCAAACCGCTGCTGCCCGCGCGGGCTGATGCATGAAGCCGGGTCGTGGATGTTGAGTGCGATTCGCTTTGTCTAAATCGAAGAACCCAGCGGCGGTCGGCGCGTGGCCTTGCGGCCCTCGGAATCTGGGGGGCTGCGATCAAAGGCATTGAGACCAGCTGCTCCAATGATGGCGGATTGGCGGAGAAACGAACAATTATGGAGTCAAACCACTTGGATCGAACCACCCGCCATCGGCGGGCGTCCTATATTATAGGCCTCCTCGTGACGATAATAGGGGGGTGCCCGCCCAATGAGGGCGTTTCGCAGGGTGGAAATGAGGAGCCGGTCGAGATTCCGATCCTGCGTTCAGCCCATGGTGCCCATTCCCATGAGCGTCGGGCCATGCAATTGGTCATTCGCGATCCGGCCACATTGGCGAAGGTACCGATCGTGGACATTCCGGTGAATTTCGATCAGGAAATGCTGCTGGTCGTCACGCTGGGCCAGGTCATGTCGGAGGAATACGCGGTTGTCATTGACCGGGTGTGGCAGGAGCGCTCGAAGGTGCGCGTGTCGACACGTGTGACGCAACCATCTCCAGGTGCGAGCCCATCGATTGCGACGCCCTATTGCATCGCCGTAGTGCCTCGGAGCGACTTGAACGTCGCCGGGTTCTCAGCGACGCCGCCGTCGCGCTCGCGCACCTGGGGCACCAGCGAGACGCCGAAAAAATGGTGATGGACCGTGGGCATCCGCAATTCACAGATAACACACAGGTTTTCCACATCGTGGGAATCCTGTTGGCACGCAATTTGATTTACCGCGAACACAGATGAGACGCGTTGCGTTGTGATTCCGCACGCGTTTGATATACTGTCGGCCTCTCATCGCCCGCCTATGGAGGGAGCCACCGGGCCGACAAGTTGGAAACACCTGGGATTTGGCCCCGTCGCATACCGGGGGGCCTGGAGGACATGTAGACCATGGCAGATATTCACGGCGACACACCGACTGTTCTCGGCGCGGACGCAAGCTTCAAGGGCGATCTCACGTTTGAAAAAGCCGTTCGTATTGACGGCAATTTCGAGGGTCAGATCCGATCCAAGGGATCGCTCACCATCTCCGAGGGTGCGAAGGTCGTCGCCAGCGTCGAGGCCGGCAGCGTCAAACTGGAAGGCGAGTGCAAGGGCAACCTCTTCGCCAGCGAGAAACTCCAGTTGATGTCGACCGCCAAGATGGAAGGCGACATTCGCGCCACCCGGCTCGAGATCGCCGACGGCGCCATCTTCATCGGCAACGTTTCGGTCGGCAGTGCGGCGACCTCGGGCGAGGCCCGTCGAAACCTGTCCGAGCCGCAGGGCCAGCGCGACATGCGACAGGGCGGTGGCGGTCAGCAGCAGATGCGACCGCGCCCGCAACCGCAGTCGGCGGAAGCCCAGCCGGCCGCGACGGCCTGATTCGACGCCGATCGAGATTCGGTCGTGTGACGTAATCGGCGTCGATTGATCGCGGGCGGCGCAACCACAGCGGCCGCCTTCGCCTTGCCGGTGCAAGCGTTGCGCTTGCACGCCTGCGTCGGCGGGCAATTCGACACCGATTCGCTCGGAACGCTAACACCGGGGGACGCAATCTCCGAGGGGTCCAACTGATACCAGCATGGCCACGCAGCCCAACACGCGGATCGTTCGATGCTGCCATTGCGGCGGCATGATGCGCGTCAGCGCCAAGGCCATGTCCGTATTCTGTCCGCACTGCCAGAAGCGCGCCCCGCTCGAGAGCCTGCGCATCACCGGCTCGCACCCCGGGCGCATCCTCGCGACCTGCGGCGACATTCACATCGAGCCTTCGGCCCGTCTCAATCTCGATATTTACGCGACGCATGTCTTTGTGAACGGGCGCGTGCGCGGCGGCGTCAGCGCGGGCGCCAGCGTTGAGGTGGGCCCGTCCGGATTCGTCGAGGGCGACATTCGCGCGCCCAAGATCATCGTGCGCGACGGCGGCGTCATTCAAGGCCGCTGCGAGATGACCCGCAAGGCCATGCCGCCGGGCGTCATTCAGACGGAAGTCAAAGTCGAGGCCTGATCGCTTCCTTCGCAAGCCTGGGTACGCATCGACTCGATTCGCCAACTATCGTTCCCAAACCGTTCAACTACCCGGCAAAGGCCCGCAAATGTCCTTCGGCCGTGTAATATCACACAACCGGCCGCCGTATCGCGCGGGCCATTTACATTGGTTTTTACAGGCTGCTCCCCTAGAATAGGTCGCTAGGGAAAGGCGCTGGATTCCTGTCCGACCATGCCTATCGGGGATCCACGGGGTGGTCCGCGCACGCACCCTCGAATCGAGCCGGCGACGCTCGAATGACCCCGGTGGAGAGTGGATATTCCATGAACAAAATTGCTCTTTTCGCAGCCGCGCTGACCGCAATTCTCGTCGCCGTGCCGGCCCAGGCCGCCCCACTGACGACGCAGACCGTCGTCTCAGGGCTGAATCGCGCGGTCGACCTTGCTGTTCCGCCCGGTGACACCCAGCGGCTCTTTGTGGCCGAGCGGCGCGGCGTGATCAAGATCATCGATCTGACCACCAATACGGTGCTGCCCACGCCGTTTCTCGACATCGACTCGCTTGTCGTCAACTTCGTCGCCACCGGCGGCGATGAGCGCGGCCTGCTCGGCTTCTGCTTTCACCCCGACTACGCGTCAAATGGCTATTTCTACGTGAACTACATGGACACCAGCGCCTCGCCCGGCGATACGATCATCGCCCGATACAAGGTCTCGGCCGATCCCAATGTGGCCGACCCGGCCAGCGCTCTCATTCTCAAGACCATCAATCAGCCGCAGGGCAATCACAACGGCGGTTGCATGAAGTTTGGACCCGATGGCATGCTCTACATCGGCACCGGCGACGGTGGCGGCGACAATGACGACGACGCCGGTCACACCGCCCTCACCGGCAACTCCCAGGACAAGTCCAACCTGCTCGGTAAGATATTGCGGCTGGATGTCGACATTGCCGCGCCTTATATCCCGGCCGACAATCCGTTCGTCGGCGTGCCCGGAGCCATGGGCGAAATCTGGATGTTTGGTTTGCGAAACCCGTTCCGCTTTTCGTTCGATCCGCTGACCGGTGACATGTACATCGGCGACGTCGGTCAGAACGCCCGTGAGGAGATCGATTTCATTCCGGCGGGAACGGGGGCCGGGCGCAATCTCGGCTGGCGATGCATGGAGGGGCTGATCACCGGACCATACAATCCCAGCGGCGCCGAGTGCACCAGCGGCGGGGCCAATCTCACGTTGCCGGTACTCCAATATCTGCGAAACGCGGCCGGCGGCTTCTCGGTCACCGGCGGCATCGTCTACCGCGGCTCGAAGCTTCCCGGCGAATACGGCAACTACTTCTACGGCGACTACATCAACCCCAACCTCTGGAGTTTCAAGATGGTCGGCGGCGCGGCCACCGGCAACGCCGTTCGCATCTCAGTCAACACAACGGTCGCGTTTTGCGCCGACGGCAACGGCGAGATGTACATCGTGACCGGCTCGCAGCAGAGCGCGTCGACGACGTCGGGCATCGTCCGCAAGATCGTGCCGCTGTGCAACACGACCGGCGACATCAACGCCGATTGCCTGCGGGACATCAACGACGCGACCATCCTGGTCGACGTACTGCTGGACGTGCCGGTGGCCGACCCCGCACTGGTGACGCGCTCCGACATCAACGGCGACGGCTTCCGCGACGGCCTGGACATCCAGGCCTGGATCAGCGCCCTGTAGGCCCGTATTCGCCCGTTATGAAATTGGCCTGAATCTATAATGGTGTCCGGCGCCGCTGCATCGTTAATCTGATGCGATGCAGTGGTTCATTCCTGCCTGGTACTGCGGGCCGCTCTCAAAGACTCCCTACGCCGCGTTTAATCGATGGCGATTCTGGCCGGGCGTGCTTTTTTGCTGCGCGTACCTGCCGCTGGTTACTTTATTGATCGCACTTAATTTCGTGCCCCCCGAACGTTTGGCCGTCGGAATGTTGTGGATTCGCGACCGCGTCGGGCCGCAATCGCCATTTGTCCGACAACTACTTGCATTCCTCGCTGTCATGACGCCGACGATGGGTCCAGCGTATCTTTTGCTGGCAATAGCAACGGTTGGATTTAAGCGCCAATGGAGTCGATTCCGACGTAAGTGCCTCAACTGCGGAGAGACCCGACTCTCTGAGTTTCTGGACGATTGTTCGAAATGTGGATCGCAATTCAAGGACCAGGACCAGTATAGGGCAATTGCCAAGGCGAGAAAGCTCCGTCGCGCGCCGGCCGTCGTTCGTCGCCCCGGCGCGGAACTGCGAACGTTTCGGCGTTCCGCCTATTTCGTCACCATCATCTCGGCCTGCTTTTTCGTTGGCACATGTTTATGGGGCCACGTTTTTGAGAACAGCGCAAAGCCTCCAAGACCCGCGACAGGCGCGTGTCTCGTTCTGTCTTCGTTATCGTTATTGGCGTCCTTGTTTATGTTCAGCGTGGAGAGCTTCCGGCGCACCAGGGCGAATCTGCTTCGTCTCAAGGGCTGCTGTCTGATGTGCGAAGAGCCGCTGGAAAGCGATGAGATCACCTGTCATCACTGTGGCTCGTCCGTCGTTGCTCAACAACTCTGGGTTCGGCGAATTCTGTTGCAGAACAGTGGATTTGCCAGGCCACAAGTCGTGAATTTTGCGAAGGAATTGGGGATTCCGACGCAGCTCTAATTGAAGAGAGCATGAGTCACCGAACGGGGACGCGCTCGTTTGCGGGACGACGCAACGATCCTTTTCACGTCCCTGATGCCCCCAACCGATACGCCTTGGTGCATTTCGCGCTGGTGTGCCACCGCACATCGCGTGGCGCGTCCGAGAAGGTGGGGGGGCATTTATGCCTGCGACGAAAGTAGGTCCCAATGTCCGCATTACGCGTGCGGCCATCACATCGACCTCTCGCGCGTCGGATGAGAATTCAAACACCATCGTGCGGCGCGGACCGGTCCGCCCCTGCCGCGCCGACGATCGCCTCAACCTCCTCATCGAAGGAAAAGACCGCCTCTGGAAGCGCGATCTGCGCATCTCCGAACTCGTCAACGTAATCATCATCTCGGGCGCTTCCGCCTTGGTGATGTCGCAGCGTTGGGCATGGTGGGCCGTCGCGGTTGCGTCGATATCGGCCGTCGCCTGCATGTGGGCCTTTGCCCGGGCAATGACACCGCGCGAGGAGCGGCTGCGCCGCCTCATGCGCGTGATCGCCCGCCGGCGGCGGCTCTGCACGGGCTGCGGCTATCGGCTGATCGAAGCAGATCGCGGACGCTGTCGTTGTCCCGAATGCGGCGCCGGCTACGAGGTCGGTGACACGCGACACCTGCTCGGACAGGAACTACTCCACGCCTTCTCAGCCCGCGGACGCGCGATCGCCGCGTTGGTCATCGTCTATGTCCTGATCTGGCTGGCCCTCGTCGCCCGTGGTTCGGGCATGATGGCCCAGGGCTGTCTGAGCGTGGGACTCTTTGCCGCGTTCGAGATCATTCACCGTGTCTTCATTCGCCGGGGCCGGTTCAACGCCGGCAACGCGCGGCGCGTACGGCCGACACATGCGTGCGGCGTCGAGTTGAGCTGTCGCGGCGGCCTGCCGCGGAATTGCCCCGCCTGCGAGCGCATGTTGACCTTTGGCGAAATATTCGTGCGGCCCGATCCGGCCAATCTGGCCGACCGGCGGATTCTCCACTTGCTGCATCAGGCGACCCTGCTCCGCTGGACGGTCATCACGCTGATCTGCGGCGGACTCGCTGCGTTTCTGCAATTCGACGATGTGCTCGTGCGGCGGCTCGCCTTCTCGCTCGGCTGGTCCGGGTCGATCATCAGCCTGGCGATTCCGATGCTTATCTGGGTGGTCGGTCTGGGGCTGTTCCTCCGCACCCAGGTGCACCGGAACTTCGTGGCATTGAAGCGGCTGGCAGGCCAACTGTCCCCGATGTGTCCAGGATGCAACCGCGACCTGTCCGACGTCCGTGTGGGGCCATGCTGCCCGGACTGCCACGCACGGATTCCAGTGGCGGTGATCCGAGGCTGAGTTCCAATCAGTCCTAAGTGTTTCACCCAAGCACCAAAGGTGCGCCCCAGCTTCAGCCCAGTGCAACGCACTGGGTTTGCGATCATGCGCGAATGGGTCAGCCCTGAAGGGGCGATTCAACATGAGCCGAGGCCCGTCGCCATCGATTTGCGCGCCCTTTCAGGACTTGATGCCATGTGTCGGTGATTTCCACAAGGCGTTGCCTTGGGCTGCGGCTGAGTCGCACCCTTGGTGCTGTCTTGACTGCAATGCGTCCACAGTCGCATCGCGTCGCCTCGCGAGGCTTGCGAAATCGTCTGTTTTCCACGAAAACACGGACTTGTAATATCAACCGTGTTTTTCGATGGAACCGCCTCATGATCGCCGCCATTCGTGATTTACACCGCCACGTCGGACAGACCGTCACCCTGCAGGGCTGGGTCTACAACCGTCGCGATTCTGGAAAGATTGCCTTCATTGTGCTCCGCGACGGCAGCGGACTGTGCCAGTGCGTGGTCGCAAAGAATGAGGCGACCGAGTCATTCTTTGAAGACGCTCGCAAGCTGACGCAGGAGACCTCGGTGCGGCTGACCGGCACGGTGCGGGCCGATCCGAAACAGGTCGGCGGACACGAGCTGGATGTGACTGGCCTGGAGGTGGTGGGGCAGAGCGTCGATTTTCCGATCACGCCCAAGCCGCACGGCATCGAGTTCCTCTTCAAGCATCGCCATCTGCATTTTCGCTCGCGGCGGCAGTGGCACATCATTCGCATTCGCCATGCGGTCATCGATGAGATTCGCCAGTACTTCAATCGCAACGGCTTCACGCTGATCGACACGCCGATTTTCGCGCCCGCCGCCGGCGAGGGGGCGCAGACGCTCTTCGAAGTCGACTACTTCGGCGAGCCGGTCTATCTCGCCCAGACAGGGCAGCTCTACGTCGAATCGGCTTGCATGGCCTTCGGCAAAGTGTACTGCTTCGGGCCGACCTTTCGCGCGGAGAAAAGCAAGACGCGGCGGCACCTGACCGAGTTCTGGATGGTCGAACCGGAGATCGCGTATGCGGAGTTGGATGACGTGATCGCGCTGGCGGAGGACTTTATCTGCGCGATCGTGCAGCGCGTGCTCCGCGACTGCCGTGACGATCTCGCGTTCCTCGGCCGCGACATCGCCAAGCTGGAGAACATCACCAAGCCCTTCAACCGCATCACCCACAAGGAAGCAGCAGACATTCTTCATGGGTCGCGGGCGAAGGAATTGCTGGAGCGCGATTTAACCACCAAGACGGCGCGGATCGAGGAGATCAAAAAGGCCGTCGGTGAGAAAGAGACTCGCAGCAATGCCGCCGGCGTGAAACAGTGGGAAAAAGACAAGCTGGTGGCCGAAGTGCACGAGCTTCGCGAGGAGCTGGGTGATCTCGAGGTCGAAGTCGAGAACATCCCGCATCACATGAAGCTCGCAGCCGAGTTCGACGGCGGCGGCGACCTGGGCGGCAGCGACGAGACCATCATCAGCCGCCTGTCGGACAAGCCTACTTTTGTTACACACTATCCGCGGCACTGCAAGGCGTTTTACATGAAGCAGAACGCCGACGACCCGGAGCGGGTAAACAACGTCGATCTGCTCGCTCCTGAGGGGTTCGGCGAAATCATCGGCGGCTCGCAGCGCGAGGACCGGCTGGACGTGCTGCTGGGTCGCATCAAGGAAGAGGAGCTGGACCCGGCCGATTACGAATGGTATCTCGACCTGCGTCGCTATGGCACGGTCCCGCACGGCGGCTTCGGCCTGGGCGTGGAGCGCACCGTCGCCTGGATCTGCGGATTGAAGCACATCCGCGAAACAATTCCGTATCCGCGGATGATGGGCCGATTTTATCCGTAGGTGCAGTGTCAGAACCCCGGACGCCAGTCCGGGGCATCTCGACCCGAACGCGAGATCCGATAAGGACTTCGATCGATCGAATCTTCGTCTCGCCAGACGCGTATAATCGAGATGTCCGCCCGCGCAACAGGAGCGTCTGCCATGACCGTTAGATTGGAGTTGGATGCCCAGACCGAAGCGAATATCGTCGCACAAGCGGCTGCGCGCGGAATACCTGTCGAGAGATATTTACAATCGTTGATCGAAGAAGCGGCGAATCAAGGAACATCCGGTGTCGCCACGCTCGCCCTTTTCGAAAAATGGGATGCCGAAGATGCGACCGATGACCCGGCTGAACTCGAGCGTCGTCGCGCCGAGTTTGAAGAGTTCAAGGCAGGCGTGAACGCAAACCGACTCGGCGAGCGGGTGATTTATCCGTGATTCAGAAGATCGTGCTGGATGCCGGTCCACTTGGGCTGCTCACACAGCGACGAGGCGTTCCACCAGCTGATGTTTGTCGCGCGTGGCTGGCAGACGTGATTCGAAATGGAATCTCAGTGTACGTCCCCGCAATCGCAGAATACGAAATTCGGCGTGAGTTGCTTCGCGCGGACAAAGTGCATGTTATTCGACGGCTCGATGCCTTTATTGCGGCCGATGCGAATCGGTACTTGCCGATCACGACCGAGATCATGAAGCGGGCTGCGCAATTCTGGGCAGATGCCCGCAGGCGCGGTCAACCAACTGCTGCAGATGCCGCACTGGATGCCGATTGCATCCTTGCCGCGCAATCGGTTGTTCTCGGGTTGCCAGATTCTGTCATTATTGCGACGACAAACACCGGACATCTGCGGCAGTTTGTTGCGGCGGAAGCGTGGGACAAAATTAGACTTTAATTGAACTCTATGCACAAGTCGTACATTGATACAATGGTCTCGCGCTGGCGAAAGGACGAAATCGCATTGAATCCAGGCGCGACAGAGGAACAGATTGATCGGGCAGAAGCCCGGCTTTGCATTCGGTTTCCCGAAGACGTGCGCGCCTTTTACCGCGCTTGCAATGGATTTGACACAAGCGTCGGTTATCAACCGGACTGGGAGGGCAATGTGTTCCTCTCCTTAGAGGAACTTGGGTGTAAAGGTGTCCATGCTGATCCAGGCGGCATTACTGGGCCTGCGGACTACGTGATTGCTGATTTCTGTGTTGCCGCCCGCTTAATCGTCTGTCGCCTGACTGATTCCATGGATAATCCCGCGCCTGTGTTTTGGGATGATTGTGACGGAAAGCTGACGCCCATTCGACCGTCATTTGGCGATTTCATTGAGCACTACGCAACCGATCTCAAAGCGACTTTCTGTGATACCTGACGGGATCCGATGTCACAATCCCCCGATTCAAACACGAACAGCGTGCGTGCGGCCCGGGCCGTTCCCGACACCATCCATGCCTCGCCAGCCGATATGACCGCCCACACCGCCGACGAGCCTCCCTGGTGGAAGCCGACGCTCAAGGAATCCCTGCGTCACCTCGGCTACCGCTGGATCTTCATGCTGCCGGCAGTCTTGTTCGTCGCCGGCGCGCTGGCGGCCATCTACTACCACTCCGTCGGGCTTTACCTTGTCGCCAACATCAAGCTCATCATTTTTGCCGGCGGCATCGCCGTCAGCCTCGCCGCCTACGGACTCAAGCAGGCCGTGCGCGGCCGAAGCGAGCCATTCTGCATCCACTGCGGCTACACCCTGACGGGCCTGCCCGACAAGCATCGCTGCCCGGAATGTGGACGGGCGTATTCGTGGAGCGTGATTAACGAGTATCGCAAGGATCCGCAGTGGTTCATCCAGCGCTGGCGGGAACATCGCCGACTGCCGGAATCGCAGGAGCCCTTCGCGGCCGGCGCCGTACGAAGCAAGCGGCGGCGCGACGGCACGTGAATGGCGTGCTATTGCTCCTGCTCCAGCACCACCGCCGTGCCATAGCACAGGACTTCCGTCGCGTTTGACCGGCTCGCGACCTCCGAGGCATCGAATCGAAGCCCCAGCACCGCATTCGCACCCAGCGCGACGGCATGATCGATCAGCAGATCGTACGCCTGCTGCCGAGCTTGCTCGCACATCTCGGTATATGCGCCGATCCGTCCGCCGACGATCGACTTGAGGCCGCCGAGGATGCCCTGCGAAATCGTCGGGGCCCGGACGGTGATGCCGCGGACCACGCCTAGATACATCTTGATGCGGTAGCCCTCGATGTTGAACGTTGTCGTGGTGGGAATTGCCATCGGTCTATATCCTCTAAAGACGCCGGGATCCGCAAGCCATGTGCGACAGCGGGCCTAATTCTGCCCGCCCGATGCCGTCACCACAACACCGTCCGGCGTGGTCAACTCCGTCGAGACCGGCACATCGGCCGCGGCCTCCGTCTTCCGTGCGCCGAGCAGATCGATTCGCTCCCACGGGCCTTTCGCCCAGCGCCACCACAGCACGCAACCCAGGGTGGCGATATAGATCGTGGCCATCAAGTAGGGCCCGTGATATCCCCACGACGGCGCGACGCGCAGCATCAGCCAGCCGCCCCCGACAAAGATCACCCAGCAGTGCAGGGCGACCACGGCCGCCGGCCACTTCGTGTCACCCGCGCCGCGCAATGCGTTTGTATAAATAATCTGCATCGCGTCGAAGACCTGAAACACCGCCACCCAGATGAGCAGCGCGATGCCGATTCCAATCACCTCGGCGTCGGCCGAAAACAACGCCATCAACTGTCGCCCGCCGGCCACCAGCACCAGCCCGAGCAGGGCCATGTAGGCACCCGCGATCACCATCCCCACGTTTGCGTAGCGGCGCGCCGCCGGACGGTCGTTCGCGCCGATCGAGTGACCGACCAGCGTCGACACCGCAATGCCGACGCCGATCGCCGGCATGAACGAGAAGTAGGTGTAATTGATGGCGATGTTGGAGGCAGCCAGGACCGACTCACCCAACCGGCCGATCAACCACGCCGAGAAGACAAACCATGAGCCCACGTCGAGGAGCCACTGAATCCCAGTCGGTCCCCCGACGCCCAGCATCTGCAGCAATCGGGCTCGATTGATCCGCCAGTGCACGCGCGTCTTGAACTCGCGCGCGATTTCACCGGTCAGAAACGTGCCCAGCAGAATGGCCGCACGGGTGGCCCAGGCAACGACCGTGGCGATCGCGGCACCGCGGATGCCCATGGCCGGGAAGCCGAGTTTTCCGAAGATCAGCACGTAATTGCTGATGCCATTGACCACGACCGCGGCCAGGATGGCCATGAACGCGACGCGCGGCTTCTGAATGCCGTTGAAAAACCCATCGAGGCCGGCGCAGGCCACCGCGAGGGCCATGGACCAGAGCGTAATCTGACAGTACGCGATTTCCAGTTCGCGGACGGCGGGCGCATGGCCGATCAGGGACCACAGGCCCGGCATCAGCGCGACGGCCAGCGGCGAGATTGCGGCAAAGAAGGCGGCAATATAGAGGGACTGCCATACGTAGGGCGAGCCCTCGCCGCGCTGCCCGCGGCCCATCGACTGTGAGACGAATGTCTGCGTGGTCATGGCCACGCCCATGCCAAACGACTGCACGAGGAACACGAAGAAAGTGGCCGGCACGATTGCGGCGGTCGGTTCGGTGCCGGTGCGCGTGAGCATGATGAAATCCATCTGCCCAAGCAGCAGGCGCGACAGGCTGAACCCGATGCTCGGCAGGGCGAGCAGCATCAGCTTCGCGGCGTCGGCGCGGAACGAGTTTTCGCTGGGCGCGCCGGAGTTGAAATCACCAATTTGAACGGCCGACATGATTCATCCAATCGAAAAAAAAAACCCGGGGGCCGTCAGGCTCCCGGGTCGGTTCGTCAAAAAAATACAAGACGACGCGAAGCCTCAGCAAGCCCCTTTCAATTCCACACGGTTGCCCGTGCCTGGATTGCATGCTGGATAAGGGAACATCCGAATGACTCCGAGTTGACAAAAATCCGTCGCGACGTCGAACCCAGGAATCTAACAAACGAAGCCGCGAGAATCAAGAAACCTCCGCGTTGGCGCCATTTAGAAGTGCGAGTCTCGCGACGAAACTGCCGTGCAAACGGAAGAATTCGAATCAAAATTCCAACAAAATCTTGGGCTGCGCTTCACATTTCGGGCGTTTGTAACCGCGTTGAACGGTGTTACGGTGGCCTTTCGATGATATCGATCTTGCTGCCGGCCGACGACACGTAACTTGTTTAGAAAACAAGACTTATGCGTATTACGACGGCTCGGGAATTCGCCTGCGACATGGCGGCCAAACCCGACTTAGGGGCCCTGTGAATTATCGTCCGATAAAATAAAGTAAAACGTTACAAGAATTCTATTTGAAACGACTGTAGCGGTTAATAAAATGTTCCGATATCGCTGGAAGACGCCCCAAGCCAGTGCATAAGATGAAAGTGGACAGAGTGGGCGACGTTCAGCAGAACACCGGTCGCAACAGGCGGCCGGAAAATCCAAACGGCTTCTTTCCCCTCCGGAAAGCACCGTAGCTGCCCCTGAGGCGCTCGGTGCTTTCTTTTTTTGGACTCTACAAATCCGATCGCAATTCAGACTTCTCTTGGACGGGCCGGCCCGCCTGGGAATGAAGGCCTGCGCCCACACGCTGCCTCGATTGGGGTGAGCGCGAATTCCCACAGTGCCCTAGGGAAGTTTGTGCGATTCCGGCTTCAGCATGGGTATTGCTGCACGGCCGAAAACCAGATTCGGGAATTGCGCAATGACGCTGTCCTCGGGCGCCCCCTTGGCGGCAAGATTCAGATTTTTCTGTGCCAAGTCGGGCAAGCCTGAGTACAGCTCCAGGTAGCCCAGCAGGAATCGCAGATCCCGATCTTCAACGTGAGCCAGCCGCTGTTCCAGTTCGGCGCGGCGGCGATCGAACACGTCCGACCGGCCGACCATGCCGGGCAAATCAAGCTTGAACGCGGCAATCTGTGGAAATTGTGCGATTCCGCGCGTCAGCGAATGAACCGCCGACATGTAGTTGCCGGCCGCGGCCAAGGCATGCCCTCTTGCCAGCAGCGGCAGCGGATTGCGCCGATCGATCACGGACGCCATGTCAAAGTGACGCGACGCGTCAAAGTAGCGTCCGTCGTGCATGGCCTCTTCGCCATCCACCATGTATCGATTGAATTCGCTGGCGTTTGCACTCGCGAATGAGGCCACCGGATCGTCCAGCGAAATGCCGGCCCATTTTGCGGCGCTCGCGGCTGCAATCGTTCCCTCGCCCGGCTTTTCCGTCAGACCGGCGCTGCGACGGCCGCGACCCCGACCGAAATCGACGCGTGTCGGCGACGCATCTGCAGTCGCCGGCGTTTCGCTCGGCGCCGGCGAATCCGATTCCGATTCCGGTATGGAGTCCCCACGACCGGTGAATCCAAACACGGAACGACCCGCGTCCTGTTCGGCACGAATCGCGCCGATCATGTCGGAGAATCGATCGCCGCCCGCAAGACCAGATTGGTCAACGACTGCATCGCCGCCGGTGACGTTGATGGATGCAATGGACGGCGGCATGGTCGAATCGACGGTGGGGGGTGACATCGTCGGCGGGGTGGCCTGCGGCAGCCCGGCGTCGCGCCGCGCGAGCGCATCCTCCAATTCCGTGCGCTGCAGATCATTCGACATGCGGTCGATCAGATCGCGGCGAGCCGCTCGCCTCTCGGCCAGTTGGTCGAAGACCGAGGGCTGGTTGCGTGGCGGACCGAAGATGGACGAGTCGGCCGCCCGGTCGAAATACAACGGATTGAACGCCATCGGCGAGGCACTCGGAATCGATCGCTGACTGGGATCGATCCTGCCGGGAACGCCGATGCGATGATCGACCGGGTTTCGAATGCCGAGATCCAGCGGTGACTCTTGATATCCTCCCCCGCGGATCGGCGTGACCGCGTACGTGCTGAGCATCGATGATCCCGGGCGGGTCAATCCCCGCCGGATATCGCCCAGGTCGGCAATCGTCGTTTGCGTGTCGTAGAAATAGCCGGGTGTAATCGTGCGATTTGCCAGCACATCGGTGATCCCCACGGACTGGCGTTGAAAACCCGACAGCGAATTCGAGCCCAGACTTCCACGGAACGCATTGTTCTGCATCAGCGGCGAATTGCCCTTGAAATAGCCCAGGCCGCTGACGTTGCCCGTGATGATGGCGTCGGAGCGACCGCCGTAGTCGTAGGTCGGCCGCGCCAGGTTCACTCCGCCCGATCCGACGCCCGGGTTGGCGTCGTGGAGCCTGCCGCTGTGCCCATTTCCGGTGTTGACACGTTTATCGATTTGTGCCGACGCCGATGTTGCGATCGACAGCGTCACCCCCATCGATACCATGACAAGCGTGGTCTTCGTTCCGGCGTTCATGGGAACCTCCCGTTCCTGCGTCGCGCGTCACGGATGCATCCGGCAGGATTATAGGATGACAGGGCCGGACGGGTGGTAGCGGCGCAGGTATTAGATCGGCCGGCGCGCGCGGCGAACCGCAATTCCTGCCGATTTTGTGAGTTTGGCGCGGGGGCGATTTCCGTCAGGTGTCGCAGCCCAACCCTACGGACAACTTCCTGTCAGCAGCTGCGTCACGAAGCCCGGCACGTCGAAGGCATTCACCTGGCCATCGGCCGAGCAGGTGTCTTCATCGCCGCCAATGTCCGCGGCGCACTCCGACTCGGAGGTGATGACGTTGGAGAACGCGCTCACCGTACCGACGAATGAATGGATGTCGCGCCCGTTGACCAATCCGTCAAGATTCACATCGCCCTTGGTCACGCCGCTGCAATCGGTGGGAATGATGTCGCCGGTCACCACGAGGGCATAGCCCTGCAGCTCGCTATTGACCGCCGTGGCCAGAATCTGAATGGTGAAAGTTCCCGCAAGCGGATTGGACAATATGACCTGCTCGACGTTGTTGCGATCGTCGGCTATGCCGCCGGTGGCTGACTGACCCCCGGCGAAGACGTTGCCGCGATAGACGGCAGCGTTGGGCGCGGTGACGACGAGATCAAGGTTATTGACGGGTGTAAACGTCGAGAGCACCGCGGCGGGTACATCCGTCCAGACGAGCGTCACCTTGAGCGGCAGCCCGCCGCCGATGACGGTGACGCTGCGGATGTCAGATTCGCTGGTGGAGAGGCCCTCGCCGTTGCGCTTGTCGTGCAAATAGAGCTTGCGTGAGTCGCCGGCCAGATAGATGGCATCGTCCAGAAGAATGCGGCCCCATCCCTCGCGCAGGTTTGGGTAATCGGCCACGCCGCTCAAATCGACAGACGAATTGATCAGCACGGCTTTGACCAGCGCCCCGCTGGGCGAAAAAGCGTTGCCCGGCATGGCCGCGCCGGTTGGGTAATAGCCATCCACAAAATACTGCCGCGTCAACACACCCAGGCCCGCGCCGACCGGCGATGCCCATGACGTGGCGGCGCCCGCGCTCCACAGACCGCAGGCGACCGGGAAATTCGCGGCGGTGATCCCGCAACCCACTGCCATGAGGTCGGGCTTGCGACGTCCATCCGTGGTCGGACCGATCGCGGCGAAGAAACAGACGTTGTCCTGCGATGGCGCGTCGCCGGCGGCGCTCACGGCAACGCAATTCTTGGCATTCTCGGGGTTGGTAAGCGTGCCGCCGTTCGGCGGGGCCTGAAACACGACGTCATCCTCGAACGTGCGCGACACGAAGTCGATGTCGTGCGACCAATGTGTGTAGTTGGTGACCGAGCCGCTGCCCCAACTGTTGTTGTGCATTCGCGCGCCGTCGTTGTGCGCCAGGGTCAGGCGGTTTCGAAGCAGATCGGGCGATCCGCTCCCGCCGATGATGCTCTGGTTGATGTCCTGAAAAACGATCTTCGCGTTGTACGCAATGCCGCGGAAGTTCGGATCACCCTGCCCCGGGGCGTCCCCGGCGAGAATGCTGGACACGGTCGTGCCGTGGTCAGCGGATGCGCCCGGCGCGCCAGGCACGGTGGGGAGATACGATCGAATCTTTCGATGAAGCGGCCCAATGGGGTTTACAGCATCATTGAAGCAGCAGTGCGTGGGCACGAGGCTCCAGTCGATGATGCCCGCGGTCTGTCCAGTCCCGGTCAGCCCGGCATTCCAAAGCGACATGTTGTCGGTGATGTTGGATTGCGAGATCCAGTTGGCCGAGGCGTCGCGCGGCTGCGGTTCGTCGGATTCCTCGACGAAGAGGATTTCCGAGACAGTCTTCAATTCGCCCACGCGTTCGAGCGGGACTTCGGCCACAACGCGCAGCGATTCACCTTGTGGCTCAATGGTCAGCACGAGCGAATTCAGATCGGCCAGCTTGTCGAGGGTCTCATCACCATTGGCGCCTGGAAGCAATTCGATCACCAGTCGAACCTGGCCCGCCGCGGCGAGGGTCGTCCGTTCGACAGTCGTGAAGGGAATCGTGCCGATGTCCGGAGCGATGCGCCAGTTTGCGTCAAATGCCCCAAGCCAGAAGACAAATCCAAGGTTTCGCAGCGCCGCCGGCTGAATGCCCGGCGCCGTGCAAATGTAAGCATTCATCGGAAGGTACTGTCCGAGCGTCACGCCGGCCTGCTCGAGGGCAGCGCGGCGCTGCGGCGTCATCGGCCCGTCAAGGTGAATCACATAATGCGTGTCGGCGGAAAGCGGTGCAGCGCCGGCTAGCAGCGAGGGCGCTGTTGTGAGATCGACGTCACCGGTTCTGAGGTAAAGCGTGTGCGGATTGGTGCCCTTCGCGGCGGCTGCAGCGGCATCGATGACCGGCTGGGTCGCGGCCGACACCGGCGCAATGCAACTCAAACAAAGCGCAACGGCCACTGCGCCGCATGAAGTAACACGATTTTGCCTCGACATGTGCCCGCGCTCTCCCCTCGATCCGTCCGCCCACGGCCCATCGTGCCGGAGCGGACCGCCGCTGATGTGCATATACCATCGTCGCACCGGTCAAAGGGCGTTGGCAATGGCCGCGGCTCGCATGGGATTATACGCCGTTCGGCCGGGCCGAATCACGTCTTGCCGCTCAGATTCGCCCGATAAAAAAATCCGAACCGGTGCACGCCCCTGGGGCGGCCTACCCCGGGATGACGCACGGCCTTACATTTGGGCCATTGCCGGTGGTGAAAAACCACTGGGCAGAGTCAGGACCCACCACGCAAGTGGTGGCTGCTCGGAGAAAAATGAAGGGTCGATTGACAGGCTCGGCTTCCCCGGACGTGGCGTTCGGGGCTCTCAAACGCATACTTATGAACAGTGCGAATTCCGCGTCCGCTGTTTGCTGCAGGGATGAAAGATCGCACGTCCCCGCTGCTGATGCGGGATCCATTTCGAGGCCCGCATGGACATCATTCAATCCAAGATCGATCCCGCCGACGCCGTTTTCGCTGAAAACCGCCAGCACATGGAGCACCTCGTTCGCGAACTCCGCGGCCGGATCGACACCGTCAAGCAGGGCGGCGGGGCGGCGACGGTTGAAAAGCACCGTAAGCGCGGCAAGATGTTTGTCCGCGACCGTATTGACCGACTGATTGATCCGGACAGCCCGTTCCTCGAGTTCAGCCCGCTCGCAGGGCTGGACCTGTACGACAACGATGCGCCCGGCGCGGGCATGGTGACCGGCATCGGGCGCATCATGGGACGCGAGTGCGTGATCGTGGCCAATGATGCGACGGTGAAGGGCGGCACGTACTACCCGATCACGGTGAAGAAGCATCTACGGGCACAGGAGATCGCGGAGGAGAACAATCTGCCCGCGATTTACCTCGTGGACTCAGGTGGGGCGTTTCTGCCACTACAGGCAGAGGTGTTTCCCGATCGCGAGCACTTCGGGCGGATTTTCTACAACCAGGCGCGGATGAGCGCGGCGTGCATTCCGCAGATCGCAGTCGTGCTTGGTTCGTGCACCGCCGGCGGGGCCTATGTGCCGGCCATGAGCGACGAGTCGGTCATCGTGCGTAACCAGGGCACGATCTTTCTGGGTGGTCCGCCGTTGGTGAAGGCGGCCACTGGCGAGGAGGTGACCGCCGAGGAACTGGGTGGGGCCGACGTGCACTGCCGCACCAGTGGCGTGACCGATCACTACGCCGCGAATGATGAAGACGCCCTGGCGATCACCCGGCATATTGTCGAGAATCTGAACGAGCGGCCGAAGCAGTCCATTCGCACCGTGCCGGCAGAGGACCCGCTCTATCCGGCTCACGAAATCTACGGCGTGATTCAGAAGGACATCCGCAAGCCGTATGACGTCCGCGAGATCATCGCCCGCATCGTGGACGGCAGCCGGTTTCACGAGTTCAAGGCGCTCTATGGTTCGACTCTGGTTTGCGGCTTCGCGCACATCTGGGGCTATCCGGTCGGCATCGTGGGCAACAACGGCGTGCTGTTTTCCGAGAGCGCGCTGAAGGCGGCGCACTTCGTCGAGCTGTGCAGCCAGCGTGCCGTGCCGCTGGTGTTCCTGCAGAACATCACCGGCTTCATGGTGGGCCGGCAGTTCGAGGCCGGCGGCATCGCCAAGGACGGGGCCAAGATGGTGGCCGCGGTGTCGAACGCCCGCGTGCCGAAGTTCACGGTGATCATCGGCGGCTCCTACGGGGCGGGCAACTACGGCATGTGCGGACGGGCCTATCAGCCGCGGTTCTTGTGGATGTGGCCCAACGCGCGGATCAGTGTGATGGGCGGTGAGCAGGCGGCGAATGTGCTGCTGACGGTGAAAAAAGACCAGTTGGCGGCATCGAAGTCCAAGCCGATGACGGCGGAGGAGGAAGAGGCCTTCAAACGCCCCACGCTGGAGAAGTACGCCGAGGAGAGCAGCGCCTACTACAGCACCGCACGGCTGTGGGACGACGGCATCATCGATCCGGCGGATACGCGCACGGTGCTAGGCTTGGCCATCGCGGCAAGTCTGAACGCCCCCTTCGGCGAGCGGCGGCAGAGCGTGTTCAGGATGTAGCGGTGATCTTAATTTGACCATCGACCTGTTTCAATTGATTCGCGACGGCTCACTTGGAGTCATTCAACTTGGCATGAACCGCGCGGAGGTTGAGGCCATTCTCGGCGCTCCCACCGACGAGGCGAGCCTGAAGAAGAAGTGCGGTTCACTTACACGCCATGGCCCGCTTCAGTTTGAATATGAGGCCGGCACGGACAAATTGGTTCGCGTCTATGTTAAGACAACGGGTGACGTTGAGATTCCACGCGAGTTCAAGCTTGTGGGTTACGAGCGGATCAGCAATGCAACCATGACAGAGTTTCAAGAGGTGCAGGAAACTCTGGGAGTTGGATACAAGCCGGTACGTCCATATATGGAGCCGCATCAGTACGATTGGTTGCTGGATTCGGGCATTCAAATCATTTTCTATGGCGAGACGCGGGTATTCGATTCGCTGGTCTGGGGTTGAAGGTCCACACAGAGATCATCCGGAAGAGGCAGGACAGTGGCGCAAACACCAACTTCAGTTGCCGACGCAATAGCCGGGTTGTCTTCGTCGCAATCCGCAAAGCGGCGAAGCGCTGCGAAGAAGCTTCGTAAGGCCGCTGCAAACGAGGCGTGCCCCGCGCTGCTGAACGCGCTGGTGGAAGAACTAAAGGACAAGCGAACCTGGGAAACACAGTACCACATGATTGTGGCCCTGAGCGACTGTGGATGCATGGAGGCCGAGGAGACGCTGGCTCAACTCATGCGAACCCCAGGGCTGGAGCCGGCGGCGTACAGCGCTTTTGGGAGAGCGATCGTCGGCCTGGCCGCGAGACGCGGACAGGGGATCGAAACTGCGATTCAACTCATTAAGTCGAACGACACCGCAATCCTTGAAGGCGCGCTCTGCGCTGTCGCGTGCCTGCGACTCAAGGCGTCTCCGGAGCAGGCGAGGACTTTCGTTGACCACGTTAATGCGCTTCCACCGGCTGACCCCCACGGGGATGTGTTAATGTCCATTAGAGTCTGGCTTGCGGCTGCCGCCGCCGGATGGGACCAGGCAGTGGTCGGCGAGTTCTTGAACAAAGCGTCCAAGTCAGGATTCCAGCAACTCGCTCGCGCCGCCACAAATTCCTTGAAGGGCGTCTACGTCAAATGGTCGCCGCTGTGATGCGCTGCGCGCCGGGGAATCACCAGAAGATGATCGGTCGTGATGTTGAAGAACTGTGTTTGTAACCATAGCACTCGTATACGTCATTCATGAGATCGGCATGAGGCTCGACTGCTTCGAGAATAAACGTCTCATCGGGACAGAGGGTCCGAGCTTGGTCGGACGCCTCTACGGCCGTTGCACCGACACCGATCACGCGACCTTCAAAAACCGCGATCCACTTTCCGGCGTACTTCTCAGTGATCTCCAAACTGTGCTCGGCCATCCATGCCGCGTCGGCTTCGATTTGGCTTTGCGTATTCATGCGTTGGCTCCTGTTTTGATTTTGATATCGACAATCGGAGGCTTTATCGCCGTTGTGCATCGCGCTTAAGCGCTTCCTGAATCAGTCGAGCATCGATTCTGAAATCCGTAGCCTTCAAACGATTGATGGCCTCGGGTAGCTGGATCAGGTTGTTCAGCGCGGCACGCTCCAACAATCCGAGGGTTCCGATGATCGGGATACTGCGGGCGGCGGCTGCACGGCGTCCATCCTTCTCGTCTATGAGAAGTGCGTCCGCTTTGACTTCGCGTGCGAGGCTGATGGCTGCCTCTTCGCCGGGGTCGAGAGGTGGAATTGACTCAATGCTGGTGGCACTTCGAACCTCAACCCAGGATGGTGGTGAAAGTGCAAAGGTACGCACGGTGATTGGCGTTCGCGTATGCGAAAGTTCGGCTTGAACCTCGGGCGGAATCAGCACGCTTCCAAAAAGACGTGGAAGCATGTCAACGTGGTCAATCCGGATTAATACATTGATTGGCGAACTGTCAGCGACGACGAGCATTTACTTGCCCTGCGCAAATAGCGCGTCGAGTGTTCGTCGATCCGACTCCAGGTCCTCCATGGTGTAGTTTAGAGGAATGCCGCGGTCGGCGAGCCACTGCTCGGTTTCCCAGCGGGAGTCGTGGTTTAGCAGCACGCGAACCGTGGCGGACCCAAACTTGCCGGAGCGATACCCCTCAATGGCCAGCGCTTCGAGCGCAACCTGATCGAGCTTCGATCCCCATGCTTCGCGGAGAGTGGCTTCGACCTCGGGCGTAACTGCAATTGACAGCGTCATGCTTTAACCTCTGGTAATAGCATATCGCGCAATGGTGAAAATGGCAGCCAAAAACCTCTTTGGCAATAGCCAAAGATGCCTTCAAAAAGTATGCGGACTATGCCATTGAACGGGCCGAAGCCGGCTCACTCTCTGGCGTTCCGTGGCCAAGCACTCTCAATCCAGCGGAGGGCCCGCAGCTTTCCCAGACCATCGCCTTTCGCAGCGATTCACCGCTCTGTTAAACTCTCCCTCGAACTTCGGATGTGATTCCCCATCCCCCGGCACGGTGACCGGCGAACTGCGAGCCTGCGACAATTCCATGCATCAACCCATGCTCTTCTCTCTGACGCTCATCGTGGTCCTCGGGGCTGCCGCCCAATGGCTTGCGTGGGCGACCCGGTTGCCTTCGATCCTCCTCCTGCTGCTCGCCGGATTCCTGGCCGGCCCGCTCACCGGCTGGATTGAGCCCGATCAGATCTTCGGCAAGCTGCTGCTGCCATTCGTCTCGCTCTCAGTCGCACTGATTCTGTTCGAGGGCGGACTCAGCCTGCGCATCCGCGAGATCAAAGGTGTCCGCGCCGTCGTCTTCGCGCTGGTTACGGTTGGCGTCGTCGTGACGTGGGTCGTCGCCGGCGCCGCGGCGTATTACCTGCTTGGCTTCGATGTCAAAATGTCGGCCCTGCTGGGGGCCGTCCTGTCCGTGACCGGTCCGACTGTCGTTCAGCCGCTCCTGCGGCACATTCGGCCCATCGGCCTGGCCGGATCGATCCTGAAGTGGGAGGGCATCGTCGTCGATCCGGTCGGCGCGATGCTGTCGGTCATCGTCTTCGAAATCGCATTCGGCGATCAGTTGGGCAAGGCCGCGCACCACCTCATGTCCGTGCTTTGGCGGACCGTGCTGTCGGGCGGCATCGGACTGGCGGCCGCCGGCATGATCGTCGTGACCTTCAAACGCTACTGGGTTCCCGATCATCTGCGCAACGCCGTCGCAATGATGCTGGTCGTCATTTCCTTCTACGCATCCAACCGCCTTCAGGCCGAATCGGGCCTGCTCGCCGTGTCGGTCATGGGCATCGCCCTCGGCAATCAGCGCTGGGTGGACATGCGGCACGTGCTCGAATTCAAAGAGAACCTCCGCGTGTTTTTGCTCTCCGCGATTTTCATTCTGCTCAGTGCCCGCATTCCCATGGCGGACCTGGCGAGAACGAGCCTGCGCGAAATCGCTTTTGTTGTCATCCTCATCGTGATTGTGAGACCGGCGTCCGTATTTGTGTCGACCTTGGGATCACGACTGACGTGGGCGGAGCGCGGCTTGATCGCCTGCATGGCGCCGCGTGGAATCGTGGCCGCCGCCGTCGCGTCGGTGTTCGCCTTTTCGCTCGAACGCAACGGCGTCGCGGAGGGGCGGTTGCTGGTTCCGATCGTCTTCGGAACGATTGTCGGAACCGTGCTCTTTTATGGGTTGGTCGGCCCGATCATCGCCCGCCGTCTCAAGCTGGCCGATTCCAATCCGCAGGGCGTCCTGCTGGTCGGCGCGGGGCTCTTCTCAAGGGAAGTGGCCCGGGTCCTGCAGTCGCTGGGGTTCCGCGTCCTCGCCGCCGACACCAATCGCTACGAGATCCGCTCCGCGCAGATGGAGGGAATTCCGGTTTACCACGGAAATGTCCTTTCGGAGGAGGTCGGCTACGAACTCGATCTGGCCGGCATCGGAAAGATGATGGCCATCACGCCCAACGACGAGGTCAATCAACTTGCGGTCGAGACCTATTCGCGCGTATTCGGGAGCGCGAACACCTTTCGGCTCGCGCCGAAGCCGGCAGTTCATCCATCGACGCCACGATCCGAATCGACACCGCCCCGTGCACTCTTCAGTGCCGAGGCCACGTTTGGACATTTGAGCGATCTGTGCAAGCGCGGCGCCAAAGCCAAGGCGACGAAACTGTCGTCAGAATTCAACTATGAGGCATTTCGAGTGGAGCACGGGTCTGCATTCATTCCGCTGTTTGTGCTCAACCAGGCCGGCCAGATTTCGGTGGTCAGGGCCGGCGCGCAGATCAATCCTGTCGCCGGCGACACGATTGTTACGCTGAACTGGTCGGAGGCAAAAAACGGCGGGTAGTTGCTTAATTTGGGCGAGTCTATTTGCCTGACGTCGCCGCGGCCTGCTTGTGACGCGCCTTGGTCAGATAGACGTGAAACAGGCCGGTGCGCGAAAAGTCCTTTGCCGACGCCAGTCGCTCGTAGTAACGGGCGCGTTTGGCTGCCGCCCCACGATTGGCGCCGCTGCCGCTGCGTGATTCCCAGCATTCGGCCAGTTCGTGAAGCGTTTTGCGCAGGCGTTTTTCAACCCGGGCAGCGCCCGCGATGCAGGCGCTCTGCACCTGCATGAGCACCTGCTTGTGTTTCCGAGCCAGCGGGCTCGGCGCGTGGGCCACCGCCAGCGCGTTGTCCATCACGCCGAGTATTCGGTTTAGTTGGAGCACTTCCAGCGTCAGAGCCTTGCATTTCTCCGACGCAGACTCGTCTGATTCTGCAGCGCTCGGGGCCGCCAGCAGAGACTTGGCTCTGGCCAACACCCGGCGCGATCGTTCCAGCACCACCGCCGCAACCAGCCCCGGCGGAACGAAGTTGTAGGTGATCCAGCCTGCTCCCGCGCAAAAGTCGCAGTTCATGGCCCGAAAGCCCATGCACCGCTCGCACACCTCATCATCGGACACCTCACCCTTGCCATGGCACGGCGCGCACTTCAGTAATCCCTGCTTGCACCCCATGCACGGGTATTCGGCATAGGCCTGAATCAACCGTTGCGCCGGCGCCTTTCCAATCGTTTTGACGAGCCACGTCGACAAATCGCTATCGCGCAGCGAAGGCGAGTTGGCCACCGCCTCCTGAAATAGGCGAACTGCCTCCGCATCCTGACGTGACGACAGCGCCTGAATGACCGGAGTCATGATGCGCTCTGTTTTCGAATCCATTGATCTACCTCATACAGCGTCACATGTGGGGGCGGCGCATGGTACTCCGTCCCCTCCAATTCGACCATATCGGGGTGAGAAGGTGGGCGGACAGCGAGCGGCCAGCGCTCGGAGTGCAGGGTTCGGAGATGCGGAGTGTGTGGGGATTGCGTGAGTTACGATGCGGTCGTCGCTCGTCGCTTCATGAACAGCACCGAAAGGCAGGTGCCGACGAGCAAGAGCGTGTTGCGTCCGATGGTGGTCCAGCCGGCCTTGCCGCTGCCGTGCCCGCCGCATCCGCAACTGATGTCGAGGCCTTTGGACATGGCCAGCGCGACCGCGCCAATAAACATGAGCAGCATGCCGCCGATCAGAATCGCACCGGCCGGTCGGGTTCGTGGCCAGAGCAGCGCCAGCGCCGCGCCCAATTCCCACCACGGCAGGACGATCGCGAAACAGGCCGAGGCGTACTTCGACATCAACTGGTAGTTGCCGATGTCAATCGCGAACTGCCGGGGATCCATGAGTTTGCCGTAGACAAAATAGAAGAAAAACCCCGAGACACCCAGGGCGCACAGATGACCGACGATCGGCTTCCACGCGGAATCCGGCGACGCGGACAGTGGGGCATAGTTCACGCCGGTCGGCGTATCAGCATTGTTCACGATCGACTCCTGGGTTGCGGCGGCACCTGTCCGCGCCAATCCGCGTACTGATTAATCAGCCGCCGACCTCGGTCAACTCGGCAAACTTCGGAGAGGTGCTCAATTCCTCCCAGCCCTTCACATAGACTTTTACATTGACATAGCCAAACTGATTTCGGAGCGCATCGGCCACGGTGTGGCTCGCCTCGCAGTTGCCGCCGCCGCAATACACGATGACCAGATCGGGCTGCGGCACATATTGAATCACGCGTTCGATGTTCTCAAACAGGGCGGTCGACGGCAGGTTGATCGATCCCTTGATGTGGCCCTGGGCGTATTCGTCGGGCTTTCGAGCGTCCACGAAATAGACGTTCGGCTGACCGAACTGGGCGATCACCTCCGATAGCACCGCGACGTGCGGATCGGCCGGCGCGGCTGGTTGCGTCCCGCTTCCGTCGGCCGGCTGGGTCGGATTCGCCTGGCCGCCTGTCGCATCGGGAAGGATCGGGCGCTTGGATTCGAACTTCGACGGTTCGATCTTGCCGGTCGTCCGCATGGCGTTGACGGTGACGCCAACGCCGCTCGTCAGCAGCAGGATCAAGATGGCCGTCTTCACATGGCTCAGCATGGCAATTCTCCGCGGCAATTCGGCAATCGTTACGGTTGTACCTTATCCGGCGGCGGCGTGGCCGGCAGCGACGTCGGCGTGCGCTTGGGCGGCGCCACCATGCCCGGCAGCGGGCCCAAAGACGTGCCGCCCTGCATGGTGATCGGGATGTTGACGGTGGGCATGTTCTCGATGTCGGTCTTGAACGAGATGCGCTCGCCCGCAACAGCGGCCTTGAACCCGGCGGGAAACTCAACCACCAACTCATACGCCTTGCCAGCCTGAAGTTCGGTAAGCGTGCACTTCACGCCGGGTTGCGTGGCTTGCGGATTGGACACCTTGAAAGGCTTGGTGTGATGATTGCGAATCTGCACCTTGCGCTTGATCGGCGTCCGCGAGCCCAGCGGCACCGTGATCGTCGGCGGCGTCACTTCCACCAGTTCCGGCGCGTAGGCGTATGCCTGAAGCTCCATCGTCGGGAACTCGGGATAGTTTGTCTTGAAAGTGATCCGGCCCGAGTTGCTGCCGGGTGAAAACGGCGGCACGGCCTTGACCACAAGTTCATAGACCTTGCCCGGTTCCTTCTCGCGGTGCGTCACGGTGAACGTCTTGCTGCTGCTCTCGACGTCTGCCAGTTCCAGCGGCGCGTCGATATTGCTCTGAATCTTGATCACGCGTTCCGTCTCGACCTGCTGCTCGAGTCGTCCAAACGACGCACTCGGCGGCTCGACCTGAATGACCTGCCAGACCTCGCCCTGCATGGTCAATGTGATGGTCTTACGATCGCCCTCGCAGTTGGATTCGACGTTGATGGTCTTCGTAACGCGACCGGAATACTTGCCCGTCGCCAGTTCCACGGGGATGTGACCGGTGCCGCCGGGTTCCACGATACGCGTGTATTCCTGCGGTACGGTGCAACTGCACGCCGGCTTGACGTTGAGAATCTCGAGCGTGCCGTTGCCGATGTTCTTGAAAATGAAATCTGTGCGGACGGTCGTATGACCCTTGGCCTTGCCCCAGTCAAACGCCATGGATTCGAATTCGATGAAGGGCTTCTCGCCCGGCTTGAGCACGACGGTCGGTTGCGACGCCGGCGGATTCGACTCGGGCTCGGTCTTGGGCGGTTCGGGAAGCACCTGGCCGACGGCCCGCTGGGAGACGGCGGCCGCAGTCAATATGAATGCAATCGTCAAGATTACGCGGCGAATCATCCGGACCATGACATAATTCCTCGGAATGGGGGCGAAAGAGTCGTTGGCCGCCCAACGAGCCTATTGTACGTCATGGCCGCAGGGCTCGCAGGTGCGAAGGCTGTAACCCCGCTGTAACGGAGAATCGCGGCCGGCCACCCGGACATCGCATTTACACGGTTCAGTTTACATCATGAATGCGGCGCGGCGGGCAACGAGATGGTAAAGATCGCGCCGCTGCCAAATTGACTTTCGACTTGAATCGTTCCGCCGCAGTCGTCGAGCAGGCGCTTGCAGATCGAAAGACCCAGCCCCGCGCCGCCGCGGTCGGTCCGGCCGGCCCCGCCTTTAGTGGAAAAGAACGGCTCGAACAGCCGCGCCAGATGCTCCGGTCGAATGCCCGGGCCGGTATCGGCAACGGTGATGTTGACGCGATCCGGTGCAACGGCGCTGGCCGAAATGGTGAGCGTGCCGCGCTTGTCGAGCATGGCCTGCCGCGCGTTCAGCACGAGGTTAAACAACACCTGCCGGATGGCATCGGGCGGAATCATCGCACGCAAATCGTCAGGTATTTCGACGCACGACTTGATGTTGTCCTTCGACAGATCGCGGCCCAATCCTTCCAGCACATCGGCGACCAGCGGCGCGATCGCCGTCGCCACCGCCGCCGACTCCCGGTTGGAGGCCAGCCCGAGCGCCCGGGTGCAGAGCGACGTGATGCGATTTGCTGCGGTCAGGCTCTTGTCCACCGCCGTGCGAAGCAATTCGGGATCATTCCGCGTCTTTGCATATTGACAGTAACTGACAATCGGCGTCAGCAGATTGTTGATCTCGTGGGCCAGCATCGCCGACATCGTGCCCAGCCCGGCCAGTCGCTGAAGCCGCTGTACTTGTTCATCCAGCGATTTCAACTGGCCCGATAGGCCGTCCAAGTGCTCCTGTACGCCGGGCAGGCCATGCGATAGGTTGGAGGCGGTTGAGTCGTTCATGGGTGATTCGTTCATCGAGGATCCGGGGGCGCGCGGGCCTCCCGGTACGGAAGGCAGCCTCGTGTTTCATCGACCGGCCATGATACGCGACTTGACGGGAGCGGCGGCGTGAGCCTCGATGCACGACTGGATGACCTGATCGACGCGGCCCAGGCCGTGGGAATCATCATTCGCCGTGAACCGCTCGGCGGCGAAGGCGGCGGCCTGTGCAGCCTGCGGGGCAAGCGCGTGCTATTCGTCGATACGCTCTCAGATTCCGAGACGCGGTATGAACGCACCCTGGCGGCGCTGGCATTGTTGCCGGAACTGGAGGCGCGATTCCTGCGGCCCGACGTGCGCGAAGACCTCGAGCGTGCCCGCAAGTCCCAGGGAGCCCCAGCCTTCAACCCGGCCGGTGCAGAGTCCGCAAGCGATGCGCCAGGCAAACAAACCAATGGAGGGCAGCATTCGTGACATTGATGATGAGCGTGTCCGGCGTTCGCGGGATCATCGGCGAGACGATGACGCCGGTCCTGGCGGCGGAACTGGGCCTGACCTTCGGAACCCATCTCGGCGGAGGCGAAGTGGTCATTGGCCGCGACAGCCGGCCCAGCGGCGACATGGTTCGCGCCGGCATGGTCAGCGGCCTGCTCGCGGCAGGCTGCCAGGTTGTCGACATCGGCGTCGCGGCGACGCCCACCGTGGCCGTGATGGTGACCCATCGCCGGGCCGCCGGCGGCGTCGTGCTGACTGCGAGCCATAACCCGATCGTCTGGAACGGCGTGAAGTTCCTGACCGCGAAAGGCCATGCCCCCTCGGCGGACGTGGCAAATGAGATCCTCGGGCGCTATCGCGAAAAGAAATTCAAACTCGTCGATGTGAATCGAATCGGGAAGTGCATCGAGAGTAACGAAGCGAATGCGGTCCACGTGGCCAGGGTGCTCACGACCGTCATCCCGGCCGAGATCGCGGCGCCGCGATTCAGGGTCGTCCTCGACAGCGTCAACGGGGCGGGTGGGGCCGCGGGCCGCGAACTCCTGGAGCAACTCGGCTGCCAGGTCATTCACATGAACGCCGAACCGACCGGTCACTTTGCCCACACGCCCGAGCCGACGAAGGAGAATTTGACGACCCTGTGCGACGAAGTGCGCAAGCACGGCGCCGACGTCGGCTTCGCCCAGGATCCGGACGCCGATCGCCTCGCAATTGTTGACAACAAGGGAAATTACATCGGCGAGGAGTACACACTGGCCCTTGCCGCGAAGCGCGTGCTCGCCAGAATGCCCGGCGCCACGGCGGCGAACCTCTCGACGTCGCGGATGATTGACGATCTGGCGAAGGCGGCCGGCGCGCCGGCGGTGATTCGCACGCCGGTCGGCGAAGCGCATGTCGCCCACGCGATCATGTCGAAGGAGTGCGTGATCGGCGGCGAGGGCAACGGCGGTGTGATCGATCCGCGCGTCGTGCTGGTGCGAGACAGCCTGGGATCGATGGCCCTGGTGCTCGATTTGATGGCGGCGGAGAAGCGCCCATTGGACCGAATCGTCGCGGAGATGCCGCGCTATGCGATGGTCAAGAAAAAGTACGAACTGTCCCGTGAGAAAATCGACGCATGGATGAAAAAGGTGCCGGGCGCCGCGGGCGGCGGACGCATCAATGACATCGACGGCATCCGCATCGACTGGCCCGAGGGCTGGGTCCACGTGCGGGCCTCCAACACCGAGCCGATCGCCCGCGCAATCGCCGAAGCCGCCGACGAAAAGACCGCCAACGAGTTGATCGGCCGCGTCATCGCGGTTCAATAATGTGGAACCGGCCAATGGCTGGTTCGGATCAGGCCATTGGCCTGTTCCACACTGCTCCTTTTGAGTACGCGTCATCCAGCAAATGATCAACGCCATCATCTTCGATTTCGACGGCGTCATCGCCGACACCGAGCCGCTGCACTATCGGGCTGCCGCTGCGGTCCTGGCCGCGCGGGGCATCCACGTCAGCGAGGCAGACTTCTACGAGCGTCTCATGGGCCTGTCGGACGAGGCCTTCTTCCGCCAGGTCCTTCAAGAGGCCGGTCGAACCGTCACCGGTCGCGGTCTGCACGATCTGCGAGTGGAGAAAAACGCCCGATATGAAAAGGCAATGTTCCGCGATCTTCGCCCGCTGCCCGGCGTGGAGGCATTTGTCTCAGCCGCTGCGACACGCGGCCCGACCGCGGTGTGCAGCGGCGCGCGGCGGTACGAAATCGTCGAACTGCTCCGTCACTTCGGTCTCGCGGGTTACATCAATACAATCATCTCCATCGACGAGGCCCGCGTCTCCAAGCCCGACCCCACGGGTTACCGAATGACGCTGCAAGCCCTGCGCAATTCGCACGCGTCTCTCACCGCCGATCAATGCATGGTCATCGAAGACAGCCTCCACGGCATCGAAGCCGCGAAAGCCGCGGGCATGCGCGTCCTCGCAGTGCAGACCCATTACGACGCCGGTCAACTCGCCTCGGCGCACGCCAGTGTCGCAAGCCTTGAAGGCCTGACCCCCGATCGGGCGGCATCACTCGTCGTCGTCAAATCCCCCGATTGATGCGATTCTGATACGCCTCCAGCGTCTCTTGAATCTGCCCCAGAAACTCGGCCGATGTTGGATCGACCTTGCAGAGTTCGAGCGCCTTCTTCTGCCATTCGATTGCGCCGGCCCAGTCGCCGGTGTCCCACAACGCGCGCGCATAGGTATCAACAATCGCCGCGTTCCGGTGATCGGTCAGGGCCATCGCCTTTTCGGCCACCGCCTTGGCGAAACTCAGATCGCGGCAATCCCGCCACATGTCCTCCGTCAGAATTCCCCAGGCCAGCTCGTTGAGCGCGTACGCATCTTCGCATCGCGCCAACAGGATCGACTTCCACGGCTCGGCGGCCTTGGCATCGCGCTTCTTGTTCGCAAGGATGATGTAGCGGGAGTTGTTCAGCCGCGTGTCGTGCGGCTTGAATGCCATCAATTTATCGAGAATTGACAGCGCCTTGTCCCATTGCTCCGCCTTGTAGGCCTCGTTGAATCGCGTCAGCCGGCTTTCGTACTTCCGGGCGTCGGCGACATACGCCTCGTCCCCGAGCGCCTCGGCCACGTGCGTATCGAGTCCCTCAAGGTGCTGGCCGACCCACGTGATCCGGCCCTCCTTGACGATGTACGTTGCCACCATGGGGCTGATGTCCGGAGCCGCTTCCCATCGTCGCGCCGTCCGGCCGCGCTGATCGACGCCGATCGTAAACCGCACGCCCCGGCGCCACCCGCTGTCGAGGAAGTTCTGCACGGTTTCCTTCTGCTCGGCGGTCACCGCGATGACCCGAACCCGTCGATCCTTGAACTGCTTCTGCACGTGCGTCATGGTCGAGGTGTAGAAGCGCGAGAAGTGCTGCGACGGCTGCCAGAACGTGATTACGAAAACGTCCGCCGGGTCGGCCTTGGTGATGTCCACCGCATCGCCGCCGATCCACTTCCCGATGCTAAGCCGCGGCGCAGCGTCGCCGATCTTCAGGCCCTCGCCATGCGCCGCCGCGATCAATGTAAAAAATGCCGCCGGCCCCACGAACCTGAAGGTCATCGTCGATCTCATCGAGCGCCTCCGCTTCGCGTTTTCCACCCTGCCCGGTTCGAGGGTGTGGTTTCATCCGCGTGCAGGTAGGATGATCCCCGGTGCTGATGATTGTATCACCCTGAGACGTCCGTCGTAAAATGGATTGAACACACTTGCCGGGCAGACTGTCTTTGGAGCCGATCACCCTTTGAACACCTCCCGTCTCGATCGGTTGCACATCGCGTCGGCCCGGCCGCGCCGCCTGCGCCATCGCCTTTGGCGGGAGTGGTGCTTTGTCCGGATGGTCGCTCAGCGGTTCTGGCGCCGCGTGCTCATTATCGCCGTCGTCATCGCGCTCTGCGCCTTGTTCATGCGGGCCCACGGCGGCGCGAATTGCGACACCCTCGCCGAGGCGCTCTACCTCACCTGGTCGCTGATCCTCGGCCAGACCCCGGCTGAACTGCCCGCCGATCGCGTCATGCAGGTCTTGTGTTTCGTCATGCCGATCGTCGGACTGACCGTCGTCATTCATGCCATCGTCGAATTGTCGGAGTTGATGCGCGACCGGCGGCGCAACGAACGGAGCTGGTGCACCATGATGGCCTCATCGCTTTCCAATCACATCATCCTTGTCGGCTTCGGCAAGCTCGGCTATCGCACCTACACCCTGCTCCGCAAACTGGGCGAGCGGGTGGTGGTCATCGAGCGCGACGCCAACAACTCCTTTCTCGAGGAGCTGCGCCGCGACGGCTGCCCACTGCTGGTCGGCGATGCCCGGCGCGACGTCAACCTCACCGAGGCAAACGTGACCGCGGCGCGGAGCATCATCCTGGCCACCAATGACGATCTCGCCAATCTGGAGGTCGCTCTCGACGCCCTGAAGTTCAACGAGAAGATCCGCGTGGTGCTGCGCATGTTCGATCAGAACATGGCCGACAAGATCGGCAACGCCTTCGACATCCACGTGGCCATGAGCCAGTCGGCCATGAGCGCCCCGGCCTTCGCCCTCGCCGCCCTCGACGCGGCCCTCACCGACGGCTTCGTGCTGGACGATCAACTCATCGTCATGCGGCGCACCGTCGTGAGAGAGGGCGATGCCCTGGCCGGTCTGACCGTGGCCGACGTGCTGACCCGGTACGGCTTCTCCGTCGTGCGGCATCAGTCGCGAACCGGCGGTGCGTCTATTTTCCCAAACCCGCAAACAAAACTCGCCGCCGGCGACGAGGCGCTGCTTCAGGGGGCGTTTGACATGCTGGGCCGGATCGGGCTGGGGGTGAGTGCATGAATGTGGCGTTCATGACCCGGCTCGACTCTTAGATTATTGACGATTTCCGCTCTCAGAATCAGGTGGCTGCCCCTCGATTCCCTTGTCTCTAATTTGGTTCTTCGAATCCTGGCTTTTAAGCGCTTCTGCTACGCGCTTTCGAATACCCTTTTGGATGTTTCCGCCCTGCGCAACATCCATTGCAGATTTATCATAAGCGTCTTTAATTGTGACACTTGCGCCAGATCGCAGGAGCAGATCGACTATCTCAGCATGCCCCGCGTACACCGCTTTCATAAGCGGAGTGCGACCAGAGTCATTTTTGGAATTCACGTCAGCCCCGTGCGAGATGAGCTTCGCTGCGATCTGCGAATACTGAGGCCCAAGTGCGGTTGTCGAGAACATGCAACCATGACGAATGCTGGTATTAACGAACTCCACGTCATCTCGAGTCGATTGTTTGTCCAATGGTCTTTGCACATCGTCCATGAGGAAACTCAATGGCGTCTCTCCGGGTAAGTCTCCCCCTGTGCTCCTGGCGTCGATTGAGGCGCCCTGCTTGATCAGTTCCTCTACGAGTTTTGGCTTTCCAAGTCGTGCCGCCCAATGAAGCGCGGTTAGACCATTAGCGTCGCGCCGCTTGATTTCAGCACGGTGGGAACTTAACCACTCGATTGCCTTTGAATCGTCCAGCCGCAAGATCCAAGAGAATTGATCTGGTGGAATCGATGGTGCCAGGGTTTGGAGTTGCTCCTCGCGAGACTTGAGCCTAACAATTACTTCGGCCTTCCCTATGGGCGCAGGCATAGATGTGGCGGGCTCAGACGCACGGGATTCGGATCGCTGTGACGACGGCTGTTCGAAGCATCCGAACGCCGACGATCCCACCACGATAACAACGAGGATCAATTTGTGTTTCATTTGACCTCGATTAAATAAGACGATGATAAATATTAAGATTTGCCGGCTGGCATCGACGTCGGCGCGCCCTTCGCTTTCATGTCCTTCTCATGCACCGACATCCGCTTCTGGCGCTCTTTGTTCTTGCTGTCGCGGTATTCGCCGATGTAGCGCTGCTTCCGCGACGCGTCCCAGTCTGATCGACTCAGCGCGTCTTCATTGACCAGCGTCACCACCCGCTCCGCCGCCAGTTCGTCGGTCATGATCGACTCCATCATCGGCAGCCACGGCGCGATCAGCAGCCGCTGGCCGAAGGTGATGCCCTTGGACTTCATGACTGCACGCGTCAACTCGTGCGCCGACCGCTTGCACGCGGCACGGGTTGGCAGCAGGGCGGCCCACGGCGTCTGCATCGCGACATGCGTCGGTAATCCGAGTTTGCCGGTCAGATCGTCCGACACCACGCCGCTCGGCAGAATGCGCAGCAGCTCGCCGATCGGCAGCCCGGCGTCGTCGAATTTTTTCTTCTGCTTGCTCCACTCGACCGATGGATCCTGATCGGGATCGGTTAGCGCGGTTGGCTGGGTCGTGGTGCGGTAGGCGCGCAGGCGATTGCTGATGATCTGCGCGATCTGGGCCTCCTCGGCCGGCAGCGCGTCCTTCGCGTCGGTGACGATGATGAGACCCTTCGATGCGTTGGCCCCGGTCAACGCGAAGAAGTCCCGACTAGCCTCGCGCATGATCTGCTCGGCCTCTTTCGCCCCGGAGGCGCTGGCGGCGTAGATATAGGCGGTCGGCCGGTCGAAGAAGGAGCGCGAGGCCCACGTCGCCGGCCATGCCACGCCATCGACGGTCGTCGTGGTCGTCTCGCCGGGCGTCGAGAGCGCGGTCGGATCGGCCGCCGGGGCAGTCGCGGCATCGACGAACTCATCGGCCCGCGATTGTGTGCATCCGGGCAGAGCGATGCCGAAAAATACCGCGAGCAAGAACCCGATTGCAAGTCGAACGCTGGGATAATGTCTGGTGGGCATTCCGCAGTGCTTCCGGATAAACAATCGGTGCGGTCGCTCATTGTAGCATCGCCGGTGCCCGCCGGTTGCTGGTAAAATGCCGTCGATCGGAGCCGGCCTGTCCTCAGGCCGGTTGGTTGCGCGGCGTGAATCGGAACCTCGTGGAGTGTGGGCGTGACGCCAGGTCAGACGAGAGTCGGTTGGGTCGGTGTGGGCGTCATGGGCGCCTCGATGTGCAGCCACGTGCTGCGAGCGGGCTACCCAGTGACGGTGTACACCCGCACGCGCTCGCGGGCCGAGCCGCTGCTGGCGGGCGGGGCGGTGTGGGCCGATTCGCCGTGGCGCGTGGCCGATCACTGCGAAGTCGTCATCACCATGGTCGGTTTTCCCGCGGATGTTGAGGAAGTCTATTTCGGTGACAGCGGTCTGATGTCGCATGTGCGATCTGGCATGACCCTGATCGACATGACCACGACGCGTCCGAGCCTGGCCGTGCGCATCGCCGAGGCGGCGGCGGCACGCGGCGCGGCGGCCATCGACGCGCCGGTCTCCGGCGGCGACGTCGGTGCGCGGAATGCGACGCTGTCGATCATGGTCGGCGGCGACGCGGCTGCGGTGGAGGACGTGCGTCCGCTGCTGGCCCTCATGGGCAAGAACATCATCCGGCAGGGCGGCCCGGGCGCGGGCCAGCATGCCAAGATGTGCAACCAGATCGTGATCGCCGGGACGATGATCGGCGTGTGTGAAGCGCTGGTGTATGCGAAGCGGGCCGGCCTCGATCTAGACAAGATGCTGCAATCCATCCGCCCCGGCGCGGCCGGATGCTGGACGCTGGAGAATCTTGCTCCCCGTATCGTCGCCGGCAACTTCGATCCCGGGTTCCACGTGGAACATTTCATAAAGGACCTCGGCATCGCGCTGGAGGAGAGCCGCCGCATGGGCCTGACGCTGCCGGGGCTCGAACTCGCCGAACGTCTCTATCAAAAAGCCGCCACAGCCGGTCACGGCCACAAGGGCACACATGCGCTGTACTTGGCGATCGACGAAGCCGGGTCGCCACCTAGCGATTGATTGACATTGCGCGCAACTCGGCAATGATCGCCTCGGCAAGCTCAACTTGGGTATTTGGCTGCGAACTTGGGACCTGTCGCTTCGTCAGCCATGACAATGCCTGCCGGACTGTGTCGTCATTCTCAATCAGAAATGTCAATGCCTCAAATTGTGGCGTGGTTGAGTCAAAGCTGGGTACGCCCGGCGAGATAAATGCCAACGTTGCATTCCGATACGCCTCGCTCACCCAAGTCGGCGCGTCCTGTCTTAATGCCTCCGCATATAAGATAAATGTGTCATATTGTCCACGGTCGTATGCAACCCGTGGAGGCGGACGCCAGTGAGGCGGAAAATCCGTGCGTGCGTGAAGGCTCAGAAGCTGAATTGCTCCTGCGAAATCCGATCGGTCTACCGCAGTTTCGATGTCGCGCCTCAATCGCTGCTCGGCTTGTGGTCCGGGAAGCAGTGGTATCCAGATGAGCACGGCCGCAATCGAAAACCCAATAAGCGGGCGCCCGAGCCTTGCGTGTGGAACCTCTTCTGCCGGAAATCGCCACGCGGCATCGCGCTTGATCAACAAGAACGCGGAAATGAGAGCGATTAGGAATCCGGGCATCGCTCCGCACACCATGAGTTCCGTCAGTTGAGAAGCCAGGAACTCATCGGGCGGAATCCGAATGCCGGACATGAAATGTGAGACCGGCACGGGCGCAAGAATGCTGGCGATGAAAGCAATGATCATCGAGATGAGAACGGCGATGGAGAGTGCCGCGCCGGTCGAGCATGTGTTGGTGACGGCGATTGCGCGGGTGATGACGGCCACTCGCCAGATCGACACAATCAGCAGGAAGGAATAGTTGAACCAAACGGCCGGCACCGGCGCCATGTATCGCTCGACCGGTATCGCGTACAACCACGCAAGCGGGGCGGTGGCCCAATACAGCGATAGAAATCCGCGATAGGCCTTCCAGAAGGGCATCGGCTCGATGCGGCGCTTGCGTCCTGCGAGCCAGACGGCGCTGAACAGCACGAACGACGTGACGAGCGATGCGGCGAAGGGAATGAGCAGATGCCACGGCTCGGCGCGGAGGTCTTCGCCGTCGTATTCGCGGGCGAGCGCCGCCGAGAGCACGAGCAGCGCCCCGATCCACACTGCGCCCTTCGACATTGCGATGCGTAGGATGGCCTGTCGGTTGCCGACCAGGTATGCGGCGTAGTCGCGGATGGAGAGCGGAGTGGCGGGCATGGTAATCAGGTCCAACGAAGCTTCCGGTGCGGCTTCACGATCACGTTGGAGATTCTCGCACATCAGTCGATGATCGTCGCGTTCGTTACATGCCGACGCAACGGCCGTCTGTATGGCGCATGGCTACAAACCGCTGTCGCCAAAGCATGACAACGGCTTGTCTTGTACAATCGAGGAAGCAGAAGGTGCGACTCCTTCCACAATTTTGGGAAAAAGTGCGAACCATGAGCGATTCTTCTACGATTGCCTTTCTGGCCGACGGCAAGTTGTACCGTGCCGCCGCCGGCGGCGAGCCCCGCCAGGTCGAGAGCGAGTTCATTCGCACCTACGAGGAGCGCCGCGCCCTCTCGCGCGAGCGGAACAGCTTTCGCAATCAGGGCATGATGTGGAATTTCAATCCCGGCCAGCAGATGGCCATGAACGAGACGCCGCTGCCGGACGATCAGCAGCGACCGCTTCGCTTCACCGGCGTCTGCCGCGGGGCGAAGCCGGGCGAGATGTTCTACTCGCTGCAGACCGACCTCATCGGCGGGTTGTTCCATTTTGACTCGGCGACGGGATACGAGCGGCGATTGCTGCATCGTCAGCAGCTTGATCTTCGCGATCTGGCGATCAGTTCGGCGACAGGCGAAATCGCCTGCACGCTCGGCGTCGGCGGCGGGGCGACCAACATAGGCGTGATGGATGCCGAGGGCGGAAAACTCAAGGAAGTCACCAGCGGCGACTCGATGGACGAAGCCCCGAGCTGGGTGTCCGGTCGTCCGCGTACGCTTGTCTTTCAGACCGCGGGCATCGGCCGGCATGAGAACGGCATCATCTTCGGGTTCGGCCCGTGCGGCATCAGTCAACTCGATCTTGAGACCGGTGATCTGAAGATGCTGCTGGAACACGAGGCGTTTGACTACATCGCCCCGCGCATGACCGCCGACGGCTCGCTTTATTACATTCGACGCCCGTATCAATTGCGTCCGGCCGCCTCGCCGTTGAAGGTCGCCGGCGACATCGCGGCCTTTCCATTCCGCATGGCCCGGGCCTTCATGCACTTTCTCAATGCGTTCTCGATGTTTTTCTCGCGCAAGCCGCTCATCACTTCGGGAGGGCCACAGCGGCAGGGGCCGGGCAAGCGGGCCATCCTGCTGTGGGGCCGCTGGGTGGAGGTGGACAAGTCGATGCGTTACGCCAAGCCCGACGCCGACCCGCCGCTGGTGCCATCGAGTTGGACGCTGGTGCGTCGCACGTCGGACGGCGACGAAGAGACGCTGGCGACGGGTGTCGTGGCCTACGACTTGGCGGACGACGGAACCACTCTGCACACCAACGGCAGCGCGATCTACCTGACGCCGCCGGGCGGTACCGCGAAACGCGTCGCGCGATCGCGCTTCGTGGATCGAGTGAAGATCATCGCTCAGTAACGCGCATTAACTCAGATCAGCGCAGCTCTTTGTAGTAAATCACCGTGTCGTGCAGGCCTTTGCCGTCGGGGTCAATGGCGTAGCGCGGGATGATGCCCACGCGGGTCCAGCCGAGTCTGGCGTAGAGCTTGTCGGCCGTGCCGCCGGCCCGGGCGTCGAGGGTGAGCAGGGTGAAACCGGCATCGCGGCCGGCCTGCTCGACGGCCTCCATCAGCCGGCGACCGAGTCCCGCGCCGCGGTACTTGCGATGCACGATCAGCTTGCAGACCTCCGCCCGGTGCGGCTGATTTGGTGCCCACGCGGGTTGGAGCTGCACGGTGCCGACGATTTCGTTGCCGGAATCACGGGCGACCATCACGACGCCTTTCGGGTGAAACGATGCAAGCGCGCTCTTCCACCATTCGCGTGCGCGATCGAATTCAATCGGTTGAACAAAGCTGACCGCCGCACCGGAGTCGACCGCGTCGACAAGCGCGCCCGCGAGAGCTGCTATGTCGCTCGTGCTCGCGGGAAGCAAGAGACGTTCGATTCGGAATGGAGTTTCCATCACGGTGATACGGTGAGCGGGGCATTTTGTGCGAGCACAAGGCCTGAAATCTCAGGTTCTTCAATTGCAAGCGACCGGATCCAACGGCACGAATGGCAAAAGCAGATAGCGGGCGATGAACCAGATCAATTGTAAAAACCACGAATTGCAGAACGAGAACGCCATTGGGTATTCGCCATTAGTCCAGCCACAAACTCCGTTGCTTGAGACGCTCAGGGACGTAGGTCTCGGTGACGAACGAAATGCTCTTGGTCAGCAGAGATTCGACTTCCATCTTGAAGCCGTGTTTGAGCATCGCGGCGATTTCCTTTTCCCACTCCTTCTTACCCTTGAACCACGGGTACGACATGATCTGGTTGGCCCGCTTGATGTCCTTGTCATCCACCGCGATCTTCACGTCGTCGGACAAACCGAAGTCCTCGAAGTCGCGGCTGCGGACGCCGATGAACTTGGCGTCGGGCACGGCCATGCGGTTGGACTCGAAGGCCAGGTTGATCGAGCCCTGCTTGATGACGCTGTAGATGTAATACCCCCACGGGTCATTATCGAGCAGGCAGAAGAGCGGCAGTTTCAATTCGTCATGCATGCGATACAGCAGTCGGCGCACGCCGCGGGGCGGCTGTCCGTTTCCGTGGGTGATGATGCAGTTGTGTTCCTTCCAGAACTTGTCCTCGTTGAAGCGCTGCCAGACGGTGTCTTTTTCGACATGCAGAATAAACTTGGCTTCGCACTTCTTAAACTGGAGCACATCGGGCTCGACGATGCCGGGGATTCCCCATCCGCCCGAGCCCATGCGGCGCAGGTCGATCTCGTCGCCCTTGGAGACAACCGTCAAATTGCCAGCGATGCTGCCGCGCTGGCTGGCGAATACATGCAGTTCTTCGCGAAGCGAATTCAGTGCAACTTCAACATCTTCAATGATTGGATCGCTTTCGTCCTGATCGTTGAAGGTCTTCTCGTTCGTGCCGGGAATGGTGTGCTTCATGCGGTAATACAAACCGCGAATGCTCAGCGTCTTGTCTTCATCGATCAGGTACTTGCAGCCGCTGGCGATCAAGACCGTCTGCATGAAGCTCTTGGCCTTGCTCATATCGAAGAAGTTGCGCGTGGCCGATTTGTTGCCCATCTCGATGATTCGACGGGACTTGTTGTAGTTGGCGTTGGAGAGCGTGCGCTGAGGTATTTCGAGCGCCGGGTCTTTTTTCTTGGACGCCTGGCCCACGATCATGTCGGCCAGGCCAACGATTTGATCGGTCGCGTGAGTCTTGCGGGCCTTGGTGCTTGAAGATGACGGGGATTTTTTCGTGGTTTTCGCGGCCATCCGTGGTCCTCTGCTGGAATCAAATGTTGATTGGTGCTATTCGCACCACGCGGGCCACCACTTGCGTGGTGGGTTCTGACAACGATCCAATTACACTTCGACCACCACTTGCGTGGTGGGTTCTGATTCTAAATGTCGTCCGGTCGTTCGTGGCATTCGCGGCCCGGCTGGCAGGTCTTCGGCCGCGCGGGTTCATCGTCCGGCCCCATGCACTCCTCGGTCTTGCCGCACCAGTAGTTGCCGGTGCTCGTCACTTTGATGTAGCCCGGTCCGGCGGCCATTTCATCGGGGGCATAATACTGCGTCTTGGTGCGCAAGTGGATGCAGCAGGGTATCAGCGTGCGCTCGCGCGGGTAGGGGTCGTTTTCGTACATATTGCGGACCCTCCGATCACTACTTGCCGCGCGACGCCGCATCGTTGAGCGCGCGCTTCACGATCACGCCGACCATGGGGAGCTTGAAGCCATTGCACGACATGGATTCCATGCCCTCGGCTGCGATGGCGGCACACTCGTCGACCAGTTTGTCGGTCAGTTCCTTGCCGGCGAGTTTTTCCTCGACGGCCTTGAGCCGCCAGGGAATCGGCGCGACGGCGCCCAGCACGATGCGCGGGGCGGCCTTGTCATTCAGGTTCACGCTGCATGACACGAGCGGCCAGTCGAAGGAGTGCTTTTCGCGGATCTCCAGATAACTCGTGCGCGTGCCCATTGCTGACGCGGGGATTCGCACCTCGCGGATGAGTTCGTCGTTGGCCAGAGTGTGCTCGTTGTCCTTGGGATCGTCGGGCACTCGATAGAAGTCATCCATCGAAACGGTTCGCTCGGTGACCTTGCCGTCCGCGAACTTGATGACGACAACGGTCGCATTGGCCGCGGCCAGGGGCAGGGCGGCGTTCGACGGGTTTACGATGTGGCAGCTCTTGGTACCCACGACGGCGTGATAGCGGTTGTCGCCGAAGACGCTGTAGCAGGTGTCGCCGCCTTTTTTGAAGCAGACGATGTCGTGATTGCGGTAGTACCAGCAGCGCGGCTTCTGGCACAGGTTGCCGCCGAGCGTGGCGACGTTGCGAACCTGTGGCGTGGCCGCGTCACCACAGGCCTTGGCCAGGCCGGCGAGCATTCTCTGAATCGTGGCGTTCTCGGCAATCTGGGTGAGCGTGGCCAACGCGCCGATGGAGATGCTGCCGTCCTTGGACTCGGTAATGGCCCGGGCGGACTCGGCGGCGATCGGCTTGATGTTCAGCACGCGCAGCGGCATATCAAGCCGCTCCTTCATGCGGTCGAGCAGGTCGATGCCGCCGGCCTTGACCAATACATCAGCGGTCTTCGTCCCAGCGGCGACGCGGGCGGCGGCCTCGAAGGTGTTGGCGGAAACCAGTTCAAATGTCTTCATGCGTCACCTTCCGCTGTCTTTTTGGATTCGGCCATCGCCGCCAGCACCCTGGCGGGCGTGATCGGCAGGCTTCGCACACGCGCCCCGATGGCATTGGCCACCGCGTTCGCAATGGCTCCGGCCGTCGGCACGACCGGCGGCTCGCCGATGGAGCGAACGCCGAGGTCCTCGCCCTCGCGCCAGATGATCGGAATGATCTCGGGGCAATCGACCGGCCCGCAGATCTTGTACTGCTCGAGGTTGGCATTGACCATCACGCCGGTGGTCTTGTCGAGGATCTTCTCCTCGTGCAGGGCATAACTGACGCCCTGAATCACGCCGCCGATGACCTGGCTCTCGACGGTGAGCCGGTTGACGGGCAGCCCGCAGGCCTGCAAGGCGACGACGCGCTTGACGTGCACCTCGCCGGTCTCGGTGTCGACTTCGACTTCGGCGAACTGCACGGCCTCGCTGCCGCCTTCGCCGAAGTACTTTCGATTCGTCTTGCCCATCACGGTGAAACTCTCACCGGGGATCTTGCGACAAGCCGCCTTCCATGACGCCGCGTCGGTGTAACCGTCGGGGGCGTGGGTCTTGAGTTCTTCCATGGCCTTGTCGCCGGCGTCGCGGATCGACAGGGCGATGGTGCGCGACACCATCGATCCGCCGCTGCCGGGGCCGGGCGGGTAGTCGCTGTTACCGCAGTCGGCGGTAATCAGTTTGCGGTCTATTTTCATGTGCTCGGCGAGCAGGTCGGCCATGAAGGTCCGCGTGCCGGTGCCGATGTCCTGTGTGCCGGAGAGGATCTTGACAGTGCCGTCCTTGAAGACATCGACGCGCATTTGCGAGGTGCCGGCCATGTTGCCCCAGTCGGCGACGCCCACACCCATGCCGCGCTTGAGGCGGCCCTCGCCTGCGCCATCGGGCTTCGGACGGTTGCTCCAACCGATCCGCTCGGCGCCGACGTCGTACATCTTCTTGCGCACCTTCGACGGGTCGATCAGTTTGCGGTATTCGACCGGATCCTTGCCGGCGGACTTGGCCAACTCATCCACCATGCTGTCGACCGCGAACATCGCCTGCGGATGACCGGGCGCCCGCATGGGCCGCGCGCCGCCGGCAGACAGTTCGATGTCGGCCTCGGATCGGGCGATGCTGCCGAATTCGTAGCGCGACGGATTCGCGGCGCCGCCGCCGCCGCCCACGCCGCTGATGCCCGCGACGTGAATGTGACCGCCGGCCGGTTTGCCCTTGCCGTCCAAGGCGATGGCCATGTATTGAATCGAGCCCGGTCGGCAGCCGGTGTCCAGATGCTCGCGCTTGCGGTCGTTAATCAATTTGACGGGGCGGTTCAACTTCTTGCTCAGTTCGGCGGCGACACGCGTCTCCAAACCGGGGTTGAACTTGCTGCCGAATCCGCCGCCGACGTATTCGCAGTGCGCTGTGACCTGGCTGCCCTTGAGTCCGAATAGAGACTGGGCGGCCTGCGTGACGGCCGAGGTGACCTGGCTGCTGACCCACAATTCGCCGGAGTCGCCCTTGTAGTGGGCGACGGCGCAGTGCGGTTCGAGACAGGCGTGTGTTTGAATCTGGGTCGTGTAGGTCGCCTTCACGACCTTTTTGGACTCGGCGAGGAGTCTCTTCGCCTTTCGACCGCCGCCGAAACCGCCGGCCTTATCGATCTGCTCTTCGAGGGGGCCTTCGGACTTCGCGTGCTCCTCCATGCCATCGACAATCGGCGTCTCGACTTCCCACGTGAGTTTCAATGCGGCGATGGCGTCGTTCAAGGCCTGCCGCGATTCAGCGCAGACGTGGCCGGTCGGCTCGCCGCAATAGACATAGCCCTTTTCGCGCTTGCGGATGGCGACATCGAGCACGCCCTTGACTGCCTTGGCGGCGTCTTCGTCGTAGGATTTCAATTTCGCACGGCCGTAGGGGCAGGCCACGATTGCGGCGTAGGCCATGTTGGGCAGGTTCACGTCGGCCGTGTATTTCGCGCGACCGGTCACCTTGAGCGGGGCGTCGACGCGGCAGCCGTCGTTCTCCAGGGCCTTGTCGCCGTTGTCCTTCTCATTGCCGACAGGCGTATCAATTCCAGCGGCGGCGAAGGCGGCCTCGAAGATCTTGTTGTAGGTGCCGCAGCGGCAGATGTTGCCGGAGCAGGCCTTGCGGACGTCGGTCTCGGTGGGCTTGGGGTTTTTAGCCAGCAGGCTCTTGACGCTCATGACGAAGCCGGGCGTGCAGTAGCCGCATTGCAGGGCGTCGTGCTTGACGAACGCGGCCTGCACCGGGTCGAGCGTGTCGCCCTTGGCCAGGCCTTCGACGGTTGTCAACTTGTGGCCGACCGCGTCCATCGCGAGCATCATGCACGAGTTGACCGGCATGCCGTCGAGGTGCACGGTGCAGGCGCCGCAGGCCCCGCGGTCGCAGACCTCCTTGGTGCCGGTCATGTCGAGTTTGTCGCGCAGGACCGAGAGCAGGGTGACGCGCGGCTCGATCTTGGTGGTGTGTTTCCTGCCGTTGATGTCCAGTTCGCAGGCGACTTCGCCGGGGCCGAGTTTCTGGATGTCGGCATCGCCGGTCGGTTCGGCCGCGTTGACCTTGATGGCCGAGACGGCTGGGGCGGCGGCGAGTGCGGCGGCGCCTTTCAGGAAGACGCGTCGCGAGACGTCGAGCAGGTTTTTTCCGTTGCCCGTGGATGACATGAACGGCCCTCCTGAGCGCGGCCGTGGATAGGGGCCGCGGAAGTGGAAGATCGTACCTTCCGAACGCGGAACGCGGAAGTCGGAACGCGGATTAAGGGGTTGAAATTCCGGGCTCCGCGATCGCACTTCGGCGTTCGACGGCTGGAATTTCGGCAATTGCAATCGATTATTCGGCCTGAACAACCACGGCATCGCCCTGGGCGCTGCATTTGCCGGCGGCGGTGCGCTGCTGCGAGAGGTTGATGACGGCATTCGCGCCGCGCCGGGCGGCGGCGGCCTTGAGGGCGGTCACCGCTTCGGCCGGTGCGCGACATCCGTCAACGAATACCGCCTCGATCTGGCGGACGATCTTGTAGCCGGCGACCGAGGGCGTCGAACTCGTGGCGAGGATTTTGAGCGACGCATCGAGATCCGCGTTCTGCTCTTCATCGCTGCGTCCGCCGTATTTTTGCAGATTGGGATGGAGTTTCGGCGGGCGGCGGCGGCGCAAGGCTGTCAACATTCGCTGGATCACGAGCAGTCCGAGGAGGATGGCGACGAGCCAGATCAGCCGCTCTTGGTTCAAGTACGGAATGCCGAAGAGTTGCGCCATGGTGGGCATCTTAACGAAAGCAGATTCAGCGGGCACGTTTGCCAATTCAGGCGGCTGGTTTGAATTCAAGATCTGCTTATGAGAGCGGCAGATAATCACCCATGAGATTCCGATCCATCCCGCTTCCCCAGCCGGCTCCGTGGTCGCTCGTATTGGCGGCGACGTGCCGGTCAGTTATGGCGTGGGTTCCATAGGCGAGGAGTTGCAGCACCGCACCCGGGCGCAAATGCCAACCTGCCCAGGACAGGGGGGTGTCGCCCTGCGCGTCGCGGCGCTCGCGGTCGGCGCCGGCGTCGAGTAACAACTTGATCGTGGGCGCATCGGCGAAGGCGGCGGCGCGGTGCAATGGCGTTTCGCCTTTTGTGCGAACGTCGCGCATGAAGGCACCCGTCTCGATTCCGGGAAGCGTTGCGGCGTTTGGATCGGCGCCGCGGTCGAGCAGCAGTTGGACCACGCGACCGTAATAGGGTCGGCCGGCTTTTGAAACGGCGGCATGCAGCGGTGTCTCGTGCGTCGCCGGCTCGCGCCAGTTCGCGTCAGCGCCCTGGCCGATGAGAAAATCGGCGACTTTCCAGTGTCCATTGAATGCGGCGTTGCCGAGTTCCCGGCCAAGGTCGAGGCTGCTCAGGTCGCCGCCGGCCTCATGCACCGCCCTCAGCGCGGTGACATCGCCGTAGTACACAAACCAATTCAGGGGGCTCACCGCGTCTTGAGCCAAATGGCTGTGCCAATTGGGCAGGCGGAGAAATTCGAAGACCAGATCGGTGCGGCCGCGTGCGATGGCATCGAGCAGGGCGTCGGTCGTCATGGCGGACCTCCGTGGGGCATCTCAACCGGTCGGGCGGTGTGTTTCAAATGGTTCAACGATGCGTGTGGAGACTCTCACGAGCCTTGGGGCCACTGGCAATGCCCGTGCGGGCCCGACTTGTTCTCGGCGTCATGACCTTCGACGGACGCCATTTCAGATACTACACTCCCGTCCGCATTGCACTGGAGGAAACACGCGCATGGCCACGGACACCCTCGACATAATCTTCACCGCGCCGCACCCCGACGATCTGGAGATCACCTGCGGCGGGACCATCGCCAAGTTGGTCAAACTCGGCTATCGCGTCGGCATGGTGCACATGACCAACGGCGAGCCGACGCCGCTGGGCACGCCTGAGACGCGCATGGGGGAGATGAAGGCGGCGGCCGAGATTCTCGGTGCGACGGTGTGCGAGATGGTGGGGCTGCCGAATCGGGTGCTGCTCGATGTGCCGGAGAATCGATTCGCATTGGCTTCGGTTGTGCGGAAATACAAGCCGCGGATTCTCGTGGGCATCGCCGGACGGACCGTTGCCGCCAGCCCGGATCATTATCAGGCTCAATTGATCACCGAGGCAGTGCGGTTCTATTCGCAATTAACTAAATGGGATGAACGCTTCGGCGGCACGAAGCCTCACCGTGTCGATCATCTTTTTTATCGACCCCTGTCACGGTCTGCCGAGGCGGCGAACTGGCCGGCGACATTTGTCGTGGATATCACCGACACCATTGAACAGAAGATCGCCGCGGTGGCTTGCTACAAGTCTCAGTTCCCGCCGGCCCGGTTTGACAAAATGGCGCACTATCTGCGCTGCACGGCCGGACACGAGGGCGGGGCCTGCGGATACGACTACGGCGAACTGTACGCGCTGCCGCGGCCGCTCGGCGTGTTTGACCCCATGCCGCTATTCGGGGCATGGCCGCTGCCGAATCCGATCGATCCGCCCAAACTGTAATTTCGCGGACGGTCCCAGATGATTCGTGCAACAGCGGTTGCCAATTCCGCGTTGTCATTGAATCCCCGTGGACCAATTTCGGACGTCTTTCCCCAGAAAAGGTGAAACCATTCAAGTTCACATCTCACATGACATTGCAGTCATACCGATTAGTCCCTCTGTAGGGCCGGTAGCGCAGGCGTGGAACTTGCGCATTTGTCTTTGTGGCGGGGGTTTGGATCGTTGTGACGATCTCCGAGTCAAAATTGACAACAAACGCCACGGTCCTGCTCGTCGACGACGACGTTGCGATTCGCAAACTCTATCGAGCCTTGCTCGGCCGCCACGGTTTTCGTGTCCTCGAAGCGCAGAGTGGCGCCGAAGCCATTTCTATCGCGCGCAATCAGATGCCCACGGTCATCCTGCTCGATGTCGTCATGCCGGGCATGGACGGGCTCGAAACGACGCGTCGCCTGCGGGCCGATCTGGTCACGCGGGACATGCCGATTCTCATGCTCAGCGGCCGGGCCGATGCGTCGGATATTGACGCCGCGCTTGCAGCCGGCGCCGATGACTACCTCGTGAAGCCGGCGCCGGAGCGCGATCTGGTGATGCGTGTCCGGTCGATGTCGCGTCTCGGCCAGATGTGCACCGAATTGCGGCGCAGTTATGACGTGCTGGGCGAACAGACGCGGGCGCTGTCGCTGCTGCTGGACTTGAGCGCGAGCCTCGTGCTGCACGAAGACCTCGAAACGATTCTTGAGACTGTGGTCGATTTTTCGGCCAGACTCACGTTTTGCCGGCGGGTGGCGGTCCTGCTGCCCGATGCCGAAGGGCGTGTGCTGCAGGTCGCCGGATCGAGCGGGTTTGAGCCGCATGAGATTGCCGATCTGGTGATTCCCGTGGGTGCGCCGATTCTGGGCGAGGTATTTTCGTCCAACACTCGCTTCACGCCGAGTCAAAGCGAAGTGGGCGCAGGGGGCTCATCCGCTGAATCGTGCATTCTGCGCGGAGCGCCGATCGCGGCCCTTCCGATGCGCGCGTCGGAACGAACCGTCGGCGTGCTGGTTGTGGCCGATCGAATCGATTGTGCACCGCTCGCGGACCAAGTGATGGAATATCTGGAGTTGACGTGCAATTACGCGGCATCGGCGGTGGACGCCGTGTTGACCCGCCGCGCGCGGGAAGACGCCCGCGATTCGGTGGTCGTTGCCCTTGCCCAACTGGCGGAGCATCGCGACACCGATACCGGGCTGCATCTGGATCGGATGACCGGCTACTGTCTGCGTCTGACCGAGGCGCTGCGCACGGAGCCGAAGTTTGCAAGCGTGATCACGCCGGAATTCATCAAAGACCTGACGCGGGCCGCGCCGCTGCATGACATCGGCAAGGTGGCGATTCCGGACCACATTCTGCTGAAGCCCGGCAAGTTGACGCCAGAAGAAATGGCCATCATGCGGACCCACGCGGCCGTGGGCACCGAGACGATTCGCTCCGTGCGCGCTCGCTGTCCGGGCTCCAGTTTCCTGCACATGGCCGAAGACATCGCTCACGGACACCACGAATGGTTCGATGGTACCGGTTACCCTCGCGGCATCGCCGGAACTGACATTCCGCTGTCCGCACGGATCGCGGCGATGGCCGATGTGTATGACGCGCTGACGTCGCGCCGTGTCTACAAGAACGCGATGAGCCACGAAAAGGCGAAGGCGATCATCGTGGGGGCGTGCGGCACGCAGTTTGATCCCGATATCGTGGACGCGTTTCTTCGGAGCGAAGACGCGTTCAAGGAACTGGCCTCCGAACTGGCCGATTCGTTTGATGCGGACCCCGGGCCGCGTGATCGCATGCCGGTGTCAGCGAGCGCGCCGGCCTCGCCATCGGCATCCGGAAAACCGGTGCTTTCGCATCGCGCGCCGCACGCAATTCCGCCCATTCCTCACCGCTCCACCCGCGCTTGAATCGCCCTACGGCGGTTCCGCGATAGTCGGAAGCGGACGAAAGACTAACCGCGCCGGGTTGTCACCATTCGCCTCACCAGATAAACTGAGTTCATGAAAGTCACAAAGCCCGACGCCGTTTCGCTTCCAGTCGCTTGCACGCCGCCTTGATCGGCTCCCCGTACAAATTGAGTCTCCCGGCGATCATGAATGCCGATGCGACACATCGGCTTGATGCGACTGGTGCCGATTACCTGATTGAGATTTCGACATGAGTATTCTGGACGAAATACAACGACGGCGAACGTTCGCCATCATCTCCCACCCTGACGCGGGAAAGACGACGCTGACCGAGAAGTTCCTTCTCTACGGCGGCGCGGTTCGACTCGCCGGATCGGTCACCGCGCGGAAGAGCGACCGGGCCACCACCTCCGATTGGATGGAACTGGAGCGAAAGCGCGGCATCTCGGTAAGTTCGACCGTGCTTCAGTTTGAGTACCGCGGCTATTGCATCAATCTGCTCGATACGCCGGGCCACAAGGATTTCTCCGAGGACACGTACCGCGTGCTGACCGCGGTGGATGCGGTCATCATGGTGATCGACGCCGGCAAGGGCATTGAGAACCAGACGCGCAAGCTGTTCGAGATCTGCCGCCGGCGCGGCGTGCCGATCTTCACCTTCATGAACAAATTCGATCGTCCGACGCAGGATCCGCTCTCGCTGCTGGACGAATTGGAGCAGGTGCTTGGCTTGCAGGCCTATGCGATGAACTGGCCGCTCGGCTCCGGGGCGGACTTTCGCGGGGTCTATGATCGGCATGCGAAGCAGTTGCACCTGTTCGAGGCGACTGTGCGGGGCGCGCATCGCGCCGCGGTGTCGGTGACGTCGATGGCGGACCCGGCCGTGCTTGAGAGCGTGGGCCCGCGCGCCCATGCCGCGGCCGCTGACGAACTGGCCATGCTCGACGCGGCCGGCGCGACGTTCGACCCGGCCGCGGTGCTTAAGGGCGATATGACGCCGGTCTTTTTTGGAAGCGCGAGCAACAACTTCGGCGTGCAACTCCTGCTCGACGCCTTTCTGGAGCACTCGACGCCGCCGCGGGCGCGCGAGGCCGTGCGCGGCCGGATCGAGCCGGACCACGAGGCATTCTCGGGGTTCGTCTTCAAGATCCAGGCCAACATGGACCCCAAGCACCGCGACTGCATCGCCTTCATCCGCGTCTGCTCGGGGCGATTCGAACGCAACATGGATGTCATTCACCAGCGGACCGGCGAGCACGTGCGGTTGTCGAGTTCGCACAAGCTATTCGCCCGCGAACGCGAGACGGTCGAAGTCGGGTACGCCGGCGACGTGATCGGCATCGTCGGCCACCCGGAGTTTCAAGTCGGCGACACGCTGTCGGAGGACGCGGGCATCGTCTATCGCGAGATTCCGCGATTCGCACCTGAGTGTTTCGCATATCTGCATGAGACCGGAGCATCGCAGCAGAAGCGGTTTCGCAACGGGGTGGAGCATCTGCTGCAGGAGGGCGTGGTGCAGGTGCTGCAACTGCGGAATGCGCGGGTGCGCGTACCGCTGCTGGGCGCGGTCGGGCCGTTGCAATTCGACGTAGTGCAATATCGCCTGCAGACAGAGTATGGCGCGTCGTCGCGGATCGAGGCTGCACCGTGGGAGCGAATGCGGTGGATTGATCCGCGCGTGACGGTCGAGACGCTCGACAATCTCATTCTGGCCGGCAGCACGGCGCTCGCGGTCGATGCCGCAGGTCAGCAGGTGCTGCTGTTTTACACCGACTGGGACATCAAGTACTTCGTGCAGCGCTATCCCGAGATTGCGCTGTCCGATACGCCTTTCCCGGAGGATGATCAGACGGCGGCCGCGGCGCCCGGACTGGAAGTCGACGCGAAGTGACGGCGGCGGCTTTGAGGGTAAGCAACATGGCCTTCGATTATGTTGAGCGGATGTTTCGGTACAGCGACTGGGCCAATGGAAGGCTGCTGGAGGCTGCCTCCGCGTTGAACGACGAGCAACTCGATCGGGCAATGGAGATCGGGCTGGGGTCGTTGCGCGCGACGCTCAAACACATCTATGACGGCGAGCGCGTGTGGCTGGCTCGCTGGCAGGGGCACAGCGAGACGCCGTGGCCTTCTTATGAAGTGCGTCCGGCTGTTGCGGCGCTAGCGGGCGAATTCAAGAAGACGGCCGGCGAGCGAGAGGCGTTTCTGCGAACGGTGACGCAAGCCGATCTGGAACGCGTCGTAACCTATCGCGATTCAAAGGGCAGTCTGTTTGCGGCCACCCTGGGTGACATGATTCTGCAGACGATCAACCATTCGGCCCACCATCGGGCGCAGGCGGTGAACATGCTGCGGCGGCTCGGGGCCGGACTGGTTGAGTTGGATTACATGGCATTTGTGCGGCGACCTGCATAGCATCGTTTGCACGCACGCCAAGAATGGCTTGCGTTCTCTGGAATGGTCTTGTGAGAAGGGTTGGCTCCAAACAGTTGATGATCGCCATTGTGTTCACAACGGCGATTGCGGCATTGGTTTATTTGATATGGCCTGTACGGCATCTAAATTCACTCCGCGCGGCCTGCGCGGGCGGTGATCGGATCGTGGTCGATACGAATCCGCATCCTCAAGAATATCGTGGCGATTATCTGCCCGAGACACCCCGATTTGAGATTTCGGGGAATGACCACGTTGCGAAATTCGTTGGGTTGATCGAACTCGGCCCGGCATCGACGCATCGGCAGTGCAAGTGTCTCGGCGATTTGCTCATCACCGTTTGTCGCGGATCAAGCGAGCTTGCGACCCTGAGCATCCACCATGACAAATATCTTCGATGGCGCGACGGCCCATGGGACAGCGATCAACCGCTCGCCCCTGCCAGCCTCAGTGCCTTGTCCAGCTTTCTGACCGCGAACAACTGTCCGACGCCTTCGCAAGCCAAGGCTGTGTTTCAAACGGCAATGAAAGCCCATGAACAGTCCGGCAGAGACATGCGAGAGTCGCCGTGACACACCGATTGCGCTTCTAATCAGCCATCCGGGCTTTCGCCCAATTCAATTAGGAACACGTCATAATTGTATTACTGCGGCCGGATGCCGACGGAGTTGGCCAAGCCGGTGTAGCGTTTCGAGCCCAGCGCCAGATTCGGCGCGCCTTCCGGCCAGATGGACAGGTTAACGCCGACCTGGTCGAGTGCCCGGTCAGTGTCGAAGCTGATCGCCGTGTACCAGCGCGGCCATTTGCGGATGTAGGTCACCTCGGTGGTGAGGTTTCGCTGGGCGTCGATGTCGTAGTACTCGCGAATGGCCAGCGAGTGCTTCTCGTTCAACTTGTAGTTGGTGCCCAGGCCGAGCAGGTTGTTGTCGGTGTCGTGGATGTAGCGCCAGCCGACGAAGTAGGAGAGCCGCGGATCGCGTTCGACCGCCAGCGAGATGTTGCTGGTGCCCATGTTTCCGCGATCGATGTCATAAACACCGTCATAGACGACGACGGTGGTGTCGCTCAGGCGGTACTGAAGGTTGCCGGCGATGAAATTGGATGACAGGCTGTCTTCGGGCCGCTGCGAGACCACATCGCCGTGGGTGCGAACGCCGGGCGTCTTGTTGTTGAAGAAGCCGGCCTCCAGGTCCATGGTGATCCAGTCGACGGTGCGCCATTTGCCGGCACCGCCGCGCTTGGTCTGCAGTCGCTGTCGCAGGCCGAGCAGCACGCCGCCGAAATCGTCAATCGTCTCGACGCCGGGGGTAAAGGGCGTCAACGACGGCGGGCGCTCATTGGTGTGGCTGTTCCACGCGGTCACGTCGCCCTTGATGATGTGCCGCAGTTGATGCAGGTCGAACGCCTCGGATTCGATGTTGGTGTCGGTCTTCTCGGCCATGACGCTGCTGCGCACGCCGTACTCGCCGAAGGCGCGCTGAATGCCGCCACGATCGTGGTTGTGAATGTTGGGCGAATCGTCCCAGGCGGTGCCCCGCGCCATCAGGTAGGGGGTGATCTTGACGGGGCCGAACCACTCATCGGGTAGCGGGAATTCGACTTCTTCACGTGTGTCGGCACGCAGGACCGAGCCGGTCGCGCCGGTGTTGTCGAGGCGGTATTGTCCGTTGAAGAAGCGGCGTTCGTCGGGGCGGTAGCGCACGACACCCACGCGCGAGTCGTGGTAGGCGGTTGCGAAGGGACTGAGCGGCTCGCCGACGATCGCGAAGCGCGTGTCCGGCAACCGTTCGGTCTGAGTGAGGAATTCGTTGATGCGGTACTTCAGGATCGAATAGAACTCCCAATTGTCCTGCCGCTTGAGCATGGAGACGAGCGTCTCCTGCTCCTTGCCGTTCTCATATTCATTGCGGTCGTACCATTCGAGGTATTGATCATCGCTGAGGTAGGAACCCTCGAATGTCAACTCCCACCGCTGGGGAAGCAGTTGACGGTGTCGCAGAAGGAATCGCCCGCGGTTCTCGGTGTCCGGGTTGCCGCCGCGCATGCCGCCCAGGTCGTCCGTACCGTGGTCGTTGATGTAATAGGATCGCAGCAGGCCGTAGTAATCATCGCGCACATAGTCGGCGTCGATGCCGACGCCCGGGCCGCGCTCGGTGTAGTAGTCGAGCCGCAGCGAGGCGTCGTAGCCCTGGGGCTGCTGCAGGCCCAGCAGATTGAACAGATACCACTCGGTCTCGAAGATTCCGCCCCAGTCGGACTGGTAGCCGAACTTCGCGCTCTTGAACGCCTGCCGGTCGGAGGAGAAGTCGCCCTTGGAGACGGGCCAGTACAGCAGGGGTGTGCCGTCCATATTGAGCGTGGTGTCTTTGGCTGTGTAGGTACCGGCTTGGACGCCGGTGATCTGGCCCATGGCGTTGCGCGGGGTCTTGTCGATCAGGGTGACTTCGCGCGCGCCGATGGACATGTGCGGCGTGTGGAATTCGCTCGAGGTGATCTGGGCGTTGGTCGCGCTGTACTCATTTTCAGAGAGTTGCACGACCCTGGCCGAGCGCACGTAAATGGGAAGGCCCTGGTCCGGCTCCAGCGCGCGGGCGACCACATCGAGAATCAATGCGCGATCCTCGCGAAAGTCGTAGTAGAGACGCTCGGCGCGGATCATTCGCTGTCCGCGCGTCAGGATGACATCGCCTTCGAGGTAGACGCTCGACACCCAGTCGGCGGCGGCGGTCCGCTGATCCTTGGCCGAGCCGGTGAGCGGCGCCTCCTGCTCGGGCGGCAGATCGGATTGCATGGAGGTCGGTGTCTTTTTCTTGTCGCCCTTGCCTTCGCCGAAGAGATCGCCGACGCCTTCGCCGAGTTTGTCGCTGTTGAGGTAAATGACCGCCGCATTGGCGTGCAGTTCGAGGTATTCGCCACTGACTTGCGGCGAGCCCTGCGAGACGGCGACATCGCCGATGGCGACGAAGATCGAGCGACCCTCGTGCTGTTCGTGGGTGAGCGTGCCGTTGGGGCCGACCGAAAAACTCACCCGCTTGGGGGGCTTGGGCTGGCGCAACTTGAGTTGCTCAAGAGTCGGCGCGACCTGGATCGGCCCGCCGGCCTTGCGCGGCTCGACTTGCGGTTCGGCGTCGAGCAATCGCCGGGCGCGCAGACCCTGTTGATAGACCTCGTTGTCGTCATCGGGCTGAGGCGAGGTCGAGTCTGCATTCAGCACAAGGCGGCCGAAGGTGCGAAGCGAAATCACCAGCGCCGGACCGGTTTCGATCGTGCCGCCGGGCTGACGGACCTCGGCGTCCTGCCAGAGGAAGACGTCGAGTTCGTAGTAGGGCTTGTCGCGCCAGTTGAGCCGCTTGAACCAGACGACCATGTCGCGGGAAAGGGCCTTGTGCTGGCCCATGCGGAGCGATGCGTCGCCGATGATCTCGATGACGTCGCCATTGGCGGCGTCGTGCCAGGTGTGGGCGAAGCGTCCGAACAGTTCGACGTCAAAATCGCTGATGCCTGGGGGGAGGACCGGTTCGATGGTGTCGGTGGTTTCGTCTTCGGAGACGTAAGTCGGAGTGGCGGTGCGTGTCGGCGGCGGGGCGGCGAGACTGTTGGGTTCGCCGAGGGGTTGAAGGGAATCCTGTGCGGTCGCCGAGGTTGAAAAGGCCAGTACCGCTGCGATGCACAATACGCCTGCAAGCGCTCCGGACAGCCGCCTCCTGTCGACGAACAAGGTTGGATTCATGGTGTCCGCCCGCTCGTGCGATCCACAGCACCCGTCCGGACGGCACTCACCCGGGTGGGATTCCATTCCCACATGCTGCGATGGGCCGCGATTATAGGGCGGAGGGTGGGGGTGTCAAAGCGAATGGCGGGTCACCGGGCGCTCGCCAGGGCCCTGAGGCGAATTCATTCCGGCCAGGAAAGCTTGAATCTCGGTTGCAGGCGGTCGATTGCCGGACAATCAGGTTGTGTCGCGCGCCGACACGCGAGGGGAGTTCGCTGAATTTCCGCTTCGCGGGCTCAGGGCATATTGCGGACTTCGGCCCACTGAATGATCCGAATGGTGGTGCGCTGGCGCGCCAAGGCGGCGATCTCGTCGATGCACAGTTCGCGATCGTAGATTCGAAGGTCGTCGAGTTTGCCGACGAAGTACTCCGTCGAGCCCGTGCGCGTACCGATGGTCAGGGTGCCGGGGGCGTCCAGGACCAGAGAAGTGGTTCCGCTCTTGTGCAGAGCGCCGTCGATATAGACGGAGTAGGTGCCCGCGGGCTGGTTATACACCGCGGCGATGTGATACCAGCGTCCTGCCGTCGAAATCGGAACCGTCGTGCAAAACACATTATTCGCGCCGCCGGTGGCAGGGTAGGTCAGATCAAAAACAATGCCATTTGCGACGCCGTCTGGATTGCCGGATTGAACATGCCGCACTTCCCAGTCGCCGCCGGAGCCGAAGATGCGACCGTGGCTGATCGGTGCGCCGGGCACTTGCATGAAAAAAGCAACGGTGCCGCTCGTCGGCGGCGTGAATGTTCCCGCGACGATCGCGCGGTCATCGGTGCCGTCGAAATCGAGTGCGTTGTCGACCCGGCCCTTCACCCAGTCGGTGGCGGGGTCCATGCTGGTCAGTGTGGCGGTGCGCCCGTTGGCAGACGAATCCGTGGCGGTCGTTCCCGCGATTTCGTCGAGATACCAGGTGCCCATCGAGCTGTCGGCGCCCGCCGCCCATTCGATAGCGCGTTGCATGAGGGTCTGGCCGTCGCTCGTGAGCAGCGTGTAGTCGAAGGAACTCGCGCCCCAGGGCAAGTGGACGCGCCGGCCCTTCGAGCGCGAGCCGCCGTACGACTGATTGCGCCGCTCGATTGCGACAAGGACCGGCGTGGTGGAACTGGTTCGCTGGGCCAGCTTGATCGCGTCGTCGGCGATTGTCGTGGATGCAGTGGCCAGCATCTGGCTCGACGACATGATGGTGCGCGTGCCAGTGCCGAAGGGAGACGTGATGTAGTGGCACGCGTTGACGATGTTGATGGCCGTGCCGGAGACGGTTCCGCCGTCGGCATTGGTCAATTGGAAGTCATCATCGAGGCCGGGAACCTCCCACACGATGCCGATGTTCTGGTCTGCCAGTTTGGATGCGACTGTGGACGCACTGACACCAGCGGAGACATAAACCGCCTGGGCCGATGCAATCGCGCTGTTGAACTGGTTCGTATTGGCCGTTTCGGAAATCAGGGAAACACCCAGGTTCCAGGAGTACATCGCGCATCGCTTCGCGGCGTCAGACGTGGTCAAACTGTTCGCGTTGGGCACGACGAACACGATGTTGGCGCGCGGGGTTGTCGGCGCCGCACAGGGATCGGGAAACTCGACGACAAACCAGCCGATGTCGGCGGTGGCCGCGGTGTTGTTGCGTCGCGCCGTGAACGATGTGCTGCTGAGGGCAAACGTCGCGCTCGCGACACCGGGAATGTCATCGCCGACGTAGGGTGTTTTGCCCATGCACTGTCCGGCCGCGGGCTGCGCCGAGCCGAAGGCGATGGCGCGGGTGGTGTCGACGGACGAGATGGAGACAGTCTGCTGCGAATTGCCGCTGGAGAAACTGACCGTGCCCGATTGAACGCTGGATCCGTCGCGCAATTCGACGACCTGCCAGGCGATTTCGTCGAGGGTGTCGCCTGCGTCGGCGATATCGCGATCGATGCGGATTTTGGTACTGCCGATCAAGCGTGCCCGCACCAGGCGCCGGCCGATGGAACTCAGTGAACCGGCGGCATTCTGAAATCCAACCAGCACGAATGCCTTCGAGGCGTTGATCGAAGTGCCCAGGGTCACATCCACCGACGTGGTCGTGCCCGTCAGCGACGTGGATCCTTTCTGCACCAGGATGTCCGCGGAGTTTGTGTATTCAATCACCTGCCACCAGATGATGTGATTAGAAGACTCGTAGTTGGTGCGCATCTGGAGGTTGCTGGTGCTGGTCAACTCGAGGACGACGGGATCGTCATTTCCCCAGTTGTAGTCGGCGGTCACGGGAGTCTTGGACCAGGTAACGAATGCTTGATTGACTGCGGAAACAGGGGTGATGGAGGTGTTCACGGTCGCGGCGGTCTCGGTCATCGATCCGCGCTGGACTTTGACGCCAGAGGCGTATTCGACAACGAACCATTGGATGTTGATGGTGCTGGTTTCGTCGGTCACGCGGACGAATTCGAGCGTGGTGCTCGATGCGATACGGCCGCGCACCATCGAGCCGACCGGGCGATTGCTGTCGGATCGGGTCTGGAAAATCAGAAAACTCTTCGAGGTGTCCACGGCGGTGATCGTGACCGTGGTGGTTCCGTTGCTGGAACTTGTGGCAGTCCCCGACTGCACGGCTTTGAAAGTTGCGGCGCTCGCGCCGGCCGGCAGTGCAAACAGGGCCACGGCCGCCGCGAGTCGGCAGCATGTCTTGAGACTGATCATGCGAGTTTCCCCCTACGTGCGCGGTGCGCCGTACTGTTGACTCGACCCGATTACATAGGGACTTACGTTTCGGTTTAGATGGAATGCAAGGCGTCGTATCGGACGAACCGCGGCAAGCCGCCTGTGGATGGGTTTTTCGGTCCGTGTGCGAAGCGTCCGGTACAAGGCAGACGAGTACGCAATTCGTGTGCAAACCCGGAGGGCTTGCGAGTTCCGCAACTCGAATTGGACATTTCGTGACTGCATAGAATGGGCCGGGGAATCGTCGCTGTCGTAGGTGCAGTCATGATCCTGCAACCCCTGGTACGCGTGGATGCAGACTTTCGTCTCGACGAAGATGTGATCTGCGGCCGGTGCGGATACAACCTGCGCGGCTTGAAAGCAACGGGCATCTGCGTCGAATGCACTCGACCGGTCAATGACTCCGTTCTGCGGCCGGGCGGGCCGAGACTGCGGCTGTGCGCCCGACTGGCTTTTTTCGCCGCATTAATATCCAGCGCACTCCTCTTGCTCTCGGCTGCCGCGATTGACGCGATTCCGCCGCCCGTTCAATTCGGGCTTGCCGTCGGAGCCATGGCGGCGGCGGTGTTCTCGCTGGTGATGGGTCTCGTTTGCTTCAGGGGCATCAGGAAGTCGCGGCGCATCGAGAAATAGGCGCTGGTGATCGCGCTGCTACTGGCAGGAGCTGTGGTTTTCTTTTCGATCGATGTAAGTCAGACCGCGTTGATCAACAGCACTCGCGGCACGAACTGCACATGCGGCTGAATTGGCGACTTTGAACCGCACTATCGCGCCGCTGCGACCGGCCTGTGGGTCACCTGTGCCTCTGCATGCTATTCGGCGCTCAGTCGATGAGCGGGTCTTGGAATCGAAGTGGCTTTAAGTCTTCACGAGGCTTGGGAAACCTGTGAAGGCCGCAATGGAGGCATTTTCTTGCAAAGGAACTTCCGTACCCGCGTCTCATGAAGAAAAGCTCGGTGCATCGGGGGCAGCGCACAAAGCTAAACCGAACCAGTTGAATGCCGAATGCGAGGAACTCCAGCGGAAGGAGAACGCCCATGATGCGTTCGCACCAGAGGCCCCACGAAGGCACGTGCGTTCCAATTACCGCCAGAGTTGCAAACGTGACGGGTATCAAAAGAAATAACAGTATCGCGTGCATTTCCATGCGTCGAATACGGCGCAGGCCATTCAGCACTTCCTGGATCTGATCGCTTTCTGGTGCGGGTACGCCGGGCGATTGCTCATCGGATGAGGTGATTGGCATGACTCGAAACTCAACAGGTCACGTGCAACAGCGGACGTTGTGGCGATGTCGCGAAATGAAATCGCTGCTTAAAGCTCAACAACACCATCAATGGCACGACCCAATCTACTTGGCCGCCGCCACGGGCTGATCGAACTCGTCGCCACGGAAGGTGGTGCCGAGGTAGGCCTCGCGGACCATACAAACGAATGTTACGAGCACAATCGTCGGCGGCGAAAGACCAAGAGGCTGCCAATCGCCAGCAACGAAAGCGACGCCGGCTCCGGAATGCCGGACAGGCGCAGGATCCGGTCCGACTGCATAATGAGAATGTCGCCATTGCCGGACGGATCGACGGCGATGCGAGGGGCCACTGGGGCCCCTGAGCCCCCGGCCGCAAGCTGCGTGAAAGTCAGCGTCTCAAGATTCAGCTCCACGATTGATCCATCCTCACAGCTTGTGAACAATCTGCCTGAGAGAGCGCCAAATCCCAGCGTGACGTCGTGGGGGCCGCAAGTCCCTTGGTACTCCGGCCAAGAACCCTGGTAATTACCGGGGACCGCCCCATAGTCGATAAATCCACTTCCGCCTACGTTCCAGCGGTAAAGATGTCCGCTAAGAGTCGCTGCATACATATGGGCGCCTTCAGGCGTCACCTGCATTCCGGTTCCGGCCCCAAATGGCGTGTTGTATTGACCGTTGGCCGGATTGACCAGGTAAACACCGGGGCCCCAGACCGATACCAACAACCAGCCATTGGTCGGATGCGTCGCCAAAGCTTGGTAATGTGTACCCTGGGGGCCGGCGGTAAAGATTGTGTTGAGGATTGCACCGCTGTTGGTGTCAATTCGCACGACGGAATGGAAGTTGATCATATAGGTTTGGCCACCGGTCACGGCAAGGTCTCGTCCCCCTGTCCCATAGGAATAAATGACCGGCGTTGAGGCTGCGTTTTGGCCGTCAACATTGTCAAATCTCCGTAATCGGCCGGCCCCATCGACAGACAATATCTGGCCATCAGGCAAATAGACCACGCTGCCGCCCGAAGGTCCCTGAAAACCGGAGGCAAATGTAGACAGGGTGAGGCCTCTAGCGATGCCCTCTGGCGTGAGTATCATCGCGCCTTGGGCAATTGAGCCGCGATTGGGTGCGAGGGCAAACAAGCATGCCAACGGAATTGCGCATCCAAGAGGGTTGCTTCGCATCTTCCGCCTCCAAAGTACGGCCCGATTGGGCGTAGCAGATCGGACACCCTGACGCGTCGGGGATGGACTGACGCGCAAGTTGCGGCATGGACGAACTATAGCCCATTGATGGTTGGCGAATCAAGAAATAATGAATAGATCGACGACGGGGGTCGTTTTTACCGCGCCGCGGCCACGGGCTGATCGAATTCGTCGCCGCGGAAGGTTGTGCCGAGGTAGGCCTCGCGGACCTGCGGGTTGTTGATCAGGGCCTTGGGGGCGCCTTCGGCGATGACGTGGCCGTCGTGGATGATGTAACTGCGATCAGTGACTTCCAGGGTCTGCCGCACGTTGTGGTCGGTCAGCAGAATCGACAAACCGAGGTCATTCTTGAGGTGGCGGATTTCACGCTGCAGGTCCTGCACGGCGATGGGGTCGACGCCGCTGAAGGGTTCGTCGAGCAGGATGATGGCCGGCTTGGTGATGAGGGCCCGGGCGATCTCCAGTTTGCGTCGCTCGCCGCCGGACAGGGTGCGGGCCTCCTGTTTCGCATTTCGCAACAGGCCGAAGTTCTCCATTAACTCATACGCGCGGGTGCGGCGCTCGGCCGATGAGAGTCCGCGGACCATTTCGAGAATCGCGTAGAGATTCTTCTCGACCGAGAGCCGGACGAAAACGCTGTTCTCCTGCGAGAGGTAGCCGATGCCCTTCTGGGCGCGGCGATACATCGGTAGTTTTGTGATGTCCTCGCCGGAGAGCAGCACCTGTCCGCCATCGGGCTTGACCATGCCGATGGTCATGCGAAAACTGGTGGTCTTGCCGGCGCCGTTGCGGCCGAGCAGGCCGACGATTTCGCCGCGGCCCACGTGGAAATTCACGCGGTCGACGACGGTGCGGCCGCCATAGATCTTGACGAGTTGACGGGCCTCCAGCAGGTGGGTCGCGGCAGTCATTCAGGGTCTCAAGCGGCCGGTTGGGCCATTGTGAACAACCTGTTCAAGAACGTCCGGCGGGGGCCATTTAACGGGCGTCGGCCGGATGGGCTGCGAGTATAGGGCAACGGTGCGGCGGCCGCACCCTTTCACCTTTCAGTTGTGTTATTCCGTTCCAATTGCTTGTGAAATACACAGTTAGGGCTGTATGCGGCCAGCGGAATTCGCAGTGATGGTTCGATTGCGGATACAGCGGGGCGCGAGTCCGTGGGGCCGCGACAGGCACGAAGGTCCGATCCTGCGTGATTGTGGAAAACCTGTGCTATTCACGGTCGGGCTGTGAATCAGAGGGGGACAATATTCCTGTTGCCCCTCGAAGGCTTCGATGGCCACGAAAGATACGCACTGGGAGTCAATCGCAGCCCACGCGTGTCGTCCGCGCTGTTGCAGCAACGCGTTATCGAATGATGCGCATCCGCCCGACGTTGGGAATCACGCCGACGCGGCTGGAAAATACGCGGAAGCCGCTCGGCCAATAGACGAAGAAGGCACGGCCTATCATCTGGTCGGCGGGCACCGTTCCAAACTGGTAGGCCTCGGCGCCTTTGCGGTCGGCGAGCAACGGTGCGATGTCGCACCACATGCGGCCGTCCTTGCTCTGCGGGCTGTTGTCGCCGCAACAGAAGTAATCGCCGGGATTATCCTTCCGCAGAAGGATGGGGTGGTTGGTGGTGCCCCAACCGGGAAGGGATGCCCAGGCGTTCATGCCGGGTCCGTTGGGCTGGGTCTGCACGCGGGTGCTTCGATAGAAGACGTCGCGATCGACGGCGACGTGCTGAAGATCAAGGGGCCAATCGCAAGCCGTGATCTCGACCCGCGCGAGGCTGTTGACGCCGTCGCTCGATTCCCGCAGTCGCTTAATGTCTGGCAGATACTGTGAATCGCGCGTGGCGACGATTTCCTTGCCGTCGATTGTCAGCGCGATTCGATAGTCGAGATTGGACACCGCCACTTCGACCGGCTTGCCGGGGGGCAAAGGGTCGATCTTAGCGATGGCCTGCTGCTTGGGCACGCCGTCTCGCAGGATGCGATCGAGCACGACCTGCCCGTCGGGACGAATGGTGACGCGAAACTCGTCTTCGCCCTTGACGAGCGTGACGGCGAGGCGTCCTTCGTTGCCGCGGGGCGTGAGCAGGAATCGCAGCCGCACGTCGCCGACATTCACCCATTCCGACGGGTTGTTCGGCATGGGGGGGTCATAGCCGTAGCGATCCTGGATCGGCTGTCCGTCGAGGCGCAGGGTGTGTGGCTCACGATCGACGGGGCGAAAAGTAATGCGCGGCGAATCTGTCTTCCACGCCGTGACGTTGTTGTTGAGGCTGCGCGATACGAAGACCGGCGGACTCCATGAGGGGTCGCCGCCGCGCATCTCGCGGTCCTGCCGCGGGGGGAAATCGTGGTCGTAGTGGATCAGCCAGAGCGATTCCTGCGCGACCGGTGTCTTTCGCGTGATCGTCAGTTTCTGATTCAATTCGTGAAAGTGCTCGGCGGTCAGGTGTTGATACTGCGGATCGCTGCTTCGCCGCATGGGTGCGCGTGTCTTCGACAACTCGGCCACCAGTCCGGGCGACAGCGAGTCGATCGGACTGGTGTAAATATCGCCGTCAATGATCTCGAGCACTTCGCCGGGCAGGCCGATCAACCGCTTGATGAAATTGGTTTCGCCGTCCTGCGGATCCTTGAAGACGACGACGTCCCAGCGATGGGGCTTCAGCAGCGAACCGCCGATGTCGTAGGGCCACTTCAAGACGAGGATGCGGTCGCCGGCGTCGGCGTAATACTGATGCACTGCGTCGCTTTTGCCATTTCCCTCACCGTTCCATCCGCAATTCGGGCACGGCAGATTCAGGGGAAGGGCGTGCTCGGGAGCGGTGTCCTCTCGAATACCGTAGGCGAATGGGTAGTTGCATGACACGCAGCGGTGCTGACCGTGCAAACCGTAAAGGGTGGGGGCCATGGACCCGGTGGGGATGACGAAGGCTTCAACCACGAAGGCGCGGAAGACGAAGGCGAAGATAAAAGCGATGACCACGGATTCAATCGTGTCGCGCAGGCTGTCCGGCTTGGGGACGTAGGGTGACACGAAGGGTTCGGCCTGGATGTCGTCGGGCATGGGGGAATCCTGAAAGGGCCATTGGCCTTTGGCCAATAGCCAAGAGCGGAGGCCAGGTAACTGGCCGCGACGTTAATGCGGCGCCGCGGTGGGGTCAAAAAACGCGGCCATCTTACCGATCGGCGGAGACCGCCTTAGAGTTGTAACGATTCAGGTCCTCAACGAGTTCGGACGTGGACCGGGGAAAGGGCGCCGCTGTGGCCGCAGACGGAGGAATTCAGATTATCGTCAACCCGATTTCGGGTCGGGGCGCAGCGCGCCGGGTTCTGGGGGAACTCAACGGACTGCTCAGCCTCGCGGCCATTGCCGTCAAAAGGGATCTCACGTCCGGGCCGGGACATGCGGCTGAGTTGGCCCGGCGCGCGGAGGCGAATGGTTGCCGTGCAATTGTCGTGGTCGGCGGCGATGGGACGGTGAATGAGGCCATTGGCGGGATGACCGGGAATGCGGCGCCGGTGCTGGTCGTGCCGGCGGGCACCGAGAATATTCTGGCGAAGTACTTTCGAACGCGCATGGATGCCGCGTGGTTCCGCGACGTGATTCTGGCCGGGCACACCACGCTGCTGGATGTGCCGACTGCGAACGAGCGGCGTTTTTTGATGGTTTCGGGCGTCGGCTTTGATGCGGAGTGCGTGCGGCGCGTGGCGATGGCGAGAACGGGTCGGATCACCTATGCGAATTATTTTCTGCCGATCTGGCGGGCGTTCTGGAGTTACAAGCAGCCGCACCTGCGCGTCGAGGTGGAGGGCGAACGGGTTTTTGACGGTCTGGGGCTGGCGATCGTCGGGAACGTGAGTCGCTATGCGTGGGGGCTTCAGCCTGCACAGCGGGCGCGGCCCGATGATGGACTGCTGGATGTGATCGTGTATCCGTGCAGTTGGCAGGGGCCGCTGCTGGTGCACGCGACGAAGACGGTATTGGGTTGCCACGTGAACGGCGCGGGCGTGGTCTATCGGCAGGCGAGGCACATTCGAATCACCGCCGTGACGGAGACTGGCGTAGAAATCGATGGCGACTGGGGCGGCGTGACGCCGGTGGACTATCGCATGACGGATCGGCGGGTGCGATTTCTGGTCGGTCGGGAGTTTCTTGAGCAGGGTGGGCGCATGGGGCGGCGGAGCGCGTCACGGACGTGAGCTGAGCGAACGATCAGACCCTTGCAGCAGTCGATTTTTGTGTCATTTGCGCGGCGGCAACTCTTCCAGCGGCTCGGGCGGCGGGTTGGTTGGGGGCGTTGCGGGTGATGGCGGAGGTTGCGGAGCGGGGGTTGACGCCGGCGCGGGCGATTGGGCTGGCGGCGGCGCGGGATTATTGCCCGATGTCGCGGGGCCTTCGGTCATGGGCAGCAGGTCCGGGCGCTGGGCCGGCTCTGGCGTGGTGTCCATCGGCTGCGCGGGTGTCGCCGGTGCGGGCGGCGGCGGAGTGGTCGTTTCAGAGGGTGCAATCGGGTCTGCGTGCGGGGGTGCGTTTTCCGGAGGGGCTTCGAAGCCATCGGGCGGTTGCTCGACCGGCGCGGGGGCGTTGAGTGGGGCGTTGGACGGGATGATGACCGGCGCGGGCACGGAGTCGCCGAGTTTCGCAATGCGTTCGTTGGCCTGAACGGCCCAAGAGGTGCCCGGCCAGGTTGCGGCGACGTAGCGATAGTAGAAGAGCGCGGCGCTGGTCTTTTTTGTACGTTCGTAGTATTGACCGACGAGATAGGTCTTCTCGGCCTTGGAGTCCTTGATGCGCTCGAGCCGCGAGGCGACGTCGGCCTCGGCGGCGTAGGTCGGATACTTCGCCTCGAAGTCGGTGAAATAGACCTCCGCCTCGAGCAGGTCGGCGTCGTCGAACTTGACGCCGGGGAATCGCGCCAGGGCCGACTCGCCGCTGCGCAGCAGGGCAAACCGTCGATATTTTCCGCGGCCAAACTCGCGGTTCAGGCGGGAATAGGCCTCCTCGGCTTCCTCGAATTCGCCAGCGTCGTAGTGGTAGTCGGCCTTCAGCCGCAGGGCCTGCTCGGCCAGGGCCGTATTCGGCGCCCATTCGTTGGCAATGCGGTCGAGCATGGTGAGGGCCTCATCGGTCGCGCCCACGCGAAACATGCCTTTCATGACGCGCTGCTTCTTTCCCTTGAAGAGAAACATCTCGGCAATGATGATTTCACGGCGGATCGCCCGGTCGGCCAGTTCGGTGCCGGCCCACCCTTCTAACAATTCCTCATACCAGCGGTAGGCCTGCATGAGGTCGCCGCTGTCGGCCTTGGCTTCCTCGGATGAGACCTCGGTGTCTGCGGCGTAGAACAGCGCCTCCGGCCGGCGCGCCGATTCGGGATACGACTTGAACCATGCCTTAAAGGCCTTGCGCGCCGCCTCAAACTCGGATCGAGCCAATAGGGAGCGGGCCAGTTCAAGATCGCCGTCTTCGGTGCCTGCGATGGGCGGAGCAACCGCTTTCCATTCGCCCGTGGCGGGGTCGAAGATCTGGCGTTCGGCGTATTTTTCGGATTTGTCGTCGCCACGGGCGGGTTGCAGCAGGCATGCGGCGACGCAGATGAATGCAAGTCGGGTGATGAAGCGGTGACGTGCCATCCTTGGACCTCACGGACGTGTAGGGTCGCGGCTGCGCGGCAGGCCGGACCGGTTTTCCCCAAGCGACCGCGGCGATTCTAACGCGCAGTCTTTGCCGGGCAATCGCGGAGTTGACGCTTGAAATTGGCGAACGGGAGATGGTTTCGGACTGGCTGCGTTGCATTGCGGCAGGTTCCGCCACCGCTATAATCCGCCCAACCACGGCGGCGGCGCGATTGGATGGAGAAGCAGCGTTGCCATAGCTCCCGGCGGCAAGGACTGGCGCGGCGTGCGACGGAATCGGCTGACTCTCAGCGTGCTTTGTTTGGGGATCCTGTCCGGTTGTGGGTACACCACGGATCGAACCAAGATCTACCGGACGTCGAACACGCAGGGCAAACCGATTCGCACCGTGGCAGTGGACGTGTTTGGATCGCGCGAGTTTCGGCGCGGATTGGAAATTCAGTTGACCGAGGCCGTGAAGAAGCGGTTGAACTCGGATTCGCCGTTTCGCATCGCCAACAAGGACTACGCGGACACGCTGCTGAGCGGCGAGGTGAAGGAAGTTAGACAGGCGACCATTGGCCGAACGTTCGATACCGCTCAGCCACGCGAGACGTCACAGACTGTCGTGGTGGCCTTCCAGTGGAAGGATTTGCGGACGGGCGAGGTCCTCGTCGATCGTCCAAACTTCGTTCAGACCGTGGATTATGTCCCGCCGCTGAACGAGGATTTTTATCACGCGAGCCAGCGGAGTATGGACCGGCTGGCCGAGCGAATCGTCGAACAGATGGAAACCGACGATTGGTGAACTGGCGGGGCCATGATCCGATAGAGGTAGTTGGCGCGGCAATTCAATAAGGCCTCCGGGAAAGCGGCAAATACCGCGCAGGGGTCCTAGAATCCGCCGGACAGAAGCGAATGACCATGCCAGACAACGGCTTTGATCCTGAAGATCCTCGCGGGCGCCGCCCCAACGGCAAGCTCCAACCGCCACGCATGCGCATGAGCCGCGGGGTGATGAGTTGGATCGGCTTCGTGCTCGTTGCGCTGATGATCGCCATTGTGATCAACAGCGAATACACCCCCACGAACCCCATCACCGTCGATCGTTTCTACCAGGAACTGGCCGACGGCAAGTACAAGACCGTCACGGTCAGTGATGACAAGATCATGGGGTCCTACAAAGACCCGGCGACCAGCGGCAACAAAAAGGTCGTCACGCGATTCAGCCTGGCCATGAAAGTGAACGATCCGGCGGAGTTCACGCGCGAATTGGTCGAGAAGTACCCCAACGCGGCTGAGATCAAATACGAAAACAGCAATCCGATGCTGATTTCAATGCTGGTGCAGCTCATTCCGTGGCTGCTGATCTTCGGATTCATCTGGTTCTTCGTGCTGCGGCAGATTCGGGCGTCGGCCGGCGGGGCCGGCATGCTGGGCAGTTTCGGTCGCTCGCGCCACCGCGTGAGCAACAAGGAGCTAACCAACATCACGTTTGCCGATGTGGCCGGCGTGGAAGAGGCGAAGGAGGAGGTCGGCGAGATCGTCGAATTCCTCAAAAATCCCAAGAAGTTTCAGCGGCTGGGCGCCCGCATCCCACGCGGCGTGCTGCTGGTCGGTGAGCCGGGCTGCGGCAAGACGCTGTTGGCCAAGGCCATCGCCGGCGAAGCAGACGTGCCGTTCTTCTCGATCAGCGGTGCCGACTTCGTCGAAATGTTCGTCGGCGTTGGCGCTTCCCGCGTTCGCGATCTGTTCAAGAGCGCCAAGGAAAACTCGCCCTGCATCATCTTCCTGGATGAAATTGACGCGGTCGGCCGCCGGCGCGGCAGCGCCTACAACGGCGGCGGTCATGACGAGCGTGAGCAGACGCTCAATGCGATCCTCGTCGAGATGGACGGCTTCGATACGTCGGACCAGGTGATCGTCATTGCTGCGACCAACCGCGAGGACATCCTCGACCCGGCGCTCACGCGTCCGGGCCGGTTCGATCGCCGCGTGTATGTCTCGCTGCCCGATGTGAAGGGCCGGCTGGAGATTCTCAAGGTTCACGCCAAGAAGGTGAAGATGGCCAACGGCGTGAACATGATGCGCCTGGCCCGCGGCACGCCGATGTTCAGCGGCGCGGAGTTGGCGGCGATCATCAACGAAGCCGCTCTGATGGCGACCATGCAGAACAAAGACGCTATCGACATGGATGATCTTGAGGAGGCCCGCGACAAGATCCGCTACGGCCGCTCCAACAAGAGCCGGGCCATCGAAGAAAAGGAACGCGAGAACACTGCATTCCACGAGGCGGGACACGCCGTGGTGCAGGTGCTGCTGCCCAACACCGATCCGCTGCACAAGGTGACGATCATTCCGCGCGGTCGGGCGCTGGGCGCCACCATGTCGCTCCCCGAAAAGGATCGCTACGGCTACGGCCAGAAGTGGATTCATGCGACGATGCGCGTGCTCTGCGGCGGGCGCATCGCCGAGGCCAAGCACAGCAGCGACGTCGGCAGCGGCGCGGCCATGGACATCGAGCAGGCGACCAATCTTGCCCGCGCGATGATTCTCGAGTGGGGCATGAGCGAGCGGCTCGGCTTCGTGAAGTATTCGCCGGACAATCGCAACGAGGCCCTGATCGAGAACAAGCCCTATTCCGACGAGACCGGCAAGATCATCGACGAAGAGATTCGCCGTCTGATCGACGAGGCCTTCCGCGACGCCACCAAGCTCATCAATGACAACTGGGACAAGGTGACGGCCGTTGCAGAGGCCCTGTTGAAGCATGAGACGCTCGACACCGACGAAGTCATGAAACTCTGCCGCGGCGAGAAGCTGGATCGGCCGAGTCTGTCGGGCCTGCTCTCGGCGGACAATCTGACGCCTCCGACCACGCTGCCGGCGCAGCCGCAGTTTCCGCCCGGTCTGGGCGGGACGCTGCCACAGCCGGGCTGATCGTCTCCCAATCGCACCACGATATTGAGTAAGCCGTAGCCACCCGAATCGGATGCGCACGGGCCGCGCGACGGCGGTCGACGTCGACTATCATCGTTCCATCAGGAGGGCGATGCGATGGCGAACGCCGAAATCGTGGTGGTCGGTCAGGACGAAATCGGGCTGATCGCCGATCTGCACAATCAGGTTTTCCGTCCGCCCCGCACGGCCGAGCAAATCCGGCGGCGCTTTCTTGGGCGATACAACCCCATGATCCTGGTGGCGCAGGTCGACGGCCGTCCGGTCGGCTTCGCGACGGGTTTCGAATTAAAGCCGACCGTCTTTTTCGCATGGCTGATGGGCGTGGTGCCCGATGCGCGGCGGCTGGGCGTGGCCAGCCAACTGGTGGAGGCCATGTTCAGTTGGGCCCGGGAGCACGACTATCGCTACGTGCGCATGGAGTGCCACAATTCGGCCCGACCGATTCTGCACATGACGATCAAACTCGGGTTCAACATCGTCGGGGTGCGCTGGGACGGGGATCATGCTGACAATCTCGTGATCTTCGAGGCGGCGCTGGCGGATCTGCCGGACGGCGACGAGTGATTCGCTCCGATTATGAACCCGTCCTGTAGCCGCAAGACGCCGCGGCTGATTGCGGCGCTTGCCCCTTTCCGGATTACCGCGACAATGCTTGATCGGCTCTGTTCGGGCCGGGTCCATGCGTCGACATTCAGGCGCGCTGGGCGATTGGAGCGGCGCGGGAGTCGGTGCGAATGACGGGGCAGGCGGCGGAAGTCTGGCGGTTTCGCGAAGTCGTCAAGAACTTCGTGGCGCAGGACCTCAAGGTCAAATACCGGCGATCGGCCCTGGGGTTTCTCTGGTCGCTGATGAATCCGCTGCTGCAGATGATCGTCTTGTCGACGGTCTTTTCGCTTATCTTTCACGGCATCCCCAATTTCACGCTCTACATCCTGTCGGGCATCGTCTGCTGGAACTTCTTTGCGGCGTCGGTCGATGGCTGCGCGGTCAGCATTCTCGGCGCGGAAAGCATGCTGAAACGTCAGTATTTTCCGAAATTGATTTTCCCACTATCGACCGTGATTCAAAACCTGGTCACATTCGTGTTGTCACTCAGCGTCTTGTTGCTCATCGTGGGGCCGTTTTCAGGATTCAGGGTGACGACCGCGCTGGCCGTGCTTCCGCTCTCGTTTGCGTGCATGGTGTGTTTCACGCTGGGGGTCGGCGCCATCGCAGCGGTGGCCACGGTGCATTTTCGCGACATGCAGCACTTGATTACTGTCTTTTTAGGGGCGATGTTTTACCTGACGCCCATCATCTACCCGCTCGACGACAAGACCATTCCGCCCTCGGGAGAGCCGACGGTCACTGCATCCGGCGCGGTGGAACTGACCGGCCGGGCGGAAGTGGCCAAGGGGCCCATTCCGCCGCAGTATCGCAAGTATTTTAAGATCAACCCCCTGTTCAGCCTTCTGTCGATGTTTCAGCGTCCGATCTACGACGGCATGCTGCCGACACGATTGGAGACGGCCGCGGCGGTCGGCATTTCGCTGGCGTCGCTGAGCGCCGGGCTTCTGGTGTTTCGACGATTTGAAGGCGGATTGATCTTTCGACTGTAAGGCGCGGCATGGGCGATCAACACATCACGCTCGAAGATGTCCATCTGCGCTTTCGCATGTACAGCACGCGTAATCGCTCCCTGAAAGAAGTCGTGGTCAATGCGCTGGCCCGGCGGAAGTACGGCAAGCCGTTTACCGAGATCAACGCGCTGGCCGGCGTCTCGCTGCACGTGGCCCATGGTGAGCGGCTTGGCATCGTCGGCGACAACGGGGCCGGCAAGAGCACGATGCTCAAGGTGATCTCGCGGATCTACCCGCCGACGAGCGGCACCGTGCGCTATCAGGGGTTTCTGGTGCCGCTGCTTGAGGTGGGCATTGGGTTCAACTTCGAGTTGTCTGGTCTGGAGAACATCTTTCTGACCGGCGCGATCATGGGCTTCTCGCGCAAGGAGATGGAGAAGCGCGTTGATTCGATCCTGTCGTTTTCGGAGATGCGGGATTTCGCCAACACGCCGATCAAGTACTACTCCTCAGGCATGGCCCAGCGGCTGGCTTTTTCGATCGCGACTGAGATTGATCCGGAGATTCTCTTGCTCGACGAGGTCTTCAGTGTCGGCGACATTCACTGGATGGAAAAGGCCAAGTCGCGGATGCAGACGTTGATCGATCGCTCGGGCATCCTCGTGCTGGTGTCGCACGACATGAAACTGATCGAACAATACTGCACCCGCGCGGTGTGGCTGCAGGGCGGGCGGATCGTCGCGGACGGCAAGCCGGCCGAGATCATTGAGCGATACCGCGCATCTACGTGATGCCGGCGCGCGCCACACGGCGCGATGGCCGACTGATGGCGGAGAGGGGTTGTGCAGACATGACGCGTTCGAAATCAAAATGCGGGATTTGGTTGGCGGCCATTGCGGGCGCTGCGATTCTTGCGCCCGCGATCGAGGCCGATGATCCTGAAGCGACGGGCAGGGTGACAGTCGAGTGGGTTGTGAAGGTCCCACAAGACACGCCCAAAGATGCGAAGGTATACGTCGTGGGCAGCGCGGTGGAGCTGGGGGCGTGGAGCCTGCCGGGCATGGCGCTTACGCGTCGGGCGGATGGCCGGTACATGGGGAAGGTCGTGCTGCCGCAGGGTATGCGCGTCGAATACAAGGTGACGCGCGGTTCGTGGGAGACGGTGGAGAAGCGCCGGAAGGGTGAGGAGATCACGAATCGCCGGTTGACCGCGGAAAAGAACGCGGCCGTCGAAATTGAAGTCGAATCTTGGGCGGCAGGGGCGGGCGGACGCGCGCCGGCAATCCGGCGTACCGGCATGATCAAGACGCACGAACGATTCAAATCGAAGGTGCTCGCCAACGAGCGGACGGTGTGGGTGTGGCTGCCGCCGGATTACGACAAGCACAAGGACGCGCGTTATCCGGTCCTGTACATGCACGATGGGCAGAATCTGTTTGACGCCGCCGGTGCATTCATCGGCATCGAGTGGGGCGCCGACGAGACGGCCAATCGGTTGATTCGAGAGAAGGCGATTCCGCCGATCATCATTGTGGGCATCGCCAACACGCCCAATCGCATGAGCGAATACACGCCGTGGGTCGATGAATCCCGCAAGAGCGGCGGCAAGGGCGAGGCGTACTCGACGTTTCTGATTGACGAAGTCAAACCGTTCATCGACAAGACCTACCGAACCAGACCCGATCGAATGAACACGGCCGTTGCCGGTTCATCGTTGGGCGGATTGATCTCGCTTCACCTCGTCATGGAGCATCCGGATGTGTTTTCGAAGTGTGCGGCGATTTCGCCGGCCCTGATGTGGGCCGACGGCCGCATCATGAAGGAGGTCGAGGCGAAGCCGGAGCGGCTGAGGGGGATTCGGCTTTGGTTCGATATGGGCACGAAAGAGGGCCGGCAGATCGAGACGTTTGACTCGGCCGTGACATGGACGCGCCGACTCAAACAGGCACTGGACAAGGGCGGGCTGCGATCCGGACAGGACTATCGCTACGTAGAAGTGGAGGGCGGCGAGCACAACGAGGCCGCCTGGGCCGTCCGGTTTGACCAGGTTCTCGAATTCCTGTTTGCCCCGGTCGCGGCCGGCTCGAGCCGATCAGATCGCTGACCGGCGCAGGCGCCGCGTCGCGGTTTGCTCTCGGCGTTACCATATTCCGCATGTCCCAGGCTCCCGAGCATGTCATCTCGATTTGCGGCTTGCAGAAGAAATTCAGCAACGCGGCCGGCGAGCGCATCACCGTTCTCGACAACATTACGTTTGACATTCATCGCGGGGAGACCATCGTCATCATGGGCGGCAGCGGTTGTGGCAAGAGCACGCTGCTGAACTGCCTGATCGGTGAGTACGAGGTGGACACGGGCAGTGTTCACTACCGCCTGAAGGACATGCCCGAGCCGGTCGACATCATCGGGCTGGACGAGGGCCCGATGAACGCCATTCGAAAGCGGTTTGGCATCCTGTTTCAGAGCGGGGCGTTGTTTGGCTCGATGTCGCTGGCTGAGAATGTCGCTCTGCCATTGCGGGAGCACAGCGACGTTGACGACTCCATTGTGGACATCGTGGTGACGCTCAAATTGCAGCAGGTACACATGTTGCCGCATCGCGATAAGATGCCCTCCATGCTGTCGGGCGGACAGAAAAAGCGCGCCGGGCTCGCGCGGGCCATCGTGCTCGACCCGGAGGTGTTGTTTTACGACGAACCGTCGGCCGGCCTGGACCCTGTCACAAGCGCGGCGATTGACGAACTCATCATGGATCTGTCGAAGAAATTGAATGTGACCAGCATCGTGGTCACGCATGAGATGGACTCGGCGTTTCGCATCGCCGACCGCATGGTGATGCTGGACAAGGGCCGGGTTCTGAAGATCGGAACGCGGGACGAGTTCGCGGCCCTGCGCGATCAGCCGATCTCGGCGCTCAAGACCCGTGACGAAAAATTGATGAACCAGTTCCTCAACGGTCACACCGATGGACCGCTCACCGACGCCCAGGGCCTGTCGGAATATGAGAAACTCCTGGTCGAGGGCAAGGAGAGCCGGTTCTGATGGCGACGCCGCGCAATGCATACAAAGTGGGCCTGATGTCGGTCATCTGCATGACCGCGGCCTTTGGGATTCTCGTCTGGGTCGGCAAGGGTGTGGGCAGCGAGACGCGCATACTGCGGATCCGGTTCAAGTGCGATCCGAACATGCCGACTCTTTCGCAGGGTTCGGCCGTGTTGGTCGGCGGTCAAAGAGTGGGGCGTGTTGTGACGGCCGAGTTGCATCGGAATGCAGACGCTGGTCCCAATGCGCCGCCCTCCGAGGCCTACATCGTCATTGTGGAGGCGGAGATCAAGGACTTCATCGAACTGCGCCGCGACGCGCAGGTATTCGCCGAGGGGCCGCCGCTGGGCGGCGACGGGCTCATCAAGATCGACCTCGGCAAAGACGAGCGAATCATGGATTCGACCGAGGTGGTGCAGGGCTCGCAACCGGCGGGCTTCTCGGCGATCCTCGCGTCGCTGCAGAGCGAACTGGACACCAGTGACGTCAATAGTCTTTTATATCGAATCAAGTATCAGCTCGACCCCGGCATGCGCGATTCGCTCATGAATCGCCTGCTGGTCAGCATGAACGATCTCAACCGGATGACCGAGGCGCTGCGCACCGAGATGTCTCCGACCGAGCGGGATTCGCTCATCGCCAAACTGCGGGCCTCGATGACCAACGTGCAGAGCGCGACCGGCTCGTTGGCGGAGCAGATGGACGCCGAGCGGCCGGGCGGTCTGTTGGGCAAGGTGCATGGCGCCGTGGACACCGTCAGTGGCAGCTTGACCACGGTCTCGCGGATCGTGGCTTCGACCGAGACGCCGGTCAACGAGACGCTGACTCACGTCGCGTCTACCGCCCGGAAGCTCGATACCGAGGTAATGGAGAACATCGCGAAGCAGACCGATCCCGAGAATGTCGAAGGTCTTGTATCGCGGGTGAACACGGCGGCGGCCCGGCTCAACGACGCCCTCGGCGACATCAAGTATGTGACCGGCACGACGCGTGAGGTGCTGGTGCTGAACCGCGACAACATCAACAAGATGCTGATGAACTTCAAGGAGACGTCGGAGCATCTGAAGGGCGCGACGAAGTACGTGCTCGAGCGGCCCTGGCGGCTCATCAACGCGCCGAGCAAGACCGAGGACCGGCAGCATGTCATTTTTGACGCGACGCGCAATTTCGCGGAGGCGGCCAACCGGCTCGACGACGCCACGATTCAACTCAAGGCACTGGCCGAATTGCACGAGGGCCAGATTCCGGCGGACAACGCCGACTTGAAGCGTTTGCGCAGCGATCTGGAAGCGACACGGGCAAAGTTTCAGCAGGCCGAGCAGCAGCTCTGGCGCGAGTTGAATGTGAAGTGAGCCACGTCACACGTCCGCGGCCGAGGGGTCGAGGGCGTCGCGCAGGCCGTCGCCGATGAAGTTCAGGCAGAGCAGCGTGAGCGACAGCAGGCCGCATGGGAAGACCAGTTGCCACCAGAAACTCTGCACGGCATTGATCGCGGTCACGCCTTCGGCGGCGAGGTTGCCCCAACTCGGCATGGGCGGCTGAATGCCGATGCCCAGGAAACTCAAAAACGACTCCTGTAAGATCGCCTGCGGCACGGTCAGCGAGGCGTACACGATCAGCGGGCCGGTCAGGTTCGGCAGGATGTGCCGTAGAAAGATGCGCCACGGGGGCAGGCCCAATGCTCGCGCCGCCTCGATGAACGGCCGGGTCTGCAGCGAGAGCACCTGTCCGCGAATGACGCGGGCCATGGTCAGCCAGCTCACGCCACCGATGGCTGCGAGCAGCACGACGATGTTCGCGGTCTGCGCGCCGAGGCCGAGCCGGTCATGCAGCAACCCATCGAGGCCCACCTTCAGCAGAATGACCAGCAGGATGTACGGCAGGCCGAAGAGGATATCGACAATGCGCATCATCAGGGCGTCGATGCGTCCGCCGGCCATGGCCGCGGCCGTGCCCCAGGCGATGCCGAGGCACATGGCCACCACAGCGGCGGAGAATCCCACGGTCAGGCTGATGACGCCGCCAAGCATGCAACGCACGGCGACAGAGCGACCGAGCACGTCGGTGCCGAAGATGGCGTTGGAATCCGGGGCGCGTCGGCCGTGGACGAGGTCGGTCGTGGCGTAGTGCGATCGGGTGAACGGAATCGTGGCGAGGCAGGCGACGACCATCGCGAGCAGCACCCAGAGTCCGGCGAAGGCCGCCTTGTTGCGGCGGAAGCGCCGCCATTGGCGTTGAGACGGCGTGACCGGCGGCGGCAATTCTTCGGCGGCGATGGGCATAGGCACGGTGCTCATGTCGCGGCCTCCGCCATGCGGGGGTCGAGCAGGCGATAGGCCAGATCGACCAGCAGGTTCATCGCGACAATCAGCGAAGAATAGACCAGAACGGTGGCGAGGATCAGCATTTGATCGCGGTTGAGCACGCTGTTCACGAAATGCACGCCGAGGCCGGGCACGTTGAAGACGCGCTCAACCACAAACGAGCCGGTCATGGCCGAGGCGGTCGCCGGGCCGAGGTAACTCAGCACGGGCAAGACGGCGTTGGGAAGGGCGTGCCGAAAGATGACCCGCGCCGGCGAGAGGCCCTTGGCCCGGGCGGTGCGGATGAAGTCGCTGGACATGATTTCGATCATGCCGAGGCGCGTGAGCCGGGTGATGTACGCCATGGGCACCAGCGAAAGAGCCAAAGCCGGGCGGAGCAGATCGATCGGGCTTTCCCACGTACCGACGGGCAGTAGTCGCCAGGTGACCGAGAAGAGGACGAGCAGGATCGCGCCGATGACAAACGTGGGCACACTGATGCCGATGACGGCGATGGCGAGGGAAAGGTAGTCGATGAGGGAGTGGCGGTAGACGGCGCCGGCCGTGCCGAGCAGCAGACCGCCGACCAGGGCGATCAGCATCGCCGCGCCGCCCACGGCCATCGAGACGGGCAGACTCTCGCCGATGATCTCGTTGCAGGTCCAACTTTCGTATTGAATCGACTGGCCCAGATCGCCGCGGACAAAGCGATTGAGGTACGACGCATAAAATCGCCAATTGTCGTCCATGCCGTAGCGGCGGCGCAGGGCGGCTTCGGTGGCAGGGTTGAGTTTGCGACCGGCGGCCTGAAAGGGATTGCCGGGTACGGCGATGACCATGATAAAGGTGATGGTATAAATCGCCCAGAGAATGAGGGGGAATTGAAGCACCCGGCTCAGGAGCATGCGTCTCATCGCCGTACCTCCAGGTCGCGGTAGTGAATCAGCAACCGTGGATTGAGCACGATGCCGCGCACGCGGTCGGGGCGAAAGGCGTAGACATTCACGTCGTGATAGAGCGGCAGCAACGGCAGGGTTTGCTGCATCAGGCGGGTCTCTGCCTCGGCCAGCAACCGAAGCCGCTCTGCGGGGTCGTCCGCCGCCTCGGCGCGCTGGAGCATTTTGTCGTACACCGGGTCGGCGTAGGCCGAGTCGTTGTTTCCGTTTCCGGAGGTGAACACGTCGAGAAATGTCGTAGGATCGCCGTAGTCGCCGTACCAGCTTGCCCGCGCGATCTGATAGTTTTGGACCTGCTTGGCTGCGCTAAAGGTCTGTGACTCCTTGCCCTCCGTGCGGACGCGCAGGCCGAGGTTCTTGCGCAGCATCGACTCGACGGTCTGGGCGATGACGCCGTGATTGGCCTCGTGGTTGTAACTGATGACGATTTCCGGCACGTCGGCGGGGGAGCGGTATCCGGCGCGGGTGAGTTCCTCGCGAGCGCGGATCGGATCGAACGGCAGACCGGTGACGCGGGGGTAACCGCTGATGGTGCCGGGCGGGATCAGTGTGTCGGCGGGCACTTCATTCTGTCGCAATACGCCGCGACAGAGTGCGTCGCAATCGACGGCCAGGGCGATGGCGCGGCGCAGGGCCGGTCGGGCAAGGGGGTTGGGCAGGCCGCCGGGCAGGCGCGGCTGACAGTTCAGGTTGTAGAAATAGGTGCCGAATGCGCCAATGGCGTGAATGTCGTCGCGGCCGGCGCGGGCGTGGTTGAGGGCGTTTTCATAAGGAGAGTCTGATTGGGCGATCAGCTCGGGCGTGTAGACGGCCTTCACCGACGGCAGCAGGTCGACGCGGCCGTCGTCGTACATGAGCCAGGCGGTGTTGGCGTCGACGACGTCGAGGATTTCGACGCTGCGCACCTTGAGGTCGGCGCGGGCCCAATGCTGGGGATTTGCGCGGAGGGTGAGGCTGCGTTTGAATTGCCAGTCGGCGAGGTAGTAGGGTCCGTTGAAGATCGTCACGCCGGGCCGCAGCCAGCGGGGGTCGTAGAAGATGTGACCGGCGTCGTCGAGCACGCGAAAGGGCACGACGCTTGCCTCGTGCAGCGGCATGAATACCGGGGTCGATAACAGGTCGAGCCAGTAGGCGATCGGCCGGGTGAGTTGGACGCTCAGTGTGCGTCCGTCGGCCTTGAGGGCAACCATTTCCGCGAATCGCCGATCGGCCTCCGCCAGATGGGCATCGCGCGCCGCGGCGCGGGACTCCGGCGGCAGCGATGCGATGCGTGCGATTTCCTCGTGACGCCAGGCCACGTACGGCTTCATGCCGACAATTGGCTCAAAGAAGAACGCATAGTCCTTGGCGGTGCCGGGTTCGATGGCCCGTCGCCAGGCGAAGACGAAATCGCGCGCCGTTACGGGATCGCCGTTGGACCATTTCGCGTCGGGTCTGATCTGGAATGTCCACTTCGTGTCCGTGTCGTCGGTTGACCATTCCGCCGCGCAACCGTGACGGGGCTGTCCGCCTTTCGGGTTGAATGCCGTCAGGCCTTCGAAGACCTGGATGGCGACGCGGATGTCCTGGAGTTGGCTGACTGCGGCAGGGTCGAGCGTGGCAATGGAAACGTTTTCGATGAGACGCAGGTCGGCGCGTTCGGCTCGCGGCGCGGCGAGGCCGACCAACCAGATCGCCGCGATGATGAGTGTGGCGGTCAGGGCGAGACCGACCATGGGATGAATGCTGGCGCGGCGCCGCCAGGCTTTGTGACGACGCCCGGTGGCCGAGATCTTCATCCGTGTTGAGAGCATTCCGCACATCCGCCGGCCGTGGAGCGGAATCCCTGCCGCTCCGCAAGCGGATTGTGGAAAGAAGTTGGCTGTGTGGGTAGGGGGAAAGTGAGGGTGGTGGGAGAAAAAACGACAGCGATCAGGGCATGCCATCGACGGCGGCCTGCCATTTGGACAGGGCCTGTCGCACGGCTTTTTCATCCGGCTTCGCGCCGCGAAGCAGGGTAACCACGCTATCTGATGGCGCCGATGCGCGAAGCAGGTTTCCGATCAGTTCCTGTTCCTTGGTGACCAGTTTGATCAAATCGGCCCGTGTTCGGTCGCTGGTCTGCGGGTCGATGTGGCGCTCGACGGCCTGGGTCATCAGGGCCATGGTCGCACGGGCGAGCTGCTTGCGATTGCCGCCCGAGGCATCGCCGGCGACGGACGCGGCAATATCGAGTCCGGCCTCATCGACGGATTCGTCGCGGGCGCCCTGTGACAGGCGATTCGCCCGACCGGTGAAGAGCCGGGCCAGCGCCGCGGCCATCTGATTGCCGAACTTGAAGTCTCGCACCGACTTTTTGAAGTCAATGGCCTTGTAGATTTCCTCGAGCACGAGGGTGCTGGATTCGGTCGCACCGGCTTCGCCCAATGCCGTCAGCACCGCATCCACATCCGCTTCGTCCTTCAGTTGCGCCTGAAGTTGCTGAATTCCGGTGGCCGCGAGGAATCGCGCCGCAGGATGGGGCGAGCGGAGCGCGCCGGCTTGTGTGGCCGCGGTCTCCGGTCGAGCAAGCTTGCTGAGGATGCGAACCACCGCGGGGGCGCGGCGCTTGTCGAGGTCTTCGTTGTCCTGGGAAGCTATCGAGCCGAGGTGTTTGGCGCACTGGGTGGCAAAGGCGGCGGCAAACGCATCGGTTGGCTTCGCCTTGGTGACAACATCGATGATGTCATCTTCAGCCTTCTGAATATCTCGCTCATTGCCGCGCGACAGGTCACGTGCGCGCTTGGTCACCCAGACTTCAATGTCGGCTTCATCGGTGTTTGTGAGGGTTCTCTTGTTGGCCAATGCAGAGATGTTCTGCGCGGTCAACTCGCGCGCGGTGGTGGCGACGAAGAGAAAGCCAACCAAGAGTTTCAGGGGAATACGCGTGCCCATCATGCCAATACCGAGCCCCCGCCCGTGCTGCTGTGCCACGGCTGTTTCGAGCCGTTGTTTCGCGCGGGCCGACTCCTCCCGTTCTCACCGCGTTGGGGCGGTGGCACGCCTGATTCGGTGCCTGCACCGGTGTGTGAGACCGATCGGGCGCGCGCCGCGTCCGACCGGCAGCCACTCAACCGTAGCCGAGGGGTTGCGGAACTGTCAAGGCGTGGCGACGAAAACCCGCGAGGAATCGAGAGTTATGACACGTTCCGCGAATCGGCGGACTTGACGTGAAAAAATGCACAAAGTTACGATGGGGGCACGGGTTACACCCAGGGGGACGCGGGGCGAGCAAGGGTCGGGTATGAAGTCAAATAACATCCCGGTCCCCGCCGTCCGACGGCTGAGCCTTTATCTTCGGCAACTCGAGAGCATCTGGCGGGCCGATCAGCGGACGGTCTCCTCCAAACAACTGGGCAGTGCCCTCAAACTGACGGACGCCCAGGTTCGCAAGGATCTGGCGTACTTCGGGCAGTTCGGCCATCCGGGCATCGGGTACGACGTCGAGGCGTTGATTACTCGGATTCGCAAAATCCTCGGCACCGATCGGCTTTGGAACGTCGTGCTGGTGGGGGCGGGTAATCTGGGCATGGCGTTGTCGGCCCACCGCGGGTTCGGGAAGAAGGGGTTTCGCATCGTCGGAGTCTTCGACACCGACCCGCGCAAGATCGGGCTGCACGTTCCGTCGCTGGATGATCTGGTGATTCAGTCGATCGATCAGATTGCCGACACCGTGCGCGAGAAAGATGTGCGGCTGGCCATTGTGGCGGTGCCGGCTGAGGCGGCGCAGGACATCGCTCAACGCTTGACGGCCGCCGGGGTGCGCGGGCTTCTGAACTTTGCGCCGGTGAGCCTCGATGTGACGGCGTCGGTCGCGGTGTCGAGCGTCGACCTGGCGGTGCAGTTGGAGCAGTTGTCGTTTCAGGTGGGGACGATGACGTTGATTGATGATGCGGGGGAGTAGAGCAGGGTTGTGCTGGGGCGCGGTGAAGGGTTGAGATTGAAGACGGGAATCGCATTTCAAGATTTACAAATCTGAGACTTTATAGACGGCTCTTCATTTCGTGATGCATGTATTGAGAAACCGCGCGAGTTCCGCGGTTTGATTCGCTCGGCTAAATCGGGCCAGTTCGGGCGGCAACGTGAATGGGGCGCCGGTGGATAACCGCGGATTGGTTCGCAGGTATTCGCGGAGTTGGGTCAATTGCTCAACCAGCGAGTCGGCGTCGCCGAGACGACCGATGAAGCATCGATCGGGTGCCAGTTCGCGGAGAAGACGGGCGTCGTTGCTGCCGGGTGACTCCTCCAGGCAGAGGATGGGCCGTCCGGTTTGGAGGTATTCGAACAGTTTGACGCTGTAGCCCCATTGGCCGACGTAGTCGCCGGTGAGCAGCAGCAACGCGTCGGCGTTGAACATCTCGCTCCGAGCGGCTTCGCGAGAGACCAGACCGGAGGTTGTGAACAGAAAATCAATACCAGTATCGGTGAGGAATTGGCGGTCGAGATTCCCGACGAATCGAAACCTGACATTCCGAATGATGTCCGCCCTGAGGTCGCCTTCCAGCAACTTTGCCATCAATGAGTAAATGGATTTGAAGAAAAGGTGCGGCTGGTTTCGCGGAATAACCGTGCCGACGTGGGCGATCACAGGCCAACCCTCTGTGCATTCGGCAGATGGCGTGTTCGCGGGAGCAGGAGAAGGTTCGAATCCGTTGTAAACCACCGAGGTGCGCTTTTCAGGAAATCCGGCGTCGTTAACGAGGTCAGCGATGAGGGCCTCGGAGACCGCCGTCACACCGGCGCTAGCCATGAGCCCGTTGTATTCAAGAAGGACATGTTTCTTGACTGTGCGGTTGAATCGGGGTGCATAGCCGCCGGGTCCCAGCCATTTGTCGCGATAGTCTAATACAAGTCGAGTGCGTGTTGCTTTCTGCAGTCGGTGGGCCAGTTGCACCGCGCTGGCGGGTGGAAATGACACGAGCAACAGATCTGGCTTCCATTCACGGATGATCGAAAGTCCGAAGTCGTAAGCTGCCCGCTGCCAACGCACGAACCGATCGGGGAAGATGAACTCTCGGAAGAAGCCTCGCAGGCGTGTTCGCCAAGTAGATTGTTCGAAAGGGTTGTAATCGGCAATCGGGCCGGCGCCGCGCTGCCAAGGGTCCGCGACTACGGTGATGTTCGGATCGGCTGCGACGCCATGCCCGGCCGTCAGGACATGCACATCCCAGCCATGGGCGGGCAGGTATTTGGCGAACGCCTGCATCCGCTCCGCCGCCGCGCCGACCGCCGGCGGATACCAGTAGGTCACCAGCAGCAATCGGCGATTTGGTTGGGCGGATGTCGTCACAGTCGGCGATTCAAGCCGATGGGGCAACCGTCGTCCACAGCGGCGAATGAATCGGGAATTCGGTCAACCGATGCACTCGCCATACAGGGCGTATGGGTTGAAGTGTTGCGATGAGACTGCTCCCGCGATTGTCCAGGTGCGTCAGTTGCTTCGCACGATTGCGGTGTGTGCCCCCGGCGAAGGTGAGTGGCTCGCCGCGGCCGCGATCTGGCCGGGTTTGTGGGGCTTGGGTGACACGCGGGGAATATGAAGCGGGAGCATGGGGCGGGGCGCAGCCGGGGCGGATTGCGAGCGGGCGACGAGTCGGCGGAATGCACCGTTCAGGCGAAACGAAAGCATGCCGGCACCGATTAGCATTGGGCCCGCGGCAAGGATCAGCATCCCCAGGGACATGAGCCGCATGGTGCGCTCCCGCGATAGGGAGACTTGTCCGTACGTCATGACGCCAACCTGATCCAAGACATCGGGATCGGTGAGGAGCGCGAAGCCCGCCACTGACAATCCGCACAGGAGGGACAATCCGAGGATAAACAGGCTGATGCGTCGTCGGTGCGACGAGTTCAGGGCACGACGCGGGATTTTGGCGACCCGGGGCATGGAGGGATTCCACAGGGTGTCCACCGCGATTCGATAGCGCAATGCTAACGCGCACCGCGCCGATTGAAAAGAAAAATCTGAAACGCTCAGCGCAACCGCGCGGCGCGAATTATTGCGATCGCGTGTCGCTCATCGCGCCGCGCTTCGGTATAGTCCCGGCCCATGTCCAAGGCGGGTGGCGACACGCGATTTCTCGGCTCGGCGAAGCTCATTGCCGTGTGCACGCTGCTCTCGCGCATCACCGGCCTGGCTCGCGACATCGTGCTGAATCGTGCCTTTGGCCAGGGCTGGGTGCAGGACGCCTTCAATTACGGATTCCAGGTTCCGAATCTCTTTCGCCGGCTCTTCGGCGAGGGCGCGCTCTCGGCCGTGTTTGTGCCGGTGTTCACCGAAGTGCTGGACCGCCAGGGGCGACCGGCCGCGTGGACCCTGCTTGGGCGCGTTGCGGGGCTGATGACCCTGGTGCTGTCGATCATCGTCGTCGTCGTCGAGCTGGCGATCCTTGTGCTCTGGTTCGTGCTTAAGTCCGAGCCGATGCGCGAACTGCAGATGAGTCTGACGGCGCTGATGTTGCCGTTTATGATCAGCGTGTGCATGCTCGCACTTTTCTCGGCGATCCTGAACTGCATCCATCATTTCACCGTGCCGGCGCTGCTGCCGATCGTGCTCAATCTGATGCAGATCGTCGGCGTCGAATTGCTCGGACCGATGCTCGGGGGGCCAGACCGGCTCGATCGGCGGATCTTCGGGCCGGCCATCGCGGTGCTTGTGACCGGCGTTTTTCAGATCTTCATCATTCTGCCCGTGCTTCGGAAGCACGGCGTGTCGTTCCGCATGACGCGGGGCTGGTCCGACCCCGACATGAAGCGGATCACGCGCAGTTTTGTTCCGATCATGCTTGGGCAGGGCATTCTGATGTTCAACGTGTTTCTCGATGCCCAGATCTGCACCTACCTGACGCGCGGGCCGGACGATCCGCCGATGAAGACGACATTCGGCTATGAATGGCGGTATCCGCTGGAGGCCGGGGCGCTGTCGGCGATCAGCAATGCCCAGCGGTTGTACCAATTCCCGCTCGGGGTGCTCGCGATTTCGCTCGCGACGGCGGCGTTTCCGATGTTCAGCCTCTATGCCAGCCGCGGACAGATGGACGGTCTGCGCGACGGGGTGGGGCGGAGCCTGCGCATCGCGGTGTTCGAAGGGCTGCCATCGGGCCTGATGCTCATTCTGCTGGCAGAGCCGATCATCGCGCTGCTCTTCGAGCGCGGGCGGTTTGGACCGGACGAGACGGATCGTGCGGCGTGGGTGTTGAAGTGGTATGGCATCGGCATCGCGGCGTTCTGCATGCAGCAGATCGTGCTGCGCGTGTTCTACAGTCTGAAGGACACGATGACGCCGATGTGGATCGCCTGCGGGCTGGCGGTGGTGAATGAAGCGATCAATCTATCGCTGGTTTGGAATATCAAACTACGCGAGGCGGTGTTCGGACTGAGCACATCAGTCACGGCGACGATCAATGTTGCCATCGCCTTCTGGATTCTTCGCAAGCGGATGGGCGGGCGCATGGGGGCGACGGCGATCGTAAAGGGAATGATTCAGACGGCGGTCTGTACCGCGGCGGCGGGCGTGGTGGCCTACTTCGCGCTGCGGGCGCTCATCCCCGCGACCGAGGGGATGATGGCGGCGCAGGGGGTCGTTCGCTTCGGGGCCAAGGCGATTCGCGTGTTCGTGCCGCTGGGCGGGGCGATGGCCGTCTATTTTGCAATATCATGGGCTTTGCGCATGGAGGAATTGGGGTGGATCTTCCGGCGTGCCAAGAAGGTCGCCGCATAAGGCCAATTCAGAACCCACCACTTGCGTGGTGGGTTCTGTAACTGCTCCAAATGCGCGCGTCGTTATAATCCCGGGATGATCGCATTCGAGGACATCACCCTGACCGCCGAGTCGCTGCCCGAGGTTGTGGACTTCGCGGCCGTGTTCGGCAATGACCGGCCGGTGGAGTTGGAGATCGGCTGCGGCAAGGGGGCGTTTCTGCTTCGCGAGGCCCAGGCCCATCCGGAGCGGAATTACCTTGGGATCGAATGGGCCAATGAGTTCTACAAGTTCACCGCCGATCGCATGGCGCGGTGGGGCATGACCAATGTGCGGATCATGCGAACCGACGCGCGGCAGTTCGTCATCACGCGGCTGCCGGAGGCGTGCCTCGACGCGCTGCATGTCTATCACCCCGATCCGTGGCCGAAGAAGCGTCATCACAAGCGGCGGCTGTTCAACGAGACGTTTGTATCGGCCGCGATTCGCGTGCTGAAGCCCGGCGGGCGGTGGGCGATTCAAACCGATCATGCCGACTATTTTCAGGTCATGTGCGACGTGACGCGGGGTCGGCCGGAGTTGACGCCGATTGAGTTCACCGAGAGCACGACAGTGGATGCGTCCGAGACGCTGGGGACGAATTTCGAGATCAAGTACCGCCGAGAGGGCCGGGCGATCTATCGCCTCGCGTTTCGCAGGGAGTCGACGGCGCGGACGAACATGGGCGAATCAAACCAGAGAGTTGCGCAATGAGTCTCGTCTCCGATGCAGGTGCCGAGATTGCCAGCGGCGCTAGTTTGAATCACACTCACCCCTGCCCTCACCCTAAGACGGAGCCGGAGTCGGGATGGGCGCTCGCGATGCACGTGGCACTGCGTCCGCTGGGATGGGTGATTCTGGCCGCGATTGCGTTTTATCAGTTCGCGCTTCGACCGTTTCTTCCGGCAAGTTGCATTTACACGCCGGGGTGCAGTGCGTATTTCGTTGAGGCCGTTCGGCGGCACGGGCCGATCCGCGGGAGCGTGCTCGGCGTCAAGCGGTTGTGCCGCTGTCATCCGTGGGGTCGCGGCGGCATTGACCCTGTTCCGTAGTGTCGCGCAAGTGGGTGGCACCTATATGAAGTGAAAAGTCAAGGCACCCTCTCCGTGAATGCGTCCTCGATGCTTGTTTTTCGAGGGGCACTTTTTGTATGCGCGTGTACGTTCGCCATCCGGAGGGTCCGGGTCCGT